>Ga0213830_1000112_pt1 | contig 137093 bp, 119 predicted proteins | sample SWATP11_FD_161661 | JGI IMG/M metagenome (GOLD analysis project Ga0213830, IMG submission 161661) | Coastal seawater microbial communities from Marineland, Florida, United States - SWA TP1 #1 | ecosystem: Environmental > Aquatic > Marine > Coastal | place: USA: Florida | collected 2016-08-06 | reverse complement strand
ACTGTGCTGAATCCGAAGATTCAATGGTCACTTCGTATCATTGAAACCTAATTTGAAGCCGAAGCTTCTAATTGGATTATCATCAACGAGTGCCCACACAGATTGATAGGTTTATATTGTTAAAGAACTTTGCTTTAAGCTTTGCTCAAAACGGACGGCCATTTTAGCGATATAAGTCATAGTGTCAAACACTTTTTTTGTTATTTCTCTTAAAGTTAAATGATTAACTTCAAGCCGTCTTATCATCGGCGAGATTTGTTTAGTATCCCGTGACAACGAGGGCGCATTATAGGGAGTTCACTCGACAGTACAAGGGGGAAATTGAAAAAACTTGTAGTTTTTACTTCGTTCGCTCGCAATTTAATCAAAGCGGCGTAAATGAAAGCAAAAAGGGCTCCCAAGAACCCTTTCTATACGCCTCATCATTGATGGGCAATAATCTGATCTTTACTGACCAGTAGCTTAACTGGTTTATCTGGCACGACTTTCCCAGCCAGTATTGCTTTAGCCAGTGGGTTTTCAACATTTTGCTGAATTGCCCTTTTCAGAGGTCGAGCACCATATACCGGATCAAAACCAACTTGGGCAATAAGATCCAACGCTTTATCTGAAACCTCTAACGCATAACCTCTTTCTTCCATACGTTTGGACAGTCTCTGCAATTGAATAGACGCAATCGACTTAATATGCTCCTGACCAAGTGGATGGAAAACAACACTCTCATCGACACGGTTGAGAAATTCTGGACGGAAATGTTTGTTGACGACTTCCATCACCTGTTCTTTCATTCCTTGATAATCCAAAGAACCAAAGTTTTCCTGGATTCTCGCCGAACCTAAGTTGGATGTCATGATGACAACCGTATTGCGGAAATCGACGGTGCGACCTTGTCCATCAGTTAAACGGCCATCGTCAAGCACTTGCAATAAAATGTTGAACACATCTGGATGCGCTTTTTCAACTTCATCTAACAGAATCACTGAATAAGGTTTTCTACGTACGGCTTCCGTCAGGTAACCACCTTCTTCATAGCCAACATATCCAGGAGGTGCACCCACTAGGCGAGCAACCGAGTGTTTCTCCATAAACTCCGACATATCAATTCGAACCATGGCATCTTCACTGTCGAACATAAAGCTTGCAAGCGTTTTGCATAATTCTGTTTTACCAACACCTGTCGGACCTAAGAATAAGAAGGAGCCTATCGGTTTATTTGGATCCGACAACCCTGCTCTGCTACGGCGAATTGCATTTGAAACCACTTCTACGGCTTCGCTTTGGCCAATGACACGAGCGTGTAATACCTCTTCCATACGCAGAAGCTTTTCTTTTTCTGCTTCCAACATTTTGGAGACAGGAATACCAGTCTGCTTCGACAATACGTCAGCAATCTCGTTGTCTGTGACTTTGTTACGTAACAAGGTCATTTCCTGCATCTCTGCTTGAGTCGCAAGATCCAGTTGCTTCTCTAATTCAGGAATACGACCATATTGAAGTTCAGACATTCGATTGAGATCACCCGCTCTACGAGCAAATTCCATATCCATTCGAGCCTGCTCTAATTCGCTCTTGATATGTTGCGTCCCTGATAATGCCGCTTTCTCTGCATTCCACACTTCTTCAAGCTCAGCAAATGCACGCTCTTTGTCTTCCAATTCTTCGTTGAGGTTACTTAAGCGCTTTTCACTTGCTTCGTCATGTTCATTGGTCAACGCCTGCTGTTCAATTTTAAGCTGGATAATTTTACGCTCCAGCTTATCGAGTGATTCAGGCTTGGAGTCGATCTGCATGCGGATGCTTGATGCAGCCTCATCAATCAAGTCAATCGCTTTATCAGGCAATTGACGATCGGAAACGTAGCGATGAGATAAACTCGCCGCAGCAACAATCGCAGGATCGGTAATCTCTACATGGTGATGCAGCTCGTAGCGCTCTTTCAGTCCACGTAAAATAGCCACCGTATCTTCAACCGAAGGCTCATCCACCAGCACTTTTTGGAAACGGCGCTCTAATGCCGGATCTTTTTCAATATATTGGCGATATTCATCTAATGTAGTGGCACCAACACAGTGAAGTTCTCCACGTGCTAAAGCAGGTTTGAGCATGTTGCCGGCATCCATAGAGCCTTCACCTTTACCAGCTCCAACCATGGTATGAATCTCGTCGATAAAGAGGATGACATTGCCCTCTTCTTTAGACAGCTCATTAAGAACCGACTTCAAACGCTCTTCAAATTCACCACGGTATTTCGCGCCAGCAACTAAAGCGCCCATATCAAGCGACAGGACTCGCTTGTTACGTAGCCCTTCTGGAACTTCATTATTGATGATGCGCTGTGCTAACCCTTCAACAATCGCGGTTTTACCGACACCCGGTTCACCGATAATCACTGGGTTATTTTTGGTTCGACGCTGCAGTACTTGAATCGTACGACGAATCTCGTCATCACGACCAATGACCGGGTCCAATTTACCTTGCTCAGCTCGCTCGGTTAGATCGATGGTGAACTTCTCTAAGGCTTGGCGTAGGTCTTCAGCATTCTGATCATTAACTTTTTGCCCACCGCGTACATTATCAATGGCATCACTCAACTTAGCTTCGGTTAAACCTAACTCTTTTAAAAGCTCACCGAGTGGTCCGCGATCTTCAATGGCAGCAAGGAGGAAAACTTCTGAGGAAATGTAGGCGTCCTGACGCTTTTGCGCGACTTTGTCACACAAATTGAAAAGCGTGCCCATCGCACTGGATAACTGAACATCCCCACCGATACCACTTACTTTAGGTAAACGATCAAGGATCTCACTCAGCTTAGAGCGTAAATGGGTTACATCGACATCGAGCATAGTCAGTAATGGGCGAATAGGGCTGCCATTCTGATCCATCAGCGCAACCATTAAGTGCACTGGTTCTATGTACTGGTGATCGCGCCCCAGCGCGAGCGATTGTGCGTCAGATATCGCGATTTGAAATTTGCTTGTGAATCTGTCGAGACGCATACCTACCTTCCTAACCTTAACGGAGAATACTCTTATAGACAGTATGAAAGATGGATACGCAAGAATCGATTTTCAAGGGGAGAGAGCTAAGTTTCCTTAGCAATTCTGAGAGTTACTTTTCCAGCCAGATAAATGTTGCTTGCCTTCCAGTGGAACCATCTCGGCGATAAGAAAAGAAGCTCTCCTGATCGAGATAAGTACACAGTTCGCTGTAATAAACGTCAGTCACACCCACTTTATTCAAGCGTTGAGTAACAAGCATGTTCATATCTGCCAGCCATTTCCCCGGCTTCTCGCGTGGTACAAATGCCTTTTTAGCCGCAGAGTCGAATGAGACAAATGCATCCAATACGTTCTGACCGACCTCAAACGCCGAAGCGCCGATTGCCGGGCCAATCCAGGCCATCACCTGCCCGTCAAATTTCGACACAGCATTTTCAACAATCCCATCAGCCAAACCACGCCAGCCGGCATGAACCGCAGCCACTTGCGTACCAGCGGTATTGGCCAACAAAACGGGTAAGCAATCAGCGGTCATAGCAGAACACACTACGCCTGCCTGTTGGGTAAAGAGGCCGTCAGCATCCAGCACATTTTGTGTTGGTTTGTCAGCTTCCAATACAAGCGTAGAGTGTGTCTGGTTAAGCCAGATTGGAGCTGTCGGCATTTGGGATTGCTGTGTTAACCATTGGCGGTTCTTTTCAACAATCGCAAGTTCATCCCCAACATGAGTGCCAAGGTTTAACCCTTGATAAACACCAGTAGAAAAGCCTTGCTGTCGAGTCGAGGCAAAAGCTTTCACATTGCTCGGCGCAGGCCAGTTAGGGATGATCATATCCATCTTAAAATTCGTCTTCTAATCCGTGTTGTTGCGTATCTTGGCGAAGCGCTTCGGCCATTTCGACCATGTCATCTGGTACTGGCGCGTGGAACTCCAACTCTTCTCCGGTCACCGGATGATCAAACTTTAGCATCACAGCATGGAGCGCTTGACGATCAAACTTACGGATCATTTCCGCCAGTTCTTCTGAAGCACCCGAAGGAATTCGCGCGCGACCACCATAAGCAGAATCACCCAGCAATGGATGCTGAAGGTAAGACATGTGCACTCGGATCTGGTGAGTTCGCCCAGTTTCAAGACGTAAGCGAATACGGGTGTGCTCACGGAAATGTTCTGCGACTCGATAGTGCGTAACCGCTGGCTTACCCATTGGGCTAACCGCCATCAAAGTACGCTTCGTTGAGTGACGGCCAATCGGCTGCTCCACTCGTCCGCCCGCAGTCATACGGCCAATCGCAATCGCTTCATACTCACGAGTAATGTTACGCTTTTGCAGTGCTCGAACGAGACGAGTCTGTGCTGGTACTGTTTTCGCTACCACCATCAAACCTGTAGTGTCCTTATCAAGACGGTGAACAATACCCGCTCGAGGCACTTCGGCAATATCAGGGTAATGATGCAGCAGAGCATTTAATACCGTCCCATCCGGAGTACCGGCACCTGGGTGAACAACAAAATCTCTTGGCTTATTGATAACCATAATATTGTCATCTTCATAAACGATATCCAATGGGATATCTTGCGCTTCCCAGCGCTCTTCGTCTTCCAGTTCGGCCTGTAGTGTAATGATTTCACCGCCCATCACTTTCTTGCGGGGTTTGGTAACCACCTCACCATTGACCTGAACTTTGCCGTCGACCAACCATTCTTTCAGGCGAGAGCGGGAAAAGTCGGCGAATAATTCTGCGATCGCCTGGTCAAGACGTTGACCTAATTGACTATCTTTTACTGTATGCGTTAATTCAATCTGCTGAGCCATATCGAACTTTTTTAAAAACTGTGAGACTAATTGTCACTAGTGTGGAAGAATATCGCTCCATTGTATCTGCTACCGGCAAGAAAGTAACGGAAGCGCAAGAAATATTTATCTCAAGGAATCGAATCCTGACATGAAAAAGCATACTTTATCTGGCTTATTGGCATTATCCGTTTTGGTTGGCTGTTCTAGCAGCGAAGAAATCGTCCCGGATATACCGCCATCGGAACTCTACTCAGAAGCACAGATATCGCTGCAAAGTGGCAACTGGTTAACAGCCATCGACAAACTGGAAGCGCTGGATTCTCGCTACCCGTTTGGCGCATACTCCGAGCAGGTTCAGTTGGATCTAATTTATGCCTACTACAAAAATGACGATTTAGCGCTTGGTCTTGCGACGATTGAGCGTTTTTCTCGTCTCAATCCAACTCACGAAAAACTTGACTGGGTTTTGTACATGCGTGGCCTGACTCACATGGCACAGGATCGTAACTTTATGCACGATCTATTTAATGTTGACCGTAGTGATCGAGACCCTGAACCAGTGAAAAAAGCCTTTGCTGATTTCAAAAAGCTGCTAGAACGTTATCCAAATAGCCCTTATGCAGAAGACGCTCAAAAACGTATGTTTGCCCTGAAAAATCGTTTAGCGGAATACGATCTGGCAACGGCAGACTTCTACCTGCGTCGTGAAGCTTGGATCGCCGCCATTAACCGAACACAAGAGTTGCAAAAGACTTACCCGGATACAGAAGCGGCACGCAAGTCACTTGAGATCCAACTCGAAGCCTATGAAAAACTTGGGCTAGAAGATGCCGCTAAGCGCACCAGGCAACTTATCGAGCTAAACCCTCAGTAACTACTTAGAAGTTAAAGAAAATCGCCTCCACACTGAGGCGGTTTTTTATTGCCTATTTTGCTGAGTGACTTGTTAAGAACTACCTTTAATAGATGATCTATCGGGGGTACTTCATGAGTCGAATTGTCTTAACTCTAGTTTTATTCGCCGCCATCTCCCATCAAGCGGCAGCGCTTTCTTTGTCACCATTACAAAAAGATCCTTACTTTGGCGACCTGACTGAGCTCGAAAAGAAAGGGGCTATACGTGTATTGGTTTCTGCCGATCTCGGCTTTTATTATATTGAAGGGGGCAAACCTAAAGGCATTCTTGCTGAACTGCTGTATCACTTTGAGAAAGAACTCAGACAACGTTCCTCTTACTTCAATCTGCAGATTATTCCGGTACAAAGAGACGAGTTACTACCTTCATTAGAAAAAGGTTATGGCGATCTGATCGTTGCAAACCTGACTATCACTTCCTATCGCTCAAAACATATCGATTTTAGCATTCCAGTTTTACAAGGCGTCAGTGAGCTGCTCGTCACTCGTAGTACCACCCCACCAATTACTGACTTGACGCAACTCAGTGGTAAAGAGATTTGGGTTCGAGCCAGCTCCAGCTACTTCGAAAGCTTACAAAAAGTGAATCAATTGCTCGATGAGCATGACTTGCAACCCGTCACAATTCGCTTTGTAGAAGAAACGCTACAAGATATTGAAATTATTGAATTGGTTAATCAAGGCCACATCGATGCTACGGTTTTGGACAGCCACAAAACTGAGCTTTGGCTGAAGGTCATGGAAAACATTGAGGTGCACGACCAAGCTCCTCTCAGAGTTGATGGCAAGATTGCTTGGGCGATGCGTAAAAATAGCCCCGATTTACAGTCGTTCGTTAACCAATATCTAAAGAAAACCCGTTCAGGCACCTTGTTAGGTAACGTCATTTACGGCAAATATCTTGATAAAACAGGCTGGCTGAAACGTATTCTAAACGCTGATCATATTACTCGCCTAGACTCGTTATCAGGCATCTTCGCCAACTACTCCGAACAATATGACTTTGACCCATTGATGATCTCAGCTCAAGGGTTTCAGGAGTCCGGTTTAGATCAGAGCAAGGTGTCACACAAAGGCGCAGTAGGCGTCATGCAGGTATTACCCAGCACTGCTAGAGATCCCAATGTCGCCATTCCTGACATCTATCAAGTTGATAACAATATCCATGCTGGCGTGAAATACATGCGCTTTCTCAAAGATCGCTATTTTAGTGATGATGACATCACGCCCGATAATCAGGTTTATTTTTCCTTGGCAGCATACAACGCTGGGCCTGCCAATATTCGTAAGATGCGCAGTTTGGCCAAGCAGAATGGATATGATCCCAATCAATGGTTTCGGCATGTGGAGATCATGGCGAGACGGAATATTGGCCGTGAACCGGTTCACTATGTATCCAACATCAACCGCTATTTTGTCATTTACAAGCAGCTCAATGCCCTGAAAGAGCAGCGTCAGCACCAATCTAGCAGTGCAGGCACACCAGATCTCTTCGTTCCTAATATCGATCAGTAACGCCGGGGAAAGTACATCAAAAAGAGGGAAAGGAAACTACAGAAGAGAATGCGAAGAGAGTCACATTGGTAGTTGAGCAACAATTAACCAGCCATTTTTATCAGGTCGAATTATAGCCCTAAAAAGCGGATGATTTTTAGTATGTTACCTTCTCCAATCTAGCGATATTTTTTTGGGGCACAAGCTTTTTCAGCGTCAAACAAACCAAGTATTTGAGATAGATCACGTTTAATTTCAATCTAAAAATACACCAACAAAAAGGTGACTTGGGTCACATTATTTTAAGCTTAGGTGAGTAATCTGAAGTTAACCCATAAGGGATGCTACAGAGGAAAACATCTATGAAAGTAAACATCACTGGTAAAAACATCGAAACCACCTCTGCAATCCGAGCTCATATCGAGAGCAAATTTAAAAAGCTGGAAAAATGGCAAGTAGACATCATCGGATGTCAGGCAAGCTTCAGTGAGGAGCCGAATAAACAGAAGAAATTTGAAGCTGTCATTACCGTCCCCAAAGGCCAGCTTGTTGCGTCTGCAACCAACGAAGATCTGTACGTTGCTATCAATGAGGTAGAACAAAAACTGGAACGTCAGCTCAACAAACTTCGTCACAAGCCTGAAGCACGACGCGCAGAGAAACCAGAGCTTGAAGAGATAGAAAGCGAATAATTGTTAACTCATATTGATGAGTTACGGAGGATTTAAAAAATAGCGCCAAAAGGCGCTATTTTTTTGCTTGACGCTCACTAAGCGGTTGCTTATTGTGTTGGCAGCATCACAACAAAAGTAATAATTTATGACTCACAACAACCTGTTCTTTTTTGACTTCTTTTTTCTCCACTAAGCTTGGAGGCTCTCTCGTTTTCGAAAGAAAAGTCAAAAACGAACAGGAAGCCTCCCAAACGGGAGGCTTTTTTTATGAAGGAATGCAGGATGACCGAACAAAAATACTCACTCGATGAAATTCGCTTACGTTTAAATGAGCTGGATGACGAACTGTTGAAGCTCTTATCTGAACGAAGAAAGATGAGCATTGAGGTGGCTAAGAGTAAAGTTCAGACATCCAAACCGGTTCGTGACGCAAGCCGAGAACAGCAGCTGTTGGTGAAACTGATCAACGCAGGTCGTGACAAGTACGAACTTGATGCTCAGTACATTACCAAGCTGTTCCACACCATCATTGAAGACTCCGTTTTACTGCAACAATCTTACCTGCAGAATCTAGCCAATCCTGAATTGAGCCGTAAGCCGCTGGCTCGTGTAGCTTTTCTTGGCTCTAAAGGCTCATACTCCCATCTTGCTAGCCGTGAGTATTTCAGCCGTAAAAATACAGAACTAATCGAGCTCAATTGTGAGCACTTCAAAGAAGTGACACAGACGGTTGAATCAGGTCATGCCGATTATGGCGTACTGCCGATTGAAAACACCAGTTCTGGTTCCATTAATGAAGTTTACGACCTGCTGCAACATACAACGCTGTATATCGTTGGTGAAATGACCCTGCCGATTGAACATTGCCTAGTTGCAACATCAGACATTCGTTTAGAAGAGATCAAAACACTCTACTCACACCCACAGCCTCACCAACAATGCAGTGAGTTCCTGAGCCGAATGAAAGGTGTCACGTTGGAGTCTTGTGCTAGCACAGCTGATGCGATGCAGAAGGTTAAAGAAATGGGCCGCAGCGATGTTGCAGCTATTGGTAATGCTTCGAGTGGCAAGCTCTACGGCCTACAACCGATCCAAGGCAACATTGCCAACCAAACAGAGAATCACACCCGTTTCATTATAGTGGCACGTAAACCTGTCGAAGTGTCCAGCCAGATACCAGCAAAAACGACACTCATCATGTCAACCTCCCAAGACGCCGGTTCATTGGTCGCGACCTTGCTGGTACTACAAAAGTACGGAATCAACATGAACAAATTGGAGTCACGTCCAATTATGGGGAACCCTTGGGAAGAGATGTTTTATGTTGATCTCGAATCTCACCTTGAATCCGAAGAGATGCAGCAAGCCCTGAATGAGCTAACGCAGCTGACTAAGCATTTAAAAGTTTTGGGTTGTTACCCAAGTGAGAATGTCAAGCCAACGACAGTGAAACTTCAGTAATTAAACAATGCAGATCAAATAAATTACTTACAAGGACTGACACTATTCATAAATGAACCTAATATTCCGCTTCTTAGTTGCATATTAGGTGTGTGTCAGTCCTTTCAACATATCACTCTGATAGGCGTTATCCATTCATGGGTCAGAAGGCCACTTCCTAGCTGATATGAAATCACTATTTCTACTTACCGTCGCACTTTCCGTGCCCAGTTTTTCTACTCACGCAAACTCTCCACTCAACGTCTACATGTGGGAAGATACGCTCTCACCGAATGTCATTGAAAGCTGGCAATCGAGCACAGGCACACCGCTGAAGCTGTCCCATTTTGATAATGATGATGAACGTAGCCTGTTGATGATGAAAGGTATTCAGCTACCTTTTGATCTCGTGGTTTTGGATAATGTTTCGGCTCAAATATATGGGCGTTTAGGATCGTTTGAAGATCTTACCCAACTGAAAAATCGTCACCATAACGACGACAAATGGCTTCAAGCCTGTGGTAAATACGCTGTCCCTTACTTTTGGGGAACAGTGGGAATAGCTTATCGAAAAGACATAGTGAAAAAGCCTCCAACCAGCTGGCAAGAATTTGTCCATCCACCGAAGGCTCTAGAGGGGCGGATTGGCATGATCAATGACAGCGTCGAAAGCTTTCTACCAGTATTTTACAGCTTGGGGATCTCTCCAACAGAAGAACAAGAATCACTCTTCCAGCAAGCCTACCCCGAATTGCAATCTTTCAGCGATAAAGTCCTCACCTACGAATACATTCTCAGCTACATCCGTAGTAATAGAAATGCTGCAAAGCTGGCAATGGCTCTGGCTTACAGTGGTGACCAATACTCATTAAATCGCTACTACACTGGTAATCAGTGGGATTTCATCGTTCCTGAAGGTGAGTTGTTTTTGTGGGTTGACTGTTTGGCCGTCAGTAGCCATTCAATCAATAAGGAGAAGGCTAAAGCCTTCCTTGAGTACCTTATGGATCCCACTATTGCTGCAACAAATGCAACAGACATCAAAGCTGCAACGCCAAACTTAACGGCGTTAAAACAGATGCCGGATTGGTATCTAGATGATGCATCATTGTTTCCAGAACAACAGCGAGTCGAGCAAGGGCGCGTAGATAGCGAACTCTCGGCATCAAATATCAGCTTACGAGCAAAAATAATAAATCGCATTCTGAAACGTCATGAAGCTCAGTACTAGAGTTCTGTTGCTAGTTTCCCCAGTCATCCTAATCAGTGCTGCGTTTTCTAGCTACGGCATATACAACAACCAAAAAGATGCGTTAATTAAACGCGAAAACAGTTATCTCCAGTTAACGATGGAAAAGCTCGCAGGTCACTTTCGCCAATCAGTGGCACTGCTGAACAGCTATTCCCTCACCTTAACCAAGAGTGACATTATCCGTCATTACTTTGGTCAGCAGGACAACCCATATCGGGAGATGGAGCTGATCGATAACCTACAGACAACGATAGAGAATCTGCAGGCCAACAAGCAGAACGATATTGCCGTCGCGATTCTAAATCATAATCGCGCCCCGCAGTTCTATGCAGATAATCAGTCCGATCCTTTTTCTAAACTGGACCAGAATGTGTTCCGCTTTGTGGATCGAACATACCGCCGCACGGGTAACACGTCCTACACCGGTTTCACGCAAAACCACCAAGGGCAGAGCATTTTAGTACGCTACGATGTCCTTGATACCAATACGCTGATTTCTCCGCTTAGTTACAATACCGATCAGGTATTTTTTATCGTTGTTTATCTGTCTTTGGATAAGTTTGACCAACTAAAACACATCATCGAATTTGATAATGACAGCAGCATATTTTTCGCTGACCAACCAATCATAAAATCAGGGTTAACTCAGTCGGTCGAGCTCAAGCCCAGCCTCTATGCGGTGTTGGATCCTGCGCAATATCTGCTGGCCGAAAAGCTCCATAAGATCGAACAAAGGCTGCTGTTGTTCTTTGGCGCCTCCACTGCGGCAACGATCCTGATCCTACTGTTTCTGCTCCATCGCCGCGTCATCAGTCCAATTACCCGTCTTGAACACCAACTTCAAGAAGTCGAACAACGTAAGCGCCATAACATTGAACGGCTCAGCAGCGACGATGAAATCGGCCGTTTGTCGGTTCGTTTTTATGATATGTACAAAGAGCTCAATTCAAGTTACCAGAAAACCAAAGCAATGGCGGAGAACGACCACCTGACACAACTGGCCAATCGCTACCAGTTTCAAGTCTATGTCGAGCGTACAATTGCCAACAAACTGCTCCACACCCACGCTTGGATTCTGTATATCGACTTGGACAACTTTAAGTACGTCAATGACAAATACGGGCATCATTTGGGTGATTCGTTGCTGGTGAACTTTGCCGACCATATTCGTGAAATCTGTCATCAGTATGAACTGTCTTATGGCGTGAAGTGCATCGCTTCAAGGTTGTCTGGTGACGAGTTTGCTATTTTCATAGCTTCCGCACACGACAACAATTACCCAGACAAGGTGGCCCAAGCGGTTTTAGAACCGATTCAAAACCCTCAGAGTTCACCGCTAGGCAGCTTTCCGATTACCGCCAGTATCGGCGTGGCGAGCTACCCTCAAGACGGGCAGGATTTAGCCAAACTGCTGTCTAATGCGGACACTGCGATGTATCAGGCCAAACGTGCAGGGAAAAACCAGGTCGCACGTTATTCAGAAGAGCTGGATCAGATTGTTCGTCGCCGAACTCAGATTGAGCGCGCCTTGAGAAATGGCGAGTTCGACGATGAGTTCCATTTGATGTATCAGCCTTACTTTGATCGCTCGGGTAAGACCATTGTCGGCGTGGAGGCTCTATTGCGTTGGGAGTCACCCAAAATGGGCAAGGTCAATCCGGGCGAGTTTATCCCTATCTCAGAGAAAACGGGGTTATTTGGTAAGATTGATCGCTGGGTCATACTTCAGGCGTTTAAAGACTTTGTCGCCCTGCAAAACTGTTTTGATCATCCGATTCAACTGTCAATCAATCTCTCTTCTGCAGAACTGGACTCCTTGCAACTGGCGCGAGACATACAGCACGCCGCCAATCAATATCACGTAATTCCCGGCTTGGTGGATTTTGAAATCACAGAAACTTTTGCCACAGACTCCCAGAGCTACTCTCTGCTACATGAACTGTCATTGATGGGCTTTAAGTTAGCGATTGATGATTTTGGTTCCGGCTATACATCTATCACTCAGCTTGTAGAATACCCGGTACAGAAAATTAAGCTCGACCGTGAATTTCTTACCGCTCTGATCAAAACCAATAATCAGAAGGTGGTGAAGCCACTGGTGGATTTGTGTCATTCACAGTCAATGATAGTGACTGCTGAAGGCATTGAATCACAGGAAATGCATCAATGGCTGGCGGAGAATCAGTGTGACTACATGCAAGGTTATTTCCTTTCCCCTCCGGTTTCATTGTCTGAGCTGAAATTCCTCGACTCATCCACACAAGGAAACCAGCATGTCGGTGAAGAAAGTTATTGTCGCTTCGCTTAACCCAGCCAAAATTAACGCGGTCAAAAGCGCATTTCAGGCAGCTTTTGACTCACAAACGTTCGAGTTTGTCGGTGTGAGTGTCGCTAGTGAAGTGGCCGATCAACCAATGAGCAATGAAGAAACGCACACAGGTGCACTCAACCGAGTCCGCAACGCTAAAATGTCTCAACCCAATGGCGACTATTATGTTGGCCTCGAGGCTGGTATTGAAGGTAATGTGACCTTTGCTTGGATGGTGATTGAGTCAGAAACACATCGTGGTGAGTCTCGCTCTGCTAGCTTGATGCTACCACCGGTTGTGATTGAAAAACTGGCTAAGGCTAATGAGCTGGGTGATGTAATGGACGAAGTGTTTGGCACTGACAACATTAAACAGAAAGGTGGCGCCATTAGCCTACTGACGCAAGACCAGTTGACGCGTAGCAGTGTGTATCATCAGGCGTTGATATTGGCATTAATTCCATTTACCAATCCAGAGCACTTCCCCGCTAATCTCTAGGGTCTGTTGACCTTTTGCGGTTAAATTTTGTTCGAGATAAAAGCGTTTTAGTCGCGGCGAGAGGTTTGTCGCCTAGTGACCTAAGCAAAACACCTCTCAACAAAGAGTAAAACGCTTTTAGCCGAACCCTCTGGGCAGCGTTTGTGGTTCCTTTCTACTGCGTTATCGGCTTATCAGGTAGGGCAACTACGTTTCAAATCCTCTGCCTTGTATAAAGAACCCACAAACTGCTGCAAAAATCAGCTCAAAAGGTCAACAGACCCTAATAAAAACAAAGGTGCCGATGGCACCTTTATTTGGGTTCAAGTAAGGCTGAGATTTCAGCCTTTTCTGCTTCGCTCTTCGACTTCAGCTCATTGGAGCCGCGAGTAATGGTGGCGACACCTACCCCTAGCATCTGACTGATTTGGCGCTGAGACAATTCACCTTTAAGCAATTCGCGACATATATTGACCCTTGCGATTAAAGATTCGCGCTCATCGGGTGTGAGCAGCATGGTCAGCAACATCTCGTGTTGGTCGGATTCGCTGCTCGTTTTAATCAAATCTAAGATCTGTTGCCAGTCGGTGTACTCAGGTTGTGTTGCCATTTGCTCTCGCTGCCTAGGACGTCATAAAACTAGTATCTGGTATCAATCTCATTCTGATTGAGAAACGCCCCATCGACCCCCAACAGGTTACGGTAGTATGTTTCAAACATCAGAATGTTCTGCACATAACCACGGGTTTCCTTAAATGGAATGGCTTCAATAAATGCGTAAGCATCCAGTTTGCCTTGGGTACGTTCACGCCAGGTTTTCACTCGGTGTGGTCCAGCATTATACGCAGCAAGCGCGAAAATTCGATTATTATCGTATCGCTCGAGTAAGCCTTTCAGGTAGTGGCTGCCTATCTCTATGTTTTTGCCAACCTCATATAAGTCATTGCTACTGCGATACGACAGCTGATATTTACGCGCAGTGTACTTAGCCGTTGATGGCATAATTTGCATGATACCGCGCGCACCAACAGGAGAACGCGCTTCAACATCCAAACCACTCTCTTGTCTCGCCAATGACATCAGAGTGATTGGATCAATGCTGTGCTTTTCGCCATAGAAGTTAAACCACCAGCGATGAGCCACCGGGAAACGCAGCTCTAGGTTGTCCCACATTTTGGCTTTGATACTCGCCGTAACGGTCAAATGAGACCAGTCTTTATAGGAGGCGTACGCCGCTAGCATCTCTTTTTGCTCAGCATTGGCTCGATTGAGCAACCAACGCCATTCGCTTTTCGCTGCGGCAATTTTATCCCGTTCAATCAGCTCTTCGATGCGCACTAAGGCTGTCATAAACGGTTTGACCGCTTGCTGCTCAAAAGAAATGGTGGAGACTGGGTAATTGATCGATCGCTTGATCTCTTTCGCTGCCGCTACGCTATAGAAGTTTCTCTGACCAACCAGGTTTTCAAGACGCTGGCTGCCTTTGGTTATATCCCCCAATGCGACTTCACTGCGTCCTAACCAATATTGCCAGCGCAAGCTTTGCTGATTTTTCTCTGGCAGGTGCCCTATCCAGTCTTCCACACCACTCCAGTCTGCTTCTTGAATCGCCAAGCGAACCCTACGCTCAATTAAATCATTGTTACTGGACGTTTCTATCTTTTTATCGCGCCATTGCGCCAGCGCCTCGGAATCGGTGTTAATCAGCCGGAAGGCTATATAGTCAGCCAGCTTCTGCGCCTCTTCTTTAGGCATTTTCTGTGCAGAGGTGGCCTGGTCAAATGCTCGCTGCGCCATTCTAACGTCTTTTCGTGCCAGCTTTTTCAATGCAAGCCCTGTCTGAGAACGGTTGAAATCACTATTGCTGTGCTGGCGGGCAAAGTTAACGACATTTTCTGGTCGATTAAACAACGCCTTCATATCAGAAGCTTGCTTACGTGCTTTGTCAGAGTTGAGCTGCTTTTTGAGGTAGTTCATTAGCGAGCCATTACGTGCTTCAAACGCTAGCAGCATACGCTCAAGAATTTGCTGATCGGTTCTTAACCCCGCTTTGTCCCAAACCTCAAACAGCGGGTCACAAGCATCAGCAATACTCTGCCCGGAGTGCCAAAGTTTCTCTGCACCTTCAAAAGCTTGGTCCTTATGACCTGTTCGATAAAGCGCATGATAGTAGTGACATTGATACGTTTCACCGCGTGGTTCTACGGTCTGAAATTCTGCCAGCTTTTGCCATTGTTTTTGTCTGGCAAGGCTGTCGATATATGGCGCTCGAATGCGAGCTGAAAATGGCAACGTACTATAAGTATCAATAAACGCTTCTACTTCCGCCGGTGAGTGTTGCCCGATATCAACTAAAAAAGCACGGTAATCCGTATAAGGTGTTAGAGGGTAATCTTTGATTTTATTACGGATTTTTTGATATTGAGTTACCTGATTATTGTCGAGGTATTTTTGCGCCTGGTCATAAATTTTCCGTTGTTGCTGGAGATCACTTGCCATTGCTGAAGTGGCTAAGCTTGCGCTGCAAACCATCGAGATCCAGGTCAGAATCGATGAAGGAATGCGATGCAGCGACTTTGAAAACGTCAGCATCATAAATTCTCGTCCTGTTGAGAATAATTATTGTGGTTATTAATTTATGCTTATTGTAAGCAGCCATGTAAAGCGTATAGATGTAAATAATAATAAATTCACACAACTGTGACATAAGTGGCATCGCCATAAATGAATTGTTCACTTATCCATCAATAACACTAATTAGTTCCTCATCATCCTCATTTCGAAGGTAACAAAGCCCCCCATCTTGGTATAAAATGCCTCTCTACGTGAATTGAAATTTTAGGAACGATCGGCAATGGCTGAATACGTATATACCATGTCGCGGGTGAGCAAAATCGTGCCACCTAAGCGTCAAATTCTGAAAGACATCTCGCTAAGCTTTTTCCCTGGTGCCAAGATCGGTGTTCTTGGTCTGAACGGTGCGGGTAAATCGACCCTACTTCGTATCATGGCGGGTATTGACACTGATATCGATGGTGAAGCTCGTCCACAACCAGGTCTGAATGTCGGTTACCTACCGCAGGAGCCTGTATTAGACGAGTCTAAGACCGTACGTGAAATCGTTGAAGAAGCGGTATCCGAGGTTGCGGGTGCGATGAAGCGTCTTGACGAAGTATATGCTGCGTACGCAGAACCAGATGCTGATTTCGATGCGCTCGCAAAAGAGCAAGGCGAGCTGGAAGCACTGATTCAAGCCAAAGATGGCCACAATCTAGATAACGCGCTTGAGCGTGCGGCGGATGCACTACGTCTTCCTGAGTGGGATCAAAAAATCGAGCACCTGTCTGGTGGTGAGCGTCGCCGTGTAGCTATCTGTCGTCTGCTACTTGAGAAGCCAGATATGTTGCTTCTCGACGAGCCAACCAACCACTTGGATGCGGAATCAGTCGCTTGGCTTGAGCGATTCCTGGTTGACTATACTGGTACTGTCGTTGCTATCACGCACGACCGTTACTTCCTAGACAATGCTGCAGGTTGGATTCTAGAGCTTGACCGTGGTGAAGGTATCCCATGGCAAGGTAACTACACCTCATGGCTAGAGCAAAAAGACGCGCGTCTACAACAAGAAGCGTCTCAGGAAAAAGCTCGTCAGAAAACCATTGAGAAAGAACTGGAATGGGTTCGCCAGAATCCGAAAGGTCGTCAGGCGAAATCAAAAGCACGTATGGCACGTTTTGAAGAACTTCAAAGCGGTGATCACCAGAAACGTAATGAGACTAACGAGCTGTTCATTCCGCCAGGTGAGCGTCTAGGCGATAAGGTTATTGAAGTGAATAACCTGACTAAATCGTTCGACGGCCGTGTTCTTATTGATGATCTTTCATTCAGTATGCCAAAAGGCGCCATCGTCGGTATCATTGGTGCCAACGGTGCAGGTAAATCTACCCTCTTCAAGATGCTGAGTGGCACAGAACAGCCAGATTCGGGCTCCATTGAGATGGGTGATACGGTCAAACTGGCGTCTGTCGACCAGTTCCGTGACAGCATGGATGACAGCAAGACTGTCTTCCAGGAAATCTCTGAAGGCGCAGATATCATCAAGATCAACAACTTTGAAATTCCTGCACGTGCATACTGTTCTCGCTTTAACTTCAAAGGCTCAGACCAGCAAAAGATCATCGGTGAACTATCAGGTGGTGAACGCAACCGTGTGCACCTTGCTAAACTGCTTAAAGCTGGCGGCAACGTACTGCTACTCGATGAACCAACCAACGACCTTGATGTTGAAACGTTGCGTGCACTAGAAGAAGCACTACTGGAGTTCCCTGGTTGTGCCATGGTTATCTCGCACGACCGTTGGTTCCTAGACCGTATCGCAACGCACATCATCGACTACCGTGATGAAGGTCAGGTGAACTTCTACGAAGGTAACTATACTGAGTATATGGAGTGGCTGAAGAAGACCTTAGGTCCAGAAGCAGCGGAACCGCACCGAATCAAATACAAGCGTATTACTAAGTAATCTTGCTTGAAATTTGTGCAAAGGCCGCTAATATTAGCGGCCTTTATTGTATATTGGTTCACAATAATTATGGTTGTTACCGTATTTTGAATCAATAATGCGAACCGACGCGTATAGCAGTCACTTCTGATTTGATAGCCTTACTGGATACCTTTAAGAGAGACAACTATGATCGAACGCCGTCGCTTTTCGCGCATTGTTTACCAGACACAAGCGTTGCTATCTCAAGAAAACAAAGTGGTGAAATCCTCTTTGTGTGATTTATCCCTGCATGGACTGCTGCTGACGTCAGATGACGCAGACTCGCTTGATGTCGACAGTATGGTAGATGTAGAGTTTTCGCTTCAAGACAGCGATATCACGATTGAGCTGGTCGGCAAAATTGTGGGCCTCAATAACAATGTGATCCGTCTGAGTATTGATCATATTGACATTGAAAGTATCGGACATCTGAAGCGGTTAATTGAATTGAATGTCGGTGACGATGAACTCCTACACAGAGACATTGAGCACCTGTCAGATTTAGGTGAATACACCTAACTAAGCAGTATGTCCAAAAAGATAATAATCTCTATCCCCTCTTCATCTGGGGAGCAACACTTTCACGTTTCAAGAAAAGCCCTTCTTCTAACTATTGCTGGTTCAATCAGCGTGATTGTCTTCAGCGCAACGGTCGCTTATTACAGCTGGCAGCAGCAGACTTCTTCTCAATCTCAAGTTGTTCAATTGCGTAATCAACTTGATCAAGCCGAGCAACAATACCAGCAGCAGATCAATGAAACCCATACTTTGTCTCAAGAACTGGAAGAAAAGCGCGATCAAATCCATACCCTAGGCAAGCGAGTTTATGATGTGGAGTCAGTTCTTGGCCTTGCTGACGATACGCAGGTTGAAGAGTACAACTTGGCGAATCGTATTGACGCTGCAGCAGTGGACTCTGCCGTACGTGCCACCATGTTTCGCATGATCCCGAACGATACACCGATGGACTATCTGCGCATCTCTTCATCTTATGGTCGACGTATTAATCCAATCACGGGCAAACGTCATACCCATACGGGAATCGATCTGACCTGTAAGCATGGCGAGGCGATCTACGCTCCAGCCGATGGCGTTGTGGAAACAGTTCGGCCAAGCTCAAAAGGCTTTGGAAACTTCCTGACTCTGAGGCACTCGTTTGGCTTTATGAGCTCCTACGCCCACCTTGCGAAATTTAAAGTACGCAGTGGTCAGTTTGTGAGTAAGGGAGAGTTAATTGCGACATGTGGTAATTCAGGAAACTCGACCGGCCCTCACCTTCATTATGAGATTCGATTTCTTGGCCGAGCGCTGAACCCTCAATACACCATGGATTGGACTCCAGAAAACTTTAACTATCTGTTTGAAAAAGAGAAGAAAGTGAAATGGGCACCGCTGGTAGAGTTGATAGACAATACGGTCAGATTACAGGTCAACCTCACTAATCATCCTTATCAGGATGCCCCGGTAAATACGGTAAAGCGTGACGAGAACCTAGCCGATACTCTCACCGTACAATAAAAAAGAGCTGCCGAGGGCAGCTCTTACGATATCTGGTTAGGAGTTACAGGTTAGCCACGATGAATGGAATCATTCGCTTGCTTCAGTAGATTCTGGCTTTCATGCATAAACTGCTGAGAGTAATCGCCAAACCACTCGCTTACTTTATTAAAACTTGTAACAAACGCCTGCTTATCTTTGCCATCCAGCACTTTCAGTGCTTCGCCAAAGCATTGATGGAAACGTTTGATCATCTCAATGTTTTCGTCTGAGGAAAGGATAATATCGCCGTATAGGTTTGGATCCTGACCGAAAAGACGCCCAACCATCGCCAGCTCCAAGCGGTAGATTGGTGAGCTTAGCTTCAACAGCTTATCAATGTTCGGGTTTTCACGGCTCAAGTGCAGGCCGTAAGCAAAAGACGTAAAGTGACGCAATGCCTGAATCAACGTCATGCCGTGATCGTGCTCTGAGGCATCAATCTGACATAAACTCGCGCCCCAGATAGAGAACTGTTTCAGTAGCCACTGGTAGTGCTCTTCACCACGACCGTCACAGTAAACAATCACCTGCTTAGCTAAGCTCGGTACATCAGGGCCAAACATTGGGTGCAATCCAACAACGGGACCTTGATGCACATTGAGCATACCTTGCAACGGTTTAGACTTGATCGAGGTTAAGTCACACAAGATGCAATCTTTTGGCAGTTTACCTAACTTCTCAATTACGCCTTGGGTCAGATGAATCGGAACAGTAACTACCACTAGGCCTGCGTCCACCAGCATTTCATCCGCTTTATCCCAGTCTTTGCTGCCAAGTACTTTGACATCATAACCCGACAGCTTGAACATGCGACCAAACAGACCACCCAGTTGGCCGTTACCACCGACAATCACCACAGAGCGCAATTCTGGATTCAAACACTTAAAACCAGAGTCTTTCTCACTCGCGTAAGACTCACGCATGGTACGACGAAGAATGTCTTCAATCAGTTGAGGCGGTACGCCTTTCTTTTCCGCTTCTTCGCGACGTGAAGCTAACATGGCCGCTTCACGATCTGGCGCATAAATCGGCAGACCGTGTTCGCTTTTCACTTCACCGACCTTCTCCACCAGAGACAGTCGCTGTGCCAATAAATCCAGAATTTGTTTGTCTACTGCGTCAATTTGATCACGCAATTCATTCAATTCAACGGCCATGATGTTCCTTGTTATTCTTCTCTTAACCTTTCAGACGATCTTCCAAGAATGGGACCAGTTCTGTATGTGCATGACGCAATAGTGCCTCAGTTGTATCCCAATTGATACAGGCATCGGTAATTGAAACGCCATATTGCATTTCGTTGAGAGGAATATCGGATGACTGATTACCTTCATTAATATGACTCTCAATCATCAGGCCAATAATCGATTTGTTACCTTCACGAATTTGGTGAATCACATCTTCAGCAACCAAAGGCTGGCGACGGAAATCTTTACGCGAGTTAGCGTGGCTACAATCCACCATCAGAGAGGCATCCAGACCAGCTTTCGCCATATCCTGCTCACACTCGGTGACTGACACTGAATCGTAGTTGGTTTGTTTACCACCACGCAGAATCACGTGACCATTTGGGTTACCTTGAGTTGTCAGTAACGCAACCTGACCTTCACGGCTAATCCCCATGAAGCGGTGGCTTGAAGACGCAGCCTGCATCGCATTGATGGCTGTTGCTAAGCTACCATCAGTACCGTTCTTGAAGCCGATTGGCATAGATAGACCACTCGCCATCTCACGGTGAGTCTGAGATTCAGTCGTACGTGCACCAATTGCTGCCCAGCTGAATGTGTCCGCGAGGTATTGAGGGCTGATCGGATCCAGCGCTTCGGTCGCCAGTGGAATCTCCATCTCTGCTAGTTCAACTAGCAGTTTGCGACCTACGTGCAGACCGTGCTCGATATCGAAAGTACCGTCTAGATGCGGGTCGTTGATCAAACCTTTCCAACCCACTGTAGTACGTGGTTTTTCGAAGTAAACACGCATAACAATGTACAGTTGATCGCTGAGCTGCTCAGACAATGCTTTAAGACGCTTAGCGTACTCTTTCGCAGCGTCCAGATCGTGAATTGAACAAGGGCCACATACCACAAGTAGTCGATGATCTTTCTTATGAATAATGTTAGCGATAGTCTGACGAGACTCCTGAATAAAGCGACGAGCGTTATCACTCAGTGGTATCTTGGCTTTCAGCTCTTCAGGTGTAATCAGAACTTGTTCTTCACTAATATTAATGTTGCTCAATTCACTTTTTTGCATAACTCAAACCTGTATATATTTTTTTACACCCAATTTAAAGCATCTCTATCGGGCTGGATTAAGCATAAAATAACAGCCTAAAAACAAATTTCAAGGTGTACACATAAAAAAACACACTGTAAAAATAAATTTACAAAACTATAATTTGAGCTAGTTAGTTGAAAAACTTCGACTCATGCATGTTTTCTTCAACTTATCTTTTCTAAAATATGCCTATAGCCCAGCATATTATTTCACTCATGGATCTCATTCTTTCCTTACTTCAGCAAATGTGTGTCTACTTAGTCCTTGCTTATATGCTAAGTAAAACCCCCATTTTCCTACCACTGCTGAGTATCTCTAATCGCCTGACGCACAAACTCAGCGTCTACGTATTGTTCTCCCTGTTTTGTGTCATGGGGACGTACTTTGGCTTACAGATCAATGATGCGATTGCCAACACGCGTGCGATAGGAGCCGTGATGGGTGGTTTGTTTGGTGGGCCAGTGGTTGGTTTTTTTGTCGGGTTAACGGGCGGTTTACATCGTTACTCGCTTGGCGGGTTTACCGACCTGGCTTGTGCTATTTCGACCACCGCAGAAGGCTTGATAGGCGGCTTGTTACACACCTACCTGCTCAGGCGAGGCAAAGGTGCCCAACTCTTTAACCCAAGCGTGGTATTTGCGGTCACCTTAGTAGCAGAAATTGCCCAGATGGCGATCATTCTGATCGTCGCTAAGCCATTTGATCAGGCGTATTCATTAGTCTCTGCGATTGCCGCCCCAATGATCATCGCGAACTCGGTCGGTGCAGCGCTGTTTATGAGCATACTGCAGGATCGCAAAACTATCTTTGAAGAATATTCCGCCACCTTCTCGCGCCGGGCATTGAATATCGCCGAACGATCGGTTGGTATTCTCGCTTCTGGTTTCAACACGAAAAATGCGGAGAAAATCGCCCGAATCGTTTACGAAGAAACCAATGTGGGCGCCGTATCTATCACTGACAACGAGAAGATCCTTGCATTTGTGGGCATTGGTGACGATCACCACAAACCAGAAACGCCGATCTCTTCGCAAAGTACACTCGATGCCATCTCACGTAACGACATCATCTACCTCGATGGCAAGGACAAGCCATATCAGTGTTCTATTTCTAAAAGTTGCAAACTAGGCTCTGCGCTGATTATTCCTCTGCACTCAGGAGATAAAGTAATTGGCACCATTAAACTGTACGAGCCGAAACGTAAGCTGTTTTCGACTATCAATATGTCGATGGCCGAAGGGATAGCACAGTTGCTTTCCAGTCAGATCCTATTTGGTGACTACCAACAGAAACGCACTTTACTCTCTCAAGCAGAGATAAAATTGCTCCATGCGCAAGTAAACCCACACTTTCTATTTAACGCGCTGAACACCATCAGTGCCGTCATTCGTCGCGACCCTCCGAAAGCTCGTGAGCTGATTCAGCACTTGTCACATTTCTTCCGCAGTAACCTCAAACAAGACGTAGAAACGGTTACTCTTAAGGAAGAGTTGGCGCACGTTAACGCTTATCTCACCATCGAAAAAGCACGTTTTACCGACCGATTAGAAGTAGATATTGATATTGATTCCGCATTGCTGGAGCGTAAGCTGCCGACCTTTACCCTACAACCTTTGGTAGAGAACGCCATTAAACATGGCATATCAAACCTACTGGAAGGAGGAAAGATCCGCATTTACAGCCAGAAACTTTCGCAGGGTTATCAGCTATGTGTGGAAGACAATGCAGGCAGTTACACACCACCAGCCGACAATCATCAGGGGCTGGGGATGCAAATCGTCGATAAGCGTTTGACCAACAAATTTGGTCAGACGGCATCACTCAATATTGATGTGACGCCAGACCAACTGACGAGAATGAGCTTCCTCATTCCCGATAAGAAAATGGATTAGGACACGGATATGCTTTCTGCTTTAGTCATAGATGACGAACTGTTTGCGCGTGAAGAGCTGACTGAGCTGCTCGAAGAGTCGGGCCAAATCACTGTCATAGATCAGGCCAGTAATGCGATTGAAGGTCTGAAAAAGATTAACCAGCTTAAACCCGATGTGGTCTTTCTCGATATTCAGATGCCGCAAATCACAGGCATTGAGCTACTTGGGATGCTTGATCCTGAAACCATGCCAAAAGTTGTGTTTGTCACCGCCTACGATGAGTTCGCTATTCAGGCGTTTGAAGACAACGCGTTCGATTACTTATTGAAACCGGTAGATACCTGTCGGTTGGACAAAACCATTAAACGCCTTCTTAGGTCAGTCAGCAGTAATACTCAGGAACAAGTCTCAGCGCTCACCCCATCCAGCCTAGATCAGGTGCCTTGTATTGGCCTGAATAGAATTGTCATCATTCCTACGCAAGATGTGGAGTTTGCTTACAGCGATATCAGTGGTGTTCATGTCCAGACAGAAGAACAAAAAGCCACCTCACAGTTAACGCTTAAAGTGCTCGAAGAGAAAACACCTCTGGTGCGCTGTCATCGGCAGTTTCTGGTTAACATCAAAGCGATCAAAGAAATCAAATTACTAGAGAACGGATTGGCAGAGATCATCACTGTCAGTGATCACCCGATTCCTGTCAGCCGTCGCTACCTGAAAACGCTAAAAGAAATGCTCGGCTTCCACTAAAAAGAGCCGCTATTGCGGCTCTTTTTCTCTCGTTACTTTTAACTCATCCAATAACACGTTTCATGGCTTCGGAAGCCTGCTTCCACTCATTACTGCTACGCAGTTCAGAGAAAGTGAAAGATTGTTTCTTCAATAGCTCAGTTGCTTGTGGCGTTTCCATCACAGGCAGATTGTCCAACACTTCAATCTGCGCATCACGCTTATTGCACACTAACACCATGTCGCAGCCCGATGCCAGAGACTGATGAGCACGCTCAGCTGGGCCACCCATTACAGATGCGCCTTCCATCGTCAGATCATCAGAGAAAGTAATGCCATTGAAGCCCAATTGTTTTCTCAGCACATTCTTGAGCCAGAACTCAGAACCACTGGCAGGCTGGTCGTCATAATGAGGGAACACCACATGCGCAGGCATCATCGCATCCAATAGCCCCGCCTCGATCTGAGCTTTAAAAATCGCCATATCCTGTTCGAGAATGGTGTCTCGCTGATCATAAGGGGTTTCCAGATGCGAGTCCGCTATCACACCGCCGTGGCCAGGAAAGTGTTTACCTGTCGTTGCCATTCCCACCGCTTTCATGCCGCGCATGTAGGCATTGCTGTGGCGGATGATGGTATCGACCTCTTCACCAAATGAGCGGCTACCAATCGCCTTACACTCATGGCCTTTATCCAGTACCGGAGCAAAGCTTAGATCGATGTCATGAGCAATCAGTTCTGCCGCCATTAACCAACCGCCCTGCTCAGCCAGCTTTTCTCCATTCGCTTGCTTGGCATAGGATTCCGCAGCAGGGATAAGGGAAAAGCCTTCCTTGAAACGTTGAACTCGACCGCCTTCCTGATCGACGCCAATAAGAATCGGACGTTTCGCAGCCTGACGAATCGATTTGTTCAGGGCCAGCAACTGCTCATTATCGTGATAGTTGCGGGCAAACAGAATTACGCCACCGATGGTTGGGTGCTCAAGAATTTCTCTGTCTTCTGCGGTCAGTTCGCAACCTTCTACATCAACCCATAAAGGTCCCATAATCATTCCTTACTGTTTTAAAACCGCAACAGCGGATTTACTTTGTTCAATTAATTGGTCAGCGCTCTCTTCCTGCTGAGTTAACGCAATGAAGAGCAAGTCTGTCATCAGCAGCTGACTGTCTCGTGCTGTAATGGATGAGCTTCTTATCTGCTCCTCATCCGCCGCCGTCATCAGTTTAATGTCGGCGTATCTATCTAGTGGTGTCGGAGCCAGCTGACTAATGATGATCACCTTAGCGCCTTTACTGCGAGCCAGTTGAGCAATGCTCAGCACCTCTCGACTTCGCCCGGAATACGACAAAGCAACCAGCACATCGTTTTCACTCAGTGCCGCAGCGTTGGCTATCTGGATATGTGCATCGTACTCGCAGTGCACTGCATGACCAATTTTGGTCAGCTTATAGCTCAAATCTTTGGCGACCAACGAAGAAGCGCCAACGCCCGCAATCTGAATTTTTCCGGCTAAGTGCAGGTAGCCTGCCGCTTGCTGAATCGTGTCGGCGTCATTGAGTGCCACAGTTCGGTCAAGTGACTGCTGTTTACTCGATAATAACTTAGCCATCACCAGAGCCATGTTATCGCTGCGTGAGATGGTGCCGTGAATCGCTTTCTTTGAACTGGGTTGATACGCCAATTCACTCTCATATAAGCGAATTTTCAAATCGGAGAAGCCGCTGTAACCAATCTTCTGACTAAATTTCACAATTGTCGACTGGCTGACACCGATGGTTTTTGCCAGTTCGGGAGAGGAGAACTGTTTTACCTGTTGAGGGTATTCGAGTAAATATCGGGCTATCTTGTTATCTGCTGGTGAAAGCTGAGGTAACAGTGCACGAATTCGAGCTAAACCTTTCATCTTCCCCTCCTCTGTTTGATATGCAGTGTACTCAGCCACGTGAAGCTGGGGAATAGGTATTCCAATCCAAGCATAAATTTGGAATAGACTAACGCGTGAACTGAGAACAGGATCATAGAATCAAAGCGGTCATTATTCCATCAAAGAATAGACTTAGGAATGAACTATTCATATCAGCATACTGCTAAAAAACGATAAATAGATTCCCTACATGATTCAGGCTATGGAGCTGCGATGAATTCTTTATTTACCTCTCTCGACTGGGCTGTGTTCGCCTTATACTTTGCGATCATTGCCTATACTGGCTGGCATTTCAGCCGAGTCAAAATTACTTCCACTAAGGATTACTTCCTTGGTGGGAATAGTATGCCAATGTGGGTAGTGGCCGTTTCCGTTCTGGCAACATCTCAGTCAGCGGCGACATTTCTGGGTGGCCCAGATTCCAGTTACCGTGGTGACTTAACTTACCTAGCCACCAATATAGGCGGTATTCTCGGCGCTCTGTTCGTTGCTTGGATTCTGATCCCACGCTTCTACCAGAATAAAGTGTCGACCGTATATGAATTACTCAAAGTACGTTTTGGCGAGAAAACCAAGCAACGTGCCGGGCTGATGTATCTGGTTGGACGCGTTTTTGCTTCTGGTTCACGACTGTATATGGCAGCGATTGCGGTCTCGATGATTCTGTTTACCAACATCAACCCAACCAGCGTTATCGCTTCGGTTGTTATTTTGGTCGTTGTTGGCCTTGCCTACACTTACATGGGTGGGATTCGCTCTGTAATCTGGAGTGACCTGATCCAGTTAATTGTGTACGTTGGTGCGGCGCTGGCCGTGATCATTTACTTGCTGGGTCAGATTCCAGCAGATTTTAGCCAAATCATGCACGTTCTAGAGAACCCAGGGCCAGAACAAGATTCAAAGCTTACCTTGCTCGACTTTAGCCTTGATTTCTCACCAGCAGGGACCTTTAGTTTCTGGGCTTGTATCACTGGCTTCGTGCTACTGAATATCGGTGCGTTTGGCCTCGATCAAGATATGACTCAACGTGTTTTAACCTGTAAGAACTCCAAACAAGGCTCACAGGCGATGGTGAACTCGATTATCTTTTCACTACCGATTGTTCTGATTTTTATGACCATTGGCTTGCTATTGTATGTGTTCTACCAGCGGCCTGACCTGATGGGAGTTGAAGGACAAGATGTCGTACAGAGCTTCAATGGCGAAAATGTCACTATCTTTATGTACTACGTACTGAACGAAATGCCTGCAGGCTTACGTGGCCTCGTGACGGTAGGGGTTGTCGCTGCGGCGCTGTCGACACTGAACTCAGGTCTTAATTCAATGTCTTCCGTTGCTACTCAAGACTTGTACAAGCCATGGAAAGAAGCTCGTGATGGCCAGCAAGATGACGTGCACTATGTCAAAGTCGGTCGATTTGGAATGGCAATTGCGGCGGTTGCACTGGGTAGCATGGGAATCTTGTGTTTCTACTGGCAGCAATACACGGACATGCCACTTCTCGCGTTCGCACTCAGTGTGATGGTCTTTGCCTACACGGGTCTCCTTGGTGTCTATTTCACCGCTCTGTTTACGGACCGAGGCAGTGAGCGTTCGGTTGCGATGGCACTGGTCGCTGGCTTCTTGACCACACTGTTGCTGCAGGCTTACGTTTGGGACAATACGCTAGGGCTCATCAATCCAGATTGGGCAGGGCTGAGCTTAGCGTTCCCTTATCAGCTTTGTATCGGTACCTTAGTCTCATTTGGTGTCTGCTTGTGTGGTAAAGCACAACCACAAGAGCAGCTGCAAACGGCTCGACTATGATTACTCATTTACTTGCAATCGACGGAGGTGGAACCAAAACCGCCTTATGTCTGACGGCTCTAGAGTCACTAGCGACTAACCCGGCTTTCATTTTGACTGTTGGCCCGTCTTCTCTGACGCAACAAAAAGAGCAGGCCCACCATCAAATACGGGAGGCAATTGAAACTTGCCTAGCACAAGTAAAACTGACGCCTCAGCAGGTATTCATTGTCATTGGCGTTGCCGGCGCTGGCAACGTCAATGCAAGACAAGCACTTGAGCAGTCGCTACTCAAATACCCTAACTGCTTAGTTACAACCGATGCACACATTTCTTTGTTAGGCGTCAATCAAGGCCAGGCCGTGAACTGCCTCGCCATTGGTACAGGCAGTGTCGCTACCCGATTCGAGACCGACGGTTCAACTCAAATGTATGGCGGCTGGGGCTTTCCAATCGGCGATCAAGGTGGTGGCGCTTGGCTAGGGCAACAGGCCGTACAGGCATTAATTGAAGCCGTTGAACAGCAAACTACTAGCCCGTTGACCTACTATCTATCTCAGCATCTGGGAAGCCAGCGCGGCGATATTTTGCAATGGCTGACCACAGCGAATGCTTCACGCTTCGCGCAATTGGTCCCCGCCCTTTTGGACCACGCGTATCAAGGCTGCCCAGTAAGCCATGAGATTGTTAGACGTGGGCAGAATCATATTGATGAGCTTGTGACAAAGTGCTGTGAAAATAATGAGTTAGATATCGCTTTTTTAGGAAGTTTGGGCGCATACTATCAGCAACATATCAGTGATAAATGGCGCTCACGCCTCATCACTCCAAAAGGAGACGCACTGGACGGTGCAACTCTGTTAGCCAGACAACAGGTGGAAATTCGCAATGGATAAAGAGCTTTATATTGGCATCATGTCTGGTACCAGTCTGGACGGTATTGATGTCGCACTGGTAGAAGTAAGTGACGGACACATTCAGTTAATCGACCATGCCGATTACCCAATACCTTTGGCGGTTAAAGAGCAAGTGCTCGATATCTGTCTCGGCCAACAAACCAATTTAAAACAGGTAGGCACGCTGGATCACCAACTAGGCCATTTGTATGCCGATGCAGTGTTAGCTTTACTTGAAAAAACAGGTCACAATAAAGAGCAAATTACCGCGATCGGTAACCACGGTCAGACGGTTTACCACCAGCCAACAGGTGACGCGCCGTTTACGACTCAGATCGGTGATGCCAATATCATTGCAACACGAACCGGTATTACAACAATTGCCGATTTCAGGCGTAAAGACATGGCTCTGGGTGGGCAAGGCGCACCACTGGTTCCAGCCTTCCATCAGTCGCTGTTTCAATCAAATACATCGAGCATAGTAGTGCTCAATATTGGCGGGATTGCCAACATCTCCGTACTGCGCCCTGATCACTCTGTCATTGGTTACGATACCGGGCCGGGTAACATGTTGATGGACGCTTGGTGTCACCAGCACCAAAGCCAGCCTTACGACAAAGACGCATTATTCGCACAACAAGGTCATGTAGATACAGTACTGCTCAACACCCTACTTCAAGAGCCTTACCTTGCGCAACAAGCACCCAAGAGCACAGGGCGAGAGCTGTTTAACTTACCTTGGTTAGAGGCTATTCTGAGCAACCATAACTGCTCTGCTGAAGATGTTCAGCGAACACTGTGCGAATACACCGCACAAACCATCAGCTCAGAGGTCGAAAAGTTCTCGTTGGGAGAGCAGCCACAACTATTGATTTGTGGCGGTGGCGCCTGTAATCCACTATTGATGAATCGCCTGAAAGCACTACTACCTGCTTGGTCTGTTGACTCTACAGACTCACAAGGTGTCGACAGTCAGAATATGGAAGCGATGGCATTTGCTTGGCTTGCCTATCGCCGCATTCACAACCTGCCAAGCAATTTGCCAGAAGTCACCGGAGCGAGCCATCTTGCTTCTCTTGGTGTGATGTACTTTGCCGATTAAATAAGGACGATTATGACCAACGATGCACTAATCGCAGCGCTTTCCCATTTGGTTTCTGAAGGTCGTAACCCAGAAACGATGGATATTGATCTGCTGCCTTCTCTGGAAATCGTTAAAAGAATTAACCAGCAAGATAAACTCGTTCCACTCGCGGTAGAAAAAGTGCTACCTGAAATTGCTCAGGCGGTGGACAAAATCACTCAAGCATTCAAATCGGGTGGTCGCTTAGTGTATATGGGCGCTGGTACCAGCGGACGTTTGGGGATCCTTGACGCCTCGGAGTGCCCACCTACGTTTGGTGTTTCCGATCAAATGGTCATCGGCCTGATTGCAGGCGGCCCGGATGCTATCCTCAAAGCCAAAGAAGGCGCGGAAGATTCGCCGGAGCTTGGCGTTGCTGATTTGAAGTCGATTGAGTTCAGCGACAAAGACGTCGTGGTAGGAATTGCAGCTAGCGGCCGAACGCCTTACGTTATTGGTGCGCTGGAATACGCCAACGACCTTGGAGCGACTACAGTGGCTCTATCATGCAACCCGGATTCCATCATTGCAGAAGTCGCACAAATCGCGATTAGCCCAGTAGTAGGCCCTGAAGCGTTAACAGGCTCAACACGATTAAAGTCGGGAACGGCGCAGAAGCTGGTTCTCAACATGCTGACTACAGCCAGTATGATTCGACTGGGCAAAAGCTATCAAAACTTGATGGTTGATGTGAAAGCGACCAACAAGAAGCTGGTCGCACGTGCCGCTCGTATCGTCATGCAGGCGACTGAGTGTGATAAGCAGCAAGCAGTCACGGTGTTAGAGCAAACGGAATATGACGTAAAGCTTGCCATCTTAATGATCCTGACTGGAATGGACGTCGACAGTGCCAGAAACCAGCTCCAACATCAGGAAGGCTTCCTGAGACGAGCAGTAGAAAATCACAATCATTAACGTAAAAAGGCTTGGTAAATACCAAGCCTTTTTATTTAGTAATACTCGTTAGCGTGCTCATCCCAACCACGCTTCCATTCCATTCGAAACTTCTGCGCATCTGCCGTGCCTTCACACACGCCCTCATAATATTGCCCCGTTAAACCAATCTGATAGGCCACATTCGGGTTGCAGTATTCTTTAATTCCGCTCAGGTAACCCTGATCATAGTCGCCCTGTTTGACACTGCCCAAGCTGGCCAGCTCTTTAAACGGACGCTGAGCTTGACCACGTACGCCGTCTTGGTAGCCAATCTCATACCAGTCCCCTTCCTTGGCGAGTTGTTCAGTACTGGCAGCGCAAGCCATCAAGGTCGATACCAACATCAGAAAAATGAGTTTTCTCATTGTTTTTCCTTGTTTTTATAGAAACTCTATTAATGAAACCACTAAATCCTCAACATTGCCACTCACAAAGAGGAAAAACCGCTTAATGGTGCCAAATACCACTCAATTGGGTATACGACCACTCAATTGAGATCCGAATGTGGATTGCTTCGGGTCAGCGTAATATCCAGACTGAACTTATTAAATTATCACTAAGGAACGAGTGCTATGTTGTGGTTTTTAACCTGTGTTGCAGCCTTGATAGGTGGATACTTCATTTATGGGGCATTTGTTGAGAAAGTTTTCGGCATCAATGAAAAACGCCAAACTCCAGCCCACACACAAGCTGATGGCGTCGACTATGTTCCAATGTCGACTAAGAAAGTCTATCTGGTTCAGCTTCTGAACATCGCTGGTGTTGGCCCTATCTTCGGTCCTATCATGGGAGCGCTTTACGGCCCAGCGGCCATGCTATGGATTGTCATTGGCTGTATTTTCGCTGGTGCCGTGCACGACTACTTCTCTGGCATGCTGTCGGTACGTAACGGTGGCGCTTCTGTGCCAACAATCACAGGCCGCTATCTAGGCAATGGTGCAAAACACTTTATGAATATCTTTGCCATTGTCCTATTGCTTCTGGTCGGTGTGGTATTCGTTTCAGCACCAGCAGGGATGATCACTAACCTGATCAACGATCAGACCAGCCTGTCTGTCAGCATGACGACCATGGTCATTGCTATTTTTGCTTACTACATCATCGCCACTATCGTTCCTGTCGACAAAATCATTGGTCGCTTTTACCCACTGTTTGGTGCTCTGCTGATCTTTATGTCGGTTGGCCTAATGACAGCGGTTGCGCTATCTAGTGAGCACACCGTAATGGGTGATTTTCAGGTAACGGATATGTTCACTAACCTGAACCCGAACGACATGCCACTATGGCCAGCGCTATTTATCACCATCGCATGTGGTGCTATCTCTGGTTTCCACGCTACTCAGTCACCTCTGATGGCTCGTTGTATGGAGAATGAGAAAAACGGTCGATTCGTTTTCTACGGCGCCATGATTGGTGAAGGTGTGATTGCGCTTATCTGGTGTGCGATTGCTCTATCTTTCTTCGGTAACCTTGATGCGCTTTCTGAAGCCGTGAAAAACGGCGGCCCAGGTAACGTAGTATACAGTTCTTCGTTTGGCCTGCTTGGTGTATTTGGTGGTGTGATTGCCTTCTTAGGTGTCGTGATTCTACCAATTACATCCGGTGATACTGCGTTCCGCTCTAGCCGTTTGATCTTGGCTGAGTACTTCAACATGGAACAGAAGACGCTGCGCAACCGCCTACTGATGGCTGTCCCTCTTTTCGTGATTGGTGGCATCCTAACTCAGGTAGACTTCGGTGTTATCTGGCGTTACTTTGGCTTCGCTAACCAGACGACAGCAGTCATGATGCTGTGGACGGCTTCAGCTTACCTACTTCGTCACAACAAGCTGCACTGGATCACTACGATTCCAGCAATCTTTATGACGACTGTCGTGGTGACCTTTATCCTAAACAACAGCACGCTAGGGTTTGGTCTGCCAATGAACGTTTCTACCATCGCTGGTATCTTGTTCTCACTCGCGACAACGGCCTACGTCATCAAAAAGTCTAAAGGCAAAGGGGAAACTGACCTAGCGGATGAAGACAAGCCAAAAGTAGCGACTGAAACCGCTTAAGTCTATAGATTGGCATATTGATTAAGGCTCCTTAGGGAGCCTTTTCTTTTGTCTGAAACTGCTAAACAAGCGTCGATGAGCAAAATGCTCACGATAGCGAAAAATCAGATTAAAGCCAGTTTTCTGCATTTAAATCAGATGTAAAAAAGGCGACTTAGTGTCGCCTTGTTATCCTTTCAAGTCTCTAGTCGACCTGTTTAATCTGTAGCTCTTTTGGTACTTCAAAGAACATGTTTTCTTCACGGCCGAGTACTTCTTCTACCGAACGTGTGCCAACAAGCTCTTTGATGCGTTCCAGAATCTGATTAACCAACTCTTCTGGCGCTGACGCCCCCGCCGTTACACCTACTTTCACTTTATCGTTAAACCATTCGGGCTCGATATCTTCAGGGCAGTCTGTCAGATACCCTGGAGTACCCAGCTTTTCAGCCAGCTCTTTGAGACGAGTCGAGTTAGATGAGTTTTTAGAACCGACAACAATCACTACATCAACGTCTGTTGCCATTTCTCGTACTGCATCCTGACGATTCTGTGTGGCGTAACAGATATCGTCTTTGCGTGGCCCCTGAATCTCTGGGAAGACGCGACGCAGCTCAGTTATAACATCAGCGGTTTCATCTACAGACAATGTCGTCTGACTTACGTAATGCAGATTACTCTGGTCTTTGACTTTTGCTTTGAGAGCGGCCACATCCGCTGGCGTTTCAACAAGGTACATACCACCTTGTTCACTGGCATACTGGCCCATTGTACCTTCGACTTCTGGGTGTCCAGCATGACCGATCAAGACCACTTCCATATGACGACGGCTTGCACGAGCCACTTCCATATGAACTTTGGTTACCAGTGGGCAAGTCGCATCAAAGACGGTCAGATCACGTTCTTTCGCTTCTTTACGAACAGCCTGAGACACACCATGAGCAGAGAAAATCACAATATTGTCATCTGGCACTTCATGAAGCTCTTCCACAAAGATAGCGCCTCTTTGCTTAAGACCCTCGACCACAAATCGGTTGTGCACGACTTCATGACGAACATAAATCGGTGGTTGATACATTTCTAATGCACGCTCGACAATGCTGATCGCGCGATCAACACCTGCACAAAAGCCACGTGGGTTGGCTAAAAGAATTTTCATTTCATTGCTCATAGTGATTATTTTATCGCTTCAGGCCGCTATTCTACTGACAAAATTTCAACTTCAAAAGTCACATCTTGCCCTGCTAGCGGGTGGTTGAAATCAACCGTCACTGAGTCACCCGCAATTTCGGTAATAATTCCAGGGATTTCCATGCCATCAGGGCCAGAGAAAGCCATGATTGTGCCCACTTCAACTTCTGCATCACCAACAAATCTCGCACGATCCATATGATGTACATTGTCTGGGTTCGGCGCACCAAAGGCATCTTCCGCTTTCAGTTCAATCGCTTTTTGCTCACCCACTTCAAGTCCTAGCAAGCATTGCTCAAAGTTTTCACTTAGGCTACCGTCACCGATCACGAGCTTGGCAGGCTTACCCATGTTGTGCGTGCTATCCGCAACCGAGCCATCTTTAAGTTTGATTGTAAAATGCAGCGTTACTGCGGATTCCTGGACAATAGTGGTCACAATACTGTTTCCTTGTTATTGGAGATATTGGCTTCTATTTAATAGAGGCTTCGTTATAGTAAAAAGCGCTCTCTGAATCAACAGACAGCGCTTAGGGTTATTCAAACATTATCAGCTTACGCTTTTTTTTCAGCGTCTTTTTTACGAAATCCATCAAGGATAATCATTGCAGCACCAATACAAATCGTACTGTCTGCCAAATTAAACGCTGGCCAGTGGTAGTCACCCCAGAAAAAGTCTAGGTAATCGACAACATAACCGTGTACCACACGATCAAACACGTTACCCACCGCACCACCGATGATCATGGCATAAGCCACATTGTTCCATTTCTCTTTTGCTGGCAGTTTACTCATCCAGTAAGTCAGCATAGCGGTTACCGCAAAAGCGATCCCCGTAAACAACCAACGTTGCCAGCCAGCCTGATCGCTCAGAAAGCTAAATGCAGCACCGTAGTTATGTACGTAAAGCAGATTAAAGAAAGGCAACACCTCAATGCGATTCGCCCAGCCATAACCCATGTTATCCATCACAAACAGCTTAATACCAATATCCGCTAGAAAGATAACCAATGCTAGCCACAACCAGCGCACGCCAGATTGCTTTAAAGTGAGTGCTTGTTCGCTCATACAATTCCTAAAAGTAGCCCCAGTCAGTACTGGGGCTATATTATCTCAATAAAGTTCAACTTCTAGTTGCTATAAATTACGCGAAGCGACGTGTTTCACCTTCTCCATCAACGTTAGACACACAACGACCACAGATCTTCTCGTGACCTTCGATTGTGCCTACGTCTGGAGTGTGGTGCCAGCAACGGTCACACTTCTCGTTTTCCGTTGCTTTCACTTCAACAAACAGACCTTCAGCATCAGTTGCTTGTGCCGCCTCTGACTTCTCGCTTAGAGGCTTAACAACCGCTGCTGACGTCAGTAGTGCAAAACGCAGCTCATCTTCAAGTTTGCTTAGTTTCGCTGCTAGTGCTTCATCAGCGTAAAGCGTCACTTCTGCTTGCAGAGAACCACCAATGGTCTTCTCTTTACGAGCATCTTCTAGCAGTTTGTTCACACCGCCACGAACCGCTTGGATTTCAGCCCAGAATTCGTTGTTAAGCTCTTCACCTTCAGCTAGACCGAACAGGCCTTCGTACCACTCACCTGTGAATACAAACTTATCGCGCTCGCCCGGCATCTCGTTCCAGATCTCGTCTGCAGTGAACGACATGATTGGCGCCATCCAACGAACAAGCGCTTCTACGATGTAGTAAAGCGCTGTCTGACAGCTACGTTGAGCGTGGCCGCCAAGTTTCGCTGTGTACTGACGATCTTTAATTACATCTAGGTAGAATGAGCCCATTTCGATAGAACAGAACTGCATTAAACGCTGTGTTACGGCGTGAGTGTTGTACTCACCGTACGCTTTCACGATCTCTTCTTGAGCAGCCAGTGCACGACCTACAGCCCAACGGTCTAGAGCCACCATTTCTTCAGCAGGAACAAGGTCCGTTGCCGGGTTGAAGCCGCTTAGGTTGGCAAGGAAGAAACGCGCAGTGTTACGGATACGACGGTACGCATCTGCAGAGCGTTTTAGGATTTCATCAGAAACCGCCACTTCACCCGTGTAGTCCGTTGAAGCAACCCATAGACGCAGAATGTCAGCACCTAGCTTGTTAGTCACATCTTTTGGTGCAACCACGTTACCGATAGATTTCGACATCTTACGGCCTTGACCGTCAACCACGAAGCCATGAGTAAGCACTTGCTTGTATGGTGCTTCGTCTTTCATCGCGATAGATGAAATGAGTGAAGATTGGAACCAACCACGGTGTTGGTCAGAGCCTTCTAAATAGAGGTCTGCCGACGCGCCGTTGTACTCTTCACGAGCATCAACCACTGAGTAGTGAGTCACGCCTGAATCGAACCATACGTCTAGCGTATCCAGTACTTTCTCGTACTTATCCGCTTCTTCACCTAGTAGGTCTGAGATTTCTAGATCCCACCAAGCTTGGATGCCTTTTTCTTCAACCAGCAGAGCCACTTTCTCTACTAATTCGATCGTATTTGGATGAAGCTCTGCCGTTTCTTTATGAACGAATAGAGCGATTGGCACGCCCCAAGTACGTTGACGAGAGATACACCACTCTGGGCGACCTTCGATCATACCTTCAATGCGGCTTTGACCCCACTCAGGCATCCACTCAACACCTTTGATTGACTCAAGTGCTTTTGCACGTAAGCCTGCTTGGTCCATTGATACGAACCACTGTGGCGTTGCACGGAAGATGATTGGCGTTTTGTGTCTCCAACAATGCGGGTAGCTGTGCTCATAAGCGTGGTGATGTAGAAGCGCGCCTTTCTCTTTTAGCGTTTCAACAACTGCATCGTTCGCTTTAAATACGTGTTGACCAGCAAACAACTCAGTATCCGGCAGGTAAACGCCGTTTGAACCTACTGGGTTAGCCACTTCTAGGTTGTACTTGTTACCAACTGCAAAGTCTTCTTGACCGTGACCAGGTGCAGTGTGAACCACACCAGTACCAGAATCCGTTGTTACGTGATCGCCAAGGATGGCAGGAACAGTGAAATCGTAGAACGGGTGGTTAAACTGAGACAGCTCAAGATCGCTACCTTTGGCAAAACCAAGGTTATGGAAGTGCTCGATACCCGCACGATCCATCACGTCTTTCGCTAGCTCAGAAGCAACGATGATTCGCTCTTTAGAATCGCCTTCTACTTGAATTAATACGTACTCTAGATCATCACGTAGACAGACTGCACGGTTTGCTGGCAATGTCCATGGAGTGGTGGTCCAGATAACGATTGAGATCTCGCCTTCACCTTCATGACCTTCGTTCAATGAGAACTTAGAGAGAAGCGCTGCTTCATCTGCCGCTTTAAAGCGCACGTCGATAGATGGCGATACTTTATCTTTGTACTCTACTTCTGCTTCTGCAAGCGCAGAGCCACAGTCTGTACACCAGTGAACAGGTTTGAAACCTTTTAGTAGGTGGCCGTTGTCTGCAATCTTACCTAGAGCACGGATGATGTTTGCTTCAGTAGCAAAATCCATAGTGCGGTAAGGCTTGTCCCACTCACCCATAATACCTAGGCGTTTGAAGCTCTCTTTTTGACCTTCAACCTGACCCGCAGCATAGTCGCGACATTTCTGACGGAACTCAGCCGCTGTCACTTTTTGACCTGGCTTACCAACCTTTTTCTCTACCATTAGTTCAATAGGTAGACCGTGGCAGTCCCAGCCAGGAATGTAAGGAGCGTCAAAACCTGAAAGTGTTTTGGATTTAATAATAATGTCTTTAAGAATCTTGTTTAGTGCGTGACCAATATGAATGTCACCGTTGGCGTATGGAGGGCCATCGTGTAGAACGAAAGATTTTTTGCCTTTCTTCGCTTTACGGATTTCGCCGTAAAGGTCTTCTTTATACCAACGCTTAAGCATTTCTGGCTCGCGGTTCGCCAGATTGCCGCGCATCGGAAACCCTGTTTCAGGAAGGTTCAGGGTATCTTTATACTCACTCATCGATTCTTAATTCCGTTGTGTTGGGCGAATGTTAGACATTATGCCAAGCGGTGGACTAGACCGTTTAGCGATTACGCTGACGCAGCCACACCCTTGCTGCTTCAGCATCCAATTCAATTTGTTGTTTCAATGCTTCAAATGAGTCAAATTTATGCTCATTGCGAAGCTTATGTAAAAGTACAATTTCTAGCTGCTTGCCATATAAATTGGCTTGAAAGTCAAATAAATGCACTTCTAGTTGCTGGCGAACCCCGTTCACGGTTGGTCGGTTGCCAATATTTGCTACGCCTCCAATCGGTTTGCCTCCAAAGCCTGAGGCCTCAACGACATAAACGCCCGATACAGGTGACACGCAACGCTTCAGTGGGATATTCGCGGTAGGAAAACCAATGGTTCTTCCTAACTTACGACCATGTGATACTCGACCACTGATGCTGTAATCTCGACCCAGCATTTCTGCTGCTGAGTTCAACTCATCGCTTGCCAATGCTTCGCGTATCGCAGTACTGCTGACACGCAATTGCTCAAGACAGAAACTTTGGGTACTCACCACCTCAAAGCCGTGTTTTTCACCAGCTTCTTTAAGCATCTTGAAGTTGCCTTTGCGGCCTTTGCCAAAGCAGAAATCATCACCAACGACGAGAAACTTAACACCCAATCGCTTCACCAACAAGTCGCTAATAAACTCGTCCGGAGTCTGATTAGCAAAGCGCTTGTTGAAATTCACACAAAGTAAGCGTTCTATGTTCAATTTGCTCAGTTGAACAAATTTGTCTCTCAGCCGAGTTAATCGTGCTGGTGCTTTCTCTTTTGCAAACAATTCCAAAGGTTGAGGTTCAAAAGTCATGACCGTAGCAGGTAAACCTAATTTGGCTGCCTGTTCAGATACTTGACGCAGTACTGCTTGGTGACCCAAATGCACACCGTCGAAGTTTCCTATCGTCAGGACACACCCAGAATGGTGTGCTTTGATATTGTGAATACCTCGGATCAATTCCATTGGAAGCTTCTAATTCCTGTCTCTTTTATTATTAGCAAAGCGTGAAACTGACGGATTATATACTAATCCTACTTATTCTGTCGCTGCTTTTAAATCTTTTAAACGCACACCCATTATGAGGAGCGATACCAGGTAAACACCCGCACCTAATCCAATCAAAATGGTCAGTGACATCACTCGCTCAAACAGGCTCCACATCAGCCACACTGACATGTCTTCTAATTGCCAGAGAATCGCTGCAACCATCAGCCCTCCAGCCAAAGCCAGCTTAGCAACAAAAACGACCGTGCGGCTCGTCAGCTTGTAAACACCCGCTACGTGTAAACCTCTATACAATAGAGACATGTTAACAAACGCAGACAACGCCGTTGCGATTGCCAAACCAACATAGCCATAGAACCAAGCAAAAATGGCGTTAAAGACCATATTGGTCACCATAGCAATGATGCCATATTTGACCGGTGTTTTAGTGTCTTGGCGAGAGTAATACCCCGGCGCTAGCACTTTGATCAGCATAAAGTTGAGCAAGCCAGAGGCATAGGCCACCAGAGACATCGAAGCAAACTGAACATCCTGAGGGCTGAACTCACCACGCATAAACAGCACCATCAGCATAGGTTTCGCTAATACCATCAAACCTAGCATCGCTGGAATACCAAGCAATGTCACCATGCGGACTCCCCAATCCATCGTATGTGAGAAACCGTCACTGTGGGAATCGACATGCTTGCGTGATAGTGCCGGCAAAATGACCGTTGCGATGGCAATGCCAAACAATCCAAGCGGGAATTCTAACAGGCGATCAGAATAGTAGAGCCAGCTGATAGAGCCTGTCTGAAGGAAACTGGCAATAAAGGTATCAAACAGCAAATTGATCTGACTGACCGATACACCAAATAAAGCAGGGATCATTAGAGTGCGGATTTTCACTACTCCAGGGTCACGCCATCCCCATTGAGGCTTCACCATGACGCCTGCTTTAATAAGGAAAGGGATCTGGAACAAGAACTGAACCAAGCCGCCAAGAAACACCCCAATAGCAAGACCAATTTCAGGTTGAGCCATATTCGGCGAAATAAACCACGCCGAGAGGATGATCATGACGTTGAGAAACACTGGAGTAAAAGACGACACCGCGAACTTACCCATGGTATTGAGAATCGCACCAGATAACGCGACAAAAGTAATGAACCATAAATAAGGAAAGGTGATTTTGAGAATAAAGCTCGCCAACTCAAATTTTTCGGCCGATGGACCACCGTTCATCCAATCAAGGAACCAGCCAAAGCCAAACAGTGCCGTAACCACACCAGAACCTAAAACTCCCAGCACTGTAACGATAGAGACAAGTACGCCTAAAGTACCCGCTGCTCTGGCAATCAACTGGCGGGTTTTGTCCATATCGCCTGCGGCATGGTACTCCGTCAATACTGGTACAAACGCCTGAGAAAACGCCCCTTCGGCGAACAAGCGGCGTAAGAAATTCGGAATTTTATTGGCAAAGAAGAAGACGTCAGCACTGGCGCCCGCCCCCATCAAATTCGCCACTACTACATCGCGCACTAAACCAAGCACACGAGAAATCAAAGTCATAGCACTAACAATCATGCCTGACTTGAGCAGACGTTTACTCACAGCTACCTCGGGAATCCTGCAATACTTTCAATAAGGCTCCACTCTATGACAGGAATGTCAGGGCTAGAGCAGATTAGTATTAGCAATGAAAAAAAAATACTGATAGAATCCCCGCCATCTTAACCGTGAAGACCTATCTAATCCAAAATTTGTTTGGCTCCGATTGGTTTTTACACAAATCATTTGACATTTAAGCGCAAATGAGGGATATTCCTCGCCCTTAAATTGTCACCGAACTTAAGTTTTTGGGAGTTAGACCCTTGGCAAATAGTAAATCTGCTAAGAAGCGCGCTATCCAAGCTGAGAAACGTCGCCAGCACAACGCTAGCCGTCGTTCTATGATGCGCACTTACATGAAGAAAACTGTTGCTGCTATTGAAGCAGGCGACAAAGAAGCTGCAACTGCTGCATTCGCTGTAGTTACACCTATCCTAGACCGTATGGCAACTAAAGGCCTTATTCACAAGAATAAAGCAGCTCGTCATAAGTCTCGTTTCGCTGCTGCAATCAAAGCTCTTTAATAGAACTCTGATTCCCCAGTGAAGAAAAAACCGGCTAACGCCGGTTTTTTTATATCTCAAATTCGGTACTGAGCCGCCCAGCTCTCATGTTACACCTAATCCATAGCTTCGCTGCAGTATAAACTGTGTAATAGGTGGATCATCGACTTCACTTCTTCACTGCTCAATGTATAAAACACGGTTTGTGCTTCTTTACGCGTATTCACCAAGCCATCACGGCGCAGCCAGGCTAAATGTTGCGACAACGCAGACTGACTCAGCTCAAGCTTGCTACACAATTCCCCTACTGACAATTCCTGGTTATGCAATAAGCATAAAATCTGCAAGCGTCTCTCATTCGCCATCGCTTTCAGTAGTACCACCGCTTTGGCAGAATTTTTTTCCATTTCTTGTAAATTCATCGGCTAGTACCCCTTGAAACAACAAAACATCAACAAATCTCAGCCTGCAATTTATAAATTGATACATTTATAGCTGATACTAATCTATTTACATCCAGTAATCTATTTGTAGAAATGAAAAAGAACCTCACTGGAAGAGATTCGTGAAGTCTGCATCACAGACATTCTTCACTGCTGGGTGTTGAATCATTCGCTCAGCAAAAATAACGTAGTATTCCTCTTTGAGTTCATCGATGTGTCCAATCAACTGCAAAGGTAAATCACTTTCTACCTCTGATACATATAAAGAAGGTGCAAGAAAGATGACATCATGATGGTAACGAGCGAATGACTTCATTAATGCAACGTCATCAAACTCTCCCAGAATATTCGGCTGAAGGCCTTGTCGATCAAACCATTGTAAGACCTTACGTCCCATTGCCGTGCGGCTACCCGGTATCAACAGCTTTCTTTGCTCCAATACTGCCGGGAAACGCGCCTGATCCACAGTGCTACTAGAAAAAAAGCTCATATTGCACTCCCCCAGTTTTTTACTGTACAAACCAGGGCTTTGACTAGAGTCGACCGGGCAATCAGACAAAATCATATCCAATTTGTGTTGAGCAAGCTGCTCAAGCAGCATTTCATGCGTTGATTCAAAACAACGCAGATGAATGCTGTTATCGGGTGGCACTGTAGTCATTAAAATCTTACTGACCAATCGTTTAGATAAGGCATCCGCCACCCCCACATCAAACAGAATATTAGAGCGTTGGCTATAGTTGACGATATCCAGCATCTCGTAACTCAGACCGAACATACGATCAGCGTATTTAAACACTAGCTGTCCCAGCTCCGTGGGCTCAATACTTCTGCCATTTCTTTTGGTCAGTTTGCCATCCATGCGCTCTTCTAGAGCTTTAATTTGCCCTGTTACCGTTTGAGGAGTAAGGAACAAAGCATCGGCCGCCTTGGTCACTGAACCCTGTTTACATACCATCCAAAAGTAATAGAGATGGTTGTAATTTAAGTGCGACATGAAAAATCTCTCTGTATTACATATGGCTATGGTTATAGCAGAACCTTCAGATGACAACAATAACTCGAAAAAACCTTTCTTTTATTTGAAAGTAGATAGTTTTACCGAAAACACAAAAAAGTTATATGACAGCCTTGTGTCAGAATCGCTGGCTAAAAATTGCGATTTTGTGAAATAAGCCCTCTTTCAACACAAATCTTAAGACTTCAAAAACAAACAAAAATTTCATTATTTATCAAAACCTTAAAGCACATGTAAATTTAAAAATACATGCACTAAACCCGTGTCCAGATAAATAATTTTCTATTACACACAACTGTAATATTAATGAAATATTTCCCATCTAGTATCGCCCACAGTTTCAACAACCGACCAATACAAACTTAATACGGTCCACGGAGAAAAATTATGAACCAAGCTACTACTACAGCGGCGCCTATATCGAGCACTACTCGCTGGTTACGCTGGGCTAACTTGGCATTCATGTTATATCTACTGCTTCTAGCAGTATCTATGGTAGGCAGTGGCTTTAAATGGGCAACAGGCGATCAAGCTAAAGTCTTGTTCGAATTCGCATCTCACCCAGTAGCAGGCCTGATGATCGGTCTTGTCGCAACAGCTCTTATTCAATCTTCTAGCACAGTGACATCGATTATCGTTGGTCTAGTGGCTGGCGGCCTTCCAGTAGAAACCGCAATCCCAATGATTATGGGTGCAAACATTGGTACTACAGTAACCAACACATTGGTTTCCCTTGGTCACATTCGTGATAAAGAAGAGTTCAAACGTGCTTTTGCAAGTGCAACAATTCACGACTTCTTTAACCTTCTGGCCGTTGCTATTTTCCTACCATTGGAAATGATGTTTGGCATTCTGGAGAAAATTTCTCACTGGTTAGTGTCACCATTCCTAGCGACTGGCGACATGAGTATGAAAGGCCTGAACTTCATCAAGCCAATCACTAAGCCTGTTGTAAGCGCAGTGAAAGAGCCTCTTGCTACATTTGGTGATACTGTCGGTGGCGTACTACTTATCGTTATTGGTATCGCAACCATCTTCGTTGCTATCACTGTGATGGGTAAACTGATGAAGAGCCTAATGGTTGGCCGTGCTCGTGAAATTCTAAAGAGCGCTATTGGTCGTGGCCCGATTCACGGTATTTTCTCTGGCTCTGTGGTTACTGTACTGGTTCAGTCTTCATCAACAACAACCAGCCTAATGGTTCCACTTGTTGGCTCAGGTGTATTGAAAGTTCGTGACGTATACCCATTCACTCTAGGTGCCAACATCGGTACATGTATTACCGCACTATTGGCGGCAACAGCAGCATCAGGTGAGTTCGCAGTATTCGCTCTACAAATTGCTTTGGTACACCTAGCGTTCAACATCCTAGCCACAGTCTTTATCTTTGGTATTCCGTTCCTACGTGAACTACCAGTTAAAGCCGCTGACATCATCTCTGATATGGCAGTGAAGAACAAGGCTGTAGTGGCTGGTTACCTTATTGCGGTATTCCTTGTACTGCCAGGTAGCATCCTAGCACTGACTGCTTAATTCGAAGCACCATCGCTTATTCAAAGCCCGCAACCTAGGTTGCGGGCTTTTTTGTTTGTCTACGCTTAGCTGATGAAGAAGGGAACGGGGTTTCATCCTGCGGATGAGCTAAAGAGCTAAGTTGTGGTTAAGTGAACAATACTAGTTCTCAACGAGGCGACGCTCGATCCCACTTTCCAGTACCAAAACGCTCCATAAGGTGCCGCCCGTTCTTTCTCGCATAAAAAAGCCGCCCTGCGATAGGCGGCTCTTTAACAACTCGTGCTGATTACACTGAGAATGGGTATTGGATCGGATCATGGTACTCGTAGTCCTCAACCCAGAAATCATCCAGCGTGACCCAAGTTTCCAAATCTTCTAGAGACTTGATATCCGGGTTGATATGGAACGTAGGTGATGCCAAAGGCTCTCGCTTCAACTGAACGTCACGCATCAACTCAAGCTGATCTTCATAGATGTGAGCATTCACTATCTTGTGGTAAGCCAGCCCCGGTTTTTTACCTGTAATCTGAGCCATAATAGCCAAGAACACGTACACCTGAACCATGTTGAAATTCAGGCCCAGAGGCACATCACATGAGCGCTGAGTACTATTGAGGTAAAGCGTATCACCTAACAACGAGAAGTGATGGCTATACATGCAAGGGCGTAAACACCCCATATGGAACTCACCTGGGTTGTAGAAGTTGAGGATTTCGCCGCGGTCATCAACCCCACGCGTTAAATCATCAACAATCTTACGAAGTTGGTCTATATGACCACCGTCAGGCTTAGCCCAAGCACGCCCCTGAACACCATAAACGCGGCCCATGTCATCCTCACCTTTTCGATAAGGGTTATTGAGCCAAGCTTGGTTTAGGTTTGCATTAGCGTCCCAAGTTTTGGTACCGAGCTTGCGAAAATCTTCCGCACTGTCGTAACCACGAATATAACCGAGTAGCTCAGCCACCGCGGCTTTCCAAAAGCTTTTACGCGTTGTCACTAATGGGAACTGGTTGTGGCCAACATCATAAGTCAGATCAGCGTTGATAACCGTCATGCAGCGTTTGCCTGTACGTTCGTTTTCAATCCACTCACCTTGCTCAACAATTCGCTGACAAAGATCTAAATACTGTTTCACACCCGTTCCTTACTTCGTTTGTTGTGGAATTTCATCTTTGTAATGACCACGCTTGTAAGCCCATACCATCATCAGAATACCAACGATAACCATAGGTAGAGATAGGATCTGTCCCATAGAGATAAATCCACCGAACAGACCAAGATGGGCATCAGGCTCACGAACGTATTCGACAAGAAAACGGAATGTACCATATCCTGCTAAAAATAGCCCTGAGACCGCACCGAGAGGGCGTGGCTTTTTGATGAACCAATTAAGGATGAAGAACAACACAACGCCTTCAAGAAGCATTTCATACAGTTGAGATGGGTGGCGAGGTAAAGGGCCGCCATTAGGGAAGACAATCGCCCAAGGTACATCCGTCACTCGGCCCCATAATTCACTGTTCATGAAGTTACCTAAGCGCCCCATTCCAAGGCCAAACGGCACTAATGGCGCGATAAAGTCAGCGACGCCGAAGAAAGTACGACCATTCTTCTTGGCATACCAGAACATTGCCGTGATGACCCCGAGCAGTCCACCGTGGAATGACATGCCTCCAGTCCACACTTTGAACAGGTACAGAGGGTCTTGGAGGAACAAATCAAAGTTATAGAAAATAACGTAACCGACTCGCCCACCGATCACTACCCCAAGGAAACCAGCAAACAGCAGATCGGAGACTTGCTCTCGCGTCCATCCACTGTCTGGCTTATCTGCTCGTCGATTAGCTAGCCACAACGCAAACGCAAAACCAACCAGGTACATCAGCCCATACCAGCGAATTGACAGTGGACCAATCGAAACTAGGACAGGATCGATATTAGGAAATTCAAGGTATCCCTGAGACATAGAATAATTACTCTTTTGGTATTCAGATAATTAGATGAGAGTCCGTTACAGCAACATAGTTCCGGCAACAAAGACTAAAAAGACCGCAAAGATTTTTTTCAATGTTGCCGTCGGTAAAGATGTCGCCAATTTAGCGCCGATGCGAGTCGTCAACATGGATGTCGAAGCAATGGCAATCAGTGCTGGCACATAAACATATCCCAAACTGTAAGCTGGTAATGATTGTGCCTGATAACCATGCAAGATGAAACCTATCATACCTGAGATGGCGATAAAGCAACCGCACACAGAAGAAGAGCCGACCGCTTTACGCATTTCAATACCGTGTCGATTAAGAAATGGCACAGACAACGACCCGCCCCCGATACCTGCTAAGCTCGACACCATCCCAATCCCAGTGCCAATCGCTACAGTGGCACTGTTGCCAGGCATGGTTTTCTGGCTCTTGCGCTTTATCGAAAACAGCATTTGCACCGCTAAGCACAGCACTATCACGCCAAACACTTTCGGTAGGTACTGGGAAGGAATCCACTCCGCAACATTCGCGCCGAGAAAACCGCCCACGACCACGCCGGGCATCAGCCATTTCACCACATACATATCCACATTACCGAGTTTGAAGTGATTAAATGCCGAAGAACCTGAAGTGACAATAATGGAAGCCAGAGAGGTCGCCAAAGCGATTTGCATACTAATCGCGGGATCAATCCCAGCCATAGGAAGCAAGAAGAGCAACGCTGGCACCACAATCAAACCACCACCGATGCCAAGCAGTCCTGCCATCACTCCAACAATACCACCAAGAAGGAGCAGCAAGACTAAAAATTCAATATTCACGTTTTTCCTTATCGTTTACCAGCACGGATAAAGCCTGCGAAGCCTTTCTCCTCAAAGAAAGTTTGCATCATAGTATAAATGTCATTGCCATAAGGCTGCATCAGAGCTTTGTCAGCAAGTTCGCGTAATTCCGTACTATCAATATGACGCAGTAAGTACTTCACCTTAGCAACATTCGACGTGTTCATACTCAAGCTACGGTAACCCAGCCCCACCATGAGAAGCGCGCCGATAGGGTCACCCGCTAATTCACCACAAATACACACCGGCAGTTGAAGTTGCTGACAAGTCTGTTGGATATGATTCAGTGCCATGATCACAGCAGGATGCATTGACTCATACACATCCGAGACTCGCGCATTGTTGCGATCCACGGCAAGTAAGTATTGCGTCAGATCGTTCGTACCAATAGAAACAAAATCCACTTTTTCCGCAATCAGCGGCAACAGATAAATCATTGATGGTACTTCGATCATCACACCAATAGCTGGCATTTTAACTCGTTCATCCAATTCTGCGACTTCTTGATGAGCACGCTCTATCAAATCAATCGCATCATCCAATTCTTGAGCCCCTGATACCATTGGCAACAAGATACTCAAATTATCGTGTTCCGCACTGGCTCGCATCATGGCGCGGATTTGCATCAGGAAGATATCTGGATGATCAAGCGTAAAACGAATACCACGCCAACCAAGGAAAGGGTTATCTTCTTCAATTGGCAGGTAAGGCAGCGCTTTATCTCCACCAACATCGAGCGTACGCATGACTACGCGCTTGTCGGGGTATGTATTCAGGACGGACTGATACTGAAGAGTTTGTTCGTCTTCAGAAGGAAAACGATGTTGGAGCAAAAAAGAAATTTCGGTTCGATATAGGCCAACCCCATCAACCCCTTGGTTCACGGCAATGTTCGCATCCGCACTCAAACCGGCGTTGAGCATGACTTCAATACGCACATCATCGCTGGTGCACGCAGGTTCAAGAATGCGCTGGTTGACCATGGTCGCCAGCTCGCTCTCTTCATGCGCCAGTTCACGATACTCTTTGAGTAGCTGCTTACCCGGTGAGACAAAAATCTTACCGCTGTATCCGTCGACAATGCCACGTTTGCCATTAACCGGCTTAGGGTTGAGTGTCACCCCCATCACAGCGGGAATGCCCAGCGCACGAGACAAAATGGCCGCGTGAGAGTTTGCCGCCCCTTCGAGGGAGACTACCGCAAGGAGCTTTTCCTTAGGAATCGAAGCCAGCAAGGTTGCTGTTAACTCGCGTACAACCAATATAACGGGCTTTTCAATAGAAGGCTGATCTTTCTCGGTATTGTGGAGGAAGAAAAGTAAACGTTGACCTAGCTCTTTTATGTCCTGTGCACGCTCTCTGAGATACACATCTGACATGCGAGCAAAACGGTTAGAGTAGCTCTCAACCACTTGCCTCAACGCCCAATCAGCGCGATCCCCCTTTTGAATCTGCGTTTTGAGGTCCTTTCGCAACATTGGATCATTCAACAAGTGCGTAAACAGATCAAATATCGCTAAGGTATCTTTGTTAATTTCGCTATCGAGCTTTTTACGCATACGACGAAAATCACTCAACGCATCTTCAATCGCCAGCAGTAACCACTCTTGCTCACGGTCAATGTCCAAGGTCGAAGCCGGATACACATCCGCTAAATCTGGTTGTGTGTCATCCCACCAGAACTCGCCGATAGCCACACCAGAGGATGCGGGAATACCTTTGATGGTATGCAGTTTCTTCTCGAGACGCCAATGCCCCTGAGTTTGAGCATGAGCAATGATCACCGCTAGCTGAGCCGCTAATGTGACCAGAAAAGACTCTTCCATCTCATCAAACTGGCGCGGTTGCTTTTGTTGGACCACCAGTACACCGAGCACCTGCTTGCGATAGATGATCGGGGTGCCCAAAAAGCTCTGATAGACTTCTTCGCCAAGTTGGGAGAAATATTTGAAATTCGGATGCCGGGAGGCTTCGGCAAGATTGAGCGGTTCAGCGCTACGTTTGACCAAACCGACCAAACCTTCGCTGAAGTTGATGTGGATTTTATTGCCTTTGAAACGCAAGCCCTGGGTTGCCATCAACTCAAGGCGCTGCATTTCTTCGTTAGCAAGATAGACGGTGCAACACTCCGTACTCATCGCGCTGCATGTTTGCTTAACTAAAACCTTCAATGCCTGATGCACATCTTCGACTTTAGATACCTGTTCAACTATGTCCCTTAGTTGAGAAAGCATGTCTATCCTCTTCTGTGTTTACGCTTACCCTTAGCTCTGCGCTCTTTAAACGGCATCGCTACAGAGGCGAATTCTTTCATCGCTCGACGGTATACATCGCGCTTAAAAGACACCACTTGCCTGACTGGATACCAATAACTTACCCAACGCCAACCATCAAATTCAGGGGAATTTCCTCGCTGCATATTAATTCGTGATTCATCACAATCCAGACGAAGAAGGAACCATTTCTGTTTTTGTCCGATACAGACAGGTTTTGAATCCCAGCGCACTAATCGCTTTGGTAGTTTGTACCTTAACCAATGGCGGCTAGTCGCCACAATTTTTACGTCTTTTTTAGTAAGACCAACCTCTTCATATAGCTCGCGAAACATTGCCTGCTCAGGCGTTTCGCCGTCATCAATTCCCCCTTGAGGAAATTGCCAAGAATGTTGCCCGTATCGTTTAGCCCAGAAGACCTGACCATGGTTGTTACAGATTACAATTCCCACATTTAAGCGGTAACCATCGCCATCTATCACTGGCCAACCTCTAATAAATTCTTAATTACAGTGATTTTTCCACATATCCCCAGATGTAGCAAACTTACTAGTGTGACTGATACGTAAAATATGGCGTAACTTAGTCTTTATGGATAACTTTTAACCCGAAACACAGTTATTCACATAAAGGTGAGACATAGTCCACATTTATTCACCTTTTCTGTGCATAACCATGTGAAGAATCTTAGAGAAAGTGATCATTCTTTATCCATGATCACATCAGGTTTAATACAAGCTTTCAAACATCAAAAATAAAACACATAGAAATCATAAAGATAAATAAAAACAATCAAAGTAATCACCAAGATACCGATCGATAAAACAACACTCACTCAGATCGGTCAAAGATCCACCAGCGAGACTTTTATCCACACCACCAACTCAGCAAGGCAACTTATGACCAAAAACTCAAGCAAATTATTGCCCCTAAAACACTGTTTATTCATACACTCCTGATAAAAACCCCTCCAATCTCAACAACACCTGTGGATAACCCCTTAACTGATGATCTTTTAGACACTAAGATCAACTTTCAATCAGCCACATTTGGATCGATTTCCGTTACAATAACGGCCACGTTTGACCACCCCGATGATCCACATGAAGCCCGAACCTAAATCAGAAACCGAACTGCTCGATCGAGCGAGAGATATTGCTGGCGTGAGTTTTAAGGAACTGGCGGATGAGGCGAACCTAACAGTTCCACCAGATCTCAGAAGAGATAAAGGCTGGGTGGGTCAACTATTGGAATGGCATCTGGGCGCAATTGCGGGAAGCAAACCCCAACAAGATTTTGAACAGCTCGGGATCGAGCTGAAAACGATCCCGATCAGCTATACGGGCAAACCTTTGGAAACCACCTTTGTCTGTGTCGCACCATTGATGGGAGTACAAGGACTGACTTGGGAAACCAGTCACGTACGTAACAAGCTATCACGAGTGCTTTGGGTTCCTGTCGAAGGGGAGCGAGAGATCCCACTTGCTGAGCGCCGGGTAGGGTCACCTTTAATATGGTCACCAAGTGAAAGCGAAGAGTTACAGCTCAAAACGGATTGGGAAGAATTAATGGAACTGATCGTGCTAGGACAAGTGGAACAAATTACCGCTCGCCATGGTGAAGTGCTTCAACTGCGACCAAAAGCCGCGAACAGCCGAGTATTGACTGAAGCGTATGGAGCGAGCGGCAAGCCTATAATGACGTTGCCGCGAGGGTTCTACCTTCGAACTCAGTTTACTGCTCAGATCCTTGAGCACAATTTTGTTTGATCTAATGTGTGGTCAATGACAGTTCAACATCATGATAAAGCGGGCCATCTCCAGCGCCACATTCATCATAAGCGTTGTGTAATCTTAGATAAGCCCGTTCAACACCCAGACGTAATAGTTCTTCTTTGACTGAGTCGAGCGACTCAAAATGAATCGGCTCATCATCTTGTTTAATCGGTTCCAGTTTGTGCTTGTACTCCACTGCAAGAAGGTAGTGTGAGAGGTCCGAACAACCAATGACAAACACCTTAGGTGGCTGATAGCTGTCTTTGTGATGCCCATGAATCCATTTATCTAATTGGCTTTTTTGCATAGCTCACCTCCAATTTTAAATTCTAGTTAACTATACAAATTTTGCGAAATTGTTATCGAATCCCATTTCTTCTAATGTGACGATGCCCTATATTGGGGTAACAAAGAGAAATTGAGTAAGGAAGTTCAATGCAATACAACAAGTTACCTCATTCCACTCTTGAAATTAGTAAAATCTGTCTGGGCACCATGACCTTTGGTGAACAAAACACAGAACAAGACGCTTTCAGTCAGCTGGATTATGCACTCGAACGTGGTGTGAACTTCATCGATAGCGCCGAAATGTACCCCGTTCCCCCTAAAGCGGATACCCAAGGTTCCACCGAGCAATACATTGGTAACTGGCTGAAAAAATCAGGTAAGAGAGAAAAAGTCGTACTGGCGACTAAAATTGCCGGCCCAAGAAATGTCCCTTACATTCGCGATAACATGAGTCTGGATAGACGCAATATTCATCAGGCGATTGACGATAGTTTACAGCGCCTACAAACCGACTATGTCGACCTTTACCAACTACATTGGCCACAGCGCCGGACCAATTGCTTTGGTCAACTCAACTACCCCTACCCTGACGAGCATGAAGAAGTCACTCTGATTGAAACGCTCGAAAGCATGGCAGACCTGATAAAAGCGGGCAAAGTGCGCTACATCGGCGTCTCCAATGAAACACCTTGGGGAGTAATGACGCTACTGCGCCTGGCAGAGAAACATGAACTGCCGCGTATTGTTTCAATTCAGAACCCGTATAACCTACTCAATCGTAGTTTTGAAATCGGTTTGTCTGAAATCAGTCACTATGAAGGTGTTCAGTTGCTTGCCTATTCACCATTGGCATTTGGTTGCCTGAGTGGTAAATACCTAAACAATGCTCGACCAGATGGCGCTCGCTGTTCCCTATTCGAACGCTTTGTCCGTTACTTTACACCGCAAGGTATCCAAGCGACCGAAGCCTACGTCAATTTAGCTCGAGAACACGGGCTTGATCCGGCACAAATGGCATTGGCGTTTGTCAATCAGCGCCCTTTCGTTGGCTCCAACATCATAGGAGCAACGAATCTAGAGCAGCTTAAATCGAACATTGACAGTCTTGATGTCGTATTAAATGAAGAGTTGCTTCAAGGACTTCAGGAAATTGGCACAACTTATTCCAATCCTTGTCCTTAGTGAAAAACCAGCTACTGTATCAGTAGCTGGTTGATAAGGTTCGGGCCAGTGAAGCAAACTGGCCCTTTTTATTACGTAGGTATTCGCGCACTGAGTACTCGACGAAGATGACGAATACGACGTTCGGCTTTGACGCTATCTGGTTCAGTTTGACCTGCAGGACGACCATCTTGTTCTAAACCAATATCGCGTAGCAGATGGGCATTTTCCCATGGAATCTGAAACGCGCTGCGGCGAACCCGACGTTTCCATTCACGCTCTTCGCGACGTAGATCAGCTTTTACTAGTAGCGTAGCAAGTTTTAGATATACAGAATGACTCATGATAGTTCTCCAGTTGGATGATAGACAGCTGGGAAAAGATCAACGAATAGACTGATAAAATGAGGACATTTTTAATTCGCTGCTTTCCCGCAGCCAATTAAAAATAAATGGATACGGACTAATTACATTACTTGGGTAGATCGGCGATCAAATGAAGCGGGCTTATTTTGTTTAGCCGCCATGATCGATACTTGATCGCAAGACGCAGTAATCAATGAATTGACGTTGAAATGTTTCATTGTGCGCCTCCTAGCAATGTATTAATCCAAATAGAAAAGTGTTTCGATATGTGAGCTTGTGCTCACGGTTAAATTCTATGCATAGACGGTGATATTTCAACCACTTTGTTGCATAAAATTAAAATACAATTTTTTAACCTAAAAATAACCACATCAAACTCATGAATATAAGATATTCCACTAGGTGATATAAGCTTCAACAATTAATGCTCTATGAAAATAAAAAAGCCACACTGCTGAGAGTGTGGCTTTATGTAAATAAAACAGCTAATTACACTGTCGTATCACTGATTAGGTTATGTTTGTTAAGTAATCGGTACATAGTGGCACGCGATACACCCAACTCTTTCGCTGCCATTGAAACCTGACCAGAATGAGATTCAAGCACCAATAGAAGTGCGTCACGTTCACTGCGTTCACGAATGCTCTTCAAGCTGCGTTTGCCGTCACTGCGTTTAGGTAAATCGAGATGTTCTTCATCCAACATCACTGTCTCAGACATCAGAACAATACGCTTGATCTGATTCATCAACTCACGGACATTACCCGGCCAGTGATAACGAGTCAGAGCACGTGTTGCCTCTTCCGTGTAACTGCGAGCCTGAGCGTTGTACTCCTTAGAATATTCTTGAAGGAAATGGCGCGCGAGTATCGCGATATCCCCCGCACGCTCTTTCAAGCTTGGCACATTGATGCGCAAGACATTGATGTAGTGGTAAAGCTCTTCATTGAAATCACCATCAATCAACGCTTTTTCGATATCCGCAGAGTTGGCTGCCAGAATACGCACGTCGATTTCCTGCCGACCATTCACTGTCTCGATAGTGCCTTCCTGAAGGAATCGCAGCAAATTCAACTGCTGAGACTTAGGCAGAGTAAGAATATCGTTAAGCAGTATGGTGCCACCATCCGCCTTTTCAAGAATCGAAGGCTCAGAGGCATCATCGCGGTTAATACCAAATAAATCGCTCTCAAGACGCCTTTCCGACATAGCGCGACAATTGACAGAAATGAACTCTTTCTGCGCTCGAGAAGAGGTTTTATGCACAGCGCGAGCCACGGTTTCTTTACCGGTACCACTCTCACCATAAATCAGAATGCTGACGTCAGTTGGACCGATACGTTTGATCTGATCGCGCAGACGCTTCATTGGGATCGACTCTCCGATCAGCCCCATGTCATTATTACTGCCATAGTGTGGCCAGACTTTTTTCTCTAACTTGAGCATACCAAGTTGGTGGCCAATAGTGCTGAGAAGCTGAGCATCCGGGATTGGCGCAGTGAAAAAGTCGATACAAAAGTTAACGATAAACTGGCAAATGGTATCTGAGCTTAATTGCGATTCACGGATAAATGCGAGCCAACGAACTTGCTTATGGTTACTCACCAAATTCGCAATGCCATTGAGGCTGAACTCGTCATGACTAAGGTCGACGATGCCAATGCAAGGCCCTGTTTCGCTGAACAAAGCGTCCGCTTTGCGTAAATCTGCACACTGAGTACAACGCCATCCTACTTGCTCTAACACCGACAGCCAGGGCTCATACGTACCACCGACAACGATAAGTGAACCAGGAATGGAGTCCATTCGGAACTGACTAGCCATGAAATGTATCCCTATTGATTCAAATTTTAATGCTGTGCCTCCAGAGGCACCAAAACTTAGCCGTTACATTATAGAGACTCGGCAAGATAATCTGTCTCATTACTAAGACTAGCCAGTGAATTATATAAATACCAAACAACAATGCGATCAACATTCGGCACGAGTATGCATCTCTCGACACAAAACGAGACATAGTGCTAAAGCTCTACTGCAACAATTTCAGACATTGCACCTATGCCAGATAAGAAAAATCCGGTACAAGCCTTACCTATACCGGATTCCATTTAAAGTAATGTTTACATGTTATGCCAAAGCTTGCTCTGGTGGCTGTACGTTATAACGTCGAATGTCTTTTAATAGCATCATCGCCACAACAATACTCAACGCGATGTTTGACAGCGGGTAAGCAATCCAAATGCCCGGCACACCCATCAGCTTAGGCATTATGAACAAGAAAGGTAGCTGAATCAGCATATTACCTATGGTAACAAACATGGCTTTGCTACCTTTATTGATCGCCTGATAGTAGGCTCCGGCAACCACAAGGAATCCATCCAACGCAAGTGCAAACATGTGTAATCGAATACCAAGAATCGTATTATCGACCAATTGAATATCCGTTGAGTTAAATACAGAGACAAATTCGCGTGGGAAGATATTCAGCAAAAGAACAAACGCCATACCGATGACCACCGAGCTGACCATCGCCACTTTGAGTAATTTGCGAATATTAGCCTGATGACGTGCGCCATGATTATAACTTACCAGCGGTTGCATACCGTTAGCGATACCCTCAGCAGTCAAGTAATACACAGTGACGATATAGCCCAAAATAGCATAAGCACCAATCAAGAGCTGATCGCCGTATTGAGCAAACAAACTATTGTGCAACGCCACCATCATCGAACCATAGGCGTACATAAAAAAGCTGGATGTACCGATGGAAAATATCTGAGGCACTAGCGCCAACTTAAGTTTCAGCTCATGAATTCGTAGGCGAAGTATGGCTCTGTGTGAGAAGAAGTACCCTACTCCCAATATGGTAACAACCATCTGAGCAATTCCGGTCGCAATCGCCGCACCAGTCAGCTCCCAACCTAACCAAGCGATAAATAGGTAGTCGAGCACAATGTTAATTAGCGCCCCCACGACCATCAACATAGTCGCTAAATTTGGGCTGTCGTCATTACGCAGTAAGAACGGCATGGCTATCGAGCCAAGGGTAAATACGCTGGCACCTATCAGGATATGCAGATACTGTAACCCTAAGTCAAACACGCGCCCTTCAGCGCCCTGCCAACGCAAGAAATCATCAGCGAAGAAAAACAGTAACCCAGACACCACAGGGGTTAACGCCAGTAAGAGTACCAAACCTGTCGCTAGAGTTTGTTTCGCGCCTAGTGCGTCTTTTTCACCTTGACGAATCGACACCATCGCCCCGGTACCCACGCCCACCAGCATGCCAATTCCTAGAATTGAGCCGATCACAGGCCAGGCAACATTGATTCCTGCGAGCCCATCAGCGCCAACATAGCGACCAATAAATACACCATCTACCACCTGATATAAGCCATTGACCAGCATGGCAGCGACGGTTGGAATTGTGTATTTCCAAAACTGTTTATATATGGAAGTTTGCATTTCTCTCACCATAAGTTAGCCAGGCTAACTAAATAGTTAAATTGAAAATTGTTGAACCTGTTAGCCTTTTAGTGACTTTTCCAACAGAGATACAAGCTGCCCTGCTTCTTGTTCCGTCAGTTTGTTGCTCATCGCTTGCGCAATATGCTGATAAACTAACTGTTCTTTCGATAAATCCTTTAACACCTGCTCACTCAGTATGACTCGCTTTGAACGTGCATCCTGCATACAAGAGATACGTGAAACTAACCCTTTCTTTTGCAACCGCGCGACCATATTCGACGCGGACGGTTTAGTTACTTTCATCTCATTGGCTAGGTCAGTGATGCGAATTCCCTCAGGAAATTCTTCGATAACCCTCAAGTAGTCATACTCGTTAAAACTCAATAGAGATAAAGGGTCTTCTTTAGCATGCACTCGCCACGCTTTGGCGCAAAAACGTTCCAGTTCTATCAGGCAGTTTTCCAGAGCCATAAGATTTCAGCACCTTTTAGTTAGCAAGGCTAACCATTTTAATGACAGTTAAATTAAATGGCAATAAAAAACCGCTGCGAGAGCAGCGGTTTTATCATTCAATATTGATTCAATTGGAGGCTTGTTGTTGCGCCTGAGCCTTTTTGGCTAACTGCTCTTCCTTGACCTCATTGTAAATGCGGGTCAACTCCAAGAACGAGTAGCGATGCTCAACGTACTCATACACGTTAAACGAAATAGCGAGTTTGTAGAGGGAGATCGCACTCGCGTAGTCACCTTGGCTCTGGTAACGCTTGCCTAGGTAGAAATACGCTTCTGTCAGACGTTGCGCTAACAAGGTATTGTCGCGTGTACCAACTAAGATCGCTTTAAAGGCTTCATCTTCCGAGATTTCACCTAAGGTGATTGCCACGAGCACCCAGCCCCACTGCTCGTCACGTTGCTCATAACGAGACATTAGCTCAGCAGTGGCTGCCTGAGGATCTTTTTCCGATTTGACAATATACAACCAAAGCGCTCGGAAAGGGTCTGCCGTATCTTCTTGGTAATGCTCCGTCATATCTTCCAACGCAAGATCGATACGACCGCCATAATACAACGCAATCGCACGGTTTCGAGCTGCATAGGAGTTTGCAGGGTCAAGTTCCAAAGTAGAGTCAAACGCATCATAGGCAGCGTCATACTCTCCGACCTGAGTGAAGTAAACACCAAGTAAGTTAAACAGATCTGGCTGCGCAGGGTTGAGAGACAGTGACTGGTTGTAGTCTAGTCTGGCCAAGTCACGCAGGCCTACGCTGTCGTAGTAATTGCCACGCTCATAAAGCATTTTCGCTCGGACTTCTTTAGGAAGATCCTGACGTTGAAGTAACTGACTCAAACGAGCGATCTGCACTTCTTGCTGAACGCTTGCTTGCAACGGCACAGCCATTGGTGGGTAAAGCCACTCAGCACTATTATTTGATGTAGTGGCACAACCTGCCGTCACCAATAACGCTAAACTAAGTGTTGCGGTTTGAAACCATTTCACAAATAAGTACTCCTGTTGCTGAGCCTGCTGCTCAGTATCGGCCGCATTAAAAAAGGGAGCGTAGTGCTCCCTTTATAACATGCTTTTAGCAAAATAGGCTAATTCACCAAACCAGCCCACTTAGCGATATCGCATTATGCGTCGGTTGCTGGTTTCTCTTCAGCAGATGCTTCTTCAGTCTTTTCAACTGCTTCTTTCATGCTTAGACGTACACGGCCCTGACGGTCGATTTCAAGAACTTTAACTTGAACTTCTTGACCTTCAGCTAGGTAGTCAGACACTTTCTCAACGCGCTTGTCAGCGATTTGAGAGATGTGTACTAGACCATCTTTGCCAGGAAGGATTGTTACGAATGCACCGAAGTCAGCTAGACGAGCAACTTTACCTGTGTAGATGCGGCCTACTTCAACTTCTGCAGTGATCTCTTCGATACGACGGATTGCTTCTTTCGCAGCTGTACCTTCAGTTGCAGCAATCTTAATTGTACCGTCGTCTTCGATTTCGATAGTTGTACCCGTCTCTTCAGTTAGAGCGCGGATAACTGCACCACCTTTACCGATAACATCTTTGATCTTCTCAGCGCTGATCTTCATTGTGTGAATACGCGGAGCGAACTCAGAGATATCTTCACGAGCACCAGAGATAGCTTCATCCATTACAGATAGGATGTGCTTACGTGCACCTTGCGCTTGGTTAAGAGCAATTTGCATGATCTCTTTCGTGATACCTTCGATCTTGATATCCATCTGAAGTGCAGTAATACCAGTGTTAGTACCTGCTACTTTAAAGTCCATGTCACCTAGGTGGTCTTCGTCACCAAGGATGTCAGAAAGAACAACGAAATCGTCGCCTTCTTTAACAAGACCCATTGCGATACCCGCAACAGACGACTTGATTGGAACACCAGCATCCATAAGCGCTAGAGACGTACCACATACAGAAGCCATTGAAGAAGAACCGTTAGATTCTGTGATTTCTGATACTACACGTACTGTGTATGGGAATTCGTCTACAGATGGCATTACTGCAGCAATACCACGCTTAGCTAGTTTACCGTGGCCGATTTCACGACGCTTAGGAGAACCTACAAAACCAGTCTCACCTACACAGTATGGAGGGAAGTTGTAGTGTAGTAGGAAGTGATCTTTACGCTCACCAGTTAGCTCGTCGATGATTTGAGCATCGCGCTGCGTACCTAGAGTCGCAGTTACAAGCGCCTGAGTTTCACCACGAGTGAATAGTGATGAACCATGAGTACGTGGAAGAACACCAGTACGTACGTCTAGCGCACGAACCATATCTTTTTCACGACCGTCGATACGTGGGTTACCAGCGATGATGCTGCGACGTACCACTGTCTTCTCTAGATCGTGGAAGATAGTGTGGATTTCTTTCGTGTTTGCTTCTGGATCTTCAGCAAGAAGAACTTCGTTTACTTCACCAGCAATCTCGTGGATGCGGTCGTAACGAGCCATCTTCTCAGTGATTTGGTAAGCTTCAACTAGCTTAGCTTCAGCAAGTTCAGCGATCTTATTTACAAGAGTTGTGTTCTCTTCTGGAGCAACCCAATCCCAAGCAGGAGTAGCAACTTCAGCTTTGAATTCGTTGATCGCATTGATCACAACTTGCTGTTGATCGTGACCGTAAACAACAGCAGATAGCATCTCTTCTTCAGTTAGGTTGTCAGCTTCTGACTCAACCATAAGAACAGCGCCTTCAGTACCCGCAACAACTAGGTCTAGCTTAGACGTTTCTAGTTCAGTGTTACTTGGGTTAAGAACAAGTTGACCGTCGATGTGACCAACACGTGCTGCACCGATAGGACCATTGAACGGGATACCAGAAATAGCCAGTGCCGCTGATGTACCGATCATAGTTACGATGTCAGGTTGAACGTCTGGGTTTACAGACACAACTGTCGCGATAACTTGAACTTCGTTTTTGAATGCATCCGGGAAAAGTGGACGGATTGGACGGTCGATTAGACGAGCCGTTAGCGTTTCACCTTCAGAAGGGCGACCTTCACGTTTGAAGAAACCACCAGGGATTTTACCCGCAGCGTAAGTACGCTCTTGGTAGTTAACCGTTAGAGGGAAGAAGTCTTGACCTTCTACCGCTTCTTTTTTACCTACAACAGATACGAATACCGCAGTATCGTCCATAGTAACCATAACTGCTGCTGTAGCTTGACGTGCAATAACGCCAGTTTCTAGAGTAACCGTGTGGTTACCGTACTGGAACGTTTTAACAACTGGTTTTTCGAACATTGTTATTCCTTGTTTCTGAGGCATCTAAATGGGGCTCAGATAGTGTTAATTGACACTCAAGGCACTACAAATCGCGACTAGTAAAAACGCACTGTTGCTATCCGAAACTTAAGGAGAGGCAATGTCATTTTTAATAGTCGCGACCTTTTGGTCGACGAGGTTGACTGTAATGCAATGAGTTTTTGCTTTTAATACTCAAACAACATGAGTATGGGCGTGCGTATTATAACGGGATAAAACAGATTTGGCTAAATTTAGGCAACAAAAAAGGGGCAAAAAGCCCCTTTTCTGACAAACTGCTCTATGCAGTCGCTAATTAGCGACGTAGGCCTAGACGCTTGATTAGGTCGTGGTAACGATCTAGATCTTTACCTTTTAGGTAATCTAGAAGTTTACGACGACGAGAAACCATACGTAGAAGACCACGACGGCTGTGGTGATCGCCTTTATGCGCTTTGAAGTGACCTTGTAGGTGGTTGATAGAAGCTGTAAGTAGAGCTACTTGTACTTCTGGTGAACCAGTGTCGCCTTCGCCACGTGCGTAATCTGCAACGATTGCTGCTTTAGTTTCTGCATTCAGAGACATAATTCTCTCCTAATAAGAGTAGGTTAAACGTTGTGCCAGCCAATCTCTGATTCAGCCGACACGAGGAGCGCGAATTATAGGGGATGCTCGTTGCTTAAGCAATAGGTATTTGCGCACTTCGCACGAGAGGTGGAGACGAAGTCCATTCCGTTATTGCCCTTTTCTGTTACACTTAGCGGATTAAAAGCTACCTATTTGAAATAACAGGATTCCTTATGAAAATCGGCATCATCGGTGCAATGGAGCAAGAAGTCTCTATTCTTAAGCAAGCTATTGAAAACTGCAGAGAAGTATCAAAAGCGGGTTGCACTTTCTTCTCTGGTCAACTGAACGGTGTGGACGTAGTCCTACTTCAATCTGGTATCGGTAAAGTGGCAGCAGCAGTAGGTACCACAGTATTGCTTGATGAATACCAACCAGATGTTGTCATCAATACAGGTTCTGCAGGTGGCTTTGATTCTACATTGAATTTAGGTGATGTGGTTATTTCCACAGAAGTTCGTCACCACGATGCGGATGTAACGGCGTTTGGCTATGAAATTGGTCAAATGGCTGGGCAACCTGCGGCTTTTACTGCAGATGCGAAGCTGATGGACGTAGCGGAAAAAGCCCTGTCACACATGGAAGACAAACATGCTATACGTGGCCTGATTTGTACTGGTGATACGTTTGTCTGCACCGCTGAGCGTCAGGCGTTTATCCGCCAACATTTCCCATCGGTGATTGCCGTTGAAATGGAAGCTTCTGCAATTGCTCAGGCTTGTCACCAATTTAAAGTGCCGTTTGTCGTCGTTCGTGCCATTTCAGACGTAGCTGACAAAGAGTCACCAATGAGTTTCGAAGAGTTTCTACCGCTAGCTGCAAAGAGCTCTTCTGAAATGGTCTTCAAAATGGTTGAGTTGCTTAAAGCATAATCAATAGCGAGTGGCTGATACTCATGGAAGAACTTTTTAATCAGTTATACTCAAACGGAGCGCTCCTAGTGTTATGGGGCGCTTTGTTGTTTCATCTTATCCTTCCTTTTCCTCGTGAAGCGCACCCTGCTATTTTATGGCACAAATTTGCTGAGCAACTGGCCGACAAGGTCAATACCAATTCCAGCTATTCACAAAGTATGATCTCAGGCACTCTAGCGTGGTTGCTGATGATCGTCCCTATGCTCGCCGTATTAATCGCCTTAAAGCCGCTAGTGTGGCAAGCCCAGTTGTTTGAGCTTGCGCTGTTATTACTCGCTATAGACTGGCGCAATACCGATAAATTCACCGCCCACTTTGTCGAAGCACTGGCCAGAGAAGATAAAGAGCACGCTAAAATGCTACTCAAGCCAATGGTAAATCGCTCCACCGAGTCGTTGTCTCTTCTCGGCTTAGGCAAAGCGGGCACAGAAACCCTTATCATGTCGTACGGTCGCAATGTGGTCGCAGTGCTATTTTGGTACGCCATCGCAGGCGGGATTGGCGCCTTCATTTATCGTATGACGGTAGAACTCGCCCGAGCCTGGTCACCCTCACGCGAGAAGTTTTCACCTTTTGGCCTCCCTGTCATTCGAGCTGTCGCCGTCTTGGATTACATCCCATTACGCTTATTCGCCGTTATGATTGCATTAGGAAAAAGAACCAGCGAAGTGTGGGCTCTGCTTAAGCAGCAAGCAGCGACTTGGCCGCTACCGGGCCCATCATGGTTAATCATCGCCGTCGGTGCGAAACAAGAGCTTTCTTTAGGCGGGCCTGCTATTTATGACGGTAAGAAATCGGTTCGTAGCAAGCTGGGAGGTCGAATTGCGCCTTCTGCCATACACATCGCTCAAGTACAGCGCCTGCTGGCATGGAGAATGTTCGCTTGGATCATGGTGCAAAGCGCTATCATGGGCCTAATTTATCAAGGAATCTAAATGCAGATACGGCTGCTTACCTTCATTACATTACTGGTTTCCACGCTGGTTAACGCTGCCCCCGTGGAACGCGTTATTAGTTTGGCTCCCCACGCGACTGAAATGGCATTTGCGGCGAGTTTGGGCGACAAACTGATCGCAGTCAGTGAGCACAGCGATTACCCTGAACAGGCAACAAAGCTTGAAAAAGTCTCCAACTACCAAGGCATAAAACTAGAACGCATTATTGCGCTCCAGCCAGATCTTGTGATCGCATGGCCTGCCGGTAACCCTGCGAGAGAATTGGAAAAGCTGAAGCAATTTGGTATCAACATTTACTACTCGACCACCAGCTCACTGGATGATATTGCCAACAACATCGAACAATTAAGTCAATATTCGCAAGATCCATCTGTCGGGCTCAGTGCAGCGAAGCAATATAGAAATCAGCTGGCGAAATTTAAGCAGCGCTATCAAACGGACATCCCAGTAAGGTATTTCTATCAGCTGAGCGAACAGCCGATAATTACTGTTGCAAAAGGGAATTGGCCTAGCGAAGTATTTTCGTTTTGTGGTGGCGAGAATGTATTTGAACAAAGTGCCGCACCGTACCCACAAGTTGGTACTGAACAAGTGGTGTTAAGTAACCCAGAGGTTATCTTTACCTCAGAGCATGCCATCGCAAAAGGGAATCCTTGGCTGGACTGGAAAAAACAGTTGTCTGCGGTTGAAAACGGATACGTCTGGTCTCTGAATTCAGATTGGCTCAACCGACCAACACCCAGAACGCTGAATGCAATCGAAGAAGTTTGTGAGCACTTCGAAACCGTCAGGCGAAATCGCTAACACCGCTTAGCTCTGATACCATACAATCCGCCGTCGTTTTTATTCCTCAGGATCACTGAGCATTTGTAAGAGATATTAATCCCGTGGATTCCATGCTGCTATACAGTGTCGACTTATTCGGCACCGCCATTTTCGCTGTCTCAGGAGTGCTGCTTGCTGGCCGACTCAAAATGGACCCTTTTGGTGTTGCCGTACTTGGCAGCGTAACCGCTATTGGAGGCGGTACAATCCGTGACATGGCATTAGGTGCCACCCCAGTATTCTGGATTACTGACACAAACTATTTGTGGACCATCTTGATCACCTGCCTGCTAACGATGATCATTGTTCGCCGTCCTAAACGTCTAGCTTGGTGGATTTTGCCCGTATGTGATGCCATTGGCCTCGCGGTGTTCGTTGGTATTGGTGTCGATAAAACCATGGCTTATCAGGATTCAGCACTGGTTGCGATCATCATGGGGGTAATTACCGGTTGTGGCGGCGGCATCATCCGTGATGTGCTCGCTCGGGAAGTCCCAATGGTACTGAGAAGTGAAGTTTATGCCACGGCGTGTATTATCGGCGGGGTATTCCACACCACAGCGCTGGCGATGGGACATGATCCTGACACTGCATTCTTAGCCGGTGTCTTTTCTACTTTGTTGATTCGCCTAGGTGCGATTCGCTGGCACTTGTCTCTGCCAACATTTGCGCTCAATCGTTAACTAAAACGGGTCAGGCACATAAAAAAGGTCACCGAGATGACCTTTTTACTTCCAGCAACCAATTACTTTTGTACTCGACGCAGAACGTCTTTCAGCAAGTCAAAGTCATTGGCAAGATCTTCAGAAAGCAGTTCCATCGCGGCATGTTTTGCCAGCGGACCTGGCAAATCAATGTCTGAACCCAAAATCTCATCCACGACTTCTTTAAATTTCGCAGGGTGAGCCGTACAAAGGAATAGACCGGTTTCGCCTTCTTGCAATTGCTCTTCAAGGACGCGGTATGCGATGGCGCCGTGTGGCTCACATAGGTAACCAAGCGAGTGCAAATCTTTCACTGACTGCGCGCTTTGCTCATCAGAAACCGCACCTTTACCTAATGTCTCTAGGCCCCATTCTTTCACGCGGCATAGCTCTTCAATACGCGGCCAGTTGTTTGGCTGGCTTACATCCATCGCATTCGATGTCGTCGCGACTGTTGGTTTTGGCTCCCAATTACCTGTCTCTAGGTAACGTGGCACAGTATCGTTGGCGTTCGTTGCAGCAATAAAGCGTTTAATTGGCAGACCCAGCGCTTTCGCCAATAGACCAGCGGTTAAGTTACCAAAGTTACCACTTGGCACAGACACAACAAGATTCTCACGCTGTTCTTTACTCATTTGCGCTGCGGCTTCAAAGTAGTAACAGATTTGCGCCATCAAACGACTGATGTTGATTGAGTTTGCAGAGTTTAAACCAATTTCTTCACGCAGTGCCGCGTCATCGAAAGCTTGTTTCACAAGTGCCTGACAAGCATCAAAGTCGCCATCGATCGCTACGGTGTGAATGTTTTTACCAAGCGTACAGAATAGCTTCTCTTGCAGTGGGCTGATCTTACCTTTCGGGTAAAGAATCACCACATTGATGTCTTCCATACCGTAGAAAGCGTGTGCCACGGCTGCGCCAGTGTCGCCAGAGGTTGCGGTCAGAATAGTAATCTTGCCGCCGTCTGATACCGCAGCAAGAGATTGCGCCATAAAGCGCCCACCGAAGTCTTTAAACGCTAGAGTTGGACCATGGAACAATTCTAAAGCATAGACACCATCTTTAACTTGATTGATTGGTGCAGGGAATTGAAACGCCGCATCAACCATAGAGTTAACTTGCTCTTCACTCAGCTCATCACCAATCAACGCTGACAAAATTTTAGTGCTACGAGAGACGAAGCCTTCTGCTAGCAGCGCATCAACATCATCAAATTTCGGCAATTCCGATGGAAAAAACAGACCTTGATTACGGCCTAACCCTTGGCGAACGGCTTGGCCAAAGGAAACTTGTTCATCATTTTCTTTTATATTGTAAAGCTTCATAGCTCACTTCCTGTTACTTTCGAGCCCTGCTTGTCTAAACGACAAACATGGACGAATCCTTCTTGGTTTTGTACGTAATTTTGTTCTAACCAGCGAGCAACTCGCTCAGCGACATCTTTATCTTTGCAAATACTAAACAGCGTCGGGCCACTTCCTGAAATGCCCGTCGCCAGAGCGCCTGCTGTTGCCGCATATTTACGTGCATCAGCAAAGCCCGGTAGCAGTTTCTCACGATACGGTTCAGCGATCACGTCTTTGATCATCTTAGCCGCCAGCTCTGGCTGGTTCGAATGGCAAGCATGGATAAAGCCAGCCAAGTGTCGACCATGAGCAATGATATCCTGACGACGATATTGAGATGGTAGGATCTCGCGTGCTTCCGCCGTTGATACCTTGATGCCTGGATACGCCATGACCCAGTACCAGTCATCAAAACATGGCACTTCTTGACTAATGACGCCAAGCTCTTCAAGCATCAACTGAACACCACCTAGGTAGCATGGTGCAACATTGTCGTAATGTACCCCACCAGATATCTGCCCTTCCATCTCACCCATTAATGCCAACAGCTCAGTTTTATCCAACGGGTTACCATGGAACTGGTTTAGCGCATCCAGAGCCGCGACAATAGAGCAGGCACTGGAGCCTAACCCAGAACCGATTGGCATGTTCTTCTCAAGCGTCATTTCAAGAGGTAACAGAGTCACACCTTTCTTATCTAACTCTCTGGCAAACACTTGCCAACAATCATAAACGATATTTTCTTTAGGGTTTTCCGGTAACTTGGAAACAAAATCGCCCGCCGTTTTGAGGCTAAAAGACTCGTTTCCAGCTTTCACCATCACTCGGTCACCGAGTAAGGTGCCATCAATAGGCGACACCGCAGCACCGAGCACATCAAAACCAACACTCACGTTACCAATTGACGCTGGGGCGTAAACCACCACATCCATACCACTACTCATTCGTTTTAAACCCCTAGTTTCCATCCTAAAGTACGCATCACATCTGAGAATACCCCAGCCGCGGTTACTTCTGTACCCGCACCATAACCACGTAAAACCAGTGGAATTGGCTGATAGTAACGGCTGTAGAAGGCCAATGCGTTCTCACCATCCTTGATCTTGAACATAGGATCATTTTCATCAACGGCGGCAATGCTCACACGACATTGGCCATCATTGATTTCTCCAACATAACGTAACACTTTGCCATCTTCCGCGGCCTTGGCAGACCACTCTTGGAAGTACGCATCCGCTTCAGGCAATCGTGCCATGAACTCATCTACGCTGCCTGAATCATCAAAGCCTGGTGGTAATGCTTGATCAACAATCACATCTTCCAGCTCTAAATTCATGCCGGCTTCACGCGCAAGAATTAGTAGCTTACGAGCGACATCCATACCAGACAGATCATCACGAGGATCCGGCTCGGTAAAGCCATTGTCTTTAGCAATATTGGTCGCCTGACTTAGCGTCATACCCTCATCAAGCTTACCGAAGATGTAGGACAGCGAACCAGAAAGGATCCCGCTAAAGCGCTCAAGTTCATCCCCTGCGGAGATAAGGTTTTGCAGGTTTTCGATCACTGGTAGACCAGCGCCAACTGTTGTTTCATACATTAACTTGCGACGTGAGCTACGGGCGATATCGCGTAGCTGATGGTAATAGGCCATGCTCGCTGTGTTAGCTTTTTTGTTTGGAGTGACAACGTGGAAGCCCGCGGCCAAGAAATCCGCATATTGGTTAGCGATAGATTCTGAAGAAGTACAATCCACCAGCACTGGGTTGATAATGTGGTTGCGCTGAACCAGAGAAATCAATCGCGCGAGGCTAAATTCTTCAGTTGCGTCGTTCATGCGGTCACGCCAGTGCTCTAATGGCAGACCTTCACTATCGAGCAACAGCCCCTTGCTGTTCGCCAAACCACAGACTCTTAGAATGATGCCTTTTTCCGCCAGTTTCGCTTGCTGACGCTGAATTTGATCCACCAGCTCGCCACCAACGCCGCCGACACCGACCACAAATACATCCAAAAAGTGCTTAGAGTTAAACAGGTTCTCATGACACGCTTTGATCGCTTCAGAAATCTTATCTTCAGGGATCACGGCAGAAATCGCACGTTCCGATGAACCTTGCGCGATAGCCACGATGTTAACGTTCACTTCAGCTAGGGATGAGAAGAATTGAGATGCGACACCGCGCGAGGTACGCATACCATCACCTACCAGTGTCACAATGGCTACGTCATCCATAAACTCAACTGGCTCAAGAAGACCATCTTTGAGCTCCAACTCGAACGAGTCGCTGAGAGCTTGCTGAGCGATGGCTTTATCTTCCGCTTCAATACAGAAACTGATGCTGTACTCGGAAGAAGACTGAGTGATCAACACAATTGAGACACCCGCTGAAGACATGGCACCGAAGACGCGGCTCGCCATTCCCACCATGCCTTTCATACCAGGACCTGAAACATTGACCATAGTCAGGTCGCTCAGCGTGGTAATACCCTTAATGGAAAGCTTGTCTTCCCCAGTATCTTGGCCGATTAACGTGCCCGCTCCTTGTGGGTTAAAGCTGTTTTTGATCAGACATGGGATATGGAATTGGGCAATCGGAGCAATAGTTTTAGGATGAAGTACGGAAGCGCCAAAGTAAGACAGCTCCATCGCTTCTTGATAGCTAAGTGATTTCAGTAGACGCGCATCATCAACCAAGCGTGGGTCACAGTTGTAGACGCCATCGACATCTGTCCAAATTTCGCAGCAATCAGCACGCAGACACGCTGCTAATACCGCAGCCGAGTAGTCAGAGCCGTTGCGACCTAGAGTGACGAGCTCGCCCTCTTCATTACCTGCGGTAAAACCAGGCATGATATTGACGTGGCCTTTAGGCAGTGGATTTTGACGGAAATTCTGAGTAGAGACCTCAACATCAACCATAGCCTCTAAGTGTTCACCGTTCGCATAAAGGTATTTAACTGGATCAATCAGGCTAGCGGGTTGGCCTTTTGCTTCCAATACCGCTTTCATAAGCTGAATGGATACACGCTCACCTTTACTAATGATACGAGCATTGACGTTATCCGGGCACATACCCAGCAGGTTAATACCGTGCACAAACTGACGCAGTTGAGTCAGAGAAGTTTTTACTTGGTTGTCATAGCCGGAACCATCAATGTTAGGCAAGACTTGTTTGATATCCTGATACAGATCGCGGAAAGAGTCTTCCAACTCAGCGATTTGTAGCTCGGCCTCGCCATTTTTCAACGCCCCATCAATCACGGCAACCAGTTTATTGGTTGTTTTACCTGGTGCTGAGAGAACAACAGCAACCTCTTCCTGCTGAGCATTATTAGCAATGATATCCGCAGCTCGTAAAAAACGATCAGCATCTGCTAATGATGAGCCTCCAAACTTTAAAACACGCATCCCTTCCTCCAAATGTCTGTAAATTAGTTATAAAAAAAGGCCTGTATCTTGTGGGATACAGGCCTTTTTTTTGAATTTCTTTCGCTTAGCAGCCTGCCCCAACATGTGTGATGTCGGTAATAATAATGGTTGTGGTCATTACTAGGTGGCTGTGATTTTGCATAGCTTAATTTTATTGCGATTGTGTGTTTGCTTACCCATACGTTTAACCTATTTGTTTAGCATGAGTCAACGAAAAGTTTTTATTTTTTGTTTACACTTCGGCCTAATTAGCTTCTGTGAGCCAGTTCAATAAGTTATCCCATCAGAAAACAAAGTGAATCAGAATGCATATTGATTAGATCCAGTTTTAGCTGAAAAAGATTCTCCCAGTACTTTTGTTTTATGCTTTAATTGATCTTGCAGTGGATAAATAACGACCAAGGAGTGGCAAATGAAAAAAACACTAAGCCTTTTGCTTACTCTTGTTGCGTGCTCGTCAGTGGCTACAGAGCTCCCTGCTTTACCATCACAGCAAAAAGCATCTCCACATAAGCTATTCCTCTCCAGTGAGACCGATCAACACGACTTTGATACTTGGAAGATTGATGGCGGTTATTCTTATAATGTGTTTGATAACATTGATTTGTATGTAGGAGCCCGTGTTAATCAAGGGAGTAATACCAACGAAAGTGGATTTTTAAGTGGTGTAAGCTATCAGATAACGCCAAGAGTCTCGGTGAAAAGTACCCTGCATTCTTACAACGAAGAAAACACGGCAGAGGGGACGGATAAAGTCATTGCCGCAGAAGTTTCAAGTCGCATGAGATTGACTGAAAATCTCGATCTCCATGCCACTCTCGAACATCAAGAGTGGCAACAAGAGCTGGAAGTCGGTATCGGCTTTCGCTTCTAACTCCAATCCAACAATTCTGTAGAGGTTAACACACCATTCCAGTCGGCGTAGACGTAGTCGCCGGGCTGGATCATTTGGTTGTGTATCGTCAAAGTCACATTCGTGTCACCCGCCCCACGCTTTTCCGTTTTAAATGGGCTGGTCCCGAGCGCCTTGACTCCCAGTTCCATCTCCGCCATTGCAGCCGCATCACGGATAGCACCATAAACAATCACACCCTCCCAGTTATTATCAATCGCTAGGATCGCCAATTGATCACCAAGCAAGGCCTTTTGACAGGAACCGTGTCCATCGACGATCAGCACTTTTCCCTTGCCGTCCTGACTCAAGGTTTCTCTCACTTTGGAGTTATCGTGGTAGCAGCGAACCGTGACAATTTCTCCCCAGAACGCACTTTTCTTACCAAAAGTGTGTAAGGGCAAATCCAACGACGTTACTTTATCTTCATGTTTATCACATATATCCGGTGTTATATCTTTCATTTTTCCTCCATGAATATGGCTTTAATTTCTTATCTGCATCGATACTTCCACTCACCTAAACTGACTTTCGCTTTGTCAGCCAAACAGGAGAGTAAAAACAGCTCATTACCATCAACATAGTAAATCGCGTTCTGCTGATATTTACGCCCTAGCTCTAGTGCCTGTAGCTCATCAATATCGACGGCGAAACTCTCTTCAGCCCAACCGAAACTTTCATCTCCCACTAACACTTCAACAAAGTAAGTATGGCTAAATTCTTGAACTAAGTAGCGATTATTTCGTTCATTTTGTTGTTTGGACTGCCACTGACTAGCGGGGTTCCACGCCGTGATAATGGCAAACTGATGACTGCTCGGCGAGCGGATAAATTTGAAGTAAGGGTCTGAATATTCTTGCCAAAGTTGTGCATCAACCATCATATAAACCACAGTTTTACATTTGTTTTAGACTATTAATATTTGTTACATTCGAACTCTTGATATAAATCAACAAAGTGCATGGAATTAACATTCTGACGTTGTTAGCATGCTGTTAACATTATAGAATCCGCCTCAAAGACTAATAGAACGTGTGAGGAAAAGGGACCTCAAGAAGCGAATTGGGACCAAGGAAGGCGGGCAACCAAAGAAACAATGTATTTTTACAGTCTTTGGTTTATTATCAACATCACATTACCTGTATGTTAGGTTTTTGCCTAGAATTTATTCTATTAGCACAATTTTTTCACAAGTTTAGGTACCGCCAATGCAAACCCCGCACATTCTTATTGTTGAAGATGAGCAAGTAACTCGTAACACTCTAAAGAGTATTTTTGAAGCAGAGGGATACGCTGTTTTCGAGGCCAGTGACGGTGAAGAGATGCACCAGGTGCTGTCTGACAACCAGGTAAATCTGGTTATTATGGACATCAACCTTCCAGGTAAAAATGGCCTTCTGCTTGCACGTGAACTGCGTGAGCAAGCAAATGTGGCATTAATGTTCCTGACTGGTCGTGATAACGAAGTCGACAAGATCCTAGGTCTTGAGATCGGTGCAGACGACTACATTACTAAGCCGTTCAACCCACGCGAACTCACTATCCGTGCTCGTAACCTGCTAAACCGCTCGATGAGCACCAGTGTAGTAACGGAAGAGAAACGTAGCGTTGAGAAATACGAATTCAACGGCTGGGTATTGGATATCAATAGTCGCTCACTGGTTAGCCCAAGTGGCGATGGCTACAAGCTACCACGTTCTGAGTTCCGTGCCCTGCTTCACTTCTGTGAAAACCCTGGCAAGATCCAGACACGTGCTGACCTGCTTAAGAAGATGACTGGTCGTGAGCTTAAGCCACATGACCGTACTGTCGATGTGACTATCCGTCGTATCCGTAAGCATTTTGAATCAGTCTCAGGTACGCCAGAAATCATCGCGACAATTCACGGTGAAGGATACCGATTCTGCGGTGATTTAGAAGAGTAATCACCAGAATGAAGATAGAAAAATGGAGCCAATTGGCTCCATTTTTTGTTTTTTCTTTGTCGGCTGTGACTTAAATGGTAACAACTTATGAGCAAGCTTTGATTCAGGCAGAGCTCAATAACACTCTGCCGAATGTGCCTTTAACCTTTGCCGCCCTTGATGGCATCAATGATCTCAGTCGTTGAGCAACCATCTTCAAAGTTAAGTACTTTAACTTCACCACCATTGGCAATCACTTCTTTACCACCAGCAATCTCTTCAGGCTTGTAATCACCACCTTTCACAAGCATATCAGGCAAAACTTCTGAAATCAGGCGTTGAGGCGTTTCTTCGCCAAACGGGACAACCCAATCTACCGCACCAAGGCCAGCCAGAACGGCCATACGGCGATCTGTCGGGTTAACCGGACGACCAGGGCCTTTCAAACGCTTAACAGATTCATCCGTGTTCACAGCAACAATCAGGCGGTCACCCAATTCAGCAGCATGGTTCAGGTAAGAAACATGTCCAGCGTGCAGAATGTCGAAACAACCATTGGTCATCACCACCTTTTCGCCCTTCGATTGTGCGTTCTTGACCGCTTCAATCAGCGCCTGCTCAGTGATAACACCGAAATCAGTGTCTTGACTGCCATGAACCGCTTCCGCTAACTCAATGGTTGATACCGTTGATGTACCCAGCTTACCAACCACGACACCTGCTGCTGCATTTGCCAATGCACAAGCTTCATCCAGAGGTTTGCCCGCAGCAACTGACGCAGCAAGGACAGAAATCACAGTATCACCGGCACCTGTCACGTCATAGACCTCTTTAGCAAGAGTTGGCAGGTGGAATGGTTCCTGACCACGACGCAGTAATGTCATACCGTGTTCACTGCGTGTCACCAACAGTGCTTCAAAGTCGAACTCTTCAATCAGCGCTAAGCCTTTCTCGACCAGTTCTTCTTCAGACTTTACCTTACCCACAACAAGCTCAAATTCTGCCATGTTTGGAGTCAGTAATGTCGCACCGCGGTAGCGTTCAAAGTCCGCGCCTTTAGGGTCAATAAAAACAGGAACCTTGGCTGCGCGTGCTTTCTGAATAAATTGCTGAACGTGCTCCAATGCACCTTTTGCATAATCAGATAGAACAACCGATTTCACTTTTGGCAGTGCCTGTTCCATACGATCTAAAATCAACTCGGCATCGGTATTTTCAAATTTGTCTTCGAAATCTAGACGGATCAGCTGCTGACCACGGCTCAAAACGCGAAGTTTAGTAATGGTTGGATAGTTTGGCAGAGCCACAAAGTCACACTTTACTTTCAGTGCAGACAGCGTCTCATTGAGCACTTTGGCTGGCTCATCAATCCCAGTTAAACCTACGATATGCGCATGGCCGCCCAAAGAAGCAATGTTCATTGCCACGTTAGCTGCACCGCCTGGACGCTCTTCGTTATTTTCTACTTTTACTACAGGAACTGGGGCTTCTGGGGAGATGCGTCCAGTCGGGCCATACCAGTAACGATCAAGCATGACGTCACCGATGATCAATACACCAGAATCACTATAGTTCGGTAGGATTGGTTTCATTATGGGTCTCCAAATTCTAATTCGGGCAAGAGTTTAACACAGGGGATAAGGACCCTAAACCTATTCTAGCCACTCATGCCAAAGCGCTTTAACCAGCTCTCGCTCTTTGGTCAGTTTTTCTTCAGCCACATCCGCATCGAGATTGAGCAAATTGCGATGGTGAATTTGATCGCGCATCGTTGTGTATGCCTGAGTCAATGCCATCGCAGGGGCTTCATCCAGAATGCCTTGTGCCATCATGGATTCAAAGATTCGGACGTTATCACTCCATCGAGTCAGCTTAGGCTTTTCATGACTAAATCTTAAGACCAGATACTGAGCAAGAAATTCCACATCGGTAATACCACCAGGGTCTTGTTTGAGCATAAAACGGCCTGACTTTTTCCCACCAAGGTGTTCACGCATTTTCACCCGCATCTCAGCCACATCCGTTTTGAGCTTTGATTCCTCTCGCGCCAAACTCAAAATATCATGCCTTGTTTGAGAAAATGCCTGTTGTAGAGGTTGATCGCCGTAGATCATCCGAGCCCTCACTAACGCTTGGTGTTCCCATGTCCAGGCTTCATTGTGCTGGTATTCATCAAAGGCATCTGCCGGACTCACTAGCAAGCCCGAAGCCCCTGAAGGGCGTAAGCGAGTATCCGCCTCGTACAAGATGCCTGATGCCGTTCTTGTTGAGAATATATGGATGATGCGCTGTGCCAAACGTAAGTAAAACTGGCGGCCATCAATCTCTTTTTTGCCGTCGGTATAAGCATGAACTGGGCAGTCATGCATAAAGACGATATCCAGATCTGAGTTGTACCCCAGCTCCCAGCCGCCCACTTTGCCGTAGCCAATCACAGCAAAGCCTCGACCCTCTCTGTCTTTTAGGTGCGTCGGCTCGCCATATTTCTCCGCCATTTGCAGCCACGCTTGATTCACCACAGACTCAACAATCGCTTCAGCGAGGTAAGTTAGGTGGTCACTGACTTTCATGACAGGCAGAACCCCTGCAATGTCTGCAGCAGCGATACGCAAAATGCAGATCTGCTTGAACTGACGCAGTGCTTCCATCTGTTGCTCCATATCGTCTTCTGGGATACGAGCGAGGAAATCACGCAGTTCAGTGCGGTAGCTTTCCAATGGCACGGGGTTGTACAACTGCTGAGGATCAATCAGCTCATCAAGCAGAATCGGATAACGCCCAAGTTGCTCTGAAATCATTGGACTGGCCGTGCATAAACGAACCAGTTGCGTCAGTGCCGCTGGGTGCTCATCCAATAATTCCAGATAAGTTGTTCGGGTCACAATCTTATGTAGTAAATGCAGGACGCGAGGTAAACCAAATTTGGCATCCTGATGAGAATATATGGCCGCGAATATCTTCGGCATTAAGCGGTTGAGCACTTCCCGGCCTCTTGGGCCCAGCGTTTTCTTGGCTAAGTCTTTCTTAAACTGAATGATGGTCGACGCCATCTCAGCGGCCTCAGTAGTGCCAATGTCCTGTTCTAGAACCGCTTCAATTACGTCGGGCTTTTCCGCCATGTCCCATAGTTCATGGAAGTGCTTGGCGACTTCTGAACATTCTTCTTCCTCATCGCCGATAAGATTATTGAATACTTGATGGACGTTGTGCATATGTTGACGCACTTGTTCGATTAACGAGGTCCAATCTGCATACCCCATTGCAACAGCGAGTTGCAATTGTTCATTCTCACATTCAGGCAGTGTTTGCGTTTGCTTGTCGGCCATTGCCTGCAACAGGTTCTCTAACCGGCGCAGGAATTTATACGACAGCTTAAGGTTATTAACCTCTTCACTGGTCAACTGCTCCAACTCTTCAATCGCGTCTAGGGTCACCAACAACCCGCGTTGGCGCAGATTCGGCTCACGGCCACCACGAATCAACTGGAATACCTGTGCGATAAACTCAATTTCACGAATGCCACCCGCGCCTAGCTTAATGTTGTTGCTTAAACCACGTCGACGCACTTCGCTACTGATCATCGACTTCATACGCCTCAAAGATTGGATCGCACTGAAGTCGATGTAACGACGAAACACAAACGGACGCAGCATCTGACGCAACTCTTGATACTGCGGGTACATTTCACGCCCCATCACTCGCGCTTTAATCATTGCGTAGCGTTCCCAGTCGCGCCCCTGCTCCTGATAGTAATCTTCGAGCGCTGCGTAGCTCATCACCAATGGACCGCTGTCGCCAAAAGGACGCAAGCGCATGTCCACGCGATAACAGAAGCCATCAAAGGTCTGCTGGTCGAGCGCTTTGATGATACGTTGTCCTAGACGAGTAAAAAACTGAGCATTGGCAATGCTACGACGAGCACCTTGAGTCTCACCGTTCTCCGGATAAGTAAAGATCAGATCGATATCTGAAGAGAAGTTCAGCTCACCACCACCCAGTTTACCCATACCAATAACCAGCATAGGCTGCGCCTCACCTGCATCATTGCATGGCGTGCCCCACAGCTCACAACACGCTTTGTACTGCCACTGATAGGTTTCGAAAATCATTGCTTCTGCCAACTGAGACAGATGCTCTAGGCTTTGCTCAAGCTTCCAATTACCTATGAAGTCACGCCATGCAATGTATGTCATCTCTCGATTACGAAACTGTCTGAGTACTCGGTGACCCTGCATTTCATCGCTACATCCGGCCAATAATTCTGCCAGACGCTGTCGATATGTTTCGTGTCGAGACTCTGCCTCCAACATCTCTGGTAAGTGTTGATGCAAATACTCATCTTGCTGCACGGTGTCGACAATAAACTGACTCAATCCGGCCACATAACTGAGCTCCTCACGGTAAGAGTCAGGCCACTCTTGAATAGCCTGATGTTGCAGTAAGGACTCCAGAGCAGTCTGGGAAACAGAAGCAAGACTCGCGGGCAATTGCATGGTTCTTCCTTGGGTCGATAAATTCGTTGATAGGGATTTTATACCAATAAAAAACGCCCACTAACAATGAGTGGGCGCTTATTCGTACTATTCTGGCGATCAGACTTTAAAGGATGTGATCTTGGCATCCAGAGCTTCAGCATTTTTCTGCATGATTTCCGAGGTTTCGAGCAATTCAGATACCACTGTCACCGATGCTTCCACCAGCTCACGTACGTTCGTCAAATTCTGATTCATCTCTTCTGCGACGCTGCTTTGCTGACCCGCTGCCGTCGCAATCTGGAAGTTCATGTCGTTGATTTGATTGACCTGAGCAACAATCCCATCTAGCTCACTCCCAGCATTAGTAACCAAATCAACGCCCTCTGCTGCTTCAACAACACTCTTCTCCATCAACTCCACAGCAGAGCTTGCACTGGATTGCAGTTGGGTGATCATTTCCTGAATCTCAACCGTCGCTCCTTGAGTACGCTGCGCAAGGTTTCTCACTTCGTCTGCTACGACCGCAAAGCCTCGACCGGCTTCGCCCGCTCGTGCCGCTTCGATAGCCGCATTCAGTGCCAGTAAGTTGGTCTGCTCTGAAATGCCCTGAATCGTACCAACCACACTGCCAATCGATTCGACGCTCTCTTCAACCTGATTGACGGCTTGTGCAGAGGCGGAAATGTCTTTCGATAAATCACTGATTTTCTGCACTGTTCCCTGTACAAAGCGCTGACCGCTTTCCGCCTGACCAGACGCATTCTCCGTTAGCGAGGAGGCATTTTGTGCGTGATCAGCAACAGTCTGTACTGTGGACGACATTTCACTCATCGCCGTTGCCAGTTGATCAATCTCGTTAAACTCTTCTTGTGCTGACTCTTTGGTTTCTGACATGCTCATAGTCATGACTTCAGTCAGCCCTGCAAGCTCTTGTGATGCGTCAATTTGCAGCTTGATCATTTCCTGCAGTTGCATCCGTGTCTTTTCCAGCTCACGTGCCACATCACCGTATTCGTCTTTACAGTCCATCTCAATCGGTACCGATAGATTGCGGTCCGCCATTAACTTGATAGAGTCACTCAGATACTGTGTCTGACGCAGCATGATACGTGCTGCAAACAAGAGTAAAACGACAAATACCACGATCATGGCTGCCGTCTGCCAGGCCACCTGTACCATGTAAGCTTCGTAATGTTCCTGAGCAACCTGAGCGTTTTGAGTAGCGGCGAGAAGAGAATCATAGAAGGTGCTCGCATCCCATAATTGCTTGCCGATGATCAGAATGGTACTGAACACCATCAACATCACCATCTTGGGAACCAGACGAATATCCGTGATCACTCGCTCCCATGGCTTAAATGCCATTTTGGTCATTGTTAGTTCTCCGCTAAGTCTTATATATTGTTTTTATTCCTGATAACTGTCAGGACACTATTAACTATCGCTCGTTACCATCATCTAGATAGCGAATATGTATTTATTTTGAGCCTCGTATGAATAGAAATGATATCAAATCTGATACAAAACCAATGAGCTTACTGTCACTAATCCTGTCTTTCATGGCGTTATTTGTGATCTCTGGCCTGCTGTTTTTTCCTCTAAGCAGCCAAACGCGTCAGGTTCTTATCGGCTTAGACTTTATTATCTGTAGCGTCTTTCTCCTTCAATTGAGCATAGATTTGATCCGCGCAACAGATCGTGTGCAATTTATGAAACGGCATTGGATAGACTTCCTAGCTAGTATTCCTATGATTGAGCCGTTGCGCTTTGCGCGCCTGTTCCACATCTTGCGCGTGATTCTAGTCATCCGCTCAAGTAACTTTCTCCTCAAGCAGTTGCTGGTAAATCGCCGAGAAACAACCCTTGCATCGATTCTGTTGTTAATGGTGGTCTTGCTGACCATAGGCTCGAGTATGATGTTGTTTGTTGAAGGCAAATCACCTGATGCCAATATTCAAACTGGCGGCGATGCGATGTGGTGGGCACTCGTCACCATCTCAACGGTGGGTTATGGGGATCATTTCCCTGTCACAAACGCCGGCAAAATCTTAGCCTCTGGGTTAATCATTTGTGGCGTTGGCATTTTCGGTATGATTTCAGGTTTGATCACTTCGCTGATCACCTCACCGACGGAAGTTCAAGCAAGACGTTCAGAAAACAAAGAGCGGCTATTGTTAGAGCTGGTACAGAAGCAAGATGAAATTCTACGCCGCCTCGACCGATTAGAACAACAGGAAGAAAAAAAAACGGGAGCCGTAAAGCTCCCGTTTCGCAAATCACTATTATCCACTTAGTCTTGCCAGTAAGGTTCCGCTTCAATACAGATAATGCGAGTCTGCTCCATGGCATGAAGAATGGAGCTCTCTTGGCGAGACAACCAGCGCTGCAGCTGTTCTTGTTCATCACCTTCCAGCTTATCGACCATATTGTCTAACGTGCGGAGTTTAAGGAGATCATCGATACCGTGAAGTAAATCGCTCCATGGTAGGCGGAAACTGTTGCGCTCTTCAAAATCGAACAAACTCGCGAAGCTCACCCCCGTATAAAGGTTGCGCATCAGGCGATACTGTTGGTCAATATAGTCCTGGCTGTTCAGTGCACGCTCTGGCGGAAAGGCTTCCATTAACTCAGCCCAAGTGCGATCCAACTGCTTCACAGAAAACGGCTCCACTGTTAGTGCCATCTTGTCGCGCGCTTTATCATCAAGGAATGGCTGCCAGCCTCGGGTCAGGATCCAACGACTGAGATCAAGCAAAAGACCTGTGTATCTGGCGGAGTTGAGTAGCATCAGCATCTCTTCACGATCAGGCAAGGCTTCCTGAACCAATTTCAGCTCTCCTACCAGAAACTTACGCGCATCAAGCTTACGTAGAGCATGACCTTTATCGTCGAGTAACGCTTCTAAATAGTCATAGTCATTTAACCACTCCAGCTCTTGTTCAAGCCATTTCAGCTCCTGACGCACCAAAGCACTCGCACGACGAGGCACTACACCTCCGTATACCGTCAACAACTGACGAATAAAGCTGATAGAGCTTTTAATTTCATTCAAGGCTTCTACCGACTCACGCTCAACATAAATTTGCTCGTGGTAATGCCAGTGTGACAAACCATGCTCCAAAGAGTTGATAAAGCAAGACTCAACCGTGTCATGTTTGTCCGTACTGACTAAAGCCAGCGGTTTGACGTCATCGCCAGTATAACCACTTGCTAAACGATAACCTTTAGCCGCCTTGCTCAGATTACCAAGGCGCATGCCCCCTTCTTCAGAGAAGCTACGCGCAAGCGTAAATAGAGCGTCTGTTTGGCCTGATTTCAGCTCTAGTTCTACTTCACAAATCGGGTCTTCTTTATCACCTGCTTCTACCTTACCTTGATCGAAAGCGACTTCGATTTGGCTGCCGTCTGGCATGGCGATTAACCATTGCTCACGAGTGAAGTTTGTCGAGAAAAGCGGGGTAAGTTCGGATTGCAGCGTTTCAGTGTCTTTGCCAGTCGGCCAGATATCTGATGGGTGAAGAGAAAGAAGCGGATCATTGCTGTCATGCTCGGCGTTGAATTCAGGTCGCTGGTGTAAACCTGCCACCACACGTCCGGACGTCTTGACCGTCTGGACATACACATCGTCAAAACGGCGAATTCTTAAGCCAATGTCATGCTGGCGTAACCAATTGTCGGGAGTATCAAAGTAGGTATTTCCTAGCTCACGACAACTGTGCTGAAGTACTTTGGTTTGGGAGATTTTATCTCGTAAAGTATTTGAAAAATCAGGAGAAACAAAAAACTTCAGTTCTATCTCGGTTTCCATAGTTATACCTTTTAAAGCAGATACAAACAGGATATTGCCAATTTTCGTACTGGGCAAGAAAGAAATATCGCAGCAATGATGATCTAAAACAGTTTTAATGATGGATTTAATGCGTTAACATGCGCGCCTTTATAGCCATCGTTCAACATTTCACCACGAATGGTGTATGTTATTTTTAGGTTATATTAATTAGGTTGAATGACCATGCCAGTAAATACAATTATGGGGTTATTTGCAAAGTCCCCTATTAAGCCTTTGCAGCGCCACGTAGTGTGTGTCAACGAATGTTGTTCTCACCTAGTGAATTTCTTTGAAGTCAGTTCAAAGGGTGACTGGGAAAAAGCATCAGAAATTCGTGCACAGATTTCTCACCTAGAGAAAGAAGCTGACGTACTTAAGCGCGAAATTCGCCTTAAACTTCCTCGCGGTTTGTTTATGCCAGTAGATCGTAGCGACATGCTTGAACTGCTGACTCAGCAAGACAAACTGGCAAACCTAGCAAAAGATATTGCTGGCCGTGTATACGGTCGTCAATTGACTATCCCAGAGCCTCTCCAAGAAAACTTCATTGCGTATGTTAAACGTTGCCTTGACGCAGCAAATCAGGCGCAAAAAGTCATCAATGAGCTCGACGAGTTATTGGAAACTGGATTTAAAGGCCGCGAAGTAACGCTTGTGGCTGAAATGATCCATCAACTGGATGTGATTGAGGACGATACTGACGCGATGCAGATTCAACTTCGCCAACAACTGATGGCGGTTGAAAACGATCTGAATCCGATCGATGTAATGTTCCTTTATAAGATTCTTGAATGGGTAGGTGGCATAGCTGATCAGGCGCAACGTGTTGGTGCGCGTCTAGAGCTAATGTTGTCTCGCTCATAAACAAATAAGTTAACCAAATAACGAAGAGCATCTTAATAGCACTCCCCTGATAGGCGTTAAATAATGAGACGCCGAAGGGGTTTTGTCGTGCCTAATTTGCTCCGCTTGTTATCAACAACTAGGTATTACGATGGATATCCTTGCGAACTACGGCACTGTCCTGATTATTATTGCAGCAGTTTTTGGCTTTATGATGGCTATCGGTATTGGCGCGAATGATGTGGCCAATGCGATGGGTACATCGGTAGGCTCTAAAGCGCTAACCGTAAAACAAGCGATCATTATCGCGATGATCTTTGAATTTGCGGGGGCATACCTTGCAGGCGGTGAAGTAACCGACACTATCCGTAAAGGCGTAATCGAAACGTCACTCTTTGCTAGCCAGCCGGACGTTCTTGTCTTCGGTATGATGTCAGCCCTACTTGCGGCGGGTACATGGCTACTCCTTGCTTCTTACATGGGTTGGCCTGTATCAACTACTCACTCGATCATTGGTGCCATCATTGGTTTCGCCTGTGTGTCTGTGGGTACAGAAGCTGTCGATTGGGGCTCAGTTCAAGGCATCGTTGGTAGCTGGATCATTACTCCAGTCATCTCAGGTTTCTTTGCGTACGTGATTTTTGTCAGCGCCCAGCGCCTGATCTTTGATACCGAGAAGCCACTCTTCAACGCTAAACGTTTCGTCCCAGTCTACATGTTCATCACTACCATGGTGATTGCACTGGTAACGATCAAAAAAGGCCTTAAGCACGTTGGTCTGCACCTTTCTGACGGCGAAGCATGGATGTGGGCAGCTGCGGTATCTGCACTGGTTATGGCGGGCGGTTACTTCTACATTCAGAAGAAATTCTCAAGCCGCGAAGATGATCACGGTTTCGCTGGCGTAGAAGGTATCTTCAGCGTACTTATGGTTATCACAGCATGTGCAATGGCATTCGCTCACGGTTCAAACGACGTTGCTAACGCGATTGGCCCTCTGTCTGCAGTTGTATCTACCATTGAACACATGGGCGAAATCACAACTAAGAGCACCATCGCTTGGTGGATTCTACCTCTTGGCGGTTTCGGTATCGTTGTTGGTCTGGCGACGCTTGGTCACAAAGTAATGGCAACTGTTGGTACAGGCATCACTGAACTGACACCAAGCCGCGGTTTCGCAGCTCAGCTAGCAACAGCGTGTACTGTTGTTCTGGCATCAGGTACTGGTCTTCCTATCTCGACCACACAAACACTAGTTGGTGCGGTATTAGGTGTTGGTTTTGCTCGCGGTATCGCAGCATTGAACCTAGGTGTTGTACGTAACATCGTTGCATCTTGGATTGTGACCCTGCCAGCAGGTGCACTACTTGCGGTTGTGTTCTTCTACGCAATTCAGGCAATGTTCATCTGATGAGCAAGTCAATGATGTGTTAACACACTGTCATTATTGACTCAAATCCACAGAAAGGGAGGCTCAGCCTCCCTTCTTTGTTGCAGTGACTGGGGAAACTACTTACTATTTGGCACTAGCAAGTTATAGACAAAAGACTGTTAAAGGATTTACCGTGAAAAAACTGGTTTGCTTCGTTCTAGCATCACTGCTCGCTGTTCCAGCAGCAATGGCTCAAGACCGATACATTTCTGATAAGCTATTTACCTACATGCACTCTGGTCCTAGCAACCAATTCCGCATTATCGGCAGTGTCGATGCCGGTGACAAAGTGAAGCAACTTTCGACCAACCGAGATACTGGCTACACCCAGATTGAAGACGCCAAAGGTCGCAAAGGCTGGGTAGAAAGCCGATTCGTCACAAGACAAGAAAGCATGGCGCTTCGTCTTCCTAAACTAGAGAAAGAACTGGCAGATGTTAAAGGAAAGCTTGCCAATGCTCGATCTAGCGCTGACCAAGAAAAAGCAGGTTTAGCGGATTCACTAGAAAACCGTAATCGCCAGATTGCCGACCTTGAGAAGAGCTACGGTGAAATCAGTCAACAACTGACAGCCTCACAAGAAGAAGTCCGTAATCTACGTGCTAAGCTGGATACGCAGAAAGATGACCTACTACTGAAGTACTTTATGTACGGTGGTGGTGTAGCGGGTATTGGATTACTATTTGGCCTGCTCTTGCCACACATTATTCCACGCAAAAAACGCTCTCCATCTGGCTGGGCTTAAATACAGAACATCAAAAAAGGTCGCCTTGGCGACCTTTTTTATTATCCTTTCCAGTCATATAAAGCTGGCACTTCAATCACCGAGCCTTTAAATGAAATCGCACTGCGTTGCGGTTCAATGTGCTGCAACTGAATGTCATTGCTAATCCAGTCACCTTCGCGATATTCGGTCCCATTGACTTTCACCCAACGTTTGTCTGGGTTGCTTGAGTAAACGTGTGTCTGGAAATTCAGCGGTGGCAGCTTTCCTTGCCACTGGCGACTGTGTATCGCTAGATCGGACGCCTCACTATCATCATATTTCGGCTCTGGGCTTGCACTCGACTCCAGTGCAGATTCAACTCGCATAGCCAGTTCAGGTGATAAGCCAGATAAATCTAAACCATCCAATAGTGTACTATTTTGTGACTGAGCAGGCGGCTGAACAGGTTCTTTAGGTTGAACCACTGGTGGTTGAGTTTCTTCGCTTGCCACTTCTATATGACCAGTGTCGGCCTTAGCATATTCGTAAGTTTCACGAAGCTCGCTAAATGATGGGTAAGGTAAAGTCTGATACGCAAACGGGACTTCTAGCACTTGAGGGGTCGCTTGATGGCTGGCTTGCAATTGCTCTCGTTGCTCGAGATAGCTCTGGTAGGTGCTTAGGGTTCCCGTCACCAACGCAGGGGCAACAATAACCGTAGCTAACAACCAGCCTGATACCGTCCGTCGAGGTCGCACATCATTGACTGATTGGTAATGATTCACGCCGTTAAATGTCTGATGGTTTTGCTCAGAGTGGTCTAAAGCCTGTAGTACTTTTGACATTATGCTTTCTCCTCTGAGGCAGTTAACGAAGGGGCATGCTCTTGAGATAACTTTTCAAGACGCTGCAAGGTTCTTCGTCCGGCAATGCCATCCACATGGAGTCCCTGCCATTGCTGGAAAAGCTCAACCTTACGCATCAGTTCCTGATCATAGACATCGGACTCCCTTTCCGGCTCACCCAGAACTTTAGACAAACGATCATCCAATTCAGCGATCGCATGTCCTGACATATTAGGTTTCAAAGTCTGATGCCAGTAACCTTGCCAGATCTGGTGATATTGCCCCTGCCATAATTCCTTGAGCTTGGAGATAGGCAGTTCAATTCGCTCCGTTCCTAACAAGAGCTGAGCAGAATTCTGTGTGAGCTTATATAGCACAGCATAACTTTGCAGGCCGTCTTTGCTGAGAGACAAAAGCACGGGAACATTAGCTTGTCTGAGCGTATTCAGCGTGCCGCGTGATTGAGTACAACGGAACGCACTTTGGTCACTTTGCTGGCAAAGACGCTCAGCCACAGACGCATTCAGCCCCCACACATGATAAAGCTCCGCAATACCCTGCTGGAAATCCGTTGCACGAGCAAGAGTGGATTGTAATTCAGCAGGAAAAACTTCCTTTTCTATCGCTTCCACATTTGACGCTGGGTACGCTTCACTTAGGTGCGCTTCAATCGACGCACTGAAAAGCATTGGAGCTAACCAATAACTACCGACAGCCAGTACAGCTCCTACGGCAGCGGCAATACCAAGTGGAGAACGCTGTGGCAATGAAGTCACTGGTTGAGCGGGCTGATGATACGAGGTTTGAAAACTCATCACCTCTTCACAAGCCGCTTCAACACTAGAATGGCTCGGTACGGCTTCTCCGATGCTGTAAGCTCGTTTTAAAGCTGCATCACAAATCAGATTAATCAGGCGTGGAATACCCAACGACTGCAGAGCAATATGCTTGAGCGACTTAGCTGAGAACAAACTTGCTTCGCCACCCGCCAGTTCAAGACGATACTGAATATAACTGGCAGTTTCTTTGCTATCCAATGGCAACAGGTGGTATCGCCCCGTAATACGCTGCGCTAGCTGGCGCAATTGAGGCATCTGCAATTTCTGTTGTAACTCTGGTTGGCCAACAAGTAGCACTTTGAGTAGCTTCTGGTTGTCCGTTTCAAGATTAGTCAATAAGCGCAACTGCTCTAGCACTTCAGCGGACAAATGCTGTGCTTCGTCGATCACCAGCAAAGTCTGAATACCATTCGCATATGTACTGAGCAGAAATTCATGAATCTTCTGATTCAGTTGTTTGAGCGTTGCGCCAGATTGATACTCAATCGAAAATTCATCGCAGATTGCTTCAAGCAACTCTATGCTTGAAAAGGTAGGGTTGAGGATTAGACCAGGCTGAGTATCCGTACCGAGTGATTTCAGCAATGCGCGTGCAACGGTTGTCTTCCCGGTACCAACTTCACCAGACAACATCGCAAAGCCCCCACCCTCGCCAAGGCCTGCTTGTAAGCGAAACAGCGCTTCTTTGTGCCTTTGGCTTTGGAACAGGAAACGAGAATTCGGCACAATCGAAAACGGCAGCTCTGTGAATCCAAAATGTTGTTTATACATACTTCTCGTCTCTGGGAATTTACCGATAAGAAAAGTACCATTGCTGGCATAAATAGCCAATTCTAAAATCCGAATTTAAGAGAGACATCTGTGCAAATATTTCTGGTTGGTGGTGCAGTCCGCGATAAACTGCTGAAAATCGACGTTTACGACCAAGACTGGGTCGTGGTTGGCGCATCGCCTCAGGTATTACTGGATCTGGGGTTTGTTGCTGTTGGAAAGGACTTCCCTGTGTTCCTACACCCTAAAACCAAGCAAGAGCATGCCCTAGCAAGAACCGAACGCAAAACTGGCTCAGGCTACAAAGGCTTTGATTGTTATTTTGCTCCTGATGTCACCCTTGAAGAGGACCTGATTCGCCGAGACCTGACTATCAATGCAATGGCAGAAGATGAGCTAGGTCGGATTATCGACCCTTACGGCGGCCAAAAAGATCTCAATGATCGCGTTCTTCGCCACGTTTCAGATGCTTTTACAGAAGATCCTCTTCGCGTACTTAGAGTCGCGCGCTTCGCGGCGAAATTGCATCACCTTGGTTTTACCATCGCCCCAGAAACTCAACAGCTAATGGCTCAGATTGTCCAGTCTGGAGAGCTAACTCATTTAACGGCTGAACGTGTGTGGCAGGAATGGCACAAATCGCTATCAACCCAAGACCCACAGATTTTTCTATCGGTCCTGCGTGACTGCGGTGCCCTCAAAGTGATACTTCCTGAATTGGATCACTTGTTTGGTGTACCTCAACCAGAAAAGTGGCACCCAGAAATTGATACCGGTATTCACAACCTTTTAGTGGCGAAACAGGCTGCCCTACTCAGCCCCTCTCACAGAGTGCGCTTTGCCGCGCAGATGCACGATTTAGGCAAGGGAGTGACCCCAAAAAATGAGTGGCCGAGCCACAAGAAGCACTGTCACACGGGCCTTAGCATCATCAAAAAACTGTGTGAGCGTGTCCGTATTCCGAATGAATATCGCGATCTTGCGTTAATGGTGTGTGAGCAACACTCCAATATCCACCGAGCAGCAGAGCTTAGAGCCGATACCATTATCAAGATCCTCAATGGCTTTGATGTATGGCGTAAGCCCGAACGTTTAGAAGAAATCTTGCTGTCTTGCATGGCTGACAGCCGCGGTCGTACCGGCTTCGAAGATATTGAGTACCCTCAAAAAACTATTTTTGAGCAGGCATACCAAGCAGCACTGGCGGTTAACGTTCAAGACATCATACAAGATGGATTCAAAGGTGCCGCAATACGAGGAGAAATGGAGAAACGCCGAATCGAAGCCGTTCGGGTAACAAGAGGTTAAACATTGCATTCAAAGAAAGGCAAAACCCGAAAAACCTAGCGTTAGTGCCTGCTTGACTTACCCCTGCCTAGTCTCTTCCCTAAAAACAAAAAACGCCCCCGAAACCGGAGGCGTTTTTAAAGCTTTAAGCTAATAATTCAAGCTATGAATTACTGACCTTTAACTTCTTTTAGACCGTTGTAAGGAGCTTTAGCACCTAGAGCTTCTTCGATACGGATTAGTTGGTTGCTTTCTTTTACGTGTAGCAGCAACACGGTCAGAACGTCTCATAGTTCCTAAGCTCTAAAACGCAAAATGCCTCACTAAAAAGTGAGGCATTCATTAAAGCTTTAAAGCTAATAATTCAAACTATGAATTACTGACCTTTAACTTCTTTAAGACCGTTGAAAGGAGCTTTAGCGCCTAGAGCTTCCTCGATAGGGATTAGCTGGTTGCTTTCTTTTAGGTATGGCAGCAACACGGTCAGAACGGCTCATTGCTCATAGAGCTCTAAAAGTTCTTAGAACCTTAAACGCAAAATGCCCCACTAAAAAGTGAGGCATTCATTAAAGCTTTAAGCTAATAATTCAAACTATGAATTACTGGCCTTTAACTTCTTTAAGACCGTTGTAAGGAGCTTTAGAACCTAGAGCTTCTTCGATACGGATTAGCTGGTTGTACTTAGCAACACGGTCAGAACGGCTCATAGAACCAGTCTTGATTTGACCTGCAGCTGTACCTACCGCTAGGTCAGCGATAGTTGCATCTTCAGTTTCGCCAGAACGGTGAGAGATTACTGCTGTGTAACCTGCGTCTTTAGCCATCTTGATTGCAGCTAGAGTCTCAGTTAGAGAACCGATTTGGTTGAACTTGATTAGGATAGAGTTAGCTACGCCTTTCTCGATACCTTCAGCAAGGATCTTAGTGTTAGTAACGAATAGGTCGTCACCAACTAGTTGAAGCTTGCTACCTAGTAGTTCAGTTTGGTGTTTGAAGCCATCCCAGTCAGACTCGTCTAGACCATCTTCGATAGAAACGATTGGGAATTGGTTAGCTAGCTCAGCTAGGTAGTGGTTGAACTCTTCAGAAGAGAAAGTCTTACCTTCGCCTTTCATGTTGTAGATGCCAGCTTCTTTGTCGAAGAACTCAGATGCAGCACAGTCCATCGCTAGAGTAACGTCTTTACCTAGTTCGTAACCAGCAGCTGCAACAGCTTCTGCGATAACTTCTAGAGCTTCAGCGTTAGACTTAAGGTTAGGAGCGAAACCACCTTCGTCACCAACTGCAGTGCTGTAGCCTTTAGACTTAAGAACTTTAGCTAGGTTGTGGAATACTTCTGCACCGATACGTAGACCTTCTTTAAGAGTCTTAGCGCCAACTGGTTGGATCATGAACTCTTGGATGTCAACGTTGTTGTCTGCGTGCTCACCACCGTTGATGATGTTCATCATTGGTAGAGGCATAGAAAACTGACCAGCAGTACCGTTTAGCTCAGCGATGTGCTCGTATAGAGGCATGCCTTTAGCCGCAGCAGCAGCTTTAGCGTTAGCTAGAGAAACAGCTAGGATTGCGTTAGCACCGAACTTAGATTTGTTCTCAGTACCGTCTAGCTCGATCATTACTGCGTCGATTGCAGCTTGGTCTTTAGCGTCTTTACCAACTAGAGCTTCAGCGATTTCACCGTTTACCGCTTCAACAGCTTTAAGAACACCTTTACCTAGGAAACGAGCTTTGTCGCCGTCACGTAGCTCAAGAGCTTCACGTGAACCAGTTGATGCGCCAGATGGAGCAGCAGCCATACCTACGAAACCGCCTTCTAGGTGTACTTCAGCTTCTACAGTTGGGTTACCACGTGAGTCGATGATTTCACGACCTAGAACTTTAACGATCTTAGACATTAATGTTTCCTCTCGTTCAAATATAAATGTCAAATTTAAAAGGCAGCAGCACAACCTTCGCCACTGCCCGTATCCTTTTTACTTCTCTAATTCGCCGCGTTGGAATTCACCAGCCGCTTTTACGAACCCTGCAAATAGTGGGTGACCATCGCGAGGTGTCGAAGTGAACTCTGGGTGGAACTGAGCCGCTACAAACCATGGGTGAGCTGGATTCTCAATCACTTCCACAAGTTTCTTATCTGCTGACAGGCCTGACACTTTTAGGCCCGCTTTTTCAATTTTTGGACGCAGATTGTTGTTCACTTCGTAACGGTGGCGGTGACGTTCATGAATCGTCGCGCTACCGTAGAGTTCACGAGCTTTAGTCCCTTTCTCTAGGTGACATAGCTGTGAACCAAGACGCATCGTACCGCCTAGGTCAGACTTTTCGGTACGTTCTTCAACTTTACCTTCACCGTCTACCCACTCTGTGATCAAACCTACCACAGGGTACTTCGTCTCTTTGTTAAATTCTGTTGAATGTGCACCTTCCATACCCGCAACGTTACGCGCGTATTCAATCAGTGCCACTTGCATACCCAGACAAATACCTAGGTAAGGAACCTTGTTTTCACGAGCGTATTGCGCCGCACGGATTTTGCCTTCCACACCACGATCACCGAAACCACCAGGAACTAGGATCGCATCCAGACCTTCCAGCGCTTCTTCGCCTTTGGTTTCTACGTCTTGTGAGTCAACGTACTTAATCTTAACGCTCAAACGGTTCTTCAGACCTGCGTGCTTCAGTGCTTCGTTGACAGACTTGTAAGCATCCGGCAGTTCGATGTACTTACCAACCATACCAATGGTCACTTCTGCCGTTGGGTTTGCTTCTTCATAGATAACCTGTTCCCACTCGGTCAGATCAGCTTCAGGAGCAGAAATACCGAAACGAGAACAAACTAGGTCGTCAAGACCTTGAGATTTGATCAATTGAGGGATCTTGTAGATTGAATCTACGTCCTTCATAGAGATAACCGCTTTTTCTTGAACGTTACAGAAAAGAGCGATCTTCTTACGCTCGTTCGCTGGGATCATGCGATCAGAGCGACAAACAAGAATATCTGGTTGGATACCGATAGACAGCAGCTCTTTCACTGAGTGCTGAGTCGGCTTAGTTTTCACTTCACCTGCTGCGGCAAGGTAAGGAACCAGTGTCAGGTGCATGAACATAGCACGCTCACGGCCTAGCTCTACAGCTAGCTGACGAATTGCTTCCATAAATGGTAGTGATTCGATATCACCCACTGTACCGCCGACTTCAACGATAGCAACGTCATGACCTTCAGAACCTGCGATTACGCGGTCTTTGATGGCGTTAGTAATATGAGGGATAACCTGAATCGTCGCACCTAGGTAATCACCTCGACGTTCTTTGCGTAGAACATCTGCGTAAACACGACCGGCAGTGAAGTTGTTGCGCTTAGTCATCTTGGTGCGAATGAAACGCTCGTAGTGACCAAGGTCTAAGTCAGTTTCTGCGCCATCTTCCGTAACGAACACTTCACCGTGCTGAGTTGGGCTCATTGTGCCCGGGTCAACGTTGATGTAAGGGTCAAGCTTCATCATAGTCACTTTAAGACCACGAGCTTCAAGAATAGCGGCAAGAGATGCTGCTGCAATACCTTTACCTAGAGAGGATACAACCCCGCCAGTAACAAAAATGTAATTTGTCGTCATGTTTAACCTGAAATTGGTTGAATGAGGGAAATGGATTTCTTCTGGACGGGAGATAAATATACCAGAAGACCCTTATCGCCACAACGTGAAATCTATCACACTGTAATTTTTTATTTTTTGCTTCAAATCAAATTCGAGCTGCTCGATACACTGGGTTTATTGTTGCGACTCTCGCCGTTTCACCTCATCCCACATGCTATCGAGTTGCTGTAAATCGAAGTCCGTCAACTGCTTACTTTGCTCAGCCACCATCTTCTCAACACCTTTAAATCGACGAGAGAATTTGAGATTTGCTTTGCTTAATGCCGATTCAGGATTTTGTCCAAGATGACGGCTTAAGTTGACGACCGCAAACAACAAATCCCCAAGCTCAAGCTCTACTTTTTCATCATCGGGGGCAACTTGCAGCGCCTCATCCATGACTTCATCGACCTCTTCGCGCACCTTGCCCACAACCGGACCTAGCGAGTCCCAATCAAAACCAAATTTAGCGCACTTTTTCTGAATTTTGGTGGCTCGTGAAAGGGCCGGGAGCGAACTCGGTATTGAGTCTAGGATACTTTGCTCTTTTTTGCCGACTTCAGCTTTTTCTTTGGCTTTTTCAGCTTCCCAGTTGGCGTTGATTTCTTCGTCCGATTCAAATTCAACATCAGAAAAAACATGGGGGTGACGGCGAGTCAGCTTCTCATTCACTGTGTCAACAACATCTGAGAATTCAAACAGCCCCTGCTCTTTCGCCAGTTGGCTGTAAAAAATCACCTGAAACAACAAGTCCCCGAGCTCTTCCTGCAAGTTCGGCCAATCACGGTTATGAATTGCATCCACCACTTCGTACGTTTCCTCAATTGTGTGAGGAACAATTGTGTCAAAGCTTTGTTTTAGGTCCCACGGGCAACCATTCTCAGGGTCACGAAGCTGCGACATTATCGCTTCTAGTCGTTCAATCGGGTGATTCATAATCTTTGTTCCTTTAAACCTATCTATCTAAAGAAAAAGGTGAGCGGTACAACCACTCACCTTTAAAAATTTATTGTCATCCCCAATCGCTCGTTTCACTCTAGGGAATGACCACTCTTTTTTACTAAGTAGTTGGCTCTTCTAACAAGGCAACAAACTTACGAGACTCCTGAGCATAGCTTGCCTATGTGATGGAGCGAGTAAGCGCAGGCAACAACGCTATCAGCTTCAAGTATGACGAGAATTTTAGCCGAGGCGTTTTACCGACATAACATCTTTAATCTGTTCAACTCGCTTCGACACACGCTGCAGAATCTCAATGTTAGTGACCTCTAGATCAAAGTCCATAATCGATAGCTGCTTACGGTAATCAACACGGCTCTTCATGCTGGTGACTTTGATTTTCTCGTTGGCAAACAAGGTGGTGATGTCTTTGAGTAGTCCACTACGCTCCATCGCTTCCACACGGACGGTCAGGATGTAAGAACCAACAAAACCACTGCCCCAAACGGTATCGATGATACGCTCTGGAGCGTGATGACGCAGCTCTTCAAGCTGTTCACAGTCGGCGCGGTGAACCGAAATACCTCGACCTTGAGTGATATAACCTGCGATTTCATCCCCTGGAATCGGCTGACAGCAGCGCGCAAGGTGCGTCATCAGGTTATCAACCCCTTCCACAACCACTGCGTCTTTCTTAGGACGGCTTTGCGCAGGCGCTTTGGTTTCAGCTTCCTGTAACTTCTCTAGCGCTTGCTGATCTTCTTCCTCGGCAGTGGGCTTATTCACCAAGGCATTAATGTGGTTAATGATCTGGTTGATACGCAAGTCACCACTGCCGACACCAACATACAATTCATCGGCACTGTTGACGTTAAAGCGCTTCAACGCATACTGCTCGGCGTCTTTCAGTGTCGCGTTGATTTTGGCCAGCTCGGCTTCAAGAATCTCTCGGCCCGCTTCTAGGTTCTTTTCACGTGATTGTTTACGGAACCAAGCATTGATCTTAGCGCGCGCTCGACCAGATGTGACAAATCCCATTGATGGATTCAGCCAGTCACGAGACGGATTCGGCTCTTTAGCCGTGATGATTTCGACCTGATCGCCCATCGTCAGTTTATGGGTAAACGGCACAATACGGCCTGCGACTTTAGCGCCAATACAACGGTGCCCTACTTCTGAGTGAATATGGTAAGCAAAATCAAGCGGTGTCGCGCCCATTGGTAAATCGACCACATCGCCACGAGGCGTAAATGCGTATACTCGATCATCAAATACCTGACTGCGCACTTCATCAAGCATTTCGCCCGAATCTGACATTTCTTCCTGCCAATCAAGCAGTTTACGCAGCCAAGTAATTTTCTCGTCATAACCACTTCGGCCGCCACCACCCTCTTTGTATTTCCAGTGTGCAGCAACGCCAAGCTCCGAGTCTTCGTGCATGTCTTTAGTACGAATCTGGATCTCGATGGTTTTGCCTTCGGGGCCAAGAATCACAGTGTGGATTGACTGATACCCGTTCGGTTTTGGGTTCGCAACGTAATCATCAAACTCACTTGGTAGGTGTTTGTATTTGGTATGAACAGCGCCTAGTGCTGCATAACAATCCTGAAGTTTGTCGGCGATAATACGAACAGCGCGAACATCAAACAGTTCGTCAAATGCCAGACTCTTCTTCTGCATTTTGCGCCAGATACTGTAAATGTGCTTAGGACGCCCACTTACTTCTGCATTGATGCCTGAAGAGGTAATTTCATTCGAGAGGTCATCCACAAAATCCGTAATGTACTGCTCACGAACGATGCGACGCTCAGAAAGCTGTTTCGCGATCTGTTTATAGGTATCAGGCTGCTGATAACGGAAAGCGTAATCTTCAATTTCCCATTTCAACTGACCAATGCCAAGACGGTTTGCCAGAGGCGCGTAGATGTTTGAACACTCTTTCGCCGCAGCTTGGCGAACTTCGTCCGGGGCTTTCTTTACCTCGATCAGATTACAGATGCGTTCAGCAAGCTTAATGACCACGCAGCGGAAGTCATCGACCATCGCTAATAGCATACGGCGAACATTATCTACCTGAGCCGAGGCAGCGCTGCCTTCCATAGTGACATTGAGCTGTCCCAGTGCCGCCATTTCCTCAACGCCATCAATCAATTTGATCGTTTCTTTGCCGAAATCCTCTTCCAGTGCTTCACGTTCATAAGCCCCACTGGACACCACTGGAAACAACAAAGCAGCCACTAAGGTGGCTTTGTCCATGGAGAGAGTAATGAGAATTTCGATCATTTCACGCCCACGCCATAACAGCAGTGGACCTTGATCGTTGTCTTGTAGAATGGTTTCACAATGTCGATATACCTCTTTAAGGCTTTTCGACACTTTATTGTCTTGCTCTAGGCTCGCAATCCAATTATCTAGTTCAAACTGTTCGTCTTGATTCAAATGTGCGCTTCTTACCGCAACCATCGTCTTCGTCCTGTAATACTTTTATCTTCGACCTACCCCGTTTTGAGACTACTCACTACGGGCTAAGTTCGCATTAATCCTTCACAAAAAGCGCCATTGATTCTAAGTGACTGGTATGGGGGAACATATCTAACATCCCCAATTTCTTTAACTCAAATCCCTGACTTAGTAAGCTCTGAGAATCTCGGGCTAGAGTAGCAGGATTGCAAGAAACATAAACAACTCTTGTCGCACCTAGCGCAGAAACTTGCTCGACAATTCCACTGGCGCCAGCTCGTGCTGGATCGAGCAGTATTTTATCAAACTTTTCTCTCGCCCAGAGCTGACCAGACATATCTTGTTCCAAATTTGCCTGATAAAACTGAGCATTATCAATCTGGTTAACTTGAGCATTATGAGTAACTTTACTCACCATCTCATCGACCCCTTCAACACCGATAACGCTTTTTACCTGCTTAGCGATAGGGAGGCTGAAGTTCCCTAACCCACAAAACAAATCTAACACTCGATCTTGCTCAGATAACGCCAGCCAATCCAACGCCTGAGTAACCATCTGCGCGTTCACTTGTTGATTAACTTGAATGAAATTATTTGGCTCGAACGGGATGGTGACGCCCGTTTCCTGATAAACACCCGCTTCACCGGCTTCAAGCACCAGCTGTTCGTTGTTTGGCATCAGATAAAGCGTAATCTGATTGAGCGTGGCAAATTCAAGCAGCGCATCATGATCTTTATCTTTCAGTGGCTTGAGATGACGTAAAACCAGAATGCGCGTGTTGTCAGCTTTCACCAACTCGACATGACCAATGTTCTCTTGTTGAGAAAAGCGCGTTAGCAACGTATATAACTCAGGCAATAACTCATCCAATTCCGGAGCCAAAACGGGGCAGTGAGTCAGAGTGACGATGTCTTTACTCTGCTTTTTACGGAAACCAAACTTCAGCTGACGCGTTTTTTTATCCACCATGACACTGATACGAGCACGGCGACGGTAGCCTTGGGACTCACCGATTATCGGGGCCTCTAAGCTGAGACTCTGTCCTGCAAACTTGCTCATCAATTGGCTCAGCGTTTGCTGTTTGTGCATCTGCTGGTGCTCACTACTCAGGTGCTGCATATTACAGCCTCCACATTGCTGATAATGTGAGCAGAAGGGTTCAACTCGTTGTTCACTCGGCGTTTGCACCTTAATCAGCGTCGCTCGTGAGAACTTACTCTTGCTTTCGGTCAACTGAGCTAACACTTGCTCTCCCGGCAGTGCCCCTTCAATAAAAATTGGCTTCTTATTTTGATAGGCTATGCCTGCACCATGATGATCGAGTTTTTCGATTTTCAACGATTGATGCTTAGTGTTGAGTTGAGTTTTCTTTTTCGGTTGGAAGAAACGCGCCATGCTTTGCTCTGTGCCTTTTAACTATTGCTCTGTATTGCTGTCCAGGCGTCACCTTTTCAGGCCTGAATCATTGTCTGAGCCGAACGAGTTTATTATGCTTAAGGATTCGACGGCTTCTTTTATTTGCGGAAGTTATTTTCCCATATCCACACCACGATGTTTAGACAATAATGACAAGATATGGCTTACGCGCCCGCGTTATTACCCTCACACTCGCGCCGACGTTGATCATTGGCCTGTTACTGAGTGCGTTTTTCTCCTTTAATCGCTACCACGACTTGGAAAAGCAGGTCATCAATTCAGGCTTAAGTATTATTGAACCTCTGGCGATTGCCAGCGAAGAAGGGCTGAAAAACAACAGCCGCGAATCTGTCCGTCGAATTATCAGTTATGCTCACCGGAAAAACTCAAAGTTTGTTCGCAGTATCGCCGTCTTCGATTACAACCACGATTTATTCGTTACTTCCAACTTTCATCCGAACTTTGAATCCCTAACCTTTCCACGCAATGAACCTATTCCTCTGCTGGTGACGTCTGATCTTCAGGAGAACACACTGATTTTGCGCGCGCCGATCATTGCCGAGTCCGGTTTGATATCGACGCCTAAAGGGCAAGACACCAATCCAGCCCTTGGCTACATTGCCGTAGAGCTAGACCTCTCTTCCCTGCGCCTGCAACAATATCAAGAGATTTTCTCTGCGTTTCTGGTTCTGCTCTCTGGTTTGGGGCTGTCCGCGGTGTTCGCTTATCGCCTGATGCATGACGTTACCCGCCCTATTTCCCATATGAAGAACATGGTCGACAGAATTCGTCGCGGTCACCTCGATGTGCGGATCGAAGGCAAGATGCACGGTGAGCTTGATTCTCTCAAAAATGGTATCAACGCCATGGCGGTTTCGCTGTCGGAATACCATGTTGAGATGCAACACAGTATCGATCAGGCGACTTCAGACTTACGGGAAACGCTCGAACAGCTTGAGATCCAGAACGTCGAATTGGATATTGCGAAGAAACGCGCGCAGGAAGCAGCACGCGTGAAATCCGAGTTCCTTGCCAATATGTCTCATGAACTTCGCACACCATTGAATGGCGTGATTGGTTTCACTCGTCAGATGCTTAAAACCAAACTGACTAACAGCCAAGCGGATTATTTGCAGACCATCGAGAAGTCAGCCAATAACCTGCTCAATATCATCAATGACATTCTGGACTTCTCTAAACTGGAAGCAGGCAAGTTGGCACTGGAGAATATTCCGTTTGAGTTCCAGGAAACCCTCGAAGAAGTTGTGAGCTTGCAAGCCACCAGCGCCCATGAAAAAGGCCTCGAATTAACCCTTAAAGTCGATCCTAAGATCCCGGCAGGCCTAGTTGGAGACCCACTGCGAATCCAGCAAGTACTCACGAACCTAGTAGGGAACTCGATCAAATTTACCGAGCGAGGCAACATCGACATCAGTGTTGAGCTACGTTCACAGAAAGAAGATGCGGTTGAATTACAGTTTATGGTGCGTGATACCGGAATTGGTATTTCCGAGCGCCAGCAAGCTCAACTGTTCCAAGCATTCAGCCAAGCAGACGCCAGCATTTCTCGCCGTTACGGCGGGACAGGGCTGGGTCTGGTCATCACTCAGAAGCTAGTGAGTCAGATGGGGGGAGAAATCAGTTTAACCAGTCGCCTGCACCAAGGCTCAACCTTCTGGTTTACGCTCAGACTCAACTCAACGGACATGCCAGTGAGCGACTTACTGGAAACCCAAGTACTTCGACAACGTACTTTGCTACTTGTCGAGCCGAACATGCAAGCAGCCTCAGTGACTCAACAAACCCTGGTACAAGAAGGGCTAATTGTCACCTACCGCTCATCCATCCCGGAAGAAGCTAGCCAGTTCGATTATGTGCTACTTAATCTCGCACCGAACAAAACCAACGAAGCTGAGCTGGTTGAACAGTGGGTGAAGCAAGCCCAGCAATGTGCGCCTCAAGTGGTAGTGGGTATCCCTAGTACTGCTCTGGCTCTGTCGGATCACCTTATCCAGACACACCATGTTCATTGCATCACCAAGCCATTATCTCGACGAAAACTACTACAAACGTTAGCCGCCAATCAAGAAAGCTTGCCAATGGTTGAGATTGAACCGGCATACAACGAGACGCTACCGTTAACGGTTATGGCCGTCGATGACAACCCAGCAAACCTGAAACTGATCAGCGCCCTCCTCCAGGAGCGGGTCGAAAAAGTGGTGACTTGCACCAACGGCCTCGATGCAGTAGCTCAAGCGGAAACCCAGCATTTCGATATCATCCTGATGGACATTCAGATGCCACACATGGATGGCGTAACCGCTTGTGGCAAAATCAAGCAAACTGAGCTTAATGCCAACACTCCTGTGATCGCCGTCACCGCGCACGCGATGAGTGGCGAACGTGACAGACTACTCGGAGCGGGCATGGATGATTATCTCACCAAGCCAATTGAAGAACATGTGCTGCAACAAGTGTTAATGCACTGGAACCCAAATACCACGGAATCTGAAATGGAGAAGCTCGACTTGCCGTCCGATGTTGAGCCTTCAGAACACTCTTCGTCAGCAGTGATTGAACATGACAACATCATCATCGACTGGCAAGCGGCGCTAAAACAATCCGCCAATAAAGAAGATCTTGCCCGTGATATGTTGCAAATGCTGGTCGACTTTATTCCGGAAGTTAGTAGTGTGGTTGAAGCAGCGCTGGAAGAAGATGACTTTGACAGCGAAACGCTGGTTCATCACGTACATAAGCTCCACGGCAGCAGCTCATATTGCGGTGTCCCAAGGCTGAAAAAAGTCTGTGCCACAATAGAGAAAGCTCTGCGTTCAGGTGCAAGCCTAGAAGATATTGAGCCAGAGTTGTTTGAACTGCAAGATGAAATGGAGAAGGTCACCGCGAGTGCGGCACCTTATTTAGATTCGTAGATAACGGTAGCAACGGCGTAATGACGTTCATCAGAAATAGACAGGTGGATATTCTCCACCTGTTTTTTTTGGGCAAATTCTAGAGCTTTACCAGACAACGACAAAAGTGGCGCACCGTGCTCATCATTGGTAATGGTGAAGTCATGGAACGTCACCCCCAATGCAATGCCAGTTCCCAATGCCTTTGACGCCGCTTCTTTGGCAGCAAAGCGCTTGGCTAAAAAACGCCCCTGCTGCTTCAGCGATTGGAAGCGTTGTAACTCGATATCAGTCAAAATACGTCGGGCGAACGCTTCACCACTGCGGGACAGCGCTTTTTCAACACGTTCAATTTCCGCAATATCTGTTCCTAAACCAACGATTGCCATTGTGATTACTTACGCGCTTCTACCATCAGTGCTTTCATATCTGCCACCGCTTTATGCAAGCCATCAAATGCTGCACGACCGATGATAGAATGACCGATGTTTAGTTCATAGATTTCAGGGATAGCAGCAATCGGAGCTACGTTATGGTAAGTCAGACCATGGCCTGCATTCACGGTGATACCTAAGTCAGCCGCATAGCTTGCGCCAGCTGCAATTTTCTTCAGTTCATCTTGCTGATCTTCATCATTCTCAGCATCCGCATAATGACCAGTGTGCAGCTCAATGTAAGGCGCGCCACACGCTTTTGCTGCATCAATCTGTTCACGATCAGCATCAATAAACAAAGAAACTTTAATGCCTGCTTCCGTCAGTATTTTGGTTGCCGCTTTAATTTTTTCTACGTGGCCCGCCACGTCCAAACCACCTTCAGTGGTCAGCTCTTCACGCTTTTCTGGAACCAAACACACGTATTCAGGTTGGGTTTGCAGAGCAATTTCAACCATCTCATCCGTCACAGCCATTTCAAGATTCATACGAGTTTGGATCGTTTCCCTTAGGATACGTACATCACGATCGACAATATGGCGACGGTCTTCTCTAAGGTGAATGGTAATGCCATCTGCTCCAGCACGCTCGGCGACTTCCGCTGCATGAACAGGATCTGGGTACTTAGTACCGCGCGCGTTACGTAATGTGGCAATGTGATCGATGTTAACACCCAGATAGATTGAGCTCATTTTCCAATACTCCGTGATTTGGGCGCTAAGATTTGCATAAATAGCTCCCGACTCTTTAATGGTTTGCCGCCAAGATACGGCTTTAATGCTATACGTGTAAAGCGTTTTGCCGCTTTAAGTTGTTCTTTTGTGGTGAACCTTCGTTCACTAATCGCAATCAGTTCATTCCCGACGAAAGTCAGATTGTCACGTCGAACTGAAGCGATAAACCCCTTCTGCTCTCGATAGCGATAGGTCATCTCAGGTTCAATCGGCTCTCCAGTGCCCGCGCAATGCAGAAAGTCGACGCCATACCCCATTGCAGACAGCAGTGCCAGCTCAAAACGACGCAATGCCGGTTCCGGATTCTCACACTGAGCCAGTTCAGTAAGAGCATGCAGGTAATCATGAAACAGGGCTGGCATTGACACTTCCGCCATCAGCACTCGGCCAATCAACTCGTTGACATACATGGCGGAATAAAGGTTGATCCCCGTCAGTGGCAAGCCCAGACTGATCGGCTCCGCTTGACGCAGTGTCTTCATCGATCCTTTACCCGACCACTTAAGTAATAGAGGCGTAAAAGGCTGCAACGCGCCTTTGAGGTTTGAACGTTTACTGCGCGCACCTTTAGACATTAAAGTGACACGACCAAACTCCTCACTGAAGACATCGAGAATTAAACTCGACTCACTGTAAGGGCGACGATGAAGAACGAAACAACGCTGTAAGCCTTCTGAGGTCATAGAGATTGCCAGATGAATGTTACATAAAAAATAAGGAGCCTGATGGCTCCTTATTCTAACTCATGTTGGAGCGAAGTGAATTCGCAGCCAAGCTTATAGATCGTCGATGTAGCCTAGTGAACGCAAGGCACGTTCATCATCAGCCCAGCCGGATTTCACTTTAACCCACGTCTCTAAGTACACTTTACGACCGAACAGTTCTTCCATGTCCAGACGTGCTTCACGACCTATGGTCTTAATTTTCTCGCCGCCTTTACCAATCACCATTTTCTTCTGACCATTGCGTTCAACCAGAATCAGCGCATTGATATGGAAGCCATCGGTTTCAGGGTTGTAATCAAAACGTTCAATTTCTACCGTCACCGAATAAGGCAACTCTTCACCTGTGAAGCGCATTAGTTTCTCACGCACAATTTCCGACGCCATAAAGCGCTGAGAACGATCAGTAACATACTCTTCAGGGAAGTGATGTGTCGCTTGAGGTAAGTGTTCACGTACATGCTTACGCAGAACATCGATATTTTTGCCTTGCTTCGCGGAGATAGGCACCACATCAACGAATTCCATCTTCTTCGACATGTCCATCATGTGCAGCATAACGTCGTTACGGTCTTGTACGTTATCGACTTTGTTGACACACAATACCACTGGGAAGTTAGACTTCTGCAGCTTAGTCAAGACCATTTCGTCGTCTTTGGTCCAGTGGGTACCATCAACAAGGAAAAACACTAGGTTCACATCACTCAATGATGAGTTGGCAGCGCGGTTCATTAAGCGGTTGATCGCACGCTTTTCTTCAATGTGAAGACCTGGAGTATCGACATAAATCGCCTGATAATCGCCTTCAGTATCGACACCCATAATGCGGTGGCGTGTTGTTTGGGGCTTACGAGAAGTGATCGAAATTTTTTGCCCAAGAATTCGGTTCAGTAGCGTTGATTTACCCACGTTTGGACGACCAACAATAGCAACAAAGCCACAATGTTGGTTTTCCGGTGAACTCACTTCACCACTCGATGAGAAAAACGCATCGATATCGAATTCGTTGTTATCTGTTGAATCAGTCATTGCTCAGTTGCTCTAGTGCTAGTTCCGCAGCCGCTTGTTCTGCCTTGCGGCGGCTGGTGCCTTTACCTATTACAGGCGATCCGACACCTGCGACTTCACACGACACAGTAAACTGCTGGTTGTGTGCTTCACCTTTAATATTAGTCACTGTGTAGACAGGCAGTGGTTTTCTTCGCCCTTGTAGGAACTCTTGAAGACGCGTTTTAGGGTCTTTCTGAGAAACACCCGGTTGAATCGCTTCAAGGCGTTGCTTATACCAGCTAAGGATAATGCCACGCACCACTTCAATATCACTGTCTAGGTAGATTGCACCTATGATAGCTTCAACAGCGTCAGCCAGAATTGAGTCACGACGGAAGCCGCCACTCTTCAATTCACCTGGACCTAATTTTAAGTGATCTCCTAGTTCGAATTCTCGACCTAGCTCCGCCAGCGTATTACCACGAACAAGTGTCGCACGCATACGGCTCATGTCCCCTTCATTCACTTTCGGGAAACGGTGATAAAGATCGTCAGCAATGACAAAACTTAAAATTGAATCGCCCAGAAACTCAAGACGCTCATTATGTTTTCCATGAGCACTGCGGTGAGTCAGCGCTAAGTTAATAAGCTCTGCATCATTGAACTGATAGCCGAGCTTTTTCTCTAGTTTGGCAATAGGAGAATTCATGCTCTCTCATTAAATTGTTTTTCATTCTCTATAGTTGAGTTGACACAGCCAAGACGGCTGCGACATCAAATATAACGAGAAATTAGTTAATACCACCGATGCGGTTAAACCTAACACCAGTTGGGATCCATGATGGTAAGAAGCTATCTGCACTGCGTTCGAACTCGAAGCTGATCCAGATACCAACCGCTTTACCAACCAGATTCGCCTCTGGAACAAAGCCCCAGTAGCGGCTGTCTGCACTGTTGTCACGGTTATCACCCATCACAAAGTACTGACCTTCTGGCACAACCCACTCATTAACACCACCACGTGGCTGATAAGCCGATACGCGATCACGGCGTAGTGGGTTCACCAAAATTTGGTGTTCAACTTCACCCAGTTTTTCATTCAGTTGAATCAGTGGCACGCCATCTTGAATAAATGGGCTTTCTTCCACATTCGACAACGGCACCTGAGTACATTGGCTTTCGCCTTTAGGTTGAACACACACTTCTTTCTTGCTGCTGTAACGTACTGTATCACCCGGTAGGCCAACAACGCGCTTAATGTAGTCAATGTTTGGCTGAGGTGGGTATTTGAATACTACGATGTCACCACGCTCTGGCTTACCCGTTTCAACCAGTTGTGTACGCCACACTGGGTCCTTTAGACCGTATGCGTATTTCTCAACCAGAATAAAATCCCCAACCAGTAATGTCGGCATCATTGAGCCTGAAGGGATTTGGAACGGTTCGTAGATAAACGAGCGCAATACCAAAACAGCCGCAATGACAGGGAAAATTGAAACACTGTTTTCAATCCACCATGGCTGCTTTTCCACTTGTTCAGCAGTTGCAGCATCCAGTCCGTTTGTCTGAGCTTCAACTGCCGCTAGTTGGGCCTGACGTTTCTTCGCAAACACCAGCTTTTCCAACACCCAAACAATACCAGTGACCAGAGTGACAATAACCAAGATCAGTGAAAATGTATTTGCCATTGACTTCCCTTACCTCAAAAATACGAAAGTGAAAGAGCCGAAACCCTTTCACTTAACAAGTTCTTATATTGAGTCGTTACCCAACAAATTAATCTTTACCTACGTGTAAGATCGCTAAGAAGGCTTCTTGAGGCAGCTCTACGTTACCGATCTGCTTCATACGTTTCTTACCTTCTTTCTGCTTCTTCAGTAGCTTCTTCTTACGGCTCACGTCACCGCCATAACATTTTGCGATCACGTTCTTACGTAGCTGTTTAACCGTTGAACGCGCAATAATATGGTTACCAATCGCCGCCTGAATCGCAATATCAAACATCTGACGTGGAATGAATTCTTTCATTTTCTCTACCAGCTGACGACCACGAGTCTGAGATTGATCTTTGTGCGTAATCAATGCCAGTGCGTCCACTTTATCGCCGTTGAGAAGTACATCAACACGAACCATGTTAGACGCTTCAAAACGCTGGAAGTTATAATCCAGAGACGCATAACCACGAGACGTTGACTTCAGACGATCAAAGAAATCGAGTACCACTTCCGCCATCGGAATATCGTAAGTCACAGCTACTTGGTTACCGTGATAAACCATATCAACCTGAACACCACGCTTCTCAACACATAGAGTAATCACATTACCTAAGTAATCTGAAGGTACAAGGATGTTACAACGCGCAATCGGCTCACGAATTTCTTCGATATCATTCACTGCTGGTAGCTTAGCTGGGCTATCAACGTAAAGAATTTCGCCATCCGTTTGCTCTACTTCGTACACTACCGTTGGCGCAGTGGTAATCAGGTCGAGATCGTATTCACGCTCCAGACGCTCTTGGATGATTTCCATGTGCAGCATGCCGAGGAAACCACAGCGGAAACCAAAGCCTAGAGCAGCTGAGTTTTCTGGTTCATAGAACAGAGACGCATCGTTTAGACTCAGTTTACCTAGTGCATCACGGAAGTTTTCATAGTCATCCGAAGAGACTGGGAATAATCCGGCGTATACCTGAGGCTTCACTTTCTTAAACCCTGGTAGCGGATCTTCACAACCGTGCTTAGCTAGCGTTAGCGTATCACCAACAGGCGCACCTAGGATATCTTTGATACCACAGACAACCCAACCTACTTCACCCGTTTGCAGTTCTGTCGTGTCTTCCTGCTTAGGTGTGAAGATACCAAGACGATCCACACCCCAAACTTGGCCAGTGCTCATCACCTTGATCTTATCGTTCTTCTTCAGGACGCCATTTTTAATACGGACCAGAGAGACAACACCTAGGTAGTTATCAAACCAAGAGTCAATGATCAAAGCTTGCAGTGGCGCTTCTGGATCACCTTCTGGTGCCGGAATCGCAGAGACGATGTTTTCTAGTACGTCTTCAATACCTAGGCCCGTCTTAGCCGAACAGCGCGTGGCTTCCATCGCATCGATGCCAACAATTTCTTCGATCTCTTCTGCTACTCGCTCAGGATCCGCAGCAGGTAGATCGATCTTGTTCAGAATTGGTACCACTTCCAGATCCATTTCGATCGCGGTATAGCAGTTAGCCAACGTCTGAGCTTCAACACCCTGACCAGCATCAACCACCAGCAACGCACCTTCACATGCCGCTAGAGAGCGAGAAACTTCGTAGGCGAAGTCAACGTGCCCTGGAGTATCGATGAAGTTCAATTGGTAGGTTTCACCGTCTTTAGCGGTATAGTTGAGTGTCACACTTTGAGATTTAATAGTGATGCCACGCTCACGTTCAAGGTCCATGGAGTCCAGAACTTGAGCTGCCATTTCACGGTCACTCAATCCACCACAGTCTTGGATCAAACGGTCTGATAGGGTCGACTTACCATGGTCGATGTGGGCGATAATCGAAAAGTTACGAATGTGCTTCATGATTTGGTGTGACTAAACTCTTTAAAATAGGGACATAAGAAAGCCGTCTTGTGACGGCGTTTCAATCAAGTTGGCAGATTCTACCCAATTTCTGTGCACTTCGCACTAGCTAATTGGATCTCCCAAAACCCGAAGTAATATGACTTCTCGCAGCGACTGGCGTTCAAAATTAACGGCCAGACTTTTTGCGCCATAAATGCCTGCCACAGTAAAGATAGCAGATGTCAGGATAGCAATACCTTCGCCAAGACCAAACGCAGGCGCTAATAGCCACTGTCCAACCGCAGCGCCTAGAATCATGGTAAACAACGGCACTAGATAAACCACTGCGGCCGATTGCAGCAGGCTTTTTTCCGGCAAGCCGATTTCCACCACCTGACCTTCTTTAACCCGTTTGCTGGTCACTAGGTGCCAGTGCAGAGACTTGTTTCCCACCGCTTTTGAGACAATGCCGGTACCACAGCTTTTTTGCGACGAGCAGCTGCTGCAGCTGGTTTGCTGTTCACAACTCAGCTCCACATCATAGCCCTTAGGCCCTGATTTCACTGCAGATACTGTCGCTAAAGCGGTCATCATTGCGTGGCACTCGCTTGTTTATTGATGGTGACCGATTGAGCAATTCGCTTAGCGGTTGCTGGCGGAATATCTCCGATCACAGAGATCTCTTTGTCACCTTTTACGAAGCTATGAAGTGTGCGACGCCCTTGACGAACCAGTTGGCCTTTAAGTGAGTAATTGTCACTCTCAGACACATAGATGGAAAAACTGAACAGACCATCAGTGTACATCTGAGTTTCGACCATGCGGTTAGTATTCGCCATTCGATAACGGTTCAACTCTTTGGATTCAAACCCTTTCGGAATCCAACCGACCGTCCAAAAGCTTTTCTCTAGCTCGCCTTTTGGCAGGGACAATACGTCGGGCAATTTAACGGTATTCAAACCGCTAAGAATGTCAGAAATCTGATCATTGACGCTATAGGAAATGGTGCGGAACTGTTCCAGCACTTCGCCATCACGATCAACCAGATCAGCTCTTAGTGGAAGCTTAGTTTGCTCATCGATCCACAGGATATAGGAATAGCGTAACCCGTCTTTCGGAGCAATTCTCAATACTTGGCAAGCCGCACCCGCTTCACGCGCTCGACCAACTTGAATAAAGTCGTAAATCTCACTCAGCTCATCAACATTAGAATTTAGAAGCGGGATAGTCGGGGCAACCATGTTACCGGACTCAATGGTAAACGGCTCAACACCAGGCTCAATGTAACTGACCTCATCACCTCGGCGAATCACTTCACGTACAGGTCCACTTAGATAAACAAGGTGAGCGAGTTGCTGATCTTCGCTGCGAGCGTGGCGATACAGCAAAGGTTCGATGCTGTTTTTCTTAATCAGGATATAAGACAGTTCATAATTGAGATGCTGACTGGCTTCGTTCATTTGATGCAACAAAGCCTCTGCAGGTTTTTCTTCTGCAAAGGCTAGTGGCGAACTCAAACTGAACAGTGTCAGCGCACTGATCAGAAATTTTCTCATTCAACTACCGTTTCTGGGTTGTCATTATGCTCTACAGCGTTATCGCTATTGAGGCGAAGCTGTAATTCATAGTCTTGAAGCATGGCGTTAATTCGACGGCGCTGCTCTTGCACGTTAGTTTCACTTGACGCTGTTGGCTGTTCCACCGAAGAACGTGTCAAGCTCACTGGTTCAGCACTGCCTGCAAATGGAATCGTCTGCAGAACAGGCAATTGCTCCGCTTCCGGTTGGCTAGGGTCGCTACCACCATATTGTTGTACGCCTAAGATCACAGCAAGTGACACACACGCGGCAACCGCCACCTGACCAAATTGGCTGAGCCAAGCTGGCAACTGACGACGCGCTTGAGAAGGCGTCGGCTGCGCTTCTATGCGTTGTTCATTAATGTCGGCAATCTTGCCAGAGGTGAACGTTGAATGCGCGGGCTCATCTTCTAGCGCAAGTGCAACGCTGTCTGCAATGTTCCACTCCGGTTTCTCCGGTGCTTCACCTCGCATCACATCACCAATTAAATGGTAATTTTTCCAGGTTTGTAGGCTAGCTTGGTCTTGCTCTAATTCACCGATTAAAGCCTTATCGACCAACTCTCCATCCATGAGTGCTGAAAGTTTCTCTTTGTCAGCCATTCTTTTCACCATTAACGTTACTGGTACTAGCGTTGCAAAAGGGGTTGAATCTTTTTCTCAACCGCTTCACGAGCTCGGAAGATACGCGAACGCACCGTTCCAACAGGACAATCCATCACCGCAGCGATTTCTTCGTAACTCAAGCCATCAAGCTCGCGCAACGTCATTGCGGTTTTTAAGTCATCAGGTAGTGCTTCGATCGCACTAAAAACTACTTGCTTCAATTCCTTGGACAACGTTAAGTTCTCAGGGTTCGAAATTTCTTTTAATGCACTACCAGTTTCGTAATATTCAGCTTCTTCAGTATCCACATCTTGCGCAGGCGGTCTACGACCCTGAGCAACGATGTGGTTTTTCGCAGTATTAACAGCGATTCGATATAACCAAGTATAGAAGGCACTTTCGCCACGAAAACTTGGTATAGCGCGATACGCTTTAATAAATGCTTCTTGTGCTACGTCAGGTACATCCCCCGGATTATTGACGTAGCGAGAAATAAGATTACATACTTTGTTTTGGTATTTAGTGACCAACAAATTGAATGCTTGCTTATCTCCATTCTGAACTCGCTCAATTAACACTTGATCGGTCAGCTGCTCGTTCATTCGAGCGGGTACTCCTATTGTTATTAACCCCTATCTTGTCAGATATGAGCATTAATTATGCAAAATGTAGTATTGACACCACTGCTTACTTGAGCACTATTGTGACTCAGTAATGAATATAAAGTTCAAACTTTCTTCGAATTTTATTTGAGAAGTGATGGACCAGTAACTTCTGTTCCAGATTGTGGGGACGAAAGAGTTCAAAAGCAATGTTATTTACGAAGAATTGCATTCACTCCAGTGCTACTATAGTGAGCTAACTCTGGTTTTTTCAGAGTCCATATTGCAATTTTAAATTGATTTAAGAGCGGGAACGCTCTGTAGCTGACGCTAAAAAGTTGGATTGGCGCCAGTACAACTTAACTCGGGAATTTAAAAGTTTTATGAACGCAAACCGTGAACATCAATGTGATGTGTTAGTGGTGGGTAGTGGCGCAGCCGGTCTGTCGTTAGCGTTACGTGTCGCGGAATATGGCAAAGTCATTGTATTGAGTAAGGGGCCGAGAAGTGAAGGCGCTACATATTACGCTCAAGGTGGTATTGCCGCTGTTTTTGACGAGTCAGACAGTATTGAATCGCATGTAGAAGACACACTAATAGCTGGCGCTGGCCTTTGTGAGCAAGAAACCGTTGAGTTTATCGCTGAAAATGCTAAAGAGTGTGTCCAGTGGCTGATCGATGGTGGGGTCCCATTTGATCGTGAAGATGGTGACAGTGACGAAAAACCTCGTTACCACCTGACGCGTGAAGGGGGTCATAGCCACCGTCGAATTTTGCATGCCGCGGATGCTACCGGTATGGCCATGCAAACGTCCTTGCAAGATAACGCTCACAACCACCCAAATATCACGGTCCTAGAGCGACACAACGCACTCGATCTAATCTGCGAAGATAAAGTCGGTGGCGACAGCAAGAAAATTGTCGGCGCTTATATCTGGAACCGAAACCAAGAACACGTTGAAACGGTTCGAGCGAAGTTTGTAGTACTGGCAACAGGTGGCGCGTCTAAGGTTTATCAGTACACCTCTAACCCTGACGTTTCCTCTGGTGATGGTATTGCGATTGCGTGGCGAGCAGGCTGCCGGGTTGCGAATATGGAGTTCAACCAATTCCATCCAACTTGCCTGTATCACCCTGAAGCACGAAACTTCCTGCTCACCGAGGCTCTGCGTGGTGAAGGCGCTTACCTGCGTCGTCCGGACGGCACTCGCTTTATGCCAGACTTTGATGAGAGAGAAGAGTTAGCTCCTCGTGATGTAGTCGCACGTGCGATTGACTTTGAAATGAAACGCCTTGGGGCCGACTGTATGTATTTGGACATCAGCCACAAGCCAGCAGATTTCATTGAGAAGCACTTTCCGACCATCTACACACGCCTGATGGACCTTGGCATCGACATGACCAAAGAGCCAATTCCGGTTGTACCTGCGGCCCACTACACCTGTGGTGGCGTAATGGTCAATAAGCAAGGTGAAACGGATCTGTCTCAACTCTATGCCATTGGCGAAGTGAGTTATACCGGATTACATGGCGCCAATCGAATGGCATCAAACTCACTGCTAGAGTGTGTTGTTTATGCGTGGTCAGCGGCCAACGATATTATCCGCCGAATGGATACTGCCGAACTTCCTCCTTCTCTTCCAGCATGGGATGAAAGTCAGGTTAGCTGTTCTGATGAAGAGGTTGTGATTCAGCACAACTGGCACGAATTGCGTCTGTTCATGTGGGACTATATGGGAATCGTTCGTACCGATAAGCGCCTAGAACGCGCGCTACGTCGTATTCAGTTGCTGCAGCAAGAAACGCACGAGTACTACAGTAACTTCAAGGTATCGAATAATTTACTTGAGCTACGTAACCTACTTCAAGTCGCGGAACTGATGGTGCGTTGTGCAATGGAGCGCAAGGAAAGCCGCGGTTTACACTACACGCTCGATTATCCGGAACTGGCCCCGGACAGCGGTCCAACCATCCTTGAACCAGAGAAAATCGATTCTTAATAATAAAGGGAGCTTAATGCTCCCTTTTTAACATCACTAATAACTGCCGATAGCGCTCTTCCTTAACACTGTCTCGCCAAATCATTCTCTTACCGCCGCCTTTAGGCCAGATCAATATGCCGAACCCGGCTAAGCTCAAAACACTTCTTTGTATCTCGATGGGTTCACCATCCATTTCGCAGGAATTCGCAGAAGAGAAAACTAATCTCCCTTGCATCGGCTCTGCAAGCCAGTTTGTTTTGCTGTGGTATTTAAGGAGTAACGCCACTGTAAAAACAGTCGCCGTTAGAGGGAGTTCGGAAGTAATCAAAAAACAACAGGCCAACATCAGGAAACTGATGTTGGCCTGTTGTGAAACGAATGACGTGGAGGCGAAAAGCCTAACGCACTTTACTGAGGTTGTGGGCAACAATCTTGTCGACCATAGAAGCGTGACCTAAGTTTTCACTGCGACCGTGGCCCATAATCCAAGTAAACAAATCTGGGTCATCACATTCAAGCAGAGACACAAAGTCACGCTGCTCATTGTCTTTCAGTTCTTCAAAGCACTCTTCAAAGAAAGGCATAATGACAACATCCAGTTCCAGCATTCCGCGGCGACACGCCCATTTAATTCGCGCTTTTTCTTCGGTGGTGTACATTCTAATTCCTCACCTGTTCGGTTGTTTGCGCCGAGTGTAACAATCAAAATTGCCCACAACTACTAACTCAGTCACACTCCCGAGCTAGCTAACACATTTACCGCATAAATCCATACAGCTGAAAGGTTGTTTCCGTTAGTGCTTAAGCGCTAACATAGCGCTATTCGATAGCATTCAGGTAAACATCATGGAATGGCAACACGACTTTGTTCCACTTTCTCTTTCTAGCAATGACTCTCTTCCCGAACTTGTACTCACTCACCTCACCTCATGGGGAATGATCACCGCACAAGGCGATGATAAAAAGTCTTACCTACAAGGTCAGGTGACCTGTGATGTTGTTCAACTGGCCGAAGATACCGCCACGTTTGGCGCGCATTGTGATGCAAAAGGAAAAGTGTGGAGCGTATTCCGTTTGTTCCACCACCGAGGCGGTTACGCGATGCTACAGCCAAGCTCCGCGATTGAGACTGAACTCGCTGAACTCAAAAAGTACGCTATTTTCTCCAAAATAGAATTTGCACAAAGTACCGATGTATTGCTGGGCTTAATTGGCGATAAAGCGAACCATGTCGTTGAAGAGCTCTCACAACAACGCGGTGATGTGCGAACTATCGAAGGTGGTACCGCGATTAAAATTGATCAGCAACGCTGGTTGCTGGCCATTGATGCCACTACTGCGGAGCAATTGTGCCAGTCGATTACTGCAACCAAGGCCTGTGAAGACATCTGGACTCGACTGGATATTGAAGCCGCTATACCTGCAGTCACACAAGAGCAGCAAAGCGAGCATATTCCTCAAGCGCTTAACGTCCAAGCTTTGGGTGGAATTAGCTTCAGCAAAGGTTGTTACACAGGCCAAGAAACCGTCGCTCGTGCCAAGTACCGCGGTATGAATAAGCGCGCATTACAAATCGTCAAAGGCCACTCTGCATCCGAGATCAAAGCCGGAGCGGAAATAGAACGCTCTGTGGGTGATAATTGGCGCAGCGCTGGTCAGTTGATGAGTAGCTACCGCTTCAATGATGGCGTAAGCATCGGCCTTATCGTACTACCCAATAACCTTGATTCTGATACCCAATTCCGTTTGAAAGATACGCCAGATTCGGTCTGGACCATGCAAGCACTGCCGTATTCTCTTGAAGATGACGAATAAGTTTGAGACAAAGCTAACCCGCTACTTGACCGAGCAGCGGGTTTCTTTCCGTATCTTGCCCCATCAGTTCCCTGCAATCACCATTGAAGACGCCGCTCAACAGCGAGGAGTTAGACCGGCTCAGATGGTCAAATCCATGCTATTACGCGATATGGGCGATTTGTATGCGCTGGCTTGCGCGCCGGGTGACCAATCTGTTGATCCCAAAAAAGTGCGAGCATTACTCGGTTGCCGCCGAATGACCTGCGTTGAGCTCTCCATGGTTGAAGAACTGACTGGCTACCAGATTGGCACAGTAACGCCTCTGCTGTTGCCGACAGAGATGCCGATTGTCTTTGATCGCCAGCTCCTGAATGAGGAGACGGTTACTATAAGCAGTGGCTCCAACATGGCAGGGATAGCATTGGCACGAGATGATCTCATTCGTCTCTGCAATCCAGTACTCGCAGACATCTGCCGTTGATAAGCCTTTCAAATCCTCTTGTATCACGTCATACAACTTGCACTTCAATGTGACAAGGATCTCAATAAGAAACATATTCAATTTAAATTATTATTCAAATAGAAAGCATATATAGTCAAAAATAATATTTTAGTTTATGCTTATTTTCGTTGGTTAAAGTGCGAGCGAATTATGATGTATTGCTTGGTGTGTTTAGCTGCTGAGCGTTTGAATAGTAATAAACACACAAATCCTTCTCCAACGAAAAAGTGAATCCACTGATTGTTTCAGGACATCCACTTTTTGTGTAATGCATCTGTGACTATTCGCCCGCAATTATGCGGGCTTTTTTTATGCAAAAAATTTACCGTAAGCTGGCATATTATAAAAAAGTTAAACTATTCTTAGAAATGTCATAAATCTCGGGTTAACTATTGCGCTGAATGATTAACCAAGACGAGTTCCCATCACAGAACATAAGTGAGGTAATTGTCAAAATAAAATGGATATTTATCGGGCGTTTTGCCTACAACAACACAAATATCCAAACAAACTCATTTTACTGCATATTCCTCCACCATAATCACATAAATAACAGGCGGAAAATCGTATACTTTGCAGTGCTTGCTAAACATAAGGATTACTCTATGAGACTGTTTAAGCGCTATACACCAGGTATGATTGCTAAACACGTAAGTCGGCTATTTAAGGGAAGAATTTATATCTACGGTATTGGTAAGTTTGAATTTGATAACGGTAAGCTGGTCTTGCCAGAAAAAGCCGAGCGGCGACATTTCCAAACGGTCAAGGAAGTGAACCAGGAAATTATGCGACTACGCTGTGCATACGCGTAGGCAAGAATTAAAAAGGGTTGGCAATCGCCAACCCTTTGTCATTTAAAATACCATCAAGGTAAGGTCGCTTCATGATATTGCGCTAGTGCAGGAAGATTCCCTTTTAAGCCAAGGGCGCGCTTCATGATTTCATCTTTCGCTCCTGGCAATTGTCCTACCAAAGCCATGCCAATGCCTCGCGCTAGCTTCTTCGCAGGGTTATCACCAGCAAACAGATCTTTAAAGCCTTGCATCGCGGCAATCATCTTCGCAGCTTCAGATTTACGCCAGCGTTCATAACTGCGCAGGTTACGCTTAGTGCCGATATCTTCACCTTTGCGCCATAAGGTCATCACCTCTTGCGCTAGACTCGCGGCATCAAGCAAACCAAGGTTAACGCCTTGCCCGGCTAATGGATGAATAGTATGTGCGGCATCCCCCACTAAGGCGACCCTTTCAACGGCAAAATCACGCGCATAACGCATTTTGAGCGGGAAAGCGAAACGTTGACCAACGACTTCACACAAGCCCAGTCGAGCGTCAAATTCAGCCGTCAGTGACTTGTTGAACTCTTCATCGGACATCGCGACTAAACTCTCTGCTCGATTCGGTTCTGTAGACCAAACAATCGAACTCATATTACTTTCTCCCATAGGTAAGAAAGCCAGAGGTCCTTGTGGGGTAAAGATTTGACGTGCCACTTTGTCATGCGTTTCTGCTGTCCAGATATTCGCAACCACAGCGCTATGTCCATAGTCCCAGTGCGTTAACGGAATATCCTGTTGTTTGCGCACCCAAGAGTTGGCACCATCCGCGCCGACCACAAGTTTAGCCGTCAATGCGTGACCATTGTCCAAAGTGAGCCAAGCTTCACTTTCACCGACCGCCATAGAGCTACACTGTGCAGGCATAAACAAACTGACATTCGACTGCTTCTTCACCTGCTCAAGTAGTGATAGTTGAATCACACGATTCTCAACAATGTGCCCGAGATCTGGTTGAGCGAGCTTTTGCGCATCAAATTCAATCCGAGCAAAGCTGTCTTGTTCCCAGACTTCCATCGCCGAGTATGGCGCAGCACGGCGCTCTACAATGCTATTCCAAGCCCCTAAATTACGCAATATGTTTTCACTTGAACGACTCAAGGCTGACACGCGAACATCCGGTAAGTCCGCTAATTCGCTATCAGGTACTCGGCTTTCTATCACCGCAATACGCAAATCGGTATCTTTAAATGCTGCGGCCAAAGCCAGGCCAACCATGCCACCACCGACAATTGCAATATCAACGCTTTGCATCATCTGAATTCAATCCTCATTCAAGCTGCTATCGAGCAACTAAGCCTAAAGTTCTTGCTAATAAAGGCGCTTTCAACACCGGAATATTGTCCATCGCGGCCAAGCTGAGATTTCGACCAATACGTAGTGTGAGATAATCATTAGAAAAAATATGAACCAGAGACGATGTCAGTGAAATCGTCGCACTACGATCATTTTCGCGGCGGCGTTTAAATTGGCTCAATACCGAATAATCTCCGGGATCGCCGCTATGACTGGCTATCGCCTCAGCCAGTGTCGCTACGTCACGAATCCCAAGGTTAAACCCTTGGCCAGCAATCGGGTGCAATGTTTGCGCTGCATTACCAACAATGGCAAATCGATGTGATGTGTTCTGCTCTCGATAGCGCAACAATAATGGATACACAGCCCTCTGGCCGACCTTTTCCAATTTCCCCAATCGCCAGCCAAATGCGTGCTGGAGCTCTTGCAGAAAGACGTCATCATCGAGCGACATAACGCGTTGTGCATCATCTGGTCTTAAACACCAAACCAAAGACATGCGGTGTTCGCTCATTGGCAATAGAGCCACAGGTCCAGAAGAGGTAAAGCGTTCAAAAGCGCGACCTTGGTGATGCTCTGCCGTCTTAATGTTCGCAATAACCGCGACTTGCTCGAAGTCGTGCTCGTGAAAATTGAGTCCGATTTGCTGACAACAGGTCGAAATCGCACCGTCCGCCGCCACCAGAAGCTTCCCACTGATAGTTTGGCCATCATCCAGCTCAATGTGAACGCATTGCTGCTGTCGTTCGATCTGATTAACCGAGGCTGGGCACAGTAAAGTGATATTAGAGTCCTGAGCGACCTTTTCATGATAGAGACGGCCAACATCTGCCAATTCAACAACATAGCCTAAAGCTTCAACGCCAACTTCGAGGTTATCAATCTCAGTCATACCTGCATGAGAGCGGTCAGAAACATGAATATGGCGGATAGCAGTCGCGAAGGTTGAAATGTCTTCCCACAGCCCGAATTGCTTAAGAATATTGACAGTACCGTAAGACAGGGCAATAGAACGAGAGTCAAAGCCAGGATGAGCCTGATGGTCGACTTGGTAAGGCTCGACAACCGCGATAGACAGCGGCTGCTGAGAGAGTTTATTGATCGCCAGTGCCAGCGTCATGCCCGCCATTGCGCCACCAGCAATTACAACATCAAACTGCTTCATGGGGAGTCCTGATTAGTGGATGGTCGGAGCCTTTTGCTCTACCGGCTTTTGGCCAAATTCAGCGTGAATCGTCAGCGCACACGCTTTAACATGTTCAATCACCTGCTCTAGCAGTTGAGCTTGCTCTTGCATATCGTCATTTTCATCGATACCCAGCTTGGCAATCTCTTCTAAATCTGCCAACGCTTCTTTAACATCCGTTGAAGCTTTTTTCAGATCAGCATTCACAAGGCCTAAGCCAGAAATGTAGTGATTCACCCATTCAGCAACACCGTCAGCGGTATCGAATAGACTTGCACTGGCATCTTCATCAGGGATCAACATTGAAATATCCATGCCTGAGCCGGTAAATTCTACGATGGTTGCGTCCAATGTCGCCTGAGCTAATTGCAGTGACTTAGCAGGCCAGCCCATACCATCATTGGTGTAATCAAAGATTAGCGGTTGCCAGCTTTTGTCTGTCAGACTTAAACCACCGCTTAGCATTCCCGCTAAAAGGCCATGCAGTTCCGCAGGGTTCACCGCCAGACCAGCAGACTGAAGTTCACTTGCTAATGTCAGGTATTCTGGAAGATTGCGTTCGCTCATGAAAGAGACCTAAATTTGCTAAATAAAGCCAATCCTACCATTTACCAAGACCAGCGAAAACGAGCGATTGCGCAATTGTGGATAGCTTTTACACAATTTGCCCAATTACTGTGTTATTGCGTCATGATTTGTACACCTTGATTGGGAAAAGCTTGAATCTTAACAAGCCTTTTCCTATAGTTTCCTCCTCGGTGATTGTCTGCATATCACCCCTACTAACGCATTTAGAGTCGGTATGAGTAATCAAGCAGTTGAAGTCGAAATTTTAGGCAAACTAACCCGGGTTAACTGCCCGTCTGGACAAGAAGAGTCTTTGCGTAACGCCGCTCAGCACCTTGATGAGCGTTTACAAGACATGGCTGCCAAGACAAAGATTACCAACGAAGTTCAACTACTCACCTTTGTCGCTCTGAACGTCTGTCATGAGCTCGAAAGCCGTGATACAGTAGATGAACAACAGCAAAATGCGTTAAATGAGCAATTGGAAAAGCTCACGGCATCACTCAGTGATGCACTAAGTAAAGTAAAGCCAGGACAGCAATAGCCTTTACCGCCAAACAAGAATTTACCCTGGAGTGTTCGTGAGGGGATTAAGTCCCTGAGCCGATAAGCAATCCCTAAGGGTTAGTACTTGATAGCTATTGAGCAAGCTCGGCTTGAACCGAGAAGCCTACGGTTATCATTGCTGATCCGCCTTGAACCAGCTGGTTCAAGGGTCAAAATCTCCAACGGCACTCTGGGGTATCCTCCTCGGTACCCAACAACCATGGGTACTCTTATGATCCTTTCTCGACAAGATTTCAGAAAACTAATCCGCACCAAGCGCAATCAACTCAATGATGAAACCCAGCAAAAAGCGGGATTAGATTTAATTGCCCAATTTGCTCAATTGCCTGAAGTCTCTTCAGCTCAACACATTGCCCTGTACCTGTCTGCTGACGGTGAAATCAATACCGCCCCATTGATTGACTGGTTAAGACAACAAGGGAAAACGATTTACCTCCCTGTTATCCACCCATTTTCAGCCGGACATTTGTTGTTTCTACGCTACGACCCTGAAACACCTATGGTATTTAATCGTTATAAGATTCAAGAACCTAAGCTGAATCAAACCCAAATCATTCCCGTCAGTCAGCTCGACCTTATCTGTACTCCACTAGTAGCGTTTGATCACCATGGGCATCGTCTCGGCATGGGGGGAGGGTACTACGACCGAACGTTGGAGCCTTGGTTCTATCATCAATCTGGGCCTAAACCCATAGGCCTCGCGCATGACTGCCAACAGGTCGAGCAACTGCCCACTGAATCTTGGGATGTACCTTTACCAAAAATAGTGACACCAAAGCAGATCTGGGATTGGGAATAGCCTCAGATTGGTTATATAATCGCGCCGCAAACGTTAAATTCAAACCTCATTCAGGAGATGGGCATGACTCAAGATGAAATGAAGAAAGAAGCTGGTTGGGCAGCACTTAAGTATGTTGAAAAAGACAGCATTGTCGGTGTTGGTACAGGCTCTACGGTAAATCACTTCATCGATGCACTCGGTACAATCAAAGACGATATCAAAGGTGCAGTTTCTAGCTCAGAAGCATCGACTGAAAAGCTGAAAGGTTTAGGCATCGAAGTCTTCGACTGTAATGAAGTGGCGAACTTAGATGTCTACGTTGACGGTGCTGACGAAATCAACGCAGCACGCGACATGATCAAAGGTGGTGGCGCGGCGCTAACACGCGAGAAAATTGTTGCCGCTATTTCAGATAAGTTTGTCTGTATCGTAGATGGTACCAAAGCTGTTGACGTTCTGGGGGAGTTCCCGCTACCTGTAGAGGTCATCCCAATGGCGCGTTCTTACGTTGCTCGTGAAATGGTAAAACTTGGTGGCGACCCTGTATACCGTGAAGGTGTAGTGACAGATAACGGTAACGTTATCCTGGATGTGCATGGCATGCAGATCACCAACCCGAAAGAAATGGAAGATAAAATCAATGCTATCGCAGGTGTTGTGACGGTTGGCTTATTTGCTCACCGTGGTGCGGACGTGGTAATCACAGGCACGCCTCAAGGGGCAAAAATCGAAGATTGATTGAAGCTAGTTTCGGTTATTTCATTACAAACGGCACCATTAGGTGCCGTTTTCGTCTTTTATCCTATAAAAATTATTCCTTATTCCGTAATTTTCTTACCCAAAGTGTATTTTTTTTGTTAACTTAGTGAGCAGAAGACGCACAAGGAAAACGTTTGCTTCAGGCTTTTTGCTAACAAAACGTTTGCTTTAATAACATTACATCGCTTGTGCGCCAGTTAAGCCCCAAATTTCCATTTTAAGGACGAAGACAATGGCCAAAGTTTCACTGGAAAAAGACAAAATTAAGATCCTCCTGCTTGAAGGTCTTCACCCATCTTCGGTAGAAGTACTGCAGGCTGCTGGTTACACCAATATTGAATACCACAAAGGCTCGTTACCGGAAGACGAATTGCTAGAAGCGGTAAAGGATGTGCATTTCATCGGTATTCGCTCCCGCACGAACCTATCGCAGGAAGTGATCAACGCAGCGGAAAAGCTAGTCGCGATTGGTTGTTTCTGTATTGGCACCAACCAAGTCGATCTTAATGCAGCCGCCGTTCGCGGTATTCCAGTGTTTAATGCCCCATTCTCGAACACACGCAGTGTGGCGGAATTGGTTCTCGGTCAAGTCCTGCTTCTGCTGCGCGGGATTCCAGAAAAGAACGCCCTAGCACACCGTGGTATCTGGAAAAAAAGCGCCGACAATTCGTACGAGGCTCGAGGCAAACGCTTAGGTATTATCGGCTATGGTCACATTGGCACGCAGCTGGGCATTATTGCGGAAAACCTCGGGATGCGTGTTTACTTCTACGATATAGAAAACAAGCTATCACTTGGTAACGCCACTCAAGTGCATACCATGAGTGAACTACTGAACAAATGTGATGTAATTTCTCTGCACGTTCCAGAAACCGCGGGCACCAAAAACATGATGGGTGCAGAAGAATTTGCTCGTATGAAACCAGGGGCGATTTTCATCAACGCAGCGCGCGGCACTGTGGTTGATATCGAAGCGCTTTGTCATGCGATGGAATCTGGTCATCTTGCTGGTGCTGCGATTGACGTATTCCCAACCGAGCCTAAAACTAACGCAGACCCATTTGAATCACCACTGCAGAAGTTCGACAATGTCATCCTGACACCACACGTGGGTGGCTCAACACAGGAAGCCCAAGAAAACATTGGTGTCGAAGTGGCAGGTAAACTGGCGAAATACTCTGACAACGGTTCGACGCTTTCAAGTGTAAACTTCCCTGAAGTGTCTCTGCCTGAGCACCGTGACTGTTCTCGTCTATTGCACATTCACAAAAACCGCCCAGGTATCCTGACTCAGATAAACACTATCTTCGCAGAAGAAGGCATCAACATCGCGGGTCAGTATCTACAGACTAGCGCCGATATCGGTTATGTCGTTATCGATGTTGAAACCAGCCGCTCTGAAGAAGCACTTAAGAAACTCAAAGGTATTGAAGGCACGCTACGCGCGCGTATCCTTCACTAAGTAAAACCTCAACGCTATCAAAGCCACTGCCTTTGCAGTGGCTGTTTTAATACTCCACATTTCTGCCCTTACCAAACATCACACCATAATGTTCTCTTGTGAACAAAAACTGTTCATTAATGAGCTTCTTAGTTATCACGAAAACTAGCAATTACGGAATCAAAGTCGAAGTTTTTCAGACTAAGTTTCTGTATTTTCGTAAAATTTAATACTTATGCAACATTTATCACAGAAATAACTCTCATTATTCATACAATGCCCAACACTTTCGAACGAAATACATTTTGCTCGTTCGCTTTTCCTTTACTTACCATCGCACAATAACAATGAGGTCCCTATGTTTGGAATCTTCAAACCTAAGGCGCACATCGACCGCTTATCTTCCGATAAGCTCGACAGCACTTATTCCCGATTACGTTGGCAGCTCTTTATCGGTATCTTTGTCGGCTATGCTGGCTACTACTTAGTTCGAAAGAACTTCAGCTTGGCAATGCCTTACCTGATCGAACAAGGCTTTAGCCGTGGCGATCTTGGTGTTGCTTTAGCGGCAGTTTCGATTGCTTACGGCTTATCTAAATTCTTAATGGGTAGCGTCTCTGACCGCTCAAACCCACGCTATTTCCTCAGTGGCGGCTTGTTGATGTCCGCACTGATCATGTTTTGCTTCGGCTTCATGCCTTGGGCAACGGGCAGCATCACGGCAATGTTCATCCTGCTTTTCCTGAATGGTTGGTTCCAAGGGATGGGTTGGCCTGCCTGTGGTAGAACCATGGTCCACTGGTGGTCGCGTAAAGAACGTGGGGAAGTCGTTTCAGTATGGAATGTCGCCCACAACGTAGGCGGAGGCCTGATTGGTCCTCTCTTCATCCTTGGGCTATGGGCATTCAATGACGACTGGCGTACCGCTTTTTACGTTCCTGCCTTTTTCGCCACGCTGGTTGCCATTTTTGTCTGGATGACAGTCCGTGACACACCACAATCCTGCGGCTTGCCACCCATTGAAGAATATAAAAACGACTACCCAGACGATTACGATAAATCGCATGAAAAAGAAATGACTGCCAAAGAAATCTTCTTTAAGTACGTTTTTTCTAACAAGCTACTCTGGTCAATTGCCATTGCGAATGCGTTTGTCTATCTGATTCGTTATGGCGTGCTTGACTGGGCACCGGTTTACCTCAAAGAAGCGAAAGATTTCACTGTTGATAAATCTTCATGGGCTTACTTCCTTTACGAGTGGGCAGGTATTCCGGGCACCTTATTGTGTGGTTGGATTTCCGACAAGCTGTTCAAAGGTCGCCGCGCTCCAGCCGGTATCCTATTTATGGCCTTAGTAACTGTTGCGGTCTTGGTTTACTGGTTCAACCCAGCCGGCAATCCTGCGGTAGACATGATGGCGCTGGTTGCCATTGGCTTCCTGATTTACGGTCCGGTTATGTTGATCGGTTTGTATGCTCTTGAACTTGCACCGAAAAAAGCCGCAGGTACCGCTGCTGGTCTAACCGGACTATTCGGTTACCTTGGCGGTGCGGTTGCCGCGAACGCGATTCTGGGTTACACCGTGGATCACTTTGGCTGGGACGGTGGATTTATCATTCTCGTAGCCTCTTGTATCGCGTCGATTATTTGTCTAATTTATGCATTTGTTGGCGAACGTGCTCACCATAAACAGAAAGATGCCGAAAAGGCAGCACTCGCTTAATACTCATCAAAGAGGCAGCATCGCTGCCTCATTTTAATCAAGGAATGAAGAATGAAAACAACGTCAGTTTGCGCTACATTTCTGGCTCTTAGCCTATCTGCTGGAGCTTTGGCTAAGCCTCTGGTCATCGCTCACCGCGGCGCGTCAGGCTATCTGCCAGAACATACTCTAGAAGCAAAAGCCTTGGCTTACGCAATGAAACCGGATTACATCGAGCAAGATGTTGTCATGACTAAAGACGATCAATTGGTTGTCCTCCACGATCATTATTTAGATCGAGTCACCGATGTGGCAGAGCGCTACCCTGATCGTGCTCGCGCTGATGGCCGCTATTATGCGATTGACTTTACACTTGCAGAAATCAAAACCCTAAAGGTGACTGAAGGGTTCAATATTGACGACAATGGCAATAAAGTTGCGGGTTATCCGACTCGTTTTCCGATGTGGAAATCCGATTTCAGCGTCCCTACTCTGGCTGAAGAAATTGAGCTGATTCAAGGGCTCAACAAGACACTTGGTTACGATATTGGTATCTACCCTGAAATCAAAGCCCCTTGGTTCCACCGTCATGAAGGCAAAGACATCTCTTCCGCAGTGCTTAAGCTATTAAAACAGTACGGCTATGACAGTCAGGATGACAAAGTGTACCTGCAATGCTTTGACGCCAATGAGCTCAAACGCATTAACGATGAACTCATGCCTAGTATGGATATGGATCTCAAGTTAGTGCAGCTGATGGCTTACACTGACTGGAACGAAACCATGGTCTACAAAGGCGATACGGCAATCCCGTACAGCTATGATTGGATGTTCGAATCAGGCGCAATGAAGGAAGTTGCCAAGTACGCCGAAGGCATTGGTCCTTGGAAACCTATGTTGGTCGATGATAAATCAACCAAAGACAACATTATTATCAAACCGTTGCTGAAAGAGGCAAAAGCAGCAGGCCTAGATGTTCATCCATACACTTTCCGAGCAGATCCTGGCCGTATTCCGAGTTATACGGATAACTTCGAGGGCATGATGGATATCTTCTACAATCAGGTCAAAGTAGATGGCCTGTTTACCGATTTCCCAGACAAAGCAGTTAGCTTTCTCAACAAATAGCCCATAAACAAAAAAGCCTTAGTCCATGACTAAGGCTTTTCTTTAACAACTAATATCAAGTTAAGGCTTCAGTGAACGCTCACCGCGTGCAATCCCCACCACACCGCTTCGCGCAACTTCAATGACATCAGTTACTTCTGAAATAGCTTGAATGAACGCATCCAGCTTTTCACTGGTACCCGCCAGTTGAACCGTGTATTGAGAGGCGGTGACATCAACAATCTGACCACGGAAGATATCCGCTGTACGCTTTACTTCTGCGCGAGCAAAACCGCTGGCTTTCACTTTAACCATCATCAGCTCACGCTCTATATGATCTAGCTCGGTAACTTCTTGAACTTTCAGTACATCAATCAACTTATTGAGCTGTTTCTGGATCTGTTCAAGCTGCATATCATCGGAAATGGTTGTGATGTTCAAACGCGACAGCGTTTCATCATCTGTCGGTGATACGGTTAACGACTCAATGTTGTAGCCACGTTGTGAGAACAGACCTACCACTCGGGATAACGCACCCGGTTGGTTTTCCATTAGCAGTGAAATAATGTGTCTCATATTATGTTCTCTCCGTTTTGCTTAGCCACATCTTGTCCATACCTTCGCCTTTGATTTGCATTGGGTACACATGCTCAGTTTCATCAACATTGATATCAACAAACACTAAACGATCTTTCATTTCTAATGCTTGTTTCAAACCAGACTCAAGCTGATCTGGAGTTTCAATGCGAATCCCCGCATGTCCGTATGCTTCTGCAATCGCAACGAAGTCCGGAACGGAGCTCATATATGAGTTAGAATGTCTTCCTTGGTAAACAATGTCTTGCCACTGTTTCACCATACCTAGGAAACGGTTATTCAGGTTAATGATCTTGACTGGGATATCATATTGCAGCGCCGTCGACAGTTCCTGAATGTTCATTTGGATACTGCCATCACCGGTCACCACTACTACCTCTTCATCAGGCTTAGCAAATTTAACCCCAAGGCCAGCTGGCAGACCGAAGCCCATCGTGCCGAGACCACCAGAATTAATCCAGCGACGTGGTTTATTAAACGGATAGTAAAGCGCTGCGAACATCTGGTGCTGACCCACATCAGAAGCAACGTACGCATCGCCATTCGTCAGCTTGTGTAGTACTTCAATCACCTGTTGAGGTTTAATACGCTCAGGCGTGGATTCATAAGACAGGCATTCACGGTCACGCCAAGTCTGGATATCATCCCACCAGCTTTGAAGTGCTTCGCCATCATTGGTCGCGCCTTGCTCTTCCAGCAGTGACACCATACTCGCCAGCACTTTCTCAGCTGAGCCAACGATAGGCAGGTCTGCTTTGACGTTTTTCGAGATGGATGACGGGTCAATATCAATATGCATTACTTTGGCATTCGGACAATACTTTTCCAGATTGTTGGTGGTTCGATCATCAAATCGCACACCGATACCAAAGATTAAGTCTGCGTTGTGCATGGCCATATTGGCCTCATACACACCATGCATCCCCAGCATACCAAGAGAGTTTTTATGCGTACCCGGGAAGGCACCTAGCCCCATCAAGGTACTAACGACAGGTAAGTTTAATGCCTCTGACAGCTTCAGAATCTGCTCATCCGCTTCAGAAATTACGGCGCCGCCACCGACGTAAAGAACCGGCTTTTTCGCCGCAAGTAGTGCTTTCAAGGCCTTTTTGATCTGGCCTTTGTGACCCGTTGTGGTTGGCTTATATGAACGCATTGAAATGCTGGCAGGATATTCGTATGGCAGTTTGATCTGCGGATTCATCACATCTTTTGGCAGATCGATAACAACCGGGCCAGGACGCCCTGTTGTCGAAATATAGAAAGCTTTCTTCATGATTTCAGGAATATCTTCTGCTTTCTTAACCAAGAAGCTGTGTTTAACAATCGGACGCGAGACGCCGACAATATCACACTCTTGGAACGCATCATTACCAATCAGGCTATTAGGTACGTTACCTGAAATCACGATCATAGGAATAGAATCCATGTACGCGGTCGCAATACCTGTCACAGTATTGGTCGCGCCTGGACCAGAGCACACCAGAACCACACCTGGTTTGCCAGTTGCACGGGTATAGCCATCTGCCATATGGGTAGCGGCTTGTTCATGACGAACTAGGACGTGCTTGATTTGATCTGTCTTAGCATGAAGAGCATCGTAGATATCCAAAACGGAACCGCCTGGATACCCGAAAATTTGTTCAACACCTTCTTCGATCAGAGATTGAACAACCATCTCCGCACCGGACAACATTGCTGCCATATTATTCTCCTCACCAGTTTACCAATTAATAAGGTCAACTAATTGGGCTGGTTTTACATAGTCTAGGGCTTATTCGTAGCCTAAATCGAAATACTTCCACTTTTTCGGCTATGTCTTGTTCTGTCGTAACAGAAAACAAGTTCACGCAACAAATGTAACGTTTTCTTATCAAAGGATCTAATGCGACTAAACTCTCATTTTAAACAAGATGCTATTTATCAAACTAATATAAGGAAAGAACACCAGCCAAAACATAAAAATCAGAAAATCTGACAAATCAATCCCAAAAATTCAGAGTAAAATATTATCCAACACTGCATCACTACGACATTTTCACCGCAAAAGGTCGTAAAATTCAGGCATAAAAAATCCCTCACCGGCTAATTTGAACCGACTGAGGGGTTTTTAAACACTTCGAAATTTAACTTGTCAGAGATTTACTTTTTCATTGCCGTATCACTGTACATTTCTTCAATTTCGTCCTGATATTTGTCGTTAATAACCTTACGGCGCAGTTTCTGAGTTGGGGTTAACTCACCTTCATCCATCGAGAAGGCTTTCGGTAGCAATTTGAACTTCTTAACCTGCTCAAACTTCGCCAGCTCTTGTTGCAGGTCATTCACCCGTTTTTCGAGCATTTCTACCACTTGATGATGCTTAATCAGTTCAACACGATCATGGTATTTGATGTTCAGCTCTTTCGCGTACTCTTCCAAACTGTCGTAGCACGGCACAATAAGCGCAGAAACAAATTTGCGCGTATCCGCAATCACGGCAATCTGCTCGATAAAGTGGTCTTTACCGATTGCTCCTTCGATCATCTGCGGCGCAATGTACTTACCACCAGACGTTTTCATCAGCTCTTTGATGCGATCGGTAATAAACAGGTTGCCGTCTTCATCAATATGGCCCGCATCCCCAGTTTTGAGGAAACCATGCTCATCAAACGTTTTTGCCGTCTCTTCCGGCATCTTGTAGTAACCACGCATCACCATAGGGCCACGGACGAGAATTTCGTTGTTTTCGCCAATCTTTACCTGTGCACCAGGCATGGCCATGCCTATGGAATCTGGATTGAAGCTATTGTCTGCCCAACAAGACACCGTCGCCGTCGTTTCTGTCATGCCGTAGCCAAGCTTGACGTTAATTCCCATCGCATGGAAAAAGCGGCCAATCGTCTCATCCAACTTCGCACCACCACAAGGCATAAAGTTAATTCGACCACCCAGTAGAGCGCGTAGCTTGGACAGCACCAACTTGTCAGCCAGCTGATGAGACTTTTTCAAAATGAGAGAAGGTTGACGCCCTTCCTGATCGCAGGCAGCCATTTTGGCGCCCATATTCACAGCCCAAGTAAACAATACTTTGCGAATCATCGGGGCCTTGGAAACTTTTTCATGAATGGCGGAGAAGATTTTCTCGTAAAAACGCGGAACCGCACACATCACTGTTGGTTGAACTTCGCTTAATGCTTCACGAACCTGCATCGTATCCTGCAGGTAACAGTTGGTGGCACCACGATACAATACGTAGAAAGTCCATGCTCGCTCAAACACGTGTGATAAAGGTAGGAAACAAAGCGAAACATCATCTTGAGACAAACTTAATCGGGCGTCATGACCTTCAAGCTGAGCGGCAACATTGCCATAGTCCAGCATCACCCCTTTTGGCTGACCCGTTGTACCTGAGGTGTAAATCAAGGTCAGCAAGTCTTCAATATCGGCATCATTGAGACGGGTATCTAACTCGTCCTGCATAGCTTTATCAGCCGCGACGACAAACTGTTGCCATGAGCGCGCAAAATCATAGTCGCCTACATCCACATCGTCCGACATCGCCACAATCAATTCCAATTGCGGGCATTGGTCAAAAATCGATACAGCCGCATCAAACTGCGCTTGTTCACCAACAAACAGGATACGCACATCGGCATCTTGTAGAATGTAGCAAGATTGTGCAGCGGTATTGGTAGGGTAAATAGGCACTGTCACCGCACGGGTTTGGAGTGCTGCGAAATCAGTGATGGTCCACTGAGGCATATTGTTGGCAAAGATGCCGATTTTGTCTTGGACTTTTATGCCGTGAGTCAACAACGCAAGCGATAATGCATCTACCTGCTGACCAAACTGCTTCCAACTGATGCCGTTCCACATCTCACCCACTTTGTGTTTAAGGGCAATACGGTCACCGCTTTTGGCAATTTGTTCGCGAATTCTTTTTACAATATGAAAATCTAAGTTGGCCATCTCTAACTACCTTTAAGCTTACACCTGTAAGCTTTTTTGAGCGCACAAGTGTACATTTCAGGTCACAAAAGGCAACTGACAGGCATCAAAGTTACCGACTAAATAGTAAAAAACCTTGAATGGCGAATAGCCACTCAAGGTTTTATTGTTCTCTTAAATAACAGTGAATTAGTCTAGAGCAACAACTTCACCACAGATCATCATCAACTGGTCGCGTAGCCAGATGTGACCTTTGTCTTTCTCACTTGATTCATGCCAGCTCAGGAAGCCACTGATCTTGCCGTTTTCAAATGGGAAATCCAGAACTTGTAGCTGATCTTTGTTCGCTGCATTTTCTACCATCCAACGTGGTGCAATCGTCACAAGCTCAGATTGGCCAACAACGTAAAGTACGTTGCTCAGGCTCGTACCTTCGTAGTATGCCTGCACATCCAAGTCACGGTACGCTTGCTCAGAGAAACTACGCTGGCCATGTACGTGAGACAATTTCGCATGACGCTCACCTTTCAGAAGGTCCGCCGTTACAGCTTCTTGGATACGTGGGTGAGACTTAGACGCCACTACCACTAGCTCATCTTGGAAGATTTCAGTGCTTGAGAAACCTTGCTCATCAAAGCGAGCGTAATCAATCACGAAGTCAATTTCCTGGTAGCGCATTCTTTCAGCCAGCTGGCGATCAAATTCCGCATCAAGGTGAAGCTGTACATTTGGCGCTTGATCATGAATTGTCGACATGATCTTAGGAGCGAAGCGCATATCGCATGGGCTGCAGATCGCCAGTTTGAACAAACGCGTTGATGTTTCAGGCGAGAAAATTGAGCTTGGTAGCTCGTTACGGATAAGTTGCAATGCTTGGCGTACAGGGCCAAATAGCTGACGAGCGCGTTGAGTCGGTTGGATACCACGACCCTGGCGCATAAACAGCTCGTCGTTAAACATTACTTTCAAACGAGCTACTGCGTTACTTACCGCTGGCTGAGACATGCCAAGGTTATGAGCAGCACGGGTAATATTTTGCTCTTGCATTACTGCATCAAACACAGTCAGAAGGTTTAGATCTACTCCACGTAGAGTGCTTTCCATTCGGTAGCTAGCAATCGCACTCATAGACTCTTTTTTATCAATCATCAGGCAAGCCTCTTGTATTCGTCAATGTATAAATGGTTCTTAAAATGAATATTGGTTGGGAATAGATAACCCGTATTTTGTTATATTTATCCGTCAGATGACTCCTGGCGGATTTCTACTATCAACGAATCAATCAATCATTAGCAACAAGATTGATAATTAATCAGTATTTTTTACTTAAGTCATAAAATTAAGCTTAATAATCATAACCTTAAACAGCATATAAAAAAGTATAAATCACTCATACTGTAAAGATTTAGCCAATGAATTAAGTTTAAGAATGAATGCTAAGAGCTTGACGGGAACTATTGGTAGGAAAAATAAGTTCGAGGGTAGATACAAAAACAGCATCAATAGATTGATGCTGCCAAGATTCTAATGATTGAGTGATGGGCTAGATGTTAGTCACGTAGCTAGGAAAATCGACTTTCTCCCACAAGCGATGTGTCAGCTCCATTTTATTTTCCCAGTCACCTTTCACCAACCAGTCTGCGATCGCCTCTGCAACATCAGGGTAACTGACACTTTCGGCCTGCTCTTCATCCAGCCACTGGCGAACAATCGAGGCATCCAACATATCCATACAACTTGCCAAGCCAAGATCTTCCAAGGTAGCGACATTGCTCATCTGCTCGAACTGACCAGACAGAGGTTTAAGCAATAGCTTTTTACCTAGCGTCAACGCTTCTGAGGGCAGCTCAAAACCGCCGTTCGCAATCACGCCATTGCAGCGATTGAGGTGGTACTGAAAACCTTGAAAGCTCAGCGGCAGATAGTGGACATTGTCGACAATCTGCTCTTCGATGATATCAGGGTGATAACACACAAATCGTTGCTTGGAAAAACGCAGCAACAACTCTGCGATCTCATGGATACTCTCAAATGGCAAATAAACGAGGACAAAATCTTCACCAGCAACCTGCTCTTTTTGTGTGTGAACAATAGGCGGTAAAATAGGTTGATCAAAGTGATACCAGTGTAAGCCGATGTGGTGCTGAGCTGGGGCAAAATAATGAATGATTTTCTTATCTAACCAACTCGCCCCTTTGAGTGGCACAGAATAACGAAATGCATTCTGATGGCTGATACTAATGGACGCCTTGCCCTGCCTTCTGGCCGCCCACGCAGAGACCGGTTCAAAATCGTTGAGCACTAAGTCAAACCGACTTAAATCTAGTTGTTTGACCTCTTTATAAAAAGCAAACAGATTGTTGTTCAAGCAGGTTTTTTTATAATTAACCTGACCATTTTCGGTCACAAAAGTGAGGCCACGGCGAGTGTGATAATTACCGAACGCTTCCATTGAAAAATACTTGTCTTCTGCTCGGCCTGAGAAAAGGAATTCAACGTCAATACCGCGCTGGTTCAAAGCATGACTCATTGCTCTAGCTCTGGCGATGTGTCCGTTACCCGTCCCTTGCACGCCATACAATATTTTCATTAGCCTAACCTCCTATCACAATCGCCAATGCAATCTGAGCGCAACCGATTCCAAGAAAAGCGCCCAGAATGACATCTGTCAGAAAATGTACTCCAAGTAAGATTCTTGAAGTCGCTATCAACGCAGCCCAAACGAATGCAAACAATTCGAGTTCGACATAGAAATAACTGATTAACGTCGCCATCAAAAACGCGGCTGCCGTATGCCCTGAAGGCAAGCTGTAACGGTCTGAAGGCGTAATGAATGATGTCACCAGCTCTGACAGCTCTTCTGGGCGACGACGTTTAAAGAGGTTTTTAGCTGTCCAGTAGATAGGTAGCTCTACGACAAAAGCAAGCAAACCGGCCAGTAAAAAGAGCGCACCGACTTCTCCACCAAACCACCAAGCAACAAGGCCGATCACGGCATACAAATGCCCATCCCCCGTGTGAGAGATGGCTTTGCTCCATCGAGAGAGCGGGTATGAGAATTTATGTTGTAAACAAAACAGTGAGAACGCCAAATCAAACTTGGCGATTGGTTCGATTGAACGCATTACCGACTCCTTGTAACGACGGTTCTGCGTTCAAACTAAGAGAAGTAAGTGACAAATCAGTGAAGCTTTAAGGTTGATTCAGTTACATCACCAACATCAACGCCAGCTTGGCACACGCAATGCCCAAACCCGCCCCTATCACGATATCAGTGAAGAAGTGCACGCCAAGAAAAATCCGTGAGGCGCTCACTGCTGCTGCCCAGCCGTACGCTGCAATGGCATATTGAGGGTAAAAGCTCGCGATTAATGTGGCCATCAAAAATCCAGCCGCAGTATGACCGGATGGCAAGCTATACTGATCCGCCGGTTGAATAAACGAAGTGAGTAATTCGGAACGGTCATAGGGACGACGGCGCCGGAAGCCGTTCTTCAAAGCCCAGTAAACGGGTAATTCGATGATAAATGCCAGAATGCCGACTTTAAGAAAAGCGACACCTGTGGTCGTATCCAGTGCCCACGCGATCAGACCAATCAGCAGATACAGATGCCCATCTCCAGTATGAGAAATCAGGCGACTCAGCTTAGCTATCGGCAGATTAAAGCGATGACCTAAGCAAAATGAGGACAATGCCAGGTCAAATTTGATGATGGGCTCAACGGCACGCACGGTACTTTTCTCCTGTAATCACATGCGAAGTCACATCATAGGTATAGTGAGATGAATCAGAGATTAATCATCTCGTTCATCTTGCCATTCACTGCTCGAATAGCAGGACAATATCTGCTGCATCCTTAATATGGTTTAACGCCACAAATCAGTTCATTTGACTATTGATGAATAAAAAAACAACTTTAGGGTTGACGTACTCGGTGGAGTGCGGTACTAATTTGTTAACTTAATTTTGTGGTTTATTTAACGCCCTAATAGGAACCGTTAACAATGATGAAGCGTTTTTCTATCCTGCTGAGCCTCCTCCTTATCGTGACACGATCGCGCGGGTAGGCTGTGGAAGAAAAATAACCACAACGATATATCAGAAACCCGCACGCAGATGCGGGTTTTTTTATACCTAAATACCGGAAGAAAACGATTAACTGTGTGGTAAACACACGAGTCAGGAAGGAAGCAAACATGAACGATCAAGTCATTATTTTCGACACCACGTTACGTGATGGCGAACAAGCGTTGTCAGCAAGCTTGACAGTTAAAGAGAAACTGCAGATTGCCTATGCGCTAGAAAGGCTAGGCGTTGATGTAATTGAAGCGGGCTTCCCAGTTTCATCTCCTGGCGACTTTGAATCAGTGCAGACCATCGCCAAACACGTGAAAGATAGTCGAGTCTGTGCACTTGCACGTGCTGTTGCGAAAGACATTGACGCAGCAGGCGAAGCGTTAAAAGTTGCTGATCAATTCCGCATTCATACCTTCATTTCTACTTCCACCGTTCACGTTCAAGATAAGCTACGCCGCAGTTACGATGACGTTGTCGAGATGGCGGTCAAAGCGGTCAAACACGCTCGTAAATACACTGACGATGTTGAATTTTCCTGTGAAGACGCTGGCCGTACGCCAATTGATAACTTGTGCCGTATGGTTGAAGCCGCTATCGACGCTGGCGCCAACACGATAAACATTCCTGATACCGTAGGTTACACAGTGCCAAACGAGTTTGGCGGAATTATCCAAACTCTGTTTGATCGCGTTCCGAATATCGATAAAGCCATTATTTCGGTTCACTGTCACGATGACTTAGGCATGTCGGTCGCAAACTCTATCGCAGCCGTTCAAGCAGGTGCTCGTCAAATCGAAGGCACTATCAACGGCATCGGCGAACGCGCCGGTAACTGTTCTCTAGAAGAAATTGCCATGATCATCAAGACACGTCAGGAATTCTTGGGTGTCCACACTGGCCTTAAACACGACGAAATTCACCGCACCAGTAAATTGGTCAGCCAGCTATGTAATATGCCAATCCAGAGCAATAAGGCAATTGTTGGTGCCAACGCATTCAGTCACTCTTCAGGTATCCACCAAGATGGCATGCTAAAGAACAAGAACACCTACGAAATCATGACGCCGGAGTCTATCGGCCTTAAGAACCAAGCACTAAACCTAACAAGTCGTAGTGGTCGCGCAGCAGTGAAAAGTCACATGGATACCATGGGCTACAAAGAAGATGAGTACAATCTGGATGCATTGTATGAAGACTTCTTAAAGCTAGCTGACCGTAAAGGCCAAGTTTTCGATTACGATTTGGAAGCCTTGATGCATTTCTCAAATCTTCGCGAAGAAGATGATTTCTACAAATTGAACTACCTAAGTGTTCAGTCGGGTAGCGTCATGGCAACCACAAGTATCAAGCTGCAATGTGGTGACGAAGAGACATCTGAAGCCGCGGTAGGTAACGGCCCTGTTGACGCGCTTTACCAATGTATCTATCGCGTCACCGGATATGATATCGTGCTAGACAAGTTTGATTTAACCGCGAAAGGCGAAGGTGAAGACGGGCTTGGTCAGGCTGATATTATCGCCAACTACAAAGGTCGTAAATACCATGGTACTGGTGTGTCAACCGACATCGTAGAAGCTTCTGGTCAAGCATTATTGCACGTAATCAACAGCATTCACCGTGCAGATAAGATTGCTGAAATCAAGCAGAAAAAAATCGCAACAGTATAAGTAGACTCTAGGGATGCGAGTCATCTCTGGAACAAAAGATATAAAAATTAAAGGATTACCATGACAGACAAATCTTACAATATTGCCGTTCTACCAGGAGACGGCATTGGCCCAGAAGTAATGCAGCAAGCACACAAAGTGCTAGACGCAATCGAAAAGAAACACGGTATTACCTTCTCTCGCAACCAGCACGATGTGGGTGGCATTGCTATCGACAACCATGGTTGCCCACTACCAGACAGCACAGTAAAAGCCTGTGAAGAAGCAGATGCGGTACTATTCGGCTCAGTCGGCGGCCCTAAGTGGGAACATTTACCGCCAAATGATCAGCCTGAACGCGGTGCTCTTTTACCTCTGCGTAAACACTTTCAGTTGTTCTGTAACTTGCGCCCAGCACAAATTCACAAAGGCCTAGAAGCTTTCTCACCTCTACGTGCAGATATTTCTGGCAATGGCTTCGATATCGTCGTGGTACGTGAACTGACTGGTGGTATCTACTTCGGTCAACCAAAAGGTCGTGAAGGCGAAGGGGCAAATGAAAAAGCGTTTGATACCGAGGTTTATCACCGTTTTGAAATTGAGCGCATCGCGAAAATTGCGTTTGAATCAGCTCGTCTGCGTGATAAGAAAGTTTGCTCAATCGACAAAGCAAACGTTCTACAGAGCTCTATCCTGTGGCGTGAAGTGGTCGAAGAAGTGGCGAAAGGCTATCCAGATGTCGAGCTGTCACACATGTACATCGATAACGCAACCATGCAGCTAATCAAAGACCCATCTCAGTTTGACGTCATGCTGTGTTCAAACATCTTCGGCGACATCATCTCTGACGAATGTGCAATGATAACTGGTTCTATGGGAATGTTACCTTCTGCCAGCTTGAACGAAAGCCAATTTGGCTTGTATGAACCAGCAGGCGGCAGTGCACCAGACATCGCAGGTAAAAACATCGCAAACCCTGTTGCACAGATTCTTTCTGCTGCACTAATGCTGCGTTACAGCCTAGGTGAAGAAGCTGCTGCACAAGATATTGAAGCAGCAGTATCTAAAGCACTGTCTGCTGGAGAGCTGACCGCCGACCTAGCAGGTGACAATCCTGCCCTTTCGACATCAGAAATGGGCGATAAAATCGCTGAGTACATTCTAAATTCATAATAATTATTCGCTCCTGATAAGCCGTTGTCAGGAGCTATACACGGGATAGTAATAATGGGCAAAACACTGTATGAAAAAGTCTACGACGCACACGTTGCCGTAGCCGCCGAGGGTGAGAACCCAATTTTGTATATCGATCGCCACTTGGTACACGAAGTGACTTCACCTCAGGCCTTCGATGGCCTGCGTGAAAAAGGTCGTCAGGTGCGTCAGGTCAGCAAGACCTTTGCCACCATGGACCACAACGTTTCCACTACCACTAAAGATATCAATGCGTCTGGTGAGATGGCACGCATTCAGATGGAAACACTGTCAAAGAACTGTGAAGAGTTTGGGGTAACCCTTTACGACATTAACCACAAATACCAAGGTATCGTGCATGTAATGGGCCCAGAGTTGGGCATTACCTTACCAGGCATGACGATTGTTTGTGGTGACTCTCACACAGCCACTCACGGTGCATTTGGCTCACTCGCTTTTGGTATTGGTACTTCCGAAGTTGAGCATGTTTTAGCAACTCAAACGCTAAAACAAGCGCGCGCTAAAACGATGAAGATTGAGGTGAAAGGTAAGGTTAATCCTGGCATCACAGCGAAAGATATCGTTTTAGCCATCATTGGTGAGACAACAGCAGCTGGCGGTACCGGCTATGTGGTTGAGTTCTGTGGCGAAGCCATTACTGATCTGACGATGGAAGGTCGTATGACAGTGTGTAACATGGCTATCGAGCTTGGTGCCAAGGCAGGTCTAATCGCACCAGATGAAACCACGTTCGAATACATCAAAGGCCGTAAATTCGCACCTCAAGGGGATGACTTGGAAGCTGCCATTGAGTACTGGTCTTCACTAAAAACTGATGACGATGCAGAGTTCGATGCAGTCGTTACTCTAAATGCCGCGGAAATCAAACCTCAGGTGACTTGGGGCACGAACCCTGGTCAGGTAATCGCCGTTGATCAACCTATCCCTGCGCCAGAAAGCTTCTCTGATCCTGTAGAGAAAGCATCGGCAGAAAAAGCATTGGCGTATATGGGGCTAGAAGCTGGCAAAGCACTATCAGATTACAAAGTTGATAAGGTATTTGTTGGCTCTTGTACCAACTCTCGTATTGAAGACATGCGCGCCGCTGCAGAAGTAGCAAAAGGCCGTAAAGTTGCAGATAACGTGCAAGCTCTTATCGTACCGGGCTCTGAGCAAGTAAAAGCGCAAGCAGAAGCGGAAGGCTTGGACGTCATCTTTAAAGAAGCGGGCTTTGAATGGCGTCTTCCTGGCTGTTCAATGTGTCTGGCGATGAACAACGATCGCCTAGGTCCACATGAGCGTTGTGCCTCAACCTCAAACCGCAACTTTGAAGGCCGCCAAGGTCGTGATGGTCGTACCCATTTGGTAAGTCCGGCGATGGCAGCAGCGGCAGCGATTGCAGGTCACTTTGTAGATATTCGTGAGTTGGATTAAGGAGAGAACAGATGTCAGGTTTTAAACAACACACAGGCTTAGTCGTTCCTCTGGATGCCGCGAACGTCGATACCGATGCCATTATCCCTAAACAGTTCCTACAAAAGGTTTCTCGCTTAGGTTTTGGTAAGCACCTATTCCATGACTGGCGCTTCCTAGATGATGCAGGTGAGCAGCCAAACCCAGAGTTTGTAATGAATGCACCTCGCTATCAAGGTGCCTCAATCCTACTCGCTCGAGAAAACTTTGGCTGTGGTTCCTCACGTGAGCACGCTCCGTGGGCACTGGCAGACTATGGCATCAAAGCGATGATCGCACCGAGCTTTGCCGATATTTTCTATGGCAACTCTATAAACAACCAAATGGTACCAGTTCGCCTCACCGAGCAAGAAGTGGATGAGATCTTCCAATTCGTTGAAGCAAACGAAGGCGCACAAGTTGAAGTAGACCTAGAAGCGAATGTGGTTCGAGCGAACGGCAAAGAGTACTCATTTGAAATTGATGAGTTCCGTCGCCACTGCCTATTAAACGGACTAGATAACATCGGTTTGACACTTCAGCACGAAGATAAAATTGCCGATTACGAAAGTAAGATTCCTTCATTTCTCAAGTAATTAAAACCGATATAAAAAGGTTGGCTGATGCCAGCCTTTTTTTATTTTTGAAAGTTATCATTCGTAGGCTCGGTCTAAAATCATAATGCTATTATGAATAGGACTGACCATGAGATTCTTTCTTGCTTTTGTCGCCACGTTGATATCGTTCCACGCTTTCTCTGCTCCCAAATCTGAACTTTGGCCTTATTGGAATACGAGTAATGAATCCGATACCACCAAAGTCGACCATAAGCCTTGGCAACAAATACTCGATAAATACCTAGTCACGGAAGGCGAATACACGCTTTTTAAATATTCATCAGTCAGTGGCCAAGATAAACAGCAACTCAATCACTACTTAGCACAGCTGAGTCATATTAATCCACTTCAGTTAAGCAAAGCTGAGCAGTACCCATATTGGGTAAACTTGTACAACGCAATTACAGTCGATTTGATTTTAGACGCTTACCCAATCAAATCGATCACAAAACTAGGTGGGTTATTCGGCTTTGGCCCTTGGGGAGATGAAGTAGTTACCATCAATGGAAAAGAGCTCACGCTGAATGATATTGAACATCGAATTTTACGCCCGATATGGAATGATCCAAGAACTCATTATGCGGTCAACTGTGCTAGCTTAGGCTGCCCAAACCTACAATCTCAGGCATTTACTGCAGATAATACAGAAACCTTACTTGAGCAAGCTGCGACCACCTTCATTAACAGTGAAAAAGGCGTGCTCATCAAAAATGGTAAAACTCAACTATCTTCCATTTATGATTGGTTTGCGGATGACTTTGGTAATAACCAACAGTTGATCCAGCATCTGGCAAAATACCGTCCAGAGTTATCGGATTTAAGTGGTAAGTTTAGTTATGAATACGATTGGGACTTAAACGAAAAGAAATAGTGATAACCCAATACGAATGGTGTTACTACCCAGCTCCAGAATAAGTGAAAACTGAACGAAGTAGCGTTTAGCAAGCAAGTCCTTTTGGAACTCGATAGAAAATCATATATACCATAAAACACAAAACCCAGTCCTTAGACTGGGTTTCTCAATAAGTGGCTGACAGTGGGAATGCCTAGTCCTAGTTTGCGCTCAAACGGAACTTGTTAGTTACAGGCCTAAAATCATACTGCAGATGCGAAAAAGCCCTAACATAACTGCTAGGGCTTTATCTAAATAAGTGGCGGAGCGGACGGGACTCGAACCCGCGACCCCCGGCGTGACAGGCCGGTATTCTAACCAACTGAACTACCGCTCCGCAATGGTTAGACTCTGGAGTCTAAATAAGAACCTGGCAATGTCCTACTCTCACATGGGGAAGCCCCACACTACCATCGGCGCTACTTCGTTTCACTTCTGAGTTCGGCATGGAATCAGGTGGGTCCAAAGCGCTATGGTTGCCAAGCAAAATTCTTTGCTGGTGCTGATACCCAGACTCGAACTGGGGACCTCATCCTTACCAAGGATGCGCTCTACCACCTGAGCTATATCAGCATAATTTTGCTCAAGATATTTATCTCAAACAAGGTATTTAAAGCCTGGCGATGTCCTACTCTCACATGGGGAAGCCCCACACTACCATCGGCGCTATTGCGTTTCACTTCTGAGTTCGGCATGGAATCAGGTGGGTCCACAACGCTATGGTCGCCAAGCAA
>Ga0213830_1000111_pt1 | contig 137631 bp, 105 predicted proteins | sample SWATP11_FD_161661 | JGI IMG/M metagenome (GOLD analysis project Ga0213830, IMG submission 161661) | Coastal seawater microbial communities from Marineland, Florida, United States - SWA TP1 #1 | ecosystem: Environmental > Aquatic > Marine > Coastal | place: USA: Florida | collected 2016-08-06 | reverse complement strand
GGGTTGTACGGCGAACGATTTATTTAATAAACCAACAGAATCGAAGATGTCTTTAGAGGATTTTATTCACTGTATTGATTACCGCTCTGGTATGGATATGCGAACCGCTGTGGTGCTTTGGAAGCAGCTTGATAATCACGAGCTGTTCATCAAGCAGGTTGCCGAAACGTACAAAGGCGATCCCGATCCTCAAGGAGAGCTAGTTCGCAGGATGTTTAGAGAGCAAGGGTTAGATCCGGATAAGGAGTTAGAGCGCTTGCAGAGAGAACAAGCGGTTAAATAGACTACGCGATGAGCCATGTCTCCCACTTCGCATTGGCTATGCAATGGTTTAGCAGGGTGGCAATTAGGCCAATTTACTCGCTATTTAGGACATCTGGCCGGGTTTGGCCGAGGGTTCCGTAATAGTTACCTAGAAGAGCGTTCCCGTTCACTTCGTTCACTGCATGCCTAGCGGCATATCGAATGGTAGGAAACCAATGAATAAAGAACAAGTAGACTTACATCAACAATGCAAAGAGTTGTTATTTGAAGTTTTAGCTGACTTTCAAATAATCGAATCTGGATTAAAAAGGTTAATTCTGCACAAGTACAAGAGCATAGAGACCATTGCGAAGGAAGTTATCGAAGTACAATTCGATAAAGTGTTTGAGATAAGAAAAGTAGAAAAAATGGGTCTGAATCAATGTCTCGATGAGTATCAGAAACTACATAAAGATAATGAATCCGTAAAAAGTATAAGAGCGTTGGTTGACCAAAGAAATTTACTCGCACATAAAGCATTTCAAGAGTTGCAAGAGGGAAAAGAACAAGAAGACTATCAGCAAAAGAAGTTGGAACTAGAATTACTAAAAAGAGAACTTCAGAAGTGTCTCGAATTGATGTTGTTAGACCAAATTCAAGAGGCCAGAGAAGTGATTGATATCTATAAAGCCCGAGATGTTATCCGTGAAAACAAATGTAACACTGACAACTGAGCAACAATTACTGTTAGTGCGAATGCCATGTAGGCTGCGCGGTACGTACATTACATGGTTGCTCGGTTTTGATCCATATTTCCTAATGAGCCGCGAGACTTACTACCGTCACGCCAAAGAACTGGCAAAGAATTACGGCATAGAAATCCGCAAGAAGAGTCCCTACTACCTGCCCCCGCAGACAGACTAAGCAATATACATTATGCGCAATTATGTATGTGGGCGATTGAGGGGGCTTGGCTACTTGGCATCGCTGCTGCTGAGACTGCGCGCATCGCTAAGCGCTCCGCGCAGCCCCATTGCAGCCGAGCCAACATGCGTTACGTTTACCATGTGTAAGATCCGGTCTACAAGATGTTCGTACAGCTGCCAGTCTTTAATTTCGTCGAACTTCGGGACATAACCTGGCAACAGAACGTTGTAGATTTCGGGTATCACTTCGGTGGTATCTATGACCACAGGATAAACACCGAACGTTAATCGGTTAATATCAATGAGCTCAATAATGTCATTGGCCAACTCATCCAAGTCATGACCATCGTAAGTGTCACCTTCAACTTCGTAGATATCGTCTAACTGTCCACCGAGATACTCGATTGTAAATCGAGGACCATTATCTTCTGGTTCTTCATCAACAATTACTTCGTAACGCAGTATAAACACGCAGTACTTGCCAAGCCATTTACAGATGCTTGCGATGGTCTCAGTCTCTGAGTTTGCATGCTTTGCGTACGACATTGCACGTTGAATTTTCATAAGGCTTTCCTTGCAGATTGATGGATGAGGTTTTTATCGAATGACCATTGCGGGATTTCTGCCGGCTTGGCTTCGAGGATTCTGAACATTGGGATGACGTTGTTGGTCATTGGTTCACATGGTCTCAGGTCGATATTGATACCGTAGTTCAGCAGCATTTTTCGATGCCTGAAGTACGTAGCCTTTGACATCATGCTGCGTAAATCGTGGCCTTCAGTCCACAATGTGTATGTTGAGACGAGCTTATTTGGTAGCTTTGCGGTAATGCTGTCCGTGAGGCGGATTTGGTCTGTCATTTCAATTTTCCCCAGATAATTGTTAAACAGGTCGCGGACGTAATTGGGATTCAGATCTTTTGCGTATTGTATGTGATGCTTTTCGAGTTCCTTTCGGAACAACCGAAGCTCTACACGCAGCTTGTTTTCTGCCCAGTCCTCGATGCCTTTGTTTGTAAGTGGTTCTGGTAATTGTCCCGTGTTAGTCCTGATTTCCTCTGCCTTGCAGTACATCTTTAGCGCCCAGCGCTCAGAGGTTTTGCCGAAGTACAGCGTACCGCCTTTTTTAGACGGTCTGCCATGCCTTGTTTTCGCTTTAAATTCCATGGCGCGGATAAATGCGAGCACATCATCACGGCTGGGTAATTCAAACGAGTAATTGATATCGACCATGCCTAACGGATACAGGCCGTTGCGGAGAACCTGATGTTCAAGGTCGTTTGCGGTGAGATTTAGCTGTCTAATGATGACTAAAAACGTATCGTAAACCAGTGAGACGATATCGTCTGAGCCAAACACGTTGTGGCCTTGCAGGAACTTGGATGGATTACCGCTAATCCATAAATGGGTAGCGTTGCCCTGCCCGTCAGCGCCGTCACTTTTGATTGAGATCCGCTTTTCATAACTGCCAACAGCGTGTTTACGCTTCGGTGTGCGCCACTCGATTTCCCCATTTTCATCCATGCTAAATACCTCGCCGGTATCGAGCGGACGATGGATAAATGGGAGAGTCACGCGCACCCAATCAATCATATTTGTACCGGTAAGAGTCTCATTTTGAGACTAAAGTCGGGTATTACTAGACTTCCCGACTTGGTGGTTGTGTTTGGCATCTCAATTCCTGTCAATATGCTTATATGTGAAATATAAATACACATATAAGGCAAATCAAGAGTGGCAATGCAAAAACGTGGTGTATAGTTGCTTTAAATGTGTAATTAAGGGTTTTAAGATGACTGTAGGCGCAAATTTAAAGGTGTTACGTCAACGTGCAGGACTAACGCAGAAGCAGCTGGCAGATGCGTCTGGGATGCAGCTAACGCAGATTTCACGTATCGAGAACAACGATACTGACCCCAAGGCATCAACGCTGAGTAAAATTATTCAGGCGCTGGGTTGTACGGCGAACGATTTATTTAATAAACCAACAGGATCGAAGATGTCTTTAGAGGATTTTATTCACTGTATCGATTACCGTTCTGGCATGGATATGCGAACCGCTGTAGTGCTTTGGAAGCAACTGGATAATCACGAGCTGTTTATCAAGCAGGTTGCCGAAACGTACAAAGGCGATCCCGACCCTCAAGGAGAGCTAGTTCGCAGGATGTTTAGAGAGCAAGGGTTAGATCCGGATAAGGAGTTAGAGCGCTTGCAGAGAGAACAAGCGGTTAAATAGACTACGCGATGAGTCATGTCTCCCACTTCGCATTAGCTATGCAATGGTTTAGCAGGGTGGCAATTAGGCCAATTTACTCGCTATTTAGGACATATTGCCGTTCATGCCCTGACTGAACGAATAACATCGCAAGGTTACCGCTCACTAAAGTTCGCTGCATGCCTTTCAGGCATATCTAATATTAGATTTAGGTCACTAGTCGGTAAAGATCCGGGAGCTTTCACCATATTAGTATGATTGAAGTTGGCCGGAATAAGCTCTTGCTTAACATTCAAAAATGTATTGATTATCTCGGAGGGCTTATATAAGTCAGCAAAGCTAAAAGCATGTTCTAATAACTTTATTAGCTTTATTAAGGCTATAAATAACTGACCCAGCGAGCCATCACCATATAAGGGAACTGCTTTGTTATTGCCGTCATCTAATTTGACTACACTACCTTTACTCAGATTGACACTTGAATAGAATTTTATAGAAAAAGCCCTAACAATTTTTGTGGCGCATACAAAAGCATCGATCTTTACTTGAGGATCTGCAGAAGCTATAGATAAGAGAGTTTGGTAAAAAGATAGAAGCTCATCATCTAACTTATCTAGCAAATCTTTTGATACTAAAAAAGTTGGTGTTCCATCTTCATGCCTTGGAAATACAATGGAATGCAAATTTCGGTAATTAAAATTTACCGAAGTATCCTTATATTCAGCCATGTGTTTTTCAAAAAGTTCAATGTGTCGATGGTAGTTAGTAAAGCTATTCTGAGAATTTAGAAGGTTTATGTTTTCTTTCGTTTGCTCTGAACGATGATTTGCAGCATATACAGCCAGGAGAGGAATTAGTATCGCTGTTAAAGCAATTGGGAATTTAAACAGTTCGAAAACGTAATTAAACCCAATGTGCGTAGGGTCAAAAACAAGGTCGTTAGTCCTATATTCAGCGATTACAATTATGATAAAAGATAAAGTCGAAGCTCCTAATATAGTCCAAACTGTATTACGAACTATCGGTAACTCGAAGAAACTCTTATTGGCTGGAAATGCATCCTGTAATTTCTTAAACACACGAAGATTCCTTTCTTTTTCAAAAATAATATGAATAACCCTGTGACTCTAACCGTAGAACAACAACTCCTATTAGTTAGGATGCCGTGCAGGCTACGCGGTACCTACATTACATGGTTGCTCGGTTTTGATCCATATTTCCTGATGAGCCGAGAAACCTACTACCGCCACGCCAAGGAACTGGCAAAGAATTACGGCATAGAAATCCGCAAGAAGAGTCCCTACTACCTGCCCCCGCAGACAGACTAAGCAATATACATTATGCGCAATTATGTATGTGGACGGTTGAGGGGGCTTGGCTACATGGCATCGCTGCTGCTGAGACTGCGCACATCGCTAAGCGCTCTTCGCAGCCCCATTTCAGCCGAGCCAACATGCGTTACGTTTACCATGTGTAAGATCCGGTCTACAAGATGTTCGTACAGCTACCAGTCTTTAATTTCGCCGAACTTCGGGACATAACCTGGCAACAGAACGTTGTAGATGTCGGGTATCACTTCGGTGGTATCTATGACCACAGGATAAACACCGAACGTTAATCGGTTAATATCAATGAGCTCGATAATGTCATTGGCCAACTCATCCAAGTCATGACCATCGTAAGTGTCACCTTCAACTTCGTAGAAATCGTCTAACTGACCACCGAGATATTCGATTGTAAATCGAGGACCATTATCTTCTGGTTATTCATCAACAATTCCTGTCATATCGTCAGCGCTCCGCTAAATTCCCTGTACACGTCAACCATCCGTAAATAATGAGCAAGTTCAATTTGTGCCAGTTGATCGCGGCTTGTTAGCAATTCTCTCTCGCTATCTAGCAATAGTAAGAAATCAATTGTGCCAGCTTTATATTGTGAACGGGAAATTGAAACCGCCTGTTGGCTACTGGCAAACTGACGCTCAGCATTGGCGAGTTGTTCGCGACTCAACTGATAATGGTTTAATGATAGCTGCATCTGGTTAACCGCATTGATTACGGTTTGCTCGTATTGTGCCATGGCGATATCTGCGTCAGCTTCTGCCATTTTGATGCGGGCTTTCACCGCCCCTAAATTTAACCCTGACCATTGGATAGTCGGCGTGATATTCCAGCTCTCGCTAGCGCTGTTTAAAGCCAGCCCTGGTGACGAAATAAAGCCAAGAAAGCCGCTGACCGACAGCGATGGGTACAAATCTGCTTTATTTATACCTATTTGCGCCGTACTCGCTGCCAGGTTGCGTTCGGCACTCGCTATATCCGGCCTGAAATTGAGATAGTTGCTGTTACTGGCAATGACTATGGGTTGGTTTAATCGTGGTAGTGACGCTGAACTATTAATTTGCAGTGCCTGTACTGGTGTAGCCAATAATGCGGCCAGTGTACCTTTGGCCGTTTCACTGGCGATTCGAATTGCCGGAATATCGGTTTTCACCCGATATATTTGCGTATCGATTTGTGCCATTTCAAGCCTGGTGGCACTTCCGGCATTCATTTGTGCCTCAATAATTTCTTTGCTTTGCAGCAAGAACTGCAGATTTATCTCCGCATAAATCAAGCGAAGCTGCGCACCTCGGTACTGGCCGTAACTTCGCGCCACCTGACTGACTATTTGTAAACGCGCATCCTGCCACAACAGCTTAGCCTGTTCGGCCCGGGCGTTGGCGGCTTCGGTAGCACGTTGTAATTTGCCAAACAAATCCGTGTCCCAACTGAGGCTTAACCCCTGGGTAAATCCGCGCATTGTTATGCCATCATCCTGGCTAAGTATTGATGCATTGCGTGATGCCTGATACTCAGCCGATAGCGTACCATCAGGATAGTGGTCTGCCTGCGCGCCAGAAAATACCGCATAAGCCCGGTCTACGTTAGCGGCAGCCTCCACAATGCTACGGTTTTTAGCTAAAGCCTGTGCTATCAGTGCACTTAGCTGGTCATCATTGAATTGATCCCACCACGCTGATAGAGAAAATACAGGCTGATAGCTTTCCTTCATATCAACGTTAAGTACCTGCTGTGGCGGCTGGTAATCAGGTCCGACTGCGCAAGCGGATAACAGGCTGGATAATATCATTGCGCTGAAATAAAGGCGGGATTTATTCATCGGTTGCCTCCTTATGAGCGGGTTGTTTTAGGGTCGGACGGGCTACCACTCTTTTGGCCAGATAGTAGTAAAAAAGCGGAGTGAGTAAGAGCCCGAACACGGTTACGCCTATCATGCCTGAAAACACGGCCACACCCATTGCCTGGCGCATTTCAGCACCGGCACCGGTAGAAAATACCAGTGGCGCAACGCCCATGATAAAGGCAATAGAGGTCATTAATATCGGGCGTAACCGCAATCTGCCAGCCTCCAGGATCGCTTCCATAATGGTCATGCCCTGCTCTTGTAATTCTTTTGCGAATTCAACAATAAGGATGGCATTTTTGGTGGCCAGACCTACCAGCACAATGAGGCCAATTTGGGTCAGAATGTTGTTATCACCGCCGTAAAGTAAAACGCCGCTTAATGCTGATAGCAGTGTCATCGGAATGATAAGCACTATCGCCATGGGTAATCGAACGCTCTCGTATTGTGCGGCCAGCACCATAAACACAAGCACTATCACCAGCGGGAAAACCAGCATATTGGCATTGCCTGTCAGAATTTGTTGGTAAGTCAGCTCGGTCCATTCGTAAGTCATGCCGTTTGGTAATGTTTCTTCCAGAATACGTTCGATGGCCGCCTGCGCCTCACCGGAGCTAAATCCAGCAGCCGGACCACCGTTAATTTCGGCAGTGGTAAACCCGTTGTAATGCATAACGCGATCGGGGCCAGCAATATCACTAACCTGAATAAACGAGTCGAGTGACACCATCTCCCCATTATTATTACGCACTTTCAACTGCCCTATTTGCTCTGCAGATGTTCGGAACGGCTCATCAGCCTGCATGTTGACCTGAAAGGTACGGCCAAACAGATTGAAGTCATTCACGTAGGTAGAGCTCATGTAACCTTGCATGGTCTGGAATAACTGATTGAGATCCACGCCCTGCTGCTTGGTTTTATCGCGATCGACTGCAATATCCAGTTGTGGCACATTCACCTGGTAGCTGGAGAATACACCAGCTAGTTCCGGCGTTTGATAGGCTTTCTGCATCACTTGTGTGGTCATGTCGTTAAGAGCTTTAAAGCCGTACCCTGCCCGATCTTCAATTTGCAAACGAAAACCACCAATGGTGCCCAGTCCCATTACCGGTGGCGGTGGGAAAATCGCCACATAGGCTTCTTTAATGCTACTGTACTGACCGTTAAGCTCTGCCGCGATGGCATTTGCCGACATTGAAGGCTCGGTGCGTTCATCAAAATCAGACAGCATCACAAATACAATACCGCTGTTGGTGGCATTGGTGAAACCGTTCACACTGAGTCCAGGAAAGCCAAGAGCAGCTTCTACCCCTGGATGTGCCAGGGCTATGGATGTCATTTCTTCAATCACGAGAGCGCTACGATCCAGCGATGCGGCATTGGGTAATTGGGCAAAAGCAATCAGATATTGTTTATCCTGTGCCGGAATATAGCCCGATGGAGTAGTGTTAAACTGCAGTCCGGTGATCCCCACTAACACGATATAAAGTGTGGCAACCAGGGCGCCACCACGTATTACCTTTTTCACCACAAATCCGTAGCCACGGGAAAGTTTGCTAAAAAAATGATTGAACGGGGTAAATAACCAACGGCCAAACAGCATATCGATGATCCGGGTTAAACGGTCTTTGGGGGCATCGTGGCCTTTTAATAATAACGCCGACAGCGCCGGGCTCAGCGTTAACGAATTAATCGCAGAAATAAACGTAGAAATAGTAATGGTGAGTGCAAACTGCTTGTAAAACTGGCCGGTAAGGCCGGTCATAAACGCGGTTGGAATAAACACCGAAGCCAGTACCAGCGTGGTAGCGACGATGGGACCAGTAACTTCTTTCATTGCCTTAACCGTGGCATCAATGGGCGATAACCCTTCGCTAATATTGCGTTCGACGTTTTCGACCACCACAATGGCATCATCTACCACAATCCCTATGGCCAGAACCAAACCAAACAAAGACAGCGCATTCAGTGAAAACCCCAGTAGCTGCATAAAAGCGAAGGTACCAATCAGCGACACAGGTACTGCCACTAAAGGGATCACCGACGCTCGCCAGGTTTGTAAAAACAACACAACCACTATCACCACAAGCAAAACAGCTTCCAGCAGCGTTTTGACTACTGCTTCGATCGAACCCTTTACAAAAACGGTGGGGTCGTAGGCGATTTCGTAGGCAACCCCTGCAGGGAAATTCTGCGACAGTTGCTCCATGGTGGCACGCACATCATCAGAAATTTGAATTGCATTGGAGCCCGCCGCCTGAAATACGCCCATTCCCACTGCGGGTTTACTGTTAATGGTTGAGCGTAACGCATAAGAATTAGCACCCAGTTCGATGCGTGCAACATCTTTTAAACGACTAATCTCACCATTAGTGCCTACTTTGATGATGATATTTTCAAACTCTTCTACGCTGTCTAGGCGCCCTTTCACGTTCATCAGAATATTAAAGTCGGCCCGAGCAACAGGTTGTGCACCTAAACTACCGGCAACCACTTGTTGGTTTTGTTCGCGGATGGCGTTGGAAATATCTACCGGCGTCAGGTTTAATGCCGCCACGCGCGAGGGATCCAGCCATACGCGCATACTGAATTCGCCGGCACCAAACTGGCGAACCTGACCAACACCCTTAACCTTTGCCAGTTCATCGATAACATTCAGCGTGGCGTAGTTAGCCAGATACAACATGTCGTAGCGTTCGTTGGGTGAGTACAGGTGGACCACCAGAGTAAGGTTTGGTGAGGCCTTCTCGGTAACAACACCTAATCGCTGTACTTCCTGCGGTAAGCGCGGTAATGCACGGTCTACACGGCTTTGCACCTGACTTTGCGCCAGATCCACATCACTGCCAATGGCAAAAGTAACAGTAAGTGTCATACGACCGTCGGCGGTAGATTGCGACGACATATACAACATGTTTTCAACACCGTTTATTTCTTGCTCCAGCGGAGAGGCGACGGTTTCGGCTATCACCTGAGGGTTGGCGCCAGGGTAATTAGCGGTGACCACAACGGTAGGCGGCACCACCTCAGGATATTCAGTAACAGGCAACTGCCATACCGCTATGCCGCCGGTAATAATAAACAGCAATGACAGGACCGAAGCGAACACCGGCCTGCGTATAAAGTACTGAGAGAACATTCGAGTAGGCTCCTACTGTCCAGATTGAAGGGTATACGACGCGGTTAACGCAAGGTGCTCCGGATCGAGCTGACGTTGCGCCGTCTCAATTGCAGCAATGGCATCTGCGCTTGCCATGGTGGTTGCCTCTGGCGTGATTTGACTACCCGGCATTACCCGCTGCAGGCCGCTGACAATTATGTCGTCGCCGGATTCGAGGCCCGCACTGACTATGCGCAGATCGCCCAGTGACTCGCCCAGTTTTACCGGGCGGTATTCCACGGTGTTGCCCTCTCCTACTACCAGGACAAACTTATTATTAAGATCGGTACCAATGGCTTTATCGTCGATCAGAATGCCATCGTAGGTTGGTGTACCGGCAATACGTATGCGGGCATATAAGCCCGGCATAAGCTGTTTATCTGGATTATTAAAAGTGGCTCTTAGCGTAATTGATCCGGTTTGTTCATTTACCTGGTTATCGATAAAGTCGATGTAGCCTGGGTAACTAAAGGTAGTATCACCCGCCAACGCCATTGATACAGGTTGGCGCATACCGCTTTGCGACTCGGTCAGTTCGGTGCGCACATAATTGAGGTAGGTTTGCTCATCCACGTTAAAGTACGCGTACATTTTATTGGTTGAAACAATGCGCGTAAGCTCGCTTTGCCCGGCTGTTACATAATTACCCTGAGTAATGTGCGCACGGGATACGTGTCCGGACACTGGCGCTTTCACCCTGGTGTAAGATAAGTCCAGTTCAGCACGTGTTAAGGCTGCCTGAGTCGCAGCGGCATCAGCAACCGCTTGTTGCAAAGTTGCCTGACGAATATCAAGCGCTTCCTGGGAAATAGCGTTTAGATCGATCAATGATTTACCACGTTTAAACTCCGAGCGGGCCAACTCAACCCGGCTGTTTGCGCTGGTCAACTGTGCCTGTAAACGCTCTACTTCTGCCTGAAAGGGGGCCGGATCGATCTGAAGTAACACCTGGCCCTTTTGAACTAAGGCCCCTTCGGTAAACAGAACTCGCTCAATATACCCTGATATACGCGGTATAAGTGTGACTGTCTCTGGTGCACTCAATCGACCACTGAACTCATCCCATTCGCTTAAACGTAAACTGATGACTTCGGCCACACTAACAGTAGGAGCACTCATGGCGGGTGCCGATTGCTCATTTTTATCTGTGCTGCAGCCTACCAGGATAGCTGTGGTCAGAACGCTCATAATGATCAATGGGGCTTTGTTTAACTGAAACATAATCACTCCTTTTAATAACAAACAATCAGCACGACATTGGCTAAGCAGCGCTTAGTGCCGGCTCTGTGAACGAGCGAAATATTATTAAAGGAAGGGAATTTGGTTAATATCTGATACTGGCTTTTGATTGCACGATTCTACAGTTGCTGTAGGATCGGGCAAAGAAAGGCGAGAATTGTGTAAGTTGAGATTATTAGTGAATCCCCCGTTATTAAGGGCCATATTAATTGTCTTGGTTTGTTTTGATGATTGCAGTACTTTCCTGATCCTACAATGCTGCGGATTGTTTAATACTCTTCAATGCTTGCCTGATTCTACAAATCGCTGAGTCTTCCTATAGGCGATAAGCAAATAGTCGCTATACTTTAACGGTTAATTCGGGGGATTTATGGATCAGCAACTCAGACAATATCAACAATCGTTAATCGCGCTCACTGAGCGAGTTAGTACCGACGAAGGAATTAACGATACCAATGTGCCAGGGGTAAGAACGCTGCGCAGTTCGTCTAAAACCTGCAACAGTCCTGCTATTTACGAGCCAATGGTTTGTTTACTCTTACAGGGCAGCAAAAACCTGTACGTGGGCGATCAGAAAATTCACTATAACGAATTAAGCTATCTGATTATTCCGATTATGATGCCGGTGACAGGTGAAATCGTGCAGGCCTGCGAAACTAAACCGTATATCGGAATTAGTGTATCGCTGGATTTACGAGAGTTGTCAGAATTGCTCATTGACATGGCAGATAATAAATCTGAACCCTGTAATAAAAGCTGTATTAAGATGATCGACGCCGATGTTGAAAGCATGTCGACGTTTTCCCGTTTACTTGCGCTACATGACTCACCTCAGGATATTCCCATTATGCTACCAATGCTAAAACGGGAACTCATGTACCGCATGCTTAAAGGCCCGGCTGGAAATCAACTTCGCCAGTTTTTATTATTTGACTCAAACGCCAATCGAATCAGTAAAGTAATCGAAATTATTCGCAAAAACTTTAATTCACCACTCAAAGTGAAAGATCTGGCTGATGTTGTACATATGAGTGAGTCAGCGTTATACAGCGGGTTTAAATCGATTACGGCTATGTCTCCCCTGCAGTATCAAAAACATATACGGCTAAATGAAGCACGCCGCATTATGCTTTTTGAAGGCACTGAAGCATCGGCTGCAGGCTACCAGGTGGGCTATGAAAGCCCGTCACAATTTAGCCGCGAATACAGCCGCTTGTTTGGTGCACCACCCATTACCGACATTAACCGGGTGAAACAAAATCAATCCCTGGCAACGGTAACCAGTTAACTCAGCATTAACGGCTATCAACCAATGGCTAATACTTAACACCATTAGCCATTGGATAAATTCAGTTAACTAGCACTTCGGTGTCTGCAATACGTCTACTCTGCTCATCGGCTCTGGCCGCCTCAATCGCCCTTTGATTGTCATCTAATGCATCTACATCTTAAGTATTAGCCTAACAGTTATTGCTTTACTTACGCTTAAATTGGAGCTATCAGTTAAACATTCTAACCGCACTTTAGCTCGTAAAACCAAAGAGCAACAGGGTCCGATGTCCTACACGCAAAAAATATACGAAGCAGTCTTAGAAAACTTAGGTGAGGCACTCATCATCATTAGTGGTTCCGGGACTATTGAGCACTTTACCTACGCCGCTGAGCAACTTTTTCTTTATGATCGCAGTGAGGTTCTTGGTAAAGATATTGCTATGCTCATGCCAGATGACATCGGACAATCTCACCAACACTATGTCAATGCTTACAGTTCAAATGACCGCAGCACTGTGCTGGGAAAAACCCGGGAATTAATAGCCGTTCGTAAAAACGGCGTTCAGTTTCCGGTCGAAATAACGGTAACGAAAGTCACCGTGGATAATCGACGGTTATTTGTTGGGCTACTCAAAGATATTAGTGAAAAAGTAACAACGTTTAAGGAACTGAATGAAGCAAAGGCGACTGCAGAAATAGCCAATAATGCAAAAAGTGAATTTCTGGGCAATATGTGCCATGAAATCAGAACGCCGATGAATGGAATTCTGGGAACGCTGCAACTATTAAAACAACGACAGTTGGATACGGAAACCTCACAGTTGGTGGATATTGCATTAACTTCATCAGAATTACTCATGCGTATATTGAATGATATTCTGGACTTTTCGAAACTTGAAGCCAGTAAGGTGATTATCGATGAACACCCTTTTAGCTTGTCTGATCTGGTCAGTGAGGTGGTTAACAATGTGCAAGGTGCTGTTGCAAACAAGGGGCTATCATTAACGGTGAATTTTAACGCTTCTGCGTCAGAGAAACGGATTGGCGACGAAGTAAGAATCAAACAAGTTTTGGGCAATGTTGTGTCAAATGCGATTAAATTTACCGAAAAAGGTACCATCATTCTTACGGTAAATACTTCACCTTCGACTACACGTTTTATTGTTCAGGACTCCGGTATAGGTATGACCCCTGAGCAAATAAGCTCACTCTGCGACCGGTTTTCACAAGCAGATTTGTCAACCACCCGTCATTACGGCGGGACGGGGTTGGGCATGGCCATCGTCAGTGAACTTCTTACTTTAATGAACGGCACACTTAAAGTCGCAAGCGAAATCAATACTGGCACAACCATCACCATTGAATTACCGCTGAAAAAGGCTTACAGCACTATCCTTACTACCAATAAATCATACGAAGTATCTGTGCCTGACTTCACTGGTAGAACCCTATTGATTGCAGAAGATAACGATATAAACAGGTTAGTCGTGGAAGAACTGTTAAAACCAACCAATGCAACTTTAGTAATTGTCAATGATGGTCAGCAACTTTTGCAGTATTGCCGTGACTCATACGCGGATTTAATCATTACCGATATCAATATGCCGGTGATGGGAGGAGAGGAAACCCTCAAAAAGTTGCAGGATACAGGCTTTGCCAGGCCCGTAATCGCCCTCACCGCTAATGCCGTTAAGCAACAAGTGGAGCATTATTTAGCAATGGGATTCCATGATGTATTGTCAAAGCCTGTGTTCGCTGAAACACTGTACTTTGTAATAGATAAACATCTGGAGAATTAGCTTTTGGGGTTCACTACCAACAATTCTGAACAAAATTCTATAACATCGATGATTTTCTCAATCGTTAAGGGCTTTAATATAACTTTATCCATACCGGCTTCCTTGCAACGAGTGATGTTTTCAGACGTTACATCCGCAGTCATGGCTATTATTACCACATTGTCGGTGCCCGACTCCCGCAGTTGTTGAGTGGCTTCAAACCCATCCATTACCGGCATATGGCAGTCCATAAAGATGATATCGTAATGATTTTGGCTTAAGGCTTCTACTGCTTCCTTGCCGTTAGTGGCATGATCTGACTTAAAGCCCAGTTCGTTTAAAAAAACCTCTGCAACAAGGCGGTTGGTGTCGACATCGTCTACCAGGAGTACATTAAATTCGGTGTTTATCTCACCTAAGGCGGTTGTTTGTAATTGCAATGGTTCTTCACCAGACTGTGATGCCTGCAGGGATACCTCAAAGAAAAACTCACTGCCTTTGCCAAATTCACTTTTTACATCACAATGGCCATCCATTTTCTCACAGAGCTGTTTAACTATAGACAGGCCGAGCCCTCTGCCTGGCGTTATCAGGTTATTGAAACTTTTGGTTTGTGAAAATGGCAAAAAGAGTTCCGGAATATCTTTATCAGAAATTCCGATTCCAGTGTCGATTACACTGCCCTGAATAATCACATTGTCTTTATTACGAAAGGTGCTCACGTTTAATTTTACCAGGCCTGAGTGAGTAAACTTTAAAGCATTGTCCAGGAGGTTAGTAAATATTTGCCGCAGGCGTATTTCATCACCATTTACGCTATCTTCACTGATCTTGAAGGTGTGCTCTAAGCGTATACCTTTCTCTTTAAATGGCTGCCGGTAATGAAGCAGTATCCCTGACATTACAGACGATAGGGAAAATGGCGAGGTATACAGTGTTAGCTCTTCATGATTTACCTGATTAAAATCGGTAATGTCGTTAATCAAGCGAATTAACCTGCGAGCATTTGCTTTAGCAATTGCTAGCTTTTCTTTAGCGTTCCCTTCAGGTACAGCCACATCGATTGTATGCAACATGCCATGTACAGCATTAACCGGTGTTCTCAGCTCATGACTAATCCTCGACAACAGGCGATTTCTGGAATTAAGCAATAACTCCAACTCATTGCGTTGTTTCTCAACGTCCAGTTTGGCGCGCTTTCGTTCATCAATATCCTGAAATGCACCAAATAACCTTATACATTGCCCGTTTACCATTTCCGCTGTTCCTAGCGCTGCCACCCATTTTTCTTCGCCGTGATAGGTCAGTATTTTCACTTCCAGATCCCAGGACTCACCGCGATAAATACCATTAAACACGGCGTTAGAGATTTTCTCGCGGTCTTCGCCTTCCGGATAAAATTCAATAGCTGTATTTAAATCAGGCACGAATTTAGCGGGAACGGCGTGTATTGCCCTGGTTTGCGGACTCCAATAAATGGTGTTTTGAATTAAGTCCACTTCCCACCACCCTATCGTGGCAAGCTTTTCCATAGACCGCATGGACTCAGATTTTTTAAGCGATAAGCGCTTGGTTTCTGTTAACGCCACTTGTGTTGCGAAAAGCTGGGTGACTACCTCTATTTCGCTGAGCATTTGCTGGCAGCGTATAGCTTCTGGCAACGTATCTCTGTTCAAAAAATACAGTGCCCCCTGAAAACCACACGCGGCAGATACCGGAGAGCACAAATAATGTAAGGTTTCCTGGTTATGCTTTGAGCTGGCTATTGAAAGCTCTGATAGCGGTTCAGGCAAAAACTTATTTATATCACTTAGATTAAAACAGGCGCTGATACTTTCCTCTCCAATACCTGCCTGTACCGTCAGTACTTTATCCTGGTATCGGCAAAATAGTACGCAATCCACTACGAAATAATGCAAAAGCACCCTCAGCATTTGTTCTGTTATCGTTTCTTCTTCGTTTGCATGATAGGAAAAAAGGGCCGAAACTGCTTTGGTTAAACTCATGTAGTGTCCGCTTGTACTGAAGCCTCTGTAAAAGACATACCACAAAGGTATCGGTTACCAGTCCAGAGTGTTAGTTATTGCTCTCGTGTTATTTAATTGTTAACGAAATATAGCATAACTCAAGAAATCTTTAGTCTAATGAAGCGGTATGGCGTAAGCAGTACTAAACATAAAGGAATCAGGTGTGGATGCATTGCCCCTCTATAATTTTTTATAAATGATGACCTATGCTGCGATTCTTACCCGCCTGTTTGGCCTCAAACAAAGCCTGATCGGCTTCGTTTACTAATTTACCTAATGATGTCTGGTAGTCTGCATGAGTCACTACATAACCCACACTAATGGTAACAACTCCGTTGCCGGACGCTGCGTTCTCAATATTTAATTTCTCAACATTGGTACACATCGCTTGTGCTAACTGCTTCATCCCTTCCTGTTCGGTATTGGGCAAAAACACAACAAACTCTTCACCACCGTACCTTAGAATTTTGTCTTGCGGGCGCCGCAGAGTGTGCGTTAGCGCCCCCGCTACCTGTGCTAAACAATTGTCACCCTCAAGGTGGCCATAGGTGTCATTGAATGATTTGAAGTTATCGATATCAATCATCATTACCCCAAAGCTGGCGTTCTCTCTAACGCAATGCTTAAAAATCGCCGGGATTTCAGCATGCATATAGTAACGGTTGTACAAGCCGGTAAGTTGATCCCTGAACGTTTGCTCCGTGAGTAAGTCCAGGCGAATTTTGCTGAGTAAGAGGTTTTTTACCCGATGCTGAAGCGTTGATGCTACTACGGGTTTATTTATAAAGTCAGAGGCTCCTGCCTCCCAGCATCTGTCCTGGTCTTCGGGTTTATCTGAGCCGGTAATAAATACCACGGGGATATCTGCGGTATCCTTGTTGGCTTTGAGTTCCTTACACACAGTAATGCCGTCTTTGCCTGGCATATTTAAATCGAGTAACACCATGTCTGGTTTAGTTTGCAGGCAATACTCAACCATATTCAGGCTATCATCATTGCATTCGGTAATAATAATATCTTGTAAAATGGCATCCAATACCAGCTGACTGGTTTGATCATCATCAACAATGAGCGCCCTACACTCCGATAACTCTTTGGTTTTAAATTGAGGCTCTTCGAAAGTGGTATACTCGCTTAATAAAGTCATAGCGTCTCTGTATGAGTAATATTCATAGCGCAATGGATGCCCAGGCATTTTCCAGTTCCTCTGCGGGCAGCGGTTTACTAAAATAGTAACCCTGGGCTTCGGTACAGCCCATCTCTTGTAATACTTTTAATTGTGCCTCATTTTCAACCCCTTCGCATACAATGTTTAAGTTCAGTGAGTCGGCGAGGTGTTTAATGGCATTAAAAAGGTTTCTGGCTTGTTCTTCATCAGCAATGTCATTGATAAATGAGCGGTCGACCTTCAGTACGTTAAAATTAAAACTGCGTAGGTAGGATAAACTGGAGTAACCTGTACCAAAATCATCTAAGGCGATAGTAATACCAATTTTTTGTAATGACGTGATGGCTTGCTTAGCGGCGTTAATATTTTCAATCAAGGCGGACTCGGTGATCTCCAGTTCAAGATATTTAGCCGGTAAGTCGCACTTCAACAGCGTATCGGCAACGGTTTTCGTAAAACCAAATTTATTAAATTGCGAGGCTCCAATGTTAACAGCCACTTTAGTTGGCCGCCCTTCATCAAGCCAGCGTTTTGCTTGCCGGCAACTCTTTTCGAGTACCTGTTTGCCCAGCTGGTTAATCAGGTCTGACTCTTCTGCAACCGGAATAAATACGATAGGGGGTAATAATTGTCCGGATTGATTGAACATCCTGACCAATGCTTCCATACCAGTGAGCTGACCGTCAACAAGGCTGTATTTGGGCTGGAAATAAACCTCCAGCGCCTCTTCTTTGATGCGTTGATGCAATAGTTTTTCGATACTTAAGCGTTCTTCCAGTTCGTGAGAAAGTGAATTGGAATAAAAAGCAATATTGTTTTTACCTTCGCTTTTTACTTTGTACATTGCCGTGTCTGCATGACGCATCAGTTCTTCCGGCGTTTTGGCATCGTTAGGGTATATAGAAATCCCCATGCTCACAGACAACCGGTGTTCTTCGCCGGCAAGCGTAAAAGGGTCTTTTATGGCTTCCAGTATTTGTGTTGAGACACGATTAATACAACTCATATTTTTACAGTCGCTGATCATCACCACAAATTCATCACCACCAATGCGCGAAACCGTATCCCTGGTGTCTACTACCCCGTCTAGCCGCCTGGCGACGTGCTGAATGATATTATCTCCCAGGTGGTGGCCCACCGCATCGTTAATGTACTTAAAATTATCCAGGTCAATCAGCAACGTTGCGACCATATGACCGGTACTTTCTGCCACGGTAATCGCTTGTTGCATTCGGTCATGCAGCAATACCCGGTTAGGTAACCCTGTGAGCTGGTCATGATTAGTAAGGTGAGTCATTTGAGTGGCCATGGCAATAGCATCTGTTACGTCCTGAAACACAATTACACCACCACTGACATGTCCTGCCATATCTACTATAGGACTGGCAGTGTCTTCAACACGAAAGCGTTCGCCAGTTTTGCTAATAAGTTCGGTATTCAGAGCCATCGCCACTGTACGTCTTTGTCGCAAAGCCACTTTGAGCGGATTTTCCATGGGGGTGCCTGTACTGGCATCCTGTAGCACCATGATGGTATCGATTGGCTTCCCTTCTGCTTGTTTATCCGTCCAACCGGTTAAACGCTGGCCAACCGGATTAATATAGGAAATTCTTGCCTCTTTATCCGTGGCAATAACGGCATCACCAATACAATGCAATATGGTATTAAGATGCGTTTTTTCCCGGTGCATGACGGTATATGCCTGGTGCAGGGAACGAGCTTGCTGCTTAATGGTAATCTGGCTTTTCACCCTTAATCGGCACACCTCCATATGAATTGGCTTTGAAATAAAGTCTACGGCACCAATTTCCAGCGCCTGGGCTTCTGAGTTAACGCTTTTATGGGAAGTAATAAAAATAAAACTTGTGTTAATTAATGCGGGGATCGCTTGCAACGCTTTACACAGGGTAAATCCGTCCATTTCGGGCATCTCGATATCCAGCAGGATAACATCCGGCAGGTGCTCTTCTGCGAGTTTTAATGCCTCTAAAGGGGAAGTTGTTTTGATAACAGAATAATAATCCGATAGAGCATTTTCGACAATTAGCAAATCGGCTTCCTGATCATCAACTGCCAGCACCACGCCTTTATGAAAATCAAGTTTCATTTACAATCCTTCGCTCATTAAATTTATACTTTGTATGTAGAAGAAGTTCTCATTTAACTGTAGTCAATATAATTAGTCGAGTCATTTTTTTTATTGCTTTTCTACTACTTATAGTCTAGTTCTTATATAATTTGTTTTGATTTTTCACTCATGACGCCGTGTTATGGCCTGTTGGGGAGTGCTTGATGGATTCAAGGTTTTCTTTCTCGTTTTATGCGTCAATTATTACGCTGGTTTCTTTAATTATCGGCTTTTTTGCAAATCAACAAATTGTTGCTTCCAACAACCAAACGCTATTAACAGATTTAAAAATTAACTTAAGTGAAGTTGAAGTCAGGCTGGGTAACGAGTTTGCAAGTTTCAGAGAAGATATCGGTTTTCTGTACACTACCCCGCCAATAAGCGGCCTTACGCGCGCTAAAAAAAGCGGGATTGATCCGCTCGACGGTACCACCACTGCGCTCTGGAAATCCCGGTTGGAAAAGATTTTTATGGGCTTTATGCAACACAACCGCGCCTATTTTCAGTTACGAATTATTGATAGTGAGGGGGATGAGCTAATCCGGGTTGAGCGAGTCGACAATTTAATTACGGCGCGTGACGATAACGATATGCAGGATAAAAGTAATCGTTACTATTTTGCAGAAACCTCGGCATTGGCAGAGGGGCAGCTATTTGTGTCGACTATCGATCTGAACCGTGAAAATGGTGAATTGGAGTTTCCTTACCGCCCCACTTTACGGCTTGCCCGCGCCATCTTTGGCGAAGATAACCGTTTTTTCGGCATTATTATCGTTAATATCGATGTTAGCTACTTATTAGACGAACTCGATAGTCTGGTTACCAGTAAATATGACATATTGCTCACCGATAAAGACGGCTATTTTATAAAACACCCCGACGAAAAGCTGCAATATAGTCGCGACCTGGAACCGTCGTTGGATTTTTCTGGTTATTATTCAGTTGTTCCCAATGCAGACTCGCCGATCAAACGCTATCAAACTGCTAGCCAGGTTTATTGGGGGCTGGATGATGAACTCACCGTTTCAGGCTACTCGCAAGGCAGCGAATTACACCCTTACATCATGCTGCCAGATGCTATGTACAGCGAAGAATTAAACAGTGTCAGGCTTCAACTTTTCGCGGCGCTGGGAGGCATTTGGGCGGCTGCGCTACTGGGCCTTTTTTTATTGAGCAACAATAACAAGCGGTTGGCTAACCTGTTAAAAACCGCTGAGGAAGCGCAATCGGCTGTCAATGTGGCCGATGATGCCATTATAACGGTTAATCAGCGTGGCTATATTAATACGGTTAATAACGCTTTTGAAAACATCTTTCTGGTGCATCGCAATGAGTGCCTGGGAAAACGGATTGCCGATGTATATGCTGATTTTGGTTGCGATGAATTTCAAGACCATTTTAGCGGCTCCATTAAAGAAATACAGGCCTTTGAATGGCGATTTAAACGTGAAGGTGCGCCTGAAAAATGGTTAAAAACGAAAATTCAGCCGGTAAAAAATTCAAAATCTGAAGCCGCCTTCGCCATTGTAACTGGAGACATCACGGCAGAAAAACAAGCAACCATAGAAATTGAGCAGAACAATCAGAAACTCGAGGCCACCGTAAATGAAAGGACACTCGAGCTGAAATCTGCCCGGGATAAAGCCCTTGAGGTGAGTGATTTAAAGTCCAATTTCATCTCAACCATTAGCCATGAGATGCGTACACCGCTAAACGGCATAGTGGGTGCGGTAAGTCTGCTCAAGAATCAAACGTTGAATTCACAGCAAATTGAGCTTGTTCGGATGGCAGAGAACAGTGTTGATGCTCTGCGCCGATTAATCAATGACGTGTTGGATCTGTCTAAAATTGAGGCGGGTAAGCTGGAATTTCAACACCGGAATTTTAACCCTGAAGCCTTGGTAGAAAGCATTGCCAGTACGATGTCTGTGGTCGCTCATGGAAAATTGCTGGATTTTTACATCGATACTGTTGAGCTGAACGTTTCTATGATCAACAGCGATCCCCACCGCCTTACCCAGGTACTAACTAACCTACTCAATAATGCCATCAAATTTACAGACCGGGGCTACATTTTAATAAAAGCCTGGAATACGATAGAGAATGACAATGGTTGGATTTACCTGGAAGTTACCGACACTGGCACCGGTATTGCCGAAGCTCATGTAAACAAACTGTTTAAGGCTTTTTCGCAGGCGGACGAAAGCATTGCTGCCAAGTATGGTGGTACCGGGTTAGGTTTGTCTATTTGTAAAGAGATCCTCGACTTATTAGGAGGCAGTATTACCGTTGATTCAATCGAAGGCAAAGGCTCTACCTTTAAGGTTGCATTGCCTGTTAGTCAATGGGAAGAAAAATCGCTTGCTGGTAAGGAGCGACTCAACAATCAAACCGTGGGTGTGCTAATTAACAAGGCGCCTCTTCTTGCAATTGTCAGCCGGTTGATCACAAGCCATGGCGGTACCCCGCTCGTGATTAGCGATTTTAATATTGAGCATGGCTGGGCGACGTTAACCATGTTAATGGTTGAATACAATCATGACGACTTCAGTCAAGTAATGGCTACTTACCACACGGCTGTTGAGAAACTCCAACGAAGCATCAAGCTTATCGTGATTTCGGCAACCCCTTTGACTGCCGAAATTTTGCCTCAGGGCGCAGTAAATCTGGTAGCACCGGTTAATCGGTCCGCGTTTTTAGCCTCTGTTCTAGACAGTCGCCTTAACCACCCCCGCCTTCCCCAGGAGTTGTCAACAGAAGTTGAACGGCGAAGTACCGATATGCCGCTGGCTGACACAACAACAGCTGCTAATCCGCTTAACTGCAAAATACTTGTTGTCGATGATAATGAAATTAATACTCAGGTAGCACGATTTATACTGGAACCACATAATGTGAACGTTGCTGTGGTTGAAAATGGCGAAAAGGCCATTCAGCATTTGTCTTCATCACAGGATACCTACGACATCATTTTAATGGATTGTAATATGCCTGTGATGAACGGTTATGATGCAACTAAGGCAATCAGGGCTGGTTGCGCCGGAGAGCTGTATAAAAGTACTCCAATTATCGCTATGACGGCAAATGCCATGAAAGGAGAAAGCGAAAAGTGCATGGCGGCGGGCATGAACGATTATATCACTAAACCCGTGGAGCCCTCGCTACTTATCAGGAAAATTTCTCAGCATCTCCCTGTTAAGAACGATAATATTGGCAAAGCAGCGTCACTCGGTAATGACAATACACCACCGATAAAGGAAACTAATAAAATGGCTGTATGGAACAAAGATGAAGCTTTGGTTCGTTTAGGCGGAAGAGAGCCACTATTAGTGCAGCTATTACACCTTTTTATCAAGGGCGCTGAACAAAAATTTGCGGCGATGAAAATAGCCCTGGAAGAGCTAGACAGAGAAAAACTCCGTTTTACAGCTCATGCACTCAAAGGCAATGCCGGCGATGTTGGAGCTGAGGCGCTGCACAGGAATTTAGCTGAGCTAGAGCATCAGGCGCCTGATGCACCTGTTGAATCGCTTATTGCTTTGTCGCACACCACTGATAGCCTGTTAACTGAAACACTGGAGTTATTTAACGACTATCTGCAATCACACTCTTAAAAAAAGTTGGGTTAATTATCACATTGGCCCTTGCTGTTTGTAGGGCTATCTCTTAAGCATGAATATTTTATTCAGATTACACATGGAAAAGGTTCGGTAAATCCCGGGTTTTATATTAATCAGGCAAATTTCAATGGTGCGTGGAATGATTTTTTTTCGTAGCAGGATTAATGCTCCGATACCGCCAGAATCGACTCTTTCAACACGAGAGAAGTCAATATAAAACACACTGTTATGATAGGAATTAAAGTTTAAGCAGCGCACCGTTGTAAATACTTGCTGGGCGTTCTTTCCCAACAGGACTGGCGGCAGCATAAGTGTATTTTCTGCCATCAACGTTCCGGTTGAGCATTTTTTACAATCAGCGACACCGTCTTGGACTTCACTGGTGAATAAATAACACTCCCCGTAACTTTTGCCCCCTTCAGGGCAAAGAGACGCTTCTATTTTCTGCATTGCGGATTCATAAGTCATGATACTGTCCTTGCTGTCAGTCAACTTGTGAGTATTTATCGTATAGGGTATCGGAGTGCTCAGAACACCCTCATTAATTCATAGTTTATAAGCGTTGTTTCGACAAATTTATGGATGAAGTTAAAGATAAATTCAATCTAAAGTTGAATTTGCAAAAATTGGCATATTAATGTTTTGCGGGACTGCTGGTAGTTACAAAATGGCTGGCAAGAACTCATTGTGTAAATTGCCAGTGCAATCGTTTTACCTGGTGAATTTAATAGAATTAGCGTAAGTATTTAAGTACGTTGTCTGCCCACTTCAAACTAAGGCGATATGATCGTGTGAAAAGCATAAGTTGCCGGTCATCCATTACCTCAAAAATTGAGTCATCGAAACGCTCCATTCCAATGGCCTTTTGCAACAAATCGCCAAGTGAATTTTTATGTGATACCACGGCTTCCAGCAAATGGGGAGGCAACGCCAGCTTCTTTAAAATATTGGCTAAATCTACGCCCAGGATCGCATCGACTCCAGAGAGGATGCCGGCAAGAAAAAACTCAGATTTCGGATGTGCAAAATCTACATTAATTTCTTTACTATCACCAATTAGCGACAAGGTTTTAGCCCGGGTTAGTAACTGCCTGAAAAGCTCATAAGGACAATCGGATGAGTTTACTAACGACAAAATAATCGCCCATTGCTTAACCACATCGATACCTAAAATTACAACAGCTTCCCGAATACTGCTTACTTCCCTGATCAGATTATACAACGGACTGTTGACCAGTTTTAAAAGCTTAATGGTGATTACCGGATCACGGGAAACTAACTCAGCTACTTCATCGACTTCAATAGTTGACCGGGTCAAGTTTGCGACTAATTGCAATGCCGCCTGCTGATTTGCCTGGAGTTGTTGGCCTGAGACAATTTTGGGTTTCTCCAAATAGTAGCCCTGAAATAAATGAAAGCCCAAACTAACACACTTTTCATAGGTGTCTTGTGTTTCGACCTTCTCAGCCAAAAGTAAACAATTATGTAGCTCTTGCTGGTTTAAAAAACGCTCTAAGTTATGCAAAGGTATAAGTGGAATATCAAACTTGATGACTGACATATATTTGAGCAATGGCACTCTCTCCATCTCCAGGGCGAAGTCATCCAAAGCAAATCGAAAACCTCTTCGTACCAATAGTTGAAGCCGGTGTATCACCTCGTCAGTAATCGGTACAGTTTCCAATATCTCGTAATACAAATTACTGTTTGGCAACGTGAAAAAACCATCATCAAACAAAAGTTGGGAATCAATATTGATGAACAGTGGCTTGTCGAGTAATAAGTTATCCTCAACTAATGACGTGCACATTTTATCAATCAGTTCCAGCGTGGCTTTTTGCGGAGCATCATCACGCTTGCTGTGTAAAGTAGAGCCGCGGTACAAACACTCAAAAGCAAACAGCGAATTGTCTGCTCCGTAAATCGACTGTCTTGCAAAAAGTATTTCTGTTGGCATTGTTACCCCAAGATTATCTATTTAACCTGTTTCAATACTATGCTCATTCAGAGTGAGTCTGTGCTTCGACCTTGCCATCGCTGGACAAATACTTTGCAATTATTTTGTCTAATGTAGACTTGTGTAGTGGCTTCACGACATACCCCTTAGCCCCTCGCTGTACCGCTTGTTCAACGATTGATTTTTGTTTATTACCTGAAAGTATTATAAACGGTGTGTTTTTATTGGGCCCGTTACCGGACAATATTTTATCGATTATGTAGATACCATTTGAATCTGGCAGATTAATATCCATTAAAACCAAATCAAAATGATTGTGCGTTAAGCTTGCATAAGCTTCCCGGCCTGTTTGGGCGGTAGACGACTTGTATGGGTATCGACTCAACAGCTTACGGGTTAATTGTAGACTAATAATATCATCCTCAACAATTAACACTGATGTTTGTGATGCTGTTTCTTTTAGCAGGGTTTCCGGATCTACTTCACTCTTGTACAAACGGTTAAACTGATAGGTTTTGGGTGTTTTTGGCGGTTCAGAACCTTCATCTGAGGTTTTGTGTTCACTATCTTTTTGTTCCGTGGTTTTATCTGGCAGGGTTTCTTCCAGCAACTTCAAGACTTTACTTTGCAAATTAATGAGTTGAGGGCGTATTTGATCGCTTTTTATTGACGCCAAAGTTGATTTGATAGCATTTAAATCGATATTAACAACCTGAGATGATTCGTGTTTAGTGACGGCATCATCAATTGACGCTTCTATTTCTGCCAGCGTTTTTTCAAATTTCTTTTGAATGCGATATTTTACCGCTAAGACACGTTGCACTGAAGTACGCAAACCTTCGTTAAAGCGCTGAACTATATTGTCAGGCGTTGATTTGTTATTAAGTTGAGTGCTAACCCCCAACTCTATTAACAAATGTTCGCAAATCAATAAAATGCGGTGCAATTCATAAACGGGTCGAGCGACCATGTAGTCATCAATGATACCGGCGCTATGCGCCTCATACGCATCAGTTTCGAAATGCCGGGGAATTAAACACGCGACTTTGTGCTCACAGGTTGCCAGGTCTTTCACTACATCGACAGCCTGGTAATAAGGTTCCAGAGCACTTTCTAGTGTATCACCGGTCATTAAAAATACTTTCGGTGACGAGGTAAGAAGCGCTTTTGTAATATCTCTGGTGTTATAACTGAGTTGTGGTGCCGTAAACTTTTGTGTCAGTAACTTATAAATGATCTGATCACTTTCTTTATCAGAGATAAACAATACGATTGGTGAATCTAAGTTTGGATCCATTAGGTTCCCCGGAAGTCATCAATTTCGGCTAACAATTTATCAATATTCTCCGTCACTTCATTAAATATTGCTTCCAAATTTTCCTCTGGCGGGAGAACCATTAATTTATCTTCGAGTATTTCACTTTGAGCGCTTAGATACACGGCGCCGATGATCTTCGCATTTGATTTGAGGTTATGTGCTTTCTTGCGCAATGCTGCCCAGTTTTCATCGCTATAATATGCATACATTTCAGTTAGCATTGCTCTTAAATTGGTAGAATAATGCTCAAGGTAATCAAGCACCTCTTCATTCGAAAGCTGGCCAACCATATTAAATAATGCATTAATATTGAGTGCCTTACCGGAACTGCTGATTTCACTGGTATCGGAGGTTTCTGCCTCAGGAAGTATCAGCTCATTTGTTTCATCCGAATCAGCGTTTGGGGCAACTGTAATTGAATTAGCCTTGATTGCTTCGCGTAAAGGGGTGAACAACTGAACCAATTTTTCCAGCGTTAAGGGCTTTTCTATAACGGCGTCGGCGCCCGCCTGAATACACAAAGCCTTTTTATCCGGGGTGTTATCGGCAGTTTGGACTATGATGTTACAAGCAGTTCTGTTTTGTTCTTCTTCGATCTCTCGCAGATAACCAGTTAAAATATCGCCGGTGATTTGCGGCATATAATAATCACTAATTACCATATTAAATTGTTGTTGCTCAAAAAAGAGAATGGCGTCTTCTGGCGTCATTGCAAATACTGCACTTACGGAAAGCATTTGCATTTGCTTTTTTAGCACATAGAGAGTTTCGTCGTCATCTTCAACGATAAGTATGCGCACGCCCTGGAAATTTTCAGTTTCTTGTTGAGTTTGTAAATGCAAAGCTGAAGCGTCGTATTCTGTTTGATTAAGAATGACAAGGAATTTTTCCAATTCAAGCGGTGGGTATTGCAGGCTTAACGACCCACACTGCGCAGACAGAATTTTTGCTAACCTGACAACAACCGAGTCCTTTAATCTGTGAGAATATTCGTTATAAGCTAAAGTACTAGATAAAAAATAAAAACATGTCGACTTATCTTCTACTGTTGCGTTCAATAAACGCGTTTGGAATCCAAAATCCTGACTGTATTGTGCAGCTATTTCCAGAAAATCGGGATCGTCAGAAACTACTGTCAGTGACGAAAAATAAGGTTGCGGAAATTTGCTCAACAATGAATCACCACTGGTTAATAGTGGCAGCTCGATGCAGAACGTAGCCCCCTTCCCCTCCTCACTGTCAATGGAGATATCACCGTCCATCAGTTGGACTATTTTCTGACAAATGGATAACCCTAAGCCCGCTCCACCGTATTGTGATTGAATATTGGGAGTCGCTTGCTCAAATTGTACGAAAATCTTTGACTGGTTAGCCTTTGAAATCCCAATGCCATTGTCTATGACCCTGAATCTTACGTAAGTAGTTAAAGGGTGAAGGTCGACAGAAAGTTTAACCGTAGGATTAAGGTCACAGTTGAATTTAGTCCCATTGTTAATCAGGTTTGAAAGCACTTGGGTTAACCGTAGTTCGTCGGCTAATATAAAACGAGGTAATTCGGGAGACACATACAGGCAAATTTTGGTGTTCTTTTTCTTAGCAAGGCCGTAGTGGCGAGCGATTAATTCCTCGCAAAAATGCCGAATATCGATATTGGTCGGTGTAAGTTCGACTTTATTGGCATCAAATTTTGAAAAGTCCAAGACGTCATTAAGTAAACGTAATAACTTGTGCGCACTGAAATTAATTCGCTTCAATAGCGGGTTACCCCGAAGGTCATGGTCATTACGACAGAGATCCAATAAACCAATTATAGAGGCAAGTGGTGTTCTTACTTCGTGAGTCATAGCGGCAAGAAAACTGCCTTTTGCCCGGCTTAACGCACTTGCTTCATTAAATGCAGATTCCAATTGAGTATTCAGTTCGTGTATTTGGGATTCGTTAATGAGCAATCCCACCCGGCCTCCGTTAGGAGTAATCGTATCGCGATACTCAAAATAATCATGGTTGGTTAGCTGGAAACTAAATTTACATTGCTGTTGTGTTTTCAACTTTCTTAGTAAAAGCCGTTTGATAGCGGCTCCCCGCGCTATCCCATCAATGACCTCAGGCAGTACATGTGTTAACAATTGTGAAACGGATTTACCATAAAAATCGTGCCCTGGTGTGAAGGTCTCTTCAAATTTCTCATTAACAAGTTCGACTACTCCGTCAGTAATTACTATTACGGCATCGGGAACCTGATCAATCACGGCGACCAGATTACTATAGCGTCTGGCAAGCGCCGAAGGCTTGCTATCTGCTATTTTAATTAATGAGTAGCCTCTTTGCATGGGCACAGCGCTGAGTAAGTAATCGCGCCCATCAATTTGCCCATGAACGACTTCCTGAGTTTCTTCAATAAGAGGCCTGGCTAGCTCAACAATTTTTGTGGGGTTATTAATTAAGCTGGCGGCACCTTTCATAGCCTTATTGCTGGCAACAATTCTTCCCGAACTGTCAATTAAAACAATTGGTTGCTTAAAGGAGTCAAGAAGACGTTGACCTTGTGACTCATTGACAAGCTTTCCTCCGATCATTTCGTCTCCAATAACTAAGAATATGCATTCAATATAGGCAAAGATAAATGATCACGCTAGAGACAGTTGAACATTGTATTTAACGCAAATACTTACCGCAGATACTTAGGATACTTAGGACAGGATACTTAGGACAGTCACTAGAGATACTTAGCGCAGATACTTAGGACAGTCACCTAAAAAAGGTGGAGCGCAAAGAGATGAAGTGGCGTATATAGCTCTATAGTTCCGTTAGCTTATGAATTAAGTAGATGTGTCTAATTGATAGTAAAGCAGAAACTGACATTCAAAATAGAGTAACTAAAAGTTGCCGATCTAAGCGCAATCTGGCCTGCTATTTTGGGTTAGAAGGATTAGCATTAATTCTGAAAGACTGGCTAGGTTAGGCGGAGCGACATTGTCTGTTGCGTTTTTTGCGGAGGATGAGTCTTTCGGCACTCACCGTGACTTTAAACTCAGTCTCAATGCCTGACACCATAATATGCCAGTCTGCACGATCTAATCCTACTCTCGTGAGGATGGAGGGAGCAGAGTCTGCAATATTGCCTTTTTTATCGGAATGAAAATGGCGACCCGTTAGTTCCACCATTTCCAGGTAATCTTCAATACGAAAAGGTAAGCCATCGGGCATGTCATTTCTTGGGTTTCCCGCAAAGGGAAGGAGAAGTTTGGGTTGTCGATTGGATTTTGCTGCGTTTATGCGTTTTTGAATACTGGTGTGGGCGGATGACTCCGGTGTTGTAGCTATTTGAGCACGTACCGGATTTAAATCAACATATGCCATGCAAGCCGCCACAGACGCTTCATCTAATAACGCTTGGGATTTAAACCGGCCTTCCCAAAAATGACCGGTGCAGTCATCTTCCCTATTCGCTTGCCTGGCGATGAATTCATTAAGCAAACGCATAAACCAACTTATATCGTATAGCCGGGTGCGGTACACCTCGGCGACAGATTTTACTGTTTTAACTTCGGCATCAGTTATCGTTTCGCTTTCAACAGGGTTAATGTAACGCTGACAAAGCAGCATGCCCTTAAAGAGCTTATGCCAGCGTCTGATAATCTCGCGAGTCGACAAGTCATCGGCCTTTTGTTTGTTAATGCGTAACACCAGGTGGGTATGATTGCTCATTACAGCATAAGCACACACATCCACGCAGAATACATCGGCTAAAAATAGCAATCGGTCCTCAACCCATTGCCGGCGATACTCATAACTTTTGCCGGTTAATTTATCTTCACCACATAAATAAGCCCGTCTTACACAGCGGGAGGTACAATGATAAAAAGGGGTATCAGACAGGCTGATAAGGCTTTTACGGGGTCTGGGCATGGATGTAACTAATCAAAATGAGAGATAGGTTTATTGTGCCGAGGTTTGAAAATAATCCAACTGTTCTCTGGGATAGTCAGTGACTGTCCACCTGTTTAACCTGTTTACTGTCCATCCGTTTTTGTTCAGCTTGATTCGTAATAGCGAAAGCAATTCCACCATTTTGTTGTTATCTGTTGTAAACTTGCCGAAAACCGGCCATCTGGAGTTATTCATTTATGAATACCGTATCAGCCAAACTCAGTGCATTTCTTGAGCAAGTCACCGTCGCCAGAAAACAGGCTTTGCAAAAGGGTATTAAGCCTTCGCCGGCGCTTGCGCGCAGCAATATGGAAAATCTGTCGGCCATGAATGGTAAAGGTCCTGATATTCGGTATATTTCAGACGGAAGTTTTTTTGTAGAAACCGATTCTCGTACAGAAATTCCCTTTCGTATTTATTCGCCGGACCCCACAGCTAAATTGCCTGTGATTCTTCATTTTCATGGTGGCGGTCATATGTGCGGCGATCTTGATATCTACGATGCGATAAGCCGCAGAATGGCAAAGCATACCAACAGCATTGTCATTACGCTGGACTACCGCCTGGCCCCTGAGTACCCTTATCCGGCGGCTATTGAAGACTGCAAATTTCTTTTGTCGCACTATAAGTCCTTGCTAGGTAGCGTTGGATTTGAAGATAAGCTAATCCTGGCTGGTGACAGCGCCGGTGCTGCTCTTACAGCAACACTATCGGCTTCAGCGCAATCTAATTGTCACATTAGTAAGCAAATCCTGCTTTATCCTAGCCTTGATTACACCATGGAACACCCGTCAATAGATATTTATAGAAGCGGTTATTTGTTAGAAAAACAGAGTATTGCCTGGTATTTCGATAATTACCTTCAACACGGCGAAGACAGAAACAAGGTGTCGCCGCTGTTTATGCCAGTGCCAGAAAGCATGTCGGAAACGTTGATAATGGTGGCCAATTGCGACCCTTTACAGGATGAAGCGTACGCCTATGCAGAAAAGCTACGCAACGCAGGCGTACCAGTCCAATTAAACGTTTTTGCCGGAATGGTTCACGGCTTTTTACTGTTGAATACGTTGGCTGAGGAAGAAGGTAATCAGGTTTACAAACTAATGAATGAGTTTATCAACGGCTAACACGTTCATTGGCTCGCCTTGGTTATCATTCCCCTACTCGTCCTTAAGATGCGCTTTAAGGATTTCATACAACTCAGGGCGGTTATCAGCAATCTCCCGGGTACTTAACCCTTCCAATGAATGCGGGTATTTCAGCCACGCTTCTGTTTCATACAGATAATAATCAGGTATCAGTTTAGTTTGATTACGTTGTGGCTTGTAATACGGCACAGCTACACGAATTTCCTCCGGCGTGTTCAGGCGGCACAAGTCCGTTAGTTTATTAATAATGGCCTGTACAGAGCGACCACTGTCAAATACGTCATCAACTATTAGCAGCTTGTCCTGATGCTGTATATTTTTAACCAGATAATTTAAACCATGCACTCTTACTTCTTTCGCCTGGTCATCAATACCCTGATAAGAGGAAGTTCGAATCGCAATGTTGTCAGTTTCGATTCCATGAAATGCCAGGTATTCCTGTACCGCTATACCAATGGGAGCACCGCCACGCCATACAGCAATAATAAACGTCGGCTCAAATCCTGAATCATAGACCTGAGCGGCCAGTTTAAATGAGTCGTCCAGCAACCCCTGGGCATTTAAATATGTTTTGCTTTTCATTGCTTGTCCTGTAAAAGGGATTAATAAGCAGTCAGTTAAATGCTATGGTAGCCTTAACCTGGCATTGTGTCACACCGGAGATGCTCATTGGAAAAGCGTTACCTTGAAGAACAACAAATTATTGAAGAGTCTTTTCGTTTAGGCGTGCAGATTTTTGAAAGTGGTTTTCGGCCTACCTTTATTGTGGGGTTGTGGCGCGGTGGCAGCGCCGTAGGTATTTACGTGCAGGAATGCCTGCAAACGCTGGGTGTACTAACTGATCATATTGCACTGAGAACCTCTTATCCGGGCTTGCCTGAGTACCAAAATATGGTTGAGACCCCCGAGCGCATAAGAGTACACGGTACCCAGTATCTTATTGAAAATCTGAATATTGATGACGGTTTGCTGATTGTTGATGACGTGTTCAGTTCGGGTCATAACATCACCGCTGTGATTAACCGCTTAAGTACCAAACTCAAACGGAATATGCCCGAAGAAGTCAGAATCGCCACCCTTTATCAGCGCACCGGTTATAACCGCACTACCCTTAAGCCTGATTTTTGCCTGCATGAAACCTCCGACTGGCTGGTTTTTCCCTATGAATTAAAGGGCCTGAGTCACGAAGAAATCGCTGCGAATAAGCCTTATGTAGCGCCCTATTTGCGTACCTGACTGTCTGATATTACATATTGATCAGTTTATTAAGGTATTCTTTTAGCGGCGTATTGATAACACTTACATGCGGGGTGTTGTTAATCTTAAGAGCGGTAACAACAATAGACTTGAGATATTGATACTCCTCAAAAACCTCAGGAATATCGAGACGTTCTGTAAGCGTTTCAATCTGTTTGTCGCTAAGTGTATTACGGTGAATGTAACGCCGGATATAACTACGCCATTCATCAACATGGCTTATCTCCAAACGCTCAGGAAAGGTTCTGAGATCCTCAATATCCTGCTTAAAGTCATGGGGCGGTAGCGGTTAGTCGAGAAAATAGCGGTAAGTAAATAACGTTATGATTTCGTTGTTACTGGCATGCATTGACTCTACCCTTGTCGTGTTTGTTTATTGCCTGCTACGTGTTAAATGCGCATCGGTATCAACAATTTTTACCCGTGTATGTTGTGACTGTCCAAAATGGTTATTAGTGACTGTCCAAAATGGTTATGTATGTTCGACATGTGTGTGGGAAACACTTTTCAAATCTGACAACTGAAACTTTTATAAAGATTGAATGATGCCATATATGCTGCTCAGTTATGGCTTGGAAAGCGCTGAAGATGTCGATAGCTGAGAGGGAAACTTACCGGTTGGCACAAACCTCAGCCAACACTTCATACAAATAGTTTATATCAATAGGTTTACCGATATGCTTATCGAACCCCAGTTGAAGGTAATTTTTTACTTCATCAGCCATGACATCTGCGGTAAGGGCGATAACGGGGAGATGCGGAAATTGCGCTTTAATTTCTTTGCATGCCTGAACACCATCCATGACCGGCATCTGGATATCCATTAACACCGCATCGAAACTCCCCTTGCTGGTGGTAACGGCATTCACTGCCAACTGTCCATTGTCGACAATATCAAGACGCACATTGGTTGACTCCAGCATAGACTCAATGATGGTCTGATTAATCATATTGTCTTCTGCAACCAACAGGTGTTTGCCGGTTAAGTCTGGACCAGCCAGGCTAGAGGGCACTTCAGCTTGCCTGCCAAGATCGACTCGCGGTAATGGCAGTTCTACCGTCACCCGGGTACCTTGCTGTTCCTCACTTTCCACCGTAAGCCGCCCATGCATTATAGTTACCAGGCTATGGGTAATAGACATGCCAATACCGGTACCACCAAACTTACGGGTACTGGACGTATCGGCCTGAGAAAAGCGCTCAAAGATCTTACTCTGCATAACTTTACTCATGCCAATGCCGGTATCGGTAACTTCGATTACAATTTGCTCATGCTGGTTACTGGCAGTAGCCACGCCCAGCCTGACAGTGACCGATCCTGTCGCTGTAAATTTCACCGCGTTAGACACCAGGTTAACAATGATTTGTTTAACCCTTACCGAATCGCCAAGCCAACCATCCTGAAAGGAGCCCTCAACCTCCACCGCCAGATGCAGGTCTTTGCTCTGTGCCAGGGCCTGAAGATCAGACACTGCCGACTCAGTAATTTCCAGTAATGAAAATGGTTGTTCCTCAAGTTCGAGTTTATTGGCCTCAATTTTTGAGTAGTCAAGTATGTCATTTATGATGATTAACAGGTGCTTAGCCGAAAACAGTGCCTTGCTGACCCGTTCTTTGGTTTGACTGGTTAAATCCGCACGCTCCAGCACTTGCAGTGTGCCTAAAACACCATTCATGGGGGTACGGATTTCGTGGCTCATATTAGCCAGAAACTCGCTTTTAGAGCGGTTGGCACTGTCGGCATCTTCTAGGGCTATGGCCATATGTTTATTATGCAGGTTAGCGCGATACAACATGTATATGGTCATCACCACAATGATGACCAGGAAAAAGCTAACGATAGCCAGTACTATCTCCAACGAGTAAACCGACGGCTCCACATTTACCAGTTCAGCACCAGGCGGCAAAGCCTCTGCATCTATACCCCAACGGTCCAATTGTTTGGCATTAAATTGCTGACTGACCACATTATTTTGTTCCACAGCCAATTGCTCACCTTTTGCCAGGGCAATGGCGGTGTCGGCTATTTTTTCCGGTACCACGACGGCGCCACCGGCATAACGACTCACATTGTGGGAAAATATGGTAAACACGGGATGTTTTGTTTGCGTGGTTAGCCAATTATGTACGCTCTCCCAGTTTCGTTCGTGAAATTTATAATTGATATAAATTATCGGGGTGCCCGCTGGGCTATCGCGCAATGCATTAAGTGTTTGGCTGGGATTTTCAGCGGGGTTGAAGTAGCGAAAGCCAACCCCGGCAGGCACCTTGGAAACGAAGTTTTGCACCAAACCGTCATCCTGTTCGAGGCCAAGATTACCATGCACGAGTACTATTTCTTTGGTATCTGGTAGTGCGGCTAGAATCTGAGCATAAGATAAATCCGGCTCATAATCAGAACGCACTAGCGTGCCCGAACTGGGGCGCCAGTCTATGTGTAAAAAATAGCGTTCGGCCAGGGGCAGAATGGTTGGGTTGGTATCCACAAATACGCTGGTGTGGCGGCCGATTGCAACAAGTCTGGCAAAACTCGCGTTTTGCTTATCATTGATCAGATTTTGTAACTGATAATTAAAGTTATCGAGTATGGTTTGCCTGATTTCAGGGCCGAAATCTTTCACCGAATCGGCGTAATAAGCGGGTACCGTCAATACCAGGATATTTTCGGCTTCGGACACCTGGCTCATTAAACGGTACATCATTTTGACTTCAAAATCAGACTCGTTAAACGAATTAACCAGGATAACACTATACTCTTCGGCTTCTCTGGCGGGGGCACTGGCCGAAAAAAATAACAGCAAAACAAAAAGCCGCAACATCATAATACGCATTCACTTTGAGACGGTTTGAGCCTTAACCGGTGTGCAAACCAAAGGCAATATCAATTAGATTAGACAATTTTAGCTATATTGTTAATTTATTTTAACAACTGTTACTGGATACTGGATTACTCTCACGCCCTGCTCTATTGGGCTGTACTACCTGACTATTCTGATGTCATATGAAATTTCAGTTTTTTTGTGCCGGTAAAACTACGAATGTGTCTCACAAAAAGTTATAGTTTGTTAACTTTTGAGCTGGCAGTGACATGGTCCTTTCCGAATAAGCCTTATGAATACTACTAATTCCTATACCTTTTTCTTTGTCTGTTTGTGTTTATCCTTTATCCCATCGACCTTATACGCTGGCAATGATAACCCTACGCTTAGTGTTCTGCTTGATAATGAAACGTTAACGCCACTGGGAGCAGAAAGAAAAGGCAATGCTGATGGTTCGATACCAGATTGGCAAGGAGGATTAACAGAGGTGCCGCAAAATTGGCAACCCGAGAATGGTTATACCGATCCTTATGCTAACGAATCGGTTTTGTTTACCATCACTAAAGACAATTATGGTCAGTATCAGGATAAATTAACCAGTGGCCTGATTGCCCTTTTGCAGTCACCTAAAGATTTCAAAATGCCCGTTTATCCTGGTCACCGTAGCTTTGCGAACCCCTCCCATGTTTATGATGCAACAATAGCCCGGGCTGGTCAGGCTAATGTCGAAGATGCAAGTCTGAAAGGGCATCGGCAGCCGGGCATCCCCTTCCCTGTTCCCAATACTGCCGAAGAGGTAATGTTTAATCACTTAAATGGTTGGATTGGTGGTGTAGAAGCCTGTACTGATTGGTTCCCTGTTTATCCAAACGGGAGTTATTATCGTGTTGGCTGGTGTTCAACCATTATACAGGCTTCAGAAATGAACCAGGTTAAGGACAACAACGATAGCTTTTACTTTCTTGGTCGTTATGACTCTCCTTCGTCGCTAATTGGCACGGTGTATCTGGTGCATGAAACGATGGATTTATCTGAGGGTGCCCGTCGCGCGTGGATTTATAATTCTGGTCAACGACGTGTCCGCAGAGCCCCTAATCTGGCTTACGACAATGTAGCAGATGGTAGTGAGAGTATGACGACCATTGATGATGCCGGCGGCTTTAATGGTGCGCTCGACCGTTATGATTGGCGTTTAATGGGTAAGCAAGAAATATATATTCCTTATAATGCCTACAAATTGGGTGATCCGTCGCTGAAGTACGACGACATAATTGACGGCGCAAAGGTTAGAAATGACCTCATGCGTTTTGAGTTACACCGAGTATGGAAAATTGAGGCAACATTAAAAGATGGCATGTCGCATATTTACCAGCGCAGAATTTTTTATATCGATGAAGATAGCTGGAAAGTGGTACTGACCGAATCTTACGATAGCAAAGGTGAACTATGGCGAACCTCACTCCACCCGTTAATACAGTTGTATGATGTGCCTGTAATGATCCAAAGGGCCGGGATTTATCATGATTTAATCAGCGGCAGTATGTTACTCAATGGCCTGGATAACGAACGAAAACAGCCTGCCATGCAATGGCATGTAAAAGGAAGACTGTCTGATTTTCGGTCTTCTGCGCTGCGTAGGTAATTTTGATTGATAAAGGATATTGATAACTTACATCGTTGTCCATATGCAGCGCCACTCGGCGCTGTCTTACACCGTTACACAAATTCGCCTGGTGATTGATCGCCAGTCATACGCTCAGGTCTGGACACCGTTAAAGTGCTTACTACGCTATCAGAACAACTAATCAGGTCGGTTCAGTATTGATCAATATCGCCCTGATGTGTTGTGTGTATAATGCGTGGAGTTTAAGTAGCAAATCAGAATCACCTATGGCTTTACCCCTCACGTACTTGTCTCATTACCCGCAACATCTGCAGGACCAGGTAGCCCAACTGGTGGATGCCAATAAACTGGGAGAGTGGCTACGCGCTCGCTATCCCCAGGTACATAATATAAATAATGATAAAACGTTACGTGATTATGCGATGACAATTAAAAACCAGTACATGAAGAAAACACCGCCATTGAGTAAGGTCATTTACGACAGTAAAATCCATATTGTTAACCATGCGCTTGGCCTGCATTCCTACGTTTCGCGTGTACAGGGTGGCAAGCTGAAAAGTAAAAATGAACTGAGAGTGAGCGAGCTGTTTAAAAACACGCCGCAAGCGTTTTTAACTATGATTGTTGTGCATGAACTCGCCCACCTTAAGGAAAAAGACCACAATAAAGCGTTCTATCAGCTGTGTCGGCATATGTTACCCGATTACCATCAAATCGAGTTTGACGTTCGCGTGTACTTAACTGAGCTGGAAAATACCGGTTATGTTTTTGTACCACCTACTGCGTGAGATAAACCATGGATTTTGAATTTTTAACCGATGTCACTGGCGAGCCGCTGGCTAAATGCGATGTGGAAAGTGAATATTTTGGCGACTGGCTCAGTCATGATATTGGCGCAGACACTGCTGCCGTTACCCATTTACTGGCGGCGATTGAAAAACTACTGGCCAGGCAACAAATGGAATTTGCATATGCCGGCAAAATCTATCACCTGGTGATTGCCGACGATGAAGTAGAACTTTTTCTCAATAACACCCAACTCAATCACAGTGAGTTCGACCAGGATCTGGCTGAAGGCCCGGTCTCTGGGTGTGGCCTGATGGACTTTGCTAACCTGCTCGAAAACTGGCTGGCATTTATTCGCTGATACATCGCAACAGATGATAGCAACAACGAAAATAATGACCCGGCAGATGCGGTTTGTCATGGTGAATAGCACAAAAAAGCCGGTGATCAGGGATCAGCCGGCGCTTGAATGTGGTTGGAAACCATTCAAAACAAATCAGGTATAAACCCCTAAGAAACTGTCTGGCACATGCAGCGATTGTGAAAACGCGGCATGGCTCAGTTCGTCCATGGTCCAGGTTAACAGCGGCATATCGGGATAGTAGGTGTAGCCGTCGCAAAACACTTCGTTTCGATTTCCCGACGGATCAAAGTAATACACTGTTTTTACCTGAGTCACACCATGGCGGTCGTTCATTTCTACCGGAATTTCATACTTGCCAATCAGGTCGGCAGCACGAATATGATCCTGACTGTTTTCCAGTCTGAAGGAAACGTGGTGAATAAGGCCTGGATTAGGATTAACCCCAAAAGCGATATCGTGGGCCCGGCTTGAACAGCTGACAAAAAACAAAACCGTATTCCCTTCACCGTCAATCACTCTTTCGGTATAACTAAATTCAAACACTTCGGTAAACAGCTTTAAATTTTGCTCTGCGTTTGGCCCCACTATAAACACATGATCCAAACCATTTATACGAAAGCCACGACACACGTCATCAGCGGGGATCACATCAGGATTAAGTGTACCCAGTGAGTTTCCTACCTGCTCTTTGTCAGCAAATAAATGCATTTCATGACCAGTGGGTAAAATAAACTTTAAGCGGCGGCCACTTTTAGGAAAAACACCAGCAGGAACATGTTCAACCTCAATACCAAAATCGATAATTTTGTTTTCTAAATCATCCAGTGTTGCATCGTCATATACCTTAAAAGCAATATGATCCAATCCTGCCTGATCGGTTTCCCGCAATACCAGGCTGTGATGATCGTGTTCCGCCCAGGCTTTATAATAAACTAGGCCGTTATCATCGGTCATCATCTCGTGTAAGCCCATTCGGTTGCCATAATGTTGTTTGGACTCAGCCATATCCAGCACTCGCATCTGAACTTCCGCCAGCCTTAGTACGCCACGCATTGACATATTTACCACCTTTTATTTGCAACAATTTGTATGGCAACGAAGTAAATCAATCGCGAGTTGTAAAATATTATTTATCGCTGATTAATTAGAATTGCGGGGTAGACTCCCAGTTAGAAACGGTAGGTAATTGTTATCTATAACTTAAAATAACAAACCAGTACAGGATGTGCTGCTCTGTAATTGTCAACCTTGCCTACCATTGCACCGCCATACGTTAACATTGTGTAAATTTACACGGGCTTGAATTGGCTGGGAAATACCTTTTACACCTTTCCTTTATACCCTGAAAGTATGTTCCCTTGTAACAGCCCGTTTTTATCGGTATCAAAGTAAGGCTTTTCAGTGCTTATTCCGCCAAGTGGTAGCAGCAATGCCAGTCATTAACCCCGTCATAGCAAACCGACTACCCTTTACGTTTGCTTACAGAGTTTCCCTTGTAAGGATGCTCTCGGCTCTTAAAATAGTGATGATTCAGCCAGGCAAGGAAAGCAACAATGAAGTCAAAGTTATTCGCGTTGGCAATAATGGTAGGGTGGCATAGTGCGATTGTGGCTGAAGAGCTGCTGCTGAATAATTTTACCGTCGTCTCTGATCATCTTTCAGCCGCACAACACAATACGCAAATCAGAATTGTTGATGGCAGGATAACCGACGTTTCCACTGAACCGCTGCAACCAATTAACCCCGACGCCACGATAATCGATGGCAAAGGTAAATACCTTACTCCGGGTATTATGGATAGCCATGTTCATGTAGGCAGTATTCCGGGCATTGGGTTCCTGGGCACGCCTAATGCCAGTCAGCATGCCGATCTGGTTGCTGAGTATTTAACTCAATTGCCCAGAAGCCTGTTGTATTTTGGTATCACGCAGGTACTCAATTTAGGGGCTGGTGACGGCGCGGCGAGTTTTACCGCGGCGCAACATCATCCTGACTTCTATACATGCCAGCCTATACCGGTAATTGGTGGCTACCCTCACCTGTCTGCAGAATTTACTTTGCAGCAGGCAAAATTCTTTATTATTGAAGACGCTGCCAGGCTTAACTTGCCGGAGAGTGTCGACCCTTCGCAACACACGCCGGAAGCAGTGGTAGCAGCAATCGCAAAAACCGGCTCACCCTGTATTAAAATATACATAGAAGATGGTTTTGGCGCGGCTTCGGACTGGCCATTATTAAATGATGATACCCTGCAACGAATTCGTAAGGCCGCAGACAAAGCTAATCTACAGGTGTGGGCCCATGCTAATGCCATCGATATGTATCATATCGCTTTAAACCATCAGGTAGATGGCATTGCTCACGGGTTATGGAACTGGCAATGGCCATCTGATCAAGACAATCCTCCGGTTACTGCTACCCTTGACAGGCTGATTAACTCGAAGACGGCCTATATGCCCACTATTCAGGTAATGCTGTCGCTTCAGGGGATGTATGACAGCAACACCCTGAATGACACAAGGCGGCAAAAAGTCTTACCCGCAGCACTCCTGCAATGGTATTTAACACACGAGGGTCAATGGTTTAAACGTGAGATCAGTGAAGATTTTGGTGGCTTACCCGAAGCCAGAATTTTTGAGTTGAGTGGCTATGGTGTGAGTCGGGCAAAGCAGGCAACCGCTTACCTTGCCTCGAAAAACCATCCACTGCTGTTAGCTTCGGATTACCCATCAAGCCCTTCCTTTGCGGCGGCTCCGGGACTCTCTACCTTTTATGAAATGCAACAAATGGCCGCTGCCGGAATCAGCGCATCCCACATTTTTTCGGCAGCAACCATAAATGGTCCCCGGCAATTTGGCCTCGACAACCTATATGGCACCATTGAGCCGGGTAAAATCGCTAATTTGCTTATTATGCTTGAGAATCCCAGGCAAAACGTGGCTCACTGGCAAACAATCGACACAGTTATTTTGCATGGAAAGCCCATCCGGCGTGAGTCTCTGGCGGTTACCCACAAATAAGAGGTAACCAGCACAGCGTTAAAACAGTGACAACAGCCCTTCAGCACCGACCATGACGATTTCAAAGGCTATCAGAATAATAATGATCCACTCTAAAAAAGACGAGTGTTTGTGTTTTAGTTCATCTGCCAGCATATCGAACAACTCATGTATAACGTTAAGTTTGTTCGATAACAATTCTACCCTTGGGCGAATGTCCAGGTACCTGGCTGCCGTGTTATAAGCCAGTTCGTACACCGGGTATTCCCAGAAGAATTCAGGTGTATCAAGCAGGTTATAATGCAAAAAGATGTCGCTTTTAGTACTGAACAAATGTCCGCGGATACTGGCAATCTGGCGTCGTCCCAGTTTGATTGAGCCTGTTTCGGCCAGTACTTTAGGTAAATGACTGTACTCAGCAATAGTATGCTGAGCCCTGAGCTCATAATCATTCAGTTTGATTGACTGTGCGAGGGCATGACTAATGGCCAGCCGCAACAAGGGGTCATCAGACGACAACGTAATGTGGTCTTTTTGCAGTTTGACCTCACTTCCGCCCACGGTAAACCGAAAATGCTCCTGGTGCTCACCAGCCAGCAGCTCGCTTTGGATCTTAATGCGATGTATCAGTGATAAACGTTCATCTTCGTCTATCCCCCAAAATACCATGACGCCATAGTCAAACACCCAGGCTTCGCCCCCTGGCAACTCAATCAGCGAGGCATCACGATAACGGGTACCAATATCAATGGCATAGTCTGATGTGAGCTCACTCTCGGCTAGTGCGTAAACCGAAACACGGTCGTTAGAAAATTGCATAAATGCGGTAACCAGTAATTGAAAACGGGGCGATTATGCGCTTTGTCTGACAATCTACCAATGACAATCAGAGTGGAAAATATTCTTCGCGAGGATAAATAATTTTCATCAACCATATAAACTCAGCCTCACTGCCAGTACCCGGTAAAATCACCCAGCCGATTACGCTGCAGTAGTGTTTAAATATCCCCAGGCATTCCTCAATAATAGCCCTGACTGAGTTAACAGACCCGATGAAACAATCGTTTCACTGCTTTACATATCATTGAGTTTCATCAGCTGATTATGGTTAGCAATGTGGTTATAGTGCTTAAAAACGCCTGTAAAACACCCCAAAATGCGTTACGCGTAACTATTTATGGTTAGTTTATCGTCAGTAAACGCTCATCTAGCCATTGGGTACAGCCAACTCACCGACACATGACTATCTGTAATGTCTGCGTTCTGAAAGAGCAATAGCAATCTGAGTCGTTTTTTTTATTCTTAGCAAATAAGCGCGTCTAAAGGGTAATGCATGTAAGGTATTCTTAAGGAATAATGCGCCCGGAATTTGGCAGGCCGGCAGATGCAGGTATCGCAAACAAGGTAAAAAAGGAGACAACAAACTTTAGGTGAAAGAAAAATAAAGCTCCCCTATTTTAAGAGGAGCTCGTAAATCAATCAGGCATTGACGTCCACAACAATACGCCCCTGCACCTGCCCCGACAAAAACTGCGGTGCTACATCAAGAGCTTCGGCTAAGGTAACTTGTTGGGTGATAGTCGACAGGCTGGATTCAGGTAAATCTGTAATCACCCGTGCCCAGGCCTTTTCACGAACCGCCATGGGCTGTGTCACACTGTTAACCCCCATCAGTTTTACGCCACGCAGGATAAATGGCGCTACGGTAGCAGGAAAATCCATGCCCTGAGCCAGGCCACATGCAGCTACCGCACCTTCAGACTGGGTGGCGGCACAGGCATTCGCCAGGGTGTGACTGCCTACAGAGTCGACTACACCGGCCCAGCGCTCTTTCGCCAGTGGGCGGCCAGGTTCGCTAAGCGTGGCACGGTCGATGACTTCTTTGGCTCCCAGGGCTTTTAACGTATCTGCCTGTTCCAGGCGGCCAGTGGAAGCAACCACGTTATAACCAAGATTCGCCAGTATGGCGATAGCGGTTGTGCCTACACCACCATTTGCACCGGTAACCAGCACCTCTCCTTTATCGGGAGTGACGCCCTGGGACTCAAGCGCCATCACGCACAGCATAGCAGTATAGCCGGCAGTGCCCACAGCCATAGCATGCTGACTGGATAAACCGGCAGGCATCTTTTGCACAAAGTCAGCATTAATGCGGGCTTTTTGCGCTAACCCACCCCAATACTGTTCGCCCAGGCCCCAGCCATTTACCAGCACTTTATCACCGGCAGAAAATCTTTGTGAGCGACTGTCCAGCACTGTTCCTGCCAAATCAATACCCGCTACCATGGGGAATTGTCTTACTACCGGGCTTTTACCGGTAATTCCCAGCGCATCCTTGTAGTTTAATGTGCTGTACTCCACGGCTATCAGAACATCTTCATCCGGTAATGCCGACTCATCGAGTTCGTTAATTTGTGCAGTGTAGTCCTGATCGTTTTTGTTAATATAAATTGCTTTAAACATCGTGTCCTCCGGGGTTAACGCTTGATAGTTAGTTGATGGATAAAACCATCGGCAAATTTTTGCATTGGTAAGCTGGACTGCATGACCTTGGCAGTCAAAATGGCGCCTTCCCAGCCAATCCAGAAAAACTCCGCCTGCTGCAGACAGTCGGTCTCCTGATGAATTAAACCGAGCACCTTTGCCTGCTCCAGGTTATGCGCCAGCATAGACGTCCAGTTTTTTAAACACTGAGCCAGCGGTTGCTTGAATGACTCCGCCAGAATGGGCATTTCCTGCCCAAAATTGCCAATCAGACAACCGCGGCTAAAGCGGTATTTCTCCATGCCATCGATAGCTTCCTGAATAAAGGTCGCCACGCCGGTAAGTGGCTGTGATGGATGAGAAGCCAGACATCGCCTTAGCTTGGCGCAAAAATACTGGTCGTAACGCTCAATGACCTGTAAACCAAAATCATCTTTGTTTTTAAAGTAGTGATAAAACGAGCCCTTAGGGACACCTACACGCTTTAGGATCATGTCGATACCAACGGTGTTAAACCCCCGCTCAGTGAGTATTGCCATGCCAGCAAGGAGTAAGGCTTCTTTGGTGTCGTCGAAGTTTCTGGCTGACTTAGGGGGTCTGCCCCGTCGATTTTGTTGCATTAGATCATTCATTTTAGACCGTTCGTCTATTAATTATAGACCGGTCGTCTACAAATAAAAGGTAAAAACACAAAAAATTATTTATCTTACTGTTAAATAAGAAATTATTCTTTTAATAAGAAGGCATTGTAACGCTTTAGAGTTTGTCTGGATTGCAGAGTAAGAAGAGGATTCTTTAATGCAATGATTCGCCTGTTCAGGAGCATAGTATTGGCTGATTTTGCAAAGGGTTGCTGAGCATAAAGCCTCAACAATTTGCCATTGGTCAGCGCTTTATCAAGTCCTTGTTTAATACGCTGCGCTAACTTTTTGTTTTGTTTGTTTACAAAAAAGTACGAGGGTGATGGATAGTAAAATGCGATAGAAGGTGCTACAGCCAGCTGATTAGATGACAGGTTAGACAGTTCATTCTCTACTTCTATTACTGAGCGGGGAAAAAAATCGGCCATTTTAGACTCGATTAATTTAAACATCATAGTGGTTGGTACTTCTTCAACACGGTAACCATTAAAGCGCATTATCTCGCTATCAGGCCAGCCCATCCCCTGCACAGACAAATCTTGTTTGAGTGCCTTAGGAGATTTGTTTACAAAGAGTGCGCGGTTATCCGGGTGTATCAGAAATACCCGGTAGCCAAACAATCCACGCGCAACCGGAAAATAAACAGCTAAATATTCGCGTTCGCGTTTTTCGGTAGTAACGGCCCAGGTAACGTCCGTTGAGCCTACTTTTATCTGTCGTAATAACCGGTTCTGGTTGGCATTCAACGGATCAGGTATGACTCTGATTGCCGAATCTCGGTCACTGGTAGTTTCCAGTGCAAGTTTTAACACTTCAACATAGTAGGCGTAGGTTTGATTGTCTTTAGTGACTTGTGCGGGGATCCGCAGTGTTTCTGGCTTGGCTTGCTGTTCATTTGCCGATACTGCAGCTAAATACCCTCCCATCACCAATGCAAGCAATGAACGAATATAGGAGCCGATAAACCGCTTTAAATTTAACACCCGAAGCCGACTGAGAATATGACTTTTTATCATTCTAGTTTGGCTTCTGCGAAAAAGACAGTTTGAGTAAGACTATCCGGGCTGGAAAGTTACCCGGAGCATCAGGGCTGGTGGCACTAGCACCAGCCCCATAGGATAATATTAAAAGTACTGGCTATTAATAGACTGATGAATTTTCACTACACCAAGCTGAATATCATCAATGACTTCATGGAGTCTGTCCTGGGTCAGTTCATGAGTATCGAGTTTTTGTAATTCCTCTGATAACGCTTCGACCTGCTGTGAAATACTTTGTGAATTCGGCAGCTCCAGCAGGCACTTGCCAATTTGCATCAGGCCGTGCTGCAGAGAACGCGGGAATTGTTTATTGTTAATTAAAAATTCCAGCACGTCAGCACGGTTTATTCTGATCCGCATTTCCTGACGGTACATCTGATACGCAGTCAGCGACTTTAGCACTCCCATCCACTGGATATTCTCAAACGCTGACTGCTCTGGCGATAAATCAGGTAACAAAGATGCCGAACGTACATCGATAATGCGCGAAGTCATATCGGTGCGCTCAAGGTGCCTGCCCAGGCGTAAAAATGCGTAGCCTTCACCGCGTAGCATAGTGCCGCCTAGTAGCCCGGTAATCGTTTGATTCGCAACAATGATACGGTGCAGGCAATTAAAGCGGTGACGACGGGTCAAAACGCTTTGGCCATCAGCTTTAGCAGCAATATACAGGTTGTTGATTTGCTCCCAGGCCTCCGAGGGGATAATTTCACGAATAATGCGTGCATTTTCCCGTACGGCCGCCAGACAATTAATAATTGAACCCGGATTGTTTGTGTCGGTCACCATAAACTTAATGACACTTTTCTCGTCGGCTTCTTTGTACAGATCGTAGAACACATCCCGAAACGACAACATGTCGATAATCGGTTCCCAGCCAAGGGTGACATTGCGTGGTAAATCGAGTAAGAGGTGAGTGTTTACCTGAATCAAACGGGCGGTGTTTTCCGCGCGCTCCAGATACCGTTCCATCCAGTAAATATGATTAGCTACCCTAGATAACATCGTTAGTCGGCCTCCATGTCTACAATCCAGGTATCTTTACTACCACCACCCTGCGACGAATTGACCACTGTGGAGCCTTTGCGCATGGCTACCCGGGTTAGTCCACCGGTAGTTACACTTATATCATTGCCGCTTAGAATAAACGGCCGAAGGTCCAGGTGTCGGGGCTCTGCTTTAGTACCGATAATTGTCGGAGCAGTCGATAACAATAGCATGGGCTGAGCCACATAGTTACGGGGATCACGGCGGATCAGGCGGACAAATTTCTCACGCTCGGCTTTAGTGGCATGAGGGCCAATCAGCATGCCATAGCCCCCCGACTCATTCGCCGGCTTAACTACCATCTTGTCGATATTTTCTATAACGTAGTCCCGCTCTTCCTTATTCACACACTTATAGGTGGGCACATTCGGTAACAATGGCTCTTCATCAAGGTAGAACTTAATGATCTCAGGGACGTAGGCATATACGACTTTATCGTCGGCAACACCGGCGCCCGGAGCATTGGCCAGACCAACGTTTCCGGCTTTCCAGGCTCGCATCAAACCGGGTACTCCGAGCATGGAGTCTTCCCGAAAGGCTTCCGGGTCGAGGAAGGCGTCATCAATCCGGCGGTAAATAACATCCACCCGCGACAGGCCATCCACGGTGCGCATATACACAATATCATCGTCATCAACCACTAAATCACTGCCCACTACCAGTTCTGCACCCATTTGCTGGGCCAGATAAGCGTGTTCAAAATAGGCCGAGTTATAAATACCCGGCGTAAGTACCACCACCTCTGGTTGGTCTATATCGCGCGGCGATAACTGACTGAGCATGTCGTATAACTGAGACGGGTAATCATCAACGGGCAGAATGTTATATTTTTCAAACATGTCCGGGAATACGCGTTTCATCACGTGGCGATTCTCCAGCATGTAAGAAACGCCTGAAGGTACCCGCAAGTTATCTTCCAGCACGTATACGGTGCCGTGCTGGTCGCGTACCAAATCTGATCCACAGATATGCGCCCATACCCCATGTTTGGGTTTGATGCCCATACATTCAGGCAGAAAGTTCTTGGAAGCTTCCAGCAGGCTTTTAGGCACTATGCCAGCCTCAAGAATACGCTGCTCGTTATACAAATCGTCAATAAACATGTTGAGCGCTTTAACACGCTGTTTAAGTCCTTTTTCAACCTGCAGCCATTCTTTCTTGTCGATAATGCGGGGAATTATATCGAACGGCCAGGCTCTGTCGATTGACCCTTCTTCTTCGGTATACACCGTAAAGGTAATACCCATTACATGGATAGCGGTGTTAGCGGCGGTTTTATATTCTTCTAATTCCTGGTCTGTAAGGTTGCGCAGGTATTTACAAATTTCTTCTGCAGCAGGACGCGGTTTATTTGCAACGCGAATGAGTTCATCGTAAAACTCCCCTGCCCGATAATTTCCCCATCTTATTGCCATCTACAATCCTTAGAGCTTATTTTCGGTATACTAAATACCATCTAAGCGACTTTTGACTGAAATTGCAATGAAAATAATGACAAATTGATGACAAATTGATCTGGAAAAACACACCGATTCCATCCATTCTATCCTTATTAATTTGTAAGTGTTTTCAGAGAGTTTCCTTTGACCTATTGTTTAGCCGTAAAAGTAAATCGCGGATTAGTTTTTGCTTCAGATTCCCGCACTAATGCCGGTGTGGATTACGTCGCTACGTACAGCAAGATGCGGCGTTATTGCTGGCCCGGTGAGCGCGTTTGTGTGTTAATGACTTCTGGTAGCCTGGCCACTTCTCAGGCAGTGATGAATGCCATTAATCGCGATCTTAACGATCCGGATGCTGAATTCAGCCTGCGTCATGGCAAGCAACTTTATGAAGTAGCGCAATACATCGGTAAGCTGAGTCAGGCAGAGCAAACGCTGCATGAAAAAGCAATGGAGAAATCCAATGCCAGTGCGGAGTCTAACTTTATTCTTGGCGGCCAGATAGCCGGTCAGGCGGCAGAGATTTTTCACATCTATCCGCAAGGAAATTTCATCAGCGCGTCGGAAGATACGCCCTACCTGCAAATTGGTGAAACCAAATACGGTAAGCCGATACTGGATCGTATTATTGCTAAAAGTACCACACTCGAAGATGCTGCTCGCTGCGCCATGGTGTCACTGGATTCGACTATTCGTAGTAATATCTCGGTAGGACCGCCCATTGAACTGGCAATGTATCAGGATGACTCGCTCGATGAGCCTTTTCATCACACCTACACCTTAAACAGCCCAATGTACAAGTCCATGAAAAAACAGTGGACAGACGGCCTGCACCGCGCGTTTGAACAGTTGCCCCGGTTTGACTGGGAAAAGGTTAAAGCGGACGAACCAACAGATGAATGAAGTGCAACTTTTCGCGGGTCTTGGCGTTGATAACAAACGGATAAGCATCGTCCAGACCCATACTGTTGTTTAATGAGTTAAGCAGGTTGGTAAGTTGATCCCAGTCGTCAATTAAGGTATCAAAACTTTCTTCATTGTAACTGGCAGTATGCGGGTGATCGGCGTTTAGCGGGTTGGAGAGCAAGCGGTTTTCTAAACTGGTTTCGTATTCGTTGGCGGTTTCCAGCGTATCGACCATATGCAGGTAATGCGCCCAGGTTTCGGCCCAGTCTTCCCAGGGATGCATACTGGCATAGGCACTGATACAGTGTTGCTGCCAGTCAGCAGTTGGCCCGTTTGCATAGTAGTTTTCCAGACTTTGCTGATAGTCCTTGCGTTCGTCACCAAATAACGCCCTGAAGGCCTCAATATACTGACTGCCTTTAATCAGCACATCCCAGTAATAGTGGCCTGACTCATGGCGGAAATGGCCAATCAATGTACGATAACGTTCGTTCATTAACTCACGCATGGCGAGGCGCTTGGTCTCTTCGGCTTCTTTCAGGTTGACGGTGATCACACCATTACTATGGCCGGTTAATACCGTGTTTTGTACGGTGAGTTCACGGTCGTATAACGCCTGCTCCACCTGATCTTCAAGAAAACGAAACGATAAACCGCGCGGATTATGCCGTTTGCCTATAACCGGCAATTCAAGCTTATACAGGGTGTAAAGCAGATGCCGCTTGGCCTGCTCCATACGAAACCAGAGCTTGAGGTTGTCTGGTTTGGACAAATCGGGAATGGTGTCGGTGAGTTGGCAGGACGGACACAATTTTTGGTCACTTGTAACCGGTACCAGCCAGTTGCAGATATTTTGCTTTGCATAATTGCTGCACTGGCGATAAGCCAGGCCGTTGTGGCCAGCTATCCAATTGCCCTGGGCATCAATGTCGCAGGAAGATAGCACCTGGGCATCCGATAAAAAACCCACCGGACGCTGGCAGGACAAGCACTGGCTATTGGCGAAATATAAGGTGTTACCACACTGACAAGTATATGTTTTCAAATCTTTTGCTTCTGTTCGGGCAAACTGCAGTTAGCTTACTAAGACTATAGTAGCAAAGGATATCACAGCAAAGTAATGACAGTTTCACTACATAACGATTATTTTGCTGTGGTGTGACGTAAACGGGCACTACTGCAGCGTTTTGAGCAGTATTTCACTTCCGGCCAGTTTTTCTCCCACTTTTTACGCCACACAAACGGACGCTGGCAAACCGGGCAAATTTTACGGGGTAAATCCGCTTTACGCATCGTCGATGGCCGAAAGTAACTGCTCTGCCTGTGCCTGCATAGCATCAATTGTTTCCGTAGACATCCGGTCGAGGCTTTTATAAATCAACCCCATACGGTGATTTTTACTCAGTTTATCGCGGTGCTTAATCAAAAAATCCCAATACAAGTAATTAAACGGACAGGCGTTTTTACCGGTTTTTTTAGACACCGCATAGCCGCAATTCTTGCAATAATCCGACATCCGGTTTATGTACTGACCACTCGCCACATAAGGCTTACTGGCCAGATTACCGCCGTCGGCAAACAGGATCATGCCACTTACATTGGGCATTTCCACCCACTCGAAAGCATCGGCATAGACCAACAGGTACCATTCATTAACCTCCGCTACCGATAAACCGGCCAGCAAACTGAAATTCCCTATTACCATCAAGCGTTGTATGTGGTGTGCGTAAGCATGGCGCTTGGTATCGCCAATACACTGGCGCATGCAGTTCATATTGGTATGCCCGCTCCAGTAAAAGTCCGGCAATTTGCGCTGATGATTAAAATAATTCTCCTGCTTGAGGCCCGGCATGCAGTGCCAGTAAAAACCCCTGACGTATTCGCGCCAGCCCAGGATCTGACGGATAAAGCCTTCTACTGCATTGAGTGGCGCAGTACCATCAAAATAGGCCTGTTCTGCCGCTTTCATCACTTCCATGGGCAGCAACAACCCGCAATTAAGGTAGTACGATAAGTGGGAATGAAACAGCCACACGTTGCCTTCGCGCATGGCATCCTGATAATCGCCAAACTGATTAAAGCGCTGGTCTATAAACTGATCCAGTACCTTTAATGCTTCGTCGCGGGTCACGGCATAGTTGAAATCTTTGGCCTCCCCCATATGGTTTTCAAATTCTGCCTCTACCAGTTCAATTACTTCGCTGGTAATGTCGTCCGGTGAGACGGTATAAGGCTTAGGAGGAGAGACATCCGCCGGCAATGACTTACGGTTATCCTGATCATAGTTCCACTTACCGCCAATAGGTTTGTCTCCTTCCATCAGCAGCCCGGTTAACTTGCGCATTTCGCGGTAAAAATACTCCATGCGCCACTGCTTACGCCCGTCAGCCCACTCGCTGAATTGTTCAAGGGTGGCAATAAAGCGATCGTCATCGCAAATCTCTACCGGGATCCCCAACTGATTTTGCCATTGTTGCATGCTCTTTAGCACCCGGTATTCACCAGGAAAGGTCACAATAACTCTATCAAAACTATGCTGGCTGCAAGCGTGTTTAACTTCATTGAGCAGCGAGCCCTGATTGCTCTCATCGTTGTAACGCCGGTAAATGACGTCGTAACCGTCTTCGCTTAACGCTTTAGCAAAGTGACGCATGGCCGAAAATAACAACACGATCTTTTTCTTGTGATGCTTTACATAGGTGGCTTCTTCACGCACTTCGGCAAGGAGGATCTTGTCCTGTGATTTATTACAACCTTTGAGGCTCGACAACTTGCGGGAAAGCTGGTCGCCCAGCACTAAACGTAATACCCCGGCCATTAGTCCCCCTTGGTATCCGCGTACGCGTCCAGCGCGCGCTGGCGTGATTGCTTGAGGTCAGCTATGGGCTTGGGATAGGTGCTACCCAGTTCCACACCGGCTTTTTTCAATACATCGTTGGGCGCCTCCCAGGGTTTATGCAGGTATTTGTCTGGCATGTTGGCCAGCTCAGGACAGTAGGTTTTTACATAACTGCCCTGCTTATCGAATTTTTCCCCCTGAAGTACCGGGTTAAAAATACGGAAATATGGCGCGGCATCAGCGCCTGAGCCTGCAACCCACTGCCAGCTAGCCGAATTGCTCGCCCGGTCGGCATCTACCAGGCAGTCCCAGAACCAGCGTTCCCCTTTGCGCCAGTCAATCAACAGGTTTTTAACCAGGAACGAACCGACAATCATTCTTACCCGGTTGTGCATGTAGCCGGTTTGCCACAGCTCGCGCATACCAGCGTCGACAATGGGGATGCCGGTTTTCCCTTTGGTCCAGGCGATGAATTTTTCGTCCTGATTAAGCCACTTAAATTTGTCAAACTGGCTATTGAAATTCTTATCAGTAATGGTGGGAAAGTGAAACAGCAGATAATAACTGAATTCACGCCAGCCCAGCTCACTTAAAAAGCAGTCGAGGTCACTGCTACCCTGATCATCAAAGGCGTTTAGCAGTGCATACCACACCTGATTAGGTGATATTTCACCAAAGTGGAGGTGGGGTGATAAGCGGGACGTGCCTCGCACCGACGGGATGTTGCGCTGATCCTGATAGCCTTTTGCCGCGTGTTTAATAAATTCGCTGAGTTTGTCTGCCGCGCCCTCCTCGCCCGGTTTCCAGTGTTTGGCAAATTCGCTGTCCCAGTTAATGTCTGGCAACAGTCCCGCATCTTCAATGCTATGCCCCTGATGCGACACGTCAGCATAAGTAATTCGTTCGGGCGCAGACGAAGGATAACGGGGCGCAGAAGCCTGCAAACAGCCTTTACGATAATAAGGCGTAAACACCCGGTATACGCCGCCGTCCTGCTTACGGATGCTCATTGGCTCCCATAGCAGAGAGCCGTTAAAGCTGCTCACCAGGCAATCACGTTCGCGCAGGGTTTGCTTTATTTGTTTATCTCTGTCGATAACCGCTGGCTCGTAGCAGCGATTCCAGAATACTGCCTGAGCACTGAATTTCTCTACTAGTTCGCTGAGGATCTTCTGCGGCTCTCCGGTAAAGCACTGCAGATGGCCATTCAGACGTTTATTCAGTGACACTAAAGAATGATGAAGCCACCAGTTGGAGGCACCGCCGGGCTGGCCTGCCTCATCGAGTTCTGTGTCGAAGATATATACCGGTACCACTGTGCCGTGCTCAACGGCGGCAAGCAGTGCCGGGTTATCGATTACGCGTAAATCCTGCCGGAACCATACAATACATACGGGCTGACTCACTATGTTGTTCCTTTTTTAATCGTTGTTTTTGATGTGCCCTGCTTTGTACGTAAAGCACCTGAAAACGATCGCAATCATTGCCGTGGATGGTGGTCTTATTTAGCCATTAAAACCAGCGGACTGTTTATTTTAATTTTTCTCATCTATGCTTAAATCCATATCGATAAGGACATCGTAAAGACTGCTATGAATATGACTTCTTCCAAAACGGGCCTGTACTGGTTCCGACATGATTTGCGCCTCGACGATCAGCCAGTCCTTACTGAGCTGGCCTCACGTTGCCAAAAGTTACTGCTGGTGTATTGCATCGATGAGCATTGGTTTACCACCAATCAGTATGGTTATTGCGCCATAGGTCATCACCGTCAACAGTTTCTTTACGAATCACTTGCTGCGCTGAATCAGCAATTAAATAACTATCAGCAAACGCTGCTGGTTGTTACCGGTGAGCCAGTAGATGAGATTGTTCAGCTCATAAAAGCTTATGGCGTCGATATCCTCGGGGTGGGTGAATATCCGGGGCTCAATGAACGGGAGCAGCTTAAGCAACTCACCACAAAGTATCCCGGCGTGCATGTGATCACTGGCAGTAATAACAGCCTGTTTAGCCCGACAGATCTGCCGTTTGAAATAAGCGCAATGCCTGATAAATTCAGCCCGTTTCGTAAGACAGTTGAAAAAGCCATTGCACCGCAACGCCCTTTTGAGCCCGTTGCGGTGATCCCACCACCACCTATTGCGCTACAAACCGACTGGCCATCACTACCACTACAACGGGGCAACTCTTCATCCTTTAACGGCGGAGAGCATGCCGCGCAAAAACAGCTTAAGTATTACTTTTTCGACAAACACCTTATTAGCCAGTACAAAGAAACACGCAACGGCCTCGACGGCTGGGATTATTCGAGTAAATTTTCTGCATGGCTTGCCAACGGCTGTATTTCTCCGCGCCGCATTTATGCAGAGTTAAAACGGTTTGAAGCAGAGCATGGTGCAAACGATTCAACATGCTGGCTTTATTTTGAATTATTGTGGCGGGAGTTTTTCTGGTGGTTACAAATCAAACATGGCGCGAAGTGGTTTGACGCGGGAGGCATCCAGCAGCAGGCTCCTGCAATCAGGCAGCCTTCCGCGTCTTTGCTCGACTGGCAACAAGGTACTACTGACAATGCGCACATTAATGCCTGTATGCGTCAGTTGAATGCAACCGGCTATATGTCGAACCGGGCCAGACAGTGGGCGGCAAGTTATCTGGTTAACGAACTGAATGAACACTGGCGCTATGGAGCAGCGTACTTCGAACAACAACTGATTGATTACGATGTAGGCGCTAACTGGGGAAACTGGCAGTATCTGGCCGGTGTAGGCAGCGATCCCCGCGGACTGCGTCATTTCAATATTGAGAAACAAGCGCAGATGTACGATCCCAACGGTAAGTTTACCAACCTCTGGTCATGAACCGGTTGTACCGGTCAAAGTCCTTTGTGGTTAACGGTTGTGATCCTTTAGCCACTCGTTTAACAATTTTACCTGACCACAGCGGTAAGCCGCGTACATTAAACGTATTGAATTTGACAACACTTCGCTGTCATTCCAGCCGGTCTTTTGCTGAATTTCTTCATAACAGCTTAATGCTTCGGGCGTCACATAGCCCCTGACCTGGCGCTTACCGGCTTCACGCTGGCGCTCACGAAAGCGTTTTTGTTTATCAGCATTAGCACGTGGATTTTTCTTAGATTCTGTCATGATACCCTGTATTTAATCGTAAATTGTGTAGTGCAACCCCAACCTCTTAGTTTCCTGAATTCAACGTGGTTACTAAGGTTATGCATTACTTCGGGCATTTTAGCCTAAAATTAGAGTATATCCTTGCCTGACGGCAAAAAAATTACTGTTCAGAGTTGTTTAGCGTACAAGTGTTCGCTAAATTACGCTCGTTAAAAATAATCGATGGGAATACAATGACAACGAAACAATCCAGTTTTAACAAAGAAGACCTGTTAGCCTGTAGTCGCGGCGAAATGTTCGGCCCGGGTAACAGCCAGCTTCCGGCTCCTAATATGCTTATGATGGACCGTGTGAGTCTGATCTCTGAAGAAGGCGGAGAGTTTGGTAAAGGCCAGATTATTGCTGAATTAGATATCACTCCCGATTTATGGTTCTTTGATTGCCACTTCCCTGGCGATCCGGTAATGCCTGGTTGTTTAGGTCTGGATGCCATGTGGCAACTGGTAGGGTTTTTCCTGGGCTGGAGTGGTGGTCCGGGCAAAGGTCGTGCATTAGGGGTTGGTGAAGTGAAATTTACCGGTCAGATCCTGCCTACAGCGAAAAAAGTGACTTATAAAATTCAAATGAAGCGTGTGGTTAAGCGCCGTTTATTTATGGGCCTTGCTGACGGTATTGTTGAAGTTGACGGCCGTGAAATATATTCAGCGAAAGACCTGAAAGTGGGTCTGTTCCAGGATACCAGCGCTTTCTAACATGAGCTGGTGTGTTTAACTGATAGCCTTATTACTATTGGTTGTGCCAAGAAAAAAGCCCCTTTTACGGGGCTTTGACTCAAGAGATGTTAACGAACCACCACACCTAACTGGCGGTCTTCCATGGCCTCTCTGTACCCGCCTAACCATTCTGAGCGAGTATCGCTCGTTTGAAAGGGACATATTTCCTTAGAGCGACCGCTGATTCCTGCCTGATAGCCTTTAGCGTGAGCGCGAGTCAGTTTATCTCTTTTTTGTCTTTTCATTGAATAGCCTCTTTTGTTGGGTTAACAGTGAACAGAATAGGCCAGCAACTCAATACATATTCAGTGGTAGTGTGGCGTTTTCTGAGCACTATTTATTAGATAGTGCAAGGCTTGTTTTGGTTCAAGAGAGATTCGTTTTTTTTACGCTTGACAAATTATAACGATCTGAAATTTCTACTCATTTTATATTACAATTTTTTTTCATAATTGTTTCAGCATTTAAAAGTAATTGGTCTAAAAAGCATTGCAAGTTGGTACAGGTGGTATTATGACCTCCTGTAAAATGCAATTTGTGCTTATATAGCTGTTACTTAGCGCTTAATTTGACGACTATTCAGGCTGTTAATCAGCGATACCAGCACAAAGCTCAGCAACATCAGCAGATACCACGAACTCAGCTTGGCTAACGGCACCATTTGCCATTGCTCATGCTGATTAGGGTATATCCAGATATTCGCAAATGTTGCGATATTTTCTGCTAACCAAATGAAGAATGCCACCAGAAACCAGCCCAGCAGCAATGGCATATAGCGGTGCGTTTTAATGATCCGAAAATAAATACGAGTGCGGTAAAACATAGCCACGGTAACAGCCAGCAGCAGCCAGCGACAATCCGGGATAAAGTGATGCGAAAAAAAATTAATGTAGATCAGGCAAACTAAAACCACGGTAAATTTTTTGGCTGGATAATGGCTATATTCAAACTCAAATATCCGCCAAACGAGGGCAATATAGCTCCCCACTGCACTGTACATAAAGCCGGTAAACAAAGGGACATTGCCAATACCAAAGACATAAGCTTCAGGGTACACCCAGGACCCTATGGCATCTGAGGTTTTAAACACTTCCATTACGGTTGCCACCAGGTGAAATACCACGATAACCAGTGATTCACGCAACGTTTCCAGTTTAAAGGCGAGTAAAAGCACCTGAAAGGCGACAGCAGACAGAAAAATAAAATCATAGCGATGTAAACCATCAAGCGGATACCAGAGATTCGTGCCTATCATTAGCGCCAGTAAAAAGCCGCCGAATAGACAGGCATTGGCTTGTTTAAGCCCAAAAATCCACAGTTCCCTGATAAATTGCTTCATAGTTGTTGGTTTTATTATTAGTGTTGGTCAGTAACAAAACACCCGGCTAGTTGCCGGGCGTTTGCATTGTTACAGACTCAACTGTCGCTTATTTTTTAACGCGGCGGCGGAACACAGCCAGCAACGATAATAAGGCGATGCCATACCAGCTTGCTGAGGCGCCCTGGCGCTCATAAGGTTCTTCTTCAACACTGTCGCACTGTTCAATACTACCGGTGCTGTTTGGCGTTAGCTTAACGGCTACAACACGGTCTGTCTCAATGGTGTTGCCGGCATCCGTTAATACTTCTTCACCAGTAATATAACGCTGCGTTGATATGTAACGGGCATTGGCAATTATTTCGTTGTTATCGTTAATATCTGAAGCGCTTACTAATGTATATTGCTCTCGCTCTTCACAGGTTAGCAGGGTATTAAGATCGACAAATTCACCGACATTAATATCGTACATAAAGGCACGCAGCTGACGGTTAGTCTGTACATCTGACTCGTATTCACCCTCACCTACTATAATGCCGTTATTATTGATAGCACGCGGAGTCACTGCAGCAGTCTGGAAAAAGCCCTGAGGATATTCCGCCTCACCACTGTCGATGTTATAGACAAACATCTGGTTACGAGCCACGCCATTGTTTTCACGCAGCACCGTTCCTACGACCCAGTTATCGTCGTTAATATCCACCGCTGTGCTACTGAGGTTCTCCTCCCGAGGCAGCAGTTCCGTGGTCTCACCGTTGGCAAAGGTAGCAGCCACAATATTGGCGTAATAGGCCGCACTGCCTCCTGGAAGCGTGTAAATAATACGCTCATCGGTATGCGAGGTTCCTACCGCTATACCATTGTTATTGATTCCCCTTGCTCTGCTGGTGTATCCGGTAGAATCTTCATCTTCGGCCGGTTCAAAGACCATACCGTACTGGGTGGAAGACAACACGTTGCCCTGGGCATCAAGTTGCCAGGTTACCGCGCGGCGGTAACTGCCAGACGTTATGCTGCGACCAAGGTTATAAATACACAATTCAACCGGGGTCTCACCACGGGTTTCATCGTCCAGACATTCATCTATGTCGGTTTGGTAATCTTCGGTGAGTGAAACACTGCCCCAGCCCGCCACTTGCAAGGATTCGTTAATCGCAAATGCCTCACTGAATCCATTAACACCGGTATCGGTTGGCATGGTTGGCAGTAGTGCGGTGGTTGAGCCGTTGGCTTCAACAAAAGCCTGAGTCAGCGTATCGTTTACAATGTAAGTATATTCCTCACCTTCTTCATCGGTGTAATCCACTTTGAAAAACGGCGTACTGCCAGCGCCCACAAAGAAGTCACCGCCTACCGAGTCATTTACCTGGCTGTAAGCACTACGAGTGTAGTCTTCGAAGGTTTCATCAATAACGTCAAACCCCGGGATTAAATCGGCAGTCACCGTATCGCCCTGATAACTGCGATAGGTCGCTAATGACTGAATGAGAATATTGATACCGCTGCTGCCACTACGACCGTTAACAATATACGCATACAACGCCTGGTAGTCGGCATTGCTGAATACGCCCTGCTCAACCGCTTCAGGATCTTCAAAACGGACGGTAAAGTTTTCGTTTTCAAAGTCCAGAATCGACAAATCTATAGGCGGGTTATATTCCGATTCACTTACCACCACCATGGTGCCTGAGTTATCAATGGACTGGGCAAAGTTAAAGAATGATTTGTCCTGCACCGGGGCCAGGGTTAAATCATAGGTTGCTGCAGTCGCTAATGGCGATACCGCAACGGCAGTAACTGCGGAGGTTGCAAGGATTACTGCAGATGCAAGCTGTTTTAGTTTCATTCAAAATCCTGTTTACTGCTGTCAATCTTCCAGCATACTTTCTAGTTCGTCCCAGCGCGCATAGGCCTGGGATAATTGTTCTTCACTCTCAGCAAGCGCATTGAGTACGGCGCTGGTCTGTTCACTGTCCTGTTTAAAAAATTCAGGATCGTTGACCAGTGTCTGTTGTTCTTCGAGCTGTTTTTCCAGCTTCTCAATTAGCGCAGGTAAGTTATCGAGTTCGCGTTGATCTTTATATGATAACTTTTTCGCCTTACGCGGAGAAGCCTTTGCTGTCGGACTGACTTTTTCTGATTTAGTTTCATTTTTTACCGATTTTGCGGCAGAAGAAATATAAATGGATTTCCCTTGCCCGGCATACCAGCTTTCAATGTCAGAATAGCCACCAACAAATTCCTCTACTTTGCCGTTTTCAGTAAACAGCAAACTGCAATTTACAACATTATCAACAAATTCGCGATCGTGGCTGACTAAAATCACCGTTCCTGTATAGTTAATCAACAATGTCTCGAGCATTTCGAGCGTATCCACGTCCAAATCATTGGTTGGTTCGTCGAGAATTAGCACATTACTGGGTTTTAGCATTAACCGCGCTATCATCAGGCGATTTTTTTCTCCTCCGGATAACGATTTCACCGGCGCGTTAACCCGCTCAGGGGTAAACAGGTAATCCTGCAAATAGCTGATGACATGGCGAGGATGGCCGTTGACCATCAAATCCCGTTTACCATCGGCTACCACGTCGATCACCGATTTTTCCAAATCCAAACCCAGCCGGTGCTGGTCAAAGTACGCCACTTCCAGGTTGGCACCCTGGCGACTGCTACCGGAAACCGGCGAAAGCTCACCTAACAGCAACTTGATTAAGGTACTTTTACCACAGCCATTAGGTCCAATCAGGGCTATTTTATCGCCTCGCAAAACGGTTAAATCCAGGTCTTGTACAATAGTCATGCCGGCAATGGCATAGCTTAAGGCCTGGGTTTCAAACACTAACTTGCCAGACCGGGCGGCGGTATGCTGCGCCATCGCAGCATTGCCAGTCAGTTGGCGGCGTGCAGCGCGTTCTTCGCGGAGCTTTTTCAGCGCCCGTACGCGCCCTTCATTACGAGTACGACGGGCTTTAATGCCCTGACGGATCCACACTTCTTCCTGAGCCAGCTTTTTGTCAAACTCTGCTTGCTGGCTGGCTTCCACTTCAAGGTCGTGCTCTTTTTTATCAAGGTACGTCTGATAATTGCCCGGGTAGCTGGTGAGCTGGCCACGGTCTAAATCCACAATACGGGTCGCCATGGCTCTTATAAACGCCCTATCGTGGCTAATAAATATAATGGCGCCCTGATACTGCTGCAGGCTTTGTTCCAGCCAGCGGATCATTTGTACATCCAGGTGGTTGGTAGGCTCATCGAGCAACAGGATATCCGGTGAGCGCACCAGCGAGCGTGCCAGCGCGGCCTTGCGCCGCCAGCCACCCGACAGCGATGCCAGCGAGGCATTACCATCCAGTTGTAGCATGGTCAGCGTCTGCTCAATTTTTTGTTCAAACTGCCAGGCATTCTGAATTTCAAGCTGCTCCTGTAGCGACTGCAACTTGTTGAGGTTTTTTTCGCTGGGATCGTCTGTGACCAGCTGAATTTGCTTAAAATAGCCTTTCAGAATATCGCCCACTTCAGCGAGCCCCTCGGCCACGTAATCAAATAAGGCGATATCCGTGGTTTGCGGCGGATCCTGCTCAAGCCGAGCAATAATGGTATCACGCTCCACAACACGCTGGCCGTCATCGGGGATGACATCGCCACTGATCACTTTCATCAGGGTCGATTTACCGCTGCCGTTACGGCCAACAATACAAACCCGCTCGCCCGGTTGAACTACCAGTTCAACACCGTCGAGTAACGGCGGCGTACCAAATAGCACCGAAATATTTTTAAGTTGTAATACACTCACTTCAGAAACAGCTCCAGTTCATCGAGCGTAAACGGCCAGCCCAGTTCGGCGCCGTTATCCTCACGCTTTAATACCGGTATACGCACTGCGTACAAATGATAATGCTCGGTATTATCACGGATATTTTGTTTGGTAATTTGCAGTTGCTCGTATAACGATGATTGCCTGAGCAGCGCATCCGCATCGTCACATAAACAGCACTGTGGGCCGGTAAAAAACGCTATCTTCATGATAAGGTCAGAACAAAGCACTGGTGAATATTACTGTGGCGGGCAAAATCCTGCGGAATGGTTTGCGCCGAGATATTCTCAACCGCTAAACCCAGCTCTGCCATGGCATCGTTGTCCAGTTTAAACCCACGCTTATTGTTTGAGAACACAATCATGCCGCCCGGATTGAGGCAGCGACGAACCTGGGTTAATAACATCACGTGATCACGCTGTACGTCCCAGGTAGTATCCATTCGCTTGGAGTTGGAGAATGACGGCGGATCAACAAAAATCAGGTCGTACTTACCATTGTGACCTACTAACCACTGCAAACAATCAGATTGTACAAAGTGGTACGCCCCGTTGAGTTTATTAAGTTTAAAGTTGTCTTTCGCCCAGTTGATGTAGGTGTTGGACATATCTACCGTCGTTACCGAACGGGCACCACCAAGCGCTGCAGCTACCGACACACTGCCGGTATAGGAAAACAGGTTGAGTACGTCTTTGCTTTTGGCCACCTGACGGACTTTCTGGCGGGTAATACGGTGATCCAGAAACAGCCCGGTATCCAGGTAATCGGTGAGGTTAACGTAAAGTTTGGCGCCGTTTTCCCACACTACTTTACGGTTACCGGTGGTATTTACCTTTTCGTACTGCTGTTTGCCTTTTTTCTGCTCACGTACCTTGAGCATGATTTGCTTAGCCGGCACACCGGTAACCGCGGGTAGATACAACAGCACTTCCTGCAGGCGGCGACGGGCTTTTTCGGCATCGATAGTTTTAGGCGGCGCGTATTCCTGCACTACCAGGCAATCATCGTACACATCAATGGCTACGTTGTATTCGGGCAAATCGGCATCATAAATACGGTAGCAGTTGGTATCCTGCTTTTTAAGCCAGGGCTTAAGCTTTTTAAGGTTCTTTTTCAGCCGGTTAGCGAAGTCGTTGTCCTGGCCGTCACCAAACTGCTGGCAATTATTGGCGTCGAGCTGGTAATTAACCAGTTTACACTCGAGCTTACCGTTCATCAGGCTGTATTCTTTATTGCCGCGCAGCTTTAGCAGCCGCAATAATTCGCGATTACTGCTTAACAGCGACACCTGCCAGTCCTGCCAGTGTTGTTTTAATTGCTCACCCCACTGAGCGAACAACGGAATAAGTTCGGTGAGCTCACCTAAACGCTCGCCATATGGCGGGTTAGACACCAGGTAGCCCGGCTCGCTAATGGCTGCTGGCGGGGTAAATTTAGTCGCATCGGCTACGTTAAACTCGATGAGTTCAAACACCCCGGCCTCATTGGCATTTTGTTTGGCAATGGCGATTAACTTACGGTCGATATCGCTGGCAAATAACTGAATATCCGGCTGAATTTGCGCTGATTTAGCTTCTTCAACCAATACCTGCCAGTCACTTTCACGGTGGCCCAGCCATTTGCTGAAACCCCAACGTGGCCGCCCCAGACCAGGCGCTTTATGCATCGCCATCAGTGCGGCTTCAATGACCAGGGTACCTGAACCACACATCGGATCCAGTAACGGCTTGCTCAGGTTTGCTGCCCAGCCACTGCGCATCAGCATGGCTGCCGCTACATGTTCTTTTAAGGGCGCCAGACCGGCATCCTGACGGTAGGCCCGCTGATGCAAACTGCCGCCAGAGAGTTCAATACCAATGAGTACTTTATCGCGGTGCAAACGGCCACTAATAACCATATCCGGAAAGTCGCGCTCCACATTCGGACGCGACCCCTCTTCTTCATAGAAGTGATCGACAATCGCATCTTTAATTTTCAATGCGCCGAACTGGGTATTATTAATGGCTTTACTGCTACCATTAAACTGCACTGAAAAGGTGTTATTTACGGCAAAATGCATCGACCAGTCGATGTCGCGGGCGCTATCGTATAGTTCTTCAGCCGTGCCTGCATTGCCTTCGTTTAAGATCCAGATCACCCGGTTTGCCAGGCGCGACCACAAACACACCTTGTAGGCTGCCTGTAAGTTACCTTTTACTCTGACCCCACCACGGGCAATGGTCAGCTCTGCGTCAGGGCAGAGTTCGCTGAGCTCCTGTTTGAGCAGCTCGTCGAGACCGCGACTGGTGGTAACTAAAAATCCAGGCTGAGATTGTGCAACAGACATTAAAGGCCTTCAACCAGCTGTTTAACTAACGCTGGTCCCTGATAAATAAAAGAAGAATATACCTGTATAAGCTCGGCACCGGCCGCCATTCGGGCTTTAGCACTGGCAACATCATGGATACCACCAACGCCGATAATGGGCATTTTACCGTTGAGTGCGGTGTGTAGTTTTTCGGTGATCAACTGGCTTTGATTAACCAGTACCTCACCGCTTAAGCCACCGGCTTCATTGGCATGGTCCAGGCCTTTCACAGCCTCGCGATCCAGTGTTGTGTTGGTGGCAATGACGCCGTCCATTTCCGACTTGATCAGCGATTCGGCGATGCCATTAACTTCTTCCGGGCTTAAATCCGGCGCAATTTTTATAAACAGCGGCACATACTTACCGTGCACCTGAGCCAGTGTGCCCTGGGCTTCCTTCAAACCACCCAGCAGCACCTCCAGCGCTTCGCCGTACTGCAGGTTTCGTAGTCCCGGCGTGTTTGGCGAGGAAATGTTAATCGTCACATAGCTGGCATGTTCGTATACCTTTTTAAAGCATATTAAGTAGTCATCCAGCGCGTTGGCTTCGTCGGTATCTTTGTTCTTACCAATGTTAATACCCAGGGCGCCATCGTAACGACTGGCTTTTACCTGCTCAACCAGGTAGTCCACGCCTTTGTTGTTAAAGCCCATGCGATTGATGATGGCATTTTTTTCCGGTAAGCGGAACAGGCGCGGTTTAGGGTTACCCGGCTGTGGCCGCGGTGTGACCGTGCCGACCTCAATAAACCCAAAGCCCATGGCGGCAAAAGCATCAATGCACTCACCGTTTTTATCCAGCCCGGCTGCCAGTCCCACCGGATTTCTGAAGTTCACACCGGCAACCGTTACCGGCTTATCCGGGGTGTTTACCCGATACAGCGCTGACAGCGGTGTACGCTGGGTACGGTGTAACCATTTAATACTGAAATCGTGGCTTTTTTCGGGTTCGCAGTTAAGCAATACTTTTTGGATCAGTTCGTACATGAAGTGTTTTAACGCCATAAATTAAAGCCCCGGCGGGTACTGAGTACCGGTCGGGGCTGTGAAGACTATGTTTGCAAACTTACGCTGACTTACGCCAGCGTGAAGCAGGTATCAACCCTTGGTTGCGTAGTTTACTGGTTAGACTTCATGCTTAAAAGCATCAATTCACGCAGAGCAACAGAAAACTTCGCAAAATCGTGGCTCGAGCTGGTTTTAAACTCACTCATCATATGATACCAACGTTTTAGCAAGGCTTCATTATTTTGCATCCAGTTGTCTAAAATCGTATCGGCATCTTTTGATTTAGTGTTGCCGGCCAGTAAAGTAGCAACAATCGAGCGCTGCTGCCAGTCGAGCTCTTCACGATAAGATGCCCGGGCAAGTGCCTGCCAGTGGTTACCTACCGGTTGATTGTTGATTTGCTCAAGGAACCAGTGCAGTTCCAGGGTTGAGCCTAACTGATAATACAACCGCCCTACTACATCGATGCTGTGCGAGCCCTGCTCCACCACCTGAGTAAGATCCAGTGCGCTGAACAGATTACTGAAGGCGGCAACACGGGCAGCGATATCCTGCGGAACGCCTTTCTCCATCCAGTTCTGGGTGGCTTTTTCGAGCTGGCTGATTTCCTGTTTCACCAGATAGTTCGACAAGTTTTCACACAGATCATTTACCGCCGGCTGATACTTCTCGATGCACTGCTGAATGTCGTTACAGTTATCACCGTGGCGAATATACCAACGGGTACCACGGCGCATTAAACGGCGGGCCGATTCCAGCATTGCCAGTTGTACCTTGGCATCCACCTTATTGTCGAGGCTTTCAATGTCCTGCCACAACTGACCAATACTGAAAACCCCTTTAACGATACTGTAGGCATTGGTGATTTCCACAATATCCGCGCCGGTTTCTTCCTGCATGCGATACACAAAATTTGCGCCCATATCATTAACCATATTATTGGTTAACTTGGTGGCAATAATCTCTGCCCGCAGCGGATGCTGCTGCATTTGTTCAGCAAAGCGTTCACGTAATACCGGTGGGAAGGCACTGATCAGCAACTTACCGTGATACGGATTGTCGGTAAGGGCCGGAATATTCAACTGGTCTTTGAGCACCATTTTTCCGTAGGCGGTAATAACACTCAGTTCTGGCCGGGTCAGGCCGCGATTCTGCACCGCGCGGTCGGAGATTTCATCGTCGTTAGGGATAAACTCCAGCTCGCGGTTTAACGCGCCATCGCGCTCCAGGCCGTGGATAAAGCGTAATTGCTCTTTAAGTGACGAAACGCCGGTCATCTCAGTCACCGAGATGGTTTGTGTCTGGCGATAACAATCCTGTAGCACAATTTTCGCTACGTCATCGGTCATGTCGTAGAGCAAATTGTTGCGCTGCTTAACGGTGAGATCGCCGTTACTGACCAGTGCATTTAGCAGGATTTTGATGTTGACCTCGTTATCCGAGCAATCCACACCACCCACGTTATCGATAAAGTCGGTGTTCACCCGACCACCGTTGGCAGCAAATTCCATACGGCCCAACTGCGTAGCGCCCAGATTACCGCCTTCGCCAATGATTTTAGCTTTCAGATCGCAGCCGTTAACCCGCAGCGCATCGTTGGCTCTGTCGCCCACGTCACTGTGACTTTCTTTTTTGCTCTTCACATAAGTGCCGATACCACCGTTCCAAATCAAATCGACCGGCATTTTAAGGCAGTTATGAATTAGCTCCGTGGGCGTCATCGAATTCTGACGGGTGCCCAGCCAGGTTTTCATTTCCGGCGTTAAGGTAATGGATTTAGCCGCCCGACTAAACACACCACCGCCTTTTGAGATCAGCGATTTGTCGTAGTCATCCCAGGTCAGGCTGGGGTTTTCAAATAGCCGTTGACGCTCTTTATAGCTTTTCGCCGCGTCCGGATCCGGATCGAAGAAAATATGCAGGTGGTTAAAGGCGACAATCAGCCGGGTATGCTCAGACAGCAGCATGCCGTTACCAAATACGTCGCCGCCCATGTCGCCAACGCCAACGCAGGTGAAGTCCGTGGTCTGACAATCAATGCCAATTTCGCGGAAGTGACGCTTAACCGACTCCCAGGCACCGCGGGCCGTTATGCCCATTTTCTTGTGGTCATAACCAATGCTACCGCCGGAAGCAAAGGCGTCGCCCAGCCAGAAGTTGTATTCCTCCGAGATACCGTTAGCAATATCCGAGAACGTTGCAGTGCCTTTATCGGCGGCGACGACCAGGTACGGGTCGTCTTCGTCCAATCGCACCACATTTTTCGGCGGCACAATTTCGCCGTCGACAATGTTATCGGTAATATCCAGTAAGCTCCGGATAAACGTACGGTAACAGGCTTTACCTTCCTCGAAGATTTCCTGACGGCTGGCGCCGACTGGCAGCTGTTTACACACAAAGCCGCCTTTAGCGCCGACCGGCACAATGACGGTATTTTTTACCTGCTGAGCTTTTACCAGTCCGAGAATTTCAGTGCGGAAATCTTCCTGACGATCAGACCAGCGCAGGCCACCACGGGCTACCCGGCCGCCGCGTAGGTGCACACCTTCAATTTTCGGGCTGTACACGAAGATTTCATACTTCGGCAGCGGCAACGGCATTTCCGGGATCAGCTCAGGCAGCAATTTAAACGACACATAAGGCTTGTCACTACCGTCTTCTGCCGGTTGGTAGAAATTAGTGCGTAGCGTGGCGTTAATCATATCCAGATAACGACGAATAATACGATCATCATCCAGGTTACTCACCTGATCCAGTGCAGCAGTAATTTTATCCTGCAGTGTTTGTTGACGCTTCTTGCTCGGCTTACGACCCGGGTTAAAGATTAACTCAAAATAGCTGATCAGCATTTCGGCTATGTGCGGATAATTCGACAGCGTATTGGCGATATAATCCCGGCTGAAGCTGCTGCCGGTCTGGCGCATATACTTAGCAAACGCACGCAGAATGGTTACGTTTCGGCCTGTGAGTTCTGCGCTCAGCACCAAACGGTTAAAGCCGTCATCTTCCAGATCGTTGTACCACACCTTGGCAAAGGCATCCTGGAATAACTGCTGGGCTTTCACCATGTCGAGATCGTTACCGCTCTTATGTAACATGGTAAAGTCCATGACCCATTTGAGCTTGCCATCGGCGCATTGGATCTTGTAAGGGCTTTCGTCGATAACCCGTAAACCAAAGTTTTCCAGTATCGGGAGTACATCGGATAAATGAATGGGTTCAAACAGGTGGAACAGTTTAAGCTTAACAACCTGACTGTCAGACTGCTCTTCCTGTGGACGGTAAAACAACATGCCGAGATTTTCTTCAGGGCTCAGTTGTTCCAGCTTCTCGATATCCACCAGTGCTGCACTGGGCAGGTTATGCTCTGTGTAAGATGGCGAAAAGGCATTGAGGTAATTACGCTCCAGCATTTTCGCTTTGGCTTCACCATAAGCCGATGATAATGCAGACGACAGGCGGTCATTCCAGGTTTTGGTTAGCTCAATAATATTCTGTTCGATATCCTTCACGTCTAATTCCGCATTGTTGTCTTCTACCCTGGCGATGTAGTGAGTCCGGGCATACACCGACTCTGAGAAAAAGGTAGTAAATTCCACTTCCTCGCTGGCATTCAGCGAGCGCTTTAATAATGCCTGGGTTTCTTTACGTAACTGGGTGTTATAACGTTCTCTGGGCACATATACCATGCAGGAGAAAAAACGGCCAAAGGTGTCTTTGCGCACGAATAATCGGGTTATACCGCGCTCCTGCATCTGGAAAATGCCGCGAATGATCTCGGCCATTTCCTCTTCCGGCGTTTGCAGCAGCTCATCCCGAGGGTAAGTTTCTACAATATTGTTAAACGCTTTAAAGGCATGGGTGTCCGGATCGAACTGTGATAACTCGCAAATGCGTCGAATTTTATCCGACAGTAACGGAATATCCTTGGTGCTGCTGTTATAAAAACTGGCAGAGTATAAGCCCAGGAAGCGGTGCTCGCCGGTGACCTGACCATTACTGTTAAATTCTTTAATACCCACATAATCCATGTACGCAGGCCGGTGAACACGTGAACGGCTGTTTGTTTTGGTGAGTAATAACAGGTGCTGACTTAATGCCTCTTCCCGCGCCGTTGCCGGCAGGTTGGATAATAATCGCGGTTTATCGCTGATGGAATTTTTCATCAGGCCCAGGCTGCTGTCGTTATCCGGCGTCCACTGATGGTCGCCCTCAATGGCGCTGACCGAATAGTAGCGATAGCCCATCAGGGTAAAGTTGTGATCGCTCAGCCAATCCAGAAACCGCAGCACAGTGTCTTGATGAGATTTATCCACCGGTAACTTTTTGGCGTTACTCACCTGGCCGGTAATGGCTTTAAGTTTATCCAGCATCGGCTGCCAGTCGGCTACCGCCAGTGACACTTCGTCGATGGTGGAATGCAGCTCTGAGGTTAATTGTTCCAGGTCAGCTTTGCTGGTTTGACGGTCAACTTCGATAAACACTACGGTTTGTCTTAAGTTGCTGGTTTGGTTGGCATCGAGAAAATTAACCAGCTTGTTGCTGTCATCGCGCTCAATATTCATTGGGCTGTGGATCAGCATGTGCGCGGTGATGCCCAGGCGATTTAATGCCATACGCACTGAGTCGACTAAAAAGGGGACGTCACGGATGATCAGCTCAACAATGGTATGGCTCGACTTCCAGCCGTGCTTTTCGATTTCCGGGTTGAATACCCGTACGTAGGGTGAACTGGCATCGAAATTGGAAAAGGCATTCCACAAGCTGAGTGTGGCACCGTATAAATCGCTGTCGTTACGATTTTCGAGGTCGTCCAGAGAGATATTTTTAAAAAAATGCCGTCCAAAGGTGTGAATATGCTCACGGCTTTTGGCATCTACTTTTTTGTCGATAAGTGAAAATACATTCTCAAGCAAAACTGAATAGCGCTGAGAGTTAGCTGTCATGTGCTCTACCTAATGATGATTTTATAAATTAGTTAAGTATAGATTGTACCTACATATTTTCTCGAAAATATGACGGAATTAAAAGCCCTGTTTTTACAACATATTTACATTTTGGGTAAGTATTCAGATTATGCAAATAAAAAGGAGCCTATAAGGCTCCTTTAATGGTTACTTATGCGAAAAAATTTACTTTTCGGTTCGATTAAACCATAACAGTCTGGCCAGTGCTGGCAACACAACTATGGCCCCCAGCATGTTCACCAGGAACATAAAGGTTAGCAGAATACCCATATCCACCTGGAACTTAAGTGAAGAAAATACCCAGGTGCTCACACCGATAGCCAGCGTAATACCGGTAAACAGTACCGCACTGCCCCGCTCCTTAAGTGCTTCAAGGTAGGCTTTTTCCACCGTCATGCCCTGTTTAATTAAACCGTTCATGGTCGACAGAATATAGATACCGTAGTCCACACCGATACCCACACCCAGTGCTATCACTGGTAACGTATAGACAGTCAGGCCAATATTCAGGTAGGTCATTAACGCTTGTGCCAGTACCGAGACCACATACAACGGCAACACTACAGAGATGGTCGCGCGCAGTGAGCGGAAGCTCAACAAACATAAAATGATAACGGCACCAAATACGTACATCATCATCGGCGTTTGCGCAGCTTGTACCGCTTCATTCGTGGCCGCCATTACGCCTACCGGCCCGGACGCCAGACTAAAACGGGTATCTTCGGTCTGATATTGCTGTCTGAAATCCTTCACCGCATCAACTACACGGGTAATGGTTTGCGCCTTATGATCTTCCATAAACAGGATGATAGGCATCACCGAGCAGTTACCGTTTAATAACCCCGACGACGTCGGCACCCGGGAGATTGCCTGCACCAGGGTTTGCTGGTTACGCGGTAATACCTGCCATTTCGGGTTACCTTCGTTGTAGCCGGCATTCACCACCTTCGCTACGGAAGCGAGGGATACCGCAGACTGCACACCCTCCACATTGGTCATCTTCCACTGGAAGTCATCAATAGCGCGCATCGTTTCGTAGCTGGTACAGGCCTCTGGTGTGGTTTCGACCAGAACCGAAATATAATCCACGGTTACTTCAAAGCGGTCTGTGATCAAAGCCGTGTCCTGGTTGTAGCGTGAGTCCTGATGTAATACCGCAGCCCCGGCCTGAATGTCACCAATTTGCATTTGCTTGGACTGCACAAACCCTAGGGCAAATAAGATACCGGTAACCAGTACGATAGTAATCGCCGTATTTTTACGGGTACACACATCCAGTACATGCCACAAACCTTCTGACTTCGATTCCTTACCGGCAAAGCGATCGAGGTAATGCTCCGGGAAGCGGATAAAGCTCATTAATACCGGCAACAGGATAAGGTTGGTCAGAATAATTACCGCCACCCCTAAACTGGCCGTAATCGCCAGCTCGCGAATAATGCCGATATCGATAACCAGCAAGGTTAAAAACCCTACCGTATCAGACAGCAACGCAATACCACCAGGAATCAACAATGCGCGGAACGCGGTCATCGCTGCCTGTTTGGCGTTATTACCTTTAACCACGTTTTTCTCTACCGCGTTAATCATCTGCACGCCATGACTCACGCCAATCGCAAACACCAAAAACGGCACCAGTATCGACATGGGGTCGAGACCAAAGCCTAAAGTGGTGAGTAAGCCCATTTGCCAGACTACCGCGATAACCGAGCACATGATAGGTAGCACCGTGAGCATGATATTGCGGGAGAAGAAATACACCATGAAGGCGGTGATTACGATAGCGATGGCAAAGAACAACACGACAAATTTAGCGCCGGTCGCCACATCACCAATCATTTTGGCAAAGCCGATTATATGTACGCTTACCTGATCGTCTTCATACTGCCCGCGGAGCTTGGTTTCCAGCTCATCAGCCAACGCCAGGGTGTTAAGCGCTGCACCGGTTTCCGGATCTAACTCAAGAAGCTGCGCCGTTACCATTGCACAGCGGTAGTTATTAGACACCTGACGGCCGACAATCTTGGCTTTTTCAATATTCGCGGCAACCGTCTCCAGCGCTCTGGGATTCGACGAGTCAAAATCGGCCGGGATCACCGGGCCGCCAGCAAACCCACCTTCCACAATTTCGGTAAAGCGGGTGGAAGGAGAAAACAGCGACACCACCAGTGAACGGTTTACGCCGTTAATGAAAAACAGCTCATCGTGAACATTCTTAAGCGTATCGAAGAAATACTGATTAAAAATATCACTGTCTTTGTCACACACTGCCACGAGTACATTATTAGCGCCGCCAAAGTCTTTACGGTGCTCCATGTAGGTTTGCATGTATTCGTGGTTCAGCGGAATATTTTTTTCGAAACCGGCATCGAGCTGCATACGCGACGCCTGAAATGCCAGCACCAGCGTGGCAAATATAAACAGAATGATAACCAGCGGCCGGTTATTAAAAATCAGACGCTCTGAAACTTGACTAAAAGAAGACATAACTACACGTTAATCCAAAGAAAGTGAATAGATGCCATCGGCGGCAGTGACAACAGTTTGTCCGTCTAAGGACACCGCATTTAAGAGCGCAGATTTACTCTCTGTTTGTGAAACGCTCACCCCGACGGCCGGTTCACAGTTGTTGGTTGGTGCAGCATACGGGTTGAATGACGATGTCTGCAGTGGCAACTCAGCCTTAACCATTACGCCGTTATTACCGATAAAAGACAGTTTATCCTGTCCGGTGATAATGGAGTTTAACGTAGCGGTATTACAGGTTTGCAATGTCTCCCACTGCTCCCCATCTTCACTAACCAGAATATTGCCGCGTAAGCCAGCCGCTACCATTACGCCGGACTCTAACTGCACAAAATCGAAAAATGAGCCGGTATAGTCTGACTCCAGTCGCTGCCAGCTTTGGCCGTCATCGTCGCTCATCGCCAATAAGCCGGCTTCACCTGCTATCAGTAGCGTGCCATTCTGGCCACGGGTGATACGATTTAAGTGCGGTAAAATGGAATTTAACTCCATTTGATAAAACTCTTCATCTTCCTTACGAATTTCTTCCAGGTACTCACGATCGTAAGGATTAAGAAATTCGGCGTGACGCACATTATCCCAGGTATTACCGCCATCACTGGTTTGGTAGAACAAACCATAAGCGCCAATGGCAATGCCACGGCGACTATCAAAAAACAATACATCTAAAAACGGACGTTCCAGTTCGGGCTGGTTCATTTGCACCTGCCACTGTTCTCCACCATCGCTGGAATACAGGATAATGGCATCGTGGCCAACCGCCCAGATATGTTCCCCGACCAGGGTAACTGCCGTTAACGTTGACTGAGTGGGAACGGTGACCTGAGTAAAGTCGCTATCGGCGCGTTTAATTAACACGTGCCCGCGTTCGCCCACAGCAACAGTGATATCGCCCGAGGCAATATCCAATAACAGAGATTCTTTAACAAGGGGTGCCTGATAAGACTGTTCTGCATGTAATGCAAAAGAAACTAACAACAGTAGCACCGAAGAAATGGATTTACGCATTAAGACGTTTAGCCTCCGTCTGATTAAGAAAACGGTTGGCCAGGCCAACCGTTAATCTGAAGTGTTATCTCATGCCTTCGCGGCGCAGTGCCTGAGGCGTGAACTCCGCTTCTCTGGGAGTAATTGAGAAGTCGTACATCTTCTCCTCATTATCCAGACCAATTGCCAGGTAGCGGCGTGAGTTGAGGTCGTGATAAACATCCAGCGTAGACCACTGGGTTGGAACTTCGTAGTAGTTCACACCATAAGCCACAGCAACACGGTACAGTTCACCACGATTGTCGTACATATCGGCCAGTTGGATCTGCCAGCTGTCTTCATCAATATAAAATACGCGTTTCTGGTAAATGTGGCGTAAGCCTTCTTTGAGGGTTGCCTCAACCACCCATACACGGTGTTTTTCCCAACGGGTTAAATCAGGATTTACGTGATTAGGCTTAAGAATATCTTCGTAGCTCACTGAATCGCCGTGCAAGGTGTAGTTGTTATACGCAACGTACATTTCTTTCTTGCCTTTCAGCTCCCAGTTATAACGGTTTGGCGAGCCGTTAAACATGTCGAAGTCATCAGTGGTACGCAGGCCGTCAGCCGCTGTTCCCGGCGTATCATAAGCGATGTTCGGTGCCAGACGCACACGACGCTGACCGGTGTTGTACGTCCAGGCTTTACGTGGCTCTTTTACCTGATCCAGTGTTTCATGTACTAACAGCGCAGTACCCGCCAGACGTGCAGGCTCAGTCACCTTCTGTTTGAACATAAATAGCACGTTGTTTTCGAGCAGGCTTTCTGGTGTTGCATTTGCCTGTGAGTACTGAATTAACAGTTGCTCATCAAAGCCGATGACGTTGTAGTCGCCGCCAGCGGTTACCGCTGCCTGACCACCATTACGCTGAACGGCCGGGCCACGATAGCGAGCTATGTGGTTCCAAATCGCTTCCAGACCATTGGCCGGGATGGGGAAAGGAATACCTACCGCTGCACCTGCCATACCATTACCATCATCTAACAAGGTGGCACGGGTGGCGTTTTCTTTGGTCGCATCGTAGACAAACTGTGGGTTTGATGCCGAGCGATGCGTTTTGTAAACCGGTAACTTAAAGGTGTCCGGGTAAGTCTCGAACATTTTCTTTAAGCCTTCGGATAACTGATCAGCATATTGCTGGTAGTTAGCAGCGGTGATCACAAACTCAGGCTTCTCACCCGCATAAGGGTCCGGGTGAAAGTCCCCTGCACTGTAGCCTGCAGGCGCAGAGGTAATACCCCCTGTCCACGCCGGGATAGAGCCGTCTGCATTACCTGCCTTTTCACCACCGAGGGGTGTCAGCTCGGTACCCAGTTTAGCGGCTTCATCCGCGGTTACTTTTGCCTGTACAGGCACTGTCGTTAGCGCAACCGTCAGGGCTGCTGCAATAATTCCGATTTTTTTCATCATAATAAATACTACTCTTTATTAGATTGCATACTTGATGTTGAACGAAACAAAGTCGCGATCAGATAGTTGGTTGGTGGTACCAATACCACCCCAGAATGCACTATAAGAGGCTGTTGCCGACCATTTACTCAAGTAATCAAAAGTGAATGAAATATTGGCTGATTTAGTATCTTCAGTGAACAGGAATAATGGATCCGGTGTAGTCCCTTTCACGTCATGAGAGAAGGTCATACGAGTCCGCAGGTTAATACCTGAAAATACATTATTGTGATCAGCCACTGCCAGTAGTCGATAACCCCAGGCATCATCCGTAGCAAATGGGTTAGTTTCAGGTCCGTTTGATAAGCCTGTGTGTAAACCAGTACGCGGATTACCTGTTTCAGTAGGCTCCAGCGACGGTGTACGGCCGGTGCCCGGCGCGTTAAGACGCACAACTGAAGGGTCCGGGAAGTCGACGATATTAACATACCCTGCTTCACCAAGCAGAACCAGGTTGTCAGTACCCAGTGCCGGACCAAATACGTGAGACACGGTAAACTGTGCCTGCCAGGTATCAGACAGCAGATACCCTTGCGCGGTTTCACCAGGTCCTACTGAACGATTAATGCCGTCCGGAAAATCATTATTGAGCTGCGAAATACCCGCCAGATCAGGACGCAAACCTGCGTTCGCTAACTGTTCAGGCATACCCATGTAGAGTAACTCTACGTCATCAATCTGCAGCGGCTCGTCCTGACGATACGCAAATTCACCGGCAAGGGCCGTAGTACCGATATTGGTATTAAAGCTGAAGCCGTACAATTTAATGTCTTCAGGATAATAGAACTTTGCTTCAGTGAAAGCCTGCAGGTCGGTAATATTATCGCGATTAATGTTATGACTGGCGATGTAGGCCAAATCTTCAGCAATGGCTGCACTGGTAAAGTTAGACGTTTCACCTGAAATTAGCGGGCGCTGGCTATGGTAATTAATATGATAGAAACTCATTTCAGTTTCATTCAGCGCTTCGGCGAACCAGGTTAAACGCAAACCATACTGGCCCTGATCGTCCGCATCCACGTGAGCGGCGTCACTGTATCCACGAATGGCGACCTTGGTTGGGTAAGCAAGATACGCCTGGCTGATCGCTGCAGGGTTACCACCGGCACGCAGTGCGTCACCGAGACCATTAAGAGAAGACAGCAGGTAGTCCAGATCGATGTCCGGGTTACCAGTAAAACCAAGCTGGATATTATTCGCCTGACCGCCCTCACCGGCGAAATCATTAGTGGCGAAGTAACTACCGGCAACCGGTAACCAACTGCGTTCCCACTCATACTGATAATAGGCCGACACGCTGACATTCTGGGTGATACCCAGTTGCGCGAATACCATGCCTACCGGTATAAACACTTCTTTAAGTTCTGCACCAGGCGTACGCGCGCGGGTAACATCCACAGGGTTAGTGGTATTGATACCATGCTGAATAAAAGTACTCTCACCCCAGCTGACTACCTGCTGACCCACACGCACGGTTAGCGGGTTATCGCCAATCCACCAGTCGCCATAGAAGAATGCGTCCAGCAGACGTACGTCTGTACACAATAATTCTTTCGCTTTTGGATCGTCGCAAAGCTCGGTATTGTTGCCGGTAATCGGGTTATCCCATGGACGGTCGTTGTCCATTTGCTCAAAATCGTAGAACCAGAAACCCCGGGCGAAAAAGCCAATATCGCCGTAGCGAATGTCTAATTCGTGGTTACCGGAAATTTGGGTTGAGAAAGCTTCGCCAGAATCATGCGCCAGGTTACCCAAATCACCGTTACTGGAATAGGCACCGTCAGCCAGCGCCCATACATCGGCACTGGGATAAATGACATTGGTCGCCGCATTATAACCAGACCAGTTAAACTGAGGATGATTACTGTTACCAATTAAACTGTAGTCGCGGTCTTCAACGCGAATACTGGTAGCGAGTGTCAGGTTAGTATCCAGCGATACGGATACATCACCAAAGTCCCATGAAGCCGCACCAGCCGGTAGCGAGGCGGCACCTAAAAAGGCAAAAATTCCAGCTGCGATAGGCGATTTCTTAAATGCGCTAAGCCTGGTTATCATAATTTTTATACTCCTGATTCAACAGTAACCTGCTGATAAAACGACAAACTCATCGGTTTATTTAACAAAATGATTACATCATTTTACACAGATGGCAAGAACTAATCGTACCAGTTGAAAAAAAGCAATGTTTTTAATCTGTTACAATAATAGCATCTGGTGAAAAGGTTCTTAACCGCTTGATAGTTATAGTTCAAATTCAGGCGATGCGCTCAAAAGATTTAATTTTATTTTGGGCGCTGACCACGAGTCTGAAACGGCCATAAAAGCCTCGACTATCAATAAATTGGCGAATACGGCCCGATGGCACCTGTACCCGCTCGCCACTATCAGCGGTCAATACCACTACGGGTATTGAGCCGCTGTAAAGGAGCTGACACTGGTGATATGGCTCATTTACCGAAAAAAAATACACTTTATCGGTACTATGAATCATGTCCGTAGGCCAGAGCTTTGCTGACTTTTTCGTAAAGATCCTTACTTAATGAGGCATCATCAAGCAAACGGGACAGTTGCTGTCGCATCAGAGCTTGACGTGACGGAGCAAAGTGTTGCCATTGGGTTAACGGCGTGACTAACCGGGAAGCCACCTGCGGATTGGTTTTATCCAGCTCCAGCAAATAGTCGGTCAGGAATCGGTAACCACTGCCATCATCAGCATGGAAACCTGAAGTATTGTAAAACGCAAAGCTACCAATCACCGCGCGAACCCGGTTTGGATTTTGCTGGCTGAATTGTGGATGCTGGCGCAACAGGGTAAGTTGCGCCAGAATATCACTGCGATCACAAGTGGCATGTAAACCAAACCACTTATCCAGCACCAGCGGATCATCGCGCCAGCGTTGCTCAAACTCATTCATCAGGTTGTTAAACAACACTAAATCGAACTGTTGAGCAGCTTTCAGCGCACCCAGGGTATCTGACATGTTGTCTGAACCGGAGAACTGTTCGGTGATGAGCGTTTTAGCCAGTGGTAATTCAGCCAATAGCGTGAGCACTACATTCTTACACCGGCGGGAACTGACCTGCTCCGGCTCATAGGCATATGAGTCTGATTGATTGGTTTGATAGATCACCAGTAACAAATCAGACATATACTCAGCCAAATCATGACTAAAGCTCTGTCTGGCCTGGTTTAAGGCATGTACATCTATATTCTCACGGGTCTGGCACAGGGTTTCAAAGCTGGGCACCACCAGACACTCACCGAGAATTTCCGGATTATCCTGGCTGGCTTCAACGGCTTCATAGAGCCCCTGCCAGATGGCTTTTTCTACCTGCTGGGGGCTGCCCTGATAATATTGTTCAATGCACCAGTTATACAACTGCTGAATAGCATCCCAGCGGCTAAAGGCATCGTTAGCAAAACGGAAGGTATGTAACCACTCTAACGGCGTTAGATCGGAAGTCAGTTTAACCGGCGCGGAAAAATTGCCCAACGCCACCGGCGTTATATAACTCCCTTTACCGGTAAAGGTTAATTCAGTCACCGGTTTATCCAGAATAACCAGGTTATCACGGAACATGCCGCTATCTGGCGCTACGTGCTGACCGTCTGCTGCCAGAAACTCAATTTGCAACGGGATATACAGGTCTTGTTTTTCAGCCTGATCAGCGGTTGTCAGATTTTGTTGAGTCAGCGTTACAGTGAGTTTATCGCTGGCGGCATCATAGGCACGTCTAACCTCAACGCGAGGTGTGCCCGATTGACTATACCAGCGGGAAAAATGGGTTAAATCAATATCGGTTGCCGACTGCATGGCTGACACAAAGTCATCACAGGTAACGGCCTGACCGTCATGACGGCGGAAATACTCATCCATTCCGGCCCGGAAACCGTCTGCACCGAGCAGCGTATGCATCATGCGAATGACTTCAGCGCCTTTGTCGTAAACCGTCACCGTGTAGAAGTTGTTCATTTCAATCACTTCATCCGGGCGGATGGGATGACTCATGGCACTGGCGTCCTCAGCGAACTGATGCTCGCGCATCACCCTTACCTGCTTGATACGGTTACTGAGCGGCGAGCTCATATCGCTGCTGAACTGCTGATCGCGAAACACCGTAAGGCCTTCTTTTAAACTTAACTGGAACCAGTCTCTGCATGTTACGCGGTTACCGGTCCAGTTATGAAAGTACTCGTGGGCGATAACCGATTCCACATTAAAGAAATCTTCATCGGTAGCAGACGCCTGATCGGCAAGTACAAACTTACTGTTGAAAACGTTCAGCCCTTTGTTTTCCATGGCCCCCATATTGAAGAAATCCACGGCAACTATCATGTAAATGTCGAGGTCATACTCGAGGCCAAACACTTCTTCATCCCACCGCATGGAACGTTTTAACGCTTCCAGGGCAAATTCGCCGCGCTGGCGTTTACCTTTGTCTACAAACAGCTCAAGCGCCACCGACTTACCGCTTTGCGTTACAAAGGTATCGGTTAACTGATCAAAGCTACCGGCAACCAGTGCAAACAGGTAGCTAGGCTTAGGAAACGGATCCTGCCATAAAATCCAATGGGTGCCGTCAGTGTTACTGCCCTGTTCAATGGGGTTACCGTTTGCCAGCATGGTTGGCAGGCTGGTTTTGTCACCAGTTATTTTAACTGTAAAACGCGCCAGTACATCAGGCCGGTCCAGGTAATAGGTGATGCGGCGAAATCCCTCAGCTTCACACTGAGTGCAATACACGCCGTTAGACAAATACAGTCCTTCCAGCGCCTTATTCTCTGATGGATTAATTTGCGTCACGATGCGCAGCGTAAAAGCATCGGGCACGTTGTTCAGAACCAGACCACTATCGGTTTGCTGGTAGTCACCAAAGGGTAAATCATCAATGGCAACTTCTAATAGTTGCATATGTTCGCCATCGAGCTCTAAAGGCGCGTTGGCTGCGCCCTGGCGCTTTACCTTAAGTTCGCTGATCACTTTGGTCGCAGTCGGGTCCAGGGTAAAGTCCAGGGCAATATCAGTAATTGTAAACTCGGGCGCGCGATAGTCTTCGCGACGTTTAGCCACTAGCGTCATTGCATCTCCTAACAAGATGTTTATTTAGCTGCAGTCACGGCTTGCGGTGGCTCAAGACGGAGAATTTTGATTCCCAGATAAGCATAGATCACCGCCAGTACCGGACTGATTAAGTTAAAGAAGGCAAAGAAAATATATTCAAACGGATGCACCATTAACACGCCATGCATATAAGCACCACAGGTATTCCAGGGAATAAGCGGTGACGTAATGGTGCCGCCGTCTTCCAGGCTTCGGGATAAGTTTAGCTGATCAAGCCCGCGTTTGGCGTACTCATCCTTATACATACGTCCTGGCATAACGATAGCCATATACTGGTCAGAAGTGATCAGGTTGGTACCGATACAGGTCAGGATTGTGCGACTCACCATGGCACCGGCGGTTTTAGCACCGTGTAAAATAGCGCCGACAGCACGGGTAAGTAAGCCTACCCGCTCCAGCACCGCCCCAAAGGACATAGCGCACACAATCAGCCAGATAGTATTGAGCATGGAAGACATCCCGCCGCGGCTCAGCAGGCTATTGAGGTTATCGTCGCTGGTATTAAAACTTACGCCGTCGAACAAGGCGGTCCAGACCACTTTGAGCGCCCCTACAGAAAACGAATCTGCGCTGTCTTTCATGGTTTGAATAACATCCGGCTGAAAAATTAACGCCCAGACGCCGCCTAACAATGCGCCTATACCTACTGCCGGGAAAGCCGGCATTTTGCGCACCGCCAGGGTCAGCAGCACAACCAGTGGTACCAGCATAAAGATATTAATGTTAAAGGTGTCATCCAGTAACACCTGCATCTGCTGAATTTTCTCGGCAGACTGCACACCGGACTCGCTAAGGCCGATGATGACAAATAAAATCAGCGCCAGTACAAAGCTGGGGATCGTCGTCCACAACATGTAGCGAATGTGTTCAAACAGATCGGTACCAGCCACTGCCGGTGCCAGGTTAGTGGTTTCAGATAACGGCGAAATTTTATCGCCAAAATACGCACCGGAAATAATCGCACCGGCGGTAATTGCCGCCGACATATCCATCCCGGCCGACACGCCCATCAGTGCCACACCTACGGTGGCTGCTGTTGTCCAGGAACTACCAATACTCATTGCCACCACGGCGCAGATTATACAGGTAGCCGCATAGAACATACTGGGGTTAAGCAGTTCAAGCCCGTAGTAAATTAAGGTAGGTACCGTACCCGCCAGCATCCAGGTACCAATCAGAGCACCTACAACCAGCAGGATAAGACAGGCCCCCAGGGACACCGAAATGCCCTGTATAATGCCCTTTTCAATATCGTGCCATTTGTGGCCATTCTTCATGCCAATAATGGCCGCTAAGCCGGTACCGATTAGCAGCGATACCTGATTTGGCCCGTAAGAAGAATTATCTGCGAACAGGTATACGGCAGTCCCCAGCATCAGAATGAGTGAAATTACCGGGATAAATGCGTCTAATAACGTCGGTTGTTTAATTTCTGTGGTCATGATTCTTTCCTTATGCAACCGACCGATAGAACATTAGCAAAATGACCAGTGGGCAAACAAACTTCACATACCACGGCCAGATTTTCCAGAATAAGCGCTGTTCCATATCCGGCGCGCTAACCTTTAGTTCGGCCAGAATTTCGTTACGCTTCCATACCCAACCGGCAAAAATACACAGGGCAAAGCCAAGTAACGGCTGGCTGTACTTAGTGGTCAGCGCGATAACAAAGCCAAACAGCGTAGAAAAGTTAAAGATGATCAGTGCGCTGGCAACAAAAATAACGGCTGTAACAATCATTACTGCCTTTGGGCGGGACAAATTACGGCTTTCCGATAAATAGGCTACCGGCACTTCCAGCATTGAAATAGAGCTGGTCAGGGCGGCGATCACCATCAGCGCAAAGAACACGGTAGACACCACCACACCAATTGGGCCGATGGTATTAAATAACGCCGGCAGTACGGTAAAAATCAACTGATCGCCGGCTATCAGCTCGCCGGTAGAAGAGAAGATTTCCACGCCATTATTGAGTGCTACATACATTGCCGGGATAATCAGCATACCGGCGATAATTGCTACACCAATATCAACCAGAGCTACCGCGGCACCAATGGTGGGTAGATCTTCTTTCTTACTCATGTAAGAGCCATAAACCAGCATGGTACCTACGCCGAGTGACATGGAGAAAAACGCCTGCCCCATGGCATCAATCAGCAAATCCGGATTTAATACCACTGAAAAGTCGGGGACCAGATAGGCAGCCCAGCCTTCGCTGGCACCTGGCTGAAAGCTCACATAAACAATCAGAATGCCCATAAGAATAAACAGGGTTGGCATGAGGCGCACAGACCAGCGCTCAATACCGGCTTTTACCCCGCCCAGAACGATATAAGAAGTAAGGCTCAGAAACAAAGCACAAAAGATAAGGTTGGTGCTTAGTGAATAACTGGTAAGCCAGTCGCTGACTGCCTGAGGGGCCACTGGCCGACTTGCCGATTCAGCGAAGAAAGCAATCATCCAGCCGCCGACAATGGCATAAAAGGCCAGAATCAACGACACCGTAACACAGCCCCACAGGCCGGTAAGTCGCCCCAGCGGATTGCTGGTGATTTGGCCCAGTGAGTCCACCATATTGGCCCGGTGAGCACGGCCGATAACCAGCTCTGCCATTAATACCGGATACGCCAGCGCAAACGCCAGCAACAGGTAAACCAAAACAAAAGCCGCACCGCCATTACTGGCCACCTGGGTTGGAAAGCCCCAGATATTGCCCAGTCCCACAGCCGAACCGGCAGCTGCCAGTATAAATCCGATACGAGAAGAAAACTCACCACGAACCGCCATACACGTTGTTCCCTTTATTATTGTTTTATAGTTATTTTAATACTGTCGTTAGTATTTGTGATTTGTGTGTCTGATGCAATGAAAAAAGGGCTGACAGTGCTGCCAGCCCTTTAATGAAGCGAACTACTAACCGCGGGTAAGTGCGTATTTCCCCGTGTTTACCATATCAAGGGTAATATTGGCGGCTTCCGTCAGGTACGGATCCAATTCCTCAAGCTCTTCAGGCAGGTCCTCAAGATCTTCAACAACTGGCAGTCCCATACGGGATAAGCGCTCATTTGCACGGGTCAGTGCTCGTTGTTCGTTCTCTTTTTTCTCGGCCAGTCGCTCTGACTCAACCAGTGAAATAAAGTCTTTGTCTTTATTTTCTTTATATTTTTCGATGTCCTGCTGAATGTAGCCAAACTCAGGGTCCTGCATTATGCGGGCATTGTGTTTAGCGGCCAGTACATCCAGTGCACTCTGGGTATCACCAAAGGTAGTGTAATTCGCACGTTTGATGCTATCCCATGGCAGGGCATTTTCTTCCTGGCTTTCGCCCCACTCTGCCGGATCGATTGGCGATGGGAACGGAATATCCGGTACAACACCTTTATGCTGCGTGCTGCCGCCGTTGATGCGGTAGAACTTAGCAATGGTGTATTGCACACTGCCCAGTGGGTTTTCGTACAGGTCGTAAATACGCCCTAACCCTTTATGCTGTTGCACTGTCCCTTTACCAAAGGTTTGCTCTCCGATGATCAGCGCACGATTATAATCCTGCATGGCTGCGGCAAAGATTTCTGATGCCGACGCACTATAGCGGTCAACCAGCACAGTTAGCGGGCCCTGATAGGCCACTTTGCCATCGGTATCCTGGTTTACGCTCATGCGGCCGCCTTCATAGCGGATCTGCACAACCGGCCCCTGTTCAATAAACAGGCCGGACACCAGCGTGGCTTCTGATAACGAACCACCACCATTACCACGTAAATCAACGATAATCGCTTTAACTTCTTCCGACTTCAGCGCGTTTATTTCCTTTAACACGTCAACGTGGAGGTTATTGTAAAAGCTCGGAATAGAAATAACGCCTACCTTTTCATTCTGATGCGGGCCAGTGTCTGGCACGAACACTTCAGATTTGGCAGCACGGTCTTCCAGTTTAATTTTGTCACGAATTAAAGTGATCACCGACACCGTTGTGCTTTCGGTTGCGCCCTTTTGCACCTGCAGGCGCACTTCACTGCCTTTCGGGCCTTTAATCAGCTCAACCACGTCATCCAGACGCCAGCCAATCACATCAACAAACTCTTCGTCTTCCTGGGCAACACCAATGATTTTATCTTCCGGCTTAATCGCTTTAGACTTATCCGCCGGGCCACCCGGAACGATGCTCTTGATAACGGTAAAGTCATCTTCGCTTTGTAATACTGCGCCAATACCTTCCAGCGACAGGTTCATGTCCATCTGAAAACGTTCGGCGTTACGTGGCGATAAATAACTGGTGTGCGCTTCGATGCTTCGGGCAAATGAATTCATTACCGTCTGGAACACGTCTTCACTCTGAGTTTGCTTAAGACGCTTGATGGCGCGCTCGTAACGCTTGGTAAGCAGCTCTTTGATCTTATCCTGCTCCTTACCCGCTAACTTCAGGTTAAGCGCATCGTACTTAACCCGCTGACGCCAGAGTTCATCAAGGTCAGCCTGATTTTCAGGCCAGGCGGCCTCTTCACGGTCGTAATAAAACTTGTCGCCGTCTTTTTCGAAGTCAAATTCACCGTCTAGCAGCGTTAAGGCATATTCGTAACGGTTAATACGTGATTCGAGGTTACGATTGAACATGTCGTATGCCACTTGCAGGTTTCCACGCAAAATGGCTTCGTCAAAATCATCCCGATACTGGTTAAATTCAGCAATATCGGACGCTAAAAAGATATTTCGATTTCCGTCGAGAGATTTGAGATAGCGGTCGTACACTTTCTCAGATAACGTATCATCCAGTTTGATCAGTTTGTAATGTTCACGGGTGAACAGCGTACTGATACGCTTTGCCGCGGAGGAATGCTGCGGCTCTTGCTGGAGAATGGGCAGATCTTCGACACTATTGCCAGATGTGACCGCTCCGGCTCCTACGCTTAACGCGAGAATTGCACTGGCAACGGAAATGCGAAGTATATCTTTCATATTACTACCTCTTAGAACGTGCTAAACGCAGTGTTTGCGGATTAACCTTTACTACCATCCCCGTATCCAGTTGAACATGCACACCGTCTTTTGCTACTTCGGTGATTACCGCGTGCATTGGTGATTTGCCTAATTTTACTGTCACTGATGTACCAACGGTTAAATCAGCATCAGACAGTTTGGCCGGGGGCGTCTTAATTGGTCTGCTATTTTTTGATTTAGTTCCGTTATTATAGCGTCCGGCAGGAGATTTTCCCGCTTTATCACCGCTATTCGCCGCAGATGAACGGCCATCTTTCTTACGATTTGCCTGCGCTGCCTGCTTACGTTTCTCGGCTGCTTTGGCTTTACTCTCGTCCAGCTGTTTCTTGGCGTGCTCTTCGTGTTCTTCTTCAATTGCCGCATCCTGATTGCCATCCAGATCAACCCGAAAGTTGCCTTTCTTGATGCTGTACAAATAGCGCCAGCTATTTGTGTAGTGGCGCAGGCTCGAGCGCAGCAGCGTTTTACTTACGCGCTCCTCTTCAGCGAGGCGCTCGGCAAGATCCTGAAAAATGCCAATTTTAAGGGGTTTGGCTTCACCTTCCAAGGTAAAGCAATTAGGAAATGTCTCGGCAAGAAAGGCGATAACCTCTTTGCTGTTACTAAACTTCTGTGATGATTCCATCAATGTCAATGTGTGTCAGTGTTAATCCAGATTGTCTGCATCATCCCAAGTTGCTAACAGATGGTCAACCCAATCAAGCAAATCATCATCATTTACGTACAATAAATTGTCATCCTGATGCCAAATTGACCAGGTATGCGCCAATATTTTCTCTAAACGCTCAGTTTCGATGTCTTCTTCGGCGCGATCATAAACCATATGTAACACGGTATTGAGTCGTTCTGCGGCCTCATCCGGATCCTCAAACACATCTTCCATATCTTCCCAGGTGGCCAGAACCACCTGAATATCCACCATGTGCTTCATAATAATTCCGCCACCAGAGCATCCACAATGGCCACCAGGCCTGCTTCATCTTCGGCGCTAAAGCGGGATAGTTTCGGACTATCAATGTCCAGTACGCCAAGCAACTCACCGTTTACCACAATCGGGATAACAATTTCTGATTCTGACGCAGCGTCACAGGCAATATGGCCCTCAAACGCGTGGACGTCGTCGATACGCTGGATGGTGTTGGATTGCGCCGCCGTGCCACATACGCCCTTGCCCATGGGAATACGAATGCAGGCTGGCAGCCCCTGAAACGGGCCTAGTATTAACTGCTCTTCTTTATACAAATAAAAGCCGGCCCAGTTAACGTCGTCCAGATTGTGATAAATCAACGCGCTTAAATTAGCCAGATTGGCAATTAAATCGGGTTCGCCGGCAATCAGGCTTTTCGCCTGTTCAATTAATTGAGGGTAAATGCTACTGTCGTTCAAACTCTAATTCTCAATTGAAACGTTATAAGACCGGCAGAGTGTAGCAGTTCCCTCAATAAAGGTTAATCGGTGAAAATCGCCCGGGTGATTAATTCTCGATAGCAAAGGTAACATTCACCGCAGCCGAGGTATCGGTCTGGCCTGGTAAGCTCATTGCATCTTCCTGTTGAACACGCATTCTTACCCCAACCGGGGGCTGGTTGTAAGACATGGATTCACTTATAGAAACGACGCCTGTAATAGTAACGCCCATTTGTTTAGCAATAAGACTGGCGCGCACTTTAGCGTCTTCCACTGCGGCAATTAACGCCTCGCGATAAATCTCGTCGGGATGCGAGTTAATAAACTCAAACTGATCGATGCGGTTAATACCGCGCTTCATAGCCCCATCGAGGACAGTATCATAGTTTTGCAGCTGATTTGAGGTTACGCGTACCTTCCTACTCAGCACGAAACCCTTATGTTCCCTGCCATTTGGCATATGTTCGTACCAAGGCGATAAACTGACTGACATTGACTGTATCTGCTGCTCTGCTACACCCTGAGACAACAAAAAACTCACCACCGCATTAAGTTTGGCATTGGCCTGTTCGTTGAGTTTAGCTACTACTGCACCACGCTCTTCGATGACCATGGTTAAGGTATACGCATCCGGTGTGGCCGCCACAATCCCCTGACCAGACACCTGTAAGGTTTTTTCGTTTGCCTGAGAATGAAAACTTAACGCCAGGCCAAGGGCCGCAAAAGCTATGACTTTCCAATTCATAAAAATCTCCAGTGATAAGACCTGCGCAGTATGGCAACGAAAGACTTAACCTAACCTGAACTGTTAGCCAAAGAACCAGTAGCTCACCACAATTGCCGTGGCAATACCGGCCACGTCGGCTGCCAGGCAACAGGCTACCGCATAGCGGGAGTGTTTAATACCTACTGCGCCCAGATAAACTGCCAGCACATAAAAGGTGGTTTCGGTAGAGCCCTGCATTACTGACGATAATCGACCGGCAAAGGAGTCTGCGCCATGATGCTGCATGGTTTCAATCATCAATGCGCGGGCGCCACTACCACTTAACGGTTTCATTAACGCGGTGGGTAACGCATCGACAAAGCGCGGATCAAAGCCCATCCACCCTGCGGCTGTGGCAATCATCTGGACCAGAATATCCATCACCCCACTGGCGCGTAACATGCCAATTGCGACTAACATCGCCAGCAGGAACGGAATGAGCGAGACCGCCACTTCAAAGCCTTTTTTGGCACCATCGACAAATTGCTCATAGGTGTTATTACCTACCCGCCAGCCGGAAATGAGCACGCCAACCACAAAGGTAAACAGCAAGCTGTTGGCCACAATAGCCGACTGACTGGCCAGCTCAGTAGCGGCCAACTGGGCGAAATACAAAATAACCGCCGCCAGCAAGCCAAACACCCCCACCAGGTACAGTAACACCACACGATTAAACAGGTTTATACGCTGAACCAGACAGGTAACAATTAACCCTGCCAGCGTTGACGCACTGGTCGCCAGTAAAATAGGAATAAACACATCGGTGGGCTGGGCCGCGCCCTGCTCGCCACGGTACAGGAATACCGCGATGGGAAATAAAGTAACCGACGAGGTATTTAGCACCAGAAACAGGATCTGGCTGTTGGTGAGAGTATCTTTTTTAGGCGCCAGGGTTTGCATATCCTGCATGGCTTTAATACCAAACGGCGTTGCCGCGTTATCCAGACCCAACAGGTTAGCCGACATATTCATGGTAATACTGCCCAATGCCGGATGGTCGCGGGGAATGTCGGGCATTATGCGGCATAGAAAAGGCGCCAGCACCCGGGAAAACTTTTTAATCAGGCCGGATTTTTCTGCCACTTCAAAGATACCCAGCCAGAAAGCCAGTACGCCGATAAGACCAATGGCGATTTCCACACTCAGAGTAGCCATGCTGCTCACTGCATTCATTACATCCTGAAAGCCGCCGGGGTTTTCGCCCCACAGGGCCTGATATAAGGTGGCCAGAAATGCGCTAACAATAAAGGTAAGCCAAATTCGATGCAGCATAGATGAGTAACCTGATTAATGAGTAAACTTCGGGCGGACAGGTTAAACCACACGACCGGAAAGCAGAGATAACAGACGTTTGCACTGTCGTTCTCACCTTCCCGGGTGTTACCTGACACGACAGTTTGAGATAGTAGCGTTAAAGGCTGGCAATTAACAATATTTTATTATGCCAGCCTTAAAATTCAGGAATTTTTTAGTCGCACTACAGACATAATATTAATGCAGTATTACTTCAACACCGTTTTCAGTGCAGCCAGACAAAAGTCGACGTTTTTATCGGTACAGGCCGCGCCCATCAGGCCAATTCGCCATACTTTGCCAGCAAAAGCGCCCAGACCAGCACCAATTTCCAGATTAAAATCATTTAATAAGCGGCTACGAACCTCAGCATCGTCTACCCCATCAGGTATACGTACCACGTTTAACTGAGGTAAACGGCAGGCTTTATCAACGGCCATTTCAATACCCAGTTCCTCAAGGCCGGCAACCAGCTTATTATGCAGCGTGGCGTGGCGTTGCCAGGCGTTTTCAAGGCCTTCCTCGTGCAACATAACCAGTGATTCATGCAGTGCATAAATACTGTTTACCGGTGCTGTGTGGTGATAAGCACGCTTACCGCCCTGGCCCCAGTAACCAACTATCAGGTTCATATCCAAAAACCAGCTTTGCACGGGTGTTTTACGGTTTTTAATCACCTCAAGCGCCTTGTCGCTGAATGAAACCGGCGAAATACCCGGTACACAGCTTAAACATTTTTGTGACCCCGAATAGATCGCATCAATTTGCCAGTCATCAACGGCCAGCTCGATGCCGCCTAACGAAGTCACCGCATCAACAATTGTCAGACAATCATACTGACGAGCCAGTGCACACATTTTCCCGGCGTCATTGCGCACGCCTGTAGAGGTTTCGGCGTGGACAAAAGCTACGATTTTGGCTTCCGGGTGGGCTTTTAACGCGTCCTCGAGCTTATCCAGATCGGTTTGTGTTCCCCAGTCGTCTTCAACTACTACAGCCGTGGCACCGCTACGCACAACATTCTCGCGCATACGCATACCAAATACGCCATTGATACACACGATGACGGTGTCGCCCGGCTCAATAAGGTTAACAAACGTAGCTTCCATGCCGGCCGAGCCCGGTGCGGATATCGGCATCGTCAACGCATTTTCGGTTTTAAACGCATACTGAAGTAATTCTTTGGTTTCATCCATCAAACCGATAAAATCTGGGTCGAGATGACCCACGGTACTACGAGCCATGGCATTTAACACACGAGGACTAACGTCAGACGGACCAGGCCCCATTAGCGTACGTTGTGGTGGAATATGACTGCTGTATGATTTCATTGATGATACCTGTTCAGTAAAGTAAACCTATGGGTGCTATTCTGGCAATTCACATACCAAACCACAATCGCAGTTTTGGTCGTTTAGCTGATTATCGACATTCATCTTGTGAATAGAAAAGCGGTTCATCCATATCGTAAAGCATATAGGACGAATTTAACACACAAAACCTGTGGATAAATATTGTACAAACTGGTTATATTTTGTGCATTCGTTGTCAGTAATGTGTTCAATGACTGGCGTAAGTTGCTGGTTAGTATCTATAATTAATTAAAAGTGAAGTGATACAAAAAAATTGTTTATAAATTGAGCATATTTGAGCTATGATTACAAATCTACAAAGACGATTTGTTCACTTCTCCCTTTGTAAAAGTTAGCGCACGGCTCAGCAATGAGCCATTCCCCTAGGCCCGGAGCTTTTTAAGTTCTGGGCATTTTTTATGGACGATTGAAATTCACCCGCGCACCCCTGCCAGAGCCAATAGCGCTAGCAGTGTATTTTTTCATAAACGAAGGCAGGAATACTCGCTACAGAAACAAGGGATCAGTCGATGATCCGCATCAACCCTTCCTGCATGGTTGACGCTACCAGTTCTCCTTGCTGATTAAACAACTGACCTCTTACCAATCCTCTGGCCCCACCGCTAGCCGGACTCTCCATGCAATACAGTAACCATTCGTTCATGTTAATCGGGCGATGGAACCACATAGCATGGTCAATAGTGGCAATCGCCAGGTTAGGGTCAGTAATTTGTACACCATGTGGCTGCAGCGAGGTACTTAAAAAATGGTAATCGCTGGCATAGGCCAGCGCCGCCTGATGCATGGCCTGTGAATCGCCAAGCGCTTCGTTCGCCCGTAACCAGGTATAACGCTCAGGTTTGTCATTTTTAGATGTAAATGAGCGCACGGCATCGACAGTACGAATATCAATGGGGCGATGATAACTCAACGCTTCGCGCATTCTACGCCCGATATTCTCGTAATTACGCTCGTACATTCTGATGTCAGGCTCCACTTCTTCCGGTGCAGGCACTACGGGCATCTGTGCAGACTGATGCTGCATACCCTCTTCTGGTTGCTGAAATGAGGCTGTCATATAAAAAATGTTGCGGCCATTCTGAATGGCTTTTACCCGCCGGGCAGAAAAACTCTTGCCGTCCCGAACGATTTCAACGTCGTACACTATTGGCTGTTTTGCATCACCGGGTAATAAAAAGTAGCTGTGAAAAGAATGTGCAACGCGCCCTTCCGGCACGCTTTCCCAGGCCGCCTTTAATGCCTGCCCCAACACCTGGCCCCCAAATATGGCACGAAAGCCCAGATCCCAGCTCTGGCCACGATAAAGTCCCTTTTCGAGGGTTTCCAATTCCAGTAAAGAGGCAACTTTAACTTCGTTTTGCTGTTCCAAGAGTAACTCCCAATAGATAAACAGATAGGTTCACTACCCAAAAGACTAGTTAGCGCGTTCGGGGATTGCGAGGATAAAACTTGTCGGCACACTTTGCCCGGTGCTCAAAAAAACGCGTGTCTTTGTAAGGTAACTTCATAAAACCACAGGTACCTTCACCTGTAAGTAGTGGCAGTGAATCAATAATTTCTTTCAGTAACGCATTAAACTCATTTTCCTTCGTATGATCAAGCAAACGATAGTAACTATGTATTTTTAAGTGTTTCTCGAGTGCCTCGAAAATAATACAGCCGGTGTGATGGATAGCATTAAGTGCTTTTATGGCCTGCATAATTTGCGGCGGTAAGGCGAGGAACTCGTCCGGATCATCACCGTCTTCAAAGTACGAATGTACACGGCTTTCAGATGTACTCAGTGACACACTGGATTTTTCATAAGGGATAACGGTAGCGGCACCAGCCACAAACGGTGATTCAATTTGCTCGCGCTCAATATGCAGGGTGTTTTTGGCATCAAATAAACAGCACTTAAATACCCCCTGGCGGTGAATGGCCCGGGCCAGTGTGACTACGGTATTTACAGCATGCTTGAATGCTTGCTCCTTAGCCGGATCCTGTAGGTTCAGGCTCGAGTCGATGTACACGCCTTCTGGCTGCCAGTGAATGACCAGCCCACCTAGCACCGGATAACGGGCCAGACGACTAACCGCCGCTAAAAAGCCTTTTTCGGTAGCGCCCATACCATCCAGGTAATTTTTGTAATACCGCTCAAACTGGGCGTCATTTAAATAGTTTAACTGGCTGAGCTCATCCGATTGCTGTTCGCTGAGATCGTTTTGCTGGCGCAGAAACGATTTGCGGGAACTATAGACCACCGATTCAATATGCTTGCGCTGTTTAGCTACCCACACCGGTAACAAGGATTCGTAGCGTTCGACCGGATCATTAGCAAACACCAAATTTTCCAGCAATTTAAGGTGTGACAACAAGTAGTCGCCGCCACTGTGCTGTTCTGCCACGTTGTCACTGAGCATATAGGTAAGAATATCTGACAATATTTTGGGTAACCCCAGCGACGATGGCGGGATCACCTGATGGGCAAACCGGGCAGACTGGCCGGAGGCCAGTGCATATAGAGTCCCGGCCAACCCTTGTTCGTCAAAACGTGGGCTTGAGCGCTCGCCATTCAGCTGCGCATCGCCAATAAAATAGATATCCCCCAGACGGGCATTGGTTTGCTGGATATCTCCCGACATTAAATCCAGCACATTGTTTTGCACCGGCTGCTGATGTTCGTCTAGTTGCGCGTAAACGCTTGATCCCCAGTCGATGAGGCTTAGACGTTCGTTGTCTTCATCCCAAACCAGGTTAGAAGGTTTAATGTCCCCGTGCACAATAGGCCGGTGCCCGCCATCCAACTCAAACTGGCGTAAATACAACAAAATTTTACCCAGTTGCACGGCCATCTTAACAATTAATCGCGGCCCGATGGGCCCGTCTCGTAAGCTGTATTGTTCAAGGTCAATACCCGGCGCCCGCTCCATCATTAGAATGGATTGTCTGCCCCGTTGGTAGAACTCTTTCACTGCCGGAATATGCGAGTGCCTGAGCAACCCTTGCATAAACGCTTCTTCTTCGAGGCGATCCTGAATGCTCACCGGTAGGGTAATGCGGGTAAATTTAAATACCAGTTCCTCACCGGCCTGATCGCGACCGCCAAAAGCAAAACCATAGGCGCCCTTACCTATCAGGCTGATATCGGTAAAACCGAGGCTTTCGAGCTGTGCAATACACAGCGCAATCCAGTCTTTAAGCTTTTTGGCATCTGCATGAGAAAGCAGATACACCGACTGCTCTTCAGGAATATAAAAGTGGCGGATGCCTTTTCTGGTCATGACTCGGTGTGATTAAGCCAAACCATGTTGTGTTGGCATTGCGTGCCTAAACGTGGGCAAAGCTCAGTCAGGCTGTTGGTTAGAATGGTATCAATTTGCCAGGCCGGGTTTATAAAGCACACGCCAGAACCATACATGCCGGTATCGGCATCTTTATCCTCGGCCAGCAGTTCTACCTGCAGCACATTGTGATTGAGTCTGGCAAGGTTCTGGCACATGGCTTCTGATTCACCCTGTTTATCGCCTGCACGGGCCGACAACAACGGATACCAAATCAATATCTGCGCCTGAGGCCAACGTTTTAAACAGTCTTTTACCGCGTTTGTCACGGCCTGATATTCGCTTCGCGACTCATACGGTGGATCGATAAGCACCGCGCCACGGTTGGGCTTAGGTGGTGATAAGGCGACCAGGCCTTCAAGGCCGTCTCGAAAATGACTGTGAACCTGCCCGTCTCCTTTGTGGGGTTTTAACACTCCTTTCAAATTAGCAAATTCACCCGGGTGTAATTCCATCACGTGCAATGCATCATTGGTACGCAGTAAATCCGCCGCCAGTAACGGTGATCCAGGGTACTCATTGTTGTTGCGATACAGCGCCAGCGCGGCCAGATACTCAACTAGCAGCGGATCCTGCGGCGAGAACTGATCCAGCTTAACAACCCCTTCTTTGTACTCACCGGTTTTACTGGCCTGTTCTGAATCGAGCCGGTAACAGCCCGAGCCAGCGTGGGTATCAATCAGGTTAAACGGCTTGTTTTTTTGCTTCAGGCGATTAATTACTGCCAGCCAGCAGAGATGTTTGAGGATGTCGGCATGATTACCGGCGTGATAACCGTGTTGGTAACTCAGCAAAATAGTGCTCTCTCTTGAAACCTGTTATCAGCAGCTCCCGACCCAAAACTGGCGAAGCTTGCGCGAATCGCGCAAGTTTATCGCCCACTGCAACAAGATACCAGTGCCGTAACGCCTTAACGCAGTTTACTTAACATTTTGAGCGGATTGGACAGGTAATCCAGCCATAAGTTGTTAAACCTTACCATGGTGGCACCATCGATAACCCGGTGGTCGGCCGACCAACTCACCTGCATTACAGACTGACTGATCACCTGTTGCTGTGCATCAAAACGCGGTAATTGCTGTATTTTACCCAGCGCTACAATGGCTAGTTCAGGGTAATTGATAATCGGCGTGGCGGTAGTACCACCCAGTACGCCCACATTGGAAAGACTAATAGTGCCGCCTTTTAAGTCACTGCCGCTAACTTTGCCCTGTCTGGCATCAGCAACAATGCGTTGCATTTCCTCAGCGATTTCCAGCACACTCAGACTCTGCACCTGTTTAATGTTTGGCACCAGTAACCCCGCGCTGCTGTCTACCGCAAAGCCAATATTGTGGTCGTCGATGTAAGTCATAGCGTTGCCATCTTCACTAAGACGGGCATTGAACTGCGGAAACTCCGTTAAGCATAAGGACAACGCCTTTATGAAAAACGGCATAAAGGTCAGCTTAATATCCGCTTCGGCAAACTGTGCCTTTAACGACGCTTTAAGCGCGATAAGCGGATCCATCACCAGCTCGTCCGACACGGTAAAGTGCGGGATAGTACTCACCGAGCGAACCATCTGTTTCGCCATGGCTTTTTGTACTGGCGTTAATGCCACGGTGCGGTTTGCCTGTTCTGCGGTCGCTGTACCTTCTGCCTTATGACCCGTCGGCGGCATACTCTGATGACCTTTTTGCAGCGCATTGAGGACATCCTGTTTTAATACCCGGCCTTTTTTACCGGAGGGTGCAATGTCCTGCAGCGACAGGTTATGCTCTTTCGCCAGGCGGCGAACAGCAGGGCTAGCCGGTACCTTACCTTCAATGATTTTGGGTGGCTCGAACCCGCCTTCCTGAAATCCGGTGGGTAAAGTTTTCCTTACCTGTGCAGGCTGTTCTGCTTGCACAGCGGTTTGATTACTGGCTGCGGTTTCGCCTGAAGTCCCCCCGGCACCTTCCTGCTCGACTGATAAATCGAACAAAGGCTCATGCACTTTAGCAATCTGCCCAACCTCGTGATAACGCTTCACAAGGGTACCGGCATGCTTGGCAGGAATTTCCACCACGGCTTTATCGGTCATCACTTCAACCACTACATCATCCTCGGCAACATAGTCGCCAGCATCAATGTGCCATTTAACGATTTCACATTCGACAATGCCTTCGCCAATGTCTGGCAGTATAAACGTTTCTACGGCGCTGCCCGCCGTTTCAGACGGCGGCCTCTCAATCGTTTTCTCAGGCGTTTTCTCAGTTGTTTGAGGTACTTCGGACTCTTGTTGCAAAGCAGCGCTACTATCATCACCCGCAGGCTTAAGTTCAAACAGAGGCGAGTGCACTTTGGCAATATCACCTGGCTTATAATACAACCGGGTAATCACGCCACTGTGGATAGCAGGTATTTGTACCGTGGCTTTGTCGGTCATCACCTCTGCCACCGGCTGGTCTTCTTCAACCGTATCGCCTTCGCTAACCAGCCACTCTAGTAGTTCACACTCGACAACGCCTTCGCCAATATCAGGCAAAATAAAATCTGTCATATTTACCTCAGTAGTTCAGCATGCGTTTAAGGGCTTCGTAGGTCTTATATTCGTCTGGCATATATTCTTTTTCGTGTGCCAGCGGATAAGGCGTATCCAGGCCACATACCCGGGTAACGGGTGCTTCCAGATATAAGAAACACTGCTCCTGAATATGCGCGGCAATCTCGCTGCCGAAGCCCGAGGTAACCGGCGCTTCGTGATTGATCAGCAGACGACCGGTTTTCATTACCGATTCGGCAACGGTTTGTGCATCCCAGGGTAAGATACTGCGTAAGTCGATAATTTCGCAGGACACTCCATCTTCCAGCGCCATGGCTGCCGCTTTTTGAATAATCTCGACCTGAGCGCCCCAGGCCAGCAAGGTAATATCGTTACCTTCCTGGATAATTTCGGCTTTGCCCAGACCAATGGAGTAATCTTCCTCCGGCACCTCGCACACCGAGGCTCGATAGAGGCGTTTGGGCTCCATAAATAACACCGGGTTGTCATCGCGGATAGCGCCCAGCAGCAACCCTTTGGCCTGGTACGGGTCGCGGGGTACCACTACTTTCAAGCCAGGGATATGACTGAAAAACGCCTCCGGTGACTGGGAATGATAATGACCACCCGCTATACCACCGCCGTAAGGGGTTCTGATGGTGAGTGAGCCACAGGAAAACTGACCTCCGGAGCGGTAACGAAACTTGGCTGTTTCATTCACGATTTGATCAAAGGCCGGAAAGATATAGTCACCAAATTGGATCTCGGCCACCGGCACACTGCCCTGGGCGGCAAGACCGTTGGCAAAACCGATAATGCCCTGTTCGGTAAGCGGTGTGTTAAAACAGCGGGCTTTACCAAATTTTTCCTGTAAATGACTGGTAGCACGGAATACGCCACCAAAATGGCCCACGTCTTCGCCAAACACTACCACTTTTTCGTCGTCGGTCATGGCAGTGATCAGGGCCTGATTAACTGCCTGCAGTAAATTTAACTTTGCCATTACTTACCTACCTCGCCCGATGTTTTAGGATATTTATCCGGGTAGCGCTTAATGTGCTCCAACAGAGCCTCGCGCTGTGCTTTAAGGTGCCATGGCACTTCGCTGTATACGTCTTCCACAATATCGCTGATTGGGTTAACCGGCACTTTCTCTGCCGTTTTGAGCGCGTTGAGAATGTCGCTGCGAACCTCTTTAAGGTAGTTTTCGGTCTCCTCGTCCTTCAGCCAGCCTTTATTCACTAACCACACTTTAAAGCGCTCTATGGGATCTTTCAGGCGCCACTTTTCTTCTTCTTTTTTCGAGCGGTAGCCGCTCGGGTCGTCTGAGGTAGAGTGCGCAGCTAAACGGTAGGTCATGGCCTCAATCAATACCGGCTGGGAGGCTGATAATGCAAGCTCACGTGCCTTAACCGTGGCGCTGTAAACGGCAAGTGGGTCGTTACCGTCTACCCGGATCGTGCGAACGCCGTAACCGATACCGCGTGATGCAATACCGTCGCCGGCAAACTGCTCCTCCGCTGGGGTAGAAATGGCATAGCCGTTATTGCGGCAGAAAAAGATTACCGGGCAATTAAGCACTGCTGCCATATTGAGACCTGCATGAAAGTCACCTTCGGAGGCCGCGCCCTCACCAAAATAGCAGATAGTGAGTGCATCGTTACCCGCCAGTTTCTGACCGTAAGCATAACCTGCTGCCTGTGGTATTTGCGTACCTAACGGCGATGAGATGGTCATAAAGTTTAGGGCTTTATCACCATAGTGGATGGGCATCTGACGCCCTTTGTTCGGATCCAGGCGATTGGAAAACATCTGATTCATAAACTGCGCAGAAGTGTAACCGCGAAACGCCAGTGCGCCATGCTCGCGATACTGACTCATGATCATATCATCTGCTGACAGCGCTGCGGCGCTGCCCACTACAGCAGCTTCCTCACCGGTACTGGCCAGATAAAAACTGATCCGGCCCTGGCGTTGAGCAGCGACCATGCGTTCGTCCAGCATCCGGGTGTAAAGCATGGTGTGATACATTTTAATGGCCAGTTGCTGATTGATTTCTGGCTCTTTGGCCTGAGGATAAACCGTACCGTCTGCATCCAGAATGGCCAGCATCGGAATATCCAGTAACCCATTTTCTATTATCCTGACCTCATGTGTCATCGACACATTGCCCAGGTGATTTCTGTCGTTCATAGGGTGCCTCAAAAACGCCTCATTGTTTGTGTACACTTTAGTGCAAGCTGGGCAGGAGCGTCCTGTTAAATTAACAATATGTTTACGTCTTATTAAACAAAACATCCTAATTGGATCATGAAAATTGGGATGATTAGTTTAAATTGACAAAATACGCTGCAATTCAGGCTAGATTCAGAAGAACTAATTAGGATAAAACGGTCCAATTTACTTACATGACACGTACATACGATAACGAACATTACATATCCCGTGTGGCTGTGTTAAAAAACCTTTCCCGACAGAACAAGGACACCGTTCTTTTCACTATGGAGTATTAATGTGAAGCAATTATCATTGATCACACATGCTGTTAGTGCCATTTTGCTGGCCAATGCCTCGCTTGCAGCCGCTCAGCAGATCTCGCCAACATCGGTCAATAAACCCATTCATCGCCTTAACCCCACAACAACCCCGATAAAAAACCAGGTTGATGGTACACAAACCTATATTATCCAGTTGCATGAACCTTCGGTGGCGCAGTATAACGGCGGCATTAAAGGTTTTACGGCCACCAATCCGAAAACCCGTTTAATGACATCACGGGTAGCCAAGGCTAACCGCGGTAAACTGGATGCTTCGGCCAGTCATGTCACGGCTTATCGTCAATATTTACAACAGCGCCAGCAAACCGTGCTGGGTAATATTGCCCAAATCACCGGTCAGGCCAGCGCCACACGACAGTTGCAGTTTGCCATTAACGGTATGGTGCTACAGCTAACACCAGCGCAGGCAGAAAAGGTCAAAGCACTCAGCGGGGTAAAATCAGTAGAGGCCGACCGCAAGCTTAAACTCAGCTCGGATACCAGCCCGGAACTAACCGGCGCAGCCAGCGTTTGGGCCGGTGCTACCCTGGCCGGCACCAGTGCACTGGGCGAAGGTACTGTGGTGGCCATATTTGATACCGGCATTAATACTGATCATCCTTCGTTTGCCGCCACCGGCGGTGATGGTTACACTCATACCAATCCCCTTGGTAGTGACAATTACCTGGGCGACTGTGCAGCCAGCTATCCGTCGTTATGTAATGATAAGCTGATAGGGGTTTACAGCTATCCGTTAATTACCAATCAGTACGCCGATACCGACGTATTCCCTCCTGGGCTGCCTCGCAACGGTGAGGATTATAACGGTCACGGCTCCCATGTGGCTGGCACCGCAGCAGGGAATATTTTATATGATGTCCCCTCTGTAGGACTGGCATATGACCTGGAAGAAAGCGACGGTTATGCCGGTGAATTCACCTTTGATCAAATCAGCGGTATTGCACCTCACGCTAATATCATTTCCTTCCAGGTCTGTTTACCCGGCGAAAACGACGATGAATATAACGGCTGTTACGCTAACCTGGCAGTAACGGCAATTGATGATGCTATCGCCAGCGGTGTGGTAGACGCGATCAACTACTCTATTTCCGGTGGTGAGGAAGTTTGGGGCAATACACTCAGTGAAGCCTGGTTATCGGCCAATAATGCCGGTATTTTTGTAGCTCATTCTGCGGGGAATGATGGCCCGGATGCATCGACCAGTGATAAGCTATCGCCCTGGCTTACACCCGTTGCCGCCACCACCCATGGCCGAACTCTGGATCTATCCAAATCCATTGGCAGTTTTACCGGTGGTTCTGCTGCTCCTGCAACCATCAGTGGGCAAAGTAATACCGGTGCTATTACGGCAGATATTGTGTATGCCGGCGACTACCCTAACGCCAACGATCCCAACGGCGATCCTGCTCAGTGTCTTGAGCCTTATCCGGCTGGCACTTTTAATGGCGAGATAGTGGTCTGCGATCGTGGTGATATTGCTCGTATACAAAAAGCCATAAACGTATCACACGGCGGCGCTGGCGGTTACGTGCTGGCTAACATAGAAGGCGGCGCAGAAAATCTGGTACCCGACGAATACGTTATTCCCGGGATCCATATTGCTGCAAGCGATGGCGACAGCTTAAAAACCTGGCTAGCTTCCGGCAGTAATCACCGTGCCACCATTACTGCGACAGCAGGCATCCGCTCGGTAGACAGCAGCCTTGCTGATAAGGTCGCAAGCTTCTCCTCACGCGGACCTAACACTCAGTTCAGCACACTGTTGCCAATGATAAGCGCACCGGGTGTAGATATTTACGCGGCCTATTCTGATGAACATTACGGCCATGAAACTACTGGCCCTGCCCCGGCAGACTATGCATATCTGGACGGTACATCCATGGCGTCGCCCCATGTAGCCGGTGCGGCATTGCTGCTACGCGAATTGCACCCGGATTGGAGTGCGGATGCCATTCGCTCGGCGCTGATGATGACAGCCGAAACCAATATTGGCTTAAACGGCAGCACCGCCCAGGCTAACTGGCTGGATATGGGAGCTGGTCGTATTCAGATAGACGCAGCTGCCAATGCCGGGTTAGTTATGGAAGAAACTCAGGCTAATTATGAAGCCGCGGATCCGAACGCTGGCGGTGAGCCTAAAACGCTCAATATTCCGGCTCTGGTGGATAATAACTGCCTGATCGAATGTAGCTGGCAACGCACATTTACCGCGACCAGAAATGGCACCTGGACATTCGGTCTGGATGATATGGACAGCGGCCTGGCACTTGAAGCGCAGCCAGCCAGCATGACGCTATCCGCAGGACAGTCGCAAACCGTAACCTTCACGCTAAGTACCTGGAACGTGGCTGACAATGACTGGGCATACGGTGATGTGCTCATTAGTGGTAATGATAATAACCCGCAACATATGCCTATTGCTGTGGTTGCTTCTAACGGCAACTTTCCGGACTTTGTAGAGCGCACCAGTTATCGGAATGCCGATTCTGCGGTACTTGAAGATCTGTTGGCTATCGAAATTACCGATTTTACCTACGAGGTAACAGGTCTCACCCTGGGCACCAAGGTGTCAGGTAATGTTGCCGAGGATAGCGATCCCAGCGATTTTTACGATGACCAGAATGACGGTGTGTATATCCTGGATGTAGTAGTGGAAGAAGGGACACCACGGTTTGTGGCACAAACCACTGAATCCAGTGCACCGGATTTGGACTTGTATATTGCCTATGACAATAACAGCGACGGCATTTTTGACGAGGATGAACTCCTCGCCCTTAGCGCCGGTTACAGCTGGAATGAATACATCAGTATTGAGTCACCGCCGGCCGGTGCCTACCGGATATATGTTCACAACTTTACCGGCAGTGCGCTGCAGCAAGACAGCTTTACCCTCGACTACGCCTTAGTAGGCAGCAGCAGTGACGGCTCTTTGAGCATCGACGCGCCAACTGCAGTGGCCTTGCGTGAGTCTTTCGACATGCGGTTATTATGGTCGCTGGATAGCAGTATTCCGGGGGATCGGTTTTACGCCAGTGTGGCTCTGGGAAGTAGCGCACAAACGCCGGATAATCTGGGTGTGATCCCGGTGGATATTATCCGTGGTGAAAACGATGTACAACTGGCAGTGAATGGCAGCGATCGGGTGTCGCCGGGCGATGCTGTGGACTACAGGGTAAATGTGCTGGCCAACACCAGTAGCGAAGATCGCAACTATGAAATTGACGTAACCATTCCCGATGGCACCAGTGTGGTTGCTGGTAGCGTTACCGATGGTGGTGCCGTAAACGGCAATACCATTAGTTGGTCGATTACCCAGAACGTGACCGCGGGTGTACCAGGCTATTCGGTTACTACCCCCGAAACTAACGGTCAGTGCCGGGTTGATACTAACAGCAATGCTGGTTTCATCGACTTGTCAGCACTGGGTTATCAGCCTTTACAGGGAACTGGCAGTGGCGAGCTACTCGCTGCCTTCCCGGTTGCGGTTAACGTGTTAGGCGAACAATGGCATGGCATCGCGGTGTCTTCTAAAGGTTTTATTACGCCTGCATCCGCTACCGTAAACACCTTCCCTGCTATCAACCGTATGCTGGCCGATGAGTCTTACAGCGGTGCCATATTAGCGCCTCTTTGGCGTGACTGGTCTTTCAGTGAGGAGGCAGGATCAGGGATTACCGTAGCTACCCTGAACAATGGCGCAACAACGGTTATTGACTGGACAGGCTTACAAGCTGGTGGGCATAGCGCCGATATGCAGGTTATTCTGAATCACGATGCTGACCCCGGTGAACCCAGTGTGATTTATGTCTATCAGAATGTGAACAACTCCACTGAGTCATTAGCTGGCACCGTGGGTTGGCAGAACAAGGAAGGTAAGCTGGGCACCACCCTGGCGTTTAATTCTGCCAACGCTAATAACCCCGGTGGCGAAGTGGAATCGCTTGTGCAGTCGGGAACGGTACTGTGCCTTACACCACAAACATCCACCACCGCCACCGGGCCTGCAGCGCTTGATTTTAGTCTGCAGGTAGATGCTAACGCCGGGCTGACTGGCTCGCTGGCAGTGACCGTTGCTTCACAGGTACCTAATATTCCGGGGACTCAGGAAGAAATTGGCGAAGTAAATACGGAAGTAGAAATGCACGCCGCACCAGAACTACTGATCGACGGCAGTGAACAGGCGAGCATTAGCCTGACGGAATTACAGGCCTCAGTACTGCCAATCTCGGTGACCGATGCCAACGGTGATAATGTAAGCCTGAGTGTTGAGCAATTGAGCGGCCCCGCGGCTACGATTAACATAGCGGGCGACGTAGTAACGGTTACACCCGCATCAGTCGACGCGGGCACCGCACTGCGCTTAAGAGTAACAGCCACCGATGAGTTCGGCTTTACCGACACCGCAACGGTAGACATTACGGTAACCCCCAATCAGCCACCAGTGCTCACTGTTACAGCGCCATCAAGCGTGCAGGAAGGCGCAACCATCACCATCAGAGCCAGTGCAACCGATCCTGAAGATGATGCGATTGTGTTTACGATTAATGGTGTTCAGGGCTCTACCTTCAGCTCTACCGCACCGGAAACCGACGATAGTACCTCGGTAAGCTTCACGGTTACCGCTACTGACGGACAAAACACCGTTACAGAAACGGTATCTGTAACCGTCACAAATCGCCCGAGTGGCGGTGGTGGCAGCCTGTCACTGTTATGGCTTAGCGGGTTAATTGTTGTGTTAATCAGCCGTCGCAGAAAACGGGTCGAGTAACCTTACCAGCCGGTAGTTAAAAAAAGGGAGCGGTGGTTTGACTGCTCCCTTTTTTGTTTCAGGACGCTTCTTTAAACCGGCGTGCATCAGGCGTCAAGCCGAACCAGATTATGAAGCCTGGGTAAGTATTTCCGTTAAGCGCTTTTTTTGTTTACAGGCTTCATACCAGAAACCACCGGAAACCATGACAATACCCAAAATTATCATCGCAAAAGGAATCAGCATAGGTAAAGAGAAACGGTGCAGGTTAGATAATGAGATGATACAGGCTACGCCGGTAAAGCTAAACCAGATCATCATAAACACACTGACCAGCAAATGCAGTCGCATAGTCACTGCAATATGACAACCATTGGCAACGGGGTTAATTTTACCATTGATAACCGGTAAAAAAGAGTTCTGATAAGCACTATTACGTATTAGCTCAAAATCATACTCACCTACCCGCCCTTTAAACTCACAATCACTGTTAAGCCAGAAGGTGCTTTTTCTGGTCGTGTGTTGTTGTAATCTTTGGGTGATCTCTGCTGCAGAATACGGGCTATCCAGTAAAAAATGATCGCGAGGAATGAGTTTTATGGTTTCTGGCAGGAATGTCTTTATTGTCATTTTGCTCAATATTTCAACTTTGCTCGACGGTCTAATACATTCCAAAGGATACTTCTGGCTGGTACAACAAAGCCACTATGACAAATACAACCACTGCCACGAACAACAAAATTTCCATAATATTATTTTGGAGCATAGTTTTATACATTTCAGCTCTGCCTGGGTTGTGGTCTCTGTTAACCCTGTACAAAGTATAATAAATCTTTACCAGACGAACGAGCGCCAATACACCAAGCATTACACCTAACGTAAAAAACAGAACAGTAAACCAGGAGCCGTACATATCAAATCTTGATTCTAAAAGCCGTTCACTGACCACATATTGCTTTTTCAATCGCAATCTGATGTTCGGCTTTTAGGGGTAAGGTTTTAAAAGGACTGATGTTAGCGCCGCCGGTGTTGCCAACCGGAACCAGACCAATCGCCGTTTTTGAAGCTGCCCCGAGTATACGAATGAGCTGCCCAAAAAACTCCCGCCAGTCCTTATGCCGAAAGGCCCAAAGTAACATTAGCCAATGAACCCGAACATGCCACCAGGTAGATGACTGACCTAAAACATGGGCATTCTCAAGGTGTTGGAAAGCTTCTTTTAACCGCCCACCTGACTCATGAAAATCAGCTAACGCTATTTCTTTGAGTACATCACGGGCGATATTTCGCGTAAAACCATTAAGCATAATTTTGATGAACCGCCCTTTTGATCAAATAAAACTGACTCCAGACCATTACCGGCATGGCTACAAAGCTGTATATCAGCCACACATAGGCTGCTGACTGTTGTTCGGCAAAAAGTACCGCAATCAACGCATAGGACAGCCAGTAGACCAGTTGTATTTTAATGCACACCGGCAAGCTCAGAACCACAATAGTATCGAGTACACCCGCTTTCTTATAACCAGAGCACGCCTTATAAACGCTCATCGCCCCCACGTGAAACACAGCAAGTGTTGCCACATAGGAAGCCAAGGTCACTATATTCAGATAATAGGAATAGCCCAGAAAATACATCGGCAACACCGTGGAGGCTATCTGCAGATAAAAACAGGCGATATAGTACTGAGCCTTTTGTTTCTGACTCAGTGCTTCACTGGCTAAGTCTGCGGCCAGCTGGTAAGTGTTCCAGATATTCATTGTTATCTAATTCCATTTATTGCCCATTAACACTGGCAATACTGTAGTCCTGACTCACTCGTGAACAATAGTAGAGAACCCGCCGTAGATAAGGCGTTTTCCATCAAATAGCATGGGGTTGTCGGCATCTGGTTTCATTCTGGGATCTTCCATAAGCGCTTTCCAGCCCTCATTCCGAGCTTCTTTGGACGGCCACACCGCCCAGGAAAACACTACCACTTCGCCCTCTGCACATTGCACCGCCTTGTAAAACGAGGTGACTTCGCCTTCGGGAACATCATCGCCCCAATTTTCATAAATCTCGATGACCCCGTGTTCCTTAAATACGCTCGCAGCAATTTTAGCTTGCTCGATATATTTTTCTTTGTTCTCTGCTAACACCGGGATTACATAGCCATCTACATAAGTCATGGTGGTTTCCTTTCTTCTGATCCGTTAATGAAGTCCCGAAGGGACCCGCTCAAACACCCGTCAAATTGAGGTTATCACAGGTGTAAGGCTAAACTGTAGTTAATCTTTAAAAGCCGAAATACCCCAGTAACTATTGGATTTTTGCGTTTGTGTTAACCCGTAACAGCGAAGGTGTTTTCTTATATGCAGGATTAAATAACCGTGTGAAAATACCATGACTTTACCGTGTTGTTGCGCCATTGCTATAAGTTCACTGGCAGCCAGCTGTGCTCGCTGTCTGGCCTGAACATAAGACTCAAAGCGCCCCTTTAAACCCAGCATCCATAACGCGCGGTTGAGATAAACCCAGCTCCATGCCCTGATGGTAAAAGGCAGCTTATAGCGAGGAATATCCATCTCACGAAATAATTTCGACTGATAATGTGGCTGACTACCAGAAAATATTGAGCAGCTATGTACCGCTCGTGGCAGATCGCTCGAGACAAGATAATGATCGTTATATTTTGCCTGGCTAAACTTACAGGGCGAACTCTGTTCTGAAACCAATGAGTGATTATAGTTTTTCACCCAGTTGGCAAATCCCGCAGCATTCAGTAGTGCATTGCCGGCATTTAACGGACGGCCATGACGCACCAGAATAATTTCCATTACTCGCTGACACTCCCTTATCAGTTAATGACGCCCGAATCACAAAACCACATGAAGTGTAAAACACCGTGGTTTAGTGTGTGTTATCCAGGCGACGCTCTTCGTTTTGCTGTTGCATTATTTTCGCGACTTTTGCTTTTTCCCATTTTGCACCAAAGGGCTCAAAAACATAAATCGCCAGGCCTGCAACTAGCGTTGCAAACGATAAGAAGATCACAATCAACGGGCCGGTATTCTCGCCACCGTTATAATTTGGCAGCATAAACAATACAAATACTGCGACTAAAAAAGCCGTGAAAGCATAAAAATACTTGATCGCTTTTACTTTTGTCTTTACCTGTTCATGCATTTCATTGCCGTTTTCAGAGCTCAAACTTTCTTCACTCCGGGACTGGTTATCCCGCTCAATGACGGCTTTAAGATCATCCACAGAGATTTCGAACACGGATGCCAGCGATTTGAGCGTTTCCAGGCCAGCGCCCTCGCCCTTTTCAATCCGCTGGATTGTGCGAACGTTTAAATTACTTAATTGCGCCAGTTGCTCCTGCGACCAGTGCCGGGTGAGTCTCAATGATTTCACAGATATTCTCTTTATTGTTGTGAATGCCGTAACACTATACACCACCGGGACCTGGTGGGTAACGACAACCGGCCGACAGTTACCCGACAACAATTAAAAAACCCTCGGTTATAACAACGTTATGACTTACCGACGGAGGGTTCTTTGCCACGTAACACCGTTAAAAACAAACCACCCCTGAGCCGGTTTAACAAAGCAAAAAACGGGTATCCTAATGTTGCGAATAATATAAAAAGAAAGGGCATCGCTAACAAGTCGACGAAAAACACACCAGGTGCTGGCACTTCAAAGCCTAACAAGAGGAACAGTAAATAAAAACAGCAAAAAAATAGATCGAGAGATATCGCAAACACCGCGAATATCTTCACAATAGACGGAAAGCTTAAATGCACCAGGTTATGTTGTTTCAACTGATGGCCACTCACAACGCCTGTTTTCACTCCGTGTTCAACTGCGGCTATACCGTCGGTTTTGTTTTAATTAACGCGCTAAATATCTTATCGATGATCAGGTACACAACCACTAAAACCATAAGCTTGGTAAAATAGTGAAACAGAGCGGGGAATGAAGAAATCGTAAACATGGAAATCTCAAAAAACGCGGATCCCATTAATCCGGCGAGTTTTTCTATCATCACCATGACGACCAGGAAAGTAAACAATACCTTCATGAAGAATCATCCTTTTCAATCCGTTTGAGTCGTATAGCTAATCACGACTCTATCCTTTTTTTAACTGCTCCACAGTATAGATTGTAAATTAAGGTTTAATTAACTCAGCGAAACTGTCTCAAAAAAACTCATATAGAGTAATAACGTTACCGCCAGAATAAACGACGACAGTAAAGAAACCCCAATAGGAATTACGATTATTTGCCAAAGCTTGAGTACAAGAAACTTTCTTAACACAAAGCTGAATATCACTATCGACATTATCGTACCGGCGGGCTCTGCCAGGCCTGAATAGTAAATCAGCACCCCGGAAATCACCTGTACTGTCAAAAAAGCAAAAGTAAGCAACAGACTCCGTTTATTTAGCTTCTCTGTTACCTTCAGTAATCTAAGGGTAATCCGAAAACCCGTAAAATTGCCCGCAAAGCTGGCGACTATAAATAATAATGGAAACAAGCAATTGCCCTGTTGTTACTATGGAAAAACCGGCGCCATACCAGTGATCAGACATCCACTTTATATTGTAAATCCGCCGCTTCGTCACCTGTTATGCCGCGAAATCCCCATTGATATTTTTCCTGTTCCTTGATGGTGATTTCAATATCGACAGGCGCAATACCCACTGCAGAGGAAATGTTACTGAATAACGCTTTGATCAACGCCTTTTGTGTTTCAGGCGTTCTGCCCTTCATCATATTAATTTCGATAACAGTGTACGCCTCTGTTCTGCCACCCGGGTAGAAAAAATCACTTTCATCAAGTGGCATAAAGCGATGCGCCCGTTTATCTTCTGGCATAGCTAAAACCGATTGCATGCAGGCATGGATAGCATCGGACAATTCACGCTTTATCAGGTTGAGTTGTTTGTTGATGCCGTAAATAACTACCATTATTATCTTTCCTTAGTTGCTAACTGGCACTTTACCCGGGGCTCGGGGTAGCTTCATTCAGCTTTACTTTGACTGTTTTTACCCAAAAATTTCAAACACTGCAAAAACCAATACAAGCAAGCGAGTACTAAAATCAGGCCGCCAAAGAGATTAAAAACAAACAAGCAAACCAAGGCTCCCGATACTACATAGCCATGGGTAAGATATCGAAACAGCCTGAACGTCTTAAAGCACGCTTGAGTCTCATCATGCAAATAAACCAGTGCATAAAATGTTGCAGAGAATATAGCCGCACTTAAATACGGGTTACCAAATGCATCGTAGCTCCAGATGATGGCTAACAATGGCATTAAGCCGATCCCCAGAAAGCTTCTTAAATGAGGCAATGCGGCCTTTAAGCCAGTGGTAAAATGCGCATTCTGTGATTTTTCAGACGCTGTCCATTTAGCCAGACCAAACGGCAAATACAAAAAGAAAGCGATAATGCCCAACGGAATTAATACAGTTTCCACGGTTATTTTCTAATCGGTAAGCGCTTGTTCAGAAGTAAATCCATCTGTTTACTGATTTTCATCCCGGATCATATCGTTTGCCACTTCTAGCATAATAAGCACCTCGCACGGCGAATACTGTTCGAGTAAGGATACCGAACGATAGTTTACCCATTCAGAGATGGGATCAAATTCATTTTTCTTTTTGAATGTCAGTTCCTTTAACTGTACCAGGCATACGCCCTGCATTTTTGCGCCTTCTACCACGTTCGCCTTAAGCGCAATTTTTTCATACTCTTTCGCCACCCTGTCGTATCTGCTGGTTGCTGATAAAGACGAAAAAGAAATTAATGTAAGCGCTAGCGCGAACAGAATTTTATTCATTTTTTAAACCTTAAAATATGTAACGTCATTGGTCACAAAACTGGCAACGAGTAGTCGTATCACGTCACGTGAACTATATTGAGATTCTCACTGCCAGTTGGCGCCTCAAAGTACCGGGTGACCTGATGAAAAACCGCTTCTGTATCAAATTTTGCTCTTTGCGGCTGTTCAACGCGACGTTGGGCAATTTGCGCTAAACACTGTTCATCAGAAACATCTAAATAGCAGAGTTCGTGTTCACTGTGTGTTTCGGTACACAGCGATGTAAACCAGGCTCTTTGTTTTACCGTGTTGGCAGGAAAGTCCATCACAACATTCACGCCGATGTTAAGTAAGCCCTTTACATGGCTTTTAATAAATGGCCGGACAAGTGCTGAATACTTGATGTAATCGTCAAAGGTTTGAATCAGCCCAGGGTAATGCGCTGTGAGCCAATCATCTTCTGCAATCAGCAGCGCGTTATTGTCTTGCGCAACAAGTCTGGAATGGGTGGATTTACCCGCGCCCATTTTGCCGCAGAAAAAGAATAGCTTTCCCGGATTACTCATGTTTTCTCCATCAGCTTCTGCGCACCTCATCAATGCCTTAATCAAAGGAGCTTTGCCGCTGCCTCAGACATCCGTTTATACTCATGGCCTACATCAGGCACAACCTGTAACTTCCAGTTAAAATCGAAGCCGTTATTCCTGGCTATGGTTCTAGCCGTTTTAAAAAAGTTTGCGCCCCGTTCGAGTCGATTAGGCCCCTGTTCCATTGCCATTTCGGTTTGGTCCAGCCGCCCTTGTTTGGCATTGTTATCCAGCTCACCAAGCAGTACCACCAGATGTTTAGCAAAAGATTCTTTCAAACTATAATTAACGTCACCCAGTCCGTAAGGGTAAGGCACCATCTCATCCATAAACGAATACGTGCCGGCGTTGGCTGCTATGGCTTTTTTAATACGCGATTGCGGCTTCATCGCCACCATGCGCTGAACAAACTGACCGCCGGCCGAATGCCCGAAGATATGGTAACCATCAAGAGAAAGCCCGTTTACGTTATTCACATGGTCAAAAACATTTTCCACTACGGTAAAAGCCCACTCACTTTCGGGGTTTTGCCAGCCAAAATAACTCTCTAAATTTCCTTCCTGATAGTCATTCGTAATGACCCGATAGAACTTACTGGCAAATTCGGGAGCAACCAGCATTATTCCTTTCTGCTCAGCAAGCTCTGTCCATGCATCGAGATAATCCTCCGCATTTCTGCCCATGCCATGCATAACAAAAAGTACCGGATCGTCTGGCGTCCATTTTGCTGGTTTGTATGTCCAGACTCTGATGGTTTTGCGATCGGTATGTTGATAGGCGTTAATGACGAAGCTGTCTTTACCTGTGGGAAAAGGTTTTGCTTCGGTTCTTTCTGGCCCGGTAGGAAGGATGTACAGATACAGGTAACCAACGGCCACAATAACAATGGCAATCAAAAGTACAGACGACACCAGCCATTTAAAGACTCTCACTTAAAACTCCTTTTAAAAAATGCGCTTCCTGACTTACTATCAAAATGGCCTGACATTATCTAAGACTCTCGGTGGCCTCGCTGCAGGCAGAACTTTCAGACACTGTTATAAAGACAGGCTGTCTAACGTGATTATTTCAACAGACTATATCAACTTTTTAATGTGCCACGTGAAGACCACAAGAATTCTTACAAAATTTTGTTATGTATAGGGTTTGTCGATTTCTCTGGAAGAGAGTAACGATGCCTTGGAACGGTTGCCAGGAAAATGAAGCAACAACAGTTTATTTAATAATTTGATAATGACGTTCTACATTCACGGTAACCTTGCCCCAGTCAGAATCTCTTACCCTTTGTTGATGTTGCTCAAAAGCGATTTGACTCGTGAACTCTTCATAAACATCAAAACGAAGCGGATCCTTTTTATTTTCAATAACTTTGAAGGTAATGCAGCCAGGCTCTTCCAGCGTCAGCTGTTTATGCCCTACCGACGCCTGCTTTACTACTGAAAGTTCTGACGCAGGCACTAAAATAAAACCCTTTAATGTAACTTTTGACATAAATTCCCTTTAGTGAAAACGCCGCAATGAACTCAATCTTCGTGATGCACGCGCCGGAGCGGCTCTCAGCGGATTGCGTTTTCTAGCTACACTGCCCTATATTCACCACGCTAAAACGGATCGGTATTTCTCGGCACATCCAACAAGGTATTGGCGCAGCCACATACTGAACACCTCTGCCTGATGATTAACCTGTAGTTGAGCAAATAACTGCAAGCATGGAAAAATTTTCCCAGTGATTTTACTAAGAGCACGATAAAAAGTGCAAACTCAACACCAAACTCTAACAAAAACCTGAATTGACCAAACTCAAAAAAGGCCATGAAGATTGAATAAAAAAGACTCCCTACAACAACACTAATCACGGCAATAGCAAACAAGTAAAACGCTAGCAGAATAGTAAGCCCAAACATGTCTAACACACTGACCGAACCTGAAAATTTCCAGTTTTTAAATTTATCACAGCATGTTAATTTCATCGTTAAACCGGCTTTGTTACGTCATCAGTTGTGTATTTTATTGTCGTGTTCCTTTAGGCAACTGCAGAATGTATTAAGGCTGTAACAACTGCATATTCCATGACGAACCGTCCCTTGAATACTGCTCTCTAAGATGTACTCGATTGGTCCTGAATTTTAGTATTTCTATTGAATCTGGTACAACAGTATAACCACCCCATGAATTAGGGCGAGCAATTGGTTTGGATGAAGCGGCAAGCGCAGCAGAGTATTGTTCTTCCATTGAAACTGCAGGATCCCAGACCTCGCTTTGTTTAAAACAAGTAGTAGCGACACGTGCATTCTTGGAGCGAGTAAACCAAAACTTATCTGCCAGTTCGCTGGAAATAGCTTCCGCTTTTCCCACAACACGTATTTGGTAGCCAATGTGATCCCACCAGGCAAGCAAAGAAATTTTGGGGTTTTGCGAGAGGTGTATGCCTTTTTCAGAGTTGTAAGATGTACAAAAAGTAAAACCTCGCTGATCAACTTCCTTGAGGTCAACAAAGCGCGATTGAGGAAAACCCGCAGAATCTATGGTTGAAACACACACTGCACTCTTTTGCCTAAGAGGAGAATGTGATTTGGCATTTTCCCAAATGAGTTTAATTTTATCTGTTAGCTGTTCGTCCATGTGAAGTCTCCATAGGCATAATATAACTCAACACTGAGGGAAGATATGAGATGGGTTAAAATTAGCAATCACATGACGCAGCCCATGCGTTAGCATCCCAGTGAACAACGCGAGTGTCTTGATTTGGTTGTTCTGTGCCAAACCTATACTCTGCCTAATATTAACCGGGCACACTCTTTTGTTGATTGAGAGAAAGTATTAACAATTAAATCATAGCTAACTCCCTCATGAATACTCTCATATTGTGACTCGGCCAAACCAGTTTTTCTGTCACCACGGGCCATTTCTCTTTTTTTTAATACTTCTAGTGGACAGTCAACTTTCACCATCAACAAGTCTACCCCATTGAGCTCTTGTCCTAATTCAAGGTAGGTTTTTTGGCCGCTAAAAATAATATCCACTACGACATTATGACCCGTTTCAATGAGTGCCTTTACTGTTTTCAAAAGTGCTAGTTTCATGTTTGGAAACGTTTTTGAACTGGCAGGTATAGTCGCCGGTGTCATGTCCCAAAACGCATCTAAAGAACAATGCAAAAAAACTTCACTGTCCATGGATTGAATTGCTTTAGCTAAAGTTGTTTTACCAGAACTAGAGGTTCCGTTTAGCACAATTACGGTTCCTTTCATTGCTGTATTAGTCCTTTCAATGTCTCAAGTTATACAGGGTTCTCAATATTAAACGTAAACGCGTATGCGACTAAGACGAGGTCGCTCCCCCTAACACGCGAGAGACAAATGCAATTTAGTTAGAGATTCTGTCAAGATAACCCTGAATTGCCTGCTGATGTTGCTGAAGGTTAAAACCATCAGCGCAGCAACAATATAGCGGTTCGCGATATACCAGTCCAAGGTAATCAGCAATTAATTCGAACTGGGTTTCGAAATCAGAAGGCAATTCCGCATCCGTTCCTGTTGCAATGACTGATATTGGTAAACCACGTAGTTTACGACCAAGTTCTTTTTTTACCGTCAGCAAATCAGTAAACCTGTCGAAGAAGGTTTTTAGTTGAGCTGACATTGAATACCAGTATACAGGTGTTGCGAACACCACAAAATCTGCGGTAACAATGCGTTCCATTAGTGGAATAAAGTCATCAGCAATATTGCGATGTTGGTAATCAAAATACGAAATAGATAGACCCAGAAGGTCAACGAAATCAGCTTGAAGACGTTTTGCTATCTCTTGAGACAACCTAGCAGTATTCCCACCGGATCTCGAACTCGCTAAAATAACCAGAGAATTCACATTGATATCCTTTTCACATAACACCCGTTTTTATTACTGATTAATCCGGTTCAAGTTCAAATGACGCTCCGGCAGGCTGATAGAGTGAAGGCTTATTAATGGGCTGTACTTTAAACCAGTGGCGTATTTTTGGTGTTAATAAATCTTCAAGCGCCTGTGGCTCGACAGTATCTGCATCTAACCACCGCTGCAGGCTGTTATCTTTGAGCGATAACATTAATGGCGTGGACTTTTGATGCACATCTATTAACTTTTCATGTGGCGGCAGCGTAACCACCGAGCACGAGGTTTCCACAAACTCGTTACCGTGACTGTCGTGACCGTGCCATTCACGATATAAACCACCCATGGCAAGTTGCGCATCGGGTTCGGCAATCATATCGTGATAGGTCATTTTACTGCCGACTTTTTGCGACTCTCCAAAACCAGCGACCGGAATAATACAGCGATGCTGTCGAAAGGAGTGATATCCCGCGCTGCGAGGCACATTGAGCTTATCAAAACGGGTATTGAAAGAAGTATAACGTGACGGTTTGAAACGCATGATACCGGAGTTGTGCTCTGGCTCAAGTAATAACCACCAGATGGCATTTCGCGCTACCCTTTTTCCCTGTTGTTCGAGCACAATGGTTACTCTTTCGGTGGCGCGAACAAAACGGCTGAAACGCATCCCCTCTTCCGGCCAGAATCTAATTTCCAGTTGGTCGCACAATTGCCTGACACCCGGGCTATCGGTCACGTTTAATCGGCCACACACAGCACCACTCCTAATAATAATGGGGTTGCCAGGGTCATCATCACATTCTGCCCCATCGCTGCCAAAAAGGCTTTATCGGGTTGTTTAAACTGTTTAGCCTGCTGATAAACCCGCCAGCCGGGTAGCATAGGTAACAAACAAACAAGGCTGTACCAGGGCAAACTAAACGCTACAACAGTTAATATAACGACCAGTATCGTAAGCAGCCATTGTATTAAGTAAAGTCTGGCAGAAAACGCATAACCGTATTCAATAAGCATATGGTTTCGGCCATGCTCTGCATCACTGGCGGCATCCGGAAATTGATTGAGTAACAACAGGTTGTTGGTTAGCAAGGTGGGGATCAGCGCTAACATGAGCATGATGATGTTATGCGATCCGCTAACGGCCACATAACTACCGTAAGACATCAGGATACCAAAACCCAAACCGGGTGCCACCAGACAGAGCCAGGGGTAACGATTAAGCACCGGCGTATAGCTTACCACAATCACAACGCCCATAACGCCCATGATAAATAATGACAACCAGGCTTCAGGCGTGAGTCGCAGCACCAAAAAGCCCGAAACAATAGTGAGTAGTAAAAAGGCAATACCGATGTATTTAACCAGTCCGGCCACTGATGGTTCATTGACCAGTGCCCCGCTGCCGCCGCTAAAGGGCGTGCGATGGGTGGCAAAGTCCAGTTTGCTGGTGCAATCCACATATTCATTCAGCATATTCACGGCTATGTGTGCACACAGGCCACAAACGACAATTAAACTAAATAAAAACCAGGAACCGTCTATATTTAAAAAGTTAACAAATCCAAAGCTGAGTGTCAGACAACTCACTACCAGCAATAAAAACGGGGGACGCATGGTTTTAACAACGGTGGATAGAACGCTCATTCCCTGCTCCTGTGCAGTCGGTTGGTTAATGATCTGCTTCAATAATTAGTAACGACAGTTGCGCTAAACTTAAGGTATGTCGAGTTGATGGCATTTTGATGGATACGCTCCTTTCAACCAGTATCGAGTTAAACAAAGTCAATATCTTACTGACTCTTCTGTTCAGTATTGGCTGGATAGTGATTGCCAAACCTTTGCAGTTGTACCACAACAGCAGTATCCGCTTTGCGCTGGCCAACCTGCTTTTTGCACTGGCGTTGTTACTCGACTTTCGTCATCCCGACAATCCCACACTTTTTTTGTGGGTGATTGCCGATATCATATTACTGATTGCATTTATTATCTATAATCTTGCGCTTCGTCACCTGTTTCGATTAACCATCGACTCCAATTGGTTTAGTTCGATGATTATCCTGGTAAGTGTGGCGTATGTTTTATTTTTACCTGGCTGGATAACGCCTGAGACGGTGGCTGTAATGAGCTTGATTATGGTTATTGTAGTAATGCTGGCCACCCTCAAAATGAAATTTAATGCTCTGCATGCGGCATTTTCTGCCAGTATTGCCTGTATTTTGTGTCTCGCAGACGTGCTGATCATCACAATGGTGGCCAGTAAACTTACATTTTGGGCGTTCGCGTTGCCCCTTCCGCAAAACAGTTTATTCTTTTCACCTTACAATCCATCGCTGATGTTATGGATGCAGGTTGTACTGATTATCCTGATCAATACCACGGCGGTGGGCACAACAATATCGCGATTAATCGTTCGCATGAAATACCTGGCTGAACACGATCAGCTTACCGGATTACTTAATCGCCGGGCGTTTCAGTCGCAACTGCAATATCAGTTCTCGCTCTTTCAGCGTTATCAACGGCCCTTCAGTATTCTGATGCTCGACATTGATTACTTCAAACTGATCAACGATACCTTTGGGCACAGCGCTGGCGACAAAGCCATTGTGCATACCGCCAGACAGCTTAAGCAACAAGTCAGGCAATCCGATTTGGTTGCTCGATTTGGTGGAGAAGAGTTTATTGTGCTGTTGGCCGATCAGTCTTTAACCGAGGCCAAACTCATTGCAGATAAAATTTGTCAGTCATTGAGCGAAACTAAATGGGCCGATGCCGCCGACCCACTCACGGTCAGTATTGGTTGTGTTGAGGCGAGCCAGGCCCGGGATCCGGACCAATTGCTCACACTGGCCGATGATGCGTTATATCAGGCCAAAGCCAACGGCAGGGATCAGGCTGTCATGGCTGGCAGCAAAAAGAGCTACCTGACTTAATCCTGCTCGTCAGCTTCATCATCACTGGTATCGGCCAGGCGCTTACTGGGTTGCACACCCAGGGCTCGAAATTGCTCAACCTGACGCACCAGATTGCCCCGCCCGCTGGTTAATTTATTCAATGCGGCATCGTAGTGTTTCTGGGTACTTTCTACTGCTTTGCCAATTTTTTCCATATCACCCACAAAGCCGGCAAACTTATCGTAGAGCTTGGCAGCGTGCTGGGCAATTTTCTGGGCATTCTGATTCTGGTATTCGTACTGCCAGATATTGTTTATGGTGCGCAATGCTACCAACAGGTTGGTGGGCGAAACCAGCATAATATTGTTGTTAAGGGCTAGCGTAACCAGTTCCGGATCGCTTTCTACCGCCAACAAAAACGCCGGCTCTACCGGGATAAACATCAATACATAGTCCAGCGAGCGAATGGCTTCCAGCTCGTGGTAATCTTTTGCACCCAGCGCTTTAATATGGGTGCGCAATGAGTTGACATGCTCTTTTAAAAGGCGCCCCCGCTCTTCGTCACTATCACTGTTAAAATACCGTTCGTAAGCGGCCAGACTCACTTTAGAGTCGATGATCACATCTTTGTCATTAGGCAAATGCACCACAACATCCGGCTGCTGTAATTTGCCCTGCTCGTTGCGGGCAGAAACCTGGGTTTCAAATTCATGGCCTTCGCGCAATCCGGATTCTTTCAAGATGCGTTCTAACACGACTTCGCCCCAGTTACCCTGCTGCTTGTTATCGCCTTTTAAGGCACGGGTCAGCGCAGCAGCGTCTTCGGTGATTTGCTGATTGAGTGCTTTTAAACCCAGGATTTCTGTTTTTAGCGAAGCCCGTTCCTGTCCTTCCTTAACGTACTGATCCGTCACCTGCTTCTTGAAGCCTTCAATCTGATCTTTTAATGGATTGAGCAGCGCATCCAAGCGGGTTTTACTTTCATTGCCAAAGCTTTCAGCTTTTTGCTGGAAAATACGGTTCGCAAGGTTTTCAAACTGCTCCTGTAAGCGCTTTTCAGCCTGTTGCAGAGTGGCAAGCTTTTCTTCGTGGGATTTTTCGGCCACGTCAAACGCTGCCTGGCGGGCGTCGCTGGCGGCTTTTAATTGTGTGTAATCGGCCTGCAGGGTTTTCAGTTCACTTTGTAATTGCTCTCGCTGCTGCTGGGCTTCCGGCAATAATGCTGCTTTGGCTGATTGCTCCTGCAACGAGATCTGTAGCGCAGAAAGCTGTTGCTTAAGTTCGCTAATATCCTGCTGAGCTCTTTGTTGCACAGCGTCCAGAGATTGCTGCGCCTGCTCAAGCTGCTGGGCTAATAACTGCTGCCCAGCCAGCGCCTGTTGCGCCTGCGCCTTGCCCTGAAACCGGCCAATTACCAGGCCAACAATTAACGCCAACAGTGCAGCGCCGGCGGGAATAATAATATTTAGGTGTTCCATTACCAACCTGAATAACTTCAATAAAAAAACGGGTAACTCATGTTACCCGTTTTTGGCTTCGGTTTAAGCGAAGAATCGCTTATTCGATATTAAATGCTGGTTATTTAGACAGTGCTTCGTCCAGTTCAGCAATTTTAGCTTTCCAGATCGCCGGGCCGGTCTGGTGCGCGTTGGCACCGGTAGAATCTACGGCTACAGTTACAGGCATGTCTTCAACTTCAAACTCGTAGATAGCTTCCATACCGAGGTCTTCAAAGGCAACCACGCGGGCTTTCTTGATAGCTTTAGACACCAGGTAAGCTGCCCCGCCCACTGCCATCAGATAAACTGACTCATGCTTCGCAATAGACTCAACCGTTGCCGGGCCACGTTCGGCCTTACCAATCATGCCGGCGATACCGGTTTTTTCCAGCATCATGTCGGTGAATTTATCCATCCGGGTTGCCGTAGTCGGGCCTGCCGGGCCTACTACTTCGTCGCCCACTGCATCAACCGGGCCTACGTAGTATATAAACTTGCCGTTAAGGTCTACGCCCTCTGGTAAGCCTTCACCATTTTCCAGCATGGTCTGAATGCGTTTGTGCGCGGCATCACGACCCGTCAACATCTTGCCAGACAGCAGTACGGTTTCGCCTACTTTCCATTCTTTGATGTCTTCTTTGGTCACTTCGTCCATGTTCACGCGACGAGTGTTTTCGCTGACTTCCCAGGTGACTTCCGGCCATTCTTCCAGCTTCGGCGCTTTTAAGTCGGCCGGGCCGCTGCCATCAAGATAGAAATGCGCATGGCGGGTTGCCGCACAGTTCGGGATCATAGCGACAGGCTTAGAAGCCGCGTGAGTAGGTACTGATTTAATTTTCACATCCACCACGGTAGTTAAACCGCCGAGGCCCTGTGCACCAATGCCTAATTTGTTAACACGCTCGTAAATTTCCACACGCAGTTTTTCATCGGTGGTTTGCGGGCCGCGCTCAATCAGCTCCTGAATGTCTACCGGATCCATCAGGCTTTCTTTAGCCAGTACCGCTGCTTTTTCTGCAGTACCACCAATGCCCAGGCCAAGCATGCCCGGTGGACACCAGCCAGCGCCCATGGTTGGTAAGGTCTTCAGTACCCATTCAACAATGTCGTCGCTGGGATTTAACATTACCATTTTCGATTTGTTTTCAGAGCCGCCGCCTTTGGCCGCGATCATCACTTCTATTTTATCGCCCGGGACAGTGTCGATATGCACTACCGCTGGCGTATTATCTTTGGTGTTTTTACGGGCACCGGCAGGATCTTCTACGATAGAAGCCCGCAGCGGGTTATCCGGGTTCATATAAGCACGGCGGGTACCTTCATCAACCATTTGCTGAACGGTCATGTCGGTTTTATCCCAGCTTACGCCCATGCCGATTTTCACGAAACAGGTTACAATGCCTGTATCCTGACACAACGGGCGTTTACCCTCGGCAGACATACGTGAGTTAATCAGGATTTGGGCCATAGCATCTTTTGCCGCCTGGCTTTCTTCCTTGAGATAGGCCTGTTCAACAGCCTTCACATAATCAAGTGGGTGGTAATAGGAAATGAACTGCAACGCATCTTCGATGCTATCGATAAAGTCTTGTTGACGAATTACGGTCATGGCGTCCTCTTATTTTTAGGCTCACATAGTCATCTAGACGAAGAATCCGTATACTACCGCATGTCGACAACTGGCACCATTAAAACCATCTGCGACTTTGGTGGAGTAAACTTATGCTCCCGGTTGCAACAGGCTTGCCGTTAATTTGTTAGTGATAAATACAAGAAAAGAACTGAATGCCACAGCCCCTATTTTCATTCCCGACTGAGACGCTGCATATCACTCCGGTAACACTACCGGCAAACACGCCCCTGCAGGCCGTTTTTCAGCAGATTGCCGGGGACAACTGGAGTTTGTTGTACGACTCCGGCACCTCTACGCAAAGCAACAGCCGCTACGATATAGCTTTATGGTCTCCGGTCCTCACCATCACCACCAAAGCGGGCACAACTGAAGTGCGTGCGCGGGGTGACATACTGGAAACCATTACCTGCAAAAACGAATCACCGCTCGACACAGCAAAACGCTATTTCACGGCGTTTCAGCATAGCCTTACGCTCGACGCAAACTGCCAGCATTATAATCAGCTACCACTGGTACTGGGGCTGGCCGGATTTTGCAGTTACGATCTGGGCCGCGATTACGAGACTCTGCCGGCGCTCAACCGCGACGAATATCAGTGCCCTGAAATGGCGCTGGGGATCTACAACCGAGCACTTATTCATGATGTTCAGGAAGACTGCTGGTACTTTTGTCACACCAGTGACGTTGCCATACCCGATTTTAACCATTGGTTAGCCAGCCCTTCTGCGCCTTTTAGTATCAAAGGCGGCTGGCAAAGTAATATGAGTGAGGCACAGTACAGCGATGCCCTGGCAGCCGTGCATGATTATCTGGTGGCCGGTGATTGCTACCAGGTGAATTTTGCGCAACGCTTTACTACCGGTTACGAAGGGTGTTTGTGGGCTGCATACCGAACCCTCACCCAGGCCAACAGCGTGCCCTTTTCAGCGTTTATGCGCATTGCCGACAGCGCCGTACTGAGTTTGTCACCGGAGCGATTTATTCAGTGTCGTAACGGTGTGGTTGAAACTAAACCGATAAAAGGCACCCGTCCGCGGTTTACTAACCCGACCGAAGATGCCGCCAGTGCAGAGTCGCTGTTAAGTGCCGAGAAAGACCGTGCTGAAAACCTGATGATTGTTGATTTGCTACGCAATGATATCAGCAAGCACAGCGTACCAGGCAGCCTGCAGGTACCGGAGTTGTTCAAGCTGGAAAGCTACCCGGCAGTGCATCATATGGTTACCAGGATCACCAGCCAACTGGCACCAGGCAGTCATCCGTTAGACTTACTCGCAGGCTGTTTTCCCGGAGGCTCGATTACCGGTGCACCGAAAATTCGCGCGATGGAAATTATTGAAGAGTTAGAGCCTAATCGCCGTGGCATTTATTGTGGCAGCTTTTTGTATCTGGGCTTAAAAAATGACCTGGACTCCAGTATTTGTATTCGCACCTTGCTCGGTGAGCAAAACCAGCTGTTCTGTTGGGCCGGTGGAGGTATTGTGCTCGACTCCGATGCGGCTGAAGAATATCAGGAAACGCTCGATAAGGTAGCTCGTATCCTACCCGTGCTGGAGGTCTGCTGTGAATAAAGCCGCCTTTCTGTATCGCTTTCATTCCTCACCGCCGCTGGCGGTAAGCGACGATTACCCGTTATCCCATGCTGGGCGTGCCGCCGGGGTTCTGGTGCCGCTGATCGACCGGCCGGAGGGGCTTACGGTGCTACTCACACAACGTTCCCTGCATCTGGCTCATCATCCCGGCCAGATTAGTTTTCCCGGCGGTAAACAGGAAAAGCAGGATAAGGATTTAATCGACACTGCTCTGCGTGAGGCCTGGGAGGAAATTGGCCTGCCCCGGCAAAATTGCCAGGTGATAGGGGTGATGCCAGAGCACCGCACTATCACCGGCTTTTGTATTACTGCCGTGGTAGCGATTGTAGATCCTGAATTCGATATCATTATCGATACCAATGAGGTCAGTGACACCTTCGAAGTGCCGCTGGCGTTTCTGCTGGACACCAATAATTACATCACCGAGCATTTCCATCGCGGGCCGCTTACCAACCCTGTTCACTTTATTCCCTGGCAAAACCGCATGATTTGGGGCGCTACCGCCGCCTTGTTGCGTAACCTGGCGTCAATATTTAATGACAATCCTTAATTGCCACGCCATAAGCGCTCACCAATCAATAGAAATTCTCATGCTAACATTAGCTTAACTGTCTTGTTCTGGTGTACGGCCCCGGGCACAATGACATGATAATGACAACAATGGTAAACGCATCCAATGATTAGTGTATTTGATATGTTCAGTGTGGGCATTGGCCCTTCCAGTTCGCATACGGTTGGCCCGATGAACGCGGCCGCAGAATTTGTTGATGAGCTAAAAAGTCAGCAACTTATTGGCCAGGTTACGCACGTAACCACCGAGTTATTCGGGTCATTGGGTCAAACCGGCAAGGGTCACGGCAGTGGCAAGGCGGTTATTCTGGGTTTATTGGGCGAGCGCCCGGAAACCATTGATGTTGAAAGTATCGACACCTGGCTGGCAGATATCGACGCCAGCGAAACACTTAAGCTTGGTGGTGAGAAGTCCATTCGTTTTGGGCGCACCAAAGCCATTGTCTTTCATCGGCGTAAAACCCTGCCCCGCCACGCTAACGCCATGTCGCTGCACGCATATAATGGTGAAACCCTGCTGTTATCACAAACCTATTATTCTATCGGTGGCGGTTTTATTGTACGCGACGACCAGTGGGATGTGGCCAAGCAGGAAGCCAAACAAATCAGTAATACTGTGCCCTTTAGTTTTCGTACCGCCAGTCAGTTACTGAGTTTGTGCAAAGAACAAGGGTTGAGCATTAGCGCGCTGATGCTCAGGAACGAACAAGCCCTGCATCCGGGGAAAGACATCAAAACCCGTTTACAGGAACTCTGGATGACCATGGACGCCTGTATCGAACGCGGTATCGAAAGTGAAGGTATATTACCCGGCGGCTTAAAAGTAATGCGCCGCGCACCGTCGCTTTATCACCGACTGATGACAGAATACAGCGGCGACCCAATGCAACCGCTGGACTGGGTGAATCTGTTTGCCCTGGCCGTGAATGAAGAAAACGCCGCCGGCGGCCGGGTGGTTACTGCGCCTACCAATGGTGCCGCCGGCATTATTCCGGCAGTCCTTAAATACGTCGACAAGTTCGTCCGTCCGGTTGATAAAGACATTGCCAGCCGCTTTTTATTGACGGCTGGGGCAATCGGCATTCTGTATAAAGAAAACGCGTCAATCTCAGGGGCCGAAGTAGGCTGTCAGGGCGAAGTGGGTGTAGCCTGCTCAATGGCTGCTGGCGCTTTAACCGAAGTGCTGGGTGGAAACATCGCCGCGGTGGAATGTGCGGCCGAAATTGGTATGGAGCATAACCTTGGTCTTACCTGCGATCCGGTGGGCGGTCTGGTACAGGTACCCTGTATTGAGCGTAATGCCATGGGCGCCATTAAGGCTATTAATGCATCCCGCCTCGCCCTGCGTGGTACCGGCGAACAAAAAGTATCTCTCGATAAAGTCATTAAAACCATGCGGGATACCGGCGCTGATATGAAAACCAAATACAAAGAAACCGCCCGAGGTGGTCTCGCAGTAAATATTATTGAGTGTTAGCGACATCGGCAGCGTGTTTTTGCTGCCAGGCGTTATATTCATCGGTTAACAGGGGCGCAGGCCAGCGCCCGTACCAGTCGTACCCGGTGCGGCGTTCCCGGGATATTTGCGCCAGTGTCTCTACCCGCTGCCCTTGCCGGTTAGCCAATATCGGCTGCTGGGTGACTAAATCGTAAAACCTCGCCCAGATTGGCGGGCTATCGTCGGTAGCAACCATCACCCTGTCCCAATTTGAGGTATGGTACTTGTATCTCACCGGCTCTGCTTCAACCTTCACCATGTCGATACCGGTTAACGCATACTTCTTAAACCACGCCACAGCACCATGAATAGCCAGACGTTTTCTGGCCGCAGGCATAGGGTCGCTCATTAAATAGCGCACCACATCCACACTTTCCCGGCTCACCAGCGAAGCTAGTTCAAAGGGTCGAGCCTGAGTGGGTAATAAACTGATTGCATCGTACTGGCCTGCCCAAATGGTAAGCTCACCGCCCGTTTTAACCTGGAGGTCGAGGAGTAATGCATCGCCGCGGCTATGGGCTTCACTTAATTGTTTCACCAACTCGACGGGTAAAAAGTTGAAGCGCTCACTGCCGAGTCTGATTTCCTGTAATAAACCCAGTACGCCCGCCATTACATCATCCATAATGGTGATGTGACCATAATAACGTTCGGTGCTTGGTGGAGAATGTGTAAAACCACCATTGGCGAGCTGAACCGATAAAATAAATTTCAGGCCACGTATTACCGCCTGTTGGTATTTCGTTTCATGGGTTTGTTGAAACACTTCGGCCAGATAGCGGATTTGAGGGTATATATTGCGGTTATCAAAGCTGGTATCCGTGGCGTTAAACAATGCCGCCTGGCGGGCAATTTCCTGTTCAGACATGATCCTTAAGGGGTTAATGTTTTCCGGCCAACCACCGCTAGCTCTCTGATAACGCAATATATTATTGGCAATCAGACGAATTTGATGAAGCGCATAGCGCGGCTGTGGGTCACGGTGGTTCTGATCGTTCCAATGCTTAATCACATCACTGAAACCAGCCACATCAATAGCGTTGTACCGGGTTTCAGAAGTATGGCAGCCGTTACAGATAATCACCACCATTAATGCCAACACCCGATGTTTTATCGCCACAGCATCTTCCTTGTTACAGCCTTGCTTAGCATTCCGGCGAACCGGATATTATTTCGCCGGATTACTTAACCGGTAAAGTATGCCCTTTAAACATGCGCTCAACCTCATCGTTGTTTTTCAACATCATGGCTTTTTCTACTTTGTCTTTAGTCAGGTGCGGGGCAAAGCGCTCGATAAAATCAAACATGTAACTACGCAGGAAAGAACCTTTGCGGAAGCCAATTTTGGTGGTGCTGTACTCAAACATATGGCTGGCATCTATTTTAACCAGGTCGGCGTCCAGCTCTTCGCTAACGGCCATTGAGGCAATCACACCAATGCCAACCCCCAGTCTCACATAGGTTTTTATCACATCAGCATCGGTAGCGGTAAACACGATTTTTGGCGTTAAACCGGCCTTCTCGAACGCATGATCGAGCTCTGAGCGGCCGGTAAAACCAAATACGTAAGTAACCAGCGGGTACTGAGCAACATCTTCGATGGTGATCGATGTTTTCTTGGCCAATGGATGATCTTTATTAACGATGACACTGCGGTTCCAGTGGTAACACGGCAGCATGACAAGATCGTTGTATAAGTGCAGGGACTCGGTGGCAATGGCAAAGTCCGCCTCCCCTTTAGCTGCCAGATCGCTGATTTGTGATGGCGTACCCTGGTGCATATGCAGGGAAACCTTGGGATATTTGTTCATAAAGCCTTTGATCACATCCGGTAAGGCGTATCTGGCCTGAGTATGTGTAGTGGCGATATTCAGTTTGCCCTGGTCAGGCAGGTTGTGTTCGCGGGCAACCGCTTTGATACTTTCTACTTTATTAAGAATTTCACGGGCAATGTTGATCACTTCGTTGCCCGCTGGCGTTACGTGGGTTAAATGTTTTCCGCTGCGCCCGAAGATCTGTACGCCGAGCTCATCCTCGAGCATTCGGACCTGTTTACTGATACCGGGTTGTGAGGTAAATAAGCTCTCAGCAGTGGCTGATACGTTAAGGTTATTATTCTGTACTTCGACAATGTATCTTAATTGTTGTAGTTTCATTGTATATCCACGCGTAAACCTGACAAACGTCAACACACACTCATTTAATGAAGCCCGAACAGAGTGCTGATCTGTCAACAAGCTTAATCGCATGCTTATGCAAAAGTAGAGGAATTAGTTATTATTATGTTGGATACTAGCATAAGCAAGTCTGAGAACAATTGGAATTAACAGAAATGACAACCCGTTCTGAGGAAAACAACAACACAGAGCTTTCTACAGACAAACAGTTTGATTTTTCAACTGTACTGGCAGCAGCCGTTCACGATATGAAAAATTCACTGAATCTGTTAGTGCAGTCGGTTGAGCTAATTGTTTCCTCACTTCCACCAGAGCTTACCGAAACCCGCAGTCAGATCGTCGATTTACACTACGAAGCCAACCGCATGAATACCGGGCTGGTACAAATCTTATCGCTTTACCGGGCCAATCGCGAAACCCTGCCGGTCATGATTGACCAGTGTTTTGTTAATGAATTACTCGAAGATATCGTGTTATCCAACCAGCTCTATGCCTCGCAGAAAAACATTACCATTAAAAACCACTGCACTGATGAGCTTGCCTGGTACCTTGATGCAGATCTTATGTACCTGTTAATTAATGATGTTTTGATCAATGCCCTGCGATATGGTAAATCAGACATTATTATCAATGCGTATCAACAAGATGGCTATTTAGTTGTTAAAGTAGAGGACGACGGTAATGGCTATCCGGATCATATGCTGGTAACTGTTGATACCAAACCCTCAGATTTTAACGTAACCCAGGGCCGGACTGGTCTGGGTTTGTATTTTGCGCATCTGATTGCCAGAGCGCATGCAAAAGGTGAAAAACAGGGCTTTATTACCCTGTCTAATGGTGGAACTCTGGGTGGCGGCGTTTTTGCAGTTAAAATCCCCTGAGTTCAGGCCGATAAACCAATAACAACGATAAAAGCATTACACAGACGGGAAGCACTGAATGACATTTATAATCATAATTGTACTGATAGTAGTGCTGGTAGTACTGGCCATAGTGGTCAATGCCTATCAACAGTACAAAGCGAAGATCGATGCCGAACGCCGGGCCGAAGTAGCCAAGCAGCGCACGATCATCGACGAGACAGAAAATGTCCTGATGGCGACCTCGCAAATGCCTATCTCTCAGGGGCTGATTAAGATATTGCTGAAACGGATCCAACGTGCACTGCAGGTGACTCACGAGCTGAATCCATCCTCTCCGGATATAAAACAGCACCTTGAAGACATCAGCGCCCGGATTAAATCCATTGATATTGAGCCAGATAATAATAACCAGTTTACGCTGCCTGAAACCGACAAAATGATCATCCAGTATATTCAGGCGGTTAAAAAACTCCGTGTGATGCTGCGCACCGAAAGAAGCAAAGGCAAGGTTGACGGCAGTACCTACCTGGAACAAGACAAACTACTTGAACGGTTGCAGTTAAAAGTAAACGTAGAAACCTTAATTCGCCGTGGTCGCGGGGCTCAGCAAACCAATATGCTCGGCTCTGCCCGGCAGTATTACGAGAAAGCCATTGCCGCACTCGAAGCCCAGACCCAGCCGGATGAATTTGTTCAGTCCCGTCTGGAATGGCTCAAACAACAGTTAAAAGACATTCAGGAAAATCTCAAAAACGCCAATGCTCAGGACCGCGCTAAACGCCGCGAAGAAGAGCGCGATGAACTGGACGAATTGTTTGCCCCCAAGAAAAAATGGTAATTTGCCTCCGTCAAAGGCGTAGGCATAAATGGCTTTTAAGCAGCGGCGGGCCAATTCAAAGATAATTTGTTAACCGCCCTAACTTTTACATTTTCGTTACAATCATTCTGTGCTACTGTCAGTTCTCTAAACCAGTTTGCGGAGTAGTACATGGCATTTGACCGTCGTCAATTTATAAAGTCCGGTGCAGCATTAGCCACCCTGGCCAGCTCACCTTTATTGTGGTCCTGTTCAGACCAAAAGCCCGCAGCAGCGTGTAACAGCACCACTGACTATGGCGTACAGCTCTTTATGTTCAGAGAAAGCTTTGCCAAAGATCCTAAAGGGACACTGGCACAGATAGCCGCCATGGGCTTCACTCAGGTCGAACCTTTTGGTTTAGGCGGCTTTATTGGCATTCCTGGCGCCCCCTTTTTTGGCCTTTCGATAGATGAAATTGCCAGTGCGCTTAAGGCCGTCAATCTGAAAGCCCCAACCGCTCACGTAAGTGGCAAGCTCGATGATGTGAATCATACCCAGGAGCTGGCTGGCAAACTGGGTATCGATTATTTTATTGAGCCGCTGGCAGAAGAGCTACTGGCAGTGAAAGACGGTAAAGTGAGCATCGCTGTGCCGGATACCGCCGATAAAGTGCTGCAGATGGCGGAAAGAATCAACCTGCGTGGTAAGAAATTCCACGATCAGGGCGTTGGTTTTGCTTATCACAATCACAACATCGAATTTGCTCAGGTTGAAGGAAAAATCCTCCTCGACTGGATAATGGAAAACACCGATCCTGACTACGTGAAACTGCAGTTGGATTTGGGTTGGGTGGCTGTTGCCGATATTGCCCCGCTGGAAGCCCTGCAAAAATATGGCAATCGGGTTATTGGTTGCCATCTGAAAGACCGAGACTACAGTGTTCGGGTTAACCCGGGTGATACTGATAGGCTGATACCAGAAGCATTACAGGTGAAGGCCCCTGGCCAGGGCGGTATCGATTTCACGCCAATTCTTGCCCATCTGGATAAACACAATATTCAAAATCGTTATGTAGAAGTAGACGTAACGGCTCAGCCGTTTGAAGACGCCAGGTTTGGCCTCGCCCATTTACAAAAATTGTGCGGCTAACCAACATAGAAACCGTGAGCCGTCCGGGCTCACGGTTTACCCCACAGCCGCCCGCGCAATAGCCAAGTCTTCTTCTGCACTGCCGCCGGAAATACCAATCGCGCCGATTTGATTATCACCGGCAAAGATGGGCACCCCGCCATTAAACCCCATCAGACTCTCGTTGGATAACTCGAAACCGGTGAGTTCTTCACTCCGGATTAGCGCACCCAGCTGGCCCGTTTCTAACGGAAACAAGGCCGAAGTGCGGGCCTTTTTAATAGCGATATCCACCGAACCCAGAAAAGCGTCGTCCATTCGTTCAAAAGCCACCAAATGGGCACCGTTGTCAACAATGGCTATACACACTTTAATGCCAAGCTGTTCTGATTTACTGATGGCACCGGCGATATGGCGACGCGCCGCCGCAAGCGTCATGGATCTGCTCATAAGCTTTCCGTAGTCGAATTTTGCTTACTTTGCCCAATTTAACCCACTGATTCAATTTACAAATTTGTAGAGTAATCGGTCACTACCTGTTGCCATAATGTTTGCGCTGCGACTGCCATCGCGCCGCGGTTGGCTCGCACCATCCCTACCCGCTTTACCAGCGGACTACCTTCAATATCACGGCAAATAAGACCCTTACGTAACATTTGCTCGAGGCACAAAGACGGTACTACGGAAATGCCGAGGCCATGCGCAATAAGCTGGCCAATGGTGCCATACTGTCCGGTTTCTGCCACAATATTGAGCGGGCCATATTCCCCGGTCATGCCCTCCGTCCACTGCCTGACACCGGAACCCCGGTTAAGGGAAATAAATGGCTGATTTACAATGTCTTCAAGGGTGATAGTGCGGCTGGCGCCAAGTGGGTGATCAGCTGGCATGACGGCCACAAAACGGTCAGTAAACAGCGGAAAAAACTCCAGATTTTCCTTACTTTCAGGCTCGAAACAAAAACCTATGTCAACCCGGCCTGACAGTACAGCCTGCAGAGTTTCTTCCATGACCACATCGAGTAGTCGTACCCGGATATTGCTGAATTGCTTATGAAACCGCACCAGAATCCCCGGCAGTTTAGACTCCGCAAAGGATGGCATGGCTGCCACCGCCAGCCGGCCCTGAGCCATGGCAAACAGATTCTGTACACCTTCTACCGCATCATCCCAGTCGTGAAGTAAGCGCCGCGCATGGGGTAAAAAGGTAGCGCCTTCCGGGGTGAGTTGTATCCGCCGGGTGGTACGGCTAAACAGCTGACCGCCCAACTGCTCTTCCATTTTTTTAATTGAACTGGATAACGCAGGTTGAGTAACAAATAGTTTTTCAGCAGCTTCGGCAAAGGTGGCAGATTCCGCCACACATATAAATGCCTGCATATTGCGGTACGAGATACTCATATTAATAAATATTATTTATCAAAAGTGACATTTTATCAATTTTACAAAATTTTAACCCTGATTGATACTAGCGGTGTTCATTACTTAAAGGAGAGTATGCTATGTCTGGTTTCGATAAAGTCGTATCCAGTTTTGAAGCCGCGATGGAAGGATTAGAAGATAACATGACCGTCATCGCCGGTGGATTTGGCCTGTGTGGTATTCCTGAGGGCAGCATTGCCCAAATCAAAAAGATGGGAACCAAAGGGCTGACAATCGTATCGAATAACTGTGGTGTTGATGGCTTTGGCCTGGGCATTCTGCTTGAAGATAAGCAAATCAAAAAAATGATTTCTTCGTATGTTGGTGAAAATGCCTTGTTTGAACAACAGCTGCTTAATGGTGAGTTGGAAGTAGAACTAACGCCACAAGGTACACTGGCCGAAAAAATGCGCGCTGGCGGTGCGGGTATCCCGGCCTTTTACACCGCAACCGGTTACGGTACGCCGGTAAGTGAAGGTAAAGAAGTAAAAGAGTTTAATGGCCGCCCCTATATTCTTGAGGAGTCCATTACCGGTGACTTCGCCATCGTCAAAGCATGGAAAGCAGACCGTTACGGTAACTGTATATATCGCCACACTGCACAGAATTTTAATCCAATGGCCGCAACAGCAGGTAAAATCACCGTAGTGGAAGTGGAAGAAATTGTAGAACCGGGTACATTAGATCCAGCGCACATTCATACGCCAGGCATTTATGTGGATCGGGTTATTCAGGGCACGTTTGAAAAACGTATCGAACGTCGCGTAACGGCTAAATAGGAGGCAGTCATGGCATTAACACGAGATCAAATCGCAATGCGCGTGGCGCAAGAATTTCAGGACGGTAACTATGTCAACCTTGGGATTGGTATCCCTACGCTGGCCGCGAACTATGTACCGGACGGTATCAGCGTCATGCTTCAGTCAGAAAATGGTTTACTGGGTATGGGCCGTTACCCAACCGAAGACGAAATCGACGCGGATATGATCAACGCTGGTAAAGAAACCGTAACGGCAATTACCGGTGCTTCTATTTTCAGTTCGGCCGAAAGCTTTGCAATGATCCGTGGTGGACACGTTGACTTTACGGTATTAGGTGCCTTTGAAGTCGACGTTAACGGCAATATTGCATCGTGGATGATCCCCGGCAAACTGATTAAAGGTATGGGCGGCGCAATGGATCTGGTAGCGGGCGCTAAAAACATTATCGTTACCATGACCCACGCCGATAAACACGGTAATTCAAAACTGCTGCAGGAATGTACCCTGCCGCTGACCGGGGTTAACTGTATTACCCGCATCATCACCGACTTAGCGGTACTGGAAGTCAAAGACGGTGCGTTTTACCTGCGCGAACGAGCGCCTGGCGTTTCGGTAGATGAGATCAAAGAAAAAACCGCCGGTAAGCTGGTGGTTGCGGGTGAGGTGCCGGAAATGGTCTTCGCCTGATTACAATTCACTTAAGAGCTGACAAAGGGGCAACCGTACAAAGCGGCTTGCCCCTTTTCTTTTTGGCTTGTGGCTTTACTCAGGTACGTAATCAGGGATAATAGGCGCGGATCTAAACCGGAGCGAAGCAACCTTGTTAATTACTGACTTACCTGTACACCATACCCTTATCAGCCGCATAGAAGATAAAGGCTTTACCGAACTCACTGAAGTTCAGGAAAAAACCATTCTGCCGGCCCTGTTGGGTAAGGATATTATTGCCTCTTCTAAAACCGGCTCAGGTAAAACTCTGGCGTTTTTAATTCCCGCCGTGCATCGCTTGCTCACGCAAAAAGCATTAAGTCGACAGGATCCCCGTATTCTTATCCTCGCTCCTACCCGCGAACTGGCCAAACAGGTGTTTGGTGAAGCAAAATGGCTGTGCCAGAAGAAAAACCTGGCCACTGCATTAATCGTGGGCGGCGATAACTATAATGACCAAACCAAAGCATTGCGCCGTAACCCGCATATTATTGTGGGTACACCGGGCCGGGTAGCTGATCATCTAGAAGATAAAAGTTTCTTTATTAATGGCCTGGAAATGCTGATTTTTGATGAAGCCGACCGCATGCTCGATTTGGGCTTTGCCCAGGCGCTGAATATGATTAACCGTAAGGCCGATCACCGTAAACGCCAGACCATGTTGTTTTCGGCTACGATGGATCATGTGGAGCTCAACCATGTGCTGGATTCGTTACTCAAGGCTCCGGTGAGAGTAGCCATCGGCAGTGCAACGGCAGAACATACCGACATCTGTCAAACCCTTTATTTTGCCGAGAGCATTGAGCACAAAGATGCCCTGCTCTGCGACCAGTTAACCAACAATACATACAATCAGGCAATTGTATTCACTGCTACCCGGGATGATGCGGAGCGCCTCAGCACCATGCTGGGCGAAAGCTTACCGACTCGCACCTCTCAGCCACTCAGAGGCGATTACGCCCAGTCTAAACGCTCGTTGGTAATGAATGAATTTGCCCGCGGTCAGTTTGACATTCTGGTCACCACAGACGTGGCCTCACGAGGGCTTGATTTGTCAAAAGTGGGCCTGGTAATAAACTATGACATGCCCAAACATCCGGAAGAATATATTCATCGGATTGGCCGTACCGGCCGGGCGGGCAATCAGGGCGCTGCCGTATCATTGGTTGGTAAACGCGATTGGCAAAGCTTTTCAGCACTTAAACAACAACTTGCGTATCCGCTGGAGCCCCAACAGCACGAGAGTTTACCATCTAAATTCAGTGGTATTAAACCTAAGCCTGCAAAACCCAAAAAAGCAGCGAAGAAGCATAAATCAACAGAAGGCACAGCGGCACAGCCGGTTAAGAAGAGCCAACGGGTAAGAACCATGACCGGTGAGGATATCGGCCATATGCCAATGCGTAAAAAAGCCACGCCGCCTCCCCAGGACGAGGAAGAATAAAAGCCGGAAAGCTTTTTACTGCGTACACATAAAAAATCCGGTAATCGTGATTACCGGATTTTTATTTGGCTGATGGAATTCACCAGCCATTTAACAGTTAACACTCTTTACTGATAGTCCCCTTCGGCAATTAACAGCTGGCTGTTAGCGCTAATAGGCCCACGTAAAGTATCAACGATTCCACTTGGCCATTTCACCACGATTTGGTCAATGGAGTCTGCTTCACCAATACCAAAAGCGGCTTCAAGCTCCTCGGCAGAAGCAAAGCTTGAACCTGCCTGCAGATACCTGATCATCGTTCTGTTGCCGACTGTCACTTCAATTCGGGCGCCAACACCATAGCTGTTGCTCACTACACCGGCCAGTTTCACCGAGAAGTAGTTTCCTGTCGGTCCATCATTGCGCAACAGAATTACGCCGCTGGAATTAGCAATCAGCCAGTCCATATCACCGTCTTCATCATAGTCAAACCAGATTGAACCCCGCGAGTTACCCATACCCGATGTACCAGTAGCACCGGTTACATCGGCAAACAGTACCTCGCCTGGCCCGGAGGCGACATTCTGATAAAGCACATTGGGATATTCCTCGTTGGAGATCCCGCCGGCAACAATACTTAAGTCTTCATCGCCGTCGTTATCGAAGTCCACGAAATTAGCCCCCCACTCGGTGAAGTTCCGCATTAATACGCCTGCACTTGAAGTAATATCGGTGAAGGTACCGTCACAGTTATTAGCATGTAACGGTGATGGTGCCGGGTCAGTTGAGCGTTCAGAACCATTGTTGGTAACCAGTACATCCAGACAGCCGTCACCATTTGGATCGCCCACCGCAATGCCCATACCATGCGTCGCAGAGGTGGCAGTAATGCCAGCGGCATCACTGTTATCAACCAGCATTCCGTCGACGTTGCGATACAACACGTCTGCACCAAAATCGACTGACAACCATAAGTCCTGCATGAGATCACCGTCGAAATCCGCCCAGGCGCCCATATAGGTCAGGCGAGCATTACCGGAACTGGTATCAACTCCATCGATTCCCATAAAAGGAGCCACATCAAAGAAGCTTGCACCGTCATTCTGGTAAAGGCTATCGGCAGGTACGTCGCCATAACGACTGGCTACGAAGATATCCAGATCGTTATCACCGTCAAAGTCATTCCAGACAACGCCAATGGCACCGGTATTGCCGGGGATCGCCATCGTTTCGGCTACATCGACGAAGGTTCCATCGCCCTGGTTATGCCACAACTCACTGCGCATATTTGCGTTAGACTGGTTAGCTACATACAGGTCCAGTAAGCCATCATTGTCGAAATCACCCCATGCCAGTCCGGAACCGGCACCACCCGATGTAACCATATTGGCCTGGGTTGTCACATTAACAAAAGTACCGTCACAGTTACTCTTGTACAGGTGCACGCTTTCAGGGACGTTGCGCGGTGTTACCGCTAAATCCACACAGCCATCATTATCGTAATCGCCTGCAGCCAGTCCAATTGCGCCGGGTATCCCGTCGAGACCAGACTGAACCGTGGCGTCTGTAAATAACGGTGTCAGATCCACACCAACGTGAACGGTAATGGTGGCTCGTCCTGGTACAAACGCCGAGTCCAGGGCTTCTGCGGTTATGGTATGCGAACCCTGACTAAGTGTTGATAGCGAGAAAATACTGCCTTCACCGATAATGCCGTCTATACTTGAGCGCCAGATAATCATTGACGATAAATCACCGTCCTCGTTATCTATCGCACTGGCATCAAACATAACCAAGTCGCCAAGCGCTACTCGTAACTCATTATCAGGCTGGACAATTTCAACCGCTGGTGCGGTATTACTGCCAGCGCCTGAGGTACTCAGTACCAGTTGCGGAGCCAAGGATGCATCACTACTTTCACCAGAATAGAAACCAATGGAGTTCTCTTGTCCGTCATTGTTATCATCCAGTGAGCAGCTTACTCTGAATTGGGCAGACTGACCTGCCACAATCGCCGCTACACCCTGGGCAGAAATGTCGGCAACATATACCTCCGGAGCAGCAGGCGCAGTTAGCTCTGCGACATTAGCCACTGTTGGTGCCGCTTCGAAATCGATGGCATGAATACGCGGGTCGTTACTAAAACCGGTGCTGTGAACATCCACCGTACACGGGCCCAATAGACCCAGCGGGCTCGCACCCACGCCGCCACCACGCGTCAGGTAAAGTGTCGCAGAGGAAACTGTTGTTCCCTGCGGGATTGCAAATGAGGTAATTAACTTAATCTGTTGATTCAGATTATTATCACCCAGTCGCAACGCTCCACCATTCGAGAGGAACGGAATAGCCACACCACCGGTATCGCTGTTTTCAGCTGATTCAACTACGAACCCATCTTCAATCGGATTAGAAGTAAGAGTCACACTGCCACCAGGATCCTCAAGTATGCCGTACACGGTGAGAGAAATGCTTTGCGCTGCCTCATTGCCTTCTGCATCCTGCACCACCGCAGTGATGGTATGCTGACCCGGCGATAAAGATGTTACCGAAGCACTGCCGGTACTGGCAAACATACCGTCAATATCAGATAACCACATGATATCGGCAGAAATATCGCCCTGTTCAAAGTCATCGGCGATTGCCGTAAACACTATCTCGTCGCCAGCTGTAACGAGCGTATCATCGGCCGGGCCGATTAATTCGATCGTGGGTAACTGACTGCCAATGGCAATTTCAAATACCAGTTCTGTGGTTTGCCCGTTACTGTCGGTAACGGTGGCAGTAATAACATGCACTCCGGCCGATAAGCTGGCCACAGTAATTTCAGAACCGGCTCCCAAAATCCCGTCAACTGATGACGTCCAGACAATATCGGCAGATAAATCCAGTGCATTGGAGTCGGCTGCCATAGCTGAGAACACAACATTTTCGCCGGGCTGATACACCTGACCTGAGATATCGATGGTCAATTCAATGGTCGGCAGGATACCCAGGTCACCGCCAAAATAGCGTATCGCATGATTAAAAGCATCAGGGCCGATTTCGGCTCCCATCAGGCGTCCGGGAATGTCATCCGCAGTGGGGTGAATGCCACCATAAATTCGCGAAATACTGGTTTCATCAGAGGCATCGCGATAGGTTGCCCACTGTAATTGCAGGTCGACACTCGGACCTTCCTCAAACACCAGAAATTCATTTTGCGGTGCATCAAAGGTACCCATCCCACCAGGGAAGAATTCGTCACCCGTAACCAGTGTCATCACCTCAGCCGCTGCCCGACTAAAAGTACTGTGCCCAGAGACGTAACCAGCAAACGGGGGCGTTACAAAGCTAGGGCGCTGATAAGGCCACCAGTTTTCACACAGGATCCAGTCGGCCCCTGCGGTAGTGGTTTCAGGGTCTTCAATGTAATCAGGCCCTTTCCACGCATAGGCGGCAATTTTACCGACGTTTTCGTTATTTTCGCCGGCAAGATGCTCATGCACTCCACCCGGTTGAATTGATTCAAGTGTGACCATTTCGACCTTACCTGGTACCAAACCTATGCCACCGGGATCGTAACCAGGGCCCGAAGGATCGGATGACTGGCCCAAATCACACATATGTCGTATCGCTGATACCGGCCGAATATAGTCGTACCAGCCTTTTACGCCCCAGGCCGAAATTGCCGCATCATGCATCGCACCACCCAGGGTCAGGTACATTTTAACGTCATATTCCAATGCATCGAGAACTGCCCCCTGGCCACCAAACTGCTTCACGTGTTGCGGATGATCCACAACGTAGTTTGCGACCGAGAACCAGTGACCAGGTGGCGTTTCAGAGTCGGGACCATCGGCCCAGAATTCAGCAAGCACCCGGTAATAATCGCCAGCTGGAACAAGCTGAGGTTCATACGGTAAACCCGTGACAGGGTTCATATCACGACCATGTCCGTCATTTGTTCCCAGGGTATTATTACCGCGTGAGGCAGGACTGATATCGATCATAACACCATCCGCCGGGTCAAGTTCACCGCTCCACTCCAGTACTTGCTGAAAACCTGCACGGTAATCTTCAGTTCCGAAGGCTGGCGGCGCCCCGGGATCATGATAAACGTAATAGTCGTGACCATCCCGGCTATAAATAGTCAGATCATCGTCAGTGAGTGCAAATGGTGTGACATGGCCCCATTCCGGACTCAGGAAGTCCAGCGATCCACCCGGTATCAGATTTCCACTCTGGTCAACGAAGAATTCCAGCGATAACGGTTGCCAGCGGTCCGGGTCAACCAAATCAGGATTACCCGGAAATTCTGGTAACAACGGCGGGTTGATAGACTCGTAGTAATTATTCGCAAAGTTTTCCTGCTCGTTAGAATAATCTTCAAGGCCAAATTCAATGACGGTTGCCGCAATACGGTTACCCAGCGCTGCCGGGGAGTCACCTTCGGTTGATGTAAAGTCTTTGTCTTATCCCAACTCTTCCATTCGCGCATCAAAAGCCGGCAGTCGTTCTGCTGCGCCCGGAGATGGCGCAAAACGCCAGGTTAGTATACGGTACATGGCATAGCTAATGGCTTCTGCCCGAGCCGCTTCCACGTCATCAACCGGAGCCATTTTTTCATGGTGTATAACTTGTCCGGCACTGTCTTCATAGGCTGCCCAGGCATCCCACATAGCGGCTGATGTATGGTAAAGGTTGCGCGCATGGACCGTGGGTCGTGCGAAGTCCAGCCGGATAGAGTCCAGCAATTCCTCGTTCCAGATGCGAGCTATCGAGTGAGGGACTTCAACCACCTCTTCGGTGTAGGAGATGATTAACTCCGGTGCATACTGAGCCGTTTCACCCGATGCAAAATTAGCGGTATCCTGGGTACTGTCGCCGTTGTCCTCAACCGTACAATATGCCCTTATCTGTGTATATCCATTGCGGTTAATAGCACCTATTCCGGCGTTGCTCAGGCTTGCTGAAGACCACTCATTGGTACGCACTACTGCACTTAAAATACCGGCCGCAGTGCTGGTTGCAGGCGCGTCAAAATCTTCTGATTCCAATGCCAGGTTGCCATTAAACCCACCACTGTTAACGTCGATAACACACGGCGCGAGCACTTCAAAAGGATTCGCACCAGGCGATCGTGCGTGTCGCATACGCAATACCGCTTCGGTAATTTCTGCGCCCAGGGGAATTTGTGATGTATCGAAAGAAACAATGGTTTTCACCTGACGGGTATCCGCCAGGTCACCAATATTTAATGCTGCTAAACCGCTGCGATTGGGTTGAGCGAAACCGCCAGTATTATCGAGTGCGGGGCTTTCACTAACAATCCCGTCATGTTGAGCTATCGATTTAAGAGTCAGTTCTTCGGCGCTTATCGATGTACTCAGTGCAATCATTGCAAGACTAAGTGCAGTTTTACCGAAGCCTGGTTGTGGTTTATCTGGCTGGTTGAACAGCCGGTCACATTGATGCTTTTCAATGTGTTTAGATTTCGACCAATGCTGAAGTCTAAACATGTTTTTACCTCCATTCCTTGTGTCTTGGCCCCTGGGACCTGAATACCGCTTTTGAATCTTATGGTTGATTCTTCTGACGGTTTGTTTTTGCTTTTATAATGCCGCCTACACGGTGAATAAGAACGCGTAGTCAGCAACCATTTAGTTATCCGGTGTTATAACTACATAACACCGGATAACTAAACTCTTCAGCAACCATTCTGCTAATCCACAACAGGAGATAATTAACAACCGCTAAGCTGCTTTTTATGCTTTGATTGTTTCAATTGGGTAAGTTTTAAGGGATATTTACCCGTCATCCATTGACGACAGACATGCAGGCTTTAGAGAGAAATTGAAAGGACGTGGAAACGGGCGTCACTAGCGCCTGTTTTTGTTCTGAATTGTTACCGGGCGTTATCTGAAGATTGCTGTCAGCAGACTATTGATCGGACGATCTTTTGTGGTAAACAAAATCTTCCGTACCTCTGCCAGACATCCTGGGTTATCCCTGTGCGAAAATCAAAACAGCCTTGTTTTTTTGTACTTCACAGCCAACATGTTTAACAATCTGTTAAAACAATTACAGGTTAAAATATAATCAACGCTCATAAGTGTCAACAAGGTTTTACAGTTAAATCAGACTTATTATTGTCGAAACTATAAAAACTATTGACACCGCATGCGCGGTATAACCCTTAGCCTGATGATGCGAGTATGTTGTCAATTACGCTGAGATAATATAATAGTATTTTACGGGGTTAAGGCAGGATCGAGTAGGAGGCGGGATTGCTCCCGCCGTCCTCTCACACCACCGGGCATACGGTTCCGTACCACGGCGGTTCCTGTCTGTGTTGACCATAGCCAATACCTGAGTCTGTTTCGTGCATCGT
>Ga0213830_1000109_pt1 | contig 140221 bp, 104 predicted proteins | sample SWATP11_FD_161661 | JGI IMG/M metagenome (GOLD analysis project Ga0213830, IMG submission 161661) | Coastal seawater microbial communities from Marineland, Florida, United States - SWA TP1 #1 | ecosystem: Environmental > Aquatic > Marine > Coastal | place: USA: Florida | collected 2016-08-06 | reverse complement strand
TTCGTGCGTTGGGTTCTTTTCGGGAAAGCGATAAAAGCTGTTCAGATATGTTTGTGTTCAACGTTATTGAGTTGGTGATTTTATATGACTTCTATTAGATCAGATATTTAAGCGGAATGGTATAAGGAAGCCAAGTTCAATAAGCGAATTCGGGCTGTACTCTAAAACCTCGAGTAAGGCTAAGGTCAAGGGATTATTTGAACGTTTTCGTGATAGTTAGTTTTGGCCACTCAAAATGATTGAGTATTATTGAAGATTGTTATCGATGTTGTTGAATGATCGATGAAAAACGAGAGCGCAATAAGGCTGAGCGAATTTGCCTTATTGCGCTTAATTTCGAATAAGAAAGAGAAGATGCTTATTCGATTATTTAAGTACGGTTTTCTTTAACACTTCAGCACTATCAGTAGTAATAAATTCAACGATTTTGCCATTTTCGATTTTGAAAATACTGACCTTGTCGTCTTCGCTTGGCAAAAATGCCAGTTCATTGTCTTCTTTGCCCAATACAATGGCGTACTTTTGCTTTTGCATTTTTGGAATTGCAATATAGCTGCTAATTAAGCCCGGCATACCGCTAATATCGGCATAATATTGAATGTTGGCTTGTTGTAGCGTTTCATCGGTTTGCCCTGCAAACGCATCGCGCGTTACGCGGCTGCTATCCATGTCATGGGCAAGGACTAGCCATTGGGTACTAGATTTTAGTGAATGCGGTTTATCGAATTGATCGTTAAGAGTCGGGAGCTCGACGTTATCGCCAATCGACAATACTTTTGCGTTTGCAGCAAATGTCAGTAACAGAGTAGAAAGAACAGCGATTTTTTTTAACAGATGCATAGTGGCATACCTTATAAAGTGATGCGTGCTATTTTTAGCTGTTATCTATAAATTGTCTAGCATCTTGTGCAAAGTGAAATGTCAGATAAAGTCGATGAAAAAAGCCAGCATCCTGCTGGCTTTGGTGTGCAGTTAGTGCTTTAGCGATTAACTAAAGCTTGTTTTTTGAAACCGTGATTTCGGCAAGGGTCTCTTTAAGCATATTTATATGCTCTTCGCCTTTGACTTTTGATAGCCCGATATCAATGACGCTTTTAGCTTCGCTAAGTTGGTCCATTTTTGCCAAAGCGCGTGCCCAGTACTCGTATAAAAAGGTTTCTTGCTCGTTAAAAGTGACTGCAATTTCTAACAAGAAAACGGCGTATTTTGGTGAGGTTTCCCAGCTATCATGGGCTAATCCGGCCAGTTCTCTGTCCGAAAGGTTTAGCGCATTTAACAGGGTTTTAGTTTGCTTTTGATAGCCTTGCCTTAAATCAGTTAGTGATTTTTCTGATTGTTTTACATCATTTAACAGTGCGAGCAGTTTATCGAGCGATTGCTCGCGCTGAGTTTTAAGAGCTTGCCAGTTTTTTTCGACTTCATTCGTTGCGAGCTCAATGGCTTTGTCGAGCGCTTGATCTTTTTCGGTTGCAACATGCGGTACTACACCCACCGTTTCCCAATTGGTTTTGGTGACAGGGTTTATAGCAGCACCCGTTGCAACAAACATTCTAAAGTTGTCGTTGATGGTAAACATACCGCCAGGGTTCGCCGCGCCTCGGGTGGTCTCACCCACCAAAGTGGCGCGTTTTCTGGTTTGCATGTTGTAGCTAAACTCTTCTGCCGCAGACGCGGTACGATTACTGGTTAACACATACAGAGGTACATCTGGCAGTTTGTCACCGGCGACTTCGTCTAAAACGTGGTAGTCGATGGTTTCGTTGTCTTCTCTGTAATATAAGCTGTTTAGTAACAGAGGTTCATCAAAGAAGTAACTACATAAATACTGCACTGTTCTTGGTGAGCCGCCGCCATTTTTACGTAAATCGATAATGATGGCGTCAGTATTCGCCAGTAGCTGCATTGCCGAATCGATATAGGGTTGGCTTTCTGTTAAGCGATAAAAGCCACGTAAGTCCATATAGCCAATGTTATTTTCAAGTACTTTTGCGCCAACCACGCCTTTGTTTTGTGAGCCAAAGTGAGGTGGGTTGAGTAAACTATCGCGTAAACGAGATTCTGCACCTTTAACTTCTTGATTAACGGGATTTGCTCTCACTCTTAGGTGACGATCTTGGGCGGTTTCTTCTAACCAAGTCGAGAGTGCTCTGGCAAATTCTTCGCTGTCAGTGTGAGCGGCAAACTCGCCTTGCTCGAAAGCCTGCTTTAACTTTTGATTGGTCTTTGTTGCTACTTTAGGATAAACATAATGTTCAGCCATTAACTGGCTTACTTTGTCGATAACTTGTTGTTTTTCGTCTTTTGAAATAGCTTGGGCAAGTGCTGTTTGGCTGTTTAAGCCTATGAGAAGTGCAATAGAAAGTGCGGTTTTCTTAAATGATGTCATAGCATTTTTTCACAAAGTGTCCTTGTTAAGAAAAACCTACCAAGTTCGCACACGTAAAAATTGTAAAAAAGTTAAGCAAGCTTAAAAAGGGTCGTATTTACCTATGAATCGATTGTTGATTGCTGCTTGAAAACCTTGATTTAAATGTGGTTCAGCCGAGTTTAAATATCGTTTGGGTGTTTGCCCAAGCAGGCTTTTAAATTCTCTATTTAAATGAGCTTGGTCAAAATAACCGGCGTTGATAGCTGACTCTGTGAGTGTTTGTGTGGCCGATTGGCTGTGCAGTAAAAAGTTGTTTAAACGCCAAATTTTGCAGAGCTCTTTGGGTAATAGGCCAATGTTATCGAGAAAGTGCTGTCTGAGTGTGACTTTACTTATTGAAAACGTCTCACACATGTCGGAAATTTTTATATCGCCTCGGGCATTTAATATGGCGTTGGTCTCAGCTCTTAATCGCTCAGAGATAACATAGTCATTGGCAATAAATTGGCTATGCAGCCAAGGCGTTATTTTCTCTATTATTGGCTGCATCTGTATGTTGATGTGGTCTTCATTTAATTGAGTTAATAGCGGTAAAACATCGTTTAAGTAGCCTGAATGACTGAGCAATTGTGTGATTGATTCTATGGTGTTTTTCACTTCGAGGGATGACATAAAATGCTGCTTTAGAAATGAAAACGGTTTTAGCCTCACGCCAAAAATCCACTGCGGATGTTTGCTATAGAGTGTGTATGCACTGATCTGTTGACCAAGTATTGATACGCCAGTGGGAACTTGCTTGATAGGCAACTGTTTATCAATTTTTGAAAAGCCAATAGGCTGGCTGTGTAAAAGTAAATCAAAGACGCCTTGCGGGATAAATAACGTATGCTTTGAAAGGTTTTGGCACCAAAATACTTCTACCGAATGAGATAGCCAAGCTGGGGGCAGAAGCTCGAAGTAGTACTTTGATTGCACCATTATTTACTTATCATCGCATACATAAAACATACTCAATCGCTTATGCCATGCTGGCAAACGATAAAATAGTAAAAACAGTAAGCGTTGTTTTTAAGTCCTGCGACATTCAATTTCCTTCTGGGCTCATGGCTAATTTGGTTAAGCTAATATAAGGGGTCTTATTGCACTTTTAAATTGATAAATCGTTACGGTATGTGTCATTGAGCTTTTAAAACCAATCCTTTTTTACCTTGCTTTTCTATTTTGTTCATATTTTTTCCTTAATTTGGGTTTAGCCTAAAAATTGGGGCACTTATAAGTGGCTTAATGCTTCATAACTTTATGAATTTAAATTAAATAATAATAAATATCGAATTTACACAATTAAGGAAACGTGTAATCAAGCACTCAAAAGTTGTTTACAGGAGTAATCAACGAAGGAGAAAAAACATGTTTGGACAAGGTCACCAAAGCGGTTTAGCTAAACTCTGTTACGCATCTTTGTTTAGCGCCGCACTTTTCGCAAATGCAAGTACATCAATTGAAATGAACGCACCAACTGAACTCATCGCCAAAGTACGCACCAGTACTGAAGTAGGTTTAAGTTGGCAAGCACCAGAAGGTGTATCGGGAATACGTGCTTATCGAGTCTTTCGTGATGGTCAACGTATTGGTCGCACAGCAATGACTTTTTTCGTCGACTCAACGGCGTCACCCGGCGTGGAGCACACTTATCATGTTCAAGCGGTGGCGCGTGACAAGGTCACAAGCCTTGCTTCGAATAGCGATACTGTAAAAACTTTAGCGCATGACAATAATGATGGTCTAAGAAATGGTTCGGTGATCCGCATTGGCATCGAAAGACTAAGCGACCATTGCGGCAGCAACGATGTTACAGCGATTGCCGATGATGCTTTGAATGACTGCTTAGACAAAGTTCTTGATAGTGCAGGTATTGCCCCACAATTAGAAAACTTACAGGCATATGTTGCCCGCTATCGCCGTCAGGAAGATAGAGAGCTTATTGAGTTAGGTAAACGCCTATTCTTTAGTAAAGCGCTGAGCCAGAACCACGATACCTCATGCGCATCATGTCATCATCCAGCTGAAAGCTGTGGTAGTGATGGACTTTCTCTGTCAATTGGTGTGAATGCTGAAAACCCAGATGTAATGGGGTTAGGTCGAACCGATGGCAGTACAGTACCTGCGGTGGGCAGAACCTCACCAGCGGTGTGTAACTCAGCCCTTTGGGTTGGCAGTATGTTTTGGGATCAGCGTGTAAAACTCAGGCAGGCCAATCGTGATAGCGAAGTAGGGCTTGTTTCAACCGCGCCAATTCAAACTCCTGAGCTTGATGTAACTCGTGCAATGAACGAACAAGTTGACGCTAACGATCCGCTACGTTTATTGATGGCACAAGCACATTTCCCAATTACTGCGGCTGCTGAAATGGGTGACCCAAGTGGGTTTGAATCACCGCAAGCTTATCGTGAATTTATCGCTGCAAGATTATCGACTCAGTGGAAGCCGCTTTTTGCAAAGGCATTTGGTGACGACTCAGTTAGTTTTATGAGAATAGCTCGTGCTATGTCTGCATATCAGGCGTCATTTATGTTTATCGACAACCCTTTCTTTGATTATGTGCAAGGCGAGCACGATAAGTTAACGGCTGATGAAAAACGTGGCGCATTATTTTTCTATACGGGGGCCGGATGTGCTAATTGCCATGATGGCGCGATGTTTACCCCAGAGCGTACGCGCGGGCCACTTTACCCGCAAATTGGCGCACATGGTGTTGCCGATGGTAATGCGAAAAACCAATTCAGAATGCCAAGTCTGCTTAATGTCGGCATAACAGCACCGTATGGAGATAAAGGCGTATTTGCTTCACTAGAGCGCGTGATTGAGCACTACTCAGATGTAACAGGCTCTTTAGAAAGGTTTTATGGCGAAAAAGAGACTTGTGAGTTACCACAATTTCAGCACTTGAGTGAGTCACAGTGTGATGAAGTCGTGGGTGAAGCAGGCACATTCGTGCTAGACCTTAACGCGCAAAATAGAGCGGATTCAGATCGCGGCGATGATGCCATTATTCGAGGTTTTAGTTCGCAAGAAGTGCAACTTTTGGCTGCATTCTTACGATCATTGACTGATCCAGAAGCCAAGGCTGGCAGTAATGAAATTAAAGCCTTGATACCGCCACGAGATGGTGGGCCTGATGGTCATCAATTTGATGCTGTCGATAATGAAGGTAATGCGCTTTAAAAACACTCACTCCCCCATGATAGTGCATCTAAGCGATTATTCATTTGGGTGTGACAAGTAAGCAAGTGAAGGTGTTCAATTGAGCACCTTTTTTCTTTTAGGGTAAAGCAAAAAATTAAATTAAACTTATACTTAGTCCAAGACTTATAAACGGAAAAATAAATTTATTTTATGAGAAGCCTAGTTGCTAAAAGTCTACGCTTGAAATTGTTCCTGCTATTTGCACTTTTGCTAATGGGCTTTTCATCTGTTCATCTACTGATCCGATCCTATTGGACATTACCCCAACTTGTTGCACTTGAAGTGGAAAGCGATAAAAGGGATATCAAAAAGTTGGATTCAGCTTTTTCTCGTATTAAGAGTGATATGAAAAGGCTGGTGTATGATAATGCTGTTTGGGATGAGATGGTCCGCGTAATAGAGCAACAAGATATTGCATTCTTAAAAGAAAACTATTACATACCTGAGTCTTTAACATCGCTAAAACTAAACGGTTTGCACTTCTATGATCTTCAAGGTAATGAAGTGAGTCGATACATGTTAGATAACAGTGGTCTAGAAATTTCAAACTCTATTTTTATCAATGCACCCGACTCGCTCAAGTCTTTGTTTTTGATAAATGCTAACTCGTCGGACACAGATAATGAGGCAATAAAATATAAATCAGGGCTAGTATCTGATAACGGTCAAATTGTCTTGTTTGTTAGTGGTGGCATAGAACCCTCTTCGGGGAACGGTCCTGTATCTGGGACTATGCTGGTGTGGACTTATTTAGATTCAAAAGTGAGTATACAGTTAAGCGAGTTGATGCAAAAAGATATTTCGCTTTTACATATAGATTCATTAGTTCCTAACACTCAGCCCATTCCTTTTGAGCGATATGCTGAATTTTCTAATATCAGAACTGTAGACCAAAATATCTATATTTCATTCAATGATATTTTTGAGCAGCCTTTGTTAGTTATGTCATACCTAAAACCTAAGCGAATGTTTGATGATAAGTTGATTGAAGACTCAATGGGAATTGCCCTTCTATCCTCGATATTTATTTTAGGTTTCATATACTACTTAATAAATAGAGTTTTAATTATTCCTCTAACTTCTTTGCGAGATACCGTGGTTAAAGTTATCGATCAAGGCAACTATTCGCAAACTACAAACATTAAAAGGCAAGATGAAATAGGGCGACTCGCCAATTTAATTGATGGGTTATTTGAGACGGTAGATGCACAGCAAAATATATTAGTTGAAGCGAATAATAAGTTACAAAAACTTAGTGACACTGATGAGTTAACTAAAATCGCCAATCGTCGCGCGCTTATGCACTTTCTAAAACTTATTGAGCGAGATAGAGAAGAGGCGCTTTTTCCTGTTAGCTTAATAATGTTAGATATAGATCATTTTAAAACATATAACGATTATTACGGCCACCAAGCTGGTGACACAGTCATTTGTCAAGTTGCTGAAGTGCTTTCTGCTAATACGCGTTCTAGTATGGATTTAGTCGCGCGTTATGGAGGGGAAGAATTCACTATTTTGCTCACACAGATCAGTGAAGACGAAGCATTACTGGTGGCTAATAAACTTAAACAAGCAATTGTGGATTTAAAAATACCTCATGAGAAATCAACGACAGCGGACTGTGTGTCGGCTTCAGTAGGTTTAACAACTTGCGCGTTACCTAATGAATATGACATTGAGCAGTTATTTAGAGTTGCTGATACGGCTTTATATGCTGCAAAAGATATAGGTAGAAACTCAGTCAACTATATGCATTATCAAAGTTTAAAGAGATAAATACATCTCATTTAATCGTTTCTTAGCATTGCAAATTGCAATTCAAATCGCGAATAAAACTTCAGGTGTCGAAAATTGCCACTGATTTTTAAAGCTTTTTTTGTGGTATGAAAGTTGGTTGATGTAATCATCAATCTCTTTGGAGACAGCCCATGAAACGTTTACTGATCACGTCAATTTTTACGATTTATCTTACTGCTTGTGGAGGCGGCGGGAGCGAAGAGTCATCTCCAACCCAGGTTAGTCAAACGACCAGTACTAGTAAGGTTTCTACTGACACTACTGATTCTCAGTCATTGAAATTAACTGACAACAAAGCGTTAGATAACGCTCAGTTTTCTCAGTTCAAATCTCAAAATATGCAAATTGATATATCGCAATTAGGTTTCGAAGCACAAACAGTCTATTTGAAGATCTATACCCTTGATAACAAGACACTATTTTTAGGTAAAGTCCCAAACTCTCCAAGTTTTGAATTTTATCTGCCTAATGACGTTAACAAAGTGAAATATGATGTATTTTCGATTTTAAAAAACGATCCGCAAATTACTAAGGAGTATGAGTTATGAAAACATCAAACTTAGTGTGTGCCTTGGCATTAATAAGCTCCTCAGTATACTCGGTTGAAAGTATAAAATTTAAAGATACGATTAATAAAGGCGTTGGTGAAATTGACTTATTTGCACCTCATTCTAGTAGTTACTTCAAAGACAGATTAACTGGGGCCATGCTTGAAGAATACAAGCAGCAAAATAGCAATGCTTTGGTATTTGCTGTGGATGTGAATGAAGCCGCTAATGGTACTGAGAAAGCAAGTACCCAAGGCGTCACCGTTGAAAGTGCAGTGCTTACATTTGATATGGGTTCTGAGGTTGTAACTTGTAATGTTTTCACAACTAATACAGGCGCTATGTTAGCAAAAGCAGGCACAACGACACGGCAAGAATACTACACCTTAATAGGTGCAACAGGAAGTAGCCATATTACTCCAAGTACTGACAGTGACATTTTTGGCAGTGATTTTGGCGGCACTATGCGTATGCCAATAGACGAGTCATCATGTACTGGTAGTAGCTTAGATTTAAGCAATGCCCAATCGGCGACTTTATCTATTCGCTTTCTTGAGGTGAATGAAAGCTTAGGCGACCCTGAGGCATTTTATGACTTTTCAAATGGCCCTGAAGATTTAGCAATCTTAAGTGCGAATGATGTTTCGTACTTAGAATATGCGCAACCGGGTGTTGACGAAGCTCCTTTAGTAATAGCACAAAGCCAAGTTGTTGAGCCGGTTGATAGTTGGTTGTTTTATCCAACCAGTGACAGCTTTTTCGTAGTGAGTTACGAGGACCAGTACCCTAATTTAGGCGATTATGACTTTAATGATCTTCTGGTGGGTTACAGAGTTGGCTTTGGTTTTACGAATAATGATGAAAGCGGGGCATTAGAGGTTGTATCAGTCATCGTCACAGGTTATATGATTGCCCGAGGTGCAAATTATGATCATGATTGGTACTTACATATTCCAATTAATGAATCGGTGTCAGGTAACCTAACTATGAACTTATTCAAAGAAGATAGTGTGGAACAAGTGACTGGATTTCCTGTCACCACTCAGGTTACCAATGCACTAGATGTTAAAGTGTTAGCTAACAGTAAGTCACTTATGCATATCAGCAATCAAGCCTTTGTGAATACTTTGAGTGATGTCGAGAAAATTAAAGGCAAGAAGTTTTCATTTACCTTTAATCTAGATACACCATTTCCTGCGAGTGCTTTAGGTCAACCACCTTATGACCCTTACCTACATGTGCTTAACACAGGCCAAGAAATTCACTTGCCAGGACAAGTAACGCGTATTGCAAGCTCTGCAAACTTTGGTGATACCAGTAACTTTAAAGATGAAAATAATTATCCATATGCACTAATTTTCCCAGATGACTTTTATCCGCCTTTAGAGGGCGTCGATATTGGTGATGCATATAATGATTATTTGAATTACACGCAAAACCCCAATCAAACAAACGAGACTTGGTACATGGCACCCGATACCAATAAGACAAAGAACATAGGAAAGGCATTCTGGAAGTGGTAGGTCAAGATACTATTTATAGTTCTAATTATTCAAGTGTGCTTTCGACTCATTGGAAATAACAGTTGAAATGAAAGCACGCTTAGCCGACGCTTGATGCTTTTTATCATGTTTTATGATGTTTTTTTAATCTTTTTAACAAGTTGTATTTTTTATTAACAAAAAAGCAGAAAGCCTTTACTAGCTTATTATTTGACCTAAACTGGTTATAACTCTAATTAATTATTTTAACTTGTTAAAAATGGTAATTTTTATAAGGGATAACTATGTTTAAACCAAAGAAATTAGCTGAAGCTATTTCGTGCTTACTTATTATTTCAACGCCCTTGGTTACTTTGGCTGATGACACAAAGAAAATAGAAACGATAGAAGTTACAGCTACTAAACGCTCGGTGAATATTCAAGAAGTACCAGTTGCAGTTTCAGCATTAAGTGGCGAGCAAATGAAGAATCTTGGTATCAGCAGCTTCCAAGATTATATTGAGTTCTTACCAAATGTTGTTTTTCAAGGAACTGGGCCAGGACAGAATGAAATTTATATAAGAGGAGCGGCTACTTCACAAACAGGCATTGCCGTGTCTTCAGTTCAAGCACTACAGCCCTCAGTTGCTCTATATCTTGATGAAGTGCCTGTATCAATGCAGGGTCGTAACTTAGACATTTATGCAACAGATATAGAGCGGGTTGAAGTTTTACCAGGTCCTCAAGGCACGTTATTTGGTGCAAGTTCTCAAGCAGGTACTGTGCGTATTATTTCTAAAAAACCAGATCATTCAGGCGTCGCCGCTGGTGTAGATATGAGTACAAGCTTCACAAAAGGTGGAGATATGAGTAACTCAGTCGAGGGGTACTTTAACCTTCCTATCACTGATGATTTTGCAGTACGCGTAGTAGGTTATTCAGATCATCAAGGAGGCTGGATTGATAACGTACAAAATGTAGCGGGAGAGGGCGGCTATATTGGCAGTGCAATTCATCTAGATCGTGTTTCACTTGGAAAGTTGGCTGATCCAAAAAATACACCTATAAAGTCACCAAGTAACTCAGATCTAGTTGAAGATAATTTTAATGATGCGACATATTCTGGGGTCAGAGTTGGCTTATCATACTTAATCAATGATGATTGGAAAATAGTTATTCAACATACGGCACAAACATTAGAAACCGAAGGTGTATTTGCTGTTGACCCATCCTATGATGATGATGAAAGCACCAGCCGTTTTGAACCTGAAACTAACCAAGATGTATTTGACTTGATGACTTGGACTTTGGAAGGGCGGTTAAATCAGTTGGATGTTGTATACGCTGGTGGCTATTTAGATCGTCAAATTGACGCTACCGTTGATTACATTGGCTATACCAACGGTGGTGCATTTGCGACGTATTATGCGTGTAGTTATGGTGGTGCTCCTGAAGAAGAGAAATGCTTTGATCCTTCAGGTTATTATAAAGAAGATACTCACTCATCACGCTTCACTCAGGAACTTCGTTTTAATACCTCGGTCGACAACCCATGGCGTGTTACAGCTGGTATTTATTATGATACGCAAGAGTTAGGTACTGTTGGTGAGTTTGAACTTGGTGCCAAAGGAAAGTTTCCAGATGGATTTAATCGTATAATCACTGGCGAAGGCACTAACAATGGCGGTCGTCCATTCGCACCAGAAGTTAGCTTTGTAAATGATGTAACACACGAAATTAATCAAATAGCTGTGTTTGGGCAGTTTGAATATGACTTAAGTGAGACGGTGACGGCAAGTATCGGTGCGAGGTGGTATGAGGTTGAAGACATTTATACAGGGGCGACCTCTTCAGCTAATGACGGTGGAGTAACAAAACGGATCCGTGCTTTTGGAGGTAGCGATCAAGATATACTGAGCTTCTTTGGTGACGAAGAGGGGCAGGCTATTTTAAGTGCTATCGATTCAGGTCAATTAGAGACTGATTTACTCGACAGTGATGGAGTATTAACAGTAGATGACACCATTTTTAGGCTTTCAATAGATTGGAAAGCAACAGACGATGTGATGTTCTTTGCTACATACTCAGAAGGGTTCAGACCCCCTGTGACAGCAAGAACAGGTGGTGCGTTGGCTAGTAATCAAACACCTGGTTCAGCTTTTGAAGGGTATCGCATACCAGTTTACTCGCTTACCGATACACTAGAAAATTACGAGTTGGGTATGAAAGGTGATTTTTTTGATGGTGTTGTACGCTTCAATGCGACCGCTTACACATCAGAAATCTCTGATTTACAGACTTCTCGATTTGATCCAACGAATATTGCATTCTTCTATTTTACTGATAACGTCGGCTCTGCAGATATAAGTGGTGTTGACGCCGACTTTACTTGGATGGCAACCGATAACCTGATGTTTTCTGGTGCATTTAGTATTCTTGATACAGAGATAACCTCACTTAATTCGACGATGCAAAATATTTCTGCACCAGTAGGAAGTTCGCTACCTTACTCAGCAGACTTTTCTGGCAACTTACAAGCTAGATATTTTTATGAGCTCGATAATGGTTGGGAAGGTTATGTAAATGGCGCGCTTTCTTATACAGGTGAAAGACTTTCAGGTATGTTTATGAACGCATATGTATCTGAAGACACCCATAAATTAGTATATGGAACTGGCACAGGTTTGAAGATACAACAGGAGGCTTCTGCTGGAGTTTACAAGGGGGTTGATTTTACTGACGGTCAAGGGAACCAATTTGCTGGTGGACGATACGTTGCTGACGCTTATATGCTTGCGAATTTAAGTTTTGGCGTTTCGAATGGTGATTGGAAAGCAGAACTGTTTATTGATAACTTATTCGATAAACACGCTGAATTGTATATTGATGAACAACAATTTACACCAAAAGTGGTCACTAACAGACCGAGAACAATAGGAATGCGTTTTTCATATCAATTTATGTAAATTAATTGAGTGTTTTAGGCGCCTTTAGTCAGTGTGTACTGAATGCTAGAAATGTCTTAAGAGGGGTAAGCTTTCAGTTTGCCCCTTTATTATGTATAGGAAATAATAATTATAATGACTATTCAAGAGCTAAAAATCTCTTTGCAAAAGGGGGATTTTGAAGGCGTTATCAGCGCTATAAATGACAAACTTTTAGTTAAAGAAACACTAAATAGTAATGACAAACATGAATTATATTATTTGAAAGCAGTCGGTCAAAGGTATTTGGGAGCATACCAAGAAGCAATACAAACAACTCAGCTATTGTTGAGTCTCACCCCTGGATATGGTCGAGGTTACCAAGAGTTGGGCTACAGCTTTCAAAAATTGTCAGAGGCAGAACATGCGATTGGCGCCTTCCAAAAAGCAGTTACACTTAATTCTGCATTGATCTCTTCTTGGCAGCAGTTAATAAATCTTTATGGAGCAACTAATCACTCTGGTTTAGCGGCCGCGCAGGAGCAATTGGCCAATATAACAAAACTGCCAAAAGCATTACTCAATGCAATGGACCTAATGTATGAGGGCAAACTATATAAAGCAGAGAAGTTATGTCGTAGTTTTCTGTCGAAACATAAACATCATCCCGATGGTATGTGTTTACTTGCTGAGATAGGTGCAAAACTAAAAGTATTTGATGATGCCGAGTTTTTGCTAGAAAGTTGTATTGAGCTATACCCGCATAATCAGCAAGCAATTGCTCAATATGTAAATTTGTTAAGTAGGCTTGGTAAGTTTACTGAGGTTAAGGCGCAAGCAACACAATTTTTAGAAAAGTTTAAGAAACCATCTGAAGGAAGATACTTGGTACAAGCTACTTTGGCGCATTGTTTAGTAAGCTTGGGTGAGGTTGAGGCGGGTATTGCTCTTTATTTAGAGATACTTGCGCAGCAACCTAACAGAGCTGGTATTTATGTGAGGCTGGGAGATGCGTATAAAACATGTGGTGACTTTGAGCAGGCTATCTCCTGTTATCAGCAGGCGCATATTTTAAGAAAGGATTATGGTGACGCGTATTGGAGTTTAGCAAATAGTAAAACTTACAGATTCACCAAAGAAGAGCTTGCAAATATGAAAGAGGCTTTAGATAACCAGTTTTTAGAAGAAGAAGATCGTATTCATATTTGTTTTGCATTAGGTAAAGCCTATGAAGATGCAAAACAGTATGCGCTTTCTTATCAGTATTATGCGCAGGGCAATGCGCTTAAACGCGAAAATATTGATTATCAAGCACAGCGTACTTCTGAGCTCATTGACCATCAAATTAAACATTGTAATAAAGCGCTATTTGAAACAAAAGCCAATAAAGGCCATTCTGATCCAGCTCCTATTTTTATAGTGGGTTTACCTAGAGCAGGTTCGACTTTACTTGAACAAATTTTAGCCTCTCATTCTCAGGTTGATGGTACGATGGAGCTTCATAACATCATGGGCATGGTATTAAAACTCAGAGGTAGAATAGCATCAGGGGAGCCATTATACCCGAAGAACTTGTCGCAACTAGACGCTAACCAATTAAAAGCTTTGGGAAAAAAATATATTGATGAGACGAGAAGTTATCGCCAAGGTGCGGCTTACTTTATTGACAAAATGCCTAATAACTTCATGCATATAGGTTTGATAAAGTTGATCTTGCCAAATGCAAAAATCATCGATGCTAGAAGAGACCCTATGGCATGCTGTTATAGTGGCTTTAAGCAGTTGTTTGGTGAAGGTCATGAATTCAGTTATAGCCAAACTGATATTGCTTTATATTACCGAGATTACGAACGTTTAATGACACATTGGGAAGAGGTATTACCGGGACAGATTTTAAGAGTACAGCATGAAGAGTTGGTTAATGACTTTGAAGCACAAGTCAGGAAGATCCTTGTATACTGTAATTTACCTTTTGAGCAGTCGTGTTTAGAGTTTTATAAAACTAAGAGAAATGTTCATACACCTAGTGCGCAGCAAGTAAGATCGCCCATTTCAAAGAAAGGTTTGTTACAGTGGAAAAACTATGAGCCATATTTAGGTGAGTTAAAAAAGGCTTTATAGTAAATTTTTAGAGAGTATAGTCTAAGAGTTGTTTTATTTTTTCAGTATTACAAGTGAGCAATCTCTTTTGCTAAGTACGTTGCTCTGAGTAAAGTCAACTGGATAAAAGTAAAACACTTCAATCAGCTAGGGATAATGAAAACTGTAAAGGGGGATTACAAAACACTCCTTACATTTTTAATTTTACGTGCATAATACACTTTGGCTTAAGAGCTTTTTAAGTCATCAATAGTGAGTTCGTTATGGGCAAAGGCATAAAGTAATTCATAACTCAGTGGTTTTATGGGTTTTCCCCTAAGCTCAGTGACAGTTTGCAATTGGGTTTTTTCATCGCAAGTTATAAGCCCCATGGCCCAGTCTCCGAAGTTTCGCTTGTCGATTGGGTTTTGTATTAGGGCTTCAATATTGTTATGTCTGGGATCTGATTTTATCAGTTCAAACAGTGCGAGCACTTTTTTTTCTTGGCCCTCTAACACTTGCATAAAATGCTTTCCATCATAGAGCAGCATACCGGTTATTTTTTCAATATGATTTCTCCGCTCGCATTCGTGCCTGAGAACTTCTAACTCTGTCCAAGAAAAAGGTTCTGACGCTGTACTGGTATAAATAAATTCGATGAGCATCTGAGTTAAGTTGTATGTTTACTTGCTATAAAATATAGAAGGTTTAATGCAGAAATAACAATGAAAATGCTGTTACTTTGTAAATCAACATCAGTATTTTGACAAACAGAGAAAAGGCGTTTGGAGTTAAGAACAAGACTAGCACGTGTTAGCCCTAGTCTTGTTGTCACTTAGTAGGCTAACTAAAGCAAAGATTTTAGAATTAAGAAATCATTGCTTACTTGAAGTACATAATTGTTGGCAGCTTTGATTAAGGGCTGACTTTGCTGAGGTAAAAGTTCAGTGATGGCTTTTTGAAAATCTACTGAGCGGCGATCGCCTCGCATATGCGCAAGTGCCAGCGCTTCACCACAGCTTAACGCATATTGAATAACCCCGCCTTTTTCGGCAGCTCTTTTACCCAACATAAAGTGTTCAGAATCTATACCTACGCGGGCATGGTGGCGAGAGCGAAGTAACCAATGTTTGTCTTGCCAAATAGTGTCATCAAGGATTAAATCAGGTCGGCGCTGCATTTTTCTTTGACAGTTTACCGTTAAATGCGCCGCCGAAAGCTGATTATTGACTGAGACGGTTGGAAAGTACTTAATGGGCGCCGCTTCTCTTTGCTGTTTTATTTCAACAATATGCGTTTTAGCAGCGTCATGGGGCTGACTTGGTCCGACTAAAACATAGTAGCGGCCTAAGTTATTTGAGCCTGTGCCCGCATTATGGCGCATGACGATATCGAGAATTTCATCGTCCATAAAGGGCCTGAATTGCACGTACAGATCTTCATATATGTCATCAGGCAGAGGAATAAACTTGTCAGGGTTTTGTTTAAATCGCCATTGCACTAAATCGACCTCTTTAGCCAAAGTGCTTTTAGTCATAAAGGCTTCGCCACCGACTACTCTAGTGAGTGCCTTTTGCCAGCGCTTATACAAAATATGACCTTTTGAGAACTCAGTGAGTGCGGTTTGACTGTTGTTTTTCTTTTGTAATGAGCGCTCACAAGTTTCTATATAGGCATTTAGAAAAGCTTGTTGCGCTGAATGAACTTGTTGCTCATCAGCAAGCGGTTTAGATTTAAGTTTTTCACAGCCAGACTCAACCTGAATTTGCTCAGCTTCTGCGCGTGCTAAAGGCAGGCTGACTAAAAATCGGAATAGATCCCAACTGGCGTGACCAAAACAGGCATCATCGAAGTCATTAGGTGAAAACACCACAGTTTCGCCATGGGAGCCTTCTTCGCTTAAAAACCCAAAGTTACTGGTGTGACAGTCACCCATAATGGTCGTGATAGGAATGTTCGATAAAGCTTCTGGAAGCTGAATAACTTGGCTTGCGATATCTCGATACATCAAAGGTGCTGAGCCGCGTAAAAACTGAAATGGGCTATTTGCCATTTTTTGGTGTTTCGCAAGCTCAGGTGTAGGGGCGGATCCGTCATGATCTATGAAATATTGAACCAGCGTTTCTTGTCTTTCCACGAGTATTCCTTTGATAAATGTTTACTCACAGTTCGAGATTATGCGAGCAATGAAATTATAGCCATTGTAACTATAAATACTTTGCTCGCAATAATAGAAATCAGCTCAATATTTTGTAGTGAAATTAAAAGATTGTGCTAGTCCTTACTCTGTTTGCTCAGCGAACTTTTACTGGGCGAGTAGGCCTTGCTTCAAAGCTGCCACCGCAGTTAGGACACACATTACGTAATTCTTTTTCCACACAGTGTCTACAAAAAGTGCATTCATAACTGCAGATCATCGCCTCAGTTGAATTGGCAGGTAAAGCTTTATTGCAGCATTCGCAATTGGGTTTTATTTCGAGCATGTGTTGTTCTCTATTTTTCGATTTCAGCCAGCACAGCCGATAGTACAGGGTCTTTACCTTGCTGATAATCTAGCCATGAAGTTTCAACGATTACATTGGGGTAGACAGCATCTGTATCGTCAAAAAGAAACGGGTAATAGCGTTTTGATACACTCAGTTTTCTTTTCGAGTTTGGCAAAACAAAGCGATGGCTTTCTGAGAATTGGTTTGGATCACCGCCAGTTGGTGTGCCAAAAATTCGCGCATTGAGAATTTGTTTAAACTGTACGGTGTTACTCATTGCTGCAGAGAATGTGTGCTCATCAGTGAGAACAAACACACCTGTTTTCCAATCAAATTGATCCATAGGTAACAGACAAGATGAAAAAGCCAACCCTGTGTAAAAACTGCCGCCGCCATTGCCTCTGAAATCGATAATCAGATACTTTGATTTCGCAGCCATTAATTGTTTTTGCAGTGCTTTACACTCAGCAATGACCTGTTCAAAGCTAGGGTAGGCGTTAAAATCAAAGTAAGCGACTTTGTTCTCTTTTAACAAGCTCAGAGTTATCCCCGGCATGGCAATATCTAGCTTATTTAATTTATCGGTGTGATTTTTAAAAGCGGAACTGAGTTTGGCAAATTCACTCATCGCAACTGGGGTTATTTGTTCGCTAAGCGTATTGCCCTCAAGCTCAAATACAAACTGTGCCGCAGCATTCTCTTTTACAAGACCTAGACCCAATAACAGCTTATGTAGGGTTAAATAAAGTTCAAAGCGGGTTTTGGCACTAAATTGGTTATCGACGCCAGGCAACAGAGGTGTGATTAACTCAAAGAGTGCCTCAACAGTTAAGCCATTGATGGTTTTGAGCTCAGCGCCGATAAGGTGCTGATATGGCTTAGTTGCATCAATGACACGAAGTTTTTTATTAAAGAACTTATACCTAAGCGGAAAGTGCTGGTGGGGCCCTGACATCATAAAATAGTTAGTGTGCCCGTCACCAATGGCTCCAGTTATCGCCATTAATCGCGCTTCTAACTGAGGCTCACTGAGTCGTGGTAAATCTTGTTTGAGTTCTTTTAAAAGTTTAACAAAGTCTCTTTCTGCAAGAGTATGAAATGGTTCAATATGCTTGGTTCTGACTTGGTTTTCATAAAAGTTAATGTCTTCTAGCCAAGCTTGTTGTTGCTCAGTCGAAAGGGTGTTCGCATAGGTGGCAAAGCTACACAAGGCGATTACGAGTGATTTAAAAACGAATTTCATGCGTGGGTGCCCTTAGCATACTGTGAGGGTGAGAGGCCAAATTGCTTAATAAAAGCACGGCGGAAACTGTCGTAATTGTTAAAACCTAATTTTTGCGAGATAAACTGCAGGCTGATGTTTTCTTCACATAATAGATCTCTGGCATGATTAAGTTTGAGTACCCGAAAGTAATGACTCGGTGTGCAGTTAAGATGCTGTTTAAATAGTCGTGTGAGTTGTCGCTCGCTCAAGCTGCAAAACTCTGCCATACGGGTGACGGTGACAGACTTATCTAATTGTGTACTTAACCAATCAATTAATGGCGAGAGCTTTAAACTTTCACCGGACTGTAGCGCTAAAATATCTGAATACTGCTGCTGTGAACCTGCACGTTGTAAATACACCACTAAATCTTTAGCGACTTTTGCAGCCATGCTGTTGCCATAGTCTTCGCGAATAATAGCGAGAGCTAAATCAACACCAGACAGCACACCGGCTGATGACCATATGTTTTCATCACGAATAAAGAGTGGATCAGGCGTGACGGTTTTATTTGGGTTCTGCTTAGCAAGGCTCTCACAATGGCGCCAATGTGTTGTAATCGTGAGGGATTTATCATCAAAGAGTTTGGCGAGAATAAACGCCCCGGTGCAAATGCTAAAAACACGTTTTGCTTTTTTAGCTATGTCAGAAAGCGCTTTGAGCTGCTTTGTAGTTAGTTGCAAGGTACGCATGCCTGTGCCTCCACAAATGATCAAATCGTCATACTCAAAGTCATCGTTCAGACAGTAATCGACAGACACGCTTTGTCTGTAAGCGGTTTGTACAGGCTGTTTACTGATCCCTAATAGCTTGCACTGGTAGGCCTTGGCTTTAATGCTGTTAGTTTCCATAAAGGCATCAAGCGGGCCAAATAGGTCAAGGGCTTGAAAGCCATCGGCGATGAAATAGATTTGTCTGATGGTCATATATGTTGTTCTATAAAATTAGACTCTTTGATTAAGCCTATATTAACGTGATAAAGAGTGTCACTTAAAACATAAAAGCGACATAAAAAGACATCTTGTGTGTCATCGCAAGAGAAAATAAATTTGCTGTAGGAATATCAGAGCGTGTAGGTGTTTGCTGAGTATTAGCTTTAATCAAAACAAAAAAAAGCCCCGACGGGCGGGGCGATTGGGGAAGGGAGAATATTATCGTTTATTCGAAGCTATCATGCTTTGTAGCAGGTCTTTTTCTTCATCAGTGATGAGTCCTTGTTTTTTCAGTGCGTTAAGCACTTTAGCCATGCAGCTTACATACTTGCCGTGATTTTTCGCAGTAGCCGAGCAAGCATTCATACCATCGGCGAGTAATACGCTGAGTGGTACACCATTGCTGTTTACTCTGTCAGCTATACCTGTATCACCGGTGCCGAGATCGACATTACCTGAAACCATGCCTGTGTATTGGTCCATATCATCGGTTACACCGTCATTGTCGTCATCGTTGTCAGCATTATCGCCTACACCGTCACCGTCAAAATCAGCAGACTCTGTGGGATCAAATGGGAATGCGTCATTGCTGTCGTCAACGCCGTCATTGTCGTCATCAGTGTCGGCATTGTTACCTATGCCATCACCATCAAAGTCTGCACTTTCTGTGTTATCAAGTGGGAAGGCATCGTTGCTATCATCAACGCCATCGTTGTCGTCATCGGTATCAGCATTATTGCCCACACCATCCCCATCGGAGTCTACAGATTCAGTAGCATCGAATGGGAAGGCATCTTCACTGTCGTCAACACCGTCGTTGTCGTCGTCGGTATCGGCATTATCGCCAACGCCATCGCCGTCATAGTCGTAGGCTTCAGTACCGTCCGTTGGGAATAAATCAAGGTCGTCATCGACACCGTCATTGTCTGAGTCGGTTGAGGTAGGGTCTAAACCTTGCGCAACTTCATCTCCGTCGTTGATACCATCACCGTCAGAGTCTGGATTATTAGGATCAGAGCCAAGAGCTTCTTCTTCGGAGTCTAGTAGGCCATCGCCATCACTGTCTTTATCGACAGAGACTGGGGCTTCGTTGAAACCATACCAGTAGCCTCGGTAGTAACCACCTGTGATCAGTTCTAAATCGCCATCGCCTTCCATATCAAAGGCGAACATTTTGGTTTGCCAAGAAATGGTATTGTAATTGACTGAGTCTCTATCTGGTGCTTTCCAATGAAGGATAAAGTTACCGCTGCCGTCGTTTAAAAATAGGGCGGGTGGGTTTATCCAACTACTGCGATTAGCGCCGTCTGTGGTTGCAAAGTCGAGATCTCCATCACCATCGAAATCTGCTAAAACATTCCCTTCCCAATAACGACTTTCTTCGCTAAACATTGGCTTACGGGTGAAGTCCATTGCGCCATCATTCTCATAAATGTAAGTGTTATAGGTTCGCGTGTTGCCTTCATATCCTGTCATCACAATATCTACATCACCATCGCCATCTATGTCTCCGGCGCTGTGATAATTATGAACAAATATTTGTGTTGCAGTATCTTCGGTAAATGCGGCTCTCATCTGCCAATTGCCATCGTTACGCCACACCATAGGTGTAGATACATAGGTATACCAACGATGGATTGCAACAGACATATCAAGATCGCCATCTCCATCAAAATCAGCTAATTGGAAGTTATTATGATCAAAGCGGGCATCGGTGACTAAGGTATGTTCGGTATAGTTACCTGCGCCAGTATTCTCGAGGGCAAACACTTTATAACCGCCTCGGCTAGAACCATAGATGATGTCCGAATCGCCATCACCATCCATATCGGCAATTTCTAATGTGATAGGGCTTTCAGAGGTGGCGATAGAGGCCGTACCGGAGAAATAACCATTACCTTGATTTATATGCACTAAAATTCGATGTGGACTAATCGCGCCATAGTAGTGAACCACATCTAGATCGCCGTCATTATCGTAATCCATAAAGCGTGTGTTTGAACCAAACCAAGCCACTTGCCGAATGGCATAGCTTCCATCAGGTCGGCTTAAACCGATATAAGTTATGCCTTGATAGGTTATTGAGTAAGTAATATCTAAATAGCCATCACCATTGACGTCGGCGGCATCAAAAGACGTTCTGCTAGGATTTATACCTATACTTGGATTGAAATATTCTGTAAGACTGATTTCATGCTCGGCGGCATAAGAAATTGAGCTGATCCCGAGCAATGCAAGTGAAATGCTCAGTTTAAGTGAAATACGATGCATTTTAAAAACCCCCACAGTTGTGTGGCTGCTTTATGATTTCGTGTAGCTCCTTTGCAGTGTCCGTACAGTTGCTTCAAAATCTATCCGAAAAGAGTTCATATTGATCTTAAATCACAAACAACCTGCATCTAGGCCATCCTTATAAAGCTAGAACAACTATTGCATTATGCTGCATAAAAATTAAATAACCACACTAAAAACAGGGTTAAGTATTAATAGTAAAACTTAATATGGTGTTTTGGTATTAGCAATAAATTATGTGGTTTTGTGAGCAAAAGGTTAATTTACCTATATTAGAAAATATGCGTTTGATTTAGTTTACATGGTGGCTTTTTGTACTAATCTCATTGCATAAAGGAAATTTAATCTGGGATTAATAATGAAAAGACTTACTCTATCAGCACTTTGCTTATGCGCATTTCCAACCATAGCAAGTACTTCTATTACTGTGACAGGTGTGTCTGATTATTTGTTTAATGGGGTGAGCCAAAATCAAGAAGACCCTGCCATTCAGGCCAGCTTTGATTGGGCGGGAGATATTGGTTGGTATGCTGGCGTTTGGACATCAAATGTTGATTTTGGCGAAGATACAAACATAGAGTTTGATGGCTATGTTGGCTATTACACCGCGCTAAATGAAGCTCTTAACCTTGATATCGGTATTGCGCAGTATACTTATCACGGTGCAGATGTAAGCTCCAGTTATAACTATGCAGAGGCCTATGCCAAATTTAATTATGGTAACACCAATCTTAACTTTTGGTATGCATGGGACTATTTTGGCACTGGCGCAGGCCATAGCATTGTGATGCTGACTCATAACTTACCAATTAATGAGTCATTTTCGGTTGATGTAGGTATCGATTACTCCATGAGCATGGATGATGATAAATGGACTTGGGAAGGCAAAGACGATGACTACATTCATTGGCGAGTGACAGGTAATTACTCAGTCAGAGGCTGGGACTTCTCTTTGGGCTATGAAGATACCGATCTCGACACCTATGGTGATTCGACTATTTTGTTCACAGTAGGCAAAACCTTTAGTTTGTAAATATACTCTGTTTTTTCACGCCTATATTTCACTACACGGCCATTTCCATAATTCATTCAGGAAATGGCAATTCTCTATTTTCTACCTATGCTTAAATTAGACATAAACTTGAAACATAAGTTTTTCATACTTGAATACCAATCCTCAAAATAGCTTACTTAATTAAGAGTATTGGTATTGTTTATCTAAGGTGTTGTTTGATGAAGTTAAAAAGATGCTGTGTTGCTCTGCTGTTTGCTTCAACGTATGCTTTATCTTCTGAGCAACCGCTCACCATCTATACAGAAGAGTTTCCACCTTACAACTTTCTAGAAAAGGACGTTGTCGTTGGCGTGAATGCCGATATTGTGGCTATGGCTTGTAAAATGGCAAAAATTGAATGTGAATTTGCACTATACCCGTGGAAGCGAGCGATGACACTGAGCTTAAAAGACGGTCGTAGTGGTCTAATGTCAACTTCTCGGCTGCCAAGCCGTGAACAGCAATTCCAATGGGTTGGGCCGCTTATCTCTAGCCCTGCCTGTTTTTACAAGCTTGCCGAACGAGATGATATTCAAATAAGCGACAAAGAAGATTTGATTAATTATACGGTTGCTTTACACAAAGGCGACGCTTATGAAGAGATCCTGAAGCAATGGGGGTATAAAGAACATATTAATTACATTCCTTTTTCAGAGAAATTTGCCGAAATTAGAGCATTCACAGAAGGAAAACTAGACTTATTTATTGCATCTGCAAATAGCTTGAAGTTTCATGTGCACAACTACCGACTGAGAGAAGAGCAAGTGGCCCCCGCATTTATGATAAACGATCCCCGTTTAGGTGGAAATTACTTGGCCTTAAATAAAGCCGTGTCAAATGACATAGTTTTTCGTTTGCAAAATGCCATCGATGAAATTTATTCAAACGGCTTGGACTTGCCTATCAAAGAGCGTTACCTCGAAACCATTACACAAATTTCAGAGCAAGAGCTTACCCTAGAGACCCGTTGCAGACACCAATAATATGTATTCTATGAATCCCCATTATTTGTCTAAGAGATTGTGACTTTTTAATTTTAACTGCTTAAGTAAGTACTACCCAGGCTTAAATTGGAATTATAAATGGCTGTTTTTACGACCCCAGATCTGTACGACGAATACGGCGATACTTTACAAGTTATGGAGCATGGCTTGTCACACTTTGGTAAATCACGCTATATGAAAGGCCAAGCCGTGATTATCCGCTGCCCAGAAGATAACAGCCTAGTTGGCGAGCTTTTAAGGCAACCAGGCGACAATAAGGTTTTAATTGTTGATGCTCAAGGTTCTAAGTCATTCGCTTTTCTTGGCGATAATCTGGCTATATCAGCTATTAAAAATCAATGGTCAGGCATTATCGTCAACGGCTGTGTTCGCGATGTAGAAATATTAAAAACATTGCCCTTGTGTGTTATGGCACTAGGGCATGTGCCGCGTAAAACCCAAAAGCAAGGTTTAGGTAGTATACTAAGCTCGCTTACTTTACTCGGTGCAGAGGTGTCAGAAGGTGATTGGGTGTATGCCGATGAGAATGGTGTGGTGATTAGTAAAATGGAGATTTAGAGGGGGGCTGGCTGTTGTGAGGGAATAGTGGAATATCGCTCTAACACTCTTTTGGACATTAATGAGTTAGAAGCGACAGGCGGTTCTGTGACAAACGTAACCTTTAAATGATATCAATAAAATCAAAGACACTGACCCCATTGATTACTCTTTTGGACAGAAACCTGTTTGCGACGAAGGACAGCTTTGTGCCATAAGCGGCGATTGAGTTCTAAGTTGGTAGAACAACTATTTAATGGTGGCAAAAAAACTACGCCGCTACAATGTCACAGATGATTATTTGATGTTTTCGCATGACCTAATAAATTGCCATTAGGTTATACGTTTTTGGGGTCAAAAAATGAGATGTATTCTATCGAAGAAAATAATAATCCAGATTGTGCTAAAGACGCCAAAAGCAAGGGCTGCCAGTCGAGTCATAATGCTCTTTTCTGCCTGGGTATGTGCAAGGTACCAAGCTAGTGAGGCCGTCAATGCAAATCCGAATAGGTGGGTTAGTTTAATGGTGACTACCCCAAAAGCCCCTACATTCATGCTCCAGCAGAAAAGAAGAAACACGCCGCTAAGAATAATTGCCGCATTTACCCTACTCTGTAAATTATGGGGGCGTATTAGAGCTCCGCTATCATCAGCCTTGCCGATGAGGAATCTGAACGAAAGATATGTATTGACCAGAGCTATAGCAATCATTGCTAAAACTCTATGTAATGGCTCCGTAGCGTGTTCTTGTCCAATCCAGAGTAATGCTGACGCAGACAAAACAACAATTACAGCCCCCCGAAAAAAGATGCAAGCTATGATAAAAAGGCAGATGTAGCCTATTAATGCTAAGCTAATTTCATCCCAGAACAGGGACGTCAGGGCAGCTCCAATGACGAATAATTTTCCAGACATTGGAAATTGATTAATATTATTCATTGCTACCTCCCCAAGCGCTCCTCCGACACTATTCATCGAGGATGTCATTGAGTTGTAGGCGTCGTCGACTTGGTTTTGCTCCACTAATTTGTTCGGTTTTCTATATCGTCTGTCATGATGTGTCATTAGAAGCTCTCTTTTTATCGGTCACGGCTCTAGTATAAGTCGCTCCAATTTAAAATAAAGTCTCAATTATTCAGGAATTAACCCTCGTGTTAAACATTGATTGAATATATCTAAAAGCAATATTATGTAAGTAGAAATGTGGATGAAAATATAAAGATTGCTTTGAAATAATGAACTACCGCATTTCGCTCATTTGCTACGCTCGACTGAGCATGTGTTGGGGCAGAAACGAGTTACGCTGATGGTCAACTCATGGAACACTTCGGAGTTTTAGTATTATTACACCTAACAATTTTAAGAAGACTGTTTAAACAAAAATTTACTTAACGCATGCTTTTAATAACTGCTACTCACAGATCAAATTGTCGATAGAAAACGTGCGCTTGGTGTCTGAATCATCTAAGAAGTCGGCAAAGTTACACTGATTAAAACGCTTTTGCTGTAATGCCGACTTAAAGGCTTGGTAGGCTTTAATATTGCTATGTTGAAAAATAGCATGTTCTATTCGTTCTGATTGTCTTTTACCTTCAGATAGCTCTTTGAGCATCACCATGGCATACGCGCCTAGCGTGACATGGCCGCCAACAGAAACGGCTAACCTGCCTTCGGGAATATCGTCATCCCAGTTTATGCCGCCTATGCGCACCGCTGGTAACAGGTTGTAACTCGCTACCGCAGACGTTGCGCCACAAGCCATAGCATCATTGGCTGCCCAAATAATATCGACTTTTTGATGTTTTAAAATACCTTTTACTTTTTCATAAGCATGTTGCTTTGACCAGTTTGCAACTGTGCTATCTATTAAGCGTATTTCAGGATGCGAATTCAAGAAACTATTGAGACCTTCTGCCCTTGCAATTGAGGCTGGGGAGGTTGTATCACCATGTAGGGCAAGCACATTGACTTTACCGTGGGTGGTTTTATTAGCTACCAATGAGTCATGCAGTTGTTCGGCTAAAGAAAAACCTGCATCAAAGTTATTGGGGGTCAGGCTGCCCGCGTAATATTGTCTTTGCTCTGGTGAGAGGGAGCTAAGTTCTTCGTCTGAGAGGTCATTGAGCAGCATAAAGACTCTAATCTTATGTTTGGTGATCTCTTCAACTAAGTTGATCGCCACGCCTTTTTCATTTACTAAAACCGCAAAATCTGGTTTTTGAGCTATCACATCTGTAGCAAATGATTTCATTAGAATGTGATTGCGGTTGGCATAAATAGTGGTGAGGTTGATGTCTAAGTCGTCAGCGGCTTCTTGCATGAAGTAATTTACGTTTGGCCAAAAATGCCCTGTTGGATTGTTTGAAGGGTGGCCGGGATTTAAAAACATCACGTTAAGCGGGCGATATTCGCTCGCGACAGCTTGGATACTAAATAAGACGGCGAGAATAAAAAAAACAAGATGTCTGATCATAATTTAGAAAATCCGAAGCGAAAATACGACGATGTTGCTGGCACTAGAATAATTAAACACAGCATTAAATAGAATGCAAAATTAACACACGCTTAACCTTTGAACTTTTCATGCTGCTCTTTAACGATACTGATAGCTTGGTTAAGCTTATTGATAAAATCGCTTTTGTAAGGAAACTGCCCCTTAGGACTATTGCTAAACCCTATGTGTGCGGTCTGTCGGCTCAGTTCATCCGCTACTACAAAGTCATCAAGTACAGAATCTGTCATCGTTGCTAAATTATATTCAATTGCCCGGCTGTCGTTAACATAGCAGTCAATTTTACCGTCAATGAGTTTGTGCAGGTTCGCCTGTGTGCTTTTATTTTCCCAAACTTTAATTTTTTCTTCTGCGATGAGCTTTTTATATTTATCGTTAAACATCAGGTAACCAGCGTTAATGCCTACATTTATCGGCTTTGTATTTAGGGTTTTCGATGTTTTAAACAGCGACTTTAAAGCGACATTTTTGTTGCAAACAGCCACAACACGTTCGGTGAGTAATGACACCGAGTAGGGGCCAATGTAGGGCCTTGCTTGCCTATGAATGTAAGGTGGGAGAATGGCAAAGGCATGCCCTTGCTCAATTTCTTTGAGGGCACGCTTCCATGGCATGGATTCAAACTCAATGTGATATTCATCGTTGAGTAATATCCCTGCTTTTCTAATCATTTCAATATAAATGCCACGAGGCGAACCGTTAACGGCATAACTGTAAGGCGGGTAGGCTTCATCAACAATGATTTTTACTTTTATAGGTGAGTCTTCCGCCATAAGTGATATTGACGTAAAACCAACCGTTAAAACCAGCGCTGATAGTAAGAAAAGCTTATTCATCTATAAACTTCACATAGTCATATCTAAAGCCCACAGAAATAGAATCAAATTCTGTGTTATTGGCATAGTCTTTTGTTAAGTATTCTAGATGAAAGCGCAGCTTGTCGGCTGGCAACCACTCAAGCGTGACGTTGTAGCCGTCAAAGCCATTGCCGCTGCTATCTAGGCCGTCGTCGAAATCAAAATAGCCGAGTTTGAGTTTATAGTGCTTGGCGATTGGGTAGCCTAAAGAAATATCGAATGTTGAGCCATCTCGGTCATTACTTGTGATGCGGTCATAGCTTTTATCTTGATAACCAACAGCAATATAGAGGTCTGACGGGAAAGTATAAGCACCAGAGAGGGCTAAAATACGGTTCTCACCTAAGTGTGTTTCGCCGTCATACACCTGATTATTTTGATAGGTCATCGCGAGATGTAGGTTATCGACATCGTAACTTAGGCCTGCGTTGAATAGATCTGAATAATTATCGCCATTTTGACCATCGTATTGCGCGCCTGCTTTAAATGTAAAGCTCCCCAATTGTTTTGAGTAAGTGAGGAAGTTGTTTACGAAGAAAATACTTTCAGGGTCGTAGGCAAACGGGCTACTAGCATGATTAAAAATATCAATATACTCCGCAATGTATAAATATTGTGCGGGACGTTGTTTGCCTATACCTACTTCTCCTAGCGGCGTGTCGAGCGCGACATATACTTGCCTTGCTTTACCAAAGTCACCGTTGTTAGATAAATCTATACCCCATTCGCCATGAAGTGTGGCTTTAAAATCATTTGAGAATTGGTGAGTCGATTTAACGCCCATATGCGATAACGCATCCCGGACGTCAGTGGTGCTCTCACCTGCATTATCAATGTAGCCATAAGTTGGTCTGATAGTGGCGTAAAACTTTAGGTCTTTGTCAGACTTAGCCTTACTCGTTTTATCCATACTCGGTTTTGGCGCTGACTTTTTAGCTACCGGATGATTTGCTTGGGCTTTTTCTAGCGCTTCTATTTTTTGCTGCAATAGTTTTAATTGCGCTTTTAGCAAGGCTATTTCGTCTTGCGTATTTGAGGCTGCTGATACGTTTACTGCATAGATAATACTTAACAAGGCGGCGACAAAAGCGATGCTTCTCATAAGAATTCTCTGCAAAAGTGCGTGTTTTTTTGAGTATAGTTTATATTTACACAATGCTGACGGCTTTCTTGCAGAATTCAAATAAGGCTGAGAAATGAAGATTAGATCTAAGTTTTCGGTGGTATCTGGGGTTGTGGTTTTTGTGGTGATTTCGCTATTGGCGCTTTCAACGTATATATTGGTTGAGAATAGCTTAAAGCGAAAAACACAAGCTTATGTGGTCGATAATACCGCTTTACTCAGCAGCAGTATCAGTAATTGGATGGCCGGAAAAGCGGCTCAAATTCGTATTCTAAAACATCAGCTTGAAGCTGACTTTTCAAAAAATAACTTTCAAAAATCCCTCGAAAACAATGCCCTGAGAAATGAGTTTTTACTGGTATTTGGCACTTTGGCAGACGAGCGAGGACTTCGCTCTAACAACAAAAACCGTGTAAACCCTCCAGAGATAGATTTTAGAGAGCGTGCTTGGTATCAACAGGCAAAAAACAGTCAAGGCGTGGTGTTTACACCACCTTATGTTGATGCAGCAACCAAAGAGCTTTTAGTTTCTATTGTTACTTCGGTAAATAGTGCTGGTTTTAAAGGCGCTATAGGAGGCGATTTGTCTTTGCAAACCATCGCCGATAGTGTGAATACCATTAATTTCAACAATACGGGTTTTGCGTTTATTGTTGACGGACAAGGCACGATTATTACCCATCCGAATGCCAGCTTAAATGGTAAATCGAGCCAAGCGGTGTACAAACTTAGCCCAAATAGACAAAGCGAAATTTTAGAGTTTAGTCATCAGGGGGAAGACAAGCTCGCTTACTTTTTACCGTTAGATGATAGTGCAGGGGTTGACTGGTATTTAGCAGTGTTGCTTGATAAGTCGCTGGTTTATGAGTCTTTGTCTACTTTCACCAGTCGCACATTTATTTTTGCGGTATTTAGCATCGCACTGTGTGTATTTTTACTTAGAAAACTTGCTAAACATTTACTAAGCCCACTTGATACCCTGGAAGTTGCCATTGCGCAAATTGCCAGTGGCGGTGGAGATTTAACTCGTCGCTTAGATGTGCAAACTGATGATGAATGTGGGGTTGTGGCTAATAACTTCAATCAGTTTTTATCTTACTTGCAACAGTTGGTGTCAGACATTAAGCACAAAGCTGAGAATATCACCTCAGAAAGCAACCATACCTCGCAGTTGTCAATGCAATCATCTGAGTCTCTCAATCAGCAATACTTGTCGATAGATAATTTAGCGACAGCAATGAATGAAATGAGTACCACATCATCAGATATTGCAGCTAGCGCGCAAGATGCGGCTGCTTCAGTGACGGCTGTTAATAATACTGCAGATGAGAATAAACAAGTATTTGCGAAAACAACCCAAGATATTGTGCAGTTATCAGCATCTATCAGTTCAGCTCAGGAACTCAGTAGCGAGTTGGCTTCTTACAGCAATAACATTGAACAAATTCTTTCAGTAATCAACGGCATTGCAGAACAAACTAATCTTTTAGCACTCAATGCAGCAATTGAAGCTGCACGAGCGGGTGAACAAGGCCGTGGTTTTGCGGTCGTAGCCGATGAAGTACGGACTTTGGCTTCAAGAACGCAAGAATCGACCACAGAAATTAAATCCATGATTGAGCAAATTCAGCACTATTCTTCGCAAGTACAAACTTCGATGGATGAAAGTAAAGATAAGGCAAATCGTTGTGTTGAGCATACACAAATTGCCAGTGATTCTTTAGAGAGCATATCGAACGAAGTGAAAGAAATAATGGATCGTAACATTCAAATTGCAGCGGCCATTGAAGAGCAAAGTGTGGTGATTGAAGATATAAATAAAAACACTATTAGTATTCGCGATATCAGCCAACAGGTAGACAGTTTTGCGCACGAACAGATCACCGCCAATGAACAACTATTGGGTGACGTGAAGTCGCAGCAAAACTTGTTGAATAAGTTTATTGTTTAAAGAGGTTTTGCGGCTTATTCGTCGCTGAGCCATTTATACATAATGAGACTATCAACATAACCTAACTTCGGGTGATTATAGGCTTTTGGAATTGTGCCAATAACCTCATAGCCGAGCTTTTGCCAAAGCGATACCGCAACGGTATTACTCGAGACCACTGAGTTAAACTGCATGGCCTTAAAACCAAGCGCTCGGGCGATTTCTTGAGAGTGCTCACAAATTTGTCTTGCTATTCCTTTTCCTGCAGCCAAAGGTGAGACCATATAGCCGCAGTTACAAATGTGTGAGCTTGGCCCCATGGCATTGGCTTTTAAATAATAGCTCGCTAGTACTTGTCCTTGCTCTTCGTAAACGAAAGATTTTAGCGGCGCTTCACACCATAGTGAATATGCCCTCGACTCGTTCATGTCTGGGTCAAAGGCATAGGTTTCTTGGGCTTGAATGATACGCTGAAAAGTTGGCCAAAATGCAGAAAAATCAGCCCGTGTCATTGCTCTTATCATATTGACCTCAGATGTTAATTATTTACATATCGCGCTAAAAACATAGTAATTGTTTGTTCGATAATATGCTTTTGCTGTGAAGGAGTCGGCTTTTCGAATCCATATAAGTGCGGATAAAAAATAAACGACTTAAGCTGGAAAAGAAACTGTTTTGCTGCAAATTCAATGTCATCTATGTCTAATGCGTGCGCGTCGGCGGCATCTTTTAAGAAGGTCTCAATAAACGTCATGCAGCCCACTTTGTTGCTACCAAGTTGTGAGGCTAATTCTGGATCTTTTAGCATCTGCATAAAGGCAATTTTCGCAATGCGCAAGAAATTGTCTGAAGTCAGTAGCTGTACTTCTTGCTCTGCAATGAGTTGTAATTGCGCATGCAAGGGTTTGCTCGGGTCAAAAATCACCGCTTCTGTCGCCATTAACTCGTCTTTCATTTTGAATAAAATCGCGTGAAATAGCTGATCTTTAGTATCAAAATGATTATAAACCGTGCGTTTAGATACTTTGGCAAGCTTGGCTATGTCGTCCATACTGGTGGCATCGACGCCTTGCTCATAAAACAATTGCTCTGCGGCAGCTAAAATGTGCAATTTTTTTTGATCAGATAACTTCATAATTTTCCTCTCGATAACCGCCTTATTCTAAATCCAAATTAAAAAACTTGTACTCAGTAGTTTACTTTTTATATTTTTATTGGAAAACTACACCGTGTAGTTTACTTTTGTTTGGTGCATTATGAAAATCAGTAAATGGTTAGGTGTAGGTTTTATTGCTTTAACAGTGGGAGCATGTTCAGTGAATAATCAATTAGCAACACAAGATTCAACTTTGTCGCAAGGGTCGAGCCATTATCATAATGGTAAGTTTCATAACGACGACATTATGGAAGCGAATGGCTTTGGCAAAGTGCTAGGGTTGATCGGTCGTTATATCACTGAAGAGAAAAAACATGCAGTGCCAGACCAGCTATTGCCTATGAAAGCCTTGAGTACTGAACAGTTACAGGCACTTTCAGATGATCAAATCTATATGGTCAAGCTAGGACACTCGTCAATATTGCTTAAAGTGTATGGTGAATTTTGGTTGCTTGATCCGGTATTTTCAGAGCGTGCGTCGCCATTTAGTTTTTTGGGTCCTAAGCGTTTTCAGCAAACGCCTATCAGCATTGATGAGTTACCAGAGATAGATAAAGTACTTATTTCACATAACCATTACGATCACTTAGATAAAGCGAGCGTTAAGAAGCTGGCCGATAAAACCAAGCAGTTTTTAGTGCCTCTAGGGGTTGAAGCCGACTTGTCGCGCTGGGGTGTTGAGACGTCAAAAGTGTTGTCATTTGATTGGTGGCAAGAACTACAAACAGATAATGCGCTGGTCGCTTTTACCCCAACTAAGCACTTTTCTGGCCGTGCTTTATCGGATGGCAATAAAAGCTTGTGGGGTTCTTGGGTGATCAAAGGCACCAAAGAAAGTATCTATTTCAGCGGTGATTCTGGTTACTTTGATGGCTTTAAGAAAATTGGCGATAAGTATGGCCCGTTTGATTTAACTTTTATTGAAACTGGCGCATATGATAAAGACTGGGCTGATATTCATATGACACCAGAGCAAAGTCTGCAAGCACACCTTGATTTACAAGGTAAAGTAATGGTGCCGGTACACAACGGTACGTTTGATTTAGCATTTCATGCATGGTTCGAACCATTGGAACGAGTATCAAAAGCGGCGGATGAGCATAATGCGGTGATTAGAACACCAATAACCGGAGAAATATTCAATTCAGATAAGCAGTTTGTGCAAACTTTTTGGTGGAAGCCACTTTTGCCAAATATATAACTAAAATTTAACAAAGTTAATTGTGTCAAATTTATTAAATTAAACAACTGAATTTAATGAATAAAATGTTAAAATGTAAAGTTATGGGTACGAATTTGAAGATGAGATAGTTTAATTTTATGTAAATAAAATGTGACCTTTAAGGTTCCTTGCGCTATGGTTTGGGTGATTTTTAATCAAACAACAAAGTAAAAGGAATCATTATGCGTAAATTATCGACTTTAGCATTTGCTATTGGTGCAATTGTATCTGGTCAGGCTTTAGCTCAAGCAGAATTAAAACAAGTCTCTGCAAGCAAAGCCATTCCAAATCAATATATTGTGGTATTTAAAACGCCTTCAGTTTTAAATATTCAGAGCGCTGATGCGGTAGCAAGTTATGCAGAGCAAGCCAGTCAAACCCTCGTTAATAAATATAACGTAGATGTATCACGTAAGTTTGCTGGTTCTTTAAACGGTGTGGTGGTCAATGCATCGGCACTCCAAGTTCAAGACCTTCTTAATAACCCTGATATTGACTATATTGAGCAAGATCAGATTGTGAGTGTGTCTCCTCTTGCAGCAACGAATGTTGACCAAGGAAATGCTGTATGGGGTTTAGACCGTGTAGACCAACGTTCACTGCCACTTAACTCTAACTATCATTACGACTACGATGGCGCAGGCGTTACCGCTTATGTAATCGATACTGGTGTTTTAACGACTCACAATGAGTTTGGTGGTCGTGCAACACACGGCTACGACTTTGTAGATAACGATGCTGATGCAACTGACTGTAACGGTCATGGTACGCACGTTGCTGGCACCATTGGTGGTAGCCAATACGGTGTGGCTAAAAACGTTAATATCGTTGGTGTTAAAGTACTTGGCTGTACTGGTTCTGGTACAAATTCAGGTGTAATTGCAGGTGTTGATTGGGTTAAAAACAATGCGTCAGGCCCATCGGTTGCAAACATGAGTTTAGGTGGTGGTGTTTCTCAAGCACTTGATGATGCGGTTAACTCTGCGGTTGCTGCAGGCTTAACTTTTGTTGTTGCTGCAGGTAACGATAACTCAAATGCGTGTAATTACTCACCAGCACGTGCAGCAGATGCAATCACAGTTGGTTCAACAACGAGCAGTGACAGCCGTTCAAGCTTCTCAAACTATGGTAGCTGTTTAGATATTTACGCGCCGGGTTCAAGCATCAAGTCAGCTTGGTACAACTCTAACACGTCGACTAATACCATCAGTGGTACATCAATGGCTGCACCTCACGTTGCAGGTGTTGCTGCACTTTATCTAGATGAAGACAGCTCTCGAACACCAGCCCAAATTGACGCGTTACTAAGCAGCCGTAGCTCTAAGAATAAAGTTAGTGATGCAAAAGCGGGTTCGCCTAATGAGCTTCTATTCAGTTTAACAGGGGACGGTGGTCCAATTGATCCTGTTGACCCAGATCCTGTGCTAGAAGATGGTGTTGCTGTAAGCATCTCAGGTGCAGCAGGTTCTGAAAGCTTTTATACATTCGAAGTTCCATCTGGTACTGCAAGTGTCGTATTTAATATGACAGGAGGTTCAGGCGATGCGGATATTTATGTTCAACAAGGTACTAAGCCAACACAATCTTCTTATACCTGTCGTCCATACCAAAATGGTAATGAAGAAACTTGTACTTTCAATAATCCAATGACTGGTACATGGCATGTCATGGTTCGTGGCTATAGTGCTTACTCAGGTGTTGCTCTTAAAGCACAAACTTCTACAGGTAATGGTTGCGGTGCAAACTGTCTAGAAAATGGTGTACCAGAAACGAACTTGTCTGGTTCTCGTAATTCAGAAGTGGTTTACACCATTGATGTACCAGCAGGTGTAACTTTATCAGTGAATACAACTGGCGGTTCTGGTGATGCTGACCTTTATGTACGTAAAGACTCAGCACCAACAACAAGTACGTATGATTGTCGCCCTTATGTTAGTGGCAATAATGAAAGCTGTAGCTTGAATTCTGGCACGGGCGGTACTTATTACATCATGCTTCGTGGTTATAATGCTTATAGTGGCGTTTCATTACAAGCAAGCTATTAATTATAAACTGGTTTTCTAGTTTAATAAGTCGTTAAGTAAAAGCGTATAGGACTCAATCTATACGCTTTTTTTACGCCAAATACAGCTCATAACTTTTCTTGTATAGAACTTATGGCTGAGCTTTTTGCATCGAAAATGCTGCTTTGTTTGAAGCAACTTCAGTTATAAACTTCTATATTAATACACTTAAATGTTTATCTCCCAACTTCACCTTTTAAAAAAATCATTTATTGAAAGCTTTGGTTTTACAATATAAAAGGCGGACTTTTGTTTTTGAGTACAAATGTTAAAATCTTGTGTTTTAAAATTCATATTTCTACCTTAATTTCATATTAGACTTGTTTTAATAGGGACATAGCGCCCAATTTTAGTCGTCACTTTGAATTGTAACTTTATACTCTGAATGGAATACCGCGTGCGTGTACAAGATCCTTGGGAGAATCGGTTTACCACACCGTTACTCGTTTTATTGTTAGCAATCTCTGCTTTGGGTTTTTTAATCAATGGCATTTATCAAGTGCAACAAACTCATTCTTTTGGTCAAAAAGTAAGAGAACAAGTAAAAGCACAAACAATTAACGCTGCACAAGAGGTGGGAGCTGAACTTAATACTATCATGCAGAGTGTTGATAGGTTTGCAAAAGAAGTAACAGCGACACCTGACAAGACCTTTGTAACTAAATTGATAGAAGATGAATTCGCAGTTAATGAAGATCTTTACTCTTTAAACGTCACTTTTCACCCATATCAATATCAGCCAAATGTGCGTTATTTCAGTCCATATTACGAGCGTTTAACGGGGGTTGAGCGTAAGTATAATTTACTGGATTACGATAAACCTTATAAAGAATTTAGCTGGTATCACAGACCTTTAAAAGAAGGTCCTATCTGGACAGAGCCTTATTACGAACCACAAAATAATGTGTTGATGACCACCTATTCGGTACCTTTTTATCAATATGAAAGTGCCAAACTAGAGGGGAAAATGCCAATGGGAGTGGTGCCTTCAGATATCTCATTGGATCATTTAACTGCTTCACTCAAAGAGCTTGATTTGGGCTTAGGCGGTTATGGCATATTATTTTCTGAGCAGCAAAACTTAATTTCTCATCCAGTATTTAGTCATGTTAGAGAAATGGAAAACTTACGGGAGCTAGTTTCAGAAGCTGAGTTTGCTTATTTATCTAAAATAGCTGGGTGCTTTGAAAGCGACTTAGATTACCTCTTTTTTAATGGTGAAACCCTTGATAACAGTGAGCATTATGCAGCCTGTACTAAAGTGCCCTACACAAATTGGACATTGATCACCCGCATGTCTTCTGACATGTTTTATATGGATAGGGACGAGCGTCGTCAGAACAATATCCATATTATTGCTTGGGGGGCAGCCTCATTTATTTTTCTGATTTTATTAATGACAAAGTTAAGAAAGCTAACATGGACACAAAATAATGTGTTGTTATCACTGACGCTTATTCTGAGTACATCCTTGGTATTGGAATTTGCGCGTAGTTTTAAGACATTAGAGCAAAGCGATAATGTCGTTATTACAACTCAGGCCCAAAGAGAAGCTTTTTCATCGAGTTATAGTGACAGGTTAGAGACGATGCACGTGGCAAAGCCTGAATACGTAGCGACAGGTCTGTTTGTTGAATCATTGGAGTTTGTAAATGCCAACAACGTGCACCTGACAGGACATGCTTGGCAAAAACTTAACGTTCAGCAAAGGCTATTTATTGAGCCCAAACTAGCATTTAATCACACTGTAAATAGTCAGATAACAGAAGCTTACCGTAAAGATTTACAAGATGGCGGGCTGTTGGTCGGATGGCATTTTTCAATCGAAACTAGGCAGCAATTTGATTACAGCAAATATCCGTTCGATCACAAAAGCATTGAGCTCAGCTTTAATGAAGCGGATATGGGGGGCAATGTTATTTTAGTGCCAGATCTTGAGTCGTACGAGAAACTTTCTAAAATGGATAATCCAGCGGTGTCTCCAGATATTGTACTGGATGAATGGCAGTTAAAGAGCAGCTACTTTAAATATCGTTTTGAGAGCTATAACACCAACTTTGGTCTTGATACTTTCTTTAACCAAAATGTTGCACCTGAATTGAACTACAACATCAATATTGAACGAGAGTTTATTGGTCCTTTTGTCACAACATTATTGCCTGTGATGGTAATGGTCTGCTTGTTATATGCTTGTGTGGTGAGTATGAAGTACACCCCATACGGTGATCTTCGTAATAACATTACTGCTGTAGTGTTCACTATTTTACTGGCGCACTACAGTATTCGAGAGCACTTACAAATTGACGAAGTGGTGTATTTTGAAATCTTCTATTTCTTACTCTATTTGGTATCGTCTATTTTTATGCTGATAGCACATCAATATTACAAAGCGAAAGAAGAAACTGGCGATGGGCGCGTTTATAAACGCATAGCTAATATTTGGTTTTGGCCAGTGATGACCATATCTATATTTATCATTACGATATTAACTTACTACTAAATAAAAGACCTGCCAAAGCAGGTCTTTCTTATTAAATTAATACTCTACCTCATTTATCCATGTGAGGTTCTTTAAGTAATCTTTAGCTTCTTCACTGAGTGGGTTTCCTGTCAGAATTAAGCGAGTGAGCTTCTCATTGGCATCTACATTGATTTCTGTAATCAAATTATCAGAGAGCTGCAAAGCCGATAGCTCTGGAGAGCCACTGAAGTCAGTAGAAGAAAGCTTATTATTAGAAAGGTGTGCACTCTCTAAATTTGGCAAGTTGATATATAGGCTTTCAAGCTCTTGACTTAAAATACTCAAGCTTTTTAGAACGGGTTGGTTAGTAAGTTCTATTGAGGGTTGTGCTTCACTGTTCAATGCTAAGGCTAACTCAACGAGAAGCGTGTTATTTGAGAAATTAAACTCTTCAATTTTAGTTTCTTAACTACCGCGCTTTCAAGTGCGGTGTTATAGCTAAAATCAAGGGCTGTTAAATTTGTTTTATCGAGTTGAAAGTGTTTAAGCGCTGACAAACTTGTTATATCAAGACTAGACATTTCTATGTTGCTAAGGGTTAATCTTTCGACTTGAGCCAACTGAGATAAATCTATGGTTTCAAAGTTAATATCAGAAAGCATTAAGATTTTTAGTTTAGGTGTCCACGATGAGTTAAAAACAACGCTTTGCTGTCTCTTTGTTTGAAAGCCATTAAGGTGAAGCTCTTCCAAATTAGAAAATTGTGACAGAGGGCTTAAGTCATTACTCTCAAAATCTTTGATTTCGCAATAAACTTTTTGTACTTCTGATTTATCTCTTACGCTATTTGGGTCAAAGCTTTTACCTTGACAATGATAAGACGAATGGTCTGTAAGCGCTTCATTATATTCTTCACTTCCACCGCCAAGACAGCCTGATAAAATTAAGGAGGTGGCAAATAGGGTTAGTGCTTTTTTCATATCAAATATCCATATATTTATTTTTTGCACTATAGCAAGTCCTCAAAATTGGTCCAGATTTAAATGAAAAAAGGCAACCATGTATCCTCACGGTCGCCTTTGCTAGCAGTTGTTAATAAACCTGAGTTCAGGCTAATAAAGGAAAATTAATTAGCTGTAGCCGTTAAGCTTACGCCACTATAAGCGCTATAGCCTCTCAGCATAACATGGTATCTACCTGCACCAGAGCTCACTGTACAAGTCTCTTCATTACCCCAGCGATAAGGTCGGCAATCATAAGTTGTTCGAGTTGGTTCGCTGCCCTTACGAACATATAAGTCAACGTCACCCGAACCACCTGTTATCACTATGGTGGCACCTGACATGCCAGCTGGCACATCAAAGTAGAAGAATTGCTCATTGTTTCTAGCGCCATTAAGACCAGTTTTAGCTACGTCATCTTTTAGTAGTTTAGGGTCTGTACCATCGTCGACAGCGAGTGTGTAAGTTTTGCTTGCTGTTGCGCCAGTTTCATCAGTGATAGTGAGCGTAGCTGAGTATTCACCTGCTACAGCGTATGTATGACTTACATTTGTTCCAAAGCCGTTGGCAGAGCCATCACCGTATTGCCACTCGTATTGCGTAATTGCACCATTTGGCGAAGTAGAGCGGCTGCCATCAAAACTACAGCTCATTAAGTTACAGTTGATATCGAATTCAGCGATTGGTTGCGGATCAACTGTGCCATTATCACCAGAAGGCACTTGGCCATTGAAATGACTCGAAACCTGAGGCCAAATTAAACTGATCTTTGCGCCCTTGTTAGTACATCCACCTAAATGGTGAAGTGCGATAACATTGTTTGTTGCTGCAGCAAGTACAGGAGAGCCAGAAGAGCCGCCAATCGTATCGCAGTAGTAGCCTAAGTCAGTACCTGTGCCACGGCCATTGGCGTTTGCATTGTTGACTGAGCAAAGACCGTTAGCATCTCTGTCAGATTCGATCGACAGTTCCTTTGGATTACCAGAGCCATGCTGAGGAATGTAAATGCGCTCACCTTGTGTTGCATCACGTACATCTAGACCAAAATAACCAAATGGTGCCGCTTTTGCGAAATCATTAATGGTAAATAACGTATAGTCGAGGGTGTAATCGGTCTTTAATAGATCTTTACCTGTGACTTTTACAACACTCTCTAGCGTATTTCCGTCACAGCTTGTGTGTTGATAGTTAAACCACACTTCTGTATTTGCCAGTTCAGATGCAGATTCAACACAATGGTTATTGGTAAACATGCGGTTATCACTGCCAACTCGCCAGCCAGTACATAAGCCACTGCCGTTCATTAGTAATCGAGCAACTGGTCGAGAGCGTTCAAACTCTGTTGGGTTTGAGTTAGCCCAACACTGCACGTCTCGGCGTTCCATTGCACCACATGTAGAGGCAATGCCAACATCGGTTTCAATAGACTGTGCAAAGTCATTCTCTGTGCCATGGAAGTAACTATCGATTTCAGCATCTGCCAGTGAGATTTGGCTTTGCGCAGCGAAGGTATTGTTTAGTTGACCTGGCGTGTATTCAACAATCACTTTGTCTGCTGAGACTGACATTGCGTAAAATGATGAAACCCCATCATCGCCCTGCGCTTTTGTTGCGGTGCTCATGTTGAACTCAGTGTACTCATAACGCTCGCTACCATCCTCAGAGCGCACGACTAGTTTGCCGCCATTCTGTAAGTTGATATTTTTAAAGTGCAGCTTGATGTAACTGGCATTTGGGTGTGAAACCGTTTGCTTAATGACCGTTTGGTTCACGGCATTTGCAGTTACGAACTGACTGTTAAGCGGCAGGTTAAGCTGTGCAGCTTTACCGATTGTGGTTTTTTGCGCTTGAGATGTGTATTTCATCATTTGTGCTTCTGTCAGTGGCGCTTGAGCTGCTACAGACAGTGAAACCGCACTTAACAGCGGCAAGATGTGGCGTGCTTTCATTATCATATCCTTACAATTACTTGTTTATGGTTTTGGGAACCGAGCATAAAAGTAGCGCATATTTATTGCAGTGTAAAATAAATGTTAACTGTTTTTTAACTTTAATTTTACAAGGGATGGTTGTTACGTCGTTGATTTTTTTTAAATGTGGTGAAAACAAGGAAATAAAAAAGGTGATTGATAACATACATATCAATCACCTTTCGGGTAGTTTAATAGCGTGTCGGCCCGTAAACTTATAGATTAATATGGGCGAGTATGGCTTATTTGACTAGCGCCCAAGGTCCGCCATCAGCCTTAGGTTGGTCGCCTTGTGTCCACCATTTCGCGGTGTAAATTGCCTTATTGAAGCTGACCTTGTCACCTTTTAGATAAACTTTTGTTGCATCCCATGCTGCAATTCCCCCCACTGGCGGTTTGTCTTTAGGTGGGTCAAGTTTTTCAACCACCGTCACATTTGGCCAATTAACATGTGATTGATAAAAGTTAGTGACACACTTTTCATAGTCACCTGGTACAAGTGCCGAATAAGCAGTTTGGTAACCCACTAATTTACACTCGAATGACTGGCCGCCTGGGCGGTCTGAGTGATAAGTCCAATCTGCTTCCCAATTAGTGTAGAGTACATCGGCAGAGCCATTGAGATTTAAGCTACCAAAAGGCGTTTGCTGCCAACAGGTATTTTCTTCGTCAGCTTCAATTGGAATGTTGTAATAGTTCGATAAACCTTCCCAGTAACGAATACGGTTTACTGGCTGACCTTTAGTACGGTTTTGCTCGCCACACTCAATGCCCCCATTGATCACATTTATGGTGGTGCCAAACCCATAACCAATACCGGCAGCGAGCTCTTTTTGAGAAGGCGTCCAAGTTCGGTCGATGACATGCAACATGGCGGGCTTTGGCGCTTGAGGTGTTAAGAAAAACCAAATAGCTGAAGCTAAGTTGAGCCAAGAATCAGCAACTAAACCTGGGTTGTTTAGCAGTACAGTTGCATCACCGTTGAACATGACTTCAGAGAAAGCACCGTAATTGAAGTGGTAAGAAAGTTGTTTTGCTCCTCGGCCAAAATAACCTTGACCATCAGCGCATGGCCAACGACGGTTTTGCCAGTCGTTTTGCCCACACCCTGTCGTGTAACCAGGTTGACCTTCAGACCACCCCATTTCACGTACATGTACGAGTGCCTGTTGCCACTCTTCTAACTGCTGTGGATTGTCAGAAATATTGTCTTTGGCAATATGTCCACCAGTTTCTTGTGCAAAGTGTGCGAATGCTGTGATGATAGACTTCTTACAAATGGCATCAGAATCACGACCATCCGTATATTCACCACAAAATGCTGGGAATTTACCTATGGCACGTAAGAAACGCGTATAAGTGTATTCAGGGGCAGCCATACCTGTTAAAAAATCCCATTCTTGCTGACCAAAAACACGCTCAACGCGTTTCACGTTTTCAGGATTGTTAGCATTGTTAGGCGTGATCGCTTCAACAATACTGTTGTCGCGAGTTTCTAGCGCTTTGGCCCAAATCTGATACATAGGATCAGAGGCTTTAGCATCACGCGCTGCATTAATTTCTGCTCGCGATAGTAAATAACCGTTTGGGTTGTTTGGATCATCGACAATAGTTAAAGCATTGGCCGAAGCAATTAAACCAACTTGCAACGCAAGTAGTTTGAGAGAATGGTTTTTCATTTGAGTTCCTTTGAATCGCATGTTTCTAAAATAGGTCTCTTAACCTATTTTTAACATTAGTTGCCAAATGACATCGCTGTCAAGTCTGCATGTGAACCAATGTGAAATTAGCACTCATTGTTGATGAACCTGTGGGGGAAGGCCTTGCCAATGAGTGCTGATATCTAGCTTACTCTCATTTACTCAAGTCATATGTATCAGGTTGGGTGCCAACTTTTCAAATTTTATAAACTCATGATCTTAATAGCTTTTCGATTTTTTAGAAAAAAAGGCATCTGAATGTGCGAAGCAAAACGCATCTATTATTGCGAGTTTTGGGATTTTTAATGCAAAAATAAAGGGGCATCATGCCCCTTTATCAGTCGCTTATGGAGGGTCTTACTTTCCTTTACCTTTTCCTTTTGATTGTTTGCCGCAATTACTTTCACCAGCGGCTTCTGTGAGGGCATCTCCTTCCTCCTCAGTAAGTAATCCGTTATTCACTTCAATATTCTTAGCATGGGCTACGCAGCTCACGTATTGGCCATGGTTTTTCCAAAGCACATCGGTGGCAGGGCCTGCACAATTACAAGCATTCGTAACGTTTTGCGCACCTGAACAACCATATTGATCGGTGAGCGCACCAGAGGCTGTATCAGCACACATATCGTCATCATCTAAAATGCCATCGCCATCGCTATCAACGACAGGTGCATCATTTTCATCGTTTGGATCTGAACCTGCTGCGACTTCTTCACCATCTGTAAAGCCGTCACCATCACTGTCCGGGTTTTGTGGGTCGGTTTGATTAAGCACTTCTTCAGGATCTGTGAGGCCATCGCCATCCGAGTCGGTGAATACTGTGCCAGTATTGGTTTCGAGCCTGAACATACCGCCAGCTAAACCACCCCCATCAAAAATTAAAAATTCAAGGGTATGATTGCCGTTTAAAGACACCGGATAGGTAATGTTATTGGCATTCCAATAAGCGGATTGATAACCAACAAGATTGCCGTCTATGTAGACCCAAGAGCAGTTGTCAGCGAGTAATTTTAAAACAAAGTCGCCTTGGCCGCTGATGTCAACGGCATATTTAGTCCAGCTATGACCACCTGGGCCTTGAGAGTTCAAGTTACTCCAAGCGTTTATCCAACTGGCGAAGTTGCCAACATAGGGCTGCCAAGGATGGGCGTAATTGCCAAAAGAGCTGGCTGGATGTGGGTTTTGCCAGTTGGCATCGAGTCCAACACCAGGCTGAACGGTACACACCGAAGTAGGCCAGCTACCATCTGCGAATGCAGGGTAAATGGGATCCCAAGCGGTTACACTTGAGTCACTGGTATAGACGGTATTTGCTAAAACAGAAGTAGACATGCACGCAGCAAAAGCAGTTGCTGCACACAGTTTTTTAGAAAAGGTTTTCATAGTGTCACCTTGCACTATTGAGTAAAGACTAGCTACAACTCCTTGACTATTGGTTAAAACCAAATAGGCAACTCTCTCAGACGTTGCAAATCACTTGTATCCCCCATAGAAAAGCTAGTTAATTGTTGCGTTAATTCAAATTATTTTTTGGCTAGAGATGAATTTTCAGTGTTTGTTATGGGATTTTTAAAATCAGAAAAGGTAGAAAGTAGTATAAAATTTGGGCGTGGTCGTACCAGTTGGTCTGTGGTATAAAAACACATACACTTTATCTGATTTCCACTTTAGGTTTTTACTATGAATTTACAAACTGTCCTCTCGCAATTAGAACAAGGGTTGTCAGGGATTGTCCTTCCTAGCTCTTGGTGCCAAGGCCGTACTGCATTTGGAGGCGTATCTGGGGCGCTACTTTTCCAAGCAGTAAAACAAGTTGTAAAGCCAACGCGTCGAGTCTTGTCTATTAGTACAAACTTTATCGGTCCGCTGATTGCTGAGCAGCCGTTCGATATTAAAGTCGAAGTTTTACGTGAAGGTAAAAGTGCCTCACAAGTATTGGCACGTATTGAACAAGACGGCAACACTTGTGTACTTGCGCAATTTTGTTTTGGTGAATCACGTAAGTCTGAATTGTTGGTCAGTAATGATGAAACTCACCAACTAATTGCGCCTGAGCCTGAGCAACGAATTCCTTATATCCCAAATATGACGCCGGAATTTTTTCAGCATGTTGAAATTTGCTTGCAACAAGGTGGTATGCCATTTACGGGCGCTATGACATCTCACTTAGGCGGTTGGATGCGTTTTGCCGAGCATGAAGGTTTTCAAAATGAGCTGCAATTGTTGGCATTGAGCGATGCATGGCCACCTACTATGCTACAAATGTATCCTCGCCCTGCACCTGCAAGTACCATGAGCTGGTACATTGAATTTTTAAAACCAGTGCAACTAGAACAGAGCCAGTGGTTTGGTTTTGAAGCGGTGACACATAACAGCGCTGATGGATACGCGATTGAAGAAGCTAAAATTTGGCACCCTGATGGGGAGCTATTGGCACTGAGTAGACAAACGGTTGCGGTGTTTGCTTAATCTTTAAGTGAAGGAGCTGATTTTACAGTTCCTTCATTCTATTCGGTCAATTTCCGATATTAGGAATAAAAACGGCTAAAAACTGTTTAAGTAATCCTGCATTTTAAAAAGTTTTAATCCAAAGCATTTTCGTAAACGTAGCTTATACTTATAAATTAAAATATTCTAAACTCTATTGGAGATAGGAATGGATTACCCATGGATAAGTAAAGCGAACAGAATCTTCTCTGGCGTGTTAGTTGCGCAGTTTTTACTCTCCCTCTTTATCGCTTTTTTCACTCAAACCTGGTTTGAGGCCATTGTTATTGGCTTGTTTACTCTGAGTCTACCTTTATTTCTGATTAAGAGCGCACCGCAATCTTCTATCACTAGATACAGTGTTGGTGTGGCTGTACAGGTGTTTGCTGCCCTCCATATTCAGCAGACTATGGGCTTAACAGAGCTACACTTTGAAATCTTTGTCATGTTGGCATTCTTGAGCTTTTACCGAGACTGGAAAGTTATCTTGGCGAGTGTGGGTTTCGTTGCTATTCACCATATCTTGTTCTTTATTATGCAGCTTCAAGGCTCTGGTGTATTTATATTTGAAGAGGGTCATTTACTGTTTTACATCTTGATGATCCATGCTTTATTCGCCATTGTCGAAGCAGGTGTGTTGATGTATGTGGCAAAGCACTCTCATCGAGAAGCGGTTGCGGCACATGATTTATCGTCCAGTGTGAAAACCATATTGGCAAATAATGGTAAATTTGATTTAGCCAGCTACCAGCCCAGTGACTCAGAGCAACTGGCTGATTTTAATAAGCTGATTAGCTCATTCTCTAATTTGATTACACAATCAAAACAGGTATCAGACTCCGTGGCAAACATGGCAGAGGAAGTGGCTATTCTTACAGCTCAAGCACAAAGCGCCAGTGAAGATAATGCGAATCAAATCAATTTAATAGCCACGGCGACAGAAGAAATGACAGTGGCCAGTAGTAATGTATCTGGCCAGGTTTCCAGTGCAAATGACAATGCCAATGACGCTTTTATCAATACAGATAAAACGAGAGCGATTATCGACAGCTCGGGTCAAAATATAGATGCTTTAACTCAAGAGTTAGCTGATACTTCAAACACAATTAGCGAGCTGGCTAATAAATGCAATCAAATTGAAGAGGTCATGAATGCGATTAAATCTATTTCTGATCAAACAAATTTACTTGCGTTAAATGCGGCGATTGAATCAGCAAGGGCTGGTGAGCATGGTCGAGGGTTCGCGGTTGTTGCAGACGAAGTACGAAAGCTTGCTATGAAGACCCGTGAAAATGCAGAACAGATCAGTGATATCACGGCATCCTTAACCTCAGAGGCTTCTTTGTCAGTCGAGCAAATGGCTAAGTGTTTAGAGCAAGCACAAGGCACTGTGATGCAAGCTAATGAAGCATCAGGCATGATGTCAGGCGTGGTGCAAAGTATTCAAAGCATTGTTGATAATATGGCGTCTGTGTCGAGTGCCGCTGAGGAGCAAACAACAGTATCTGACAGTATTTCTCAGTCAACTCAGTCACTTGCAAGTAATTCAAAGCACTTGCAAAGTTCTACGGTCGAAATGGGACAAAAATTCTCAAGTATGCAGCAGCAAATCAATAGCTTAAATAAGGAAATGAGTCGATTTGAAGTCTAAGTGGTTGCCAGTCCTATTAATTATTTGGGCTGCAGGTTTATTGCTTGCAGTCTTATATGCTGCAAGTAACAAAGCCAAATACTTCGATCCACACAATGTATTACATCAGTCGGCGCTGTCATTATCTTTCGATACACTATTTGTTGAAGCTTTATCGAAAGATAATTTAGAACTTACTGGCAGTGTTATCCATTTTCAACGCAGTGATTGCTTTTGTCAGACTGTGGCGCAAAGTCATATTAATTCGGTAGAAAAGCTCGCTGAAAAACACCAGTTTAACAATGTCACTGTCATGGTAGATGAACTGAGCATACTAAAAGCGTTTGTTCCCTCAGTTCCAGCGGTTGCGGTGATCGATAAAGCAGGCAAGTTAAACTATTTCGGCCCATATTCATCTGGCATGTTTTGCACGGAAGGCGACGGCCTTGTAGAGCCGTTTATTGAAAAAGATCAATTAGCTAGGGCTGGTGCAACCGTGATATCTCAGAGTCAGGGGTGTTATTGTAACCTAACCTCTGTGTAGATATTTGTTATTTAAGCCTTAAACTTCAGTCGATTATTATTATCTCGTGAATCTAAAATTTGCTGTGTGTTAAACTGCTGCGTGTGTTTTGCTGCGCGGTCATATAAAAGCACATTAACCGTAGCGGCCAAATTCATACAACCTGTGGTTGGCATATAAACTACTGCACTGGCTTTATCGACAACCTCTTGTGGCAAACTGCCATCTTCAGGACCAAAGATGTAAAGTGCCTGCTCAGGGTGCTCAAATAAAGGCAGGGGTGTTGCCCCTTCAACGAGTTCAACACAGACAATAGGAATGCCTTGATTAACGGCTTGAGTTAAATCATCTACTTGAGTAAGCGGTATTTTCTCACTGACATTTTTAGTATCGGTTTGATGCTTTGCCGCAATGGCATAACGTTTACCACAAAAAAACACCTCATTGGCCTCATAACAGCCTGCTGCACGCATAATACCGCCGACATTTGTTGGTGATTTAGGGTTGAATAAGCCGATGGCGCAGTAAGGTGAATTTTGATCTTTCATGGTAAAACTAAGCTGAGAAACTAAAGTCGCGCAGTATAAACGTTTCTTAGTCATCCTGCTTTATAAAATATATGCGCAAAATTACAAGAAACTGAAACAAGCGCCTATAAAGTCTTATTCATGGTGGTTTCAACGCGATAAGTTTTTGGTTAGCATGGGGTTTTAAATTGTTCAGAGCGCCAAATGAAAAAAATCGCTGTTTTTGTTGATGTGCAAAACATTTACTACACCACTCGAGATGCGTTTTCACGTCAACTCAATTACCGAAAAGTTTTGCAGTTTCTGTCTGAACAGGGCGATATTACTCTTGCAAATGCCTACGCCATCGCCCCAAACGACGACTCACAGCATAAGTTTCAAAAAGCCCTCAAACACATAGGTTTTAATGTAAAACTCAAACCTTTTATTCAGCGTAAAGACGGCTCAGCAAAAGGCGACTGGGATGTGGGGATCACTATAGATATACTTGAACACGCGCCAGATGTAGATGTGATCTGTTTGCTATCTGGCGACGGTGATTTTGATTTACTGATGCAAAAAGTTGCGGCTAAACACGGTATCGAAACATGGGCGATAGGGGTTGAGCAACTTACAGCAAATTCACTGATTAATAGCTCAAGTCGATTTATCGCGATTGAACAACCTTGGTTGTTGTAATTCGAAGCTAAAGGAATAAGCCTATTACTTTAGTAAACAGTGAAAAAGTTTAGGCGCAAGTTTTAATGAGGACGAAATTTTAAATCGCACTATTGAAGGTCTTAAAAGCGCAATTAAAATCGCTAGAGATTGAAACCCGACATAAAGTCGGTGCTACCGAGTTTGGCTGTAGGCGCGATTTTATATCGCGCAAAAAGCGCGGGGTAAACCCGCGCCTACAAAAGAGTGTGTTTAGACATTAAGCCGATTGGTTTAACTCGTTATCGAAACCCAACAGAAAGCCGGTGCTACCGTGTGATAGTGTTACCCTGTAGGCGCGATTTTATATCGCGCAAAAAAGCGCGGGGAAAACCCGCGCCTACAAAAGAGTGTGTTTAGATATTGAGCCGATTGGTTTAACTGATTATTGAAGCCGACAATCGTGTGCCAAGAAGTGTGTGAGACTGTCCAAACATCTACTATTTAGACTTTAGAAGGAACTAATTTGAGAGACCAAGAAGAAAATATACGAACGATTAAAAAAGTTTTGATTATTAGTTTATCGCTAATTTTTCTTTTTAGTGTTGGGAAGTTACTTAAAGAGCAGGCTTATTATTCGTTGATAGTAATATTAGTGTTGCCAATGCTATTAACGGTTAAAAAGTTTTCTATTTATGGCCATTTAATCACTGCAGCAATAGGGGTTGTGGTTTGTGTCGGATGGTTAGGCTTTTGGGGATGTTCTGATTATTTGTTCTCGTTAAATGATAGTTTGTATTGTCTTAAATATGAACATCGTCTGTTTTATGACAGACTTCATTTAAATGATCACTCAAATCTGCATAAAACAGTAATTGGTTATGCCGTTTTAGTTGCAATTGTTATCGCATCTTTAATAAATGCAATGCTATTAAAATTGTTTAAAAAGAGTGCAGGCTAAATTAGCCGCACATTGGTTGTATTGGTCTGTGGCGCGATCCCCTAATAAACACCCGAGTCATCCCGAACTCGTTTCGGGATCCAGTGAGTTATTTGTAGACCTTGAAACAAGTTCAGGGTGACTAAAAGGTTTATGCTGTGGTGTGTAATAGTTCTGTGAGTGCGGTTTTATATCGCGCAAAAAAGCGCGGGGTGAACCCGCGCCTACAGATGTTATTGATTTCTCAAACCCGACATAAAGTCGGTGCTACCGTGTGGTAGTGTTGCCCTGTAGGCGCGATTTTATATCGCGCAAAAAAAGCGCGGGGTGAACCCGCGCCTACAAAAGAGTGTGTTTAGATATTGAGCCGATTGGTTTTACTCGTTATTGAAACCCGACATAAAGTCGGTGCTACTGGGTTTGGTTTAGCTATCGAGGCGATATTATTTTCGCCAACTCGCCAACTCGCCAACTCGCCAACTCGCCAACTCGCCAACTCGCAAACTCTTAATCTCTCACCTGGCCTGTGCCATTCACTAAATACTTTTCAGTGGTTAATGATTCTAAGCCCATTGGACCATATGCGTGTAGTTTAGTAGTTGCAATGCCAATTTCGGCGCCTAGACCTAACTGGCCGCCGTCGCTGAAACGCGATGATGCATTCACCATAACCACAGATGCATCAACACTGCGTTGGAATAGCGTGGCTGTTTCTTGGTTTTTAGTACAGATCACTTCAGTGTGATGACTACCAAATTGGTCGATGTGGTCAATTGCACCAGCAAAGTCATCGACAATACGAATGGCAATTTCTAGCGCTAAATACTCTTCACCAAACTCATCGTCGTTTAAAATCGTAACGTCATCAAAGTATTCTGCAGCGCGTTTACAAGCATTCACTTTCACGTTGGCAGCACGCAAAATAGGGGCTACTTGATTTAAGAACTTATCGGCGATGTCTTTATGAACCACTAACCCTTCTAGGGCATTACATACGCCAGTACGCTGCGTTTTACCGTTTAAAAGCAGGGCTTCTGCGATGTTTAAATCGGCGTCTTTATCAACATATAAGTGACACACGCCTTTAAAATGCTGGATGACAGGTACGGTACTGTTTTCGGTCACAAAGTTGATAAGACCTTCACCTCCGCGTGGAATAATTAGGTCGATATACTCTTTTTGCTGCATCAATTCCATCATTAAACCGCGATCTGGATCTGGTACGACGGTAATAAGTGCTTCTGGCAGATTAAACTCAGCTAAAATCTTATGCATGACCTTGGCAATGGCCATTGAGCTGGCTAGTGCTTCTTTACCACCGCGTAAGATCACGCCATTACCTGATTTAAAGCACAGTGCGCCTGCATCGGCTGTGACATTTGGGCGTGCTTCATAAATCATACATACCACGCCTAGGGGAATACGCATTTTATTGATTTCGATGCCATTCGGTCGAGTGCCCATGCTGCGCGTTTTCCCTACCGGATCGTCTAACGACACGATGGTTTCGATACCTTGCGCCATGTCTTCAATGCGTGCGGGAGTAAGCGTAAGACGGTCAATCATGGCTGGGCTTAAATCATTTTGTTTGGCATTGGCTAAATCTTCTTGGTTTGCGCTAAGAATATGATCTGTTTCTGCGCGCAGTGCATTAGCCATCGCTTGAAGCACTTGGTTTTTTTGTTCTGTTGTTAGTAATGCCAATACTTTTGCCGCTTTCGCCGCTTGTTTAGATAAATTTGTAATTAAGCTCATGATTGTTTTCTCTCCAGCACAGCAATGTCGTTTTTCGAAATAATAGGGCCAATACTATTTTGCATTTGGCTAGTATTTATACCATCGGTATTTTGTGTAATAAAGTTCAATAAGCAGCTGCTGTAATTACTGCTTGCTTTAGCCAAACGCTCCCCTTTGGTGTTTTTGATCAGCACGGTTTCACCTGCTGAAAATTCACCTTCTACAGAGAGGATCTCTTCACAATTGAGCTCCTCACTGTTGTGTAATCCTTCAGACTCAACGACAAGCTCGCCATGTTCGGCTGCTGTGTGTGTCATCCAGTGTTGGGCTTCTTCCATTGGATTTTTAAATGGCGTGAATAAAGTGCCCGGATTGTCGCCATCGAGTAGTGCATTAAAGGTACTTTCATCAAACCCATTTATGATATAAGTCGCAATACCATGTGATGTGGCTTTTTCAGCCGCTTCAAGCTTGGTGCGCATTCCGCCTGTACCCACGGCGCTATTCGGGCCACCTGTCATGTCATAAATCGCTGACGTAATGGTATTTACTTCTTTAATCAGTTTTGCATCTGGGTTTGTTTTTGGGTTCTGGTCATATAACCCGTCAACATCAGAGCAAATAATCAAAGTGTCAGCATCCGCTGCTGCAGCGACCATTGCCGATAAGTTATCGTTATCACCCACTTTCAAGTGCTCGGTTGTTACCGCATCGTTTTCATTGATAATTGGCAAAATGCCTTCATTTAATAAACTAAACAAAGTTTGACGAATACTTTCATAACGTTCTTTGTCACGTAAATCAGCGTGTGTCATCAGTAGCTGTGCTGATGGAAAATCAAAAAAGCGATCCCACGTTGACATCATCTCCATTTGACCTGCTGCAGCCATAGCTTTTTTAATTGCGATGTTACTGCGATCTGGATTTTTAAAATGATGTGCGCCAGCGGCAACAGAGCCTGATGAAACCAATAAAACTTCAACACCTTGAGCGCGAGCTCTAACAATAAATTGAGCAATATTAAGCAGGTAACGTGCTTTACAGCCATCTTGTTGTGGCGCAATCAAGGCGCTACCGACTTTTATAACTAATCTTTTTGTGTTTGTTAAACTCATTTTCTGCAAGTTCCTCTTTTCCTACCGGCGCAATAGGGCATAGTTTTAAGACGTGAAAACACCATGATGGGCAAAACGCAGATGAGCAAATCTAATAAGTCAAAGACTCTTAGACATGAATACCCCGGTGCAGATGCACGACTTAGGTTAAATTAATAATTAAAAATTTGATTGTGATCCTCGCAGTAGCAAGGTATCGAACCGTTTTCGGCAGGCTAACCATGGTTTGGTTGAGCCGAAAAGGTCATGTCGCAATGAATGATTGCGTAACGGACTTTTTGACAAGCGACTAACTGTTTTGAATAACTCTTTAAGTTAAATTAGTTAGTGCTCAAAGAATTTGTGTTAAAAAGACTACTGGTTTTAGACGCTTATAGCAAGTGCTGTAACGAAATTTTAATATTTAAATTAGTGGGGAAAGTGACTATGTTTATATTTTTCAAGGTTTTATCTTGTTTATCTGTTTTGCTTATAGTTCAAATAAATAGTTTGAATACTAATTATTTTTCCGAGGTTTAAAAATGTTGTATTTTTATCAGGTACAAGAATTGACTCGTACCTGAGCATTATTTGGTAGGCGATTAGGTTAAGGAAGACAAAAAGTCTTGGTGAGTTGGCATGTTTTCGACGGTTTTATCGACCAGCGTTCGCAAACTTTCCATCATGTCTTTGATTTGTTCGTCACTTAACCCATCAACCAGCGGGTGAGTATCAGCAGGCGTAATACCTTGCCCAAGCATGACTTGTTGCCAAGCGATTTCAGTGAATAAGTCGTTCGGCTCGCAGTGTACTTTACCTGTTTGTTTGAACAGCTCAATTTTCGTTTTCAGCGTGTCGGGAATGTCCATTTGCTGACACTGTCGCCAAAACGTACTATCGCTGCGACTATTTAATTTGTAGTGCAAAATAATAAAGTCTCGAATGCCTTCAACTTCAATTTTGCACAAGCGGTTAAATTCATCGACAAGCGTTTGGCTAATGCCATTGTGCGGGAAAAATTTGAGTAAGCGCGTTGCCACACTTTGCACAAGATGAATATTGGTTGACTCTAATGGCTCTAAAAAGCCACTTGATAAACCAATGCTGATGACGTTTTTGTTCCAGACTTTTCTGCGACGGCCTGTTCTAAATTTAATAACTCTTGGTTCGCTTAGTGGTTTTCCCGGTAGGTTTCCAAGTAGTGTTTGTTTGGCTTCTTCATCACTTATGTGTTTAGAGCTATACACTAAGCCATTACCTGTTCTGTGTTGCAGTGGAATTTGCCACTGCCAGCCAACATGATGAGCAATAGAGCGCGTGTAAGGCACAACGGTCTCTGCGTTCTCACTTGGGACTGCCATAGCACGGTCACAAGGCAACCAATGTGACCAATCTTCATAACCTGTACTGAGTGTTTTTTCGATGAGTAGGGCATGCATGCCAGTACAGTCGATAAATAAGTCGCCATTGAGTTGCGTATTGTCATCGAGTAACAGGCTCTCAATAAAGCCTGTTTCATGGTTTTGATTTACTTGTTTTACTGTGCCGGTGACATGCTTAACCCCTTGTTGCTTACCGTGTTCGGTTAAAAACTTGGCGTATAATCCCGCATCAAAATGATAGGCGTAGGCAATGCCCGGCAGATTAGTGTTTGGGAGGTGTTTGAGCTTTTGGAACTTATTGTGTTTAGCTGCTTGGTAGTTAAGTGAGTAATCCCAATACGTTAGGTTATCGACTTGTGCGTTATTATTTTGTTGTTTTAGCCAGAAGTGATGAAAGTCACAAAACGGGAAGTTTTTACCTATGCTGCCAAAGGCATGCATATAGTTATGCTTAGGTTTTAGCCAATTCTCGAACTGAATCCCAAGCTTAATCGTGGCTTTGGACGCTTGCATGAAATCGTGCTCATTCACACCAATGGCTTGGTTGAATTGCATAATCGGCGGAATAGTCGCTTCGCCAACCCCAACAGTCGCGATGTCATTTGACTCAAGTAAGGTCACATTAATGCTTTTACCTAACACTCTGGCGAGTAAGTTTGCAGTCATCCAGCCTGCTGTACCACCACCAACAATGACGACATCATTAATTTTGTTTTGCATATTTTACTCCCAAAAAAGCCCTTGGATTTTCATCGCAAGGGCTATCATAACTAACTTAGCTTTATCACGCTCGTTTAGAACTTATATGCGAAGCCTAACGAGTAGTTACGGCCGTAATCTTGATAATCACGTACCTGTAACGCATTGTCACCGCTTAGCGTAGTGAATGGTTCTTCAGTCAGGTTGTAACCCTGTAGGAATACAGATAGACCTTCAAGATCTTTGAAACCACCTTCACCAAAGTCATAGCCAATTTGTGCGTCCCAAATTGTTTCACCCATGATGTCTACTTGAGTTGCTGTGTAACCGATACCGTTTACGTCACCTTTGAAGTCATCACGTTTACGCATGCTTGCACGTGCTGAGAAACCGTGGTTTTCATAGTAGAAAGTGAATGTTGAAATACTTTCTGAAAGCCCCGGGATCTTGTATTCAGCGCCTTCAGGGTTTTTAAGATCAGACTCAACACCCGTGTAGCTTGCGATAATACCAAAGCCGTCTAGTGCTTCAGAGAAAACGTTTAGCGGTAATGTACCAGAGAGCTCATAACCCCAAAGTGTACCTTCACCACCATTCACTTTACCGCTACCTGTACCATTTGGGTTTGCAGGAATAGCGCCAGTTGCCGGATCTGCAACACCTGTCATATCAACCGCATACTGACCATCGAAGTGCCAGTTAGTGATGTCTTTATGGAATAATGCAACTGCAAAATAACCTTCACTGCTGAAGTAGTTTTCGTAAGTTAGGTCTAAACCGAACGCTTCTTTTGGCTCAAGTTCAGGGTTACCACCGCCAATCGACCAGTTATTACCGTTAGTATCAGGCTGTTGGTTATATGAAGCGCTGAAAGACGCGTTCATTTCATCTAGACGAGCACGAGAAATTGTTTTCGCTGCACCAAAACGTACTGATTGGTCGTCGTCTAGTTTTAACGTTAAGTTTAAGCTAGGTAATAAGTGGTTATAGTCATGACTGATGTCAGTAGGTGAAGTAACTACCTTACCATCCACTGTGTTAAACGCATTACCTTGTGATGATTGTTCAGAGCGCACATAACGTAAACCCATGTTACCACTTAATGGCATGTCAGCGACTTCAGCATCGATGTCTGCTTTTACGAACAATGACGTTACTTTCTCACGTACAGTCCATGACTTAGTTGCGTGAGAAGAGTTTGTTAAGCTTTCTTGTAGGCCAAAGTAATAACCATCACGAACAAGGCTGTTTACGTCATACGCAATCATTTCACCCATGCCGATGAAATCTAGGTTTGCAGTACCTAAGCGATATTGCTCAGGAACAACCATCATGCCAGTGTTATCCGGGTAGCTGAAGCTAGAAAGTGTTAAGAAATAACCTTCTGATAGTTTCGCTTTTTCGCGGTCTCGGTATGAAATACCTGCTGAAACCGATGAGATGAAGTCATTTTCAATCGCTTGCGTTGCTGCAAATTTCAGTGACTTAAGCTCATCTTCTACTTCAGGAGTATTAATAAAGCCATCTTGTAACTGGTTTTCAAAATCAGTTTTCGTTACGTAGAAAGCGTCATTTAATGCACCACTCCAACCCCAGCTTAACGGGCCGCCTAATTGAATTAGGTCGTAGTCAGCATAATTAAGGTTGTGATTGAATTTTGCGCCCGTATTACCACCGTCAAGGGTGTAGCTTAATGTGTCGGCTTCACCACGGCTGTCACCACGACCAGTACCAGCATAGCTTTCAATACCAACGATTTTCTTTTCTACCTTTGAGTAACTAACGTCAAAGTCTAAACGTAAGTCTTCGTTAACATCCCATTTAGTGTTGAAGCCCAGTGACTTCATTTCAGCGTCGCGTTCGTTATAGTCGTTACGAACTACAACACGTTGACCCGCTGTTGTACCAGATGTAATAAAACCTGACGCATCGTCCACTGAGTTTGCGCTCTTTTCACCTTGTCCCCATGCAAATGGGATCTCAATACCACGCAGGATCTGCTTGTCTAAGAAATCTACATATAATGCATCGAAGGTCATACGTACATCATCACGCGGTGCCGCTTCAAGTACGAACATCATAGAGTCTCGTTCAAGTTCAGAAGAACGCACATATGGCTTAGCACCACCTAGAATCGAGTACTGCTTGCCATCTTTTTCAAAATCAGGGTAACCCCATGCATTCCAACGTTTTTCTTGGTTTGGAGAGCTCATGGTGTTAAGTGCAAATGCCACACCGATTGTGTCATCAGCGAATTTGTCTAGGTAGAAGAATGTTGCCTTATGGCCTTGGTCTTCACCGTCTGGGTTTAGCTTTTCAAAGCTGGTTTTTTCGATAACGCCATTAACTTGGATAATGCGACCATCTTGGTCTAATGGTTTAATCGTTTGTAGGTTAACTGTACCTGCAATACCTTCACCTTCGATACTTGCATCTGGTGTTTTATAAACGGTTACGCCGCTCATGATTTCAGATGGGTAAAGGTCGAATTCAGCGCCACGGTTGTCGCTGATAGAAACTTGTTCGCGGCCATTTAATGTTGTGCCGCTTTCATTCTCACCGAAACCACGGATAGAGATCTTACTAGCTCGGCCATCTAAACGCTGTGTAGCAAGACCAGGCAGGCGAGATAAAGATTCTGCAATTGAAGAATCAGGTAGTTTACCGATGTCTTCAGCTGAGATTGTTTCAACAACGCTTGATGAGAAACGTTTTGCGTTGATAGATTCAACTAGCGAGCGGCGGAAGCCTTTTACTTCGATAACTTCAACTTCATTTTGTGCTTTTTGCTCTGCATCTTGTGCAACTGCAAACATTGGTGCACTCATTGCAGCAAAGCCGCTTGCTAAAAGTGCCAAAGTCACTTTGCTTGGTTTTAGTTTTTGCATTTGTTTTATCCCCGTTGCCATAGGTGTTCGGTTTTACCGTTAACAAGCCAAACTTTATAATAACTTATGTAATCGTTCGGTCATGCCAACATGTTATGGGTTGTCGGAGCTTAATATATAGCCGTGTTGTGTTGATGAATAGTTAATGCATACGTATTCATAGTTACCAGTTTAGACTAGGTGCTTTGAATACGTATGCAAAAGCTATTCATTTGGTTGTGTCAAATATAGGGCATTCAGTAACGTATGACCTAGTTGAAAATACTTCTAAAATAATGGGACTCGCCAATGCGCAAAGTAACAAAGTCTTTGGGTTTAATTCCAAAAATGACAATAATCCCGCTTGTGGCATCTTTAAGTGCTTGCCAACTGGTAAACACACAGCAAGCTTTTGAACAACAAGCCGAACAACTCGCACCACAAGCGACTTATGCCGCGCACTGGTTAACCTCAGAATTACTCTTACTGGCGCCTTCAGTTGCAAAATCTAACTTACAGCTAAAAAGCGCCTTACTTGAAGGACAAATGTCACAACAAGCTGCACTCGCTAAGGTTGAATTACCAGCTTGGGTTGCGGCTAGCTATCCACATTTAGCTGATTTTAAAGCGTATAAAGTTGAACTTTCTAATCAACAAGCGAAAAGCTGGGCGAAAGGGCAGATCAGTGTCGTTGATAGCAGAGGCGAGCTAGTTAGCTTTGTACAGCAAGGTGAGTTATTAGATTCGCTTTATACTTTAACTGCGAATGATGCCAATGAAGTAACGGATCTAGGTGCCACCGTACAGGCAGATTCTGTGCAATTTAAGCTGTGGGCACCTACAGCGCAAAAAGTGTCGTTATTAGCGTTTGGTAATAGTCTTCATAATCCTGCTAATAAAATTGCCATGCAGGAAGATAAAAACACGGGTGTTTGGCATTTAAAAACAGCTGACGTTGCAGCGCTTGATTACTACCAGTATGAAATCACCGTTTATCATCCAGAAACGAAAAAAGTCGAAATAATTGTTACTACCGACCCTTATGCATTGAGTTTGTCGACAAACAGTACTCATGCACAAGTTGTTGACTTGAATGACAAAGTCACTCAGCCAACAGGGTGGGCAAGTCATTCAGTGCCAAGCATCAATAAGCCTGAAGACAATGTATTATACGAAACTCATATTCGCGATTTTAGTGCCAGTGACAAAGCGCTGAGCAACAGTGCTTGGCGTGGTAAATATTTGGCGTTTACTGATATGAACTCAGATGGCATGAAGCATTTAACGGCACTGAGAGATGCGGGGCTAAACAACATTCATCTATTGCCGACTTATGATTTAGGCAGTATCAATGAAGATGCAGCAACGGTTATCGATCAAAAGTCATCAATTTCAACAGTGTGCGCGCAGCTACCAAAACTCGCTGAATGTCAAATTACTTGGCCTGAAGGCACTCGTATTGTTGATATTTTAAAAAGCTATGATCCCAATACCAGCCAAGCGCAAAAGTTGGTAAGTGAAATTCGTCAGTTAGATAACTACAACTGGGGCTATGATCCTTTTCATTACACTGTACCAGAAGGCAGTTATTCGACAGACTCGATGGGTGTGACGCGTATTGTCGAATTTAGAGAAATGGTACAAAACCTACATGCAATGGGTTTTCGTGTGATCATGGACGTGGTGTATAACCATACTCATCAGTTCGGTTTGGCGAAAAATTCCGTGCTCGACAAAATTGTACCGGGATATTACCACCGCTTAAATCCAACAACAGGTATTGTTGAGCAATCAACTTGTTACACCTGCGGTAATACTGCAACTGAGCGTACCATGATGGCAAAACTGATGAATGACTCATTGGTTACTTGGGCGCGCGATTACAAAATTGATGGTTTTAGATTCGACTTAATGGGGCATCAGCCAAAAGCTGAAATGCTACAAGCGCGAGAGCTAGTTCGCGAAGTTGATCCCGACACTTATTTTTACGGTGAAGGTTGGAACTTCGGTGAAGTGGCCAATAATGCACAATTTGTGCAAGCCAGTCAGTTAGAGTTGGGCGGCACTGAGATTGGTACTTTTAGCGATCGTCTTCGCGATGCGGTTCGTGGTCCGGGTAACAACACTCGTGACACACAAGGTGTCGGCAATGGTTTGTTGACATTACCTAACGAGTTACAAACTGATGAACAAACTAAGCAACGCTACTTTGTGGCGATGGATCAAGTGCGCATTGGCATGGCGGGTAACTTAGCTGAATATGACTTGGCTAATAAATACAATGGTTTAGATAAACGTTTAGGGAAAGACGTGCCTTATGGTAACCAACCAACAGGTTATGCTTTTGATCCTGCAGACACCATTAACTATGTGTCGAAGCATGATAACCAAACACTGTGGGATAATAGCCAGTACCGTCTTGCGTTTGATTTAACCACCGCTGAACGTGTGCGTTTACATGCACAAAGCATGAGCTATGTGATGTATGGTCAAGGTATTCCATTTATTCATATGGGATCTGAGCTATTGCGTTCAAAATCATTTTTACGTGACAGCTATGATTATGGTGATTGGTTCAATACCACAGACTTTGCTATGCAAAACAATAACTATGATGTAGGTCTACCCCCAGCCGATAAAGACAAAGACAACTGGCCTTTAATTAAAACTGTACTTGCAGGTCATCAAGACCGTGATGATGTTAATACAGCAGATATTCAATTGGCGAAAGGCATGTTTATCGATATGCTGAAAATCAGAAATAGTTCTGAGTTGTTCCGCCTAGCAACGGCTGATCAAGTTCAGCAAAAAGTCCAATTTTTAAATACGCAAAAATCTGTGAATGATAAAAATCATCAATCAGGCCTGATTGTTATGCAGTTAGATGATACTCAGGGTGAAGCGGTAGATAACAAATTTTCGCGTATTTTGGTGATCTTCAACGCTAATAATGAACAAAATTCATTCAAGGTTGTCCAAAGTCAAGATTACCAGTTACATCCAGTGCTAAAACAGGGTTATGACCCTGTGGTCAAAGAGACAAAAATTACAGCAGAAGGAATTGATGTACCGGCACTGAGCACAGTGGTCTTAGTAAAATATAAGTAAATCAACCTATACTTTACTGGACTTTTAGTGATTTCATCTATACTGGTAAAATTACTGAGAGTAAAGGTATTCATTCCCCTTGAATACGAATCTAAAAGCGCCGGCTGCCCCCGGCGCTTTTTTCTTTTTAATAATACCAATCCGCAATAACACTTAATCATTTTGAGGGATTAAACCTGATGATAGCTGCGTTAAAGGTTTCTCATTTAGAACAACTAAATAACGAAATCTTTGCCTTGCTACCAACAAGGTTTTCTTGCCTCAAAATAGACCACTTAGTTAAGCGGTTTGGTATAAATCAAAATAGTCTTATCTTCTTAGCAAAACCTGTAAAATAAACGACAGACAATTTTTATTCTGCTTTGCACTGATATGACAACCCTTACTGACAGCTACTTTTCACAAATTCAATCTCAAAAACTTAGCAAAGATCCTGCACAAATTATTGCATTAAATGCTTTAAGCACTTTGGCTAATTTTCTTGAGCAGGGTAAGTCTTGTCAAAGCTTGTATTTATATGGCCCTGTTGGGCGAGGCAAAACTATGTTGATGGATTTGTTCTTTGCTCATTTATCGGGGGTAACAAAACAAAGACTGCATTTTCATCACTTTATGGCACAAGTGCATCAAGCGCTTAACGCACTTCAAGGTACGCTTAACCCTTTACAGCAAGTTGCGAAAGACTGGGCCAGCAAAGCCAAGGTACTGTGCTTTGATGAGTTTTTTGTCACTGACATTGGTGATGCCATGATCATGGCAAGACTATTTGAAGCCTTATTTAAAGAAGGTGTGATACTGGTAACGACCTCAAACGCACACCCGTCTCAGCTTTATCACAATGGCTTAGCGCGAGAGCGTTTTTTGCCGACCATAGATTTATTACTTTTGAAGTGTGAAGTCATTAATGTGGCAGGTGAGGTTGATCATCGCTTTGCCCATGGTGCTAACTACACTTATTACTTTGTGCAAAACCAGACTCAGTTCTTAGCGCAATTTGAACGTGTTCATGGTGTGTTAGAAACTGCACAAATAGAGATATGCCGCAGAGAAGTCGAAGTATTAGGTAAAAGTGAACACGGTTACTTATTTGACTTTATGGCCTTATGTTCAACCCCAAGAGCAACAGCAGATTACATCGAGCTGGCGAAAAATCACCAAGCGATATTTGTCAGCAAAGTGCCAAAAATGGGCGCAGAGCCCGATGAAAAGCGAGTAACTCAAGGTATAGAAGACGGTTACCAACGCGCACATTCAAACATTCAGAATGCCCGTTTTGACGATGAAGCACGACGTTTTATTGCGCTGGTTGACGAGTGTTACGAACAGCATTGTTTATTGGTAATAGATGCACAGTGTGATTTAAACGAATTATATGTGGGTGAACAATTGGCTTTTGCGTTTGAGCGAACCAAAAGTCGCCTAGTGGAGATGCAGAGCTGGGCGTTAAGTTAATGAATGACTAGTTTTAAGATGCTAAAAAATCTGTGTTTGTTAATTGCTTTAAAGCTTCTTGTTGAAGGAGGGGTGTCAGCGATTACTAAGGTTTTGAGCTTTTAATTTTATTCTTGAATATCTAAATAACTGATATCGAATTAGTAAAGTGTTTTTAAATTACACACTTTGTTACATTGTCTCATTTAACCCTCATTTCTGTAATTTTAGCGATTATTTACACATCGTTTTCATTTATTAAGGTAATGTTGATATGGGAAAATAATAAAACTAATTTCGGTGTGAAAATGAAAACTCTACTAAAAACAGCGCTCGCTGTTTCTCTAGCGTTAGCAGCCTCAGATGTATGGGCGACTAAAGCTGAAGAAGATAAATCTATATTCAATAGTAAAACATTCGAATCAATGAAGATGCGTAATATCGGCCCAGCCTATATGTCTGGCCGAATTGCTGATATTGAAGTCGATCAAAATAACCCATCAACATGGTACACAGCTGTCGGTTCAGGTGGCGTGTGGAAAACTGTAAATGCAGGTACAACCTGGACACCGATCTTCGACAAGCAAGCAGTATATTCGACCGGTGATGTTACGATTGACCCAAGTAATTCAAATATCATTTGGGTTGGTACCGGTGAAAATAACGGTGGCCGTCACATCAGCTTTGGTGATGGTATTTATAAATCATTAGATGGTGGTAAAACGTGGAAAAACATGGGTCTTAAAGACTCAGAACGTATTTCTGACATCATCATTCATCCGACAGACTCAAACACTGTGTGGGCATCAGTACAGGGTCCACTTTGGAGTAGCGGTGGTGAGCGCGGTTTATATAAAACCACAGATGGTGGCGAAACTTGGAAGCAAGTCTTAAAGCCAGAAGATGAGTGGACAGGGGTTACATCTGTACTTATCGATCCAAGAAATCCTGACAAGTTATACGCAGCAACTTGGTCTCGCCAAAGAAGCGTAGCAACCTACGTGGGCACAGGCCCAGGTGCGGGTATTCACACTTCTGATGATGGCGGTGAAACTTGGACAGAGCTTAAAACTGGTTTGCCAGCAGGCAACATGGGCAAGATTGGCATGGCCATTTCGCCAATGAACCCAGATGTGCTTTATGCCACAATCGAAACCGATAACCGTAAAGGTAGTTTTTACCGCTCAGCTAACCGAGGCGCGAGCTGGTCAAAGATGTCTGATGAAGTAGGTGGCGGAACGGGCCCACACTATTATCAAGAGATCTTCGCTGATCAACACCAATTTGACCGTGTTTATATTGCCAGTAACTACAGTAAAGTGTCTGATGATGGTGGTAAAACTTGGACGCCAATTAGTACAAAACGTAAACACGTGGATGATCACGCTTTTGCCTTCCACCCAACGGATCCTGATTTTGTTTTAATCGGCTCAGATGGTGGCATTTATATGTCACATGATCGTATGGAAAACTGGCGTTATATTGCCAACTTGCCTTTGACTCAGTTCTATAAGGTTGCGCCAGATGACAGCAAACCATTCTATAAAGTCTATGCAGGTGCACAGGATAACTCAACCCAAGGCGGTCCTTCACGAACGACGCGTGCTGAAGGGATTAAAAACAAAGATTGGTTCTTAACTTTAGGCGGTGACGGTCACCAGCCTGCTGTAGAGCCAGGCAATCCAGATATTATGTATTCTCAGTGGCAGCAAGGTAACCTGACTCGTCACGATTTAAAAACCCGAGAAGGTGTGTACATCAAACCACAACCTCGTCCAGGCGAACCTGCTGAGCGCTTTAACTGGGATGCGCCTATTAACGTTTCAAGCCACGATCCAAAACGCCTATATTTTGCCTCTCAGCGTGTTTGGCGCTCAGATGACCGCGGCGATAGCTGGCAACCAATCTCAGGTGATTTGACCAAAAATGGTAACCGTATGCACATTCCTATGATGGGCAGAACTTGGTCAGTTGAAGCAGGTTGGGACATTTATGCAATGAGTGAATACCACACAATTGCAAACTTCACTGAAAGCCCAGTTAATGACAAGATCTTATGGGCAGGCACAGATGATGGCCTGATCCAGGTTACTAAAAACGGCGGAAAGAACTGGCGTAAGATTGATCTGAGCGATGTTGAAGGTGTGCCTGCAACTGCTTATGTCAATGATATTCGCGCTGACTTATTCGATGCAAATACAGTGTATGTCGCGTTAGATAACCATAAATATGGGGACTTTAAGCCATATCTAATCAAATCAACGGACCTAGGAAAAACGTGGCAGTCTTTGGCCTCGACGTTACCTGAGAAACACCTTGTTTGGCGTATTGTGCAAGACCATGTAAACAAAAATTTGATGTTTATTGGTACTGAGTTTGGCATTTTCTTCACAGTTGATGGTGGTCAGGAATGGGTTGAGCTCAACGGTGGTATTCCAACGATTGCAACGCGTGATGTTAAAATTCAACGCCGTGAAAATGACTTAGTTGCGGGTACGTTTGGTCGTGGTATTTATATTCTTGATGACTATGCACCACTGCGCCAGTTAACTGAGTCTGCGATGGAAAAAGATGCCTTATTGATTGCTCCAAGTCGACCAGTTAAATGGTTCTCACTTGATTACAACCATACAAATACAGATGGTGATGATCGTTATGCTGCTAAGAACCCTGAGCATGGCGCGACTTTAACTTACTTCTTAAAAGACAGCTTATTAACAGCCAAAGAGCAACGTCAAAAAGCTGAAAAAGAGATGGTTAAAGAAAAGAACTATCCTAAATATCCAACATGGGAAGCCATCGAAAAAGAAAACCAAGAAGTAAAGCCAGTGGTCTATCTTGAGATCCGAGACGCTGATGGTAAGTTCGTAAATCGTGTGGCAGGTAAAGCAACCAAGGGCATTCATCGTGTGACTTGGGATATGAGTTATGCCACAGGTAAAGCGGTTACAGGTGTGAAGTCATCAGGCTGGAGCCCATTCGGCGCTGGTTTAATGGCCATTCCAGGAACTTACTCAGCAACCTTGTATAAGCGAGTAAATGGTGAAGTATCTCAACTTGCGGAGCCTGTTGAATTTGAACTATCACCAATTACTGATGGTGCATTGTCTCAAGCTTCGAGAAAAGAAGTTTTGACATTTGGTAAAGAAATAGCCGATGCGCAGCGTAAAGTAACCGCAGTGAATGCTGTACTGAGCGGCTTTGGTAAAACCATGAAAGCGTTGCGTACAGCGATAGACCGCACGCCAGGTGATATCAAAGCGCTGGAATCGAGCTATGCAGATATTCAAACACAAATTAATGCCATTAACTTTGAGCTAAATGGTCTTAAATCACAAGACCGCATGGGTACTAAGCCAGCGAATATTGCCAGTCGTTTAGGCTATGCAATGACTGCTTCTTGGTCAACCTATGGGCCTACGCAACAGCATAAAGATCAGTTTGATTATGCGATTAAGCGTCTAGCGAGTGTCAGTAAGCAAGTGAGCACACTGCAGCAAAACACCATTCCTAACCTACAAAAAGCGGTAATTGATGCGGGCGGTCCTTGGACTGTTGGCGCTCCTGTTATCAGCGAATAACATTTCATAGCATTAAAGTGACCTCGCAATGAGGTCACTTCTATAAATAATAAAATGAATTACAACACAATATAAACAAAGGATAAGCGTGTGAAACTTCTTCCTTCTCTAGTGGCTGCTGCAGTTGCAATTAGCCTTTCAGGCTGTGCCATCGCTGCGAAGCCCGCTAAAAAATCAGATGAAAAAGCAGCTGATGCCGCCATTTACAGTGGCATTAAACTTAGAAACATGGGCCCAGCAGTGACTGGTGGTCGTGTCAGTGACTTTGCATTTAACCCAGCTAATCCGTCGCAATATTTTGTGGCAACTGCTTCTGGTGGTATGTGGAAAACCGATAACGCGGGTGTGACTTGGCAAGCTGTTGCTGACTCAATGCCTAGTTATTCATATGGCGATGTCACTATGGACCCAAACAACAGCAATGTGATTTGGGCAGGTACCGGTGAAAATAACTCTCAGCGCTCAGTATCATACGGTGACGGTGTCTATAAGTCAGTTGATGGTGGTAAAAGCTGGAACAACGTTGGTCTCAAAAACTCTGAGCACATTGGTGAGATTTTAATTGATCCGCGCAATTCAGATGTGGTTTACGTAGCATCGCAAGGCCCACTTTGGAGCAAGGGCGGTGACCGCGGTTTATTTAAAACCACAGATGGCGGTAGAACGTGGGAAAACGTACTTGAGATCAGCGAGCACACGGGTGTCAGTGATATTGCTTTTGACCCACAAAACCCTGATGTCATTTACGCGAGCTCTTACCAACGTCGCCGTCATGTTTGGACCTTGATCAACGGTGGCCCTGAGTCGACGATTTATAAATCGACAGATGCCGGTAAAACTTGGAAAAAAATAAACAAAGGTTTACCCAGTGTTGACCTTGGTCGTATAGGTATTGATGTAGCACCAACAGACGGCAACATTGTCTATGCCATTGTTGAAGCGGCTGAAGGTAAGTCAGGCTTTTATCGCTCAACGGATGGCGGTGAAAGCTGGCACAAGCAAAGCAGTTATGTGTCTGGCAGCCCACAGTACTACCAAGAAATCGTTGTTGACCCTAAAAACCCGAACCGCGTTTATTCATTAGATACATACCTGATGGTCAGTGAAGACGGCGGTAAAAACTTTACCCGTGCCGGTGAAGCACATAAGCACGTTGATAACCATGCATTATGGATCAACCCAGATAACACCAATCATTTAATCATTGGTAGTGATGGTGGTGTGTACGAATCTTGGGACAGAGCGAAAAACTGGACGTTCAAAGACAATATGTCTTTAACTCAGTTCTATAAAGTGACGGTTGATAACGACTTCCCGTTTTATAACGTATTTGGTGGTACGCAAGATAATGCCTCGCTAGGTGCGCCTCATCGTACAACCAACACCTCAGGTATTCAAAACAGTGACTGGCTATTCACCCAATTTGGTGACGGCTTTAAAACTGAAATTGACCCGAAAAACCCAAATATCATCTACTCTCAGTATCAATATGGTGGTTTAGCCCGTTACGACAAGCAATCGGGTGAGCGTGTGCAAATACAGCCGGTATCACCCGATCCAGAAGTGGCGCAACGCTTTAACTGGAACTCACCGTTGCTTATTAGCCCGCACAACAATGAACGTATTTATTACGGTTCACAAACGTTATTCCAATCAGACAACCGTGGTGATGACTGGCGTGCGATCAGCGGCGATTTATCGCGCAACATTGACCGTAACAAGTTAAAAGTAATGGACAAAGTATGGGGTGTAGATACAGTTGCAAAAAATACCTCAACGTCTTTTTACGGTGCCCTTATCGCACTGACTGAATCACCCATTCAAGCAGGCCTGTTATACACAGGTAGCGATGACGGCGTGATGCACGTGACTAAAAATGGCGGTGAAAACTGGAATAAACTTGCATGGCCTTCAAAAGTCCCTGAAAACTCATATGTTTCAGATATGGAAGCGTCACTGTTCGACAAAGATACGGTATTTGCAGTATTCGATAACCACAAGCGTGGCGATTTTAAACCGTACGTTATGCGCAGTGATAACAATGGTAAGAGCTGGACTAACATCACAGGTAACCTACCTGTCAGAGGTTCAACTTATGCAATTGCACAAGACCACGAAAACAAAGACCTGCTATTCGTAGGTACTGAGTTTGGTGTGTTCTTCACGCAAAATGGTGGTACAAATTGGGTACAGTTAAAGTCAGGTATTCCAACCATAGCGGTACGAGATGTCGTAATTCAACGCCGTGAAAGTGACTTAGCCCTTGCAACCTTTGGTCGTGGTTTTTATATCTTAGACGACTACTCGCCACTACGTGAGAGTGCCAAAGACGTAAAAGCACAAGACGCGACATTATTCCCTGTTCGTCGTGCGTTTCAATTCGTAGAGCACAGCCCGCTTGGTTTGCCGGGTAAAGCAATGCGTGGTGCTGACTTCTACTTTGCTGATAACCCTGAGTATGGCGCGACCTTTAGCTACTACATCAATGATGAGTTCAAGTCGTTAAAGTCTCAACGTAAAGCGAAAGAGAAAAAGCTACGTAAAGATGACAAACCAGTGTACTACCCTAGCTGGGACGAGCTAAAAGAAGAAGACTTTGAGCAAAAGTCACAGTTAATCTTCACTGTTCGCGACAACGAAGACAACCTAGTACGCCGCATTGTTGCGCCAGCTAAAAAAGGCTTTAACCGCATCAACTGGGATTTACGTTATCCGGGCTTCTCGCCAGTTAAAGCAACTGGTAAAGCAGATAGCGGCCCATTTGTTGTGCCGGGTACTTACTCTGTGTCGGTATCAAAAGTAGTTAATGGTGTTGAAACTCAGTACGACCAAAAACAAAGCTTTGAGATTGTAAACATCGATAACCGTACTTTCGCAAGCACAGATCGCAAAGCTGATCTTGAGTTTGATATGAAAGCGGGTCGTTTATATCAAGCAATCACAGGTGCAACACGCTACCTAGGTGAGCTTGAAAAACGCATTAAGCATGTAAACGTGGCAACGACTGAAACTTTAGCGCTTGATCAAGGCACGCTTAAAACTGTACATGATATGCAACGTGAGCTAAATGAAATTAAACTATTGCTTAACGGCAACTCAGTGATCTCTAAACGTGCTGAACCAGCACCGACTTCGGTGACCGGTTACATTTACTATTTGCAATGGTCTCGTAGTGAGAGCACAAGCCCTGTAAATGGTCAGCAGAAACTGAGATTTGAGCGTGCAAGTGAAGGTTATGGAGAGGTGTATACACGCATGAAGCGTTTAGCTGATAACCTAACTCAAGCCGAGCAAGCCATTGCACAAGCTGGTGGAAATTGGTTACCAGGTACTTTGCCATCGAATGGTGCGTTTTAAATTGACACTTAAATTAGCAATTTAAACGGCCTTAAATACGCCAGTCTCGACGACTGGCGTATTTATAAGGTGAAGGCAATATAGCCTTATATTTTATAAGGTCTATTGGTGTTAAAATCGTCAAAAATGAGTCTATAAAGATATTTTAAAAAGACTCAAAGTTCTGGTAGTTGGTGTGTTAAAAACAGTAAGATGAGCTTTAAAAAGACCAATCGAAACATTCATAAATGGGCAAGCATTATTCTTGTCATTCCCCTACTGGTGATTTTGGTCACGGGTATTTTGTTACTGGTGAAGAAAGAGTTTAGCTTGATCCAACCGCCAACAGCGGTGAGCGAAAACCGGGTTCCCAGTGTGACTTTTGAGCAAATTTTAACGGCGGCAAAGTCGGTAGAACAGGCGCAAATATCGAGCTGGCAAGATATTAATCGCTTAGATGTTAGGCCGAGCAAAGGGATCACCAAAATCCGTAGCCATAACAGTATTGAAATTCAAATAGATAACCAAAGTGGTGAAGTGCTACACGTGGCTAAGCGCAACTCTGAGATAATTGAAGCGATACACGATGGTACTTTTTTTGAGAAAAATGCCAATATCTGGCTGATGCTACCTATTTCATTTATTTTACTGGCAATTTCTTTGACTGGTGTGGTGTTGTTTTTTGTACCTTACTTCAAGAAGAAAAAGAATAAGAGCAGAAGATTAACATAGAAAGTATTGATGTATTTTCATCATTATTTTTCAAAAAAACGTATATTTTACTGAGCGGAACTATCACCTTTGGTGATAGTTCCATTAAAGCAATTTATTCAAACAGAGTTTCATCAATCACATAAATGTTACTGCTGTCATTGAGGTCGAGTACGCCATAACATTGGCCATCATTGCTCATCAGCGCCATACGGTCGCCCACAACCCAGTTACTATTTGCGTAACTGTCGCCAAATTCGAGCGTGCCATAGTTACCATAATATAAAGACCCATCACTGTTGTTGACCCATGCCAGTGTCACAGGCGTTTCAGACTGATTATGTACTGCAAACTCTGGTGCAAAATCATTTTTGCGTGAATAGGTAGTTAGTAATTCACAGCTACCAATATCAGCGGTTGCGACAGGAATAGGGGCTTCGCTAACGGCATCTTTTACAAACTCAGCATCTACTTCGAAGCTATTATTGGTATCGTTGACGATGGCAACCCCTAAACAGTTACCCGCAGCATCACCTAACATCATACGATCGCCGATCACCCAATTATCCGCACTGAATGTCTCACCTGCTGCTAAGGTTTGGAATGACGAGCTTGGCTTAGTGCCCGAGTAGTTGTTGATCCAATACAGCTGAATATCTTTATCAGAGTTATTATTTACGGTGAAGCCTTCAATCTGCTGGCGGCTGCGGCCATAGGTTTCAACTAAATTACAGCTACCCAATGTGCCTTTCTCTGGCCAGTGAGGTAGGTATGGTTCGACAGGTGTGATCAGTGGCATAGGTGCTGGTAAATCTACAGCACAGTCTGTGCCCGTACATGCAGTTAAATATAGGTTTAGAATATCTGCGCCAGCGAAATCAGAGCCAACGGTGACAAAGTAAGTGCCTTGTTCTGGTGTTTCAAGCGTACAGGTTTCTTCATTGGATGACTCTGTGGTTGAGCTGCAAAGCACAGCCTGATCTATGGCTGGGTGTGCAGGTGTATCTTTGCTCACCCAAAGGTCCACGTTGGTCGAGCCACCAGACGTTTTGAAGGTTAATGCGGGTGTATTTTCTGATAGAGTGACACTATATACCCAGCCACCACGCCCGTTAATTGGCATTGCTTCACCTAACGTTAAAGGTTGTGCACTTGCTTTAAAGTTCTCAACTAAGGTCGTTGTGCGCCATGTTTTAAAGCTTTCTTCGTAGGCAGTTGAAAACTCTGCTAGCTGAGTGCTCACAGTTTCCCATTCACCAGCGCGCATATTCGCAATGAGTGTTTTAACTTCACCTGGGTGCTGCTCAATCATGTAAGCGACGGCTAAAGTGCCCCAATCATAAAAAGAGCTGTAGCTAATTGTAGGTGTTGTGATATCGCTGAGCGAGTAACTTGTCTCCTGGTTAGCATCGAGTATCATTTGGTATGGGCGTTGGTAATAGGTCCCTACATATTCAGCTAGCCCTTCTGTCCACCATCCAAGGTCGCTGTTATAACCTCCTTCTTTGTTATATCGGCCATCTAGCGCATGAACATATTCATGAGCAAGTGAACGCACAACTGAGCGGCCGCCACTCCACTCCAGGGCGTTAAAAGTGAGAATGGTTGAATCGTGATACCACTCAGTCGGCGCAGTTTCAAAATAAATACCACTGCTGTTATCTGAGTCCCATAAATGTTCAACCCAGCTCATATGGTTCGACAAACTAGCAAAGATATTAATATTGGTGATCTCGTTTAAGTCATTCGGGACAGGTACACCAGTATCTGCGGAAAGTTTGTCATTAAGTACTGTTTCGAAGCGAGCTTTGGTTTCTATCAAGGTGTCACAAATACGCTTTCTTGCTTCTTCATTCATCGTTTCTTGAATGCGAACTTGTACCATATCAGCACACAACTCGCTGCTAGCAAAAAGCGAAGTCGTTGCGAATAAAGTCGCATCATTGACTGACGAGTCCTCATAGGCGTCAATGAGAATGTTGTATCGACCCGGTTGAGGGTTATCGATAATACAGGTCTCGTGGCTATTCGGGCTATTAAAAGACACGCAGTCAAACACGGGGGCGTCACCTGCTTCAGGGAGGCCTTCGTATTTAATGTAAATATCAGGATCACCCAGTTCTAAGCCGCCTTCGCCACGACCTAAACTTATTAATAAGCTTGGTGCAGCTTCTTCTAGATCGATGTAAAAGCCTATGGGTTCTGATGTCGACAGGCCTTTTTTAACGCTGTCTAAGGTTAAATTAGGCTCATCAGCGTATGGAAAGCTGCTTTCACTTGAGTTTTCACTGTCGGATCCTGAGTTACCAGAATTTGACCCAGAATCAGATTGTTCGTCGACTTTAGGTATCTCTGGTTGATCATTATCACTGCCATTACACCCTGTTAATGCTAAAGCGATACACAAGCTTAGTAATCTTTTCTTATTCATTTTTTGCTCTCTTTTTTGTTGTTTTTTAGTACTAGATGTTAAAGAGGGATAAATTTTTAACATGAATAATATATATTGTATACAGTTTGTTTTTGCTTTTAACTTAACACCATATCTTTTGTTGCATTCATAAAGTTGAATTGTTGTTGAGAAATAAAAGTCTTTTTTAAACGGGGTATAAAACTTAAGCGGAGTTTATATGGGCTGTTTCATTGTTGAGAGAATATGTGCTTTCTATGAAGGCTCTTAATGAGAGGCTTTTAATAAAAAGCACATAATGTTCAGGTCTAGTCTGCTAAGTTATATGAAAAGTTTTATCATTCCTGCCACACTCAATGTAACTAAAATACTCACAAGCGTGCCTAGCATCACATATTCAGTGAGCTTTCGGTCTTTACTTGCGGTTAAATCGCCAAAACGAAACACTGATTTAGCCGCTAAAATAAAGCCAACAGCCGCCCAACTATCAATCAGAATACAAGTTAGTAAAAGTACTCGCTCAAGTTGCCCGATTAAGTTCCCAGCTTGTGGTAAGCTCTCTTCTTCATTCCCCATGTATGCCCAGCGCTCAAGTAGCATTCTGATCATCACGGAGGCGGGGGTCAGTACCAATAAATAGCCAAGCCCAATGATAAGGTTTCCCGGTGTGCTAATGAATGCGAGTAACTGCTCACTTATACTTGGTGGCTCAGATAAATTAAGGGTTATGAGTAAAATGACTAACAAATGCGCCAGTTGGTCGAGCAAAAAAGGTATCACTCCCTTACTCGAATATGATTTTCCAATATCAATAAAATAGTGACTGATAGTAATAAGCATCGCGTAGCCAAAAGCAGCACTACTGACCTCAAAGTCATAGTGATGTTGCCACACAGCCAGTGCGATAAAACCAAGTACACCATGCACTAAACTGTGCCAAACGACTTTGGTTGATTTAAAGTGCCGATTATTTCTGTCATGCACCCAACTCATGGGTTGCAAATAAAAGTCGGCGATAACATGGCCAATGACCAGCCATAATAAAAGTGTTTGCCAGTCAGCCATATTACGTCTCCTTGCTGAAAATATAAGACTCGCTCAATGTGATGAACGCATCAATTAAGGTGTAGTTGGCTAAATTAAGTAATTTTGTCACATTTGCCCGGCTGGTACTGAGTTGTTCTGCAAGCTGCGCATGCTCAGGTTTATCTTGTTGTAGATATAAAAGTAGTGCTTGGGCTTGTTTACGGCTTAATTTACCCAGCAATAGATCTATAAATTGAATATTCAGTAAAAAGCTTTCGTTGCAGGCATTGTTAAAGACCAAACGTTGATGTTTGATGTTATCAAGGCCATGACCGGCTTTTACCAATGCTTCACCCGTTGCGGTGGCAAGTCCACCTTGTGATAATTTAATTTGCCCTTGAGCGAGGCTCACTTTTACATCTAAACCTTGCTGTATAAAGAATAGCCTTATCGCAATGGCCTGTTTGAATAAGGCTTTTGCGTTTGGCAGGGCGATTTGAAAGCTATCACCACGGAAAATATGAAACTCGGCGCCAAATTCAGCTCTTAAAGCGCTCAGGTAATATTTTAATTGAACAAGCAATTGCTCATAATCACTTTGACAGAGTGATTGTGAGTTCACAATGTCGGCGGTGATCACACCCATATAGTTTTCTTGTGAAATCGACATGATAAGTAACCAAAATGAGTAACTTGATTTAATGTAACTCAATTTGGTTACTTGTTCAAATGTAACCGCTTTTGGTTACATTTTTGGTGGTTTGCTATTTGCAGATACCACACGGGGTTTAAAGTTGATTATTCGCTTCAAGTACCCATACGTTCACAATAGGGTTCTCTTTTTTATAGCTGATTTTGATATCGAGAAGTTGCCCTGAGACCCGCTCATTGACAGTCATTTTACTTTTCGAGAGAAAATAAAATCCATCGTTAAATGACAAGGTACTTTTATTTTCAATGGCGATCCCTTTGATTTTAGCTAACTCTATTAAGGCGTCTTTAATAGCTAACTCTATGGCTGTACTGAGTAATAAATCTGACGAGATAGCTCCACCATGACCAAAGCTGCCTTGGATCAAACTACGGTCTTGGTAAATAGCTTGAGATTGCCAATTCTCTTTTAGTTCAATTGAATTAATGGGCAATACAAAATTACCGATCAGCGTGCCATGATACTCACAGAGTTCATTTAAAATCATACCATGATGCTGGTCCACCTTTGCTTTCACATCACTTTGCTGATTAAAACTGACAGTGTGTCGATTTGAGTGAGAGTCCGAAGATTGGCTGATAAACTCTGTTGCATGTACTTGGCTATTACTCAGTAGATTAGCGATCAAGTTGGCATTTTGTTGCGCCATAGAAAGTTGCTGATGCGGTGTACTGGTATAAAAACTTACGCCAGTAATGGTGCTTGTTTGCTCATCACATAGCCATGTTGGATTACATTGCTTAAATTGGCAGGTAGATAAATTCGTGAGGGTTTGTTGTTGGCTCAAGGCAAATGCATCTTGCTCTAATGTTGCGTAACTATAAATAACCCCTTGATAGAAAAACTCAGGCATAAACCGCACTGTGTTTCCTGAAGGTAATAGGAGCTTAGCTGTGCTCGAAAGTTGCTTAGCGTCTATCTCTGTTATAGCGAATTGATGATGGCTTTGTAATTTGACTAAGGCCGCTTTTCTGCTGCCAGAGATATTAATTCTACCTTGGCTGTCATACTTTGCTGCTGCACCAATGAATCCGATGGTTTGATTATGAACCGGTTTGATAAACCAGTGAGGCGCATGATTGGTTTGTTGTTTTTTTAGCCCTAAAGTGCTGTTACACCCTGAGGTAGATGCAAGTGTGATAAGTAAAAAGGTAAAAGAAAAGAGGCTAAACTTCATTGTGCTATTCATCCTTAAAAGCAGCATAAAATGTATTTTGATTAGCGCATATTAAACATGAATGACCACTAATCGCAAATTTCTGTTGAACTGTCAGTTTGAGCTTGTTGTTCGGCTTCTAACTTGGCACGTTCAGCTTTAGAAATGTACTTTGGTTTATTGCTTTTATGCAATTTTTCATTTGCTTTTTTGTCTTTCTTCTTTAGCTTTTCGTAGATTTTCTTACGTCTATTCATAGTTGGGGCGTATGTAGCCAATCTCGTTAAATTAATGAAGCGCTATTCTAACTGTTTTTCATTAAGCAAAAAAGCAGCAAGTACTTTCTTATTGTACTAGCACAATGGCTTTAATTGTATACAATGTGCAAAGTGAGCTAAATAATAAAAATGACCAATATTCACAGGCAAATAAAATCTGGATATTGACGAGAATACCTTGGAGCAAATTATGATCAAACAAACCCTAACTGCGCTTGCCGTTTGTGCAGTACTCGCCGGCTGCTCTACAGAGACAACACAAAAAACAAAGTCAGTAGCAGCGCAACAAGCTCAAGTAAGTCGAGCTGAAGTCGACAGCATGGTTAATACCTATACGAAAAACTTTATCAATCATCAGCCTGCTTTAGCAACGTCTTTAAAACTAGATAGCGCTGAGTTTGGTCAGTACGCAAATCGTTTACCAAATTACTCGTTGGCAGGCATGCAAGCCTTGCAAATAGATATGCATAAAGCGGCAGAGCAACTTAACGCATTGCAGAGTAAAAACCTCTCGGAGAAAGATCGCTTACATGTTGCCGTAAATGAAGTGATAGCTCGTTATTATGCGGGCGATAAGCAATTCAGTGGTGGTTATATTGATACGTGGGGCGGGCATTTACCGTATGTGGTAAATCAAATCTCAGGGCCATTAATTGATATTCCAAATATACTCAAAGATCAGCACGGTGTTACGTCAGAAAAAGATGCCACAGATTATCTTAAGCGATTGTCTGCGTTTGCAACCTTAACAGAGCAGGTACGCAGCAAGGTGGCAGATGATGCTAGCAAAGGCATTATCTTACCTAAGCCACTTTTCCCAAACACCTTAGGGTATTTAAATAATTTCACAGCGCCAGATGCATCTGAACACCCATTGGTGAGTAGTTTTGCTGAGAAACTTAAAGAACTCAAAGTGCTTGATGATAAGACCAAAGCGGTGTTAGTTAAAAAAGCGGCAAATATTGTTGAGTCTGAAATTTATCCTGCCTTTGCTAAAGTAACCCAAGATATGCAGGCCCTTGAAGCAACTGCGCCGACAAAAGTAGGTATTTGGGCACAGCCAAACGGTGAAGCATTTTATCAACATGAGATCACCTATTTAGCCGACTCAACCATGACAGCAGAAGAAATTCACAATGTGGGTTTAGCTGAAGTTAAACGTATTTCGGAGCAGATGGATGCGATTTTAACAGCGAATGGTTATACAAAAGGCTCAGTTGGCGAGCGTATGCAAAAGCTAAGCGAAGAGTCGCGCTTCTTATTTGCTGACAGCGATGAAGGTCGCGAGGAACTGTTAGCGTTTTTACGTGGTGAAATTAAAACCATTGAAGAAAAAGCGCTTAACTTATTCTCATCTTTGCCACCTCAAGCGGTTGAAGTAAAACGCATTCCTAAAGCCGTTGAAGCCGGAGCACCAGGTGGTTACTACAATGCACCATCACTAGACGGTAGTCGCCCAGGTATTTTTGCGATTAATCTAAAAGACATGAAAGCAGTCCCAAGCTTTGGCTTAAAAACATTGACTTATCATGAAGCTGTACCAGGCCATCACTTCCAAATCGCATTAAATATGTTGCAAACAGATATTGGCTTAATGCGTCAAAATGCATCATTTAACGGTTTCATTGAGGGCTGGGCACTGTACTCTGAACTAGTCGCTTACGAGATGGGCATGTACGAAAACGACCCATTTGGCGATTTGGGCCGCCTGCAAGCAGAAGCTTACCGCGCAGCACGTTTAGTGGTTGATACCGGTTTACACCACAAGCGATGGACGCGTCAGCAAGCAATCGAATACTTCGCAGAAGCGACGGGCTCAGCGATGAGTGATGTGGTGTCTGCAATAGATCGTTATATCGCATGGCCGGGTCAGGCACTAGGATATAAGCTAGGCATGATTAAGTTTGTTGAATTGCGCGACAAAGCCAAAGCACAGCTCGGTGACAAGTTTGATATTAAAGCATTTCATGATTTGATTTTGCTGAAAGGTGCTCGTCCACTAGCCATTGTTGAAAGTGATGTTGATGCTTGGATAGCAACACAAAAAAGTTAAGTCGAAACCCAACCATTAAAGGAAGCGATAAGCTTCCTTTTTTATTTGTGAATAAGAAATTTTTACCAAATTAGAGTAAATTTTAGCCCTCAAAATGCTTAAAAGTTATTTAAGAGAGTTTTTACATTGCTTTAAATGTATTGATATGCCGAACTTTCTTACCTTTAATCTTGAGCATTTTAGAGCGCGAATTAAGACCTAATAACAGTGAAAAGAAAAACAGACTGAAAAACAATACGACACCAGTCAGGTTGTTTTCAATGATGTTAAAAACCAAAAAAGCCAAAAAACAAAACGCAGCTAAAAAATAAGAGCTTGGTTTAACGACTAACTTAGCCATCGAGTTAAGTCCTCAATAAAATGCGAATTATTAGTAATTACTATCAAGTTCCAAAATTTGCGCCTTAATTTGTTAAATTGCAACTATTGTCGTTAAATTACAATTAAATTCAGTCTTTAGTGTTATTTTTGAGCTGCAGCGCATTAGAGCCAAAAATAAAAATGTTCCGCTTATGAAAACCTTCGAGATGAAATCACCAGATTGTAAGATGGCTATGCTTGCGAGGTCTGTCACAACCGCATAAGTTACTCATAGACAATAATAACAAGGGGCAATTATGAGTATTCTCACACGTATCACCTTGCCATCAGCTTTGATCTTCTTAGCTTGTAATACGCAAGCGGCAAATCAAATAGATTACATCGATCAACAAAAACTTCATGACATCAATAAAGCCATATCGGCGGCGAATATTGAAAAAGACATCAAAAAGCTTGTCAGCTTTGGCACACGCCATACGCTATCAGAGACCGAGTCGGATACTCGAGGCATTGGCGCAGCAAGACGCTGGATAAAGGCGGAGTTTGAAGCCATTTCAAAAGCCTGTGGCGGTTGCTTAGAAGTGTATTATCAGTCTGAAGTTATCAGCGGTGAAAAACGCATCCCTAACCCAACTGAAGTAGTGAGTGTCATTGCCGTACAGCGTGGACAAACAGACCCCAATCGCTATGTGATGATGTCGGGTGACATAGATTCTCGCATTACAGATGTGATGAATTTCACCGATGATGCACCGGGTGCAAACGATAATGCTTCTGGCTTGGCCGGCACCTTAGAAGCCGCGCGTGTACTGAGTAAATACAAGTTTAATGGCAGTATTGTCTATGCGGCGCTTGCGGGCGAAGAGCAAGGCTTGTTCGGTGGTAAGATCATGGCCAAGCAAGCAAAGGCAGATGGCTGGCGATTAAAGGCGGTATTGAATAACGACATGATCGGTAATATCGAAGGCGTGAACGGGGTGATTAATAACACTACCGCACGCATATTCGCCGAAGGCACTCGACAAACAGAAAACGAAGACGACATTCGCAATCGTCGTTTTCGTGGTGGCGAAGTTGACTCACCAAGTCGCAATTTGGCCCGTTACATAGATTGGATGGCCGACCGTTACATTCCAAACCTAGATACCATGGTGGTGTATCGTTTAGACAGATTCCGCCGTGGCGGACATCATCGTCCGTTTAACGATTTAGGCTTTCCAGGTGTGCGCATCATGGAAACCAACGAAAACTACAACCGACAACATCAAGATTTACGCACCGAAAACGGCATTGTCTATGGTGACACCATTGATGGCGTAAACTTCGATTATGCAGCTAAACTGACCGCGCTCAACGCCGTCTCACTTGCTGGCATGGCTTGGGCACCGACGCCACCAGCCAAAGTCAGCATAAAAGGCGCTGTTTCACCCGACACCACGCTGTCGTGGCAACTCGCAGATAGCACAGAAAACCCACAGCTAGCAGGCTATAAAATTTATTGGCGACTAACTGATGCACCGCAATGGCAATACAGCAAGTTCGTTGGCAAAGTTGATAGCTATACACTCAAAAACGTAGTGATTGATAACTACTTTTTTGGTGTTGCCAGTGTCAGCAAAGACGGATTTGAAAGCCCGGTGGTATTCCCAGGTCATGCAGGTGATTTTGGCGATTAAATTAATAAAAAAACCTGAAGTGCTTTTACTTCAGGTTTTTAATACTTATTTATAAATAAGAGACTACCAAGACAGGTTTAATGTTGCGTATGGGCCGCTGAAGTTTGTCTCGAAGTCAGTTACTAACGAGTACTCACTGCCTGCATCAAATTCTGCTTCCATTGATTCGCTGCGGTAACCAAAGCGAATATTACTTTCTAAACTGTCTTGCTTATAAAGTACGTAGTCAGCGTAAAGGTTAAATTCAAATAATGATGCATCAGCATCATTAATGACTTTTTGACCTAAAGACTGCTCAACTTGAGTGATGATTTCTGAGCTCGGTGTCATGCTACCAATACCATAACGGAAGCTGACGCCTACAGTGATAGGTAGGTTACCGCTGAACAGATCATCATGCTGATATACAACTTGATAGAAATCAGCATCATAGTCCATGTCAACAAAACCACTTAGCAAAGCGGTATTTGGACTATCTTTTTTCACTAAATAAACATCTTGGGGTAGCTCATAACTGAATGAGCGATAGCCTAAACCAATATGCCATTTCGTCATTAATACAATGTCATGGCTAAGCGCATCAGTTTCAAAAGAGCCTGTGCTGACTTTACCTTTATTTAAATCGCCTCTGATCTGACCTTCAAAACTGGCTTGCGTATAGCGGTATTGCAAGCTGGTTTCACCAATAAAATCGGTATAGTTGATACCAAAACTTAACGCAGAAAGAGCATTAGACTCGGTTGATGAATCTTCAGGTAATTCAACCAGATTAAAATCGAACGTGAAGGTATCAAGAATATCAATTTCAACACGGCCCATGTGTGCAAGCGTGCTGTCGATTTGATAGTTCACATTAATCGCATCGCTGCCAAAGCGGCTTGCAGCGGTGCTATTTTGTTCCCAAGTCACGAGCCAAGGGCTGTAGCTTGCTCTAATGGTAAAATAAGACTCATCTTCTGTGACGGTGAGTGTGTCTTCCACTTTTTCAACGATGAGTTTTTTGCCTGTTTCTAGTAACCCTTCATTGTCATTTTTGGGGTCTGAGGTTTGTGCCAAAGCATTGACCGATAATACAGAGCTTAAAGCGACAAAAGGAATAAGTTTAAACATAATTAGCCTATTTAATTCAATGAATAAAGTAAGCGTATGCAGACAATGCGCCTGCATACTTAAGTATGAAGTTAAGGGTTATTGATTACCCACATGATTTAAAATCACTACGCTGTCAGCACCATTACTGAAGTAAGGAGTCACTTTGGGTGATGCAATACCATCTACCAAAATAGACTTTACGTTATGGTTCCAATCAATAATCTTAATCTCGGTATCGATTACACCGTCACCTAGTCTATCGATGGGGTCACCTTCATAGTCCAATACAGACTGATCGATTTTCAGATAACTTTGGTTGAAGAAACTAGCCCAAGGCTGATACTGGTTACTATCAGAGATAATCACATCTGAGCGTGATGCTCTGAAAGAACCTTTTACATCTGCAAGGTATGAATCGTAAATAGTCGCAGCCCTCATAGATATTCCATCTATAACAGAATGACGGAAAGTAGGCGCTAGCTGACTATTAATATCATAGATCCAAGCATCGACATTTTTTAAAGAGCTATAGCTGAACTGAGCTGCATGAATGGAAGACCTACCAGGGTTAGGGCCATTATCAATCTTAGTTCTTTCAATTAGAGAGCTATCAGCAGCAGCAAGATTAATAATGCTGTTTTCTACAAAACTATGACTAACTGAAAATCTACCTTCACAGTACTGAAGGGTAGAGCCGAATAAGCCTGATAAATGGTTTGCACCTTCTAAGATTTGAATGTTAATTAATTGGCTGTAATCGAAGTTGACGCTACTTTTTGTAAGATTGAATCGTATCGGGTTACCAACCTCGAATTGGGTCGTTAAGTATGTGAAGTAGCTACTAGATAATGAAATAACTTCAGTGCCAGCATCTATCTCACAACCCCAACAGTACATATTGCTTTCCGCTTTAAAATACGAGTTACGATTAATTTCTTGGCCAATCATGATAATTTCACCGTTGGTATTTTTATAACGCGCAATGCTTAGGTTTATATTGGCTTGTTGGCCTGTTAAGGGTTGGTTGAGTTTGTCAGAAGCATCATAGTTGTTGATGTGTTCATAATAATCAGACACACCATCTAGATCGGTATCTAACATGTAAGGTGAACTACCTATGTTAAGCTCTTCATCATTTGACAAGCCATCATTATCGATATCAGTGTCTTCACTGTCGGTAATGCCATCCATATCATTGTCAAAGAAAACGCTAGGATCGGGTTTACTTTCTGGATCAAAAGGGTCGAACTGATTCGCAAGCTTTAATTCTTGAAAATCAGAATATCCGTCATTGTCATTATCATGATCTCTAATATCAGGTATGCCATCCCCATCGATATCATGAAGCGGGTCTTCTGATGTCAAAAATGGCACTAACCTTTCTAAATTTTTAAAACCACAGCTACGTAAATCTTCTAAAGAGTGATTTAACCATATATTTCTTTGGAAATTAGCTCTTCCAAAATAATTGCTGCAATCAGAGCCTTTAAGTGAATCAATAACATTTCCAATGAAGTTGTTATGATGTAACCCAGTGTTGATGTTAACAAGGTAACTGTCTTTAACTGTCACTGAGTTAAGTGTAACCCCTTCAATATGAGACGCATTTACCGTACTTGCCCATAGCGTTGCACTACCTTCGGCCAAAATAGTTGAGTTCGATATATTGCAACCATCTATTTGCCCATCATTTACAGTCAACTTAGTGTCTTCCATGAAGAGACATTGACCGCCTGTACCTTCTAATGAAATTTCGCCGCCTATGATATGCCCTACACTGAAAGAGCTATTTAACTTAGGTTTGTAAAGCATCACCCTTTTCGGGTTATTGTATTCATTCGATGCCACAGCCACATTACTCACCAAGTAGCGTAATACATCTCCTGAAAGTGGATAATAACTGTCAGTTAAAGAGCCTGTTCTATTCACTCGATAGCTTTCATAAACTAAATTATGGTCATTTAGAGTGCCTAAACTGAGCGTTGCATTTGTACCATCCGTTCTTTCAAATTCTATAGGATTATCTTGCTCGCCAAATCCCCAAAATTGGCTCACATCTGACGTAGAAAACGAAGCATGCCCACCAGCTGAATCAAACTGCACTTTAGACCCCGGCAACATACGAATACGCCCTTGCATACGTAGATTGACATTTTTGTTAATGATGTAAGGTGACTTCGAGCTGAGCCAAATGTGCTCACCAAATAACTCATCTTCAGTGATGGTCGTAGGGCCTGCAAAGCTAGCTTGTGCTGTGTCACTTACAACTTCAGAGTGCAGGCTTTCATTACCGTAACGGTCAACTGCACTGACCTTGTAGTAATATGTTTGGCCATTGTTTACGTTACCGTCTAAGTAATAACTACCTAATAACAAAGTATCAGGGTTTACTAAAGTAAAGTTGGCATTGTCATCACTGCGGTAGACGCGGTAACCCTGGGTGTAAGGGTTTGCGTCTGGCTCCCATACAAAGCCAATTTCACGGTCACCCGCTTGTGTTAATAACCCTGTGACAACATCAGGGGCAAGTTTACCTTGGCCTGTTTTACTGGTTACATTGCCTGCCGAGTCAGTAACTTGAATATTAAAGAAAGTTAATTGACTGGTGCTTAAGTTGGTCAGCTCAACGGTGTGTCTGATAGCTGCCAATGATGAAATAGTCACTGAATTCGCTAAATCATCTGCCGCATTACCATACGCAATGGTTGCTGTTGTCGCTTCGTCAGTATCAAATGCCAATTGCATAGTTTGGCTGGCAATATTTGACGATTGACTAAAGTTTAAAATGCTCGGGGCTGTACTGGTTGTCAGCGTATTACTTTGCGCCGTTGCGGTATTATTGGCTTTGTCAGTGATATTGGTGGTTGCCTGAATATTTAATTCAACACTGGTATTTAGGGTAAACACGGCAGCATATTTGCCATCATTTGCAGCGGCATCATGGTTAAAGCCGTCATCATACAAGCGGTAGTTTTCAACTAATCCAGGAACGCTCACGCTGACCTGTGCATTAGCCTCGTCATTTTGTAACACCACATAAAAATGGAGTTCATCGCCTTTGCTTAATACGTTTGATTCAGTGCTTCTATTACTGATCACAAATGCATCAACCACAACTTGGGTATCTAGCTCAATGCTATCGGTGACAGCGCCCACTTCAACGCCGTTGTTGTCTCTAAAACTGACTGAAATATTTTTGACACCATCTCCAGTGTTGAGAGCGGTACTAAATGTTTCTTGATAAGCAACCCAGCCAGAATCAGCAGTATCACCCGTGATGCGCATTTGGCTCACTTCAGTCGCGCCAATCTGTAATGTTACTGTGGTGCTGTTCGTGTATGCTGCATCTTGGTTTATGGTTAGATAACGTTGACGTAGCTCAATCGCATCAAGGTTATAAACCAGCTCGCCATTGCCTGCTTTGGTAATGTCTAGGTTAACAACGCGAGTTTCAAAGCCTGCGTCAGCACAGCTTACTTCTGCACGGTATTCACCAAATGGAATATTTAATTTAGCGAAGCCATTTTCAACATTGACTTGTGTTGAATAAAGCTGCCCTGTGGTTGTATTACCTTCAATTTTTAAAGTCACTGCAGAGCACGAAGCACTGGTTGTGACAGGCAAAGAAAGCTGAATATGTGATTGGATCAAAGTTTGTACTGCTGGGCGGAATTGACCTTGCTCAATCACCGTGACGGTATTTGCATCTAATACTGAGCTGTATAGGTTTTTACTGTATTGAATACCTTGGTCGTAGTTACCGATTGGCACTTCTAGTGACCAATTACCTAGGTTGTCTGTCTGAGTGGTGAACGCTGTGCCAACTAAAGATACATCTACACCACCATGAGCGACTTGGTTTTCTAGGGTAACTAGACCAGTAATAAGACCCGTAGCAGGTGTCAGCTCAATGGAGAAAGGTAGTTCAGCCGATGGCACATCAGGGAATAAACTCACAAATGACTCTTGGCTGGTAAAAGCGACTTTAGCGGCAATTAATTTATAAGTACCCGGTTTTACACCGGTTAAAGCAAAACTACCATCGGCTGCCGTCAGTGTTGAAACAGTAGTACCTTCAAGGCTGATGCTAATACCAGAGTGATCGCTTGCTGATGCAAGTTTTGCCACACCTTTAATCACGTATTGTTCTAAGGTGATGTCGCTTTCTAATACAAGTACAGGAGACTGTTCAGTCAGTTCAACCACAACAGATTTACTTTGATAGCCTTCTTTTTGCAGCATTAGGGTATGCGTACCTGCACTTAAGCCCGTTAATACGAATTGGCCTTGCGCATTGGTTGATGCAGTGACGTTTTTACCTGAAACCGAAATGCTTACCTGACTGTTATCAGAGCTGGCATTGAGGTTGGCTGTACCGCTTATCTGATACTGAATAAGTGAAATAGGATCATCAAACGTGAATGTAGGCGCTTGTTCAGACACCGAAACGTTGAAAACTTGAGTCTGGTAGCCTGATAATGTGACTTGTAATTGATATTCACCAGCAGGAATGCCTGAAATCGTAAATTGACCTTGCGCATCTGTAAGAGCTGTAAACTGAGTGTTTAAAAGACTGACAGAAGTACCTGATAAATCCTCAACGCCCGCTAGGTTAACACGGCCAGTAAGTGAGAAGGCATCGATGTTAAAGTCACCAAGTGCAATTTCGGCGTTTGGTTTTACAGTGATCTGAGTTTTAAAGCCTGTGTAGCCTGATTTTTGCACTGCAAGCGTGAACAAACCGGCTGGTACATTGTTTAAATTAAACTGACCTTGATCATTAGTTAGTGTGGTAATACCTAACTCTTCAATCAGTATATTTACACCCGCAATGGCATTGCCTTGGGTGTTTTTAATAAACCCGCTTAGAGCGCCTGTAATACTTTCTAGCACTTGTGTGTCTAGGTTTGTAAAAGTGGCATCGACGACATTCACATCGGTAATAGTGACTGTTTTATGGTTTGAATCTGTGTAGTTAAGCGTATAACTACCAGGAAGTAAGCCATTGATAACAAACGCACCATCACGCGCTGTAATGGCTTCTTTATCTGTGCCTTCAACCGATACTATAATGCCTGCATGTTTATTTTGTGTCGTTAAAAACTCGCTAAATTTAGCAAAGCCAGTAATTGAACCTTGCGCGACTTTAATACGCTTTAAGGTAATTTGGTTTACACTAGACGTTTCGCCAAATACCACATCGATATTATCTTGTTTACTTGATTCGAAATCGTTTGCTTGGGCAATAAAGCTGTAACCTTGACCAACAGGAAGCGAGTTAAACTTATAGTTACCATTGGTGTCGGTGAGTGTTGTAAAAATAGACCCATCGTTGCCGCGAGCGTAGACAATGATATTGATATTCGATTCTAGGCCTTCGGCTACAACTTGACCTACAGCGCTGCCTTTTTGATTATTTAATTCAACGATACCAATGACTGTAGTTTGTTCTGAGTTGACAGTAAACGGTAGGTTTTTAGTGATAAAACCTTCAGCTTCTACCATGATTCGATATTGCCCTGGTGCTAAATCTTCAATTAACACCGTGCCTTGTGCATCGGTGAGAATTTCGGTGCCAGTTTCAAGTAAGGTCACTTTCGCATTACTGAGAGTAGCGTTTGAAGTTAAGCTAGTAACAGTTAGTGATGCATCCCCAGTCGCTTGTAAATCATCTTCGGTAATGTTTATTTCAGTTGTGCCGTCTGAAGAGACAGAGATATCATCTAAGTTAACCCCTGTTTTGCCGTCTGAACTGACTAAAATGAGTGAGTAATCGGTGCCGATTGGGGCTTCGACGTCAAAACTACCATCAGAGTCTACTTCAACTTTAATTGGTTGAACCAAAGGTGCAGAGATCTCTTCTTCAGTCACATCTTGCTTGGATTGGTCGCTAGCATCTTTATCGCCATTTATTGCACCTAGAATGTCGTTAGGTGTAAGCCAAAGTTCACCGTCTTGATCAGTGACACTGGCATAAGCGGGCGCACCTTTAACTGAGCCTGTTGCATCTCGTAAAGCAAAAGCGGCAGTAGGAACTTGACCCGTTATTTTGCCTTTTGAAGAAAGAGGCTGAGTAGATGAGTTTGATTCTGATGCAGAGCAAATGACATTAGATGCAGTGATCTCAGCGTCGTCTAATAGTGCATTCAAGTTAGTATCAAGACCTGCATTAATCTGTACCGCTTGCGCTGGACACGTTTCATGCGCATCAAGGTTGACTAGGTTAATCAGCGCATTGAGGCCGTCGATACCATTTGAGCCATCAGTACCATTTTGACCATGACAGATTAATTCTGTTTTTTGTACTTCATCAGAGTCTAAAATACCGTTGGCGTTTGTATCGACACCTAACTCAACCTCTACACCCCCTACTGGGCAGGTTTCTGAAGCAGCTGCAAAGACGCTTCTTGCTGCAAGAATATTGTTTTTACTGGTCCCTGTTTGTCCATCACCTGTGTCTGTGCCCGTGTCTGGGGTGGGTGTAGGATTACTGTTATTACTTGCTGATTCTCCTCCGCCTCCACAGGCTGCTAAGGTGAGCAGAAGTAATATAAGAAAAATATTCTTGTGCTGCATAAAAGCTCCATTCTAAATTTTGAAGCGCGAATTATCCTGATTATTAAAATAATGTAAAGTATGTTTTTTATACGGTTCGGTAAGATTTTGTTCACACTGGAAAAAAAATTGAAAATATCAAATGTTAAAAGTAAAGGAGAAAAAACTGTGAAAACAAAGCCGATTGAGGGCACAAATGAAGTGCAGGATAAGACTTTTCATAACAGTATGAATTATTTAATAAATAAATTTTTTGCAATAATGGTGTGGCGTAATTTGTAATCCTTTGAAGGTTTTCTTATTTAGCAAAGTATTAAATGATTCAGTTTGACTTCACACTTGCTATCTATAATCCCGCTCTTTTTCTAAGTTTAATTAAATTAAAGGCGGCTGGTGCATTGTGAAAACCTTATGGGCTTTTTTAGGAAACCGAAATTGGATGCTGTGGGCGCTGTTGCTAGGAGTGGCAACTGGGTTTATTTTTGGTGAGCGGGTGGCATTTTTACAACCGATAGGCACAGGCTTTGTTAAGCTGATGCAGATCACGATTTTTCCTTATATTGTGGTCAGCTTAATTGTGGGTTTAGGTAAGTTTAATCCCGAGCAAGTACGGAGCATTTTAGTTAAAGCCGCGATAGTCATGATTATGCTATGGGTGTTCGGCTTGGCAGCAATTTGGTGTTTTGCGTTCACACTTCCCCAGCATGATGCAGGCACGTTTTTCTCTCCTGCACTCATATCTCCGGTAGGGTCAATCGACTTTGTTGAGCAATATATTCCCGATAATCCATTTGCCTCTTTGGCCGAAGGTAACGTGCCTGCCATTGTGATATTTTGTATTGCCCTGGGTATGTCGTTGATTGCCAACAAGCGTAAAGGGCAAGTCCTCGATTTTTTAGAAGTGGTTGGGCAAGGCTTAACGGTGATCTCTAAAAAGGTTATCGCGATTTTCCCAATTGGTATTTTTGCTATGACTGCCAGCACGGCGGGTACGCTGAGTGTCGAGCAGCTACATAACTTACAAGTCTACTGGGTGCTGGTATTATGTTTGGGTTTGTATTTAATGTTAGTGCTTATGCCCATGCTGGTGGCCGCTGCAACCCCCGTTAAATATCGAGATCTTATTTATGTGATGCGCAATGCGTGGATCACGGCGTTTAGTACCGGCAACGTGTTTATTGTTTTGCCCGTTATCACCGAAGGCATTAAAGCGCATTTACGCAAAATTGGTCGAGCTGATGAGCAAGCTGATCATATTGCCGAAGTCTTAGTGCCGATTGCTTATACTTTCCCAAGTCTTGGTAAGTTAACAACATTAATGTTTGTGATGTTCGCTGCTTGGCTAACGGGTAACCCCGTGAGCTTTACTGATATTCCTAACGTGACCTTATCAGCCATGCTCAGTTATTTTGCCAATGTGCACATTGCTATTCCATTTATGCTTGATACGCTGCGCATTCCTGCAGATAGCTACCAGCTTTACCTGTCAATGTCGGTATTGAGTGCCAAAGTTGTCTCGCCAACCACTGTGGTATATATCTTTGCCTTTGTGCTATTGAGCATTTTTTACTGTCGAAAACAGCTGCATTTTAAGCGTTTAAGAGCGGCTTACTATGTTATTTTGCCAGCGGTGTTATTGCCTGCATCTATGTTAGCCAGTTTTACTTTTAATACTCAACTGGCTGCGAGCAGCAAAGCAGCGAATGAAGTCATAGCGAACATGGTGGTGTCTGACAAAGTGCCAGCACATGTGCTAAACCATGTACCAAAAGCCTACCAAAGCGGTGAGTTATCTTTAACTAACATTGACGTCATTAAAAAACGCAACTTACTGCGCATTGGCTACGTAGTCGATAACGTGCCGTTTAGTTATTTCAATCAGAAAAACGAACTTGTGGGCTTTGATATTAGTTTTGCCCATAAATTAGCCAGTGACTTAGATGTTGAAGTCGAATTTATTCCATTCAAAAAGCACCAATTGAGCGAATACCTTAATAAAGGTTATTTCGATATTGCGATGTCGGGCCTCGAGATAAATGTAGCCGACTTAACAAAAGTGCGTTTCAGCCACAAGGTGTTAGAACTGCAATTGGCAATTTTAGCGAAAGACTATGAACTCGCGCGTTTTAAAAGCATTGAGCAAATTAGAAACTCAGGTGATTTAAACTTTGCGCACATGGAATATGGCCCTTTGTTAAAGGAGGTGAGCCAGCGCACCAGCTCAATTCAGTTTAAACAGCTGACGACTTTGCAGGATTACTTTAAATCATCAGAGCAGTTTGATGGCTTAGTCATTAGTGCCGAAGCAGGGTTTGCATGGAGTATGTTTTACCCTGAATATGGGGTGGTGGTGCCACAAGGCGGTATGCAAAAGTATCCAGTGGGTTTTGCCGTTGCTAAACGTAACCTAGATTTATTGAGTTACCTTAATGCTTGGTTGGCTATTCAACAAACCAATGGCAGCATTGATAATGCCTACAACTATTGGATTTTAGGGCAGGGAACCCAGTCAAAAGAAACCCGCTGGTCAGTACTTGATGATGTGATAGAGTCCGACAAGAAAGAGTAGCGAAGCACCATAAATATTAGAGAGAGCACGAGTTAATTCCGTGCTCTTTTTAGCTTAGCTCTCAACGGAACTGAGCAAATTATTATCTAAGCGGTGATGCAAAAGCACAGCCAAGCTCCATGTCGATAATGAGAGAGCCGTGGCAAGCGCAGCACCAGTTAAACCAAATTTAGGAATAAATAACATATTGGCAATCACATTAATCGCAACTGCAATCACACCAAACTCCACAACTTGCTTACCTTGCCCAGTATATTGCAGCCAAGTGGCAGTGATCGCTGCAACAGCTGTTATCGCATAACTTGGAATTAAAATCAGTAAGGCATTTTTCGCATCAAAATAGCCAGTACCGAACAGCTTCAATAAGCCATCAGAGATAAACCAAAGTAGTGAACCGATTAAAGTTGTCATGACTAGGGTAATAAACCGTGCTTTACCAAAAAGTTTGTCAGCTAAATCTGGATTACTATCAAGTTGCCTGCCAATGAGTGGCAGAAATAAACTGGCAATTGTAACCTGCGTCACAGGAATGATATGCGCAAGTGTATTGGCTGCAGAAAAATGCCCAACATCGTGCTCATTTGCCAACCATTCAAGCATTAATAAATCAGTTTGATTTAACATCAGCGTTACCAGCATAGCTAACATCATAGGAATTGATTGTTTAAGCAGTGCCTTGTCAGAAGTGGCAGACTCAAAAGGCGTGAGGGTAATAATATTCTTTTGAAATAATAACCATATTTGCCATACCACAATAACAATCACGATCATGATCCCAGCAAAGATGACAAGCTCAACACTGATATCAATGTAAAAGTACGCTAACGCGAGGACTGCGCATGTTTTTAAAAGAGGAAGAGCAACACGCCATGGTAAATTAGAAAAAGCCAGCAGTTTAGCGCTTTGTAGTACTCGGCTTAATAGAGCACCCAGCGCAATAATGGGGACTGCAACAATCATTAAAGATAGAGCATGATGGCCATCAGCATCGAAATGAATAACATGGAAATAACTTAAAAACCAAATCAGTGAAATAATAAAAATTGAAATGATAAACGCACGTTTTATGTAGCAAGCTAAATACGCTGATACCGCTGAGTTATCTTTATTAGCGATATGCTTAGATAAAATTCGAGGGGCAAGTCTGTCTCCACCAAGTAAAACTAATACTGATGCAAGCATAGTGATACTGTATGCGACTTTATAGTCACCATATTGATGTGCTTCTAAGTGCTGACTTAAGGTGACATTGAACCAATAATCAGCTGCATAACCAAAAATGATTGAGAAAACGAGTAGCCAGGTACCTCGGCTTAAATAGTTTTTTTGGTCTTCCACATTCTTACCCTAATTCGCGTTTTTTAATAAATTATCACTAAACTTTGAATAGAATGTGGAAGTAGACAGCCTGAGGTATTATTTAACACTCACGCTTTGTATTTTGATGTAAGCCTCACCACCTTTAGCATCGGTTAAGTCTGGGACAAAATATAGCGCAGAGACATGATTTGTAATAATGCCTTTATCGATTGAAGAAGCGGGTGTCCAACTCGGTCGTTGAAAGTCATTTAGGGTGACCGTCTGAGTCGTCCAAGTACTTGCCGCAGGTAAAACAGTTTGGTAATGAGCATATGTTTTATCGCCTTCTCCACCATAATCTTTTTGCGATAACTTGATGACCATGTCTTTATCACTTTGATAAGTCAGCGTAATGTTGGCTTGTTTAGGAAGTTGCTTGTTTGGGAGGTCGTAAATGAGCTCAACCCAAGAGTTGTTTAACTTATCGACCCTAGGTACACGTTTAAAGGCTATTTCTACACGCTCTGAATTAACTAGAGGGCCATTCAAAATAGCTTGGCTACCGTGAGGATCGGTTGCATAACGCCATTGTGTTTCATCCAATTTGGTTGAATCGGTGATTTGGCAGCCAAGTAAAACAACAGAGAGTACGGCGCCTAAGCCGAGAGCTAACTTATTCATGAGAGTGTCCCTTTATTATTGATGACGCCACGATAAAGGTGAGGTGATATAAAAAGCAAAAGGATCAGACAAGCTGAAAAGTGCATATATGAAGGTTTTCAAAGTCATTGCACTGTTATAGCCAGTTAAAAATACTAAATTGGTGCAATATAAAAATAGCAGTGAATTTTTCTCAATAAAATCATAGTGAAAAATATGGTCTAGGAGTTGCTTGTGAGTTGTCGGATGATTTTAAAAGTGACTTTATTATGACAGCGGCATTATGTTACCAAAACACAGCTTCTCTGCATTTTTTACCAGCTCAAATACGCATAGGTGGGCTTGAAGAGCGACAAGTTATCAAACTACTAAAAGAACATATCATTGATATGTATGCAACCTCACCAGAAGAGTGCGTGCATACCCTTAATATCAATGCGCTGCAAAGTGAGACCATTAAATTTTGGAGTGCATGGCGTGGTGAAGAGGCAGTAGGGTGTGTCGCAATTAAGTATTTGTCACCTTATCACTGTGAAATAAAATCAATGCGAACCAGCAACCAAGCAAGAGGCACAGGAGTCGGTCGTCAATTGCTCGAGCATGTTATTAAGTATGCTAAGCTCAACGGTGTTAAGCGTCTGAGTCTTGAGACAGGCACCATGGATTTCTTTGCTCCCGCTCGCAAGTTATATAGCCAAAATGGTTTTACCCCTTGTGGGCCATTTGGGGATTATGAGGTTGACCCGCATTCGTGTTTTATGACTTTGATCCTCTAGCAAGAAATATCTGTACCTAAATGTAATATATCTGAAATAAATCTGTAGTAATGTCAGTGCCTTCAAAGTTGTAGCAAGTCATAAAGCAAATCTTGCTTAGGTCGCGGCAAAGTCAGGTTGGGTAAAGTGCCGAAATTCAGATATAAATTCAAAGCATTTAGTATTGCGCTGGCAGGGATGCTGATCGTCATCGCGATACTGTACCCACGAGAATTAGCCAATAAAAAGCAAGCTTTGCTCGCGCAAGTACAATCTGATTTTAACTGGTTATTACGAGATTTAAACCAGCAGCTCGAACAACTTAATCACTTCTTTATAGAGCACGATGACCTAGACGCGGCTTGCACGGAGCAAACCTTATATGAGCTTCGCCGCGCGCACTTTAAAATTCCTAACATTGCCGAAATGGGCATAGTGAACCCAAACGGTGAATTAATTTGTACCAGTTGGAGCAAGCTCGCTACACCTATCAAAACTGCAGGCCCAAAACCGGCTCGTTCTGCAGAGTTACGTTTCTTTGGGCCAATTCACACTAGCTTTATTGGCGAGGCTGCGCTTGTTATCGCGAAAACCCGCACCGACGGCTATGAGATAAACGCACTGTTACCGCAATCTATATTAAATCGCCACCTAGATGACTTAGACAGACCTTATAACTACATTGTGATTGCCGACTCAAAATCGGGTGTGCCGATTTTTAAAGTGGGCGATTACAGCTTGCCCGTAGACAATCAGCTATTTCCTATAAATGAGCCAATTACGTTCGAAAGTAGCCTGTTTGATGATGGTCAGTCCCATGTACTGGTGGCATCACCCCTTGCGAACTTATCATCCTTGTCGTTGTTGTTAGCCATCAATGAAAATGCGCTTTATAAAAAAGTCTATCAGCCATCTACTATCAGCTTAGTCATTTATGGGGTGACATTTTTACTGCTGTTTTTACTAGTTAAAAACTATCAAAAATATTATCAAAGCCGTAAAAGCCAGCTCAAAGATGCCATTGCACAAGGGCAAGTGACTAATTTCTATCAGCTCATTTGGGATACCAGAACTAGTGGTTTTATCGGTGCAGAGACCTTAGTGCGCTTAAATGACCCGATTGAAGGCATATTAACCCCCAACTTGTTTTTGGCAGACATTCAAGCCAATAAACTACTCAAAGAGATGACCTATGAAATCATAAAAACACTGATACAAGACGCCGAAGTACTCACGCGGCAGCATAAAATTAAAAAGGTGAATCTCAATATCACAGGGGAGCATTTAAAAGACGCGCATTTTAAAACTCTTATTTTAGAATTAAATCAGCTTATTCCTTTGTTAGTTCTAGAGCTGACCGAAAATGAACTGTTAGAGTTTGATAATCAGCATGTGATGCAAACCATTCAAGACTTTAAAGCCGAAGGTATTTTATTGGCGATAGATGACTTTGGGACGGGCTATGCGGGCTTACAGTATTTGAAGTCGTTACCGCTCGATATTATCAAAATCGATCAAAGCTATGTGGCAGCCATAGGCACCGAATCTCAACTTGCGACTATGTTAGATGCTCTAATTGAGCTTGCAAAAACCTTTAAAATTGATGTTGTAGCAGAAGGGGTCGAAACTCAAGCACAAGCCGATTACTTGATCGACAAAGGCGTGTATTTACATCAAGGGTGGAAATACCACAAAGCCTGTTTGCTGAGTGATATTTAAAAAGTATGTACCTAATATGGCGAGTTTGTAACCTTTTCATGTAGACTGCATGAGACATCTAATAATAAAAGGACAATACTTTGAAACACATAGGGATTGCAGCTGTGACCGCTGAAGGCGCAGCGATAACATATAAATATATATGTTCTGCATCAGAGCAAGTGTTTGGCAAACACACCCATCCAGAAATATCGATTCATGGCTTTTCATTTTCTGAGCATGTGAATTTTGGGGCTGAGCGTCTGAAAAAGTGGCAAGATTTATTGGTACGTTCAATCAATAAATTAGAGGCTACTGGTGCACAATTAGTGATTTGCCCTTCAAACACGCCCCACGAAGTCTATGAGCAAGTATGTGAAAAAATTAATATCCCATGGCTGAATATTGCAGATGAAGTGGCTAAGGTTGCAGAGCAAAAACAATACAAGAAAATATTACTATTGGGCACTCAATTCACATTCAACAGTGCAGTTTATCCAAATGCCTTTGAACATTTAGCGGCTGAAATTGTGATACCAACTGACGAGGAGCAAGTGCTGGTGCATTCGTTGATTGTTGATGAACTTGTTTCTGGCGTGGTAAGTGAAAGCGCCAAACAGGCAATGCAAGGTTTACTCAGTAAATATGCTCAGCAAGGCGTAGATTCGGTCATTCTAGGATGTACAGAATTACCCCTTATAATTGATGAAGCGCTTACTCAGTTGGCTATACTTGATTCAACGCAGATCTTAGGCGACGCCGCCATAAAAGCGGCAACCAATTAATGATAGTGTAAATTGTAGTGAGTATGCTGATAGCTACATTTTGTGCGGCTATCAGCTAAAGCTATAACGTCTTTTAACCTCAACAACCTCGACGACATAAGATTTATACCATTTATCACGACCTAGCTGTTGTGCAACGGCATGTTGGCTGTCTTGGTGCCAGCGCTTTATGTCATCTTCGTTTAGCCAGTAAGAAATCGCGACTTCTTGGTCGCCCTCTTGCACTGCTAAAAAGTCTTGGCAGTTGTACTTTGCAAAAGCGAGTTCTCGCATTACTTTGACCATTTTTGAATAGTCAGCATCTTGCTGATTGGCGATGGCTTTAAAAATGACGGCGTACATACTTGCTCCTATATACTCAATAAACGACTTATAAATGTGTGGTTCTAAAAGCCTGATAGGCAGACAGCGCTTTGGGGACTGACATAACAGGATTCTCGCCATGTCCTGCACCTTGGCTAAAGCTATGCTGCCAAGTGAGGTTTTCAGGCGCACCTTGCTCTAATACTTCAATTAAGCCATTAAATGATCCTGTAATGATGCTAGGCTCTTCTGCCCCTAGGCTTAAATAAAAGAATTTAGGCTTTCCAGCTAATTGCTGAATGTCTTTTCGAAATTGCTCAACTACTACTGAATCGTCATACCAAGCAGCGGGGCTAAAAGCAAAGTAACCGTTAAATAAGTCAGGTTTGGTGACCATGGTATAAATCACAAAACTGCCACCAGCAGAGTAACCACTTAAAATACGCTCGCCACTGAGAGAATAATGCTTATGCATATAAGGCAGTACTTCGGTTTCTATGAATGATAAGAATAAATCTGCTTTACCAAAGATCTCAGGGTCGTTATTGCTGGCAGGACGTGGGTCTATATTTACATCTCGACGCGCATAAGGGGGCACTAAATCTCGGTTTCGGGTATTGGACCAAAACTGATTCGGAATAGACACTAAAATTGCTTCGGGGTAAGTTTTTTGCTCGGCAAACTCGTCCAGTACAGCGTCCCAGCGGGCTAGATTAAAGTTGCCGTCAGAGCGAATAATGAGGGGGTATTGTTTATCAGCAGAATAATTTTCGGGCAAGCGGATAAATATTTTTCGAGATTCATTGAGCACCTGAGACTCAATCACGCGGTCTTCAAAGTCAGACATATAGTATTTGTTATATTGATAGGCTTTAAAACCTGAAAACCCTACCGCAGTGAGTAAAGCACTACCTAACAGCCAAAATTTTTTATTTGATTTTATTTTTAATAGCATACTTTAAATATCCAAATCCTTGTTTCTAATTGAGTAACGTAATTTAAAACAGCGTATATGAAAAGTAATCGGTGCGTTCTTGCTAATTAAAATTGTAAGCAAAGATGTGAAAAAGTTTCTTCACATTCCTTTCACAGCCAATCATAAATACTAGGCCCAGACATAAAAATAAACGGAGTTCACCGTGGGCATCGCAATCAACTTAACCAACCTGACACACCATATTCCTATCAATAAGGACCTAAACTTAGCACTACTTGAAGACGCGTCTTTGCAAATTAAAGCTGCAGAACAAGTTGCGATAGTGGGCGTATCAGGCAGTGGTAAAACGACTTTGTTGAGCATTTTGGCAGGCCTTGAGCCGTTGCAAAGTGGTGAACTGGCTTTCACAAAACAGCAAGTAGCGCTTAATTCAGGGGATATAAATGAGCATAGTGGCTTTGTGTTTCAACAATTCCATCTTATCCCTGAGTTAGATGCGTTGAATAATGTGGCACTGCCGTTGAAATTAAAAGGTGATAAACAGGCATTTGAAAAAGCGCGCAATTGGTTGTCTAAAGTCGGTCTAGCTGAGCGTTCAGACTTTTCGGTCAGCAAGCTCAGTGGCGGTGAACAGCAGCGCGTAGCCATCGCGAGAGCTTTTGTCTCTGAGCCTGCACTTATTTTTGCCGATGAGCCTACTGGTAATCTTGATGAACAAACCGCGGAGCATATCAGTCAATTGATGTTGCAATGCTGTCGCGAGACTAACGCGACCTTAGTGCTAATTACCCATAATCAAGCCTTAGCTGAACAGCTCGACACAGTTTATAAACTAGAACATGGGAGGTTGCAGTTATGCTCGTAAATGCACTTTCAAACCTTATTGATAGACGTGCCCCAGAGTCAGGCAATGGCTATTCTATTAAGTCGTTATGGGCGCTCTCTTGGCAATTTCATTGGCAGCAAACCCGCTCACGCGTCAATCTAGTTCAGTTACTCACGCTGTTCATCTTATTCTTCTATTTGAGCTTCACCACACTGCTTGGTAATGGCGTACAAGGGTATTTAAAGCAAAACTTGCAGCAATTGTTAGGTGCTGATTCGGTTGTACAAACCTTTCAACCTTTAAACCAAGCACAGCGTTCGGTGTTTGCCCAACATAGTCATGAGCTTAGTGAAACTCAAACCTTTAATGTCACGTTGACTCATCAAGTCGCTGATAAGCATTTGGCCCAATTAGTCAGGTTAAAAGCCGTTGACGATAATTACCCTGTACTTGGCACGCTTGGGGTAACTGAGGCACAAGGACTCACTACAACAGAGTATGAAAAAGGGCCAAGCCAAGGTGAGATTTGGCTAGAGTCGCGCTTAGCCGCTGCGTTATCACTAAAGATCAATGATGAAATTAAAATCGCTGGGCATACCTTTAGATTCACTCATTATTTAATCTCAGAGCCTGACAGATTAAGTGAGGGGCATAACAGTGATATGCGTGCCATGGTGCACCTAGCCTCACTTAAAAAGTTAATAGAAGCCAACACACTTGAAGCCAAATCATACCGATACTTAATGGCACATGATGAAACACAATTACAAAGCCTAGTTTCAGCAAGTGATGACATTGATGGCGCGACGCTCATCAGTCAAACCTTAGGTAATCATCCTTTAGCTAAAAGCTGGCAGCGAGTCGAAAAGTTTATGGGGTTAGTATCTGTGTTATTGGTCATTTTGGCGAGTATCATTTTGGCATTGAGCAATCAAAACGTCATTAAACCATTACAAACCTTCAGCGCTATTTGCATGGCGAATGGTTTAGCAAAACAGGCCAGTAAATGGTTGGTTATTTTTGGGTGTTTATTTACGACTGCAATTACCCTAGTTCCAAGTGTTTTATTGGCAACAGCGACCACTTATGTTGCGGTGCAATGGCTAGAAAATTACCATATTGTGATTGCGCTTGATTGGCAGTGGACGGCGCTGTTAGAGGTGATAGCCATTGCACTCAGTCTGTATATTGCGCTCACTCTGCCTGCTTGGTATTCGGTGCTCACTTCACCAGTTAAGCGTTTACTTATGAGCTATCAAGCGCCAGAGCGCAAGCAATGGCTCGCTATTATGATGCCGATATTCGCCATTATCGCACTCATAGTATGGTACTCAGACAATTGGACTTTAACCGTCATGGTCGTCGGCACACTGGCGGCTTGCCTAATCGGTTTAGTTTTGTTGACTTGGTGTGTACTTGGCTTGGGCAAATGGGGTTTATCAAAGCGTGCTCAGCTATTTGGTTTTGCACTTTACCTTATGCAGCAACGTATTTACGTAAAGGGCGCGCAGATCATTGCCCTAGGCTTGAGCCTGACTCTGTTGTTGCTATCACTGCGGATCACGCAAGATGTCACCAATATACTCGAACAGCTCACCTATAAAGACCAAGGCAATGTCGTGATAAGCCAGGTAACTAAAATTGAGCAGCAAGCATTAGAAGCATTTCTAACCCAATATGAAGGGCAAATTAACCATATTGCCCCCTTTCAATACGCGCAGCTAACGCATATCAATCAAGTAAAGCTTAACGAGAGTGGGCTGCAACCCAGTGAGTCATCAGCACGTTTAGAACGACCGATACGCCTGCACTGGCAAGCGAACGTGCCAAGCAATAATGAAATTGTATTGGGCAGTTGGCAAAGTGATCAATCCCTTAAAACAAATCAATGGCCGGTTTCTATTGAAAGTGAAGTGTTTGAAGATATGCAATTTAAATTGGGTGACGTACTGCAAATGCGCATGGGTAAACAGTCTGTGGAGTTGCTTGTTGCCGCTAAACATGACTTTGTTTCGGGTGGCAGTAACACGACTTTCTGGTTTGTGAGACATAGCAATGATGCGGTTGAAGACGTTGAGACATTTTATATGGGAGATGCACAACTGAGCGATGATGCGCTGGCAAACCTTGGTCAAGTTTGGCAAGCACACCCAAGCATGCGGATGATGTCGGTGGATACTATGCTGGCTGATATACGCTTCTACATGAATTTTTTAATCATGATAGTGGTGATCTACAGTGTGTTTATTGCGCTTCTTACTAACTTATTATTAGCCGCTGCAATTTCAGTGCACCAAAAGCAAGATAAAGCGCGCAATGGTTTATTGACTGTATTTGGAATAGATAAAACAAAGCAAAAGCTACTGATATTTTATGAATGGGCAATCATTACTTTGTTGCCAGCACTGGTTGCCACCTTGTGTGTTTACTTATCGATTGCTAGTTTTTACAAGTATGAATTGGCCATGCCTTATCAAGCAAACTTTTTTGCCGTGTTAACGCAGGCCCTAGTGATGGCAACAATGATAGCAATCACAGGTATTGTCATGTCTCTCAGGCAGTTAAAGTCACCAACTCGGGGGTTACTAGAAGAGCAATAATACTTACTTAGAAATTACCACAATAACAGTGCTTGGCTAACGCACTGTTATTGTGTGATATTAGCTCCTTGTAAATGCACTTTATAAGGCAACTCTCATGCATAGAACTTGGGTAAATTGGGCAATCAAAACCATTGAAGCAGACTATACGCGCTCTGCGGATACGCATTTAATGCGTTTAGATTTGACGTCGCACCCCGATGTATTAATTTATTTAAAAGATGAAAGTACACACCCGACAGGTTCTCTTAAGCATCGCCTTGCGCGTTCACTTTTTTTATATGCTTTGTGTAACGGCCACATTACTGAAAATACACCTATCATTGAGTCTTCATCAGGCAGCACAGCTGTCTCGGAAGCCTATTTTGCAAAGTTACTCGGTCTTGATTTTATTGCTGTAGTACCAAAGTCTACGGCACATGAAAAAATCAAACAGATTGAGTTTTATGGTGGTCGCTGTCATTTGGTTGAACAAACAGATCAAATTTACAGCGAGTCGCAGCGTTTAGCCGATGAGTTAAACGGTCATTATATGGATCAATTTACTTATGCCGAGCGGGCGACAGACTGGCGCGGTAATAACAACATTGCTGAAAGTATTTTTAAGCAAATGCAAGACGAGCCTCATCCTATTCCAAGTTGGATAGTCATGAGCCCAGGCACTGGAGGCACTTCAGCGACGCTTGGCCGTTATTTACGTTTTCAAAAATACGATACAAACTTATTGGTTGTAGACCCCGAACACTCAGTATTTTACGACTATTTTCAAACCCGTGATAACAGCATTACGCTTAATCGCGGCAGTCGTATCGAAGGCATTGGCAGACCACGCGTTGAACCGTCTTTTATTGCTGGCGTGGTAGACGAAATGCAAAAAGTCCCAGACGCTGCGAGTATTGCCACCATGCATTGGCTTAGTAAAAAATTAGGTAAGCGTGTAGGGCCATCATCAGGCACTAATATGTTTGGTGTATTAAATAAGGTTTTAGAAATGCAGCGGCAAGGGCTGTCTGGCGCGATTGTTACTTTGCTATGTGACAGCGGTGAGAGGTACTTAAATACTTACCACAATCAGGATTGGGTGGCTGATAATATTGGCGATTGCAGCCAGTACAACGCTTTCTTAGAACAATTTAAATAACCCGAACTTGTTACTAGAGTGAATTCATTATCAAGTACATTTTACTATTGTTATATTGTCTCAATTTCATGTGGTTTCATCCTGTTTGTTTCTAGTTTGTGAATAAATCATTAAACTATTGGCGCTATTACTGCTCTAAGTGGAATCAAGGGCATAATTAAAATAACAAAATAGGAAGTAACAAGGTGTCGACAAGTGAAGTAGCTCAGCCGAGCAGCGGTGGTATTATCGCATTTATAGAAAAGGCAGGTAAAAAAATACCCGATCCCATTATTATATTTATGTGGTTTTTGGTATTCGTATTTGCTTTAACCGCATTAATAGGCGGCTTAACGTTCGAAACTCAAAGCGCTGATGGCAGCGCAATAACACATACCATCAAAAATATGACAGAAGCCGAACATGTGCGTTGGGTATTCGATAATGCTCTACTAAATAACTGGCTCGGTTTTGGTGGTGGCGTATTAGGGGTTATCTTAATCGTGATGCTAGGTGTAGGTGTGGCTGAAAGCTCTGGCTTATTCAATGCCCTTATCAAGAAAATTGGTACACGTTTAAACGAGAAGTTTTTAGCGCCCGCGCTTATCTTTTTAGGGATCATGAGCTCAATCGCAACCGATGCGGGCTACCTTATTCTTATTCCTTTAGCTGGTCTTTTGTATGCTGGCCTAGGTAAAAACCCGATGATAGGTATGGCGGCTGCATTTGCTGGTGTATCAGCAGGTTTCAGTGCCAACTTAATCCCAGCCACGCCAGTGGATGTGATCATTGGTTTGAATGCACAAATTTTTGCTGAATCGCAAGGCATTCCTTTCCAAGCGGCAGATGGCAGTGCGCTTACGCCCGCAACCATGCATTACTACTTTATTTTTGTCTCGACCTTTATACTGGTGGGTTTAGGTGCTTGGGTAACCAAGAAGTTCATCGAACCTAAGTTTAAAGACATGCCTTATGATCTGCCAGAAGGTATGGACTTGTCTGATTTCTCTGTGACCGAAGACGAGAAAAAAGGGCTTCGCGCCGCATTTTGGGGTCTGCTTGCTTCAATCGGTGTGGTGGTGTTATTAGCGCTAGGGCCGCTAGCCCCATACGAAAATGAAGCCGGTAAAACTGTGACCCCTTATTTAAATAATGTGATCTTGTTGATCACCTTTATTTTTACTTCAGTAGGTGCTGCTTTTGGTGTTGCAACTGGTAAATTCAAAAGTTTGATGGATGTAGTAAAAGCCATGGTCGCGCAAATGAATACCATGGGCTACATCTTAGTCCTTACCTTCTTCTGTTATAACTTCTTAGGTATTTTGGGTTACTCAGGTTTAGGTACATACATCACTTATCTAGGAGCAAGCGGCCTGTCAGCCATGGGTCTACAAGACTCACCAATTCTGCTTATTATTGGTTTTATTTTTACAACCGCACTAATCAATTTATTCGTTGGTGGTCTCACGTCAAAGTGGATGCTACTGGGCCCAATTTTCGTGCCTATGCTGTATGCAGTAAACCCTGCGATGACGCCTGATTTAGTCTCAGCGGCATATCGAGTAGCCGATTCATCAACGAATATTATTACTCCGATGATGACATACGCGGGCGTTATTTTGGCGTTTATGCGTAAGTACAATAAAAACCTGAGTTTCGGTGATGTGATCACCATGATGATCCCATACTCATTGACGTTCTTAGTGTTCTGGACTGGCTTATTAATCGCGTTCTTCGCGTTCAACATCCCGTTTGGGTTCTAAGTGCAAAATACATCTCGCTCCGCGAGATTACTTTTGCGCGATGTAAAATCGCGCCTACAAAACAGCAATTTACTCGAACTCAACCTGTAGGCGCGGCTTTATGCCGCGCTTTTTAAAAACATACTCAATCCCTGTCACCCTGAATTTATTTCAGGGTCCATGTTTTACATGTTACGAGCCAAACACCAATCTGCGCGATGTAAAATCACGCCTACAAAACAGCAACCTACTCAAACTCAACTTGTAGGCGCGGCTTTATGCCGCGCATTGTTTAATTACTTCTCTGCAAAATTCACCAGCGTTTCACCACTCATGCGATAACCAATCCACTCATGTTGTGGCTCTGCGCCTAATGATTCGTAGAACTCGCGTGATGGCGTATTCCAATCTAAACAGCTCCATTCAAATCGACCACAGCCTTTTTCAACGGCGATTTGTGCTAAACGCTTAAGTAGGGCAATACCAGCACCTTTGCCTCTATGTTCTGGTGACACGTATAAATCTTCAAGATAAAGCCCAGGCTTTGCTAGCCAAGTTGAGTAGTTATAGAAATACACTGAAAAACCAATGGCTTCACCGTCTAATTCACAAATTAAACCATGCACACCACTGTGTTCTGCGAACATGCTCGACTTAATGGTTTCTGGTGTAGCTAACACTTCATGCTCTGCTTTTTCATAAATGGCGAGCTCTTTAATGAAATATAAAATGGTGTCGATGTCGGCCACTTCAGCAGGTCGAATGGTAAGTTGTGACATAGCGCTTCCTCTTAGAGCGTATTCGCTCGGTATTTACTTTTTTAATATATTAACCGAACAAAATAATGAAACCAGTGCATAATGTTCATAGTTAAATGAATATGGTGCAGGTTTATGGATCTCAAACAGTTTGACCTCAATTTATTACTGCTGTTCGATAAGCTTTATCAATATCGGTCGGTCTCAAAGGCCGCTGAGTCGTTATATTTAAGTCAGTCTGCGTTTAGTCACGGTTTAGCAAGGCTTAGAAAGCGTCTAGACGATCCTTTATTTATTCGAGTGAATAATCAAATGCAGGCGACTGAAAGAGCTGAGCAATTAGCCCAGTATGTAAAGCAAGCCTTGCCGTTACTAGAGCTCGGGCTTGGTCAAGCAAGCGGCTTCGACGCAAGTCACAGTGAGAAAACATTCCGTATCGCCGCGACCGATTACACTGAGTTTTGTTTTTTACCTAAATTAACTCGGCACTTTGCCAAACAAGCGCCGCATATTCAGATTGAGATCTTGCCAGCCAGCCCTTTACCAATTAAAGAACAGTTGGAGCAGCGAAACTTAGATTTCGTGTTGGGCTTTCAGCATGACGAACACCCGCAAGCAGGAGTTGAGCAGCTTGCGTGGTTCAGCGACAGTTACAGTACCTTAGTGTGTAAAGCGCACCCGAGAATAAAAAAAGCCTTGTCTCTTGAGCAATTTTTACAAGAACAACATATACGCATCGCACCTTGGGGTGAGTCACAAGGTATTGTCGACCAAGTATTAGCGAATTTAGGTCATACGCGTCATGTTGCTTGTCAGCAACCCAGTGTACTTGTAGCCCCGCACCTAGTGGCTGGCAGCGAGTATTTATTAACCTTGCCGACTCAAGTTGCCAAACAAGTACAGCAAGAGCAAAAACTAACACGATTACCACCACCAATCACGGTGCCCGACTATCATTTACAGCTTTATTGGCATCCACTAAAAGCCAGTAACCAGGCCAATAGATGGTTTGTAGAGCAAGTTAAAACCCTGTTTTTATAGGCCTAATTAAAACAGAAATAACTGGGGTGAAAAAACTTTAAAAATATTTCACCCCCTAATTCATAGTCGTCCGTTTATAGCAGTAAACCTTCTTTAAAAAGAGACAGAATATGAAAACCAACAAAACCTTAATTGCATTAACCCTTGGCGCCTTGTTTAGTTCTTTGCTTATGACTGGCTGCTCGAACCAAGACAGCAAGAGTGAACAAACGGCGCAAAAGAACCAAGAAAAAGCACAACAAGAACGTAAATCAGCTCAAGAAGCTGTAGAAAAAATTATGGTGACAGGCAGTCGTGTTGCAAAGGTGCAAGCTGATGGCTCAGCAATGGGTACTGAAGTTGAATATATGCAAATCAGTCAACCACAAGCCTTGATGGCAGCCCCTGCAATGCGTAAAAGAATTGCGCCGCCAGCCCCTGAGTTTTTTGCTCATCCTGAGGATCGCGATAATTACCTACCGAGCGATAGCAATGGGGTATTTCAAGCCGCAACCACGCCTCTGTCGACCTTTTCGGTGGATGTAGACACGGGCAGTTACGCCAATATCCGCAGCTATTTAAGTATGGGGCAAATGCCACCTACTGATGCTGTACGTGAAGAAGCCTTTATTAATTACTTTGATTACAACTACAGCGTGCCGGAAGACAAATCGCAGCCGTTTGCTACTTTCACAGAGTTGGCCCCAGCTCCTTGGAATGATGAACGCCATATTTTGCGTATCGGCTTGCAAGGTTATGACTTACCGGCAAGTGAAAGAAAACCATCGAATCTGGTGTTTTTAGTGGATGTGTCGGGGTCGATGCACGACAAAAATAAACTGCCTTTATTGGTGCAAAGCCTAACCATGATGGTAAAGCAGTTATCAGCCCGCGATACCGTGAGTTTAGTTACGTACGCAGGTAATGTGCAGGTGGTGTTAAGTCCTACTAAGGGTAAAGAAAAGCAAACCATCATAAATGCCTTAAAAGAACTCAAAGCAGGCGGTGGCACGCATGGTGAAAGTGGTATCAAAATGGCTTATCAAGAAGCCAAAAAGGCCTTTATAAAGGGCGGAGTGAATCGGGTCATTTTGGCTACTGATGGTGACTTTAATGTTGGCACCATAAGTATCGATGCGTTAAAAGACTTGATCGCAGAGCAGCGTAAGCAAGGCATTTCTTTAACCACACTGGGCTTTGGGCGAGGCAATTACAACGACGCCATGATGGAGCAATTAGCCAACATAGGTGATGGTAATCACGCTTATATTGATACCCTACATGAAGCACAAAAAGTCCTGCTAAGACAAATGAGTGGCACACTGCAAAGCATCGCCAACGACGTGAAAATTCAACTTGAGTTTAACCCCGCCGAGGTTAAAGAATATCGTCTGATCGGTTATCAAAACCGTTTATTAAAAGACGAAGACTTTAATAACGATAAAGTCGATGCCGGTGAAATCGGGGTCGGGCACACCGTAACTGCATTGTACGAAGTTACTTTAGCAGGTAATAAAGGGCAAGTGGATGAGCTGCGTTACCAGCAAAAGAAAATGGTCAGTACCAGTGATGAATTACTTCATGTGAAAATTCGTTATAAATTACCGGGCGACACCGAAAGTAAACTGATCAGCCAAGTGGTCAATAAACAGCAGGTGTTACCAGATTTTAATAGCGCCAGCTCCGACTTTAAATTTGCAACCTCAGTGGCAGCATTTGCTCAAAAGCTTAAACAAAGTCAGTACCTTGGTGACATGAACTATCAAGATATTGCCAGTATTGCGCGAGCAAATAGAGGGGATGATCCGTTTAACTATCGCGGTGAATTTGTTAACTTGGTCGAATTGGCCAGTGCATTATAATACATAGAAATTCTAATATTTATGACTCAAATCGCGCAATTACAATCAGACACGGACGAAGCACTGATGCTTAGCTATGGCAAAGGCTGCCAAGCCGCCTTTGCCGAGTTGTACGGCCGACACAAAGGGCCAATATATCGTTATGTGTGTCGTCAATTAGGTGCAAAGCATCAGGCTAAAGCTCAAGAGCTATTTCAAGAAATTTGGCTCAGAGTCATCGATAATCGGGCGAGTTATACGGTTGAGGCTAAGTTCAGCACTTGGCTATATCGCATCGCCCATAATCTGTTGATTGATGAACACAGAAAACACACTGCGCGCGGTGAGCATCTAGCACTGGTTGATGAGGCGCCTAATAATAACGATAGTGCGTCACCTGAAGTGCTTAGTTCAAACCAAGACAATCAAGAAAGTGAGTTACATAATGACTTTTTGCAACGGGCGATTAAGCACTGTGTAGAGTTACTGGTACCACAGCAAAGAGACGCATTTTTGTTGCGCCATGAAGCAGGATTTAGCGCAAGTCAAGTATGCGAAATTGTTGAGGCAAAACCCGAAACCGTGAAAACGCGATTGCGCTATGCCATGTCACAGCTAAGAGATTGTTTGCATAGCAAAGTAGACGCATCAGAAACAGGAGGCGCACGACAAGCATGAGTAAGCAATTTAGTGATGACGATCTCATCAAGCTTTATCAGCAAAATAACGACGCAATGCCGCCTAAACATATCGATGATGCTATTTTAGCTCGTGCTGCAGATGTCGTTAATGGTGAAAATAAAATTTTTGATAAAAAAGTATCTGGTAACAAAGATTTAGAGAGTAAAGCGCGAGCGCAAAAAGCGACGAAAACCTCAAACAGGTGGTGGCAATATTCAGGGCTCGCAGCCGCCATCGTCGCCGTTGCTGTGTTAGCGCCTTGGCAGTATTACCAAGATCCTATATTAGTTTCAGTTGAATCAGCTGAAGTGCCTGCAGCAATGCCAAAAGCGAAGCAAGCACCAGAAAGCGCCCCTCAAATTGAGCGAGTAGAGATACTAGCTGAAGACGAGCAAATGGAACGAATAGAAGTCACAGGCGCGAGACTTGAACGCGCAGCGCCAGAGCAAAAAGCGCGAGCTGTTCAGGCTGTATCACCTGTTATGTATGGCATAAATTTGTCTGAGCCGAATAACGAGCTGAGTGCCAAGCCAAACGGCATGTTTAAAGAGATTTTGGCAAAGCTAGAAAACAAAGATGAAGCAGGTGCCCAAAGCGCATTAATTAAGCTACTTAAAGAGAAACCTGAATATCATGATGATATTCCAGAGCCATTAGAAGACTTATATCAAGCGCTTGTAAAAAATGGCAAAATTGAACGCCCAGACACGTTGTCAAAATCAGACGATAAATTGAAAGATAAGAATTAAAGATTGTGGCTTTAATCGAAGAACAAATATGTACGAAATTAAACAAGGTCAACTCAGCGATATTTTGGCTATCGAAACCAATATTCCAGAGTTTGGCACACCAAAAACTCTAGAAATCATAAAGCAAAAGCTAGCAGATAAAACCTATTTACTGCTAGTGGCTTATCACAACGAGCAACCTGTGGGATATAAATTGGGTTATGCGCTGAGTGACACGGTTTTTTACGGCTGGTTAGGAGCAGTAATGCCTGAGCATAGAGGGCATGGTCTCGCTCAGAAAATGCTCAGCGAGCAAGAAGCTTGGTTAAAAGCGCAAAACTATCAAGCGGTGCAAGTTAAAACCATGAACCGCTTTCGAGCTATGCTCGCCATGTTAGTGAAAAACCATTACCACATCATTGATATTGAGCCGGGTGATACGTCACTCGACAACAAAATACGCTTTGAGAAAAAGTTTTAATATTCTCGTTAAAGCTTATAAAAGTTTAATTTCGGATAAGCTCGAATTACCCTGAGTTTGCATGTCATAGACAATAGTTGAGCCTAGAATATCAGATACAAACGCATTTCTGGGGACTTCTCCAAGGCGTTTCTTCTCTTTTGTAGAGATATTCATGCTATAGACGATTTGTGTATCTCTATTGCGTTCGCAAAAATATAAATCTTTATTATCTAACTTTAGGCAACTAGGTAAACTCTTAAGGTTTAAATCCGAAAGACTCATAAGCGCATTTTTTTGGCCGTTTACGCCATATAACATCAGAGTTCTAGAGCTGAGATCATAATAGAGCAAACCATTTCGATCTCTTGTAGCAATGTACCCTGCATCAAGAGCAACCGTTTTTAGCTTTTGCTCTGAGAGTTTAAAACTGAGTAAATCGTATGATTCTGCAGACTTTTTGCTAAAAAAGAGCTCGTCATCAAACTCTGACCAGCCTATTAGATTAGAAGCATGAGGGATCTCTATTTTTATAGTGATTTTTGCATCTGTTATTGAGTAGAGAACGAGAAACTTTTGCTGTTGGGATTGCATAGTGAATGCGATCATATTTTCTGAATGAGAAGGGAGCACTTTGTCTATTAAATCTGCTGCAACGTCAGATAATCTTGTGCTGCCTGATGAACTAGATGTCCATAACTCGTAGCTTCCTGTTCTATTGGATGCAAAATATAAGCTGTTAAAACTAGAGGAAATGCTCGCATTAAAATCAATGCTTGGATGCTTAACATGCAAGGCTTTTGAGCCTTGAGACCAAATATCTATCCGACGACTTTGAATATTCAAAATTAAATTATGTAAGCCCACAGACATATCCCTAACAGTATCTGAAGGCTTAAGACTTTTTAATAAATTAAAGTCATTCGTTTCCAAATCATATAACCATACACCATATTGTTTATTCGTTTTACCAGTAATGGCGATTTGGTTTTCTTTGATGTGAGTTAAAGCTGAAATCCTTGTCAAAGGTATGTCTAAAAAAGTTTTTTTATCGGTATTTAAATCGAAAGTGACCAGCTTTATTTTGTCTTGCTCATTACTTGCGATATAAATTAATGTCTCATTGCTAATAAATGCCGGTTGCCAAGCATTTGTCCCTAAGCCAACAAATTCAAACTCATTCTCTTTGTTATCTACGTTAGTTAGAACAATTTGTTTCGAGCCTTTAATTCGTATAGCTAATGCTAAATATAAGTTGTCCGGACTTACTGTAAAATCAGACACAGGATATTTAAACTTTTTGAGTGGCAACCACTGACCGCCTTTTAGTTGAATGAGCTCACATTCTTGCGTACATCGAACTGAGGTTAATTTATTATTTAAAAAGTCTAAACCATGATAACTTCCCGCATCATGAGTAAGTTGAACAACCTGACCTGACAATGCGTCTTTTTTATATATATGTTGATTTTTCGGTTCACCGGCTATAAATGCACTGAATTGATTTGATGGATCTTGCACTAGGTCATATATGCTGTCGCTTCTGGAGTATGTTAGTTTTTCTTCATAATTTTCTGGCTGTTGAATACTTTTTATAAGGTAAAGTGAAGCGACCAATAAGCTACAGACTGTAAGAAAAATTGCAGCATAAATTGGTTTGAAATTTATTTTCTTGTTTAAGGTTGAGGTGACACTGTACTCTACCTCAGGAAGCAGCACATACCCTTTCCGAGGGATCGTTTTTATATATTTTGGTTGCTTAGGGTCATCGCAGAATAGTTTACGAAGTTCAAAAATAGCTCGAGTTACCAGCTCAGGATCAACGATTTGATTTGGCCAAACGTGCTCTAAAATTTCAGATTTGCTATAAACCTTACCTGGCTCTTGAGCGAGTAGACACAAAACGTTCATAACTTTAGGTTCAAGCCTAAAGCCTCGATTAAATAACTTTACTGAACTCGTTGCAGGGTCAATATGATAGTCGTAAATCTTGAATGAACGGGTCATAACATTTTGAAATATTTAACTATAGTTTCCCAATACTAACTTTATAAACTCTTCATTGCAATTAACTCGTTTAGTTTTCATTCTGGTCGAAATTTCCCTTGAATGTAGGCATAAAAATGAAAACTAAATTGTCATTAATAGCATTATGTTTGTCAGTGAATAGTTTTGCTGGTGAGATTGATCTTACTGTAAACAACAGTGGAACAATTAAATACGGCGAATCAACATGCTCAGATAATTGTAAAATTGATACAACAGATAATGATGTTGTGTTTAAGCCCAGCTCGGACAGTAGCGATAAATTTTCTAACTGGTCTGGGCAAATGTGTGACTTCGGCAATGGGGCGAAGTTTTCGCAATCAGCAAAGCATATTTCAAATGCCGGTGGAGGCGCTAAAACATTACAAGTTTTAGATATTAATAACGATGATGCTCCAGACTTATTTGGGATCAGTTTGTTTTCAGGCACAGTGATACAATCCATAAATATGGGTAATGGTGAGTTTGAAACGAAGTTAGCTGTAGATGGTTTAGCTTACCCTGCTGCACTAGATAGCTTTGATTGGAATAGCGATGGCTATGATGACCTTTTGGTCAGTGATTTTGCAGCTTCAACAATCAAAGTTTATCTAAATAATGGCAGCGGAGAACTCCAGTTCTCAGAAGATATTAAGATACCAGGTGTTAAACCCTATGCTTTTAGTGTTTATAAATTAAAAGACTCACAAAGCCCTAACCTAGTTATTTCGAGTTTCTCTGCAGATACAAGAGGCGACCTATTTGCGTTGGTTAAAAGTATTCATGAAGAGAAAACCGCTATCTATGAAAAAGTGGGTGATCAATACCAAGAATTGAAAGTATTGTCAGAAAGAGCGGGTATTACCTTAGACACTTATCTTGATGATGAAGAAAAGCTAAATATAGTGTCAGCTGAGATTGTGAGTAAAGAAGTTGTCATTTATTCAGAATCAAAAAACTACGCGTTAGAAGTTGTTGACGCAAGTAGAGCGCCTTATGGAGCAGGGTTTGCTGATATTGATAAGGATGGATTACAAGATATTGTTACCGCCCATTATGGCCCATTCAGCCTTAGAGTTGGGTTTGCAGAAGAGAAGAATAAATTTTTACCAATGCAACAAATAGCCGAAGGCGAAGATGGACTGACAGCTGTCGCAATTGATGATTTCGATGCTGATGGTTTGCAAGATATTGCAACGGGAGAGTTTAATAGTAAAAAGTTTGAATACTATTCGATGAACACATATGTTGGTTGTGGCTTTAAAAAAGGTGCTAGTGCGACCATTACGGCAAACTTTAGTGAATCAGCATCTTCTACTTCTCCAGCCCCAACAACGACATCAGATTCTAGCAACTCTGATTCAGGCTCTGGCGGTAGTTTTCCAGTATGGCTATCTTTCTTTGCAGGTTTATTTTTTGTCAGACGTTTAAAGTAAGAAAGTTATCTTTTTAGTGCTTTCTTTTTTTTAAAAAGCGTAGACTGTTCTTTATTAACCAGGTACTTAGAGAACAGTATGCGCTTTATTTATGTAGTCGATCCAATGTGCGCGTGGTGCTATGGCTTTGCGCCCGAGCTTGCGGCATTTTTAAAACAACACTCAGAGATTAAAGTCGATTGGATAATGGGCGGGCTCGCCCCTGATAATGACCAACCAATGGACGACAGCCTTCGCACCGCAATTGCTGGCTACTGGCAGCAAATTGAACAACGCACGCAAGTGCGTTTTAATCACGATTACTGGCAGTTAAACACCCCATATCGCTCGACCTATCCTGCCTGTCGTGCGGTGATAGCAGCAGAAATTTTAAGCCCCAACAGTGCAGAGCTCATAGTTAAAGCCATTCAATCTGCGTATTACCAAAAAGCACAAAACCCGTCTTTGCAACAAACGCTTGTTGAATGTGCGTTAAGCATAGGTTTGGATGGGGATGAGTTTGAAAAGGCGTTGTTATCGGCTGAAACTGAAAGTCAGTTACAGCAACATTTGGGCTTGGTGCAGCAGCTTAGAGTGAGCGGCTTTCCGGCGTTGTTTTATGTGAATGACAATAATGAAGCGTTTGCTTTGGCGTTGGGGTTTTGTGAGGTGAAAGATTTAGAAGAGAAATTTGATAAGTGCAAAACAACATTGCATAGCAATGATTAACTACAACCTCGGTAGCAGCGTATTTACAGTAACAAAAACTAAACTTCAGTCTTGCTGAACTTGTTTCAGCATCTAAGTCTCTGGTTTTCAGTGGCCTTCAATTTAACCTTTTGTCGCGTTGGCGACGACAACCAAAGGGCGGCTGCCGCTGGCCGCTCTGGTGCGACCTTCGCTCTGGACTCCCACGGCGCCCCTCTATCTCGCTTGCTCTTCAAATAATGCAATTGATAAAGGTGCAAAATATACGTTGCGAAGCAAGGTTACTTTTGCGCAAGGTGAATTGAGCAATTCTAACTTTTGATGGGCTTTTAACCTTTCCATCCATGGACTAAATCAGCCTTGCAGCGCATCCATGCGCTGACATTACTCATCAATTGTTTACTTTCAGGCGAGATAGAAGGGGAAAGGGCGCTGTCTGTTAGGTTTGAGAAAAGGTTGAACAATGCGAGGTTGGCCCATCTTTTTGCTCTTGTAATACAGCATTTAAAATTGTTGTGTAAACTTTTCCCCAAAGTAACAGATGTAATATATGGTAATTACTTTCATATCCCAGAAGGGTTACACTTTCTATATTGGTAAGCTTTAAGTTATTCAGATGATTAAATTTCTCATATTAATATTGCTTCTTACATTTTCTGCTGAAGGTTTGTCCAAGCAAGTTAGCTGTCTTCATGAAGCGCTATCATTATCAGCTTCGGCTACAGAACAGCGTTCCATAAAGATGCTAAAAAGCGCAGAGCAAATAATGCAATTAGATATTGAATCTGTTGAATCGTATAAAGATTTTAAATATTGGTTAGCTCTTTCAGATAACTTAAAAAATCATCTTAAGTATGTTTGGGAGCCTAAATATAGGAATAATAAGCTCAGAGGTACGTGGTCTAAGAGTGATAGAGCTTGTAGCGAAGAAGAATTTAACTCTATTTTTGCTAAAAACTATATTCTAAAACTTATCAAAATAGAGTTTAAAAATTTTATTAGGTCTAACAGTTTTCATGATGAAAGAGAGTTTACATCAAAATTTAAAGCTGGAGCTGTTAAGAAGTCAGCATACTTTGAGTTTAGTAACTTTAGCGAACAATTAAACTATTACCGAATGGCTGTAAAAAAAATAGATGAAAATAAAAGTGTACTTTTAAATTCAGTTGAGCAGGCTAGCGTTAATAAAAAAGCTGAATTAGTTGAAGCTGAAGAGCACTTAAATAAAATTGAGAATAACATTAGTGAAGAACAAAAAATTCAAGAACGATTGAAAAAAGCCAAGGCTATGATTGCTTTAAAAAGTTCTGAATTATCTGACTTAAGAAATAATAATACTATTCATCAAAGTGGTATGAAAAAAGGCACAGGTCTTATAAAAACAGGCTCAATCATTTGTGCTAGTAAAAACGCATTTGATCTTCAGGTGTCTATGTTAGCCAATGAACAATTTAAGCTTGTGAGAAATTGCGAAGTTTTACAGTATAAGAAGAACGTTATGTTGGAGGATATAAGTATGCTTAGTGGTGAATGTACTTATATTGATGTGAATGATGGTCAAAAAATTTGGGCCTTCTGCGAATCTTATATTAGCTACCAGAAATAATAGAAGAAACTGAAAGCAAACAGCAGTAACAGGACTTGTGTAGTGGACTTATAGTATTCAGGAACAACCAGAGTGGTTCTATGGTCTCAAAGACAACTCAATTTCCACATTACCCCTAGAGCTTACAGTCAACTCTAATTCCCTTTTATCACACCCTGAAAATAATGAATTGATGAGTAATGTGCTCGCATGGATGCGAGTCAAGCCATGCTTGTACATGGATGCACCTTCATGGCGTGTACGTTCATATCAATTTGTTATTTGAAGGATCTAGTGAGATGAAGGGCGCCGTGGGGTTCCAAGGGGAGACCGGCGGCAGCCTCCCCTTGGTTGTCGTCGCCAATGCGACAAATGTAAAATTGAAGACAGGTGATAAACAATACATAGATTCTGAAACAAATTCAGAATGACGAAAAGCAGATAGAAGTCTCGGCTTGGGAGTCGACAGGCCTAAGCCTCAGGGATGAATTTTTGCAAGAGGCTAAATTGAAATGCTTAGCCTCCCCTTGATTGTCGTCGCCAACGCGACAAAGGGTAAATTGAAGACAGGTGATGAACAAAACATAGATTCTGAAACAAGTTCAGAATGACGAAAATCAGTTAGAGTTCGCAGCTTGGATGCCGACAGGCAGAAGCTTCAGGGATGAATTTCTGCAAGAGGCTAAATTGAAATGCTTAGCCTCCCCTTGGTTGTAGTCGCCAACGCGACAAAAGGTTAAATTGAAGGCCGATGGTTAACAAGACATAGATTCTGAAACAAGTTCAGAATGACGAAAATCAGTTAGAATTTTCAGCTAGGATGTCGACAGTCCCAAGCTTCAGGGATGAATTTCTGCAAGAGGCTAAATTGAAATGCTTAGCCTCCCCTTGGTTGTAGTCGCCAACGCGACAAATGTAAAATTGAAGACAGGTGATAAACAATACATAGATTCTGAAACAAGTTCAGAATGACGAAAAGCAGTCGCGGCATAAAGCCGCTGCTACAGGAAGAGTATTACGCAGCTACAGCTAAAACTGCTCATTTTACCTTGCGCAAAAGTAACCTTGCTTCGCAACGTGTATTTTGCACGTTAATCCGACACTTCAAAAAGAAGCACCTGATTCAACTGCGGGCCATGCACATTAAAATTATTATCCGCCACCATCAGCAAACTACGATTGCCATTCGCTAAAGTTGGGCCAAACGTTAAACCTTCCAAGTTATCAATTTGCTTCGACCCTAATTTGTCGGTAATAGTCGCTAAATCTAATACTAAGGTTTTCCTCGCGGCTTTAAACGACTGGTTTTTTAAAGAGGCAATGTTCGATGTGTCGGTCGCGTCTTGTGTATCGATTAAGTAAATACTCACGTTATTGCCACCGTCTTTTAAACCAGATGTATAAGAGCGCTCCATGGTTAAAAATTGGTGTTCGTTGATTTGTAAGATCTCAACTAACCCTGTGGTGCGAAATGCATCGGGTTTAGCGCCTTTGCGGTCTACCAGTGGTTCAACATAATAGGCGAACTGTTTTTGCATTTGCTTGCTGGCAAAATCAAAGTGAGAAATACGCACCATGCTGCCATGTTTTAAAGTGGCTTCTTCACCATCTTGTTTAAGCGCGCCTTCCATCGACACCCAAATCCCTTTACCCGACATATCAAGTGTCACACCTTCAAACACCGCGTTATGGCGTGGGCCGGTGTTTTTGCCGATATTAAACATGCTCGGCAATGCAAAAGTGGTTTGAGTTTGGTCTATGTTACCTGCGAGTGATTGCATAAAAATGGCGGGAGGCTTGTTGTATTTCACACTGCCTTCACTGGTCCAGACGATGCTGTTTTCTTTAGGGGCAGGAATTAAACTTTCAGGGTCGACAACTCGCTTGCTCGATTTATTGCCCATCAGGGGTAATGACCTTTCGAACGTGATATTGCTGATTTTCGTGTTTTCTATCTCAGTACCTTCGATAGTGATTTTGGCTTGAAAATAGCGCGGCTTTTTAGAATCATCAGCAATCATTAAGTACTTGCCGTTAACGAATTCAATACTCGATAAACCACCGACCTTATCACCATCTACGCTTAGCTCTGCAGGGATTATGTATTCGTCGAGAAAGTTAAGCTTTATGGAGGCTGTGTGTGCAAATACGTTTGTAGAGAGAGCCGCGTATAACGCGAAAGCCGAAAATATTAAATTGCGCATAGTTTTACTGTGTCGAATAAAAATCTGAACGACAAATATACGTGGCTGAAGTTCAGATTGCATCTTTTTTGGGTGAAAGAGGGGAGTGCGGAAAAGGAGTTAAATATGGGTGCAGTTTCTTAAAAACAGTCGGGATTTGTATTGTGGGCTTAAAGCTTACAGACAACGCCCTTTCCCTTTTATCACACCCTGAAAAGAATGAATTGATGAGAAATGCGCTCGCATGGATGCGAGCCAAGCCATGCTTGTACATGGACGTACCTTCATGGCGTGTACGTTCATATCAATTCATTATTTGAAGGATCTAGTGTGATGAAGGGCGCCGTGGGGTTCCAAGGGGAGACCGGCGGCAGCCTCCCCTTGGTTGTCGTCGCCAACGCGACAAAGGGTTAAATTGAAGACTAGGGTTAAGACTTTAAACTTTGTAAGAAGAGTTTTGTGTTGTATTACGTCCTTGTAGCTTGGGTCCGGTTCGGCCATCCAAGGCCTCACGCTCGGCGCTAGTCTTGCTGCGCGCCCTCGCAAGCCTCAAGACGCGCCTCCCCCTTGCGCAAAAATAACCTTGCTACGCAATGAGAGTCCCGTGGCATTAGTTAAAACTGCTCATTTCACCTTGCGCAGAAATAACCTTGCTACGCAACGTGTATTCTGCACTTAAAACTTAACGTTCACACCTACCCAGATGTTTCTCGCTTTGTCTTTCACGTTATAGTCATCTGTAAATACCACTTCACTTACTGCACCACGGCCGCTTGAGTAAGTGAACTCGCCGTCACCGTCAAGGTCTGCGTAATCAACGCTGTAAGACGTAAAGTCAGTATCTAGTAGGTTATTAATACGGGCAAACACTGTGACGTTTTCGTTTAGGTTGTATTTCGCACCTAAGTGAAGCAATTGATAGTTTTTGTAGTACAGCGGCTTTTCAAGCGTGCTGTCCCAACCACGGTAACGGTCTGAACGTACTTCTGCGTTAAGAGTGACAGAAAATTCGTCAGTCACTTGCCAATCAAGGGTCGCGTTTGCCATGTGCTCAGCAGTATTTGTCAGCGGTTGGCCTTCTTGTGGGCCACTCTTTTGCTCGCTGTCAGTCCATGTGTAGTTTACGTATAAAGACACTGCATCGTTAAATGCATAACGACCTGCGACTTCTAAGCCTTGGATCTCAACTTTGTCGATATTGATCTTTTGGCTATAGCTGTTGTAACCCAATTCGTCGTACTGACCTAGGTTTACACATGGCTTAACATTGCTGGTTGCAGTACAGCTTTGAATGCGGTCACCACTGGCAATTTTGTCTTCAAACTCTGTTGTGAAGTAAGTGATATTGAAATTGTGATCTTCGCTTGGATGATTCCAGTAAAGGGCAATTTCGTTGTTAGTACTGGTTTCAGGTTTTAGATCTGGGTTACCTGCAAACGGTGAGGTCCCTTGACCACCAAAACCGGTAATACCGTTATATAAGTCAGTCGTTTTTGGTGTTTTATAACCTGTGCTGATCCCGCCTTTTACAGTCCAGGCTTCACCAAGTTCGTAAACACCGTAAAGACGCGGTGAAGTTTGGCTACCAAACACATCATGGTTGTCGTGGCGTACACCCACAGTAACGGTAAGTGGATCAGCAATATGCCAGTTATCTTCAACAAATAGGGCGGTCATTTTGTGCGATTGTAAGCCTTGTGTCTCACCTGACTCCATACCGAAAACACCGTCTTGTAATTCGCCATCGACAAGTTGGCCGCCAATCACAAATACATGGTCGCCCGCTAAATCGTCTACAGGAATATCAACACGTGCATCGAGTGTGTACTGGTTGCTATTTAGCGTACGTTTAGGGCGCGGTAAGAAAGTACGCTCAGCCAAGGCTTTACGCGCGGCGTCGTCTAGGTTTGCATACTCACCTGTTCCATCATACATAGCTTGTAACTGCTTACGCTCGGCAACTGATAGCGGCATTGTACGGCCATTGTTATCGGTATCAACATAAGCTAAAGAAACAAAAGTAGTGAAATCGTCAAACTCACCGTTGTGGGTTAATGACCACCAAGTTCTATCGAACTCTTGATCAGCAGCGTAACCAGCACGTGGGTTTACGATACCTTTGCGGTCTTGCCAGATTGATTCAATATTATCTTTGGTACCAAGTGGATAAGTGATCTGGCCAGTTTCTAAATTATAGTTTGGCGTGTTGTCGTACTCTTGATTCGATACATCGTAGTCAAAGGTAATGGTGTTTTGTTCGTTTGGCGTGAATACGAACTTGGCACCTAATTGTGTGTTGGTGTTATCAACGGTTTTACCACCGCTACCAAAACCAAGTTCACGGTGATGTACTTTACCATTAGCATCGACAGCTGGCGCAAACTCAGGGTTAGATGCTTGACGCTCGTATACGCTGCCGCGTGCAGAGAAGTTTACTAGGCCTTCAATTAGCGGGCCGAAAACACTGAAATCTGTGGTGATGTCATCGCCAAATTGATCGTTTGTTTGAAAGCTGCGGCCAAAATCAATGCTGCCAGTCCATTCGTTTAGCGACTTTTTAGTAATGATGTTAATGACACCACCCATGGCATCGGCGCCGTAAAGTGTAGAAGCTGGCCCTCTGATCACTTCAATACGTTCAATGGCACTTTTTGGTGGAATGTGGTTAAACGCGTTGCCACCAAAGTTATTTGGATAAATATCACCATGGTTGTTTTGGCGCTTACCATCGATAAGTAATAGGGTGTACTCACCGGTTAAACCACGCATGCTCACACTACCTTGACCTGTTTTGTCGCGAGTAGTACCAACATCAACACCTTCTTGATACTTAACGGCATCAAGTAGGGTTGTGTACGACTGACCTTGTAAGTCTTCGGCGGTGATAACAGAAATACTTGCCGGAGCGTCAGGTACTTTTTGCTCAAAACCAGTTGCAGTCACAACGATGCGTTCCATGTCATCTTGTGGGGCTTTAGGTGCCTGCTGAGCCAGTGCCGAAGTGCTTAATGTCGCTGCAATAAGCGAAGAAAGTGCGCAGAGTTTAAAAGGTGTGTTCATTTTTAGAGAGCCTGATTTATTGCAATTAATGAAATTTTTTGGGTACTGTATAGATCAAAAACACAAAAGTAAAGCTAATTGATAATAATTCGCATTAAATAAATCGTAAAGGTTAAGAGCAGACTTTTAAATTACGCTTAAATTTCTAGATTATTTAAAATATGGATTATTTTTATACATTTAGAACAAGCAATAAAAGTGCTTTAAAAGTCAAAATCACACACACTCATTAAGCAGGTATTACCGATTAAGAGAGTTTTGCGCGCTTTTTTTACGCGCAAAAGGTTAGTACATTAATCGATGTTTATCTCGGTATCTCGCTTTTAAGCTGGCAGAAAGTGACAGGTGCGATAAACCAACAACAGCTAATAAACGTCTTTGCGATAAAGGCCTTGTTGCTCAAGTTGATTTAGGTATTTTTGTCCTAAAATTTGCACTAAAGTGCTTTCAACGTCTTTTGCCATACCTTGTAAGCTGCCGCAGATAAAAATCGCCGCTCCGTTATTGACCCAGCCTTTTAATTTCGTCTGTTGCGCTAACATGGCATCTTGCACATACCCTGCGTGGCATTGGCCTACTTTTATTTTGTTATCAGCGGTCTGCCTAGAAAAAGCGAGGTCGATTTCAGTTAAATGCTTGGCATTAAACCACTCTGAGAGCTCTTGATGCCATGGTAAATCATGCTCGGCGCAGCGCTCGCCATAAATCAGCCAATTGCTATGTTGCTGCGCGATTTCGCGATGCTTTATATGGGCCCTAAGCCCTGCTAAACCGCTGCCATTTCCGATCAAGATGAGCTTTGTTTGCTCGTCTAATGGATGAAATTTAGGGTTTGCTCTGATCGAGAATGCTTGCGCACTGTTCAAATCTGCTTGGTGGCAAAGCCAACCAGAGCCTAGACCAAGTTCGCCATTTGGGTGTTTTTGTTCTCGCACCAGTAGCTTTAAGTTTTGCTCTTGCGGGACACTGGCAATACTGTATTCACGTACTTTATTGTTAATGTGCAAACGGGCAATATCACCCGCCTGCCATGTTAAACCATCTGGCACAGCGAGGTTTATTTCAAATAAAGGAGCACCGGGGCTATTGATATTTACTTGCTCCCGAGCGGTCAGTAAGAGTTCTTGAACGGACTGCTGAACTTCAGTCAGGGCTACACTTACAGCAAGTTGTTTTAAAACTCCTGCATTATGAAGATGCGCGTACCAATCGTCTATTCTGGCAGTGTTAAGTTTGTCGACTAAAACCGGTTCAAATATCGGTTTGCAGTGTGTGTTTTGCAGCGCTTTACTGAGCGCAAGGCCAAATTGACAGTACTGGCTATATGCTCTGTCTCCAAGCGCAAGTACTGCGTAATTTAGATGAGCAAGCGTGCTTTTAACTGTGTCTAATTTGCCCAGAAAATGCCTACCATTATCAGGGGCTTCGCCTTCACCATAAGTACTGGCGATAATTAATAGGGTATCGGCTTGTTTTAATTGTTGCTCGGTGACTTGGTTTAGCGAAATACAAATTGCTGGGTCGCCCTGATCTTTTAATTTTATATGTAATTCACGAGCTAGTTGCTCACCAGAGCCGCTTTCACTTGCATAGGCAATGAGCGTTTTTGCGCGGCGCTGTTTATGATTTTGCCATTTAGCAAGAATGACTTTGCGATAGCAAAACAGCGTAAAGGCAAAATAGCCGACCAAAAGTAGGCCGGCTTGTATAAAGGGAGATGCGTTTAGCATATTGGGTAATTAAAGCTCAGGTTAATCAGGTAAAACTTCTAACACAGCAACATAAGTACCACGACGCACAGTCGCAGGAGCCGCCGCTTTATTATCTTGGTACTCTGCTTCGAAGAAGTAACGGCCAGCGCCATTCCAGTTAAGCGTTACAACCCCATTTTCATCTGCTTTTACGCTGATCTCTTCTTGCGCATTGCGATAGCGAGTGCCTTCACGAATAGCAACGACTTCAGCGCCAACAGCAGGTTTGCCGTCAATTAAAAACTTAAACTTAGCTGTTTCACCCGCATAAAGCTCATTCGGATGGGTGATGGCAATCAGCTCTAAGCCTTTGTTTGTTGCTTGTAATGTTTTTTCGGTCGGTGCACCCAAAGTAACAAAGGTTTCCATACGACGAGAAAACTGCGTAACGGTTAGCTTGTCAGCATCTTTTGGTACGCGTTTTTTAAACTCTTCCATAGAGAAGGCTTCACCACGACCTGGGTACCACTTACGTTTGCCGTCTTCATACCATCTTGCCGATAGGCCACTGCTTGCAGTAAATACTTTATAAGTACCTTCTTGGTTTAAGGCTAAATCGAACACATGACGATACTTACCTTTGTGCATATTTTCGACTTCAGTCGGTGTGCCATCAGGGGCATGAACTTTAACACCCGAGAAACGACCCGGATTGTAGTTAGATAAAAAGACGTCATTCGATACAGCTGCATCAAAACTGACCCAGCGGTTTTCACCCGAAAGTTGTGTTTCTTGCGGTACGATCCAAGCTCGGTGGGCGTTTACGTTAAAACAGCTTGCAGCTAGGCCCGCCAATAATAGCGATTTAAGAAGGGTTACTTTCATGGTCTTTCCTATGGGTTAATCGTGAATGAAATAGCGCCGAGTTCTGAGTTACCGGCTTGTTTAAATGTGGTTGTTTTAGTTTGCGGCCAAGTAAAAGGCAGATTAATGAGTTCGCGACCACCCACTTCGCGAGCGGCTTCAACTCGCAGGCGATACTCTCCTGCTGGGAGATTTTGAAGTTGGACTTGTTCTAAAGAAAAACGCATTTGATGTGTGCCAGGTCCGCGTGTCGCACCGCTCATGCCATCAACAGGTAGGTCGAGGCTGCGACCTGTTCTGCGCCACCACTGACGCATATCTTTAAGCCATTTTTCGCCTTCGTTATTGCGCATATCAACGTCGTACCACACAGCTAAATTACTGACGACTTTGTTGCTGTCATTTTCAATCCAAACAGCGACATAAGGTTTGTGATATTCGGCTACTTGTAATCTAGGCAGCTCAACAGAGACTTTGAGCTCCGCGGCGAAGCTTGGAGCCGAGGCCGCAACAAGTAAAAGTGGGGCAATATAATGTTTCATCAAACGCTCCTTAATGCGCACTGAGAATTAAAATAATGACAGGGAAAACCGCACCAGCTACGACCAGTGGCCAAGTGCTAGGACGTTGGTTTGCATAGCGAATAAGTAACCAAAAACCACTGATTGAAAACACAATGCAAAGCACAGAAAAAAAGTCGATAAACCAGCGCCATGCTGTGCTTGTATTACGGCCTTTGTGTAAATCGTTAAGATATGAGAACACACCGCGGTCAGTGTTTTCATACACTAATAACCCACTATCAAGTTCGATACTCAACCAAGCATCTCCACCGGGTCTGGGCATACCCAAATACACCTCGTAGTCATCCCACTCGGCATCTGTTTTTGGGGCCGTAATGTTGTGCTCGTTTATCAAAAACTGCCTAACAGCTTGAGGTAGTGGGCCGCTATCGCGATTGCTAAGCGTCTGCTTAATACCTTCACTCAGCTCGACTTCTAGCGTGGTTATCACTGGCGTGGCTTTAATATCTGCGGCATGGTTGAGAGTGATCCCCGTTACGGCAAATAACAGCATGCCAACTAGGCATAATGCGGATGTGATCCAGTGCCACTGTCTGACGGTGCCAAGTAAATTTGAAAGTTTCATTATTAAATACAACGAGCTGACGACTATTTTATCTCGCGCAATTATACATATGAAATTTCAAATGAGAAGAGTTTTTATTTCTATTTATTTTGATTCAAAGTTGTTCTCTAGAGTAACTAAGGCGAAAGATGAATATCTCAAAATGATTAAGTGTTGTTACCGGTAGGTATCATTTGCAGAGTGCTAGCTGATGAGCCCAGAAAAACATCACACTGCTTTTTAGGCTCATACAAAAGAGGATTACTGGCCGCTTAAACGTTTACCAAATGAAATGGCATAAGCCATTGAACGCATTTTTAATACAGGATCGTCACTGGCTGTAAAGCCTTGAGAAATGATATTTGGGTCAAAGTTGATTGGCGTACAAGCATCTCCGCCTGATTGTTTAAGAACCACTTTACCAAGTGAGACTTGTGCTCTGTCTGCTGGCCATTGAACAGACGGGTCATTTACCACATCTTGCGTTTCACCAATCACTGCATTAAGCGTAAAAGATACAGTACCTTGAGTAAGTTGATTGGCGAGCTTATCAGCCAAAAAAGCGGGCTTAAGCTGCTGGGCTTGCTCTTTTGATAATGTTTTTACACCTAAATCAGGTGTAAGTTGCCAGCGGAATTTTACTTGGTCAGCCCCATTACCATAAAAGAAAGTATGTAAACCAAAAAACTCGGTGTTGGCATATGAGGCTGGTGTTTTAGCTTGTGCGTTCCATGCCACATTGCCTTGCACGCTCGGGTTGTTCTTTATGTACTCCTGGGTTTTCTTTGGGTCGCGCTTACCATTTTCATCAGGTAATAAGGTTGATAAAAAGCCAAAGAAAGTTTCGGGATCTTTGCCTGCAAAAACCGGGAAGTTATTGCCCGTAAAGATGTGTCTAGCGCCACCCGGCAAATTAATTTGCATGCCCATGCCACGCGTACCCGTTGTGCGTTCGTCAGCAATAGGGTTACCACCACCCATTGAAAACCTGAGTGTGACAGGGAGCGTTCCGCTACTTAAAAGAGGCGCATTTTTGAATAAGTCAGATTGCTTGTTGGGTTGAAATTCTCCGGTAGCACACACACCTGAAGCGTGGGCTTTACGAACACCCGGGTGTTTACCATTTAACTTTTCGAATAATTGAATAAACTCGTTGGCAGAGACGGGTTTTGGAGAAGCGATAGCTTGATTTGAAAAAGTCATTCCTAAGGCGGCACTAATTACGAATAAGTGCTTGATCATGATGAGCAGTCCTCTGTCTTGTTGAAGTTAACTGTTGTACTGTTAAAGACAGAGAATTGTTCAATTAAATTTCATGAAGAAGTCATTTTAATTTCTTAGTTGGAAATAAATTATTGCCGCTAATCATTATTCGCTCTTGGATGGACATAAACTGATTGCAGAGAATCTTTGTAGTGCTTGACGCAGTTCTTACCTTGCTCTTTGGCTAAAAACAGCGCTTTATCGGCTCCGGTTAATAAGCGTTTTGGCGATAAGTTTTCATCGGCCAAAGATGTATGTATGCCGATACTTAATGTTTGATGTTCTGGCCACTTTGATTCGTCATTAAAGAATTGCTTGCGTAGACGTTGTGCAAATTGTTCGGCATCTTTAGGGCCTAAGTTAGGGCATATTATAATAAACTCATCGCCTCCCCAACGCACAACATGGTCGTATTGCCTTGAGTGACTTTTTAAAAAGCTAGCTAAAAACACGAGTGCTTTATCACCCATTTCATGACCATACTCATCATTAATCAATTTGAAGTTATCGAGGTCTATTAAGATTAATGAAAGAGGTTGTTGTCTGTGGGCGCACTGTTGTAATTCAATTTCGAGCGTGGAATCAAAAGCTCTACGATTTAATAGGCCAGTTAAATGATCAGTAGACGCTTCAAGCGTAAGTTTATTATGAACGCTTTTATCTTTTATCACGCAAACGGTATGAAAATGCTTACCGATAAGTTTATTGGCAAGAGAAATCGCTATTTCAATCTCACCTCTGTCTTTAGTTTTACACTGTAAATTTTTATGCCTTTGTTCCATATTTATGGATTGGGATTTAGACATAAATTGCATTCTGTGGTTTATATGCTTGGTTTTAAATTGCTCAGGTACAAGTTGTTCGACGCTCATGTTACTCAGCTCTTGTTGTGAATAACCTAAAATTTCAGAGGCTGATGCGTTACTTCGAATAATTTTACCTTGTGCGTCTATGTATAAAATACCATCAGGTGAGAGGTCTAAAATAGTGTGCAACTGTTTCGCAGCAAGCAACTCTTTACGAAGTAATCTAAGGGTAAAAATACTCGATATAAGTAATAAGGGTAAAAGTATGGTAAGTAAAATGATATTTCGCTGATTGATTTGTTTGGTTTCTAGCTCGGTTTGGGTTTTTAAGGCTTTTAATTTAGGTAAAATTTCGAGCCTTAACGTTTCTAGCGCAACTTGTGCACGACTGTCATCAACCTTAACAAGCTTATCTAGTTCAGCAATGTCTAAATGTTGATTGTCTCGCGCATATAACAGTTTTTGGTAATAGAGTTCGAGTGTTTCAAGAATGACACGGATATGTTGGTTCGCATCTGCGTTATTCAGGGTGTTTTGTAATTGGGCAAGTGATGCTTTGCTTTTTACATAGCGTCTTTCTGCTTGCTCGAAATAGTGGGGATCACGTCGAATAACGTAGTTTTTAAAATGATGTATAAAGCCTACATAGCCAAAGTTTCTCTCAAGTTCTGCCAGTTCAATGGCATTTACAACTTTAATAGTAGCATTGCCATCCCAGCTTTTTTGTAGCGCTTCAGTACTATTGATCTGTAAAACTGTGAACACAATAAGTGATAGGTTCACTGCAAATGCAAGTACAGTCACAATGATGAAATTAAGGCTTAGCTTTTTCATTTTCTTCCATGTGTTATTTATAAAGGCTATTTATAAATTTAGCTCACACTTAAATTAAGTAAAAGAAGTGAAAAAATGCCGCGATAGCAAAATTCATGATCGAAAAAGTCATTTGAAGTGTTTTAAAATGCTGAATGCAACCTTGTTTAATATATTGCGATTATTTGCTGAATTTTGGGCTGAGTGCTTTAGCGAGTTTGTACTTTACCGAGCGCCAATGGGTCATTGGGGTGGTGGGGGCTGACTCTATCAAACTGTCGAAGTCTATATCGGCAAAGTCTAACTCGCCGTCATGCGCTAAAATAACAGACTTAGGCTGGAGTAATTTAATAGCCAGCAACGAGTTGCGATAACGGCGCGGATAAAACAGTGGAAATGGTGGTATTAATTTACCTTTAACTTTAACCATTAAATCAGCCACATAAACACGCTCTGATGGAATATGATAAGCGGCAATGTCGCGGTCGGTGTGACCGGGAATGTGCATGACTTGCCAGTCATCAAACCCAGGTATGGTCATGCCGTCAGCGAGAAAATGGTCGGCTCGTAACTTTCTTGGGTAAAATAGATTCTGTTTTTTCTTCCCTTTTCGACCAGCAACGTAAAGCGCGAGTAGCATATCTGTCCAATGCATTAACACGCCGTCAAGCCCTCGATACCAGTGCCCGGGTGCATTACATGCAGCAATTTTTGCCCCTGTGGTTTTAGCAAGTTTATGTGCGCCACCGGCATGATCAGGGTGCATATGAGTCACTAGAATAATTTTTAAATCGCTCAGGGGACGCTGTAACTGTTGCTCTATGAACTCAGTCACCACATTTTGATCAGCTCGACAACATCCATCTAGTAACATTAATTTACCCTTATCTTCAACAAGATAAATAGTTTGGATATACCCTTCGAGCTGGTGGATTTTCATAGGTGTCTCTAACAAGTGTTTTTAAATAAGCGATAGCCTAACAGTTATAACTTGTCAGACCACTTAGTGTAAAGACTCGATTTCTTGTTTATGCATTTGTCCGTTAGCGAATTTTTGAGTGGGCTTGGTAAAGTCATACCAAAGCTTATGCGGTGTATTATGAAGAGATACGGGGGAATATTCAGGTAGCTGAGCAATTCTAGCTGCCACAGTATGATGAACATGAGGTTTAATCTGAAGGTTTATCTGCTCATTTTCAATCACGCAGCAGCGCCTATCATCTAAAGTTAACCAATCAAGCACATTATTTCGAGTATGCTGGTGACTGATCCCGAGTGCACTGGGAGTACAAAATAGGTCATCAATTTGAATGCTGTTTTTTAAATGTTCAGGGCAGAGCGAAAGCAATTGACTTTGTGTGGGCACGTTTAAATTGAGTTCTGGCAAATATTGAAGTCTTTGTAAATGAGCCAACCACTGTAAGGCAAAGTTTAAGCAGATATCAGACAAGCCATCGTGATAATAGCCTCCGCCTATATTTGAGTGTGCCCCAGCAAACCACACTTCTAACACTTTGCCTGGTTCATGATTCATTAAAGTAGGTTGAAACACTTTGCGTTTTTCATCGAGGCTAACTAAATGCACGGCTTTCTTAACAATATTCGCCAATTTATGACCGTGTTCAAACACCACATCAAAACTGGGTCTATTGCGTGTACTTAAGTCTGGCAATCCCATACTGGCAACGGTATCAAAGACGCATAAATGAACAAAAGCGTCTGTCACTTTATCAATATGCGATTCAAGTAAAGAGACGAAACGTCTTGCTAGGGCTGCACCTCTTGAAAACCCTGTAACTAAAAGTTGGTCGCCATGCTGATAATACAGCTTAAAATCAGAGAGCGCTTGGCTCAAAATGCGACTTACATCTTGGCTTTGTGGTGCCAGACCTTGATTGATAAGTTTGTTTAGCCAATTGCCGTAAGTGCCTATTCCTTGGTAGTAAAAGCAATGGCGAATGCTGCTTTGCTTGCACAGCCCCCTTTGCGGGCCTTCAGAAAACAAATTACCTCCCAGCATAAGGTGTAACTTCAAAATATTACTGATGCTTTCGTCAGAGAGCTGTTCAGAGTTCTTCTCTTGAACTGCGTCTTGGGGTTCGTTTCCTGTGCCATCAAAATTGAAAACTAACAAACGGCTCATTGATAAATCCTTTATTTATATGTTTGATTTTTAAGCTCGTTTAGCATAACTGAATTTTTCTTAAGAGGGTATTGAGTCTAAGTGAAGTTGCTGAACTAGCAGTGATTTAACCTTGAATTGCTCTAATAGAGGTTGTGGCTATGGATGGACCTTTGGTCGCTTCTACAGGCTTAACTTTTGCAGTTTTCCAGGGATGGCTGCCGTGTTCTATTTATGCAAAGCCTCTTAAAAAAGAGGCTTAATTGTATTTGGGAGGACTAATTTAGGCCTGTTGCAACGCTATAAATGCAGGTTCTTTGCGTAAACCACTGAAATAAGATTCCCTATCGAGCTCTTCTTTCAGGGTGCTAGATAGAGTCAATGCGGTGCGAATATCTTCTAGGGCTTCTTGAAACTGTGCCAGTTTGGATTTAGCGCAGGCTCTTTGCCAGTAGGCAAGTGCATAATTGCTATCTAGCTCAATGGCTTGATTTACAAGCGATAGTGCCCAAGCATCATCATTCATGTCTAATAATAAATCCGCTTTGTAAGTCAGTGCTTCAACGTCATGTGGATTGATTTCTAAAATTTGGTCGTAAATATTCAGCTTTTCTTGATCGCTTTTTTCAAGACCCGCTCGCATCCAAAGTGAGTGCACCATGTTGCTTTCGGATATGACTTTTTGTGCTTCAACAATCTGATTTGAACGCTCTTTAATGGTGTCTTCTAGCTGATTTAAGCGGTCTTCATATTTGGCTGTTAGCTTTTCAATACGTCGTGTTGTCGAAGCTTCCATACTTTCTTTGATGTCGCGAATAGATTTCCAGCCGAGTAACACCAAAATAGAAGCCGCAGCAGTAATGATGTAAAAAATAGTATTGGTGGTGTCTGCAGTGTAACGGATAGCTCGGTCTGACGTCTCTAATTTGGCATTGACGACTTTTTCAATCAGCTCGGCGCGCGTAGCTTGTTGGTCTTGGCGCAGTTGTTTGAGTTCATCCAAAATGTAGCGTTCAACAAGCGGTTTATAGAGTGGGGACTGAATCTGTTGTACGGCCGTTTCTGAGTTATTATCGGTTTTTGCGTGGCTGATAAATGTCAGCAATGTAAAAAGAATACTGAGTAATATTGCGTGAGGGCGCATCTTAAAATTGGCTCCTTTATTTTGATTTACGTGATGCAAATCGTGAAGTTCAATCTCTACCTTAACAAAAATCGTGCTGTTTTTCTTTTCAAGAACAGAATCTTGTTGGTGAATGCTTGAATTTTGTACTTTACTTAAGCGCAATGAATATATTTTGGATAAAGTTAGATGCTCTCTTTTATTAAGAATATTTTTGCACCAAATCAGACTTCTACATCATCGTCAGAAAGCGATGGACAGAGCTATTATCAAGCCGTATTAGAGCAGGCTATCGATGCGGTGGTATCGATAAACCAACAAAATCAAGTGACTTTTTTCAACGCGGCAGCCGAAGCACTATGGGGTTATCAAAGAGAAGAAGTCATTGGTCAAAACGTAAAAATGTTGGTGCCTAAAGGCATACAGCCTCAGCATGATCAATTCGTCAATAAAAACAGAACATCTGGTATTAATAAGATTGTAGGCTCTGCAAGAGATGTAGAGATTAATCGTAAAGATGGGTCAAAACGCTGGGGTAAGTTGTCTTTATCGAAATTTTCGATTGGAGATGAAATTCATTACACCGCCTTTTTAAGAGACATTACCGAAGAGCGCTTTCAAAGTGAATTTATTAAGCAGCTATTAGAAGACGCGTTAGATGCCATAGTCAGTATTGATGAACACAATAATGTGATCCAATTCAACAAAGCCGCTGAACAGCTTTGGGGCTATTCACGACAAGAGGTGATAGGGCAAAACGTTAAAATGTTGGTGCCCGCCAACATACAAGCTAATCACGATAACTTTGTGAATGCCAATAGACAGACTCGACAAGATAAAATAGTAGGCTCGAATCGGGAAGTTGAGATTTTCCGTAAAGATGGCACTAAGGTTTGGGGCAATTTATCCTTATGTCGTGTTGAGTGCGACGGTAAAATGCAATACACCGCGTTTGTCCGAGATGTGACTGAACAAAGAGTACAGCGAGAGTATTTAAATCAAGTGCTAGAGCAAGCCATTGATGCCGTCGTATCAATCAACCCAGACAATATAGTCACGCAGTTTAATGCCGCTGCTGAAGCACTTTGGGGGTATGACCGCAAAGAAGTGTTAGGCAAAAATGTGAAAATGCTGGTGCCAATGGATATTCAGCAAAATCATGATGCTTATGTAAATAAAAACCGCACTACGGGTCAGAATAAGATTGTCGGCACCAGCCGTGAGGTGCCTGTTTTTAGAAAAGACGGCTCGCAAGTGTGGGGTAGTTTGGCACTGTCCAAAGTGGTGATAGATGGAGATATTCATTACACCGCCTTTGTGCGTGATGTAACTGAAGAAGTCGCAAGGCGAACTACTTTCGAAACCTTGTCATTAGTGGCGAATAAAACTGACAACTCAGTGGTTATTACCGATGCTGAAGGCAAGATTGAATATATTAATCCGGGTTTTACTAAGTTAACGGGTTATACCTTAGAAGAAGTTAAGGGCAAAAAGCCTGGTAACTTCTTACAAGGGCCTGATACAGATGCTAATACGGTAAAAAGAATTCGCGAAAAACTGAACGCAAAAGAAGCCTTCTATGATGAAATTCTCAATTATGACCAAGACGGTGGTTCGTATTGGATTTCGCTGGCGATTAATCCGGTATTTGATGCCGAAGGCACACTCACTAAATTTATTTCAGTTCAGGCTAATATCACCGAAACTAAAATGAAAGCGCTCGAGTTTACTTATAAGCTGGATGCGATTAGCCGTGCAAATGCGGTGGCTGAGTTTTCTACTCAAGGTATTTTAGAGCAGGTGAATGAAAATTATTTGGCGGTGTTTAACTGCCATCATGCCACAGATATGGTCGGTATGAGCTTAGAATCATTGTTACATCCAGACTTTATTTCATCACCTGAGTACCAAGATTTTAGCCAAAAGCTATCGAGTGGTGAGTTTGTGACCGGTGACTTTAAACACCAAACCGAGTCTGGGGAGGCGCGTTGGATCAACGCATCTTTCAACCCAATTTTTAATACCGCGGGTGAGATCACCAAAATCGTCATGTATGGTGAAGATGCAACCCAACGTAAGCAAGGCACAGATACCATTGCTGAAGTGTTGTCTTATTTAGAGCAAGGCGACTTATTGCAAAGAGTCGAAGGAGACTTTGGTCCAGAGCTCAATTTAGTTAGAGATTCTCTCAATGCGTCAATTGAAAAACTCAAATCAACCTTAGTGTCTATTTTAGATTTAGCTGATAACGTCAGCACTGGTGCGTCGGAAATTTCAACAGGTAATGCCGATTTAAGTACACGAGTGGAGTCGCAAGCTTCTTCTTTAGAAGAAACCGCTGCAACGATGGAAGAGTTAACGGCATCAGCGAAAAATAATGCTGAGAATGCTCAAAACGTCAACACACACGCGCAGCAAACCAGTGGTGCGGCAGAGCGCGGCCGTGAAGTTGTTAAAGGTGCCATTGATGCGATGGGAGAAATCTCTGATTCGAGCAAACGTATTTCAGACATCGTTGGTATGATTGACGAAATAGCCTTCCAAACCAACTTACTGGCACTAAATGCCGCAGTGGAAGCAGCAAGGGCTGGCGAGCAGGGGCGCGGTTTTGCTGTGGTTGCCGGAGAGGTGCGAAATCTAGCCCAGCGTTCATCTTCTGCAGCCAAAGAAATTAGTACCCTGATCCAAGATTCGGTCAGAAAAGTTGAAGAGGGCACTGTACTGGTAAACCGCTCTGGTGAATCCCTCGATGAAATTACCGCTTCGGTCAGAGAAGTGATGTCGATGATTAAAGAGATCACCGATGCCAGCAATAATCAGCTCAATGGTATTCAGCAGGCCTCGTCGGCGGTGTCTGAGATGGATGAGATGACCCAGAAAAATGCCGCTTTAGTGGAGGAAGTGACCGCCGCAAGCACCGAGATGAGCGAGCGAGCACAAGATATGCACAAAGATCTGAGTTTCTTTAAAACACAGTGATTATTAGGCGAAGAGAGTGTTTGAATAAAACGGCGTGATCGTATCACGCCGCTTTCAATGACTTAAGTTACAGTTGAAAGTCGTATACCGAGCCTAAGTTCATAATTTGTGTCAGTTCATCTAGCGCGTGTTGAGACTCCTGCATTAAACTTGGATCTGCTAAGTCAGCTTCAACCAAGCGATCACGATAATGTTTATTTACCCACTGGGTTAATCTGTCGTATAGCAAATCGGTCATTAAACAATTTGGGTTAACTGCGTTTAATTCTTGTTGTGATAATGCAACTCTTAATCTCAGACAAGCCGGTCCTCCGCCATTTTGCATACTTTGTTTTAAGTCCATATAAATGACTTCGTTGATAGGGTTGCTGGCTTGGCAAAGTGCCGCCAAATAGCGCTCTACAGCATCGATTGTTTGGCATTCACTCGGTGCAATCAATGCCATGCCACCATTTGGCAAGCTGACTAACTGGCTGTTAAAGATATAGCTTTTAACAGCTTCATCTACACTCAAGTCTGCGTCAGTGACTTCGATTAAATGTAACGGGCGCGTGCCAGTGTAATTTTGTCTGATTTGCGCAATGACTTTTTTCTGTTGATAGAAAGCCTGCTCATGAAATAAAAAGACATTTTCATTACCAATGGCAATCACATCGTTATGGAATACACCTTGATCTATGACCTCTGGGTTCTGCTGAATGTACAGGGTTTGTGCTGGATCTAGCAGGTGACTGCGGGCAATTGCTTCACTGGCTTGGCGAGTTTGCCTTGCCGGAAAAACCTGAGGCTTTACTTTGCTATTCATGTCTTCGCCATATACGAAAAGCGCTAACCCAGGGTGTCCGTAACTGTCAGCTAAACGGGTATAGTTTGCTGCGCCTTCATCACCAAACAAAGCATGTTGAGGCAAAGGGCCATGGTGCGTGAACACAGAGTCATCAGCAAAAGTGGCTTTCAAAATTTTGCTGGTGGTTTTGGCTTCAATGGCTCGGTGAATTTTATTGTTCAAGTTCGCAGGGGTGAAATGCACTTTTCCGTCGCCACTGTCTGCACTCGGTGACACGGTTGCCGCATTGGCTGTCCACATAGAAGATGCGGAATAACAGGCTTTCAAAAATTGCGGGGCTGATTTTGCTGCTTGTGAAATAACATTGGCATCTGAGCCTGAAAAGCCAAGGCTTCTTAATGTGATTAAATCAGGTCGAGCATTGGGCGCTAATACACCTTGATGTAACCCCATCTGGCTAAGCGTATGCATTTTTTCTAAACCCTGTAGCGCAGCTTTTTTTGGATTTGCGACTTTATTGGCATTCGACTTAGATGCCACGTTGCCATATGACAGCCCAGCATAATTATGTGTTGGTCCAACTAACCCATCAAAATTAACTTCAGTGTAATTCATAGTTGCCTCATTGTGGTGCAATCGTGCACTAATTCAGTGTTGTTTTTATCCCGATAGTTAGTTCTATAATCAAAAACTCAATTATTTCATTGGTTTATTTTTGAATTAACTACATTTAGCTATAATTAGTTCAAGCTATGTGCCAAGCGGCTTTAATAAACAGAATAAAATCGATTAATCCTGTATATTTCTATGGCTGTGGTTGAGTCACAATAGTCAATAAGTGGTACAGACCTTAAAAAGGATAAATTATGCTCGCGAAATTAAGTGCGCTTTTGAACCATGCCATTTTTACATTCAATGAAGAACCGCTCACAGTCGGTGAAGTACTGATTATTCCTTTATGGCTGATATTGAGCTTTTGGCTGGTGCGAGTGATCGTTAAATCTGTCGAAAAGCGTTTAACAGCGAAAAAGCGAGATCCCAATATCATTCAGCTAATTCGCAAAATCATCGTCATCGTGTCTTTGGCGATTATCTTCTTAACGACGCTGTCTATGCTTAATGTGCCGATCACGGCATTCGCGTTTTTATCAGGGGCGATTGCCATCGGCTTTGGTTTTGGTGCGCAAAACATCATTAATAACTTTATCAGTGGCTGGATATTAATTGGTGAAAAACCCATTCGTATTGGTGATTTTTTAGAGGTTGAGGGGGTTAAGGGTATAGTTGAAGAAATAAATACCCGCTCAACGCGAATTCGCCGTGTTGATGGCGTGCATATGCTTATTCCCAACAGCAAATTGCTCGAAAATACGGTGGTAAACTGGACGTTAAGAGACCGATTAGTGCGTGGTACGGTGAGAATAGGCGTGGCTTATGGCTCTGATTGCGAGCAAGTCGCGAAGCTAATGCTAGCTGCTACGAAAGCCCATGACAAAGTATTGGATGACCCCGAGCCTTCCGTATTTTTCTTAGATTTTGGTGATAACGCATTGGTCTTTGAATCTTATTTTTGGATCAACTCAACAGTAGAAGGGGGGCTGAGACTCGTCTCGAGTGATATTCGTTTTGCCTTAGATAAAGCATTTAAAGACGCTGATATCGTGATTGCCTTCCCACAAAGAGATATTCATATCGATGGTGAATTGAAAATCACCAGATAAAGCATAAATAAAAAGGGCTCGTCATGAGCCCTTTTGAGAATGAGGAGGTTGCCAAAATAGTGCTAGAGGTTTTAAGTTGCATTACTTGCCTGTCCCGCATCCTTAGGCATCAGAGCAAAGCCGTTGTATTACTCTGCCTTTTCGATATATTCCAATACATCAGCCAGTGTTTTAAATGTATTGTACTCACCTGCGATCATTTCTTCATTCACGCAATCAAGTAGTTGTTTCTCATCTTTGTCACCGTAAGCCTCAACACAGTATAAATACGCGTCTTTTACTTCCCATGGCGAAGCATTTTCAGACTCAGCGGCATTGACTAAGGTCATTGCAGATGCAAACAAAAAGACAACACATAAAAGGTATTTCATCGTTTTTCCTAGTGGGGTTATTTCCGAGATAAATCTATGGTGGAAATCCCAAAAAGGAAAACTAAAAAGTTTTTATTTCACGACAATTATTATTTGTTTTTCAAACTTTAAATCTTCTTTTATGTTTGCTTTGTCCCTAGCTTGTTAGGGCCTACATTTTGGAGACAGTTATGATTGCGGATATTCGTCCGGGAAGTAAAAAGTTTTATGCTGAAGAGCACTTCTTTGGGGGTATTGACCGTTCTGGATTTTTTACAATCTCAGAGGCAAATTATTTAATTCATTATGGGCATACACTGAAAGGTCTTTATGACGGTTCGTTGATGCCAGAAACTGAAACAGAACACAAATTTGTGGCGGCATTAAGTTCGCAAGAACCCGTTTTGCTTTACGAGCACAAGTTGTGGCAGAAGTTTTTATATGCGGTTTATCGCGCTTCTCACCGCTCAAGCGCTGTGAGTAATAGCAAAGGGTCGATGAGCCCAAGTGATTACTATAATGAGATGTTCCATGATGCGTATTAGTTGTGACTCACTCAGAAATTACAAACAAGAAAGACGTAATAAGAAGATGCGTGATGAAAAACGCAAAAAACAAAAGCGAAGTTATATCGAAGCCGATAAACCAAAGTGGCGTTAATCTAAAACAGTATTAAGGCCCTCATAATTTAGTATCTTCATTGCCCTTGATAAATGACTATTCGGATGTGGTTATTTATGCAAGGGCAATTTTATTCGCGTTATGAAATAGACGACGCTAAGATTCTATAAGCGCCCTGAATCATAACGAATAAAGTCATTGTCATTCACAATTTATTTAACAAGAAATAATAATGACGACATCCAGCACGGAACCTGTAATGGAAAAAGCGAACACCACACAACGCGTTTATAATTTAAAGTCACAAGCTCAAGTGTCGCTTGAGTCTCTTGATCAAAGCCAGCCTTTTTGGGTACATCTAGATTATAGTGAAGCGCATGCGGTTGAGTGGATTCAACACGCTGCGTTTTTATCTGAAACAGTAAAAGAAGCTCTTATTTCTGAAGAAACTCGTCCTAGAGCACAGTTTTTTGGTAGTGGTTTGTTTGTTTCTTTACGCGGTATTAACTTAGCGAAATCTGCAAAACCAGAAGATATGGTGTCTATTCGACTTTATATCACTGAAAATTGCGTGGTTTCGACAGCGCACAGGCGTATTTTTTCGGTATCAGAAATTGCAGATTTACTGGATCAAGCTGAAGGCCCTAAAACGAGCTCTGAATGGCTCGTGAGTATGATTGAGCACTTAACTGATAATATGTCGGATACGGTTCATTTCATTGATGACAAGCTCGGTGAATATGAAGACTCGGTATTGACAGGGGAGCAAGCGAGCTTTCAATCAGAGTTAGCAAATTTACGCAGACAAATTATCGCAATTCGTCGCCATTTATCGCCACAAAGAGAAGCTTTACAGTCATTACTTCATGATAAAAACATTCTGCTAAGCAGTGAATGTAAACACCAAATTCGTGAATCACTTGACCATATTACGCGCTATATCGAAGAACTAGATTCATGTAAGGAACGAGCAGCCGTATTGCAAGAAGAGATCAATGTGCGAGTTGGACAGATCATGAATGACCGCATGTATGTGTTGTCGATTGTGGCTGCGATTTTCTTACCACTTGGATTTTTAACCGGGTTGTTAGGCATTAATGTGGGTGGAGTGCCAGGTACAGATAATCCGATGGCTTTCTATATATTCAGTGGCATGCTGTTTGTTTTAGTTGTGGCACAAGTGATTTATTTCCGTCGCAATAAATGGGTGAGTTAAGCTAAAACAGACTAATTCCGTAATGCTGATCAGCTATGGCCGATCAGCATATTACTGAATAACACCAAAGCATAGCCAAACACAGCGCCAAGGGGAGGTCCCCAATGTTTTTTGAGCTTAGACTGCGGTGCTATATCTTGGAAAATTAAGTATAAGATCCCGCCAGACGCAAAGAGCATAATAGCGCCTAACATGGCTTGATGTCCTGCCAACACATAATAGCCAAACAATCCAGCTAAAGGGCCTAATGGCACCAGTAAGAACATAATCATCAAAGTGGTTTTAGTACTTTTGTTTTGTTCTTTTAATTCGCGAAAAGCGTTGAAACCCTCAGGTAAATTTTGCAAACCGATCAGCAGAGCGAGCATTAAAGCGGTCGATGAGCCAGTAGCGACCAGACCACCTAATGCAATTGCTTCTGGCACAAAATCTAAAGTCATACCCATTAATTGAGGCGATTCACGGCGTTTGAGTCCAAGTTGTCGTTCTATAAAGAAAAAACTCAGCGCGCCTAATATCAAAATCGCAATGGCAATGAACTGACTTGGTAAATTATGCATGCCTTCAGGCACTAATACAGTTGTTACTGCGCCCAATAAAATACCACCGCCAAATGCGATCAGAAAATGTCTCAGCTCTTTTTCTAGCCAATAAGGGCGAATAGATTCAATACTGGCAATTAAACCGCCAATAGGGATGCATAATCCGGCTAGGCTAGTAAGAAGAATAATGTTTAGATATTCGGGCATATTTGCGCAGCCATTTAAGTAACCAATCAAAGCAAATCCTCTTCAATATAGAAGATTAGTTAAGCTCTGTTAAGGGTTTTATTACAAGTGTTTAGCTTTACATTATGGTAGTTGGCGACTAGGTTTTTATATTAACCATGTGGCTAAAAACACACAAATTTACCACTTTGAAGTTGGTTGCCATTTTATATTTACTCCATCCAAAGAGATGCCATGCAATTATCAACAGTCACGATATTATTAATGAGTGGTGTCGGTGTATTTACTTCTGCCGTTTCTTTGATTTTTCTGTGGTTGGCAAACCGAGATATCACAGCAGTGCGTTATTGGGCCATATCATCTTGTTTCCTGATGACGGGTCTTTTGCTGTTTAATAGTCAAAGTGTTTTATCAGAAGCGCTTAAATATGTACTCCCTAATTTTGTGGTACAAACGTCATTTTTGTTTATTTTACAAGGTACTTACAAAGCCTGTGGACTAAGTGCTCCAAAAGTTGAACTCACAACTTTTATAACTTGTTACGTTGTACTGCATCTTATTCTGACCTTTATTTACCCCAGTTACCCTTTACGGTTCACGCTTGGTGTGACCACGGTCGTGATTTTTCTAAGTTGGGTCTTATGGTGTTTATATCACCATAGCCAAGGCCGTTTTAAAGTTTCAAGCTTTTTGATACTACTTAGTGTCGTGATTTTATTCGTAGTGTCGTTCAATAAGATCATAGATGTGAATTGGCAAGGGGTTAATAATCTGCAACAAGATGACTCCATAAAAGCCCAGTGGTTTATTATTGCTTTGTTTATGAGTCAGCTATTGTTTAATTTCGCGTTTGCCATCATGACGGGTGAAATAAGAAATAACAAAAATAAATCATTTCAAAAACAACTTATCACTGCCAATGAAGCCTTGAAAATTGAAAAAGCACGAGCTGAGAAACATTCAAAACTCAAATCTGAATTCTTGGCAAACATGAGTCATGAGATCAGAACGCCCATAAATGGAGTGATAGGATGTTTAGAGCTATTGCAAAATACCTCTTTGTCTAAACAACAAGATCAATATACTGAGCTTGCTCATGCAAGTGCAAACTCACTGCTTGGTGTGATCAATGATATTTTAGACTTTTCGAAAATTGAATCGGGTAAGCTAGAAATTAACAATGAACCTGTTGAGCTATTAGCGTTATTAGACAGTGTTGCCAAATCGTTCGCCATAGCGTTAAGTAACAAACCGGTTATGTTATTTGTCGATAGCCATCAAGCCACACATCATTACTTAAAACTAGATCCAGTTAGAGTTCGGCAAATACTGAATAATTTATTGAGTAATGCGATTAAGTTTACCGAACACGGGCATGTCAAGCTAGAGCTAGAGACTGAACTGCAAGAAGATGGCAGAGTAAGATTAACTGGCAAAGTGATAGATACAGGGATCGGGATAGACAGCCAAGCTCAACATAAGTTATTCAATGCATTTAGCCAGTGTGACGCATCAACAACAAGGTTATATGGTGGAACAGGGCTCGGGCTTGTCATCGTAAAGCGCTTATGTAATTTGATGGAAGGTGATGTGACACTGGTATCAAGCTCTCCCGAAAAAGGCACTGAATTTGCTTTTTCTTTAGTTGCCAAGCTGGGCGGTTCTAAGGCAAGTGATAACTGTGAACTACAGATACCTAAGTCTATTGGCTTATATAGCCCGAGCACCACTTTTACTGAAATCATAGACAGTCAATTTACTGCAAAAGGTTTATCCCTCGAATTGCTTACACCTAAATCTTTGCAGCAATCCTTTTTTGATTTAATCATTTTAGATTTGGTGAATTGCTCTGCATCAGGTTTAGAAAGTACGTATTTAATTGAAAGTGCTCAAAGGCAAACGAAGCAAATCTGCATTATTTGTAATGTGAATAGTGATTTTCCCAATAGTCAGTTAGTGAGGGAGTCTGCTTGTCGTGTGTTTTATCATCCCTTTACCTGTTTTGATTTGATGCATTTATTTACAGAAAAAGCGTTAAATAATAAGTACAAATCAACTCAATCTGAGCCCGTTGAAACGTCGCAATCTTTAGCTGGGCTTTCTGTGCTGCTTGCCGAAGATAATAAGGTAAATCAACTAGTAGCCACTAAAATACTAAGTAATTGGCAAGTTAAATATAAAATAGCGAATTCAGGGAGAGAAGTGCTCGATATGCTTGAACATGCAACACCAGAGCAATTTGATGTGATTTTAATGGATTGCCAAATGCCTATTCTCGATGGTTATCAAACGACAAAAGATATCCGAGAAAACCCACGCTATAAAGTGTTTAAAGATATTCCAATTATTGCGCTAACAGCCAATGCAATGAGCGGTGACAAAGAAAAGTGCTATGAGGCTGGTATGAGTGGTTATGTTACCAAACCAATCGAAGTTGATAAGTTGCAGGCTGAGTTAGAGCGCTTTATTGATTTAGCAAAATAAATGTCAACTGGGTTGGTTAATGTTAAGTATGGAGAATTTAGGGACTAGGTGATAATCTGAACACCGAATAATAAAAAGGAGAAAACATGGATCCAGTTAGCCAAATTTTAGAATTTGTATTTCAAGTCGAATTCTTTCTACTACTTTTTGTGATTATTGTCTTAAAGAGTAGCATCAAATTTGTACCACAAAACCGTGCTTGGATGGTTGAACGTTTTGGTAAATATCAATCAACCAAAGAAGCGGGTTTAAACTTTATTGTCCCATTCATTGATCGTGTCGCAGCTGATAGAAGTTTAAAAGAGCAAGCGGTTGATGTGCCTTCTCAGTCAGCTATTACCAAAGATAATATCTCTTTAATTGTTGATGGTGTTTTATATTTCAGAGTGCTAGACCCGTATAAGGCCACTTACGGCGTTGATGACTATATTTTTGCGGTTACCCAATTAGCGCAAACTACAATGCGTAGTGAACTGGGTAAAATGGAGCTAGACAAAACTTTTGAAGAACGTGATTTATTGAATACAAATATTGTTGCTGCGATTAACTCTGCATCAGAGCCATGGGGTATTCAGGTTTTACGTTATGAGATTAAAGATATTGTGCCACCAAACTCCGTTATGGAAGCGATGGAAGCACAAATGAAAGCAGAGCGTGTTAAGCGTGCGCAAATACTAGAGTCTGAAGGTGACAGGCAAGCGGCTATAAATGTTGCCGAAGGTAAAAAGCAAGCGCAAGTTCTTGCCGCTGAAGCTGATAAAGCTGAGCAAATATTACAGGCTGAAGGTGAAGCAAAAGCAATTTTAGCCGTCGCTGAAGCACAAGCGGACGCACTTCGCAAAGTCGGTGAAGCTGCTAACACTGAGCAAGGTCAAAAAGCTATTCAGTTAGATCTCGCAACTAAGGCGATTAGTGCTAAAGAAGCGATTGCCAAAGAATCGTCTGTTGTATTGCTGCCAGAAAGCGGTACTGACGCAAGCTCTTTGGTTGCGCAAGGTATGTCTATTATCAACTCACTAAATCAAAAGCAAAAAGGCTAGTCTATGGCATTTTTGACAGACAATATTTCTGAGACTCTCCTTATATTGGGTGTTGTTGCACTGATAGTTGAAGTTGCAGTGCTTGGCTTTGCAACTTTTGTATTGTTCTTTGTAGGCCTTTCATTAGTATTCAGTGGTGCCTTGATGTATGCAGGCTTACTTGATGCAAATTGGATAACCGCACTTTGGGTGAATGCCATTATTACAGCTGGTCTAGCAGCACTACTTTGGAAACCTCTGAAAAGATTGCAAGAAAGCCGCGACTCAACGGATGTGCACAGTGACTTTGCAGAGCTTACCTTTACCTTAGAACAAGATGTCGATGAGCATAATGGCTATAAATATGCTTATTCAGGCATTGAGTGGTTAGTTAAGAGTAAGCAGCCTCTTAGTAAAGGCAGCCTAGTTAAGGTCGTGAAAAAAGATGTCGGTGTGTTTTGGGTTGAGCTGCAATAGAGAGCGAAATAGCCCATATTTTTAACTTTTCAAAAGTAGGCGAAAGCCTGCTTTTTTGTTTTAACGGCTATTTAGGTTGCTTAAAATAATTAGAAGCATTTGAAAAATAGCAAAGAGCAATCACGAAGCCAGTCATTAATGTATCTATACCAAAAAGCAGATCTTCTATCTGATTAACCTGAGCTGCGCATAAGAAATTGAACTAAATGCCCTTGTGGTGATCAGATCTTTCGACCAAGAAACATAAGATTACCAAGGCAAGGGCATGAATAACTTAGATGCAATTTACGTAGATGTCG